>OUMS01000035.1_pt1 | contig 244499 bp, 203 predicted proteins | sample 1691071 | NCBI WGS metagenome assembly OUMS01 (sample SAMEA3914864, study PRJEB12502) | metagenome | biome: forest; material: soil | place: USA | collected 2012-03-12 | depth 0.3 m | reverse complement strand
GCTGTCCCCACGAATGAAACCGGCCTTCCCGTTCCGCCACTGCCTTGCCCTGGCGTGCGCATTCACGCTTGAGGCAAACGCCGCCGAACTCCGGAGCGCCGGCCAGCCCGCAGAACTTGCCATCCGCAGGGCGGGCGAGCACGCACTGCGCGTCACGCTCAAGCCGGTGAGCTATGCACAGGACTTCCCACAGGGCCCGCTCCTGCCGGAGAAAAACTATCCCGAGCCAGTGCTCCGTCTGCGTGAGATCACCACTCCCGTGCAAGCCAGCGCCGGTGATCTGCGGGTAGAGGTCAGCGCTGAGCCATTGACCGTCCGCGTCCGCTCTAACAGCGGTACCTTGATCCAGGAGCTAGCCTTTGCTGCGGATGGCAACATCGCCTTCCATCTCGATGGCGAGCCGGTGCTCGGCCTGGGCGAGGGCGGCCCGCGTCCGCCGAAGGACCGGGACTGGAAGCAGGAGCCGGTGCAGTTCGACCGCCGCGGCCGCCTGGACGAGATGGAACCGCGTTGGCAATCGGATGCCTATGGCTCGCGCAATCCGGTGCCGATGCTGGTGGGCACCGGCGGCTGGGGTCTTTTCTTCGATGCTCCTTGGGGCCGCATTGATCTAACGAAACCAGAGCAAGGCCGCTTCCTCCCCATCGCCGTGCAAGACGCGGCGAAGGTGCCGCAGACCCAGCACAACCAACAGCTCCAGCTCGGCAAGGGCATCCCGCCGGTGGATAGCGTGGTGCCGGGGCTGGTGGATGTCTTCGTCTTCGATGCGCGCGAGCCCGCGGCCTTCATGAAGGATGTGGCGGAGATCAGTGGCCACGCCGTGCTGCCACCGAAGTGGGCGCTGGGCTACATGCAGTCCCACCGCACGCTGGAAAATGACGCGCAGATGACCGCGATCGTCGATACCTTCCGCGCCAAACGCATCCCGCTGGATGCGGTGATCTACCTCGGCACCGGCTTCACCCCGCGTGGCTGGAACAAGCCGCAGCCTTCCTTCGAGTTCAATCCGGAGGTCTTCAAGCAGGTCCCCGCAAAGTTCATCGCGGGCCTCCACGAAAGGCATACCAAGCTGGTGCTGCACATGGTGCCATGGGATCGCGACAAGCTGCCGAGCTTGGAAGGAAATATCCCGGGGCCTTCACCACTCGCGGACTACTGGCAGCAGCATGTCCCGCTGGCAAAGATGGGTGTGGATGGCTGGTGGCCGGATGAGGGCGATTGGTTCGACCTGCACGAGCGCGTGAAGCGCCACCAGCTCTACTACCAGGGCCCGCTCTCCACCTTTCCCGACATGCGGCCCTGGAGCCTGCACCGGAATGGCTACCTCGGCATCGCGCGCTGGGGCGGCTGGGTCTGGTCGGGCGATACGCAGTCCACATGGAAAACGCTGGAGGCGCAGATCGCCGTGGGGATCAATCATTCGCTCAGCCTCTCGCCTTACTGGGGCTCGGACATCGCGGGCTTCCTTTCCACGCCGGAACTCACCGGGGAACTCTACGCGCGCTGGTTCCAGTTCGCGGCCTTCTGTCCCTCCTTCCGCGCGCATGGGCGGACCTGGTGGACGCGCCTGCCCTGGGGCTGGGGGCTGGATCATCACGGCCCGATCGAGGACAAGACGCCGCCGGATGTCTCCGCGCTGAACAACCCTGCGATCGAGCCGATTGCCAAGCGCTATTCAGAGCTGCGCTACCAACTGCTCAGCTACAACTACACGCTGGCCTGGGAAGCGCGGGACAGCGGCCTGCCCTTCATGCGCGCGCTGTGGCTGCACTACCCGCAGGATAAGAAGGCACGCGGCATCGGGAATGAATACCTGTGGGGCAGGGACCTGCTGGTCGCACCCGTCTTCGAGAAGGACGCCACGGCACGTGAAGTCTACCTGCCCGAGGGGGCATGGTATGATTGGTGGAGCGGTGAGCGGCATGAGGGCGGCAAGACGATCACCAGACCCGTCGATCTCGCGACCATGCCGATTTTCGTGCGCACCGGAGCCATCGTCCCCGTCGATCCGATCCGCCAATACACCGCGGAGAAGGTGGATGAGCCGCTCACCCTCCGCATCTACGAAGGTGCCGATGGCAGCGCCTGTCTCTACGAGGATGACGGTGACGGCCAAGGCTATCTCAAGGGCGATGCTTCGCTGACCGGCATCCGCTGGGACAATGCGGCGCGCAAACTCAACATCCAGCCGGTGCAGGTGGAGCGCTATACCCGCAAGGCCATGCCGCGGAAGCTGCGTTGTGAGCTGGTGCCTTCTGGTGTCGTGAAGATGATCGACTATACCGGCACGCCCGTGGAGCAAGGCTTCTGAGGCATCGGCACTGGGTGCGCCGGCTTGAGTCGGCTTGTAAGGAGCGGGGACGGAAGCGAATGAGCGAGCGAAGGGTTGCCTTACCTTGAGGGCAAAGAGGTGGTCCGCACTGCTTGCTGTGCGGTGAATGGTACCCGGCAGCGGACTCTACTCGGTGCCCCCGGGTGAACTCTGATTCACCATCTTCCGGCAGGTCAAGCCAGGCCCAGGCTTACCTCTCATCCCGCATCTCCCGCCGACATTCTCCGCGCGTATTAGCAAACCGCAGGCCGGTCCCATGCTCACCACATCCCGGTGACCTCCCGCGAAACCTCACCCGAGGGCACCGCGTATCCCTCCGCTGCCGGGAACCATTCGCCGCACAGCAAGCAGTGCGGACCACCTTGCTGACGCCGATTCCGGCCGTGAAGGAGCAATCGGCGCGGTGCTTGAACCGAAAGGTTCCTCAGCCGACTGTCGCCGAGGTTGGGTCGGGACGCAATTGAAGAGATCAAGCACACCCGACTGGATTCGAACCAGTGACCGTCCGCTTAGAAGGCGGATGCTCTATCCAACTGAGCTACGGGTGCTTTCTTGATGAATGATGGGTGATCTGGCCGCGGGGCCGCGCCGGATGTAGCCGGTCCGGGCCGGGAAGTCAAAAACGGAACGGATCGCCTTGGAAATCAAGGGCGGCTTTGGACTCGCAGGAGTGGGGAGGGGCGGATTCAATGCGGCCATGCAAGATCCTGGCCTGCCGCCCCATTACCAAGCCATGCAGGACGCGGAGCACCTGAAGCTGCTCGGGATCTTCCATTATGTGATGGCGGGCCTGCAGGTCGTGTTCGGGTGCGTGTTCATCATCTACATCGTGATGGGCAGCGTGCTGGTCTCGGGCGCGCTTTCCTCCGGTTCCGGCTCCGGGCCCGGGCACGGGCCGCCCCCGGAGTTCGGCTGGCTGTTCATCCTCGTGGGCGGCTGCGCCATGCTGCTCATCTGGGCGATGGCCGTGGCGCATTTCCTAACGGCGCGCTGGATGGCGGAGCGGCGGAACTGGACCTTCTGCTTCGTGGTGGCATGCATCTCCTGCATCAGCTTTCCCATGGGGACGGCGCTGGGCGTCTTCACGATCATCGTGTTGCAGCGGCCCAGCGTGAAGGCGCTGTTCGGCCAGCAGCGGCCGGGCGGCTACTTGAATTCGTAGCGGCCGTCCTTCACCGTGACCTCCGGCGGTGTGTGGTCGCGCTCGAAGGCATCGTAGCCCGCCTTGAGCTGCTGCCAGAAGGAGTGCCAGGGGCTGGCCTCTTCCTTCGCCAGGCGCTCCGGGGTCATGCGGAAGGGGAAGACGTGGACGCGGAAGTAGGCTTGGCCGCCTTTCAATGCCGCATTGCAGAGGGTGTAGATCTCCTCGATCTTCGCATCGGTCATCGCCAGGCAACCGATTGAGACCTGATTGCCGTGGATCATGATGAAGGTGCCGGTGCGGCCCTGGGCGCGGTCGTATTCGTTCGGGTAGCCGATGTTGAAGGCGAGGTGGAAGGTGCTGTCCGGTTTCATGCCTGCCGGCGGCACGAAGTAGAAGCCCTCCGGCACCTGGCCATCGCCCTCCGCGAGCTTCGGGCCGAGCGCGCCGGATTGCCTGGCGATCGGCCAAGTACGAAAGAGCTCGTACTTCTGCGTCTCGCGCTTGAGCACCCACAGCTCCAGCAGGTTCTCCTCCTTGAAGGCACGCAGGAAGACCGGATCGCCGAAGTGCAGGCCCTTTTCGGTGAGCGCGCGCTCCAGCTCCGGGCGCACGCGCTCCGCCGCGGCCTTCGCGCGTTCCGGGCCGGGCAGGGGTTCCGCCATGCTATCACAGGTCTGGATCACGAAGGGATCCTGCGCCACTTCCTGGGCCTGCGCGCAAGGCGAAATCAGGAGCGCGGCTTTGCAAGCCGCAAGAGCGGTCCGCAAGATGCGTCTTTTGGCAAAGGCCACGCAAGCGGTAGAGGGCCGCTCTACGTTTTTTTGGGGCACGCTCGGGCTTGCGGAGGAGCCACGTTCAGCCGCTGCGGGTATCCCTGTGATGCGTAACGCAGGGGCCGTTCTTGCGGCTTCAAAAGCCGCGCTCCAGATTAGCAGGCAGCGCATGCGGCAGGGGCGGGTTGCAGCACCGCCTTGAGCACTGTCCGCAAGGCCGCGGCGTCCGGCGAGGGCAAAACATGCAGCAGCGGATGATCCGGCAGGCCACAGGCCTCCGTGGCCACCACCGGGATCCCGCCCGCCAGCGCCCGCAGCGCGAGCCGCGGCTGGTGCTCGATCCAGGCCGGGAGCACCAGCACGGAGGCGGTGGCCAGATCCGCGGCGCTGCCCTGCTGCCAGGCGATCCCGGCAAAGGGATCCGCCGCGCCTTCACTGGCACGCCCGAGCACCACCAGCTCCGCATCGATGCCCGCGCGGAAGGCCGCCGCCATTTCGAAGGCGCCCTTCCTTCCCAACCGTGATGCCGGGAAGAACACGCGCGGCCGCTCAGCGGGCTCGTGCTCCGCGAGCTGCGGCATCTCCCAATCGATCAGCCATGCCCGTGAGCCGAAGTGCTTCGCGATCGCGCGGTGCGGCGTGACCAGGCGAGCCGCTGCCGCCAGTGCCTCGCGCTCCGCCCGCAGGAGCTCGGGATCGGCGCGGAAGTCACCGAGAGTCGTCGATTCCGGGTGCGCTTGCTTCGCCTGGTCGAGCCGGCGCTGGAGCTCCTCCATCGGCCAGCGGTTCACCAGCACATCGAAGCTGCGCCCGCCGAGTGCGCCCGTTCTCCAAAGATGGGGCAGAAGGTTCTGCGAGACCACCACATGACGGCACTGGGGATCGAGCATCGCCGCATACTGCCGGGCCAGCGCGGCCTCGCCATCTAACAGGGCACGCTGCCGCGCTGCACCCTGGGCGGGCAAGCGCCGCTGGCGGAAGGAGCGCAGCAGCGTGGCCAGTGTCGCATGGCGCGTGCTCACGCCCGGTGGAGGCGACCACTGGTAATTCGCCTTCTTCCAGCGCCTGCCATCGAGCGGCGTGAACCAGCGGTCGCCCTCCCGCGAGTGCCCGCGGCACCAGCGGTCGAACTCCGGCCAGACCCCGTCTAACAGAAATGCCGAGTGCCCCAGCGCGGCTGCATGCGCCGCCGTGGCTGCCGGATGCCGGAAGCACTCCAGCATCCCGCAAGTCAGGCAATCGCCCGATGGCGCCTGCCGCGGCGGCGCAGGGGAGGGGGCCGCCGCTTCCTTCACCGCGCCCAGCTGCACGGAACGGATGCGGATGATCAGCTCGGAAGCACTCAGCTCCGCCTCGATCCGCCACGGCGCCACGCTGCGGAAGCGCAGGTCCACGTAGTTCCAGAACACCGTGGCATCCAGATTCTGCTCCGCCGCGGAGCCCGGCAGCACCCGCGAGTGCGCATGCCGCTCCACGATCTCCAGCCCCGCCGCCAGCGCCGCCTGATAGAGCAGTCCGCTCAATTGGCAGAGCCCGCCGCCCAGCGCCGGGACCAGACAGCCTTCCCGCAACTCGCGCCCTTCGGTGAAGCCCTTGCCCCGCGTCGTCCGCCCGAGCTGCCGCCAGAAGCTGAAGACCTGCCCCGCCGGCACCTCCACCCCGTGGAAGGCCCGCAGCGCCCGCCGCAGGTTCTCCACCTTGCCCGCCGTCAGCGGGAACTCCGCGGGTGTCAGCTCCCGCCACAGCGGCCCGCGCTTCTCCGCCAGCACCGGCAGATCCACCAGCGCGGTCTGCGCCGCATGCGAAGGAGGCCGCGAGGAAAACTCCCGCAAGCCCCGCCGTGCTTGCAGCACGCGGGTCTTCAAGTGAAAGGCAAATGCCTGGAGGCGGGTGGGAGAATCCCGTTCGGGGGCAGGATGAGTTTGCATGATCGCGCCCGGAGGCGCTGCTCTCCTATACTCCGGTGATCCACGGAATGCTACAAAAACAGCATTAAATTTCCGGGTAGGCGGCCTTTGGTTTGGGATGGGGCGTTCTCGGTGCAAGTGCGAAACTTCCAGACCTATAGGTCCCGAGCTATGGCATAATCTGAGCTCTGAGGGATAACCACTTCTGCTTTTCCAAATAGGAGCGGACTCGCTTGTTGATGTGCTTTGGGAGCCTATCGATGATTCGGTAGGCATTTTGTTTGGCCATCTGAAGACGCGCCTCCGGAGTGAGATTTCTTGGTATCCCGCTGCACGCCCTATGGAGAACCCTTTCAAGGGCGTCGGCGAAATCCCGGTCCGTTTGGGATGGAATTGGCTGAGTTGGAGGGAACCATTCGACGTTGCATTCCTGTTCAAGGAACAGGGCTAGTTGGCTCAGAGCGGGAATTGATTTTGCCGCGATGATGAAACCCAGAAGGTTGGGACGATCAGTAGCGCGGGCGGTTTCAAGTATCCGGCTCCTGTTGGCGGATAGCGCACCATCCTTGGCTAGCGCCTGGCATAGAGCCGCATGAACCGGCTGCAGATTGTCGTCTTGTCCCGCGAAGTGGAGAAAATTGGTCACCCCTCCAAGTGGATCTGCGAAGGCTTGGTTCAGCACGTGGCTTGAGGGCTCTGCGACGTCTTTAGCCAGTGCCTCGCACAGCGCGTCGTAAACCGGCATAAGATCGTCATTTTGCCAAGTGAATCGGAGAAAATCGGAGAGGATATGGAGCGGGCTTGCAAGGGCCTGTTTTTGCAAGCGGCTCTCGCCGGCCGCCAAAGCTGCGTCCTTCGCCAGAGCCCCACAGAGGTCAGCATGGAGCGACTTGAGGCCATCAACCCGGATGGCGAAGCGGAGAAAATTAGCCAAATGCCCCAGTGGGCTTGTAAGGGCTTGGTCTCGAAGGCGGCTCTCGCCAATAGGCAAAGCCGCGTCCTCGGCTAGGGCCCTGCACAGGAAGGCGTGGACCTTTTTGAGATATTCATCCCGCCAAGCGAATTGGAGGAAGTCGGCGAGAAAGTGGAGCGGACTTACAAGAGCTTGGCTTCTCAGCCGACTCTCGCCGGTGGGCAAAGCTGCATCCTTGGCTAGAGCCCTACATAGGTCGGCGTGGACTGACTTGAGGCCGTCGAGTTGCGAGGCGAAACGAAGAAAATTGGCCAAGTCCCCCAGCGGGCTCGCAAGAGCCTGGTTCTTCAGTCGACTATCGCGGGCAGGCAAAGCTGCGTCCTCGGTCAGCGCCCCGCACAGGGCGGTGTGGACCGACTTAAGAGCATCAACCCGCACGGCAAAACGGAGAAAATCAGCCAAGTCCCCCAGAGGGCTTGCGAGGGCTTGGTCTCTTAGGCTGCTGCTGCCAATTGGCAAAGCCGCGTCCTCGACCAGCGCCCTGCACAGGGCGGCGTGGACCGGCTTCAGGGGATCAACCCGTCCAGCGAATCGCAGGAAGTCGGCGAGAAAGTGGAGCGGGCTTGCAAATACTTGGCTCCTCAGGCGGCTCACCCCGGTAGGCAAGGCAGCATCCTTGGCCAACGTCCGACACAGGCCGGCGTGGGCCGGTTTGAGATCCTCGACTCGCATAGCGAGGCGAAGAAAGTCGGCGAGGAGATGGAGCGGGCTTGCAAGCACTCGGTCATGGAGGCGGCTCCGGTCGGGTGGTAAAGCCACATCGTTTTCCAATGCCTTGCACAGGGCGTCATGGACCGGTTTAAGGTCCTCATCCCCCACCGCAAACCGAAGGAAGGCGGCTAGGGAGTGAAGCGGGCTTGCAAGAGCTTGGGCGCTCAATTTTTCGAGTGGGCCCGGTTGAATGAGACGGGCGATGGCGGCGGCACACTTTGAAGCCGCAAAGCGCTTGAGTAGCTGGATCTGCTTGGCTGCCGGGCCTAAATTGTCGCCGAACCAAATCGTCAGATCCGGCTGAACCGTGATCGCATGGTCTGCTACTTCTGCGGCGAGTTCCTCTTCCTGATGCTTATGAAGCCGTTGTAGCAAGAGCGGCACGTAAAATGGAGCTGAAGCCGCCATCTGGCGTAGGCACTCTGCACGCCCGTTTCCGGGAGCAAGACCCAAAAGCAAACGTGCAAAACTACCGTGCCATGGATGATAGCGCATGTGTTCGCCAAAGCGACCGTGAAATGTTTTGCGCAGGACTCCGCTGGTAAGGGAATGAATGAAGCCGGACGGTGCGGCGTTTTCTGGAAGCGGCAGTCCCAATTCCGCCAGCCAAGCCAAGAGGTAGAGATCGCGCCGCTCCATGTCAGAGCACGGATCAAAGTATTTTTCGCGTACGTACCGGTTTGCAGCGGCTTGTTCCAATCGGAACGCATTTCCGGTCTCGGAGCGCAGCGCGGCAAACAATGAATATTGGAACGTGACTAGGTTAGCAGCGAAATTTTCGTTCCAACCTCTGACGACAGTCGGAGGGGGAACCGGAGGAACACTGTCCGCGCCACGGACATAACGGTAGGTGGATTGATAGACGCCGATCCAATCCTCAAGTTGAACGGCGACGCGCAAGATCGCGTGGCGGTAGCCGCGGAGGTAGTCGCGATCAGGGGAAATAGAAGGCCATCCCATTAGAATTACCACGGAATCCCTTCGTTGGGTTTTCCAATGGTCGAGTAGGGCGCAGGCAGCCTTTGGGGCATCGTGTACGTTATCAAGGATGAAAATGCGTCCCTTCTTTGCTTGTTCTGTAATTTCCTTGGCCGCCCGCTCGACATCCAGTTCATCCGAGGAGAGGTCGAGATAGAGCGGATCGCCCTCGCGATAAGTCCATTCATTGACTAGATGCAGGAAAACGGTCGTCTTTCCTACAGCGCTGGGACCTTCCAGCCAAACGATTCCGGCGCTATCGAGTCGATTCAATGCCTTTTCCACGACTTCGGCGCGGTGGACGGTTCCTATGCGGAATTCTTCGGCCGTGAATCGAAAGTCGCCATGGTATTCAAAAAAGCTGTCCGTGACCCTCAAAAATCCGGTCACGGGAGAAACCGGAACGGCTGCCGGCGAAAAAGGGGCCATTGCCGGAAGCAGGGAGCGGAGATATCTTGGCAACTCCTCGTGAGAATCTCCCATCGAGACCGCACAAATGTTGAGCTGCAGCCTGTCGAAGTGGGACTGAAACTCCGCGCGCTGGCTTTCCGTGACAAGACAGAAATCCCAGAGCCCGGCGTTGCGGGCGCGCGCTCCGTAACGCTCGAGCAGCAAGCCAAAGTCCGGGTCGCTCAAGCCCTGCACACCACAGCCGACATAGACCCAGGTCGTCATCCGCCAGAAGGCGTTGAGGTCTTCGCGGTAGCGGTCGTCGCGAGCGATCTGTTGGTAGGAGGTCCAATCGAGGACCACCGATTGCGGCTGCCGCCAATAGCCATGGAGGAACAGAATCTTTTCGCGTTCCTTGTTCCGGGCGGCGCGGATGAAGGCATCTGCTTCCTTCCATGTAACGGCACTGACCGCCCTGTGCGGATCAAGCAGCAGCTCGTCGTAGTTGGTGGTTGCCAGCAGGTGACCGGCTTCGCGAAGTGTGTGCAGGGCATCCAGCGTCTCGCTGGCATGGGGATGGGCCTTGATGGAACCGACGGTGCGCTCTAGCCAGTCGGCGAAATGGATCGATCCTGCGCCGCCCATGAGGCGCGTGATCGCTTCCGCAGCCGCAATGAATTGGAGGAAATTCCCTCCTGTCTTGAGAAGAGTGAGGTGCGCTGCTGCTACTTCCGCCGCCATGTGGTCGTGCTTTTGGAGCCACTCCAAGCCATTTTCGAGAAGACCGGTCCACGACGCTTGGGGATGAAACTCCCTGGTGGCTGGGTTCCGACTCGCGCCTATCGAAACACCCGTGCCTACCACAAATACGACTCCTCCGCGGCTCGTCACCGCGTTGCGAAGCTCTGAGTCTGGATGGCTTGGGGGCTCCATGGAAAGAAGATGGCCGATGACGTACCGTGCTGGGATAACTAACGGAATGAAAGAGCGAATATGCGCAGGATAGATGGATGCCGCCAAGGCGCTTTCCAATTCCCCTCTCGACGCCCGTTCGCCAGTTCTCTAGACCCCGGCCATGTCCACTCCCATCGGCATCATCGGCGGCAGCGGCCTTTATGAAATTGAAGGTTTCGAGCAAGCGGGGAACCACTCGGTGGAGACGCCCTTCGGTCCGCCTTCCGATTTGATCGTGGAGGGCACGCTGGCCGGGCGGCAGGTGTTCTTCCTGCCGCGCCATGGCCGCGGGCACCGCTTGCTGCCCACGGAGATCAATCACCGCGCGAACTTGTGGGCACTTCGCTCGCTCGGCGTGCGCTACTTGATCTGCGTGACGGCAGTGGGCAGCTTGAGGGAGGAGTATCACCCGGAGCACATCGTGCTGCCGGACCAGTTCTTCGACCGCACCAGCCGCCGGGAGCATCACACCTTCTTCGGCTCCGGGATCGTCGGGCACGTGGCCTTCGCCGATCCCATCAGCGAGGCGCTGCGGCGGATCCTGCTGCTGGCGGCGGAAGGGGAGGGAGCCCGCGTTCACTTCGGCGGGACCTATGTGAACATGGATGGGCCAGCCTTTTCGACCCGAGCGGAGAGCGAGACGAACCGCAAGATGGGCTTCGACGTGATCGGCATGACCAATCTCCCCGAGGCCAAGCTGGCGCGCGAGGCGGAGATCGCCCTGGCCACCCTGGCGATGGTCACGGACTACGATTGCTGGAAGACCGACGAAGGTCCGGTGACCGCGGAGGCGGTGATGGGCCACCTCAGTGCGAACGTCGCGATGGCCAAGCGGATCATCGCCAGCGCGATCCCCGCGATCCCGCAGGGCGCGGACTGGCCGGAGCACCGCGCGCTGGACGGCGCGATCATGACCCCGCCGAATCTCTGGCCGCCGGAGACGAAGGAGAAGCTGCGGCCGCTGCTGGCGAGATTCCTGTGACGGCCAAGCGCGGGGCTGATCCTACAGATCAGTCTGATCTTTTTTCCAGATTCCTTCAGGGTCTCTTGTCATCAAGCTGTTGGAAATGCAGGCGTGACATCACGGCGCTGCGGGCTAAGCTCCCTCCCAGTCTTTCCGCCCCAAGTGCGCCATTTCCCCATGAAAAATCCGCTCGATACGCTGGGCTACAAGCTCCTGAGCTCCGCCTCCCCCGAAGCCCAGGGCGAATCGCAGTTTCCCACTCTTTCCCGTCGCGGGTTCATGCTGGCAGGGGCAAGTGTCGCGCTGGGCAGCAGTTGCTCGATGGGCTCGACGGCCCAGCCGGAGACCCCGACTGCCGGAGTGGCCCAAGTGCCGCCCGCCGCGGCCCCGGCCAAAACCGGCCAGAACACCGCCTACCGCACGCCGCTGGTGGAGGGGCCCTCGCTGCGCAATCCTTCCAATAATCTGCCCGCCACCGGCGGTTCCGGCATCACTTATTCCCGCGTGGCGGTGACCCAGCCGTACATCGCGATGACCTTCGACGATGGCCCGCACCCGACCAACACGCCGCGGCTGCTGGACATGCTGCGCGAGCGCAACATCAAGGCGACCTTTTACGTGATCGGCCAGAACGTGGACCTGTATCCGAACGTGCTGCGCCGCACCGTCGCGGAAGGCCACGAGATCGGCAACCACAGCTGGAGCCACCCGATCCTCAGCAAGATGAGCGATTCCGCGGTGCGCGAGCAGCTGACCAAGACCCGCGATGCCGTGGCCCGCGCCACCGGCATCCAGCCGCGCACGATGCGCCCGCCCTATGGAGCGCTGCTCCAGCGCCAGCGCGAGTGGATCCACGCGGAGCTCGGCTACCCCACCATCATCTGGTCCGTGGACCCACTCGATTGGAAGCGCCCCGGCTCCAGCGTGGTCACTTCCCGGATCCTGGCGGGCACCACCCCGGGGGCGATCATCCTGGCCCACGACCTCCACGGCCAGACCGTGGATGCCATGCCGGCCACGCTCGATGGCCTGCTGCGCAAGGGCTACCAGTTCGTGACCGTCTCCCAATTGCTCGCCATGGCGGCCCCCGCCCCCGCCGCCCCGGCCACCGCTGGTGGGACCGCCCCCGCCGCCACGGCGGGTCAGTGAAGCGCTGCCAGGCACAGGAATCGCAAATGCCCGGCGAACGCTACTTCGCGGTACGCGACCGCTTGTCCGAACTTTTGGGATGGATCGGGGATCTATCCCGAGAAGTTGCCTTGGAGGATGAGCCGGATCGTCCAGCGCCGGTGCTTGGCCGGCCGATCCTGATTGCCGCGATCGGTGAGATCAATGCGGGGAAATCGTCCCTGCTGAATGCCCTGGCTGGGGCGGAGATCTGCCCGGCCGGGCCGCTACCGCAGACGGTGGAGGTGATCCTCTACCGCCATGGTGGCGCGGAGGCGGACAAGACGGTCCAGCCGCAGCTCATCGAGGCGCGGCGCCCGCTGGAGTACCTGCGGAACTTCGACCTGCTGGATACGCCGGGGACCAATAGCAAGCTGAATGGGCACGTGGCGCTGACGGAGCCCTTCCTGGAGCATGCGGACCTGGTGCTGGTGGTCTTCACCGCGGAGAATCCCTGGACAGCGGCCACCTGGGATGCGGTGTCCCGGCTTTCCCCGCAGGCGCTGGAGCGCACGGTGCTGGTGGTTCAGCGCGTGGACCTGAAGCAGCCGCAGGATATCCCGATCATCCTGGGCCACATGCGGGACCTGGCGCTGAAGCGCTTGGGCAAGGAGTTGCCGATTTTCCCGGTGGCGGCCCGCGCTGCGCTGGAGGCCAAGCACTCGATGCCATTCGATTCGGAAGGCTGGCGGGCCAGTCGTTTTCCGGACTTCGAGCACTTCATCTCGGAGCGGATCTGCGAGTCGATGGACCGCCGCCAGATCCTGCACGATGCCTGGCACCACGCGGCCCGGACCCTGCGCCGGCTGGAAAACCACTTCGACGGGCAGCGCCGCGGGATGGAGGATGACGCCTACTTCCTGGGGAACATCGAGCGCGAGATGGATGCGCTGCGGGATAGCTCGCTGGAGGCTGCCCCGCAGGCGCTGGGTGCGGCGCTGGAGCTCTACCGGAGCGAGGTCGACCGGGTGGTGCGGTTGCTGCGCTCCCGGCTCGGCTGGTGGCGTTCGCTGGGGCGCTTGGTCAGCGGGGATGGCACGGCGGCGGAGGTGGAGACCATTTTTGCGGCGCGCATGCAGGAGGTGGCCATCGGCTTCGGCCATGATGATGCCGGGCGGCTGGTGGATGCCTGCCAGCAGCACTGGGAAGGCGCGCGGCGTCAGGTGAAGGAGCGCATGGGCTTCGACCCCGGGCCCTGTGCGATCGCCGGGGAGGCGCGGGAGGGCGTGGTGCACAAGTTCGTGGCGCGCCTGGAAAAGGCGGTGCCGCGGGCGCTGGCCAGCCTGCGCGTGCGCGGCGTGCTGGACCCGCTGGTGCGGCGGCGGAATTCCTCGCTGAAGGGATTCACGGCGATCGGCTTGCTTTTCGTGATCGCGGCGGGGGCCTGCGGGACCTTCGGCCGGCAGTCGATCGCGCTGACCCTGCTGGGCGCGGCGGTGGGGGTCTTCTTCTTCGCGGCGGTGATTGCGTGGATCACGCGCTCGCGCATCGCGGCGGGCTACCGGGAGCGTCTGTCCGCGGGCGATGCCACCTTCGCGGAAGGCCTCAAGACGGATCATGGCGAGGCGATCCGTTTCCTGTTCCGCGACTATTCTAACAGCCTGTTAGAAGTGCGGCGGCGGCTTGCCTCGGAGCGGGCGCTGCTGCAGCCGCGGTTGGAGCGGTCGAACTCACTCTACATCGCGCTGAAGTCGGTGGAGCTGGATTTGTGAATCCGGAGCGCGGCTTTATAAGCCGCAAGAACGGTCCCTAACAAGCCCGCCTCACCCCGGAAGACGAAGCAGGCCCGGCGTTTCCTTCGGAGCGCGGCTTTGCAAGCCGCAAGAGCGGTCCCTACCAAGCCCGCCTCACCCGGAAGACGAAGCAGGCCCAGCGTTTCCTTTGCTCCCGCTCTCAAGGCCAAAGCAAAAAATTACCCGCAGCCAATTTCGCCGGATTCCCGGCAATGTATTTCTCCACCCACTCGTAGTGCTCTCTGCTCCGGATCAAGCGGTCCCAATAGTCCGGCTGCCAGAGCGCGCCCGATTTTTCCTCCCGCAGATTGATCTTCCGGGCCGTGAAGCGCTTCCACGAATGCACGAGTTCCGGAAGTTCGTGCCCGGGCGCGGGAGCGAAAAGCACGTGCACGTGGTTTGGCATCACCACATAGGCAGCGAGACGATACCGATCCCCGTCAAAGTGGTGCAAGGCATCGGCCACGATCCGGGCATTCGCCGGATCACGGAGCAGACAGGATCCCGAGCCAGCATCCAGCCACTTGTCGATCTCGTGGGAGAACCTCTCGTGATAGGTCTCTTCGGTCTTTTCATCCCACGGCGGCGGATGGAGCTGGAGCCACATCTCGCGTTCTTCACGCCATGCCTTTAGCTTGCTGAGCGGCAGAGAATCGGAGAGCCGCCATGTGAGGAAAATCCAAGTTTCCTCCTGCTGCCAGTGAGGCAGCTTGTGGCGATGCTTGTCGACCTCGGCGGAGGGGTCGAAGAAGGAGGACATGGGGGGAGGGAGGCTGCTGCGAGGAAAGCTTGGCGTCGCTTCTGAATGCAAGGAGGAAACATTGGGGAGAACTTGGGAAGAGGTGTGGACTTCGGGGTTGCAGCTGAGCAATTCCAGGCCGCCTCCATCTTGCAAAGTGAGAAGGGCCCCTGGGGACCGTTCTTGCGGCTTGCAAAGCCGCGCTCCGGACAAAAAAGAACCCGAAGGCTTGCGCCTCCGGGTCTTGCATTGACTCCAGGTTGATGCAGGGAAATCAGTCGGCTTATTGGCCGGCCGGCTTTTCTTCCGGCTTCGGAGCGGGGGCAGCGCCACCGCCGCCTTCACCGCCCTGGCCGCCGCGGCCACCGCGACCGCCACGGCCACCACCGCCGGGGCCGCCTTGGCCGCCCGGGCCGCCGCGCATGCCGCCACGGAGGAGCGCCTTCTCTTCCGGGGTGGCGTCCTTGGCTTCCTCGGGGCTCACTTCGCCATTCTTGTCGGTGTCGTACTTTTCGACCACGGCCTTGCGCTTGGCCTGGCGGGCTTCGCGGGCAGCCTTGGCTTCCTCGTCGTTGAGCTTGCCGTCGCCGTCCTTGTCGAACTCCGCGATCATCTTCTTCTCCTCTTCGGCGCGGCGGGCCTGCATGGCTTCCTGCATGGCCTTGCGCTCCTCGTCGCTCAGCTTGCCGTCGCCGTCCTTGTCATACTCCTTGAGGATTTCCGGGGGCAGGGTGCGGCCACCGCCGCCCGGGCCGCCACGGCCGCCGCGGCCACCGCCGCCTCCTTCTTGCTGGGCGTGGGCAGCCATCGTGCCAGCGGCAACGAGGGCGAGGATCCATGTGAGTTTGGTCTTCATCGGTTTATCGGTATTAGCGGTTGATGGTTTGATCCTTCCAAGGACAGCTGGCAATTGGGCGCCCTTGTTGGGAGGGAAAACCCGGGCGTATCCGTAAGGTTGCGCGGCGGATTGAATTTGCCACCTGCCCCCCGGCGGTCTTGGATTCGCGGCGGATGCCGCCAGCCGCGCCGGACACTTCAAAACGAACGACTTTCCTGCGCCGCAGCGCCAGCACGCTCGGCCTCTGGGCAGTCGTCGCGGCGGGACTGTGGAGCCGCCAGGCTTGGGCCTATCTCGGCCTGATCGGAATCCTCACCCTGATCTCCACCCGCGAGTATTTCCAAATGCTGAAAGCCGGCGGGGTGAAGTGCTTCCCGCGCTACGGGATGTTGCTGGCGGTGGCCTATTCGGCGCTGCTTTACTGGATCCTGTGGAACACCGGCGGACTGGCTGTGGCACCACCGGTCAGCGGCGGCGGGGGAATCGACCTGTCCCACTGCATGCTGCCGAAGTATCTGGCGCTGCGCGAGTGGTTCGACGAGGCGGCGATCTTTGTGGCGGTGGCTGGAGCTTTTTTCCTGCAACTCCGCTACCCGATCCGCGGGCTGGAGGCGCTACAGGCGGTGTCCACCAATCTGCTCGGCTTTATCTATCTCGCCTTCCTTTTCAATTTCTCCGCGCGCCTGGTCTTCATGGTGCCCGGTCCCGGCCAGGTCCCCGGGGCGATGCTGCTGCTGTGGGTGATCGCTGTGACCAAGTTCACCGATATGGGCGCTTACATCGTCGGCTCGATGATCGGGAAGCATAAGATGATCCCGCACGTGAGCCCGGGGAAAACCTGGCAGGGCTTCGGCGGGGCGATCTTCTTCGCGCTGCTGGCGGGCTGCGGGCTCTACGGGTTTTTTCAAGATGACATGCCGCACTTCGCCACCGGCTTGCACGTGCTCGGCCCCTGGCCCTGCGTGATCGTGCTGAGCATTGTGATGGCCTTGCTCGCGGTGGTGGGGGATCTGGCGGAGAGCGTGGTGAAGCGCAGCCTGAATGCAAAGGACTCTGGCCATATGCTGCCGGGCATCGGCGGCGCGCTGGACCTGATCGATAGCCTCTGCTTCACCGCACCTGTTTTGTATTTCTACCTCAAATGGACGCAGGGACAGATCTGAGCGGGGGCGCCGGCCGGCGCAAAAAGGTGGTACTGCTTGGATCGACGGGGTCGATCGGGCGCTCGACGCTGGAGGTGGCGCGCCTGTTGCCGGAGCGCATCGAACTGATCGGCCTGGCGGCGAATGGCAGCGTGGCCGCGCTGGCCCAACAGGTCCGCGAGACCGGCGTGAAGCATGCCGCACTCTACGATATCTCGAAGCTGGACGAGCTGCGCGCTTCCATTCCTTCCGACGTGAAGATTTATGCCGGGCCGGAGGGCTTGGCGGAACTCGCGGCGCTGGAGGGTGCGGAGATGGTGCTGGTCGCGATCGTCGGCACCGCGGGCCTGTATCCTGCGTTGGCAGCGATCGAGGCGGGCAAAGATCTAGCCGTCGCTTCCAAGGAGATCCTGGTGATGGCGGGTGAGGTCGTCACTGCTGCCGCGGAACGCAAGGGCGTGAAGCTCCTGCCGGTGGACAGCGAGCACAATGCGATCTTCCAGTGCCTGGATGGGCATCGCGGCGGTGAGAAGGAAGTCTCGCGGCTCATTCTAACAGCCTCGGGCGGGCCCTTCCGTTGCTTGCCTGCGGAGAAGCTGCCGGATGTCACGCTGGAGCAGGCGCTCAAACATCCCACCTGGGACATGGGCCGGAAGATCACGATCGACTCGGCCACGCTCTTCAACAAGGGCCTGGAGATGATCGAAGCACGCTGGCTCTTCGGCATCGGGATGGAGCGCATCGATGTGATCGTGCACCCGCAGAGCATCGTGCACTCGATGGTGGAGTTCATCGACGGCTCGGTGCTGGCGCAGATGAGCAAGACCGACATGTGCTTCCCCATTCAGTACGCGCTGACTTGGCCGGAACGCTTGGCGGGCGGGCTGCAGCCGCTGGATTTCGGCAAGCTGGCGAAGCTGGATTTCGAGGAGCCGCGCCATGCGGATTTCCCGGCACTGCGCCTGGCGCGCGAGGCCGGCCTGAGCGGCGGCACCCTGCCCGCGGTCTTCAATGCGGCGAACGAGGTGGCGGTGGATGCCTTCATCGCTGGCGCGATCCGCTTCCCGGACATCTGGCGGGTGGTGGAGGAGACGATGGCCGCGCACGAGGTGATGGCGGCTTCGTCGCTGGAGAGCACGATAATGGCGGATGCTTGGGCAAGGAGAGAGGCGGGTAGTCACCTCAAAAAATAGCGAAGGTTCGTTTCGAAATCAGCCCGGTCACCATGAGGAAGTCTCTCACCATCACCGGCATTATCCGACGGTCGGAACAGGGGGCAACGCGACCCTTCCTGTGTGAGTCGGGGGCTTTAAACTATTACGTCAAGGGTAGCTACGCCGGAAAGAATTCGCTGTGTTGCGAATGGGTGGCGAGCCGTCTGGCCAAGCGGATGCTGGCAGGGTTTATCCTCGATATCCCTGAGTTCGGAATCGCCGAAGTGCCCCGGTCATTGATCAATGGCAGTGCGCGTCAAGACATCCGGGACTTGGGAGAGGGGTTTGTGTTCGCTTCGCGGGAAATCGAGGATAGCCGGGAACTGACTTGGAAAGCTGCCCAGGGATGGCCCGACGAAACGATGGCGCTGCTGCTCTTGATTGATCTTTGGCTACAGAATGAAGATCGGAGCCTCTCCCCGCTCGGAGGCAACCCCAATCTTCTGGTCTCGCCATCCCCCTACCAACCCAAACCGGACATTTGGAAAGGAGAGCCGAAGCGCGAAATGCTCTGGGCTTACGACTTCAACTTGGCATTCGACGAGGATTTCAATCGCGCCCGCTTCTTCTCTGCCCACGTGTTCGGCGGCATGCTGGAGCAGTGGCCTTCCGGATTTCGTGAGCAGATGGGGCCTCGCATGCGGAAATACCTGAAGCTGGTCCCAGAGATCTTCGCTGAACTGCCGTTAGAATGGCTACATGTCGACGGGGACGACACTTTACCCGTGCAGTTGGACATGAAGCGGGTAATCTCCGTGCTGGAGTTGCCCTTCGCCAATCCTACCAGCTTCTGGACTTTGCGATGAAATCTGCTGCCACCGCGATCTTCAACTACGCGCTTCTGCGTTACTTGCCTTACCCGGATACGGGCGAGTTTGTGAACGTCGGTGTCGTGGTTACTTGTGCCGATCCGGTGCTGTTTGAGTTTGCAGTGGATCCAGAACATACTCTTGGACGAATCCGTGCCCTCTTCCCGGAAATCGACCCGCAGCGTTTCGAAGAGCCACACGAGGCGATGAGGCAGGAACTTGAAAGAGTGAAAGCCTTGGCAGGGGAATCACGTGATTCCAATTTCGTGTTGCGCTTGTTCAAGGAATTGGTGCGGCCACGGGAATCGAGCTTCCGTTTCGGTGAGATCCGCACGACCTCCAGTCCGCACCCGGCGTCTGAGGCCGAGTACCTTTTCTCGCGCTATGTTCTCAGGAGCGGGCACCTTCGCGCGGGCGGGCAAGAATCGCTTAGGGACTAGTTCGCCCCGCTGATGTCTGGCGCGGGAATCCTCGTCGAGGCCCCTCAAAGCCGCGCTCCACGTTTGACGCCGCCCCCGGGATCGTCTCCCATCCCCGCCATGCCGAAGGCGAACGCGAAGGCGGGCGGGGAAAAGAAGAAGAGCGACATCAGGGGTGGGCTCGTGTGGGTGCTGTCCTACATGGGGCCCTACCGGCACATCTTCATTCCCTCGCTGATCGCGCTGTTCGTCACAGCCGCCATGTCGCTGGCTTTCCCATACTTCCTGAAAGATCTGATCGGCGATCCGGCCGATGCTTGGAAGGGCCGCGCCATCGACGTGATGGCTACCCGCAAGAAAGCGGATGACACGATCCTGCTCCTGGTGAGCATTCTCGCAGTCCAGGCGTTTGTCGCTTACTGGCGGGTTCGCGGCTTCACCCGTTCCGGGGAGGGGGCACTGAATGACCTGCGGCGCGATCTCTTCAGCCGCCTGCTCAAGCTGCCGGTGCCCTTCTTCCAGGACCAGCGTTCCGGGCTGGTGAGCAATCGCGTATCGACTGACCTAGGCACGGTGCGTGAGACCTTCCTTAATACCCTACCGCAGGCGGCGAGGCAGAGCGTTATCCTCGTCGGTAGCCTTGTCGCCATCATCCTCTTCTCTTGGAAGCTTTCGCTCGTGATGCTGGGTAGCGTGCCGGTGGTGGTGCTGGCCGTCGCGATTTCCGGGCGCAAGGTCCGCAAGTACTCGCGCGATGCCCAGGATGCCCTGGCCGAGGCAGGCATGGTGATGGAAGAGAGCGTGCAAAGCATCGCCGATGTGAAGGCATTCTCGAACGAAGGCTTCGAGGAGACGCGCTATCACCGCGCACTGGACCGCTTTTTTGCTGTGACCTTGCGCGGCGCGAATGCCCGCGCGGCCTTCCTCTCCTTTGTCATCTTTGCCCTCTTCGGCACCGTTGGCGGGGTGGCTTGGTATGGATCGCACATGATGGCCAGCGGCGAGATCCAGCAAAAAGAGTTCGTCGGCTTCATCATCTTCAGCGTCTTCGTCGGTGCCTCGCTCGGTTCGGTGCCAGAGATCATCTCGCAGTTCCAGGCGATGTCCGGCGCCACCGAGCGGTTGCGCGAGATCATGGCGGAGACGCCGGAGCAGAGTGGCAAGGAAGCGGTGGGCAAGCTGTCCGGTGCGCTGGCCTTCGAGTCCGTGACCTTTCACTATCCCTCGCGCCCGGATGCGCCGGTGCTGCATGAGCTGTCCTTCACCGCGGAGCCGGGCAAGCGCATCGCGCTGGTCGGTCCTTCCGGTGCTGGCAAGTCCACGACCTTCTCCCTGATCCTCGGCTTCCACCGCGCGGAGAGTGGGCGGATCCTCTTCGATGGCCGGGATGCCACGGACCTGGAGCTTGCCTCGCTGCGCAAGCAGATCGCGGTGGTGCCGCAGGAGGTGCTGCTCTTCGGCGGCTCGATCCGCGAGAACATCGAATACGGCCGGCCCGGAGCCAGCGCGGAAGACATTGAGTCCGCCGCCAAGCTGGCGAATGCCCACGAGTTCATCGCCAAGCTGCCGGAGGGCTACGAGACCACCGTGGGCCCGCGTGGGGTGAAGCTTTCCGGCGGCCAGCGCCAACGCATCGCCATCGCCCGCGCGATCCTGGCCGATCCCCGCATCCTCCTGTTAGACGAGGCGACCAGTGCGCTGGACACGGAGAGCGAGCGGCTGGTGAATGAAGCGCTGGAGCGCCTGATGGCGGGGCGGACGAGCCTCGTGATCGCGCACCGTCTCTCTACCGTGAGGAATGCGGATACCATCCTGGTGCTGAACCACGGGCGCCTGGTGGAAAGCGGGACGCATGAGGAACTGATCGCAGAGCAGGGGACCTATCACCTGCTGGCGGAGACGCAGTTGTTGTAGGGTGACCCGGGAGCGCCAGGCACCAGCCTGGCTGAAGCGGTTATAGCGGCGGAAGTCACTTGGTGCCGCGGGATCGTCTCCGGATCACCATTCCTCCGCTCGCTTTGTGGTAGAAGTGGCAGCCTCCCTTTTTCTACAGACCACCTTTGCTGGCGCTGGCTTCGGCTTGAGGAAGGGTGAAGCGGTGTGAACCCGGGGGCACCGGGTGATGTCCACCACCAGAACTGCTTCTGCCAGGCTGGTGCCTGGCGCTCCAGGCTCATGGCGTCTGCGTGTCCACCGTCACACGCCCGAAGGCCTTCTGCAGATTCCCGCTGCTATCCTGGAATTTCACGCGCTCGCGGGTGGGGCTCAGGCTGGTGTTCGAGATCATGGTGCCGGTGCGCGGCCAGCCTGTTAGATCGTCACCGAATTGCGGGTTCACAGCGATGCCCGCATTGGCCGAGGCCTTCCAGCGGGTGAATTCAATCGTGGTCACGCGCTGCCCGCCAAGGATCTCCGGGCGGATCAGTGGCAGGCCGGAAATCCCCGTCCACGCCGCCTGATAGACCTTGGCCGGATTGAAGGGATCCGTGTTGAACGCGGCCTCGACCAGGTTCGAATCGCCATCGCCATCCGGATCCATGAAGGGCGCGGTGTAGTCCGAGTTCGCGATCTGCGCGGCGCTGAAGTAGGTGTTCAACCAGGTCTGATAGGGCGTCGTGTAAGGCATGACGATCGCCGTGCCCTTCACCGGGGTGTCGCCCGCTTTGCCTAAGCTGCCGAAGATCCACAGGTTGCTCCCGGTGAAGGCCATGGTGCTCACGTGCTCGTCTGGATAGGGATACCAGGACAGATCGGGGACGCCGCTGTTCTGGTTCACCCGGACGATGTCCGGAGAGTAGAAGTAGTCGCCGTCCCCTTGATTGGCGGAGTTGTCCCAAGTGTAGTCGAAATCCCCGCCCACGTAAACGTAGGCTCCCGAGGCCGCGAGGGTGGAGACGGATCCGGGGACACGCCTTGAGCCATTGTCGAGCGCGGGCGAGACGTCGAAGGCCTGGTTCCATGCGCCCGTGGTCAGGTTCAGCTTGGCGGCCCCGATCCAGACGTCCTTGGGCTGCGTCGGGCTGAGCACGCTGACGAAGTTCCCGGCCACGTAGAGGGCGTTGTTGTGCAGCAGCAGCTGGCGGATGTAACCCAGATCGCCGAACTCATCGTAGAATTCGGTGGCCCATTCCGCGTCCGGCTGGCCCCAGCCCGTGGTCGCCAGTGAGGCGACGCTCACCCGCTTGTAGCTCACTTCAGGCGCGGCCGGATTCGCGATCATGCCGAACTTCCCGCCGACCAGCAACTTCGTGCCATTGATCTGCAGATCGGCGACGGAGGCATTCGCCGCGTTGCCCATATTATCGCCCACGGAGGGCAGCCAGGTGGTATCGAGCGCCCCGCCATCTTTCGAGAGGCGGGCAAGATTGAAGACCTGGATGGAGTTGCCCGGCGAGACCTCGATGTATTTCAGGACGGATGAGCCGATGTAAACATAGCTCCCATCCGTCTCCAGACACAGGAGCGGGGTGAGTGGCTTGGTGTGCCAGCTGGCATCCACGGTTCCGGTGCTGGCATCCACCCGCGCCACGTGCTGGCAGGGCACGCCGCCGGCGCTGAGGAAGTCCCCGCAGAAATAGAGGCTGGTGCCGTCGAGCTTCATGTCCCTGACCAAGCGGTTGTAGCCGACCAGCGGGACATTGAAGGTGGGATCCAGGCTGCCGTTCGAGAGGATCTTGGCAATGCTGGTGCGGGGCACACCATTCACCGAATCGAAGAGTCCGCCGATGATCATGCCGCCGCTGACCTCCTTCATGGAGTAGATCTCGCCCTTGGTGCTGATGGTTCCGGACAGTTCCTTCAGCGCGGCACCGGTGCCGGGCTCCATGAGGGCGAAGCCGGCGGAGCTGGCACCATTGGTCGTATTGAAGCGCCCGCCGGACAGCACATTGGTGCCGATGAGCTTCAGATCCTGGATCGCGCCATTCGGCTCCGGCTGGAATTTGCCATCCAGCTCGCCGCTGCCGGAGGCGGAGACCTTCGCCATGAAGCGGCGGTTCGCGCCGCCCACCGTGGTGAAGACGCCGGACAAATAGACGTCCGGACCGGAGACGGTGATGGCGCTGACTTCACCATTCGGCTCCGGCCTCCATTCGGTATCGAAGATGGCTGCTCCCGTGGCCGTGGAGAAGCGCCCCACGGCGCGGTGACTGCTCCCCTGCACCTGGCTGAAGCCGCCGCCGAAGTAGAGGAAGCCATCCGCCGATTCAAGCTCACCCACCGGCAGGTTGATGTCCGGCAGCCAGGCGGTGTCCGCGGCGCCGGCACCGGTCAAGGCAAGGCGGACGAGGTACTTGTTAGACAGCGAGCCCATGGTGGTGAAGCCGCCGCTCACGTAGAGCCGGCCATCGGCCAGCTCGATGTCGGCCACCGAGTTGTTAGGCATCGGGTTCCAGGTGGTGTCCAAGGCCGCGCTTGAAAGCGAGAGCTTGGCCAGCCGGGTCCGCGGTGTGCCATTGATATTGCTGAAGACGCCGGCCAGGTAGAGGCTGCTGCCGTTCGATTCGATCTTGTTCACCGGGCCGTTCGGCAGCGGGGCCCAGGTGGTATCGACCTTCCCTTCATTCGCGCCGGTCAGGAAGATCCGCATCAGGTAGGCCCGGCTGATCGTTCCCGCGGAGAGCGTCCGCACGGTGCTGAAGCTGCCGGCCACGTAGAGGAAATCGCCCTGCACCAGCAGGTCGCTCACGCCATCGATGGAGCCGATGTCCCACTTGGGGTGCTTGGCACCGCCGGGGCTGAGGCGGAGCAGGCCGAGCCCGCTGGAGACGTCGCCATTGAATTCATTGAAGCTGCCGCCCAGATAGACATTGCCGCTGGGATCCGACTCCACGGCGAAGACGAAGCCATTCAACCGGAGCTCCGGTCCGGGGACGACGAATTGCGCGCGGGCACTGCAGGCCAGCAGCAGCACGGCCAGCAGCGCGCGCGATAGCGCCCGGAGAGGTGAGAGGGAACTCATGGAATTGTCCCGGGGGGAGGCGAGACGAGGCGGACCCTGACACACTGCCCGCGCGGATTCAACCACGCGGGTGTGCCGCATTCCGGGATTTTTGGAGGGCGGCTAGGCGTTCGGCAAGTGTGATTCCCGGAGGCGCTGGGGGTCAGCCCAGCTTGCCGGTGATCTCCAGGACCTTCGTGACCACGCCGCGGACACTTTCCTGCTCGCGGGGGTCCTTGAGCTGCCCGGCTTCGTCGAACTTCTCGTAGGCCTTGCTCAGCGCAAATTGATTCGGCACCACCAGCACGCCGATGTTCCCGAGGAGCGAGCGCAGGGTCACGAGCCCGCGCATCCCGCCGAAGCCGCCGGGCGAGGCGGAGAGGAGGCCGGCGACCTTGCCCTTGTAGGCGGCCAGGTCCGGCTCGTCGTCGCTCTCCGCACGGCTCACCCAGTCGATGATGTTTTTCATCAGCGGGGTGATGCTGGAGTTGTATTCCGGGGAGACGAAGAGGATGGCCTGCGCGGCCAGGAACTTCTGCTTGAGGGTCTTGGCATTCGCCGGCAGGCCCTCGGCCTCCTCCAGCTCCGCATCGTAGAGCGGCAGGCGGAAGTCCGCGGGGTCGACCAGATCCACCTCCGCGCCGGCCTCGGCGGCGATCTTCGCGGCGATGGCGGCGAGCTTGCGGTTGTAGGATTCGCGGCGGGCGCTGCCGGGGAGAATGAGGAGCTTGGTCATGGAATGGGTTGATTGGGGAAATGGAGGGATTGGGATAATTGGGGTGATTGAGTGAGTGATCCAGCCGGTGGCTAGTTACCTGCCCAATCGCTCAGTCGCCCAATTCCTCAATCACTTGGCTTGGTGCATCAATGCCCCATCTCCTTGTTCAGCACGTAGGCGGCGGAGGCGGGCGACATGTCGCGCCACTTCGCGGGCCAGATGACCTGGCCGTTTTCCTCCATGCGGTCGGCCAGCACGATGTGATGGACCATCACTCCGGAGCTGCTGTCGTAGGGATAGACCCAGAAGTATTTCCCGGGATTCTTCTTGTCCGCCCGGTAGGCCAAGCGGTTGGCGGACTGCGGTTCGCCGCGGCCGAACTGTTGTTCGAGTTCCGCAAGACTCACGCCATTGGGCAGCGTGGCCACCTCCACCTCCGTGAGCTGGCGGGTCCCGGCGGCGACCACCGGGGCGGGGTCCTGGTCCACCGGTGTGCCGCAGCTGGTGAAGAGCAGGCTGGCGGTCGCGGACGCAGCGAGGGCGGCGAGCGGGAGGAATCGGCGGGTCAGGGTAATGGCGCTCATCGCCCCTAGTTTGGAGCAGGCCGGTGGCCGGATGGCAGTAAAATTCCGGGGCCTTCCCCAGGGTTGCCTCAGGCGAAGCGCCGCTTGAGCGAGAGGCAGGGCTTCTCCAGCACATGCCAGCTGATCCAAGCGATGAGGAAGGTCAGCGGGAGCGCCAGGGCACCGGTTAGAAGGGCCGCCGGCCAGACCATGCCATGCCATTCCGGGAAGTCGCCGTGGAAGAGCAGCTCCCGGCACAGGAGCAACATGGGGAAATGGAAGACGTAGATGGCGTAGGACAGCTTCCCGGCCAGCCTCACGAAGGGCACCAGCAGCACGGCGGAGATGAAGCCCTGCTTCTGCCGGAGGACAAGGAGCAGGAAGATCGCAAAGCTGATGTCGACGGCGGGGAAGCCGAACATATTGCCCGATTCCGAGGAGCGCGTGCGGCCGAAGACCAGGAAGGAGGCGGCGACCATCGCGAAGGGGATGAAAAGGCGGGGCAGCCAGCGCTGGAGGTGCTCGTTGCCGCCATAGGAACGATTGACGGCGAAGACCAGCGCACCCCACAGCAGGGAATCGAAGCGGAGATGGGAGGCATGGTAGCCGAGTTCCGGGGTCCAGATCCCCGTCTTGATCGAATAGACCCGCATGGCGAACACTAGGAGAATGCCACCCAGGCAGAGAGGCATGAGGCGGTGCCGGAAGCCCAGCAGCAGGAGCGGCCAAAGGAGATAAAAGTGAATCTCCACGCAGAGCGACCAGAAGTGGCCGAGGTTCGCGGGCGCGGCTTCCACCGCATAGTGGTAGTTCATGGAGGCCAGCCAGAATGACAGGGCACCCTGGCTGTCGATCTGGCGGAATTGATCGAAGCCCTGCCACGGCATGGCCGGAAGCAGCACTAGGAAGAAAACCAGGGAGACCAAGTAGAGCGGTAGGATCCGGAGGGAGCGCCGCACATAGAAATTCCCGAGGGCCATCTTCCCGGGCGCTTCGACCAGGCTCTTCGTGATCAGGAAACCCGAGAGTAAGAAGAGCAGATCGACGCCCGTCCACAGCGGACGCGTGAGCCGCTCGGTCAGGACGTCCACCTGGCTCGACGAGCCTTGGATCAGGCAGACGTGATGCACCAGCACCATCAGGATCGAGATGCCACGGACGCCATCGAGAACTGCTAGGGTTGGCCGTGCTTCAGCAGGGGGCGCGATGCTCTCGGCATCGGCCGCCGCAAGGGCTTCGACGTTCATTCAACAGGGAGGGGAGAGGGAAAAAAACGAGACGAGGAGGTGTGAGGCGGCCATAGTGCGCAGAATCGGCAAGAAATGGCAATAAAACAGCATCGAAACAGCTGCTTGAAAAACAGTGGATTAGAACCAAGTTCCCGGCGGGATTTACGTAGATTTGCATATGCGGCACAGCCGCCTTGGATTGCAGCAAGCCTCTGGCCTCTTTCGGTGGGCAAGCCTCTCGCCGTGGGGGAGCCGCAGCTTGGCTTTTCGTCGTTTAACGGGCCCTACGGTTCGTGTGGGATTCTCAAGAGATCCGCGTCCTCTAACAGCCGGAGGGGTGGAATGCCGCTCCCTGCGCCATGGACCATCATCAAGACGCTAGCTCTTCCGGCGCTGCTTGGCGGCGAGCTTTTCAGCATTCTCCGCGATGCGGTGCTTCACGATCTTCGTGATCAGCGCGGCGGGTAGGGGCTTACCGTAGGGGAATTGGATCGTCGCCTTGTTACTCACGTAGTCCGCGAGCTGGTCCTTGAAGTGCGTCACCGTGCTGGTGCTCGCGAAGATGCTCATGTGCTTCTTGAAGGCGGCGAAGTGGACCAAGTTGCCGTCCTGCTTGAAGGTGGGCATGTCCCACGCGATGGCTTCGACCGCCTTGGGCGCTGCCTTGCGGATGATCGCGCGCATGCGTTCCAGCATGGCACGTATCTCGTCGGGCCGGGCGGCGATGTAGGCGTCGATGTCGATCGGTGTCGGCGTGTCCATGTCAGGGCGGGGGACTTGAATCCGCCTTCTCATATTTCTCCAAGGCCGCGGTCAGCTCGGCGATCTTGGCTTCGTACTTCGCCACCATGCCGCGGGCGGCCGGTTGCCAGCGCCCCATGGCCCGGATCATGCGGAACATCTGCACCGCCACGATCACATAGGCGATTGTCACCCACGCTGGATCATCCTTCGCCAGAAAGAGCGCGAGGAAGCCCAGCGAGACAAAAAGGCAGGCGAGGTGGGCACCCAGGTTCCGGATCCAGGAGGAGTTGGCCGGGTTGAGATAGTATTCGGAGAGGAAGCTCTCGTCGGAATTGAAGTGGAGAGAAGGGTCCATCGGTGGATGATGGAGCACGCTAGCAGGACGCGCGGCGAAGCCAAGCGTGCGAACGATGAACAGGGCCCGTCCAGTTTCCCCTGAGCTTGTCTGCACAGGCCCGCCACGGCTGCCGGGCCCGTGTTGCTCAAAAGCACCGTGCTCAGGCCCTGGGCTTGCGGATAAACTGATACCAAGTCCCGCCGAGCCCGAACAGCAAGAGGCCGCCGCCGATCGCATACAACATCGGCTCGCCCAGGGGTTCGCCCACGATGATCACCTGGTTTGGATCATCCTTGAGATACTTCACCTTCACCGTCGGATCCGCCTTCTCGAAGAGTTCCTTGGACACATCCAGGTTCTTCTGGAGCGGTCGCTTGCCGTCATCCGCGATATAGCCGATCGTAAGTTCACGGTCCACCCGGCCCTTGCGGCCGCGCTTCTCGACATGGTCGAGCACCATGGCGGTGGTCTCCACCCCTTCCTTGTCGATCTTGGTTTTCTCAGAGGTCTCCTTGAAGTTCATGAACAGGATGAAGGGACCGATGAGGAGGGCGAGGATGGCTCCTAGTTTGGCTCTCATGTCGTAATGGTGGGAGGATGAAAGTGAGCCTTCTGCACATAACTTCCCGGAATGTCCAAGGGATCTCGGTGAAATTCCGATGAAGGCCGGATGGTTCCGGAGATGGGGGCTCCCCGGGATCAGTCGGAATTGTCTAATACAAGGATGCCGGGGCCGTAGGGCGAGTGCACGGGAATCCACGCTTCCACGCACTCGTCCATCCTTCCGCGGTCGAGCTGGAGGAAGTGCCGGGTATCCTCTCCGGCTTCATTGGTATGGTAGCAGGGGAGGGTGGAAACGAGTGTCCCGAGTTCCTCCACGAGGTGCTCCTCTTTCCATGCGGTGGCATTCATGCAATTGCCCTTGAAGTGCTTCCAGAACCATTGGAAGAGACGTTCCGCCGAGTCTTTTGCGCCGACTTGGACGAGAAAGCCTTCCTGGCTGAGTTGCAGGCAGGCGTAGCCACCGCACTGATGCTGGTAGTGGACGCCGGTTGGAGCCGCAACGATGAGCAGAAGGTAGTCTGCCACCGTCCCATCCGCATCGATCATGACATGGGCGCGCGTCATGGGGATCACTCCGCCAGCGCCACATACTCGCTCTCGCGCAGCACCACCGGCTTCTGCTTGTGCAGCAGCAGCCACCACTCACGCGCGCAGCCGATGACGATCGCGGCGACGAAGGCCAGGAACATCCCGGTGATCACGATGTCCACGCGGTCATTGGTGAGCGTCGTCTGCGCTCTCTTGAGGGCGTCTCCCGTGGCACCGGCGGCGATGATCGCCTGCTGCTTGGCAATGTCCGGGATGAAGCCCGCGGCCTTCGGTGACCAGATCTTCATGATCCCGGCGGTGAAGGTGATGGCGGTGAGGAAGAGCATCGGCACGAAGGTGCACCAGGCGTAGCGGGCCTTGCCCATCTTGATCAGCACCGTGGTGCCGAGGCAAAAGGCGATCACCGCGAGCAACTGGTTCGCAATGCCGAAGATCGGCCACAGGCTCTTGGCGATGCCCGAGGGATCGACCGCGCCCTGATACATGAAGTAGCCCCAGGCCGCGACCAGCAGGAAGGTGGCGGTCACGTTCGCGCCCCATGAGCCGGTCTCCCGCAGTTTCGGATGCACCTGGCCTAACAGGTCCTGCAGGATGAAGCGCCCGACCCGCGTGCCCGCATCCAGGGTGGTGAGGATGAAGAGCGCCTCGAACATGATGGCGAAGTGGTACCACAGGGAGAGCGCGGTCTGCCCGGGGATCACCTTCGCGAACATGTGGGCCATGCCGACGGCGAAGGTCGGCGCGCCGCCTACCTTGCCGATAATATGCTTCTCGCCCAGATCCGTCGCGAGCTGCTCCATTTCCATCCGCGTCACCGCATACTCGGGACCATAGGAGCTGATCTTCGCCATCTGCGCCTCGACCGCGGGCACATTGTTCGGGTCCACCGGTGAGTTGATCGCGAAGTACTGGCCGGGCTGCAGCGAGCAGGCGGCGATGATCGCCATCAGCGCCACCAGCATCTCCACCACCATGGAGCCGTAGCCGACGAGGCGGATGTCCTTCTCCCGCGCCAGCAGCTTGGGTGTGGTGCCGGAGGAGATCAGCGCATGGAAGCCGCTCACCGCACCGCAGGCGATGGTGATGCAGACAAAGGGGAAGACCGGTGCCGCGACCACGAAGCCGCTACCATCGATGAAAGGCGTGACCGCCGGCATGTGCAGCGGGGGATGCAGGAAGATGATGAAGACCGCGAGGATGGCCACGGTGCCGAGCTTCATGAAGGTGCTGAGGTAATCGCGCGGCGCGAGCAACAACCACACCGGCAGCACCGCGGCGGCAAAGCCGTAGACCATGATCACCCAGGCGAGCTGGGTCTTCTCCAGGGTCAGCGCTTTCTTCATCTCATCCGTGAGATATTGCCCGCCCGCCACTGCGGCTAACAGGCCGACCACGCCGAAGGTCGAGGCCGCGGTCACGCTGACCTTGCCGCTCTTGATCGCCAGGCCCATGACCATCGCCAGCGGGATCGTGGCCGCGATGGTGAAGAGGCCCCATGGGCTCTCGTTGAGTGCATTCACCACCACCAGGCCGAGCACGGCGAGGATGATGGTCATGATCGCCAGCAGGCTGACCATCGCGATCAGGCCGATCACCGGATTGAGCTCCTCCTTGAGCATCTGTCCGAGCGACTTGCCATTCCGCCGCATGGAGGCGAAGAGCACCACGGCATCGTGCACCCCGCCGCCGAGCGTCGCGCCGACCAGGATCCACAGCGTGCCGGGCAGGTAGCCGAACTGCGCCGCCAGCACCGGCCCGACCAGGGGCCCCGGTCCGGCGATCGCCGCGAAGTGGTGGCCGAAGACGACCCACTTCGGCGTCGGCACGAAGTCCTTGCCATCGCTGCAAGTCACCGCGGCTGGCGCGCGGCGATCGTCCACCGTGAGAACCTTCGCCACCAGCCAGGCGGAGTAGAAGCGATAGGAGATCGCGAAGGTGCAAATCCCCGCGACCACCAGCCACAGGGCATTCACCGGCTCGTGGCGCTGGAAGGCGGCCACGCCCACGGCGGTGGCCCCGAGCAGGGCGATGGCGATCCAGAGGAGAATGCGGAGAAGGGGTTTCATGGGTTGTCTGGAAGAGCGCGCCAGGTGGTCCTTGGGTGACCGGAAGCCTCGCGAACGGGCACGATACTCTCCGAAACCGCGCGCGCTGGGAATGCGAAAGCGGCGGGCTGACGTGGACTGCCTCTAAAGAGGGGCATTCGCCGCTGCTCCAGATACGCCCGCCCGTCCGGGCGTGATTCCGGTTGAAGGGGACACGCGGAGGTTTTAGAGTCCGCCTATGACCGTCCTTGAGGAAATCCGCACCATGAACGGCGAGGAAGCCCTAGCTGCGATGGACGCGCTTTGGCAGAGGCTGGCCGAGCTGGGGGTTGAGCCGGAGTCTCCCGAATGGCATCGCGAGGAGTTGGATCGCCGCGACCGGCTGGTGGCCGAGGGCACCATGGAATTCTCGGATTGGGACGAGGCCAAGGCTCGCATCCGTGCCCGCGTGCAATGAAGATTCGTATCCTTGGTGGAGCGGAAGATGATCTTGCCGAGGGCTACCGCTTCTACGAAGAGCAAGAGGGCGGCGTGGGAGACTATTTCCTGAACACTATTTTCAGTGAAATTGAGTCATTGAAGAGTTCTGCCGGGATACACCGCATGGTCTTCGGTCGCTACCGCATGCTCTCGAAGGTCTTCCCCTACGGGATCTTCTATACCCTCCGGGACGATGTCGTGGAGGTGCGGGCCGTCTTGGACTTGCGGCGGAATCCCGGGTGGATCCGCAGGCGGATACGCCGTTGATCACTTCACCCGCTGCTCCAGCGCATCAAACACCGGCGCGGGCACATATCTCCGCACCTGATCTTCCCAGCCCACCGGTCCCACCAGGCCCATCACCATGCTCGAAGACACCTCCGCCATGTCCCGCGGCGGCATCAGGAAGATCGTGGTGATCGCCGGGGCCAGGTCCGCATTCACGTGTCGCATGACCCGCTCGTACTCGTAGTCATTCGGTCCGCGGATGCCGCGCAGGATGAACTTCGCGTCTTGCTCGCGGGCATAGTGGACCAGGTAGCGGTTATCGAAATGGGCGATGGTGAGTCGCTCCGCCGAGGGGATGGAGGCGCGGAGAAGCTCGAGGCGCTGCTCCACGCTGAAGGTGTAGCTCTTGTTGGGGTTGTTACCGATCGCCACGATCAGGCGCTCGAACATCTCCAGCCCGCGCTGGATCATCCACAGGTGGCCATTGGTCGGCGGATCGAAGGAACCGGCGTAGACAGCGGTGCTCACAGGCGGAGCCTAAAGTGCCAAGTAGTGAAGTTCCAAGTGCCAAGAAGGGCATGAAGAAATCTGTCTTCAGGCTGTTCCTTGGCACTTGGAACTTCCTCACTTGGCACTTAAAAGGGCCCGTGCGCTCTGTCCTGTTATTGCTCCCTCTCCTTGCCGGCTTCGCCTTCGCCGAGCCGGTGGGGTTCCGTGCGGTGGCGGCGAACCTTACCTCGGACAAGGAGCAATCCTACTCGCCGGACAATGGGAACCACAGCAATCCGGAGGGGGCTGGGGCGCGCATCCTGAAGGCCCTGAACCCGGACGTGGTGATGATCCAGGAGTTCAATACCACCATGCCCACACGGCAATGGGTGAATGCCACCTTCGGGCAGGACTTCCACTTTGCGAAGGAGGAGACCAAGGGGATCCCGAATGGTGTGATCAGCCGCTTTCCCATCGCCGCTTCGGGGATCTGGGATGACCCGGTGCTGGACAACCGCGAGTTCTTCTGGGCGCGCATCGCCCTGCCCGGGGGCAAGGACCTGTGGGTGGTGAGCGTCCACCTGCACTCGAAGAACGCCACCTCCCGTGCCACCCAGGTGAAGGCGCTGATGGAGGCTATCGCGAAGAATGTCCCGGCGGATGCCCTGCTGCTGTTAGGCGGTGACTTCAATACCCGCACGGCGGGCGAGCCCTGCTTCGCGCTGATGGCAAAAAGCCTGGTCGTGCCTGACAAGCCGCCGCACGACGGGCAGGGAAACGTGGCCACCAACCAGCCGCGCAACAAGCCCTACGACTGGGTGCTCGCCAGCCCGGCCCTCGACAAGGCGGAGGTCCCCGTGAAGCTGGCCGGGGCGGACTACGCCGATGGCCTGGTCTTCGACACCCGCGTCTTCACCCCCATGGACAAGCTGCCGCCCGCCCAGCCCGGGGACAGCGGCCTGCCGCAGATGCAGCACATGGCGGTGGTGCGGGATTTCAGGGTGGGGGAGTGAAGGTCTGATTTTGGGAAGGCGGAGACCCAAAAAACTATCGCCATTCCGGCCCGGGTGCTTCGTGATTCCGCCCGTGATCCACCCGACCGCGGTCATCTCTCCGGAAGCGAAACTCGGCACCGACGTCCAAGTCGGGCCCTTCTGCGTGGTCGGCGCGGGCGTGGAGCTGGGGGATGGCTGCGTGCTGCACTCGCATGTAGTGATTTCCGGACCCTGCAAGATCGGCAAGGAGAACGAATTCTTCCCCTTCGCCGCGATCGGTGGGAAGACCCAGGACCTGAAGTACATCGGCGAGCCGACCTACCTGGAAATCGGTGACCGCAATGTCTTCCGCGAGAACACCACCGTCCACCGCGGCACCGTGGAGGAGATCCCCACACGGATCGGCTCCGACAATCTCTTCCTCTGCTACTCGCACGTCGCGCACGATTGCCAGCTGGGCAACCACATCATCCTCTCGAACAGCGGGACCCTGGGCGGTCACGTTGAGGTGGGTGACCACGCCATCGTCTCCGGCCTCGCCGCGATCCACCAGTTCTGCCGCATCGGCTGCCACTCGATCATCGGTGGCTGCGCGAAGATCGTGCAGGATGTGCCGCCCTACATGATCGTGGACGGCAACCCCGGCGCGACCCGTGGCCTCAATCTCGTGGGCCTGCAGCGCCGCGGCTTCGATGAGGGGGACATCAAGGCTCTCAAGCAGGCCTACAAGAAGCTCTTCCTGAAGAAGGATGGCAACCTGGCCACTGCGCTCAGCTCGCTGAAGGCCGAGCGCGCGGCGAACCATGAGGTGGTGAAGCACCTCATCGGGTTCATCGAGGATTCGAAGCGCGGGGTCTCGCGGTAGAGAGCGGAGAGCCGCGGAAGGTGGAAGGTGCCAGCCTCTGCTCTGAAAACGGCAAAGCCGTTTCCTACTATAGCCCAGGGGTGGCCGGCCTGTCCTTCGCAGCCCGTAGGGCGAAGAAGGACGGGCCGGTCTCCCCTGGGAAGGGACCCCGACCGATCATCCAACCTCGAAGAGGTTGCCTAAGGCCGGGAGCGCCTGTTAGTGATGCATCGTGCCGCAATCGCTGACGAACCTCCTCGTCCATTTGATCTTCTCGACGAAGGACCGGTATCCATTTCTCCAAGACGCCCCTATCTTGGCGGAAACCCATCGTTATCTCGGCGGCTTGGTGAAAAAGCTCGGTGGAGAGGCCATTGCGGTTGGTGGCGTGGCGGACCACGTGCACCTTCTCCTCGTCCTGCCGAAGACCATGACTCTTTCCGACATGGTTCGCGAATTGAAACGCGCCTCGAGCCTGTGGATCAAATCCCGTTGTCCACACCTGAAGGATTTTGCGTGGCAGGGTGGATGCGGGGCCTTCTCCGTGGGGCAGGGGGAGGTCGAGGTGGTACGGTCCTACATTCACCGGCAGGAAGAACACCATCGCGCCAAGACCTTCCAAGACGAGTTCAGGCAGTTCTTGATCAAGTATGGGATCACGTATGATGAGAAATACCTCTGGGATTGAGGCTCATTTAGGCAACCTCTTCGAGGTAGAATATTTTTCGCGCCCATTCCCAGGGGAGGCCCTCCTTCGTCCTTCTTCGCCCTGCGGGTTTTGAAGGACTCGTCGGTCCACCCCTGGGCTATAATAGGCAACCTCTTCGAGGTTGTGACGACCTACGATGAACCTCGTAATCAGGCGGCGGCGTTCTCGTTTCCATGGCGCTTCCTCCTCATGAGTCCCACTCCCGCGGAGACCATCACCAGCAGCACGGACGATGGCTCCGGCACGCCGGGGATCTGCGGTGCGGCGCTGGCATCCACGGGTGTCAGGCCGTTCCGATCGTATTGTTCCTTGGTCTCCAGCACTACCGCGCCGGACATGCTGGTCACCAGTTGATACGTCGCCGCCAGCGCGGGCCGCTCGTTCTCCGGCACCTCGGAGCGCGGGGATTCCACGGACTCGATCGCCCATTGCCGTGCGAGGTGGTCCCACACCGGCTCACCCAGATCCGTGGGTGCCTGCGGGCTGCGCTTCCAGTGCCAGCCGGGCTCGTCATGCTCGCTGGTGAGGAGGGTCAGGAAATCGTAGAGGTCCCGCCGCGGCTCGATGAGCGCCGGGCCACGCCGCAGGGCACCACTGCGCTGCAGCGCCTCCGCCAGCCGGTTTGGCCCCTTCACCGCCATGACCGTGTGAATCACCGGCCGTCGTGTGCCGCGCTCGATCAGCTGGAGCAGCGCCTCCGGCTGCGCCAGCCCCACCGACTGCGGGCCGTGCAGCCATACGATCTCGTCCACCTCGCCGGCCTTCGCCTTGCGCACGGCCTCGCGCAGCGCAGGCTCATTGTCGCGGCCGCCGGAGAAGCTGTAGTCGCTGATGCCCGTGACACTCCGCGCCGTGTCGTCCGCCAGCAGGATCGGGAATGAGCCGCCGGGGAACTTCTTCAGTACGTCCTCGATCCACGGCTTCGCCTCCGCCATCGTGGCCGAGCCATCGATCACCAGCAGCACCTTGGCCGCGGGCCTGCGCTTCGGGTTTGGCTCGCGGGTCAGGAAGCGGTCATAGGCGGGCGCGAACTTGTCCTCGCACCACAGCGTATTGACCGGTGGGAGGCCATTCATCCGCACCGCGAGCGGCTGGCCCATGGCCTCATCGGCTGTTAGATCGGCGGAGAGCGAGAAGCCGTCGCCATCGCGGTGGCCCAGTCGCGTTTCGGCGCCTGCTTGGAGGAGATCGAATCCAGCATCGCCCTGCAGCCACACCGCGTGCTCCAGCGTGTCCGTAGTGCCGAAGTTCCGCTCCAGGATCCGCGGCAGCTCCCACTGGCCGTCCGTCACCGGCGCGGTGATGCCGAAGCGGATCTTCATCTCGCCATTCGCCGGCACCGGGAAGCACTGCACCAGCACCGTGTCCGGCCCGCACATCGTCACCAGCACCGGATCGCGGCGCTGCACCACGGCCACCTCCTTGTAGGCTGCCTTCACCTTGGACACGGAGCTGAAGGCCGCCTCGCGCGGCTCGCCGTTTACCCACAGCGTCAGGCGGGAGACCCGGCCATCGCGTGGCAGTAGCACCTGGCAGCGCGCCTCCTTCGCCTCAAAGCCGCTGTTCTTGAAGACCATCGTCCACTCGCCGTAGCCGATCCGTGAGCGGTTATCGACATGGCCATCGAAGCGCGACTCCGCGAGGTCCAGGTTGCGCAAGCGCATGGCCACCTGATCGCCGCCGAGGTGCGAGTCCCAGCTCACTTCCTGGAAGTCCCGGCCGCGGCCCATGCCGAAGGCTGCCTGCCGGATGGTGCGCGGCGGCTCCACGTCGCTAAAGGAGCGGCCGGTCACGCGGAAGAACACATCGCGGATGCCATCGCCACCGCCCGGCCGCAGGTCCCAGTCATCGATGTTGAAAAGCTTGGCCGGGCCTTCGGTTCCGCGGCAGACCCAGCCGGAGATGTCCGTGGCCATCGAGCTCCCGCGGCTGCCTTCATAGCAGGCCAGCAACAGCGTGCGCTCCGAGTGGAAATGCCGCAAGCGCGCCACCGCCGCCTGTCGCTCCGCGCCACTGTTCCGCTCATTGACTGCAGTCGCCAGGTTCGAGCGCGTCCAGAAGGCCGGTCCTTCTAACAGAAGGAGCGCCAGCAGGGCCGCGCCGACCCCGGCCCAGCGCCCGCGGCGGAAGCGCGGCAGGTCTTCCGACTTCTTGGCCGCAGCGCGTGAGATCTTCCACGTGACGACCGCCGCGAGCACCGGCATCAGCGAGAGCAGGCCCAGGCCGAAGAAGAGCATCGCCATCAGCGACGCCGGAATCAACGGCACGAAGAGCAGCGCGTAGAAGAGCGCGATCACCAGCGCGAAGCCCACGGCCACGCCCTTCCAGCGCTCGGACCCGCGCGGCGCGCCGAGCAGCAGCCAGGCATTCACCAAGGGCACCATCAATGCCAGCAGCAGATGCCACCCGGTCGCCAGCGGATCGAAGAACACGCTGCCGCAGAAGGGAATCAACGCCTCGAAGGCGGTCACGCCCAGCGGCAGCGCCACGCCGAAGATCCAGCGCTTGGTCTGCCAAGGGTGCCGGACGGGCGGGTCTTCCGGCGCTTGGATGGCGGAAGGCCGGTAGGGCGCGTCCTCGAAGCGATAGCCCGCATCCAGATGGCTCAGGATCCGCTCCAGCTGCATCAGGCCGATGTTCAGCGATTCCTCCTTCGCTGCTTCCTCATGGATGTGGCTCAGCAGGTCGGAGCGCAGTTCCTCCGCCTCCTCGCCGCTGAATCCCTCGCGCCGCACGCGCTCGTCCAAGTACTGCGCCAATCGTACTTCAGCCTGTTCGGTCCACGTTTTCATCGGGGGATCGGTGGTTTGCGTTCTCGGGATTCAGAAGCGGGTTTGGGAAGCGGGGATGAAGCTGCGGTGAATTGCCCGAGACCTGTCACGCCTTTCACCATCTCGTCGAAGTAGGCCTGCATCGTCTCCGCCAGCGCGGCGCCCGCCGGGGTCAGCCGGTAGTATTTCCGCGCCGGGCCCTCGCTCGATTCCTCCAGGCGGGTGGTGACCAGGCCCTGCTTCTTCAGCCGGGAGAGCAGGGGATAGATGGAGCCCTCCGCCACGCCGATGCCCGGGATGGCGACCAGCGATTTCACCAGCGCGTAGCCATAGCACTCCCCGCCGGCCAGCGCCTTCAGGATGCACAGGTCCAGCAGGCCCTTGCGCATCTGCACGGTCCAGTTCTCGAAGAGTTCCCCGGCTGCCGGATCGAGTTCGCTCATCTCAAGGTTGTTCCTTCAGCTTCTTCGGCAAGTGCGGCGGCGGTCCGGATGCCAGGCCGCCGCCGAGGTCGAAGCTGCGGCGCTTGCCGTCCCCGCCGATGGTGTAGAGGCGGGTGCTGTCCTCGCTGAAGTTCATCTCGCACTTACCCCAGCGCGAGGCCTCGTGATCGACGTAGTGGGCATGCCACTCCTTGCCCGGCTGCTTGGTATAGAGCCGCACGGTATACCACTCGCCGCCGGAGCCCCAGCCATTGAAGCTCTGCTCCATCACGCAGCGCGTACGGTCCGGCGCGGTCGCGCTGGCGACGATGCCGGAGCCCCAGGGTTGGACCACTTGCAGCACCAGGGTGCCGAGGGTGAAAAGCAAGGTCTTCATCGCGTGGTGATGGTGAAGGTCTTGGTTTCCTCCGGCAGGTAGGGCGGCTTGACCGGCGCTTCGAAGAGTGGGTCCGGATGGAGCTGCAGGGTCCGCTGCAATGAGGCGCCGCTGTAGACCCGCACCTCATTCTTGTTTTCCTCGATCTCCATGCGGCAGCGGAACCAGCGCCCGGCCTCGTGGTCGATGTATTGCCACACCCAGTCCTTGCCCGGCGCGCGGGAGTAAAAGCCGATCGTGTAGGGCTCGCCATTGAACCAGCCATTCCAGCTCTGCGTGACCAGGCACTCGGTGCCATCGGCGGCCCTGCGGTAGTCCAGCACGCCGCTGGTCCCCGGTTCGCCGAGCACCAGCCAGGCAAAACCAAGCACGAAAGGAGCGGCCACGATGACCGGCCACTTGAGGGCGCGGCGGAGGGGCGAAGACGGGTTCGGCGCATTCATCGCGCTGCCGGTATCTTGCATTGCAAGGTATCGGGCAAGGAAAAATTGCCGCACCGGCTCCATGGAGATTGGGAAAACTGCGCAGTTTCAAGGACTCGTGACGACGGAGCCTTGCGCTGCCTCCAACACTTCACAAATGTTAGAGGCTTCTTTATCTTCAATGGCTTGAAGAATCCTCCGGAGGCCGTAGCGTGACTTTCGTCCCCGGAATGTCATCCCCATCCCTCGCCTCGCCGCGCCGTTTTCTCCCGGCTGCGCGGCTCCAACTCCTGTTGGCGGTCCTCCTCCCGCTTGCCAGTCCGTCCATCCTCCACGCCGCGACCCCTGTGCCGCTGGTGGTGCGAGTGAACGACTGGGCGGCCATGCCCTTCTCGGGCAATGTGAGCACCTCTGCCGGGAATCCGGCCTACATGGCGCGGGTGAATTTCATGCGCCCGGAGCCGGGGGGCAGTGGCCGGATCTGGGTCTGTGACCTGAACGGGAATCTCTACATCTTCTCACCCGGAGGGACGGCGGCCACCCGCAGCGCGTCGTTGCTGGACCAGGCAAGGAACCGGACCGCTTATCTCGACTTCAACGGTGAGTCCGCGACTGCAGATGCCAGTGAGAAGACTTACGTGCCGAATGCCGCGGGCACGGCCGTGAGCGCCGCCGCGCCGAATGGGCTCTTCCAGCTTTTCACGAAGAAGGAGGGCTATGCCAACGGACTCGTGACCTTCCAGTTCGATCCGGGCTACGCGACGAATGGGAAGTTCTACACCATCCACATCGAGTCGGTCCCGGACACCAATCTCCAGGAGTCCGAGACCCTGCGCAAGCCGGTGACCACGAAGTTCCCCGGCTTGAACACCGCGGGCTACACATCCACGCCGCGGATCAGCCCGCCCACCAATTCCGCCACGCGCCAAGCGGTGCTGATCGAATGGACGGACACGAACCGCGCGAACACCACCTTTGAGGGCACGGCGCGCGAGATCCTGAGGATCGGCTACAACCAGAAGATCCACCCGCTGGGCGATATCACCTTCAATCCCACGGCGCAGCCCGGGAGCCCGGAATGGGGCGTGATGTACTTGGCCGGCGGCGATGGCGGTTCGGGCGAGTCCAATAGTTCGAAGGCCAGCCCGCAGCGCCTCGATAGCATGGTGGGCAAGATCCTGCGGATCATCCCGGATCTCACGCTGCGCACCGGCGATAGCAGCGTCTCCCCGAATGGGCGCTACCGCATTCCAAATGAAAATCCCTTCACCAATACGGCCACCTACGGCAGCGGCGTGCGGAAGGAGATCTGGACCTTGGGTCACCGGAATCCGCACCGCTTCACCTGGCACCTGCCGGATGAGCCGGGCGGCCCGGCGGACCTGCTGGTGGAGGAGATCGGCCTGAATGCCTGGGAGGAGGTCAATATCATCCGCCGCGGCAAGAACTATGGTTATAGTAATCGCGAGGGCCCGCAGCAGCTGACCATCAGCAGCGGCTCGCCGGTGCTCTCCAGCCCGCCAGCCTCTGACACCCTGCCGATCAAGAAGGACAGTCTGACGAATGCCCCCGGTGAGTTCACGCCGGTCTATCCGGTCATCACCTATCCGCACACCTCCGCCTGGGGGGATGCAATCACCAATGGCTTCTTCTACAAGGGCACGGCCATCCCCGCGCTGCAGGGGAAGTTCGTGTTCGGCGATATCACGACGGGGCGCGTCTTCTGCTCCAAGTGGGAGGACATGCTGGCCGCGGATGACGGGGTGGCCTCCACCACCGCGGAGGTCCAGCCGGTGACCTTCCTGTGGGACGATCCGAATGACAGCCCGGATGCCGGGCTGCAGTACTACGACCGCTTCTTCGGGATCGTGGAGGAAGGCTATGACTTCCGCGGCGGGGTGGACTCCGATCTTCCGGGGTCCGCGACCATCGCCGGTGCCGGGCGTGCCGATATCCGCTTGGCAGTGGATGCCGCGGGCGAACTCTACATCACCAGCAAGAGTGATGGGGTGATCCGCAGCCTGGGCACGGTCTTCGTCACGCAGCCGGTCAATCGCTTCGTGAACACCGGGGTGGACACCAGCTTCACCGCTTCCGCCACTGCGGAGACCACGCCTTCCTATCAATGGCAGCGCCAGGCACCGGGTGCAGACTGGGTCAACCTCAGCAATGATGCCACCTTCACCGGTGTGACCACGACCACGCTGAACCTCCATGCGCCGGGCTACACCTACAACGCCAGCCGCTTCCGCTGCGTGGCCACCTGCACCAGTGGATCGCAGGCCTTCTCCATCGCCGCGCTGCTTGATCTGAGATCGATTCCGGATGCCTGGCTGAGCACCTACTTCAATGCCAGCGAGAAGGCGGACGTCGCCATCTCCGGCGACTTGGCGGATCCCGATCACGACGGCCTGGTGAACTTGTTAGAGTATGCCTTCGGCTTCGATCCGGAGACGGATTCCTCGCCCTCCATGCCGGTGATCGAGCGCGTGGGCAGCAATGTCCGCCTGGTCTTCCCCGTGCCCCGCGCCGCCACGATGAACTACACTGTGGAAAAGAGCACCGACCTGCAGAACTGGAGCAGCAGCGGCATCACCCTCAGCACCGCCGCTGGCAAGACCACAGCCACGCTCCCGCTCAGCAGCGGCCTCCAAGCCTTCCTCCGGATCCAAGTGGCCCCCAAGTAGACGCCGCGCAGCGGCCTTGGACTACGGCAAGCCTCTTGCCGCTTTCGGCAGGCAACCCTGTTGCCGTGAGCGAGCCAACCGATCCACCCGATCACCAAGAGATTCTCACCCGAGCCGGGGTGAGATTTCGATCTAACCGCGAAATCTAACAGCCGGGAGGCTTGGCCTGCTGAATGCCTTTCAAATTTCGCGCATTTCGCGGTTCAAAGAAGGAGCCTAATCTCCCTCAGCCAGCCCCGCGTTCAAGGCCTGCGCCAGCGCCGCCCCTCCGCTCGCCAAATCCTTCCAAAGGATCTCCTGTCCCTTCCTCCGGCCCTTTTCCGTGAGTTTCAGCCCCTGCGGATCCAGCGTCACGATGTAAGCCTTCTCATCGATCTCGATCTCGCGCTTCAGCGTCTTGTCCAGTTTTGTGGCCATAGTCTCAGGACGCTCGACGACATCATGCCTTCTGCAACCCCGGGATGCGCGGAATTTGCATTCACTGCCGCACCCACTTCCAGTGATACAGCAGGGTCTTGCCCTTCCGCTCGCGCGCCACGTAGCAGCCGATCACGCGATAGACGCTTTCCGGGCAGCTCAAATCCCGTTCGATCATGGGAATCTGGTCGGAGCCGGTGGCGTCCGCCCCGTGGAAGAGGGTTTGCAAATAATCCACGTCGAGGACTCTCCCATCCTCAGGACCGCCAAGGAATTCGATGCGGGCGATGGCGAGCGGTTTCATGATGAATCCATCTCCGCAGGTGGCGTGCCAACCAGAAGTAGCGGGCACGAAGCAATGCCTGCCCGCCGGGACCGCGGAGGCTCTGCCCCGCAGAATGGTCCCTTGGAGCGGTGAACAGGAAAAGGTCGCAGCAAGAGCAAGGGCGCTTTCCATTCGGACTGCGAGATGTCTCATGCGACAAGGGTTACTTCTGCGGGGCAGCCTCCGCGGTCCCGGTGGGCAGGCATGTGATCGGCCGCGTTGATGTTAGCGAAGCTCCCTTGGGACTTGGCGTGCTACTCCGGCCACTTCACATCCGGCGTCTTCCCTTTCCAGAACGCCTGCTTCGGATCGAAGACGTCCATCCCATTCACGATGACCCTTCCGTGTTGGTCGATGTCGTAAATATGGGCGGCGTTGTCCACGGTCAGGATCACCGCCTTGCCACGGAAGGGCTCGGGATCGAAGGTCAGGGAACCGGGAATCATCGGACACAGCAACACAGGCGCATCCGGAGCGCTCGACGCGTCAAGCCCGGCCACATAGGTGAAACCGCATTCGCCTTTGGCGAAGGCCGTCGCGTCGCTGCTGAAGTCATCATCCGGCTTCTTCGGCGAGATGGCAGTCTTCGCCCAGAAGGGCTTTTCGCTCTTGCCGCCACCACCCGCCAGCATTTGGCGGAACAATTGGTTCGAGGTCGCCGTGCCAAGGGTGAGCGTTGTGGAAGTGGCGGCCTTCACGTCGGCAGCGGTGCTCGCATTGGGATAGCTGGCGTACTCCGTGTCGAATTCAACCAGCATGCATCCCACGCAGCGCATGTTGGCGTAGGCTTCGTGTAGATCCGCCTTCGCCCGCTGGCCGGAGATGGTGACCCAGCCCGGCAGAACGATGCCCAGGCAAACGAAGATTGAGATGCCACCGAGCCACCAGATCCGCCTGGCCTTCCGCCGCAGCCGCAAGCCCGTGGCATCCGGTGGCGGCACAGGCGGGTCCGGCGGCGATTGGGGCAGGGGAGTGGTCATGTCGAATGATCCTAGCTTGTCGCTTTCACTCCGGCCACTTCACATCTGGCTTCTTGCCTTTCCAGAAAGGCTGCCTCGGATCGAAGATGTCCATGCCACCGATCAAGACCTGACCGTTCTTCTCGATCGGCAGCATCCGGGTCGTGTTGTCGAGCAAGAGGATCACGGCTTTACCATCGAATGCTTTGGGATCAAAGCGCAGCTTGCCCGGCAGCAGCGAAGTCATCACCACTGGCGTGTTGGGATCATCGCTTACCGATAGTCCGGCGATGTAGGCGAAGCCACACTCGCCTTTCACGAGCGCCGTCGAATCCGAGCTGAAGATCTCGTCAGGCTTCTTCGGCGAGATCGCGGTCTTCGCCCAGAAGGGTTTCTCGCTCTTCCCGCCACCTCCGGCCAGGCATTGCTTGAAAAGATCATTGGAACTCGTGTTGCCGAAGCTCAGCGGCGTGGAAGTGCTGGCCTTTACGGCGGTAGCTGTGCTGGCATCGGGGAACTGGCCGTATTCCGCGTCGAACTCGATTAAGATCGCGCCGATTTGCTTGATGTTTGTGATCACCTCGGGGCGGCCCCCGCCTCCGCGGCAGGTGTGGATCACCCGCGGTGCCCCCACAATCACCAGACACACCGCCATCGAAATCCCGCCGAGCCACGCGATCATCTTCGCCTTGATGATCGAATCCGTGGCATCCGGCCCGGGTGTCGTGGGCGCGGGTCGGTCCGGCGGTGGTTGGGGCAGGGGAGTGGTCATATCCAATACTCGTTCTTCTTTGTTCTCACTCCGGCCACTTCACATCCGGCGTCTTGCCTTTCCAGAAAGGCTGTCGCGGATCGAAGAGATCCAGGCCGTTGACCAAGACCCTGCCGTCCTTCTCGATCGGCAGGGCCTGCACCTGGCTGTCCATGAAAAGGATCACCGCCTTGCCATCGAAAGTCTCCCGGTCGAAGAGCAGCTTTCCGGGCAGGAGGGAGGTCATCACCACCGGTGTGTTGGGATCATCGTCATAGGATCGCCCGGTGACATAGGCGAAGCCGCATTCACCTTTCGCCAGTGCCGTCGAATCCGAGCTGAAGACATCGTCGGGTTTTTTCCGCGAGGCTACCGTTTTCACCCAGAAAGGCGCCTCGCTTTTCCCTCCTTCCGATAGCAAAAGCTGCCGGAAAACCTCGTTGGAACTCGCGCTTCCCAGCGTGAGCGAGGTCTTCGTCTTCTCCTTCACCGCCGGGATCGTCGCCACATCCGGCAACTGCCCGTATTCCGTGTCGAACTCGATCAGCATCATGCCGATCCGTTGCAGATTGTTCATCGCGATGGTCCTACTTTCGTACGCGAGATAGGCCCTGCCTTTGTGTTCATCCGCGATCTTCATCAAGACCATGGCGATCAAGCCACCCGTGATCCCCAGGATCCACACCAGGGCCCTTCCCGCCTGCAGGCGGGACGAAGAGGCGCGGCGATGACTCGGATTCATGGTTTCCCATCATCTATCACCCGCCGCTAAAAATCCAAGCAAGGCGAAGCGATTCATCCTTCCTTTGCCAAATTTTCATTTAGCACGAGGATGCGTGCGACCATGCCATTTCAAATCAACGCCGGGCTCCACTACCAAGTGCTGCAGCGCAGCACCGTGCTGCTCAACATCCACGCGCTCGCCACCAACAACCAGACCCTCACCAACGAGCAGCTCAGCATCACCCCTGGAGTGAAGTGGGAGGAGCTTCCGTTAGAGACCGGAGAGAACCGCTACCTGCGGCTTGATACCGGTGATGTCACGCAGCTCGATATCACCTATGCGGTGATGGCCGAGACCAACTACACCATGGTCAGCCACCAGGAGATCCACGATGTGCCGGTTTCGCAGATCAGGCGCTCGGCCTTGCCCTATCTCTTCCCCAGCCGTTACGCGCAGTCCGATCGCCTGGGCCGATTCGCGGTCAAGGAATTCGGCGGCATCGATCATCCCTATGACCAGGTGGTGGCCGTGAGTGACTGGATCTTCAATAACATCGACTACCTCTCCGGCAGCACGGATGCGGGGACCTCCGCCTTCGATACGCTCACGCAGCGTTCCGGCGTCTGCCGGGACTTCGCGCACCTCGGCATCGCGCTGTGCCGCGCGCTCTCCATCCCCGCGCGCTACTTCACGGGATACGCCTGCTTCATGGAGCCGCCGGACTTCCATGCCTGCTTTGAAGCCTGCATCGGCAACCGCTGGTTCATCTTCGATCCCACGCGCCTCGCCGCGCTCAATGGCCTGGTGCGCATCGCCACCGGCCGCGATGCCGCGGATGCCTCCGTGGCCACGATCTTCGGCTCGCTGAAGATGACGGGCATGTCCGTCTCCTGCGTCTCCCAGGACTTCAAGCCGCTAGGCCCGGCCGACCTCGCCGGCCACGCGATCGTGATCAAGCTGTGAAGTCTTGCCGGCCCCACCGGGTAGTCTCCTTTCATTTGCGCCCCGCCGGGTCCGGGGCTTGGGTCTGCAATGAATGAGAGCCATCTCCTGCGGATCCGGCATCGCACGCACTACCAGTATGCGGCACCGGTCACCTTCGGCAGTCACCGTCTGGTCGTCCGCCCGCGGGAGGGGCATGACCTGCGGGTGGAGAGCCTCGAACTGGGCATCACGCCGGCGGCGGATGTCGTGTGGGCGCGTGACATCTTCGGGAACTCGGTGGCTCACGCCCACTTCCGCGAGCCGGGGCGCGAGCTGCGCTTCGAGGTGGATGTGGTGGTGCGCCGCTTCTTCGATCCCGCCCTGCCGCCGGCCCTCGCGGAGAGCCCGAATCCCTATCCGCTGGAATACGACACCATGGAGCACGGCATCATCACGGGCTACCTCACGCCCGTGTATGGCGAGGAAACGGCCGCGGTGAAGGATTGGATCAAGAGCCTGCCGGACCCCGGGGACTTCCCCAGTGCGGAGGCCTTCGTCGTGGCCCTTGCGGAAATCATCCACGGCAAGATCGGCTACCAGCGCCGCGAGCAAAAGGGCGTGCAGACACCTGCCACCACGCTCTCCCTGGGCACCGGCTCCTGCCGGGATCTGGCCACCCTGATGATGGAGACGCTGCGCCACCTCGGGATCGCCGCCCGCTTCGCCAGCGGCTACCTGGATTGCGCCGCTACCCGTGCCGCCCGCGGCTCCACCCACGCCTGGACGGAGGCCTACTTCCCGCAGCTCGGCTGGCGCGGCTTCGACCCCACGACCGGGAAGCGCTGCACCCAGCAGCACATCGTCACCGGCACCAGCCACCACCCGCGCGGGGTCATGCCGGTCAGCGGGCGTTACTTCGGCCCCGCCGGAGCTTTCCAGCACCTGGCGGTCACCGTGGAGTTCGCCAGCATGCCAGAGACCGGGGTCGCAGCTTGATCCGCAATTCTGCGCAGCTCCTTGGAATTCAGGGATTCCGAAAGAAAAATTCCGCATTGCCAAAGGGCTGGCGGCACCCGCACCTTTTTCCGGCCTTTTTCCCCCGGCTGCCCTGATATGAACAAGCTCGTTGTCGTGATCGCGGCCCTGTCCGTCGCAGCCCTGGCCCTTTCCCTGTGGAAGAGCCGGGAATACTCGGGCCGTGCGGAAGCCCCGCCCGCCGCCCCTGCGGCCGCTCAGCCCTGAAGCAGCGCCGCGCCGCCCGTGGCTGATTTCCCGCCTTGGCGGGGGGATTTTTTCGCGGCGGCCTGTTTTTCCGGGAACAAAATCCGCTTTCCCGGGTTCTCAGGAAAGGTTATCCACCGCCACCACCACCATCTGAATACCCCAATGAAACTCATTCTCAGCTCACTCGCTGCCCTGTTCCTCAGCCCGCTGGCCTTCGCCGGTGACTGCGACAAGTGCAAGGACAAGGAAAAGGAGAATCCTACCGTTGCGCTCGTCGGCGATTGCGACAAGTGCAAGGACAAGGAGAAGGAAAACCCGACCCTGGCCGAATGCGACAAGTGCAAGAAGGACAAGGAAGAGAATCCGACCTTGGCCGAGTGCGACAAGTGCAAGAAGGACAAGGAAGAGAATCCGACCTTGGCCGAGTGCGACAAGTGCAAGAAGGACAAGGAGGAGAATCCGACCCTGGCCGAGTGCGACAAGTGCAAGAAGGACAAGGAGGAGAATCCGACCCTGGCCGAGTGCGACAAGTGCAAGAAGGACAAGGAAGAGAATCCGACCTTCGTTGCCTGATCCGCTTCGCTTGATTGATCGATTTCAAAAGACCGCCGGGGATAAGCCCGGCGGTCTTTTCGTTTCGGAGGCGTATGGGGCAGCGACCTTATTGTCGCTGGCACTGGTAGGTGAAGTAGCTCTCGGGGACCGTTCTCAGGGACAGTAAGGTCCCTGCTCCTTATCCCTTGAAGCCGGATGGCTCCATCCCTATCAAGCATGCACTGCCCCCATGCCCCCTCCGACGAAGAAAGCCAAAGCCAAGAAGAGCGTCGCACCGCTTATCTTGAAGTTGATGCTGCTCTGCAGCCTGTCCTTCTCCCTTTTCACTTGGTGGCGTTTCCACCCGTCCGGAGTAATTGCGGTGGTGGGACCGGCAGGCCAGACGAACTGGGCCTTCATCCAGACCGGGCTTTTCGGGGATCCGGCCAGCGTGCTGCGTGTTTCGGATTTCCCGCACACGCTCATCCAGCCCCTGCCGCTCGGTGAGGTGGAGGGCGCGAAGTCGCGCGCCTTCTGGAGTGCGGATGGCAGCGTGCTGGTGACCCGTGGCAGCGACGAGCAATACCAAGCGGCCTACGATTTCACGGATCACCGGACCCTGCACCACTGGGTCGACATCACCGAACTTCTGAAATCACGCGGCGGCTTGGGCCCGGAGCAGCCCAACTATCCGGGTGGCAAGAGTGAGAAGGGCAGCTAGCCCGAGGGCGCGCCGGGAATTTCGCGGAGCACGTAATTCCGCTCCCTTGATATTTCGTTTTGACGAAGTATTCCGCCTTTCGTAGCGTGCTGGCCGCCCCCATGAAATGTCCCCGCTGCGTGCAAGTGATCCATCGCGGAGCCAGCTTGTGCCCACATTGCGGCTTTGGCTTGGGGGAGGCGGATGAACGCTTCGGCGCGGAGGACGTGGTGCTGCGCCGGCTGGGCGATGCCGCGGGCCTGATCCGCGCGAAGGACCGGCCGATGGTGACCGCTGCGCTGGACAAGTTCTGCAAGCGCTTCCCGCAGCTCTTCTTCGCGGTCTACACCGCTTCCCGCCACGGCGGCCTGAACCTCCGCCAATTCGGCTTCTGGCTGCTGAACCGCGCTGCCTTCGAGGACGTGCCGGTGGACCGCCCGAATGAGGCCGGCATCCTGCTGGTGATCGATGCGGATGCGAAGTCTGCCGCCGTCACCTGGGGCTACATGCTCGATCCCTTCCTCACGGAGGAAGACACCTTTCTCTGCCTGAGCCGGGCGCACGCCTACTGGCTGGAGGGGCGCTTTGCCGATGGCATCGTGCGGATGGTCGCGCAGCTCGAGAAGATCCTGCGCAAGAAGGCGGCCCAGGCCCGCCGGGATCCCGAGCGCTTCGAGCGTAAGGTGGCACCGCCGCCGCGCACCGGGGAGATCGCCCGCCGCATCCGGGAAGGTCACAAACAGCACAGCGCCGCGCGGAGCACGGTGGAGCAATCCGCTGCAGGGAAAACGGAGGTGGCCGGGTGAGGGGTGCCGCGCTGCTAGCACTGTGGTTGCTTTCCGCGGGAATCGCCGCCGCTGCGGGTGCCGGTGCTTCCCTGCCGCTGCCAGCCTGGAGTCCGGAAGACAAGGAGGCGCTCAAGAAGGGCACCCTGATTTCCGGGGCCGAGCTGCTGGTGGCGGACTCTGCCACCATGCCGGAAAAGAAGCCCGCGGCCCCCGCGCCGAAGCCCAAGCCCGAGGAAGTGGCAGCGCCGCCGCCCAGCCCGATGGTGGGTGAGCAGTATCTGGACGCCTACTTCGGCCAGCGGCCCAAGAAATTCCTGGTGGACCCGCAGGGCCTGCTCAGCGCGAAGGCGGCACGGGACCGCGAGAACTTCCTGGAAGATCACTCCGGTGACTCGGCGATCGATCTCTTCGTCTATCTCTTCGACGGCCACCAGGAGATCCCCTCGGAAGTCCGGGAGGAGGAGATCGTGGAGCGCCACTTCTCCAGCGGAAAGCCCGCGGTGGTGGTTTACTACTTCCTCGGCGCGCCGGAGCGATCCGACATCTACGTGAGCTCGCTGATCAGCGATTCGGTCTCCGCCGCGGACCAGCGCCGTGCGCTCGCCAGCTCGGTGGAGGCAGCGCAGGAGAAGCCGGAAAAGGTCGCGCAGTTCGAGGCCTTCTGCGTGCAACTCGCGATCCGCGTCTACTGGATGGAGAAGGCGACGGGGCTGGCCAAGGAGGACGATGCCACGCCGGAGCTTCCCCCACTGGTGAAGCCCGCCACGGAGAAGAAGGAGAAGTCCGGGCACGCTGCCGCCATCGCGGAGAAGGTGAAGGCGATGGCTGCCCAATGGGGCGCGGGTGCCGGCGTGATGGGCAGCATTATCGCGGTGATCGTGGTGCTTCTGGTGATTTCCCGCCAGCGCGCGCGCTGCCGCTTCCCGGCCTTTGACGTGCCGCCGCGCATGGGTGGCGCGCATGCCGCGGGGATCGGTGCCGTGATCTCCTTCGGCAGCACCACGCAATCTCCGTCCTCGCAACGCAACGAGGTGCCGGATTACTTGGGGCTGTGAACCGCTGGGAAGAATTGTGGCAGACGGGGGAGACCCCGTGGGAGAAGGGCTATGCGGCACCGCCGCTGAGCGAATACCTGGAGCCGGGGGATACCGTGCTGCACCGCGCGCAGCGGGTACTGGTTCCCGGCTGCGGCAGCGGGCATGACGTGCGGGAGTTGGAGAAGCACGGCATCAGCGCTACCGGCTTGGACCTATCGGAGACCGCCGTGCTCCGCGCGCGGGCGCAGGTGGCTGTTGGAGATGAGGACTACGTGCAGGGTGATCTCTTCGCTGCCGGCTGGCGGGAGGGGAGGGACTTCGATGCGGTTTTCGAGCACACCTGCTTCTGCGCGATCGATCCGGAGACGCGGCCGGCCTACGCGCGGGCCATGGCGGAGATCATTCCGCCGGGTGGCTATCTGGTGGGGATCTTCTACCTCACCCCATGGGATCCGGGTGAAGACGCCACCGGCCCGCCGCACGCCAGCACACGGGAGGAGATTGTTGGATTGTTGGGCCCGGCTTTCGTGCTGCGGGAGAACCGCGTGCCGAGTAGGGCCTATCCCGGCCGGGAGGGGAAGGAGTGGCTGGCGGTTTTTGAGAGGGTGTAGCTTTCTTCGTCCCAAGGGGACGGCTCATACCAGCCCGGCACGAGGAACGAAGTGCCGGGTCACGCCAAGGTGTGGATGGCGTCCTACAAGGACGCCTTATGCTTCTGGCGTGCCGGTGTGGCGACGGGCCCGGAGAAACAAACTCGTGGCCCTGCGTCCGGGGAGAGATCACCGATTCAATAGCCCAACCCCGCATGAGGCGTCCCCTTGGGACGCAATCCGCGCTTTCACCGGAACCCGGCACGTCGTTCCTCGTGCCGGGCTATCATGAGCCGTGCCGTTGGCACGAAGAGCTGCAAACCCCGGCCGCCCGGCACTCCTTCTGCTAAACTTGGCCCCCGCGCCCCGTATCGTAGTTCTACGAACGCCACACCCTGCCCACCCACTGTTAGCAAAGCGCCCCAATCGAGGGGTTGCAGCGGCGGGCTGCTTTGACTAGAATACAAAGTGTTTCGCACAACGACGATGGATTTCCGACGTGTTGCCCTGCCCGGCGTCCTCGCCGCCCTCCTGCTGTCCCCGGCCATGGCGCAGGGGAAGCGTCCCTACATCAATGACAAGAAGGCTCCGGAGAACCGGCATGACCTGGATGTTATCCAACAGCAGGTGAAGGAAAGCCTGCCGGCCGCGCGGAAGGCCACCGTCTGCATCGACCTGGGGAATGGCTCGGGCAGCGGCGTGGTGGTCTCCCCGGAGGGCATCATCCTCACCGCCGCCCACGTGACCAGCGGGGTGGGCAAGGAGTTCACCGTGATTTTCGAAGACGGGCGCAAGGTGAAGGCGGAGTCCCTCGGGCTGAATTCCTCCACCGATTGCGCCATGGCCAAGATCACCGAGCCCGGCACCTATCCCTATGTGGAGATCGATCGTGAGGAAGGCTACAAGCTGGGCGACTGGGTCTTCGCGCTGGGCCACTCCGGCGGCTTCGACAAGGAGCGCGGCGTGGTCACGCGGATCGGCCGCCTGGTGCAGGTGAAGGATTCCACGGTGCAGTCGGATTGCTCGCTGATCGGCGGGGATTCGGGCGGGCCGCTGTTTGACCTGAATGGCCGCCTGATCGGCATTCACTCGCGGGTCGGCATGCGGACGCAGGAGAACATGCACGTGCCCATGCGCGAGTTCATCAAGAACTGGGACGGCATGAGCAAGGCCGAGTTCATGGGCGAGGGCCCCTTCGCGAAGAAGCCGGAGAAGGGCAAGGGCTTCCTGGGCCTGGGCACCAAGGATCGCCCCGCCGGTGGCCTGGACGTGGAAAAGGTCGGCCGCGAATCGCCCGCGGAAAAAGCCGGGATGAAGCCCGGGGACATTCTTCTGAAAATGGATGGCGTGGAACTGAAGTCGAAGTCGCAATTCCAGGATCTGCTCAAGGAAAAGGCGCCCGATGACCGGGTGGCTCTCGAACTGCTTCGCAACGGGAAGCCGGAAACTCTAACCCTGCGACTTGGTGAACGCTGAACGCTGCTCCATCCTCGCCGCGCTGGGACTCGCCCTCACGGGGTTGCCCGGTGTAGTCCACGCCCAAACGCTGGAGTCCGCGGTGCGGACCAATGGCGCGACGACCCTGACCGCCTTCGAATCTGTCCGGGCGGAGCTGCAGAATTGCAGCGCCGTGATCCAGCGCGAGCGGACCAAGGAGATCGAAGGCCGGAAGATCCTCGTCTACGATGACGTGGCCTATGGCGTGGTGATGTCGGCGGAAGGGATGATCCTGACCAAGGCCAGCGAGATCACGGACGAAGCAGGTCTGGTGGTCCGCGTCGGCTCCAAGCTCTACAAGAACCCCGTGGTCCGCGGCACCGATCCGGCATGGGACGTCGCCCTGATCAAGATCGACGCGACGGGCCTGAGCCCCGCGAAGCTGGCGACCGATCTGCCCGATCCGGAGCGTGGCACCTGGGTGGTGGCGAATGGTTCCAGCAGCAAGCTGCGGAGCCGCCCGCAGGTGGGCATCATCTCCGCGAATGCGCGCGAGATCTTCCCCGCCGGCGGCGTGGTGCTGGGCATCATCTTCAAGTCGAAGGACGAGAAGCTGGTGGTGGAGGACGTCCGCGAAGGCAGCGGTGCGGCAGCGGCCGGAATCAAGAAGGGCGACGTGCTGGCGGCGGTAGGCGGTGAGGATGTCACCGACCAGGAAGCACTCTCCAAGCTCTTCCAGAATCGCCGTGCCGGTGAGGAAGTGGAAGTTGCCGTGGACCGCGATGGTGAGAAGGTCACGCTGCAAGTCCGCCTGACCGCGCGCACCGACCTCTTCCCCGAGACCGAGGAGGACATGAGCCGGAACGACCAGATGAGCGGCGATTTCTCCAAGCGCCGCAGCAACTTCCCGCGCGTGATCCAGCACGATATCATCGCGAACGCGAGCACCATCGGCGGACCGGTTCTGGATCTTGATGGCCGCTGCCTCGGCATGAACATCGCCCGCGCCGACCGCTGCGAGACCTTCGCGATTCCCGCCGGGGATCTGAAGAGCCTGGCAGGCCGCCTGATGACGGCGGCGGAGGGGAAGTGATGGTGGCTGTGAGGTGGTGGTGACCGACCCGGGGCAAATAGGTCTTATACGACTTATAGGACCTATTGCGGGAGGCACGAGCACTGCTCCAAACCAGCAGCCGCTTCCAAATTCCCCCGGCTTTCCCATTGGCGGGAAAAGGGCTCTGGGCGTATTCTCCAACAGCACCCCACCCACCATGAGCGACGACTCGAAACCGGACGCCCCGATCCAATTGCAGGGCAAGATCCTGCTCGCCGACCCATCCCTCCACGATGGGATTTTCGACCGCTCTGTGATCCTGCTGGCCGACCATTCGGCGGATGAAGGCGCCTTCGGGCTGATCCTGAATCATCCCACCGGCCACAACGTGGGAGACTTCCTGAAGGAGGAAGCCTTCGATCCGCTCAAGAACATCGCCGTGCACCTCGGTGGCCCTGTCTCCCGGGAGCACCTGACCTTCTCCGCCTTCTGGTGGACGGAGGACGAGCGCCTGAAGTGGCACGTGCGCATCCCCGTGGAGCAGGCGATCCGCCGCAGCCGCCAGCCGGGCACCTTGGTCCGCGCCTTCGTGGGCTACTCCGGCTGGACCGCCGGCCAGCTCGAAGGGGAGATCCGCCGGAATACCTGGATCACCACCCGCCCCAATGCGGATCTGCTCGGCCAGACCCACGACCGCGACCTCTGGGCCGGGATCCTGCGCTCCATGTCCCCCTACCACCGGGTCTTGGCCGAAGCGCCGGATGATCCGAAGGCGAACTGAGGGGGCATTGGTCAATTGTCATGGGTCATAGGGGAAGCCGATGCAGGTTCTTGCCTCCGCGATCCCCTCTGCGACCTCCGCGTCTCCGCGGTTCGTTCCTTCCAAGCCACACTTCATTCGTCATTCGGAAATTCGGCATTCGTCATTGCCCCGTAACGAATTGGACTAGCCAAGCCGGTCCTCCCACCTTAGACCCCTGCCGCCGTGGCGGAGACCCAGACCCACTTTTTCACGATCGACGGACCGATCCGTCTGCGCGAAGGCGGAGAGCTGCCTGGTGGCCGCCTGGCCTATGAGTCCTGGGGCACGCTGAATGCCGAGGGCACGAATGGCATCCTGCTTTTCCACGCCCTGTCCGGCTCCCACCACGCCTGTGGCACCACCCCGGCGATCGACGGCACCGGCTCGCTCTGGCAGCCGGAGATGAAAGAAGGCTGGTGGAATGATATGATCGGGCCCGGCAAGGCGCTGGATACCTCCAAGTACTTCATCGTCTGCGCGAACTTTCTCGGCGGCTGCTATGGCTCTACCGGCCCGGCCTCCATCGACCCGCGCACGGGCAAGCCCTTCGGCTCCAAGTTTCCCCACGTCACCACCGCGGACCAAGCCGAACTCCAGCGCTTGCTCATTGACCACCTCGGCATCGGCAAGCTGCACGCGGTGATCGGGCCCTCGGTCGGCGGCCTCATCGCGCTGACCTTTGCCACCCGCTTCCCGGACCGCGTGAAGAACGTGGTCTCCATCGCCGCCGGTTACAAGACCACCGTCTTGAACCGCCTGATCCTCTTCGAGCAGATCCTCGCGATCGAGAACGACCCGCACTTCAACGGCGGCGACTACTATGACAACGACGGCCCGCTCTATGGTCTGGCCCTCGCGCGGATGATCTCCCACAAGACCTTCGTCCACCTCGATGCGATCGAGAACCGCGCGCGCCAGGATGTGGTGCAGCCGGATGATATCCTCGCCTGGTACCGCGTGCGTGACCAATTCCAGAGCTACATGCTCCACCAGGGGAAGAAGTTCACCAAGCGCTTCGACGCGAACACCTATCTCCGCATCAATGACATGTGGTCGCGCTTCGACGGCGCGAACGAAGGCGATGCAGAGACGCCCGCAGACCTCTTCTCCCGCTGCCTCGCCGCCGGCCAGCGCTGGCTCGTCTTCTCCATCGACTCCGACTTCTGCTTCTACCCGGAAGAGCAGACCGAGCTGACCAAGCATCTGGAAGACGCGAAGGTGAACGTCATGCACGTCACCGTCCACTCGAACAAGGGCCACGACTCTTTCCTGTTAGAGCCGGACAACTACACGCCGCACATCTCCTGGATGCTGGGGCAGGCGTAGGGAGCGCGTCGCGTATGGAGCGCGGCTTTGCAAGCCGCAAGAGCGGTTCCCAACGGCACTCCTCCCTCGAAGCGTGCAGAATAACCGGGGAGAGCTCTCTGCTGATCGCTCACCCAATCCGGTAAACTCCCACCGCCATTGTAATGGAGAGGCACCGCGGCGCGATGTTAGATCCTTTGTCGTATCGCCATGAACGACACCTTCCCGGTCATCTTCATCCTCTTCTTTATTGGGCTGGCGATCGCCAGCGCGGTGTGGAGAGGAAACCGCAGCCGTGACTTGGTCGAAGGCTGGGCGAGGGACAACGGCTTCCGGCTGCTAAGCGCGGAAGAGTGCTGGTTCTCGAAGGGCCCCTTCTTCTGGACCACTTCGAAAGGCCAGGTCGTCTTCCGCGTGGAAGTCGAGGATGAGCGCGGCCAAGCCCGCAGCGGCTGGGTCCGCTGCGGGAGCTGGTTCGGCGGCCTGTGGTCGGACCAGACGGAGGTCCGCTGGGAGTGATTAGGGAGCGCGGCTTTGCAAGCCGCAAGAACGGTCCCCTGTAGCTTCATCAACGAGCGGCTCTACCACTGGGGGTGCGGAGCCACCGGCCCGCAGAACGGTTCCCAACTGCAGTCAGCGGAAAAAGGTCTGGAGCATCACCACGGCAGGATGTTTCCGACCCTTCGGTGATGTCTCGCCTTCAGGGACCACTCTGCGGGCCAGTGGCTCCGCGCCCCCAGCGGTAGAGCTCCCCGCGGCTAGGTCATCAGATGATCTAGGTAATGAGCAGCTCTCCCCCAAAGCGGCCGGAATAGCTGTGAAACACTCCGTGCGGCTTTGAAAGCCGCGCTCCAAAGGTTGCATTTCCCGCGACACACGCCACCCTGCTAGGGACGAAATGGCCAAGGTAAAATTCAGGGACTACTACGAGGTGCTGGGCGTGAAGCGCGATGCCAGCCAGGACGAGATCCGGAAATCATTCCGCAAGCTGGCGCGCACCCACCACCCGGATGTGGCGAAGGACAAGGCGACGTCCGAGGAGAAGTTCAAGGAAATCAACGAGGCCTACGAGGTCTTGGGGGATGCCGAGAAGCGGAAGAAGTACGACCAGCTCGGCGAGCACTGGCAGCATGGTGGGGATTTTGGCGGCGGCGCAGGCGGCTTTTGGCCGGAATCCGGCACGGAGGACAATGGCGGCAACTACCACTTCGAGGGCACGGGCTTCAGCGATTTCTTCGAGAACTTCTTCGGCAGCCGTGCCAGCCGCGGCGGCTTCGCGGCGCACGGGCCGGGCGGGGCGAAGAGCAAGGTGGCGCGCCGTGGCCGGGACATCGAGTCCGAGATCCTGGTGACCTTGGACGAGGCGATGAACGGTTCCGAGCGCTCGCTGGTGATCCAGCCCCAGGACCGTCGCGGGGAGAAGCAGACGGTGACCATCCGCATTCCCAAAGGCATCACGGAGGGCCAGATGATCCGTGCTTCCGGTCTGGGCGAGCCAGGGCAGGCGGGCGGCCCGCCAGGCGATCTTTTCCTGAAGGTGCGGCTCGAGCGCCACCCGGACTTCCGCGCGGAGGGCCACGATCTCTACTACGACCTGCGGCTCGCGCCTTGGGAGGCGGTGCTCGGTGCCACGGTGCCGGTCCGCACCCCGCACGGAGAGACCAAGATCAAGGTGCCCGCCGGGACCGAGGCGGGAACGGAATTCCGCCTCAGCGGCAAGGGCCTGCCGAAGGGCAAGAGCGGCGGCTTCGGCGATCTCTTCGCGGTGATCCAGGTCATCATGCCCGCCACCGCCACGGAGGAAGAGCGGCACCATTGGCAAGCGCTGGCGGACATCTCGAAATTCAACCCTCGCTGAAGGAAGGAGCGATGCCATGACCCAAACCCAAGAACGAGGCCGCGGCCTGCCGGCACCCCAAGCGCTGGAGCCGGCCGATCTGCACGATCTGGAATCCGCCGCCGAGCTCTCCGGCATGCACCCGGAAATGATCCTGGAATTCGCCCGCGCGCACGTGATCCAAATGAGCCACGAGGGGGAGTTCTATCATCTCGATTCGCGCGCGATTCACCGGCTCCGCCAGATCGCCGTGCTGCGGGAGGAACGCGGCCTGAGCCTGCGCTCGATCCGCTTCGTGATGGAGCTGATGGAGCGCCTGGATGCCGCGGAAGGGGAGCTGCGGGTGCTGCGGGAGCGGGTCCTGTAGGGCGACGCGGCGCGATCTGTGAAGGGCCCTTGAAGGGCCGGTGAATTCGGCGGCCCCGTGGAGGGTCCGCCACCAGTCATGGCTTGTGCCCGGGCGCGGTTTCTGGTGAATTGATGGCGATCCGGCGCTGGCCGGAACCTCTCCAAACCAAGCAATTTTTCTCCCATGGGTTTTTCCGATCTTCTTACCAGCGGCAAGGGTCCCGGCGTCATTGGCACCCTGCTGGCCCTGCTGGTGCTGGTGGGCTTCGGCACCTTGTACATCTTCGTCTTCGATGAAGGCATGCAGGGCGGCGGGAAGAAGATCACCGCGATCATCCGCGAGCAGGAGATCGCGATCCAGAGCGACAAGGAGGAGATCGCGCGGGACCAGAAGCTGCTCGAAGACGGCAAGGAGTTCGTGCGCCAAGCGGATGATCTGGAAGCCGCGAAGTCCCAGTCCCAGCGGAACGCCACGCAGATCGCGACCTTGGGAGAAGAGAAGCAGGCCGCTGAGAAGAGCATTCAGGACGCATACGCGAAGTGGGAGGATTACAAGGATGCCTACCGCGCCTCCGAGTGGGCCCGCGCGAAGGGCGAGAAGCTGGGCACCCTGACGAGCCTCTCCGGCAAGACCTATCAGGACGTGGTGATCCGCGAGGTGAACGGGAAGGAGATGAAGATTACCGATTCCTCCGGTCCGAAGAGCATCAACAGCGATGACCTGCCGGCGGCCCTGCAGGACCGTTTCCAATTCGACAAGGAGGACAAGGTCGTCCTTGAGAAGCAGCAGAACGAGACCGATGAAGTCCACCGCAAGCGGGTGCAGTATGCCCAGGCCCAGCAGGCGCGGAACGAGAAGAGCGAGCTGATCGCCAAGCTGAAGGAGGGCATCCAGAACAAGCTGGCCGCCATGAAAACTGCTGAAGACAACATCCCTGCTTGGAATGCCAAGATCGAGCAGAAGCGGGCCGATATCTCCCGGGAGAGGGTGAAGAAGGTCAGCCGGGCGCCGATCATGGAGGAAGAGCTGCGGGGCCTGCAGAAGCAGGCCGACGATAGCCGCAATTCGATCTCGAGGCTCGGGAAGGAGAAGAGCGAGGACGAGGGCAAGATCCGCACCTTGGAGCAAGAGGTGAATACCCTTGGGACGGAAATGCAGAAGGTCGCGAAGGAGCTGAAGGATCTCCAGGCCGCCGCCGGGGCTACGGCACCGCAGCAGTAGCGGCCCGCCCTGCAAGGTGCCGGAACTGCCGGACGTAAGCTGCCACCGCGTATGGGTTTGCGGCTTCTCCTTTTCACTCTCTGCGGTGCAGCGTTTGGCACCCTTTCCGCTCCTGCCGCGGAGGAGTCCGGATCGCTTCTGGGCAATGGCGATTTCGAGAAACTGCTATCGCCGGCGAAGGCTGAAGGCTGGCCGGCGGATGCCGATATCACGGTGCAGCAGGAAGCGGGGAATCACTTCCTGCGCCTGAAGAGCCCGCGGCCCGGCGCGCAGGTGCTGGTTTATCAGGCGCTGCCCTTGGGCAAGGAGCTGCAGGCACTGCGGCTCAGCTACAAGGAGCGCCACGAAGAGATCCGGCGCGGCAAGGAGAACTGGTTCGACGGCCGGATCATGATGAATTTCAAAGATGCCGCGGGCAAGGTGCTGAACCCCTCACCCGCCCCTCCCAGCTTCACCGGTACCCAGCGGGAGTGGCAGCCGCACAGCCAGCAATTCCGCGTGCCGCTGGGTGCGGTGAAGCTGGAGCTGATGCTCACGCTCTTCCAGGCAGAGAGCGGCACGTTGGACTTCGATGACATCAGCCTCGTTCCGGTTCCTCTAACAGAAATCGAGGCGGCGGAGGCGGCCGCAAAGGCCAAGGATGTCGCGCGCATCGCCGCCTTGCCCAAGCCGCAGCCACAGGTGGCGCTGCCCAAGCCGGAACAACTGCCGAAGCCGCTGAAGGTGGCGGGCAATCGCCTGGTCACTCCGGATGGAAAGGAGCGCTGGCTGCAAGGCCTTGCGGTGCCGAGCATGGAGTGGTCCGCGGGTGGTGAGAACGTGCTGAAGTCGATCGGCGTGGGGATCGATGATTGGAGGGCGAACTGCATCCGCCTCTGTCTCGGTGAGAAGTTCTGGGCCGGCACCGGACCCTGGCAGAACGATGGCGGGATGGCTTACCGCCAGTTGGTGGACGATTCGGTGAATGCCTGCGCCGGTCGCGGCGCTTATATCGTGCTGGATCTGCATGCCTACCGCGCCCCGCAGGCAGAGCACGCGGCCTTCTGGAAGGAGCTCGCCACGAAGTACAAGGACCACCCCGCGGTGATCTTCGAACTGCTGAACGAGCCGCACGACATCTCCTGGGAAGTCTGGCGGAATGGCGGGACGGTCACCGACAAGAAGCAGGGCGGGGATGCGGCGGCGGAGAATCAGCAGGCGCTGGTGAGCTTCCAATCGATCGGCATGCAGGGCTTGGTGAATGTGATCCGCGACACCGGCGCGAAGAACCTGATCATCGCCGGCGGCTTGGATTGGGGCTACGACCTCTCCGGGGTGTTAGAGGGCTTCGCCCTGGACGACCGCGGCGGGCACGGGATCATGTACTCCAGCCACGTCTATCCGTGGAAGGGGGATTGGCAGCACAAGTTCCTGGCACTCGCGGAGAAGTATCCGCTCTTCATCGGTGAGGTGGGGGCGGACACGCAGCGCATGGAATTCATCCCCGCCGAGCGCCAGGAAAATCCCGCCACCTGGGTGCCCGACATGCTGGGCGTGATCCAGAAGCATCGCCTGAACTGGACGGCGTGGTGCTTCCACCCGCAGGCGACGCCGCGTGTCCTCCTGGACTGGGACTACACGCCCACGCCCTTTTGGGGGGTGGCGGTGAAGGATGCGCTGGGCGGGAAGAAGTTCGAGACCAAGCACTTGAGGTAGTGGCAAAAGTAGTCCGCTCAGAGGACTGAGCGGACTACCTCACCGCGGCGATTCAGATTGTCTGAATGTCGGGGTTCCTGTAAGGGGAGCTTGCTGGAAGGGTGTCCCACCGTCCTTTCCGCTGCTGTCCCACACCCTTACATCCATGAAAACGAGAGCGTTGCTTGTCGCCGCGATGCTGGCGCCGGCTGCCTATGGCCAATCGCCGCCGACCCTGAAAAACCTGGAACCGCCGGTTCTTGAGGTTTACACGCCGATCAAGGTCCGGCCCGAGAAGGTGAAGCCCTTCACCGACCGTGCTGTTGAACTCAACAAGCAGCGCAGCGTGCTGGAGGAGGAGGGCAAGAAGCTCTCTGAAAAGTCCCAGCCTGCTTCCATCGAGGACCACAACCGCCGGGTGGACGCATGGAAGGGCGAAGCCGAGACCTTCCGGCGTGAGACCGCGGCAGAGTCCCGCATCAGGCGCAACCAGGCGGGCTTCGTCGCGAAGTCGCTGGGCTCCTGGCAGGATGCCATCGATGACGCTGCTGACACGCTGAACGCACCATCAACGCCTCCTGTTGCTCCGGCTCCTAATACAGCGCCTACGACTCCCACTCCCGCCCCAGTTGCAGCCAAGCCTGCGGCAACGCCGGCCCAGCCGGCAGCCACCGGGCCGAAGCCATCGAGCGTTCCGGGCCTTCCCCCCGGGATGGAACCCGGGAAGAAAGCAACGAAGCCGGAACTGCCGCCGGGGATGACCAAGGGCGGGAAGTAGTCCGCTCAGTCCTCTGAGCGGACGAGCGGTTCCCCGCGACACGCCTCGCCCCGATGGATAGCAGCTTCCAAGCGGGTCCGCACCACAAGAGCTGCGGTCCACCAAGGACCATTCGTCCGGAAGTAGTCCGCTCAGTCCTCTGAGCGGATGAACGGTTCCCCGCGACACGCCTCGTCCCAGTGGATAGCAGCTTCCAAGGCGGGTCCGCGCCACAAGAGCTGCGGTCCACCAAGGACCATTCGTCCGCTCAGAGGACTGAGCCGACTACCTCGATCGACTACTTCACAGCGAGAAGCTATCCTCCGCCGGAGTCGCCCCCAGCGAGATCTGCGCCTCGCCATTGGAGGAAAGGTGGACCAGGCAGTGGTAGACGTCCTCCGGATCGGCGTCGGTCTCGGAGGCGACTTCCTGGGCGTTCTTCGCCTCGGAGGTGAGGCGGCTGCGCACCGCGCCTAACAGATCCAGGAAGACCGCCGCGGCCTTCTTGCCCGCTTCCACGCCGGGCTGGTGATAGGCATTGATATTCACCAGTGAGGCGTAGAAGGACACCGTCCGCTCGAAGAGCGCGATCAGCACGCCGAGCTGGAAGGGCGTGACCTCCGGGATCGAGATGGTCACCGATTTGCGGCCGGAATCGTAGAGTGCCTTGCGGGTGCCGCGCAGGAAGCCTTGGAGGTAGTCTGCGGAGCTGTTGCCAGGCTCGACTTCGATCGAGTCACCGTGGCGGCCCTTGCGCACCTCGATGAAGGTGGCGAAGAAGTTCGGCACGCCATCGCGCAGCTGCTGGACGTAGGCGTGCTGGTCGGTGGAGCCTTTGTTGCCATAGACCGCGATGCCCTGGTGAACCACGTTGCCATCAAGATCGAGCGGCTTGCCGAGCGACTCCATCACGAGCTGCTGCAAGTACTTGGAGAATAGTACCAGCGAGTCCTTGTAGGGCAGGACCACCATGTCCTTCTCGCCCTTGCCATTGCCGGAGGCGTACCAGGCCAGCGCGAGGCGCATCGCGGCGTTCTTCTCGCCGGGCTTGCGGGTCTCCACGTCCATGGCGGCAGCACCGGCCAGGAAAGAGTCGATATCGATGCCCTGCAGCGCGGCGGGCACCAGGCCCACGGTGGACATCACCGAGGTGCGGCCACCGACCCAGTCTTCCATCGGGAAGCGCGCGATGAAGCCCTGCTTCTCCGCGACTTGGTCGAGTTTCGAGCCCACGCCGGTCACGGCCACGGCATGCTTGCCGAAGTCCAGGCCCGCGGCGTCGTAGGCGGCCTTGGCTTCCACCATGCCATTGCGCGTCTCCGGGGTGCCGCCGGACTTCGAGATCACCACCACCAGGGTGCTGTCCAGTCCCTTGGCACCGATGTCCGAAAGCACGCGGTCGATGCCCGCCGGATCGGTGTTGTCGAAGAAATGGATGCCCATGCGCGCGTTGTGGCCGATCGCCTCAGCGACCAGCTGCGGGCCCAGCGCGGAGCCGCCGATGCCGATCACCAGCAGGCGCTGGAAGATGCCGCCGCCCGGCGGCTTGACCTGCCCGGTGTGGACCTTTTCGGCGAAGGCTTTGAGGTCGGCCAGCGGCTTGGTGATGGCGTCGCTTAGCTCCTTGGTCGGGGCCAGCGACGCATTGCGCAGCCAGTAGTGACCCACCATGCGCTTCTCATCCGGGTTCGCGATCGCGCCGGATTCCAGCGCCGCGATGTCGGCGAAGGCTTTCTCCACCTTCGGCGCCATCTTCGTCAGGAAGGCCTCGTCGAGGTCCATCAGGGAAGTATCGAGCGAGAAGCCGAATTGCGGGTAGCGGATCAGGGCGGAGGCGTAGGTGGACCAGGACATGGCAGTCAGAGGAAAATTCTAATGACTAAGCACTAATTTCTAAACGGAGAAAAGAGGGTAGGGGGGGATTATCGCGTGGCAAGCGGCGGGAATGTCACGGGCGCAAGTGGCCGATGAGAAGAATTCAGCCCGCGGATGAGCGGAGAGCTTGGCACCACGAATCGCACGAATCTGACGAATGGGAACTTGGAAAAGGAGGGCTGCACCGCGGTTCTCCTTCTTATTCGTAGGATTCGCCGGATTCGTGGTGCCTCCCCGGCTGTTCTCTCAATCGTATACGAGAATCGAATCCACCTTGTGACCGCCGAGCTGGGCCCGGCCATTCAGGAAGGCCAGTTCGATCAGGAAGGCCACGCCGACCACCTGCGCGCCGAGTTGGTCCAGAAGCTGGAGCGCCGCGCCCGCCGTGCCGCCCGTGGCGAGCAGGTCATCCACCAGCAACACCGTCTCGCCGGGAGCTACGGCGTCCTCGTGGAGCTCGACCACGGACTCACCGTACTCCAGTGAGTAGGCCACCTGACGGGTCCGCCACGGCAGCTTGCCCTTCTTGCGCACCGGCACGAAGCCAGCGCCCAATCGATCCGCCACCGCTGCGGCGAAGATGAAACCGCGCGCATCGATCCCCACCACCTTGTCGATCTTCTGCCCGCCCGCGGTCTCCGCCAGCAGGCTGATCGAATCCCGGAACAGGCCGGGATCCGCGAGGATCGGCGTGATGTCCTTGAAGATGATCCCGGGCTTCGGGAAATCGGCGACATCGCGGATGGCGGAACGCAGGGAGTCCGGGGAAGGCATGGCTGGCGATTTCGTTAGGCCAATGCAGACGGCGCGCCAAGCATAAGGAGCGTTGCTGGCGAGGTCACGCCCGTGGATCGCGGCGCAGCCGCCCTGGAGTGCGTGCAGCCTGCTGCCGCTTTCCGGCAGGCAGCCCTGCTGCCGTGAAGCGACCTGCGAGGCCGTTCCTGCCCGGTGCCCTCCGGCAAACATCTTTCCACGGCTTGCCGGTTCCGTCCTCCCTGATCCTTGCGTCGGGGGCTTCGGGGAAATCGATAGCCCAAGCCGCTCCACCACGCCCACCGGCAAGCCGCGGAGCCACGACCCTCACGAGGGCTTGGGATTCACCAGAGCCATCTCCTTGCCTCACGACAGCTAGGCTGTCTGCTTGAAAGCGGCAGCAGGCTGCGCGCAGTCCAGGGCGGCTGCGCCGCGGAGGGGATCTGCCTCCGTGGTGAGTCTTTCAGGCAAGCGACATATCCGAGCTTCTGGAAACGAAGCGTGAAAGAAGAGAGGCCGGACCTTGCGAAATACACCCCAAAGTAGTAATCCGGCTTCATGTCGTGGGACGAATGGGTCGAGGCCATACAAAAGTTGGACTCGTCTGAGCGGCGAGAGCTCTTGGCGTTCCTGTGGACACTCGAAGAAGAGGCCGACGAGGCCCATGGCAGCGGACAAGAATCCTGAAAACTGGACCTCTTGAGAGGATGCCAAGGCCCGCCCGCTTCCCGAGGAGTAGACCTTCTCAAGGACACGCCACCAGCGGATCCTCCGGCGCCAGCGACCGGAAATTCTGCAGATTGAAAGTCAGCAGCTTCTCGCACTCCGCTTTGTGCGCGCCGATCAGGCACAGAGCGTCCCGGATCGCGCTGCCTTCCAGTCCCCGCCTCGCAGCCATCCGCATCGCCTGCGAAAGGACATCCGCGGACTCCGGCACGATCTCGAAGCGGTTCAGGATGATCGCCCGGATCAGCCGCTGGGCATCCCGCGGGCCGATTCTCGGTTCTACCGGCAGGGAGGTCAGGGTCTCGAACAGCTCCGCAAGGGTCCGCCCGTTTGTCACCCCTTGGGCATAGCCCTGATAAATCGCCTTCAGCCGGGGGAAGGCGGAGGAGTGTGCCGGATGCTCCCGCAGCAAGGCGGCGACCAGAACGGAGGTATCAAACCAGATTTTCACGCAGCGCAGACCTCCTCTCTCCCCATGGCCCCGGGCACGGGCAGCCGCAGATGGGAGAAATCCGGGCTTGCGAGCTGAGGGTCATGCCTCCTGAACGCCGAAGCCCCACGGGATTTGTCGGAATTCGCGGGCGGATTGCCATGGCTCGGCGATCATGATAGGTTCCACTCGTGATCGCCATTGACCTCGAACCTGAAATCGAGCGCCGTCTTGCCTTATTGGCGGAGAAGACCGGCCAGAGCGAAGCCTCCCATGCTCGGGAGGCGATCCTCGATCATTTGGAGGATCTTGAAGACGGATTCGTCGCTTTGGAGCGCCTACAAAATCCAGGGAAGATCTACTCCTCCGACGAAGTGAAGCGTGAGCTGGGCCTATAAGTTCGACGAGCGGGCCCTCAAGGAACTGAGGAAGCTTGGGCCTCAGGCTCAACGCTTGGTCACGGACTATTTTGAGGAGCGCATCGCACCGGGGGATGATCCACGTGATTTCGGAAAGGCTTTGAAAGGTACTCTCGCCGGACTCTGGCGCTACCGGATCGGTGACTACCGGGCGATTTGTTCGATCCAAGGCCAAAAATTGCTGATTCTCGTGCTGAAAGTGGGGCACCGCCGGGACGTCTACGATTGATTGAGGGCTTGCGCCTCGGGCATTTGAGCGCCAAGGGAGGGGCGTGGACCGCTGGTTTCTACTCGCCGCGACCGCCCTCGCTGCCGCGGGCGGGATCACCGGCATGCTGTCGGTGCACCGCGGCACGCGCAGTCCGTGGACCGTGATCTGGATGATCGGGGCCTTTCTGGCTCAGCTCGGCTTCCTCTACGTCCGCGGCCAGGCGCGCGGGGCCTGCCCGCTGAGTGGCATCGGGGAGATCCTCGCCTTCCTGGCTTGGTCGCTCACGCTCTTCTATCTGGCCGTGGGGCCGACCTACCGGCTTTCCCTGCTGGGCGTCTTCACCGCGCCGCTGGTCACAATTTTCCAAATCCTGGCCCTTTTGCCAGGCGTCTGGGATCCGGCCCCGCACCGGCTCCCGCCCACGGATCCCTGGCGGGAGACCCATGCCGCCATGTCCGTGCTCTCCTACGGGGCGCTGGCGCTGGCGGCTGTGGCGGGGGTGATGTTCCTGGTGCTGGACCGCCAGCTGAAGGACCACCACCTGCAGTCCGGCCTCTTCCGGAATCTACCGCCGGTCAGGGATTTGCTGAAATCCATGGTGCGCCTGCTGTGGCTTGGGATCGTGCTGCTGAGCGTGGGCGTGGTCGCGGGCTTCGTGATGCCGCGGACGGGCGGGCAGGCCCACCTCATCGCCGCGTTGGGGGTCTGGATCGGCTACGCGGTATTGCTGGGGGTGCGGCAAGTCCGCGGCCTGACGGGCCGTAGGACGGCGGTCGTGGCGGTGCTTTTGTTCATGGGTTCGCTTTCGGTATTTGCCCTCGTCTGAACTGGAAGGAATGGAACTCGTCTGTGTCGGCCTGAATCACCGCACCGCGCCCGTGGAAGTGCGCGAGCGCTTCGCCGTGCCTTCGGGGAAGCTGGGGGATTCCGCGAAGGACCTGCTGGCCATCTCCGGGCTGGAGGAAAGCGTGGTCCTCTCCACCTGCAACCGCACCGAGTTCTACATCGCCGGCGCCCACGCGGAGCAGGCCGCGGCGGTGCTGCGGCGGAAGCTGGCGGAGGAGCACGGCGCGGATTCCGATCCCCACTGGTATGAGCACCACCGCATCCAGGCGGCCAAGCACCTCTGCCGCGTGGTCAGCGGGCTGGACTCGATGGTGCTGGGGGAGACCGAGATCTTCGGCCAGACCAAGGATGCCTACCGCCAGGCGCTCGATGCCGGGGCCACTTCCGGCGTGCTGAACAAGGTCTTCCAGCGCGCCTTCGGCATCGGCAAGCGGGTCCGCACGGACACCCGGATCCAGGAGGGTGCCACCTCCGTGGCGGGAGCTTCCGTGGAGCTGGCGGAGAAGATTTTCGGCAAGCTCGCCGGTTGCCGCGTGATCGTCATCGGTGCGGGCGAGATGAGCCGGCAGACCGCGCAGGCGCTGGTCTCGCGCGGGGCCTCCACCGTCTTCGTGACGAACCGCTCCTATGACAAGGCGGTGCTGCTCGCGGAGGAAATGGGTGGGCGCGCAGTGAAGTTCGATGAATGGCAGGCCGTGCTTGCGGGCGTGGATGTGGTGATCTCCTCCACCAGCGCGCCGCATCCCGTGGTGCTGCCGCATCACATCGAGTCCGTGCGCCGTGTGCGGAAATTCCGCCCCCTCTTCCTGATCGACATTGCTGTGCCGCGCGACATTGATCCGGCCTGCGGCGCGATCGAGGAAGTCTATCTTTACGACATCGATACCCTCGAACAGCTGGCCGGCGAGGCCCGCAGCCGGCGCGAGAAACAGATCGCCGAGTGCGACCGGATCATTGACGAGGAACTGAGAAAGCTGAACCTGCCCGGCACGTGAGCGAAGAAGAAACCGTCCAACATAGCATCATCGGCACCCGCGGGAGTGATCTCGCGCTGGTGCAAGCCGCCTCGGTCGAGCGCACGCTGACCCTTGCCTTTCCCGAACTGCGCCTGGCGCGGAAGGTGATCCGCACCACCGGTGACCGCCGCACGGATGTGGCGCTCGCGGAGGTGGCGAAGGCCGAGGGCACCGACAAGGGGATCTTCACCAAGGAGCTGGAGGATGCGCTGCGCGCCGGTGAGATCGATATCGCCGTGCACTCGCTCAAGGATGTGCCGACCGTGCTGGATGAAGCCTTTGAGATTGCGGGCGTGCTGCCACGTGCACCGATCCGCGATGTGTTGGTGAGCAAGCTCGGTGGTGGCCTTGAAGCCTTGCCCGCGGGCTCGATCGTGGGCACCAGCAGCGTGCGCCGCGCCCGCCAACTGGAGTGGTTGCGCCCGGATCTGCGGGTGGTGGATGTGCGCGGCAATGTGCCGACGCGCCTCAAGAAGCTGGCGGATGGCTTGTTCGATGCGCTCTTGCTCGCGGAAGCGGGCTTGGTGCGCCTGGGCTACCGGATGTCCAAGCCGACCTCGATCAGCGGCGTGACCTTGAACTTCGCACCGCTGCTGGAAGACCGCTTCTTCCCGGCCGCAGGGCAGGGGGCGATCGGCCTGGAGATCCGCAAGGGCGATGCGGCAGCGGCCACCCTGGTCGGCGCGATCCGTGATGCGGATACCTTTACGCGGGTGCGGGCGGAGCGCGAGTTCCTGCGTCTGTTAGAGGGCGGCTGCAGCACGCCGGTGGGCGTCTACACGTCATGCGATGGCGACCTGCTGCGGATGGACGCACGGGTGTTCCCGGATGAAGGCGGCGAGCCCAAGAAGGCAAGCGCCAGCGGCAGCGACGCGCTGGAAGTGGCCCGACAACTTTTCGATTCCCTGGCATGAGTGATACCGGCATTTGCTATCTGGTGGGCGCGGGCCCGGGTGATCCGGGTCTGGTGACCCTCCGCGCGAAGGAGTGCGTGGAGCGCGCCGACGTGCTGGTGTACGATGCCCTTAGTAGTCAGGTGATCCTCTCGTGGGCGCGCAAGGACTGCGAGAAGGTCAACGCCGGCAAGCGCGCGAAAGACCACACGCTCACGCAGGACGAGATCAATGCGCTGATCGTGGAGCGCACCCAGGCGGGCAAGACCGTGGTCCGCCTGAAGGGCGGGGACCCGATGATCTTCGGCCGCGGCGGCGAGGAAGCCGCGGAGCTGGCGGCGGCTGGCGTGGCCTTCGAGATCGTGCCGGGCATCAGCTCGACCATCGGTGGCCCGGCCTATGCGGGCATCCCGGTGACGCACCGCGATCATTGCTCGCAGCTCACCATCTTCACCGGCCACGAGGATCCGACCAAGGGCGAGAGTTCGATCGACTATGCGCACCTGGCCAAGACACCGGGGACCAAGGTCTTCGTGATGGGTGTGGCGCGTTTGCGCGAGATCACCTCCGCCCTGATCGCGGGTGGAGCGGATGCTGCCACCCCGATGGCTCTCACGCGCTGGGCGACCACGGCCAGGCAGAAGACGCTGACCGGCACGCTCGGCACCATGGCGGACATCGCGGAGCGGGCAGACTTCGGTTCGCCCGCCGTGGCGGTGATCGGCGGTGTGGTCGGCGAGCGCGAGAAGATCAATTGGTTCGAGACGCGGCCACTCTTTGGCAAGCGCATCGTGGTCACGCGCACCCGTGAGCAGGCAGGCGTGCTGAGTCACGGACTCGGCGATCTCGGCGCGGACGTGATGGAGCTGCCGACCATCCGCATCGAGTATCCGGATGATCGCGTGGGCTTCGCCGAGGGCGTGACCCATGCGCATGAGTATGACTGGCTGGTCTTCTCCAGCCCGAATGGCGTGGAGAAGTTCTTCGATGCCTTCTTCGCCACCTACGAGGATGCTCGTAGTTTGGGTAACCCGCGCATCGCCGTGATCGGGCAGGGGACCGCGCAGAAGCTGAAAGAGTACCGCTTCGCCGTGGACTTGGTTCCCGAGAAGTTCGTCGCGGAGGGTCTGGTGGAAGCTTTCAAGGCCGAGTCGATCGAGAACCTCACGGTGCTGTGGGTACGGGCCCAGGAAGCGCGCGATGTGATCTACGACGGCCTGGTCGCCCAAGGCGGGATCGTGGACGAATGCATCGCCTACAAGACCGTGCCGGAGACGGAAGATCCCACCGGTGCCACGGCAAGATTCCGGGAGGAGGGCGCGGACTTGGTGACCTTTACCTCGGCCTCTACCGTGGAGAATTTCTTCAAGCTCGGTCTGCCCTGGCCGGAGAAATGCGCAGCCGCGAGCATCGGTCCGGTGACGAGTGAGGCGCTGCGGAAGCAAGGCATCGAGCCGGCCTTCGAGGCGGAGCAGCACGATATCCCCGGGCTGATCGCCGCAATCCGGGAGTGGGCGAAAAAGTAGTCCGCTCAGGCCTCTGAGCGGACGAAGCAGTTCTGGCGGCTGATCTCAAAAGGCAGGGACCGCGCGGAGCGACGGTCCCTGCCATCACCCGTTGCCGGGGCCATGCGGGCAGCCGCATTTTGCAAGGTTCCTTTATCCTTGCACCCCGTCCTTTCCTCGTGAGAATCGCCGCCCCCCGCGGGCCGCGGGGCTCTGCTACCATGCCCTGGAACGCGACCTACCAGCAGATCGGCGAAATTTTCGCGCGCTACGACTCCTTCGTGATCATGAGCCACGTGCGGCCGGATGGCGATGCCATCGGCTCGCAGCTCGCACTTGGCCTCGCGCTGGAAGCCGCGGGCAACCGTGTGCGCATGATCAATGACGATGGCGTGCCGGACAATCTCGCCTTCATGGCAGCCTCCGACCGCATCGAGCTGCCGCCCGCCGAACCGATGGATGTGGAAGTGGCCATCGCCCTGGACACCGCGACCAAGCCGCGCCTCGGAGATGCTTCACTTCACGCCGCCTCCAAGGCCAAGGTCTGGATCAACATCGACCACCACAAGTCGAACCCTGCTTACGGCGACGTCAACCTGATCGACTCGACCAGCCCGGCCACCGGCGAGATCCTCTACAAGCTGATCAACGCGCTGAACCTGCCGCTGCCGGATGCCAGCCGCGATGCGATCTACGTGGCGGTTTCCACTGATACCGGGTCCTTCCAGTATCCCTCCACCACCGCGGATACTTACCTGATGGCCGCGGACCTGATCCGCCGCGGGCTGGATGTGGGACGCATCAATTCGCTCACCTACGACAGCCATCCCTACCGCCGCATCCAGCTCACGCGTGCACTGCTCAATACGCTTGAGCTTAGCGGCGGTGGCCGCGTCGCGCACTGGGAGCTGAGCATGGCGACCCGCGAGGAGCTTGGCCTGAAGCCGGAGGACAGCGAGGGCCTGATCGACATGATCCGCGCGATCGAAGGCGTGATCGTTGCGCTCTTCTTCGAGGAGTTGCCGGATGGCAAGATCCGCGTCTCGATGCGCTCGAAGGATCCGCGTGTGGATGCCAGCGAGGTGTGCGGGCAATTCGGCGGTGGCGGCCACGCGCTGGCCGCGGGCATCCGCATGGCCGGCCCGGTCACCGAAGCCAAGGCGCGTGTGCTGGAAGCCGTGTGCAAGGCGCTGCCTGCGAACTGATTTGTTGTTATTCTGATTTCCGATACATGAACCGACCGACTCCCGGACCTGTCGTTCCCAGCGGTGTGCTGCTGGTGGACAAGGCCCCTGACATGACCTCGCACGACGTGGTCGCCATCGCCCGCCGTGCCCTTGGCACCAAAAAGATCGGCCACTGCGGCACCCTGGACCCGATGGCCACCGGCCTCCTGATGCTGGTGGTGGAGCGCGCGACCAAGATCCAAGACCTCCTCATGAGCGAGGAAAAGGAATACGAGGGCACGCTCACGCTGGGCAAGACCACCTCCACCCAAGACCGCCAGGGTGAGACGATCGAGGAAAAGGAAGTGGCTGCCTTCAGCGCCGCGCAGATCGATGCTGCTTTCGCCGGCTTCACGGGGGATTTCGAGCAGATCCCGCCGATGGTCTCCGCGATCAAGAAGGATGGTGTGCCGCTCTACAAGCTCGCGCGCAAGGGCCAGGAGGTTGAGCGCGCCCCGCGCCCGGTCTCGGTCTACAAGTACGATGTCCGTCGTATCGAGCTGCCGGAAGTGGATTTCTCCGTCACCTGCTCGAAGGGCTTCTACGTCCGCACCTATGCGCATGACATCGGCGCCAAGCTGGGATGCGGTGCGCACCTCAGCGCGCTGCGGCGCGCGCGTTCCGGGCGCTTCACGCTGGATCGCGCGGTCACCGTGGATCAGCTCAAGACCACACCGCGAGAAGAGCTGTGGCGCACCCTGGTGAGCCTCGCGGAGATCTCGCTGATGCGCGGGGCGTGATATTTCTTCGTGCCAACGGCACGGCTCATAATAGCCCGGCACGATAGTGCCGGGTAGGGAGGGCGTGTGGATTGCGTCCTGTAGGGACGCGTCATGCAGCGAAGGGCGTCTTGAAGAAACGAACTCGTGCCCTTGCACCTTGGGGAGATTTGCCGATGCACGGGCCGCTCCCCGCATGAGGCGTCCCGTTAGGACGCAGTTCACGGACTTGGCTTACCCGGCACTATCGTGCCGGGCTATTATAAGTCGTCCCTTTGGGACGCGGAGACTACTTCGCCTCTTCCCACTTCCGGTGCGGCAGGAAGGGCTTGGCCCGCGCGGCTTCTTCATCGGAAGTCAGCTTCCCATCGCGCACCCCATCCGCCAGATCCACCTCGATCGCCCGCTTCGCGACCTCGTCGCGCGTGAGCGTGCCCTTCTCCTGCAACACCTGTAGAAGCGCTTCGATGATCAAGCCGGCTTGTCCCAAGTCGTTCTCCAACTCCTCCACACGCCGCTCCAGTGACTGGCTGCGGGAAACGTCCCAACGCCGATCCCGCTCCTCGCGGAACTGCCGTTGCCCATCCTGATGGGACTGCAGTTGCTGGCTCTCGGCGATGCTGCGCAGGTGGCTCGCCTGTGCCTGCTCGGGGAAGAAGAAATCGAAGAAGCTCATGGTGCGCGGAGCATCTCCAAATCCGCGCGCGCTGCCATTACAAGATGGCTCATCACTTCCATCTCACTTCTCAAGATAGCTGATCCACTCGCGGATCGCCTCGTCGCGCTTCTCCAGCGGCCAGTGCATGCGGAATTCGGGCGGCGTGCCCGGTGGCTTGGGCTGTGCCCGGCCCCAGAAGAAGTCCCAGTAGAAGCCATCCCGGCAGTTGGCGACGGCGTCGAGCATGGCATCCACTTGGCGGATCTCCATCGGCGGGCCTCCGGGCTCGGCCCCGTACGGCGGCGCGCAACTGTGTCCCGTGCTGCCTCCCTTGTTGAACTCGATGCGACACGACTTGCGCTCGTCGATGGAAAGCTTGGCGACAATGTCGGAACGCTTCGGGTTATCACGGATCGCCCCGAGCAGTGCCTTGCGGAAGGCCGGGATGCGCAGGGGCACCGCGGCAGCAGCCTCCTCAAGCTTCCAGGGATCCATCGCCGCGGGATTCCATGGTGCCGCCGGATCGAGGAAGAGGCGCTCGGCAGGCGCTGCCAGCGGATCGAGATAAGCGAACTCTGCGAAGAGCAGGAGGAACTCGGTCTCGCCGAAGGACTCCCCTTGAAAGAGCCCGGGCGTCGCCTTGGTGGAGAAGGCGCCGAACCACTCCGCGGCACCGGGCGTCTGCCAGATCATGAGCTGGGATGCCACATGCATGGTGGCAGCGAGATACTCGCGCTCTGGGAAGGCCTGCTTGCCGTGAGATGCGGCTTCCAGGCGCTGGAGTGCCTGCTGGCGCAGCCCCTGCGTCTCCTCGTCCCGCCGGTAGCATGCCCCCGAGAGGAAGGCCGAGGCATCCTCGCTCGGGTAGCCATCCTTGCCGGTCTTCTCCCACAATTCCAGGCAACGCTTGCTCATGATCGCGATGCAGCGCTTCTGCCAATCCATGGAGAAGGCGTCTAGGCGGCAGGGCTCGTCCAGCCCGGGATCGGTGATCGCCCGCGGATTGGATGAGAGTCCGTCCGGTCGCCCGTAGAGGTAGGCCGAGGCCTCCTTCCAATCATCCAAGCTCACGCCGTCTTCTTCAAGGGTGAGCACCGCTTGGCGCAGGCGATCGGGGTCGGCGGCGTGGATCTTCTCTAACAGCCGCGCGCGATTCACGGCCGGCAGTTCACGCTCGGCCTGGCGCGCGGTGATCTCTTGGAGAGAGAAGGGCCAGGTCACCGAATCACCGGCCAAGCGCTGCTTGAGCGTGGTGATCCTGGCATCCATTGCGGCGCGATCGCCGGTGCAGAGGGCGGCCTTGTCGCCCAGGCTGCGGCAGATCAGCTCGTAGGCGTGGTCCTTGGTACGATAGTAGCAGTAGTCGCTATCGCGGGGATTCTTGTGCACTCCCGGGCCGTCAATGAGATATTTCCCATCGCCGCTGTAATCGTTGTCCAGCAGTCTCCGCAAGGGCAGCACCGGGGCCACCCCGCTCGCTTGGCAGGCCTTGACCCCCGTCAAGGCGCAGGAAAAGACCGCGACATCTAGATAGCGGCCCAAGGTGTCCGCAGCCTGATCCGGCCAGGTTTCCAGTGCAATGGTGAGCAGCCTCAGGCCACTCGTCCCATCGCTTCCGCTGCCCTGCCAGTGGCGTAACAGGGTGAGGCATTCATCGCGTAGTTCGGGATGATCCCGCTCACCAAAGGCGGGAGCTCCGTAAGCGATGAGCCGGTATTCCTTGGGACTGGTGCTGGAGACCAGCGAGCGCACCGTCGCCCGGATCTGCGGGTCCGCAGTCCACGAGATGGAATCCAGGAACTCCGGAAGGCGCTTGTCCTTGGCTGCGATCAGGGCCTGCAAGCGCGCATGCACCTTCGCCGCGGATTCTTGCGGGAAATAGTAGAGCAAGCGTGCGGCGGCCCCGCGATTGCCGCGCTCCAGGTCGGCCTCCAGCGATTGCCGCAGCGCGGAGGGATTGCCGGGCTCCGGCCACAGGCCGCGCACCTTCGCCGCGATCTCCGGCGTGTGGACCGGGCTATTGATCACGATGCTGCACTTGAATTCACGGCGCACCGCGCTGTAGGGACGGTTGGTGATGATCCCGGTGATGGCGAAGCAGATGTCACCCACCTTCACCTGATAGGTTCCGGGAAAGCGCTCGCGTTCTTCCCGCGGTATGGGCACGGGCTTGTAGTCCTCATGCGCGAATCTCTCGAAGGTCAATGGCAGCGCGGGAACCTCGGCGGCGTGCCACATGGTGCCATCGATCTCTGGCGACTTGAGGACGGCGATCCGCGTGGGCCGCCCGTCATCCAGGTGGGCAAGCAGCACGGGAAGGGCGGATGACCCCGCATCGACCAAATCTAACAGCGCCTGTGCATGCGGCCGTGGCACTGGCTTCTTGTTTTCCTCGGCCCAATCCGACTGCCACGGTGCCGGCGGGAATTCGGGTGCGTTCCATTCGCTCGAAAATCCGCCATCCTGCTGGTCGATCTCCACGAGCCGGTCCACCAGGGCCTCCGCCTGCTCGCGGGAGATGGCACCCGGTGCCGCGCAGGCCCATGACATCCCCGCGATGGCAACGGGGACCAGTAGCTGGAAACTCCCTTTCATGCCCTGACAGTGGAGGGTCTGCGCGGGGGACTTTCAAGTGCAAACCCTGAAGATCAGGTCAAGTTGATCAAACTCCGCCGCAAGTCATCCGCCACCGCTGCCGGCGTATCTCCGAAGAAGCGCTTGAACTCGCGGTTGAACTGCGAGGCGCTCTCGTAGCCGACGAGGCGGGCGGCGCTGCCGGCGGTCTCGCCTTGGTTCACCATGAGGAGGCGCGCCTTGTGGAGGCGGATGGTCTTCAGGTATTGCAGGGGAGGGGAACTGGTCACCGCCTTGAAGTGGGAGTGGAAGGTGGAGACGCTCATGCCTGCCTCCGCAGCCAGCGTGGCCATGTCGATGGGCGCGGCGAAGTCCGCGTGCATCCGGTGCAGCGCACGGCTGATCTGGCCGAAGTGCGTGTGCGGTGCGGCGAGGGCCCGCAGGGTCCCGGCTTCCTCATGGCAGAGCACGCGGTAGAGGATCTCCCGCACCACCTGTGGACCGAGGATGCGTGCTTCATCGGGATGAGCGAGCGCTTCGACCAAGCGCACGCAGGCATCGTAGAGGCGGTCATCGAGCGGGTTGGAGCGGATCGCCTGCGGCTTGCCCATCGGGATCGGCGGGGCCTTCTCCATCTCCATCATGATCTCCGTGATCACCCCGGGGGTGACGCCGACGGAGATGCCTAACAGCGGGCCATCCGGCGAGGCCAGGGTCTCGCACTCGAAGGGCAGGGGAACCGAGAGCACGAGGTAATGATTCGCATCATAGACGAAGACCTGGTCACCCACGTAGCCACGTTTGCGGCCTTGGGCGACGATCGCGACGCAGGGCTCGTACGAAACCTTGCTGCGGATCATCGGCGTGCTGGAGCGCATGAACTTCACGCCCGGCAGGCGGGATTGGCTGAAGCCCTCGCCGCTCGCCAGCTCGCCTAACAGATCCACCAGGCGCGTGTCGCGCGGTGGATCGATGATTTCCGGGGCGGGGACTGTCCTCAGACGGGTTCCGGTGGCCATGAGAGGAATAGGCAACGCTGGCGGTGGATTTTGCAACAGGAATCCGGCGCTCCGTAGGATTGGGCAATCATTCCGGGCCATCAGGTCTATCGCGGAATGCCGTCGCGGGATACGGTGGAATCATCGAAAGGCGCAGAGCCCGCGCCTCGAAAACGAGCCAGAACCCAATACAAAACCAAACGACCATGAAGTCCTCCACCGAATCCAAAGTCGTCCTGATCACCGGTGCCAGCAGCGGCATCGGCGAGGCCACCTCCCGCCACCTCGCCCGCCTGGGCCACCGCCTGGTGATCGGCGCGCGCCGCACCGAGCGCCTCGAAGCACTCGCCAAGCAACTCAACGCCGAGGGTGCCACCGTCGAGTTCGCCTCGCTGGATGTGACCGACCTCGAAGACGTCCGCGCCTTCGCCGGCGTGGCGCTGGAGAAATTCGGCCGCATCGATGTGATCGTGAACAACGCCGGGGTCATGCCGCTCTCGCCGCTCGAAGCGCTGAAGATCGACGAGTGGAACCAGATGATCGACGTGAACATCCGCGGCGTGCTCCACGGCATCGCCGCCGCCCTGCCGGTGATGAAGAAGCAAGGCAGCGGACAGGTGATCAACATCTCCTCGATCGGCGGTCACCAAGTCTGGCCGAGCTGTGCGGTCTACTCTGCCACCAAGTATGCGGTGATCGCGATCTCCGACGGCCTGCGCCAGGAGAACAACGACATCCGCGTGACCGTGATCTCGCCCGGCGTCACGACCTCCGAGCTGGCCCACACCATCACGCACGATGAGACGGCCAAGTTCATCGATGCCTTCCGCGAGGTGGCCATCCCGGCGGATGCAATTGCCAAGGCGATCGCCTTCGCGATCGAGCAACCCGGCGAGGTGGACGTGAACGAGATCATCGTGCGCCCCACTGCGAGCCAATACTGAGCCTTCCCGGGAGCGCCAGGCACCAGCCTGGCCGAAGTGACCCTGGCAGCTGATCCCACCCTCAGCCTCGCAAGGTGCTGCAACGCCAGTAGATGTTACGGCATGCCATCGGGGCCGCTCGTGAGGACAGCCGCGGGGGACCGTTCAGCCAGGCCAGAGCCTGGCGCTCCATGCCAATCCAAGATCAACAACCCATCCAACAGAAAGAACCAAGACCATGAATCTCCAGAACAAGATCGCCCTCGTCACCGGCGGCAGCCGCGGCCTCGGCCGGAATATCGCCCTTGCGCTCGCTAGCCGTGGCGCGGACATCGTCCTCACCTACCGTGAGCGCAAGTCCGACGGTGAAGCCGTGGCCGCGGAGATCGAAGCCCTGGGCCACAAGGCCGCGCTGCTGCAGCTCGATGTGGCGGACACCAGCGGCTTCACCCGCTTCGCCGCGGACTTGAAGGCCGCACTGGCCGCCACCTGGCAGCGCGAGTCCTTCGACTTCCTGCTCAACAATGCCGGCATCGATGCCTCCGCACCCTTCGCCGAGATGACGGAGGAGAACTTCGACCGCCTCTACAATGTGCACTTCAAGGGCGTGTATTTCCTCACGCAGAAGCTGCTGCCGCTGATCGCGGATGGCGGGCGGATCGTGAATACCTCCAGCGGCCTCGCGCGCTTCGCGATCCCCGGCTACTCCGCCTATGGTGCGATGAAGGGCGCGGTTGAAGTCATGTCACGCTACCTCGCGAAGGAGCTGGGCGCGCGCAAGATCGGTGTGAATGTCGTCGCGCCCGGAGCGATCGAGACGGACTTCACGGCGGCGCACCTGTCCCATGAAGGCGTGCGTGAGATGCTGGCCAAGCAGACCGCGCTGGGTCGGGTCGGCGTGCCGGAGGACATCGGCGGCGTGGTGGCCTTCCTCTGCTCGGAAGAGGGACGCTGGGTGAATGCGCAGCGGGTGGAGGCTTCGGGCGGGATGTTTTTGTGATGGGTTTTCACTGGGTGCGCCGGCTTCAGCCGGCACGAACATTCGGGCCGACTGAAGTCGGCGCACCCAGTGCCCCCCCAAAAAAAAAGCGGCCATCCCCCCGAAGGGATGGCCGCCTGCGCCGGAGTGAATGGCGCTTGCCCTAACCCGAATCAGGGAACTTCTTCCACGCGGTAGAAGGCCCGGCCCGTGGGCGGTGCCCCATCCACGAAGGTGTAGGTCGTCACGGCAGACACCGCGGAGCCGATCGTCACGAAGTCATTGCCGAGCGTGGTGCTGCGGATCAGGCGATAGCTCTTCGCGGGAGCCAGGTTATTCGCCGTGACCACATAGGCACCGCCGATGAAGTCGGCCGAGCTGATCGCAGGGCCACCGGTCGGCGGGATGCTCGTGACATCCGCCGCGTTTGTGCCCGCTTGGAATTCGGCCAGGTTGCTGGCGCCATCGCCGTCGCCATCGCCCGCGGCGCCATTGGCCCCGGTGCTGCTGCGCGGATCGAGACGGTTCGCCACTTCCCATGCATCCGGGAGTCCATCGTGATCGGAATCCAGCGAGTTCGGGATCGCGTAGATCCGCACGTTGTCGAAGAGCACGCGGCCCCCGGAGACGTGGCGGATGTAGACATCGATGTTACCCGCGGGCGGCGTGCTGCCAGTGACCAGTACAAAGGGCCGTGCGAGCGAGCCGGTGCCGATGGTCTGCAGCGCGCTCGCGTCGCGGAACTTGTTGATCACGTTGTCCGCATTTGGATTCCCGGAAGCGGTGAGGATGCCATTGATGTCCATCATGCCCGGGTATCCGGTCAGAGCCGTGCCCACGGCCGAGCTGGAATAGAGGCCGAACTCCATGACGCCGGTGCCGTAGCCATTCCGGTAGCCGCCCGCGATGTCCACCAGGTAGGTGGTGTTCGCAGCGAAGGCCACGCCGGTATCCTGGTGGAGATAGGCACCCAGTTCCTGTAGGCCGCCGAACTGTGCACCTTCACCACCGGTCATGCCCACCGAGACAGTGTTCTCGTTGAAGGAATCGTCTTCCTGCGTGCCATTGACCAGCGTCCAGTTGTCCAGCGCTCCATTGTGCCAGGCCCCGGCCGTATCCGGCCCCTCGAAGCTGAAGTTGGCGACGCTCACCCGCGGCAGGTCAGATGCGGCACTGGTAGGATCCGTGCCGAGCAGGACTTCCAGGCGATCGGTGGTGCCGTCGCCATCGCTATCCACCTTGTTCGGATCGGTGCCCAAGCTCACGCCTGCGACATAGGGTTGCCCCGGGTTTTCAGCGCCATCGGGGAAGCCGTCGTTGTCAGTATCCGCCTTGGTCGGGCTGGTGCCGGTGGAGGTTAGATCGGTCCAGGTGCCGGTGAGGTCCTCCACGTTGTCGTGCAGCCCGTCGTTGTCGGTGTCGACATTGCGCGGGTCGGTGCCGCGCTCAAACTCCAGCGCGTTGAAGAGGAAGTCTCCGTCCGGATCGCCGTCTGGCCCGTTGTCGATATTCACGCTGCCGTTGTCCAGCGGGTTGAGCGAGTGGGCGACTTCCCAGCCATCGGGCAGGGTGTCGTCATCGCTATCCGTGTCCAGCGGGTTGGTGCCGGCGGTCGCCTCGGCGCCGTCGTTCAGGCCATCGCCATCGGTGTCCGCGATGATCGGATTGGTGCCGGCGGTGTATTCCTGGAGGTTGGTGCGCCCGTCGTGATCGGGGTCGCCGCTGGCCCCGTTGTCCACGTTGCCGCTGCCATTGTCCGCGGGGTTCAGGCCGTAGTTGGATTCCCAAGGGTCCGGCAAGCCGTCGCCATCGGTATCCACGGTGAGTGGCACGTTCGTGCCGATGATCTGGAAGCCATTGAGCGGCGAGCGCCACGCGTCGGGACCGGCCTCCTCGATGCGGAGGTAGATCGCGCCGGCGGTCTGACCGCTGAAGACGGTGTAGTTGCCGTTGCCGCCGGTGCCGGTCACGCGGGTGAAGCTGGGATTGTCGCCCCAGTTCGAGTTGTCGAAGATGTTCACCCGGCTGGTCAGATCCGCGCCCAAGCCCGGGTCCGCTCCCACGGGATTGCCCGTGTCGGCCTGGGCCAGCCAGACCTTGGCGGCGCGCTGGCCGCTGTTAGAGTCGCCATCGGAGTAGAACACCACGCTGTAGGAAGTGAGGCCCTTGGCCGCCATCCAGGTATCCAGTCCGGTGATCAGGACGATCGGCTTGTCATTGTTGGAGCCGAAGACTCCGTCGAAGGTGCCCATGGGCTCGCCGGTCGAGTCCAGGTAAGCCTTCATCAGCTTGTTGTTGCCGCCGAGCGTTTCGTTGGCGTTGTTGACCCAGGTGTTGTTGGAATCCCACTTCACGGTGACCGCCACGTTGGTGCCGGTATTGTCGTGCAGTGCGGTGGGATCGCCCCAGCGGCCGAGGTTGTTCCAGTTGGTCTGTTCGAAGCCCGGAGCGCCGGCCGTTTCCCCGGCATTCAGGGAATAGGCGGCGTTCTCGGAGAAGTTCACGCCGATGGGGAAGTCCGTCGCCAGGGCGGGACCGCAGCACAGCGGGATGGTCAAGCTGGCAGCGGAAGGAAGGCGCCGCCAGAATAGGGGTCGTTGGGTCATTATCTAGGGTTGGGTCGGGTTACTATCCCGGAGAGATGAACCTTCGCTTAAGGGTTCGGTGGGTTCACAGGGTTCCCGGGACTAGTCGGACAGCGTAGGTGGCCTTGTGGATTTTGGCCACTACCCGGGGTGGTAGAATCCGGGGTCGTCTCCACGGATGTGGGCGGATAGGAAAACCGGGAAAGGGAGGCACCACGAATGAACAGCCAATCCCACGAATAACGGATAATGGCTGACCAAAGGCAGGTGGCTTGCTTTCCTCTCCTGATTCGCAGGATTGGCTGTTCATTCGTGGTGCCTCCATCCTTCGTGGAGATAGTTTGGCAGCATGCCGATTTTCTTTCCCTTGCAGGGCAGCGTATGATGGAACGCGGGGGCTGCCCGAGAGACCATCATGTTACTGCCCGCGAATCCCTTGCGCTTTCTGTCGCTGCTGCTTGCCGGCGCGCTGGCGGGCACTGCCGTGGCGGAAGAAGAGCTGCCGGTCCTGCCGGTACTCACGCTCGCCCAGCTGCGAGATTCGGTGACGCAGGGCAGCCGGGAAGATGCGAGCTTCCGCCTGGAAGCCCGGATCTGTGCGATCGCCGGCAACCGCCGCTTGCTCGCGGTGCAGGATGCGAGCGACACGCTCCTGTTAGAGTGTGCCGCCATTCCGGAGGACGTGGTCGCGGGGGATCGTCTGGCGGTGGAGAGCCGTGGCAGCACCGTGCGCCGCGGCCGGTATGCGCTGCAGATCGATACCGGTCCGCTGGTGGAAGTGGACAACCATCACGCGACCATCACCCGCAGCCAGGCAGTCTATCTGGAGAAAGGTCTCCAGCCCATGCATGTGGATTGGTTCAATGGCCTGCACCTGGCCGAGCTGAAGCTGGAGTATGAAGGCCCCGGCATCCAGCGGACCGTGGTGCCTGCGGAAGCATACTTCCACGATGAGGCGGGAGAGAAGCCCAAGCCGGGCCTGCGCTACAGCGTCTTCCTGAAGGACTGGTGGGTCGGCCTGCAGGACTTCGATGGGCTGGCACCGGTGAGTGGCGATCTGGTGCCGGACCTGGACATCAGCGTTCGCCCCCGGATCACGCAGTGTGGCATGAGCTTCAGCGGGCTGATGCAGATCCCCGCGGATGGGATCTACACCTTCTACCTTTCTTCCGACGATGGTGCGCGCCTCTACATGGGCCGGCCGCACTCGCGGGTCGCACAGATCCCCGGGCAGTCCGTGGTGCTGGAGCCACAGCCGTGGAGCGGGGTGCCACCATCGGCAGGCGGGCAATGGTCCGCCGCGGAGGGCATCGTGACCTTTTGCGATCGCGTGGACGGGCGGCTGGAGCTGGATGCCAGCAGCCAGGACTCCACCTTCCACGTCACCATGCTGGATGACGACGGGCTGGATGTCCGTGCCCTGGAAGGGCGCCACGTGAAGGTGCGCGGCGTGAGCCGCGGGGAGGGGATCGTGGTGGTGGACTGGCGCGACCTGGAAATCAGCGGGGATGCTGCGGTTGACTCCGCATCGCTCACCCGCGCGGTGCAGGTCCGGCGTCTGGGCCGGGATGAAGCGCTCAAGCCCTATCACGCGGTGCTGCGCGGCGTGGTCACGATGTCATCCCAGACCACGGTGGTGCTGCAAGATGCGAGCGGCGGTGTCTTCATCTCCTACTCCGCTCCGCCGGGGGAGCTGCAGCCCCGCGCGGGTGAGTTCTGGGAGATCGAAGGACGGACTGATCCAGGCGATTTCTCGCCGATGCTCTATGGCGAGCGCTCGCGCTACCTGGGCACGGCGGCCATGCCACCGGCGGCGCGGCCCAGCTGGGAGCAGATCGCCAGCGGTAGCCTGGATGCGGAGTGGGTGGAGATCGAGGGCGTGGTCGCTTCGGCCACTTCATCGATGATGGCGCTGATCACGCGCGGTGGCCGGGTGCAGATCTACGACAACCTGGCCTATACGCTGCCCACGCGTGCGATGAAAGAGGACCAGATCAAGGCGCTGCCCGGTGCCGTGGTCCGCATCCGCGGCGTCTTCACCGCGAACTGGGACAGCTCCGGGCGCGTGAATGCGGGCATCTGCCAGATGGGGAATGCCTCCATCTCCATCGACCAGCCGGCACCGGAAGATCCCTTCGCCGCGGAGCCGATGCAGGCCTCGGGCTTGCTGCTCTTCACCTCGCATCCCGGCGTCTTCAAGCGGGTGAAGGTGGCGGGCACGGTGATGTATGCACACGCGCCGGAGTTCTTCCTTTCCGATGGCGCGCAGGGCTTCCGCATCCTGAGCCGCAGCGATCCCGGATTGATGGCGGGCGATCGCGTGGAGGCTGCGGGCTTCCCGCGGCTCGGCGGGCCCTCCCCGGTGATCATGGAGGCAAGCGTGCGCAAGACCGGCAGCGGCAATCTGCCGCCACCGCAGGAGGTGGAAGCGGATGATCTGGCGAACTCGCGGCTGGATGCCATGCGGGTGAGCGTGGAGGCCACGCTGCTGAGCGATACGCTGCGCCAGGAGGAACGCGTGCTGGAGATGCAGGCGGGCGCCCAGCGCTTCGTGGCGCGGCTCGCGCCCGGCGGCGGTACGAAGCCGATCGAACGTGGCAGCCTCGTGCGCGTGGAGGGCACCTATGCGAGCGCCGCGACCGGACGACCGGCTACTGGCACGGAGCCCTTCGAGCTGCTGCTGAACAGCGCGGCGGATCTCATCGTGCTGAAGCGCGGACCGTGGTGGACCTTGAAGCATACCATCGTGCTGGTGGGCGTGCTGTCCGGCAGCCTCCTGCTGGTGCTGATCTGGAATCTGGTGCTGCGCCGTACGGTGGCGGATCGCACCCGTGCGCTGGCCTCCGAGATCGAGGAGCGCCAGATCGCGGAGCACCACCGCGAGCTGGAGAAGGAGCGCACACGCGTGGCCCATGACCTGCACGATGAACTCGGGGCGGGCCTGACCGAGGCGGGCATCCTCACCTCGCTGGTGAAGAACCCGGGCGTGGCCCCGGAGAAGAAGGAGGGCTACCTCGATCAGCTCGCGGAGGTCTGCCGCTCGCTGGTCACCGGGCTGGATGAGATCGTGTGGGCGGTGAACCCGCGCTACGATTCCGCGGCGGACCTGGCCGGCTACTTCTCGCTCTTTGCGCAACGATTCCTGGGCCTGGCGGGAATCACCTGCCGCCTGAAGATCTCGGAGTCCCTGGAGCAGCAGCCGCTGGATTCGCACCGCCGCCACGATCTCTTCCTGGCCTTCAAGGAAGCGCTGAACAACATCGCCCGCCACTCCGGGGCGAAGGAGGTCCACCTGGCGATCGCCGTGGAAGAACGGATTCTTCAGGTGACCTTGAGCGATGATGGCCGCGGTTTCGATCCCTCTGCGACGGCGATGGGCAGCGATGGCGTGATGAGCATGAAGGAAAGGTTGGCGAAACTCGGCGGCTCCTGTCAGATTAACAGCAGCCACGGCGCGGGCACGACGGTCGCCTTCCGGCTGCCCCTGGAAAGGAGAAGCGCATGACCAAGATCGGCATCGTAGAAGATAGCAAGACGACCCGCGAGGGACTGGCCACCATCATCGACCTGTCCCCGGACTACGAGTGCGTGTGCGTGTGCGATACCGCGGAGAAGGCCTTGATCCAGCTGCCCAAGCATGCGCCGGAGGTGGTGCTGATGGATATCCAGCTTCCCGGCATGTCGGGCATCGAGTGTGCCGGGCGCTTGAAGAAGCTGCTGCCGGACGTGCAGATCATCATGGTCACGGTGTATGAAGATCCGGACCGGATCTTCAGCGCGCTGCGGAGCGGTGCTTCCGGTTATCTGTTGAAGCGCTCGGCCCCGGACCTGGTGCTGAGCGCGATCCGCGACGTGCAGCACGGCGGTGCGCCGATGAGTGGGGAGATCGCGCGCAAGGTGATCCTGCACTTCCGCGAGCAATCGACCACGGCGGAAGAGGTGGAGAACCTGACCGCGCGCGAGAGGGAGGTGCTGGAGCTGGTGGCGGAGGGCTTTATCAACAAGGAGATCGCGGACCGGCTCGGCGTGACCATCGAGGCGGTGCGGTGGCACTTGAAGCGGATCTACGCGAAGCTGCATGTGCGATCCCGGACGGAAGCGGCGCTGAAGTTGCGCGGGCCGAAATAGGGTGCATGCATGTGGAGAGCGGACACTCCTGTCCGCCCGTTCTCTCCAGGGCCACAGGCCCGGCCTATCGTAGCCTAGGCCAGCGGCCTAGGAAAAGGCGTGCCGGAAAATGGAGGGCTGAAGGCCCGATCTAACAGGTGGTGTCTCCGGTGAGTCGATACACCGCGGATTGGGCCGGGCCTTCAGCCCTGAATACTTCCCTCCACCTAACCTAGGCCGTTGGCCTAGGCTACGATAGGCCGGGCCTTTGGCCCTGAAGAGGCGTGGCCCCCATTTCAATGCGCCGCCAGCCAGTTGCTCCCGGTGCCGTGCTCGACGAGGATCGGCACTCCACCGGGCAAGGGTAGCGCCGTCTGCATCGCATCGAGGATCTTCGGGACGAGTTCTTCCTGCTCATCCGGAGCGAGGTCGAACACCAGTTCGTCGTGCACCTGCAGCAGCATCTTGGTCTGGTACGATCCTTCTCGTAGCAACCCATCAATCCGGATCATCGCCAGCTTGATCATGTCCGCGGAGGTCCCTTGGATCGGCGTGTTGATTGCCGCGCGCTCGGCATTGCCGCGGATGGTCTGGTTGCCGGAGGTCAGGTCCGGGAAGTAGCGACGGCGGCCGGACAGGGTCTCCACATAGCCGCTCATCCGCGCTTCCTGGATGGTGCGGTCCATGAACTCTTTGATCGCGGGATACTGGTTGAAGTAGTTGTTGATGATCTCCGCTGCCTCGCCGCGCGGGATGTTCAGGCGCTGGCTCAGGCCGAAGGCGGAGATGCCGTAGATGATGCCGAAGTTCACCATCTTCGCACCGCTGCGTTGCTCGCGTGTAACTTCGCCCTCCGCCACGCCCCAGACCTTCGCCGCGGTGGCGGTGTGGATGTCGCGGTTCTCGCGGAAGGCTTCAGTCATCGAAGCATCCGCGGCCAGCGCGGCCATCACCCGCAGCTCGATCTGCGAGTAGTCGCAAGACAGCAGGGTGAAGCCCGCGCGCGGCACGAAGGCCTTGCGGATCTGGCGGCCCATCGCGGTGCGGATCGGGATGTTTTGCAGGTTCGGATCGGTCGAGGCCAGGCGGCCGGTCGCGGCCACGAGCTGGTGGAACTGCGTGTGGACCCGCCCGGTCTCCGCCACGATGTGCGCGGGCAGGGCATCCAGGTAGGTGCCCTTGAGCTTGGTGGCCTCGCGGTATTCCAGGATCTCGTCGATCATCGGGTGCTTGCCCGCGAGCGAGGCTAGGGTAGCTTCATCCGTCTTGAACTGGCCGGTCTTGGTCTTCTTCGCCTTGTCCGCCAGGCCCAGCTCATTGAAGAGGATCTCGCCGAGTTGCTTGGGCGAGTTCAGGTTGAAGGGACGGCCCGCATGTTGGGCGATCGAGACGGAAAGCTCATTGATCCGCGCCTGCAACAGGCCGCCGATCTCCACCAGCGCCGCGGGGTCGATGGCGATGCCCTCCATCTCCATCCGCACCAGCACCGGCAGCAGCGGGCACTCGATCTCGTGGCAGATCTTCTCCTGGCCGTCTAACAGCGGCCTAAGCTTCGCCGCGATCTGCCAGGTCACATCCGCATCTTCCGCGGCGTATTCCCCCAGCACCTCCAGCGGGATGGCGGCGACGTCCATTTCCTTGGAGTTCTTCTTGGTCTCCGCGAAGGCGAAGAGGTCATCCGTGGGCGCGGCGGGGAGCGCCGGCTGAAGATTGGATGCCGCGATGTCCGCCAGCTTGATCGGGCTGTAGCCGAGCATGGTCTCGCTCACGTAGTCCATGGTGTGGCGCTGGTCCGGGAAGGCCAGGGAGTGGGCGAGCATGCTATCGAAGAAGGGCCCCTCCACGATGATGCCGTGGTGGTGAAGTACGGAGAGATCGTACTTCAGGTTGTGCCCGGTCTTGGTGGCTGTTCCGGTGAGCGCGGCCTTCAGCGCCGGGAAAAGGTCCGCCGAGTAGGGCAGATACCAGCCCTCGTGCGCCTGCCAGGAGAAGGCCACGCCCAGCAGCTTCGCCGCGAAGCGGTCCAGCGAGGTGGTCTCGATGTCGAAGCAAAAGGCCTCCTGTTTGGCCAGTTCGGCGAAAAGCTGCGCCTGCTTTTCCGCGGTGTCCGCCAGGTGATAGGTGTGCGGCACCTCGCCGATCTTCTTGAAGGTCTCGAAGATCGTCTGCGTCGGCGGGCCTTCTTTCTCGCCCCCCGCCGCAGGCGCTGGTGCGGCATCGCTGCTGCCGGGGAAGAGACGCTTGGTCAGCGTGCGGAATTCGAACTCCGTGAAGAGTTCCTTTACGGCCTCGTCATCGCGCGAGGACAGCTCCAGGTCCTGCCAGCTCACCTCGATCGGCGCATCGATGATGATGGTGGCCAGGTCCTTGGAGAGCCGCGCGTTGTCCGCATGGGCTTCCAGGTTCTCTTTCTGCTTGCCCTTCAGTTTGGCCAGATTCTCTAACAAGTTTTCCACCGAACCGAAGTCCGCGATCAGCTTTTGCGCGGTCTTCGGGCCGATGCCGGGGACGCCGGGGATATTGTCCACGGCATCGCCCATCAGGCCGAGCAGGTCGATGATCTCGTGCGGGCTCTTCACACCCCAGATTTCCGGAAGCTGTTGCATGCCGATGATCTCGTGCTCAGAGCCTTTTTTGCCCGGTTTCCACATGAAGGTGGTCGGGCTGATGAGCTGGGCGAAGTCCTTGTCCGGCGTGACCATGTAGGTCTCGAAGCCCTCCGGCTCTGCGCGCTTGGCCAGGGTGCCGATCAGGTCGTCCGCCTCGTAGCCATCGATCTCTAACAAGGGAATGTGGAAGGCCTTGCACAGGCGCTTCACGTTCGGGATGGCGGCGGCGAGCTCCTCCGGCATGTCCTCGCGCTGGGCCTTGTAGGCGGGGAACTTCACGTGCCGCGGCGTGGGCGCGTGGGTATCGAAGGCCACGCCAAGGTGGGTCGGCTTCTCCTTTTCCAGGATGGTCAGCAGGGTATTGGTGAAGCCGTAGAGCGCGGATGTATTGACCCCCTTGGAATTGCGGATCGGGTTCTGGATGAACGCGAAGTGGGCCCGGTAAACGAGCGCCATCCCGTCCAGGAGGAAAAGCCTTGGCATGCGGGGAGGCTATGCCGGTGGGAGTGGGAGGGCCAAGCGCTGGGGCTGGAAAAATGGCAGGGGAGGGATGGAACGAACCGCGGAGGCGCAGAGGTCGCAGAGGAGATCGCGGAGGTTTGAAGGGGGTGGGATATTTTTGCGATGACTTCATTATCAAAGCCTTCTACGCGTCCTCCTCTGCGGCCGCCGCGCCTCTACGGTTCGTTTTTCCCGACCGCTGCGCACAGGGAAAAATCTCGCCAAAGGAGGAGGCCGGGGCCAACGTATCCGCAACAAGATGAAGTATTTCTTCCCGATGCTCTGCGTGGTGGCCGCCGGTGGGGCGGGCTATGTCTTCGAGCCGAAGATCACGCCGAACCTGATCACCGAGGTGAAGACCACGGAGCGCGTGACCGTCGTGACGATCGACGAGAAGGGAAAAGAGATCGAGAAGAAGACGGAAGAGCGCAACGGCTCGGCCCTGCCCAAGGTGGACCCCGTGCCTACGCCGCCGACCCCGGTGGTGAAGAACGATCCGCCGCCGACCCCGGTTCCAGATCCGGTGCCCACGCCCACTCCCGAGCCGGTGGTAAAGAACGATCCACCGCCGACGCCTCCGGCTGCCGATCCGGCACCGGTGGTTCCCGCGCCCCCGCCGATCGAGCCTGAGAAGCCGCCAGTGGCTGCAGCGGGTGGCACGCTCAGCAGCGAGGACATCGTCAAGGCGATGCAGGACAGCATCAAGGGCGGCAAGGTGACCGAGTTCAAGTTTGACCAGGTGCTCGGCTGGAAGGCCGGCCCGGAAGAGACCGTGGACGGTACGAAGTACCAGACCGGCGAAGCGGCCTACACCGCGGACACGATCTTCGGCAAGAAGACCATGCAGGCGAAGGCCCTGATCAAGGACGGCAAGATCGCCAAGTGGGTCTGGAAGACCAGCGGGATGGAGATCAAGTGAGGAGCTGAAGGGGGCAGGTTTCGGTGAGGACGGGATCTCCCGTGGCGGGATAGGTCCTATGGGACTTATAGGACCTATCGAAGGATTCCTGCGTGCCGCTTAGCCCACGTAGCGCCGGGTGAGGTGCGCCAGATGCGCCTCGGGCGATGGCTCCTTGCCGGTGGCTTCACGCACGATTTCCGCGGGCGTCATCACCGCGCCCTTGGCGTGCACGTGCTGGCGTAGCCATGCCAGTAGCGGCGCGTAGTCGGCCTTCACCAGCCCGGCATCGATGATCGGATCCGCACTCGCCGCGGCGAAGAGTTGAGCGGCATTCAGATTGCCCAAGGTGTAGGTGGAGAAGTAGCCGAGCCCGCCCATGGCCCAGTGGATGTCCTGCAGGCAGCCGCGCGCATCATCCGGCGGCGTCATGCCGAAGAGATCTCGGAAGCTCTCGTTCCATGCGGCGGGCACGTCCTTCACCGCCAGTTCGCCGGAGACCAGGCGGCGCTCCAGTCCGAAGCGCAGGAGGATGTGCAGATCGTAGGTCGCCTCGTCCGCCTCCACGCGGATGAAGGTGAACTCGGCACCTAACACCACGGCCATGAAGTCCTCCAGCGTCACCTTGGCCAGCTGCGGGAAGTGCTCCGCGGCAACGGGAAGCCACTTCTCCCAGAAGGCCTGCGAGCGGCCCACGTGGTTTTCCCACAGGCGCGATTGCGATTCGTGGATGCCGAGCGAGGCCGCCTCGCCGGAAGGCAGGCCGAACTCGCTGCCCGGCAGACCTTGCTCATAGAGCCCGTGCCCCGCCTCGTGCATCACGCCGAAGAGCGAGGAGGTGAAGTCATTCACATCGTAGCGCGTGGTCAGGCGGACATCGCGCGGACCCAGGGTGGTGCAAAAGGGATGCGTGGTGGTATCGATCCGCCCGGCCTTGAACTCGAAGCCCAGCGCGGCGGCGACTTTCGCATTGAAGGCCTGCTGTTGCTCGATGGGATAGGGCCCCGGCGGCAGCTTGGCCCCGCGTGCGGCGGAGCGTTCGACCGCGGCCGCAGCCAGATCGCGCAGCCGGGGGCGCAGCGCATCGAAGAGCGTGGCGATCCCCGCGGCGGTGGCACCACGCTCGTAGGTGTCTAACAGCGCATCGTAGGCCTCCACCTCATAGCCCCAGCGCTCCGCCTTCTCGCGGGCAATGCCGAGCAGGATCTCCAGATGGGGGGCGAAGGAGGGAAAGTCGGATTTTTTCCGCGCTTCCTGCCAGGCCTGCTTGGCCAGCGAGGAGGCCTGTGCCTCGCGCGCCACCAGCTCGCCCGGGAGCTTGGTCGCGCGGTCGTAGTCGCGGCGCATTGCGGCCAGCAGGGCGGGGGATGCCTTGGCGGATTCCGCTTCGGCGAGCGCATCGCCCCAGGCAGAGGAAGTGCCCAGTTCGTGGGCCTTCTCGGAAAGCCAGGCGAGTTGGTCCGCACGCCACTCATGCCCCCCATCCGGCAGGTAGGTTTCCTGGTCCCAGCCGATCACGGAGGCGGCGCTGGAGACCACGGCGCGCTCGCGGGCCATGGTGCGGAGTCGGTCGAGGGCGGGAGCGGTGCTCATGGCGGGAGCTTGGGATGGCCCCGGGGAGAAAGCCAAAAATATTTTGTCACCTTTCGGTGGAGGATCGCGCACTTGGGATCATGAAGCGAATCACCCATCTATTATTCGCCGCCACCCTGATCGTTTCCCCCCTCGGAAAACTGTCGGCGCGTGAGCCCTGGGTCACCCTCACCGGGTTGACCGAAGCCCAGGCCAACTCACGCGTCGGCACCTTCTCCGACCGCCAGGCCGGCGTGGTCCCCCAGCAAGTCTGTGGCTATGTGGAGAATGGCGCCGAGCGCTTCTCCATGCTCTGGGGCCCGCGCGCCGCGGGCGACGACGACACCCGCCGCGTGGTCTTCGCCCAGACCGGCGCGCAGCTCATCTCCACCAACAACCAGCTCCAGCCTCTCGGGTGGCGCATGCGCTGGATCAATGGCTACGAGTTCAACGACACGCCGTACTTCAATGCCATCTGGGTGAAGACTGATGGCATCCCGCAGCTCCTTCGCATCGGCGATACGCAATCCGATTTCCAAGCCGCGAAGTCCGCGATGTCCGGCACGCACTACCTGGAGAACCTCTGCGTGTATCGGGATGGCACCGGCGTGCGCTATGCCTCGATCTGGAACCAGTCGAACTTTTCGCTGTCCTACCAGATCTCTTACGGCCTGACCGGCGAGGAGCTGAATGACGACGTGCAGGCGAAGAAGGCGAGCTGGCACATCCACAATCTCTGTGGCTACACGCTGCCCTTTGTGCTCAATGGCCAGAGCCCGATCCGCTACACGGTGGTCTGGCGTTCTGGTGCGGCGGGGCAATTCGGCGTGATCCCGAACATGACGAAGGAGAACTTTTTCGCCACGGACTCAAACCAGACCGGCGTGGGCTGGCGTACCAGCTTCCTGCAGATGTGGAACCAAGGCGATGAGGTCCTGGCGAATGCGATGTGGCTGCCGGATGGCGGGCTGAAGCAAGCCTACATCAACCGCCTGGACACGGTGGTGCGCGATGCGATGGAGGCGGACGAGATCCCCTCGGTCTCGCTCGCGATCACGCGGCGCGGCAAGGTGATCTTCAAGCGCGCCTACGGCTATGCCGATGAGGCGAGCAACGAATGGGCCGGCACGGATCACCGCTACCGCATCGCCAGTGTATCGAAGGCGATCACCGGGGTGGCCGTGGTGCATGCGCTGGCGAGCCAGAGCACCTGGAATCTGAATAGCAAGGTCTTCGGCAGTGGCGCGCTATTCGGCACGGACTACGGCACTGCGCCGTACAGCACCCGGGAGCAGGATATCTCCGTGCGAAATCTGCTGACCCACACCGCGGGCTGGGCGGATGACGGGAACCTGTGGTACTTCGACGAAACTTCCTACGGCTCGCAGCACAAGCCTTACATCGACTACCAGTTGCAGAACCGCTCGGTCTCTTTCGACCCCGGCACCGTGGGCCGCTACTCGAACCTTGGCTTCTGCATCGCCGCACGGGTGGTGGAAAAGATCAGCGGGGACAGCTACGAGACCTACGCCCGCAACAATCTCTTCGAACCTTGCGGTATCTCCGGCATCCTGGGTCCCCTAGTGGGCGAGCGCACGCGGGCGCAGAAGAAATTCATGGAGGTCTCCTACTATCCCACTAGTACGAACACCGGCGATCCGGAAGTGGTCGATCCGCGGCGCATGGATGGCAGCACCGCGTGGATCGCGCGGCCGGCGGATCTGTTGCTCTTTGCCCGGCGCGTGGATGGGGACGATGACTACACGGACATCCTGGCACCGGACCGCATCACCGCGCTGCACACCCGTGCCACGCCCGGCTCCTCCTCTGGCTACGACTGGCAGAAGTATGGCTTGGGCTGGTATTGCGACAACTATAGCAATCCCACCCGCTGGGGCCACAATGGCAGCATGGCCGGCAGCCGCGCCGAGCTGGTGGTGCGCACCGATGACCTGGCCTTCTCCTGGGTGGCAAATGCCCAAGGCGATGTCTCTAACAGCGAGATCGACGAGATTCTCGACGACATCACCGCGAACAACGACTGGCCTGACATCGATCTCTCCGGAACCTGGCATCCGGCCTACAATGCTTGGCTGGCGGAGCACTTCAGCAGCGTGGAGCGCACGACAGGGATGGAAGCGATTCTGCTGGCTCCGGAAGCGGACCCCGATGGCGATCATCTCCCGAATGCCGCCGAGTACTATTTGGGCACGGACCCGCGGGTGATGAATGACTCGCCCTTCACCCTGACCAAGGTGGGCAGCAACCTCCGCATCCGCTGGCAGCGCAAGACCGGCATCGAAGGCGCGACGATCCAGTATCAAGGGAGTTCGAATCTCACTTCTTGGACCAGCTTCCTGCAGCCGGAGATCGTGGACCGCCCGGACCTGATCACGCAGGTGGGCTACACCTATCAAGAAGTGCTGGTCCCGATCAGTTCGGCGCGGCGTTTTGCACGCTTCGATTTCCAGATTCACTGAGACTGAACCATTTCCCCCGGCGGGGCTTGATGTTCCGGAGTTGTTGCCTAGTTTCGCGGGATGGATGCCCCGCCGGAGGATCTTACCCGCCTCTTCGCAGCGATGGAAGCCGGCTCCGACCATGCCCGCGAAGCGATGCTCGCAGCGGTCTACGGCCAGCTCCGGGTCATCGCCGCGGTGCGCATGGCGGATGAGGCACCGGGCCGCACGTTGCAAGCCACCGAGCTGGTGCACGAGGCATGGCTACGGCTCGGCGGGCCGGAGGGCGGCGGCAGCGGCTGGAAGAACCGCCGCCACTTCTTTTCCGCCGCGGCCACGGCAATGCGGCGGATCTTGATCGAGCACGCGCGGCAGCGCGCCACGCTGAAGCGGGGCTCGGGGAAGGAAGCGCTGAGCATTGAGAGCGTGCTGGATTTGTCCGAGGCTCCGGCTTCGGAGCGTGTGCTGGCACTGGATGCCGCGCTGGCTTCTCTGGAGCAGGAGGCACCCGAGGCGCACCAGATCGTGATGCTGCGTTTCTTCACCGGGCTCTCCGTGGAGGAATGCGCTGCGGCACTGGATACTTCCACGCGCACCGTGCTGCGGCACTGGGCCTTTGCGCGGGCGTGGCTGGCGCATGATCTGGAGAAGGAGTAAGCCATGAACCTGTCGCCCCTCCAGCGCTTGTTCCAAGAGGCTAGCGAATTGCCCGCGGACGAGCAGTCGGCCTATCTGGAGCAGGCGACGGATGACGAGGCGTTGCGGCGGCGAGTGAGGAGTCTGTTAGAGAGTGCTTCGCGTTCGCCGGATTTCCTGGGATCGCCCACGCTGGACTCGCGCGGGAATCCGGTGGCGGATGCGGCGGTCGCGCCATTGGCTCCGGGGTCGCGGATCGGGCCCTATGAATTGTTGCGCAAGCTGGGTTCCGGCGGCGGCGGGATCGTCTTCCTGGCGCGGCAGGAGCAGCCCCTGGAGCGCGAGGTCTGTCTGAAGATCATGCGCACCACGCTGGATGACGAGGAACCGCGCTGGCGCTTCGAGATCGAGCGCCAGGCGATCGCGCGCATGGAGCATCCGGGCATCGCCCGCGTACTGGATGCCGGCCTAACAGAAGATGAACGCCCGTGGATCGCGATGGAGTATGTCCCCGGCGATGCCATCACGACCTGGTGCGATGTCCATGAGCTGGGCCTGGACGAACGCGCCGCACTCATGGCCGCCGTCTGCGATGCCGTGCACCACGCGCACCAGAAGGGCGTGCTGCACCGCGACCTGAAGCCATCGAACGTGCTGGTGGCTTCCGCTGCTGGTGCCGCGCCGCGTCCCTGCCTGATCGACTTCGGTATCGCGTGCTTGAATGACGCCGCCACGGACTCGCGGCAGACGCGACTCGGTCGCCTGCCCGGCACGCCGGCCTACATGAGCCCGGAGCAGATCCATGGCGATCCGGATGCGCTGGATGCCCGCACGGATATCTTCTCGCTGGGCGTGATCCTTTACGAATTGCTCACCGGCGTCTCGCCCTTCCGCGAGCCGAACTCCACCTCGCGCGAAGTCACGCCGCCGGAGCGCAGCACGCGGCTGGGGGCAAGCGGGGCGGTGGAGGAATTGGCGAAGCGGCGAGGTGAGACCGCGCAGGCATGGCAGCGGGCCCTGCGCGGGGATCTCGCACTGATCGCACTGAAGTGCCTGCGCCAGGATCCGGCGGAACGCTATGCGAGTGCGGATGCCCTGGCGGCAGACCTGCGGGCCTACGTGGCGCGCTTGCCGGTATCGGCGCACCGGCCCACTTGGAGCTATATGGCGTCGCGGATGATCCGCCGCCATCCCTATGCCACGGCGGCGGTAGTAGTGATGCTGTTAGTCTTGGCCGGGGCTTCGCTAGCGATTCTCCATGCACAGCGCCAGGCGGTGGCGGAGCGCAAGCGGGCGGAGGATCTCTTCTCCGGCTTTGCACGTTTGATCGTGGCGGGGAATCCCGAGCACGGGCGCTCGAAGGACTATCCGCTGCGGCAGGCGGTATTCGACTTCGCGGAGCATTTGCCGGAGGAATTGACACGCGATCCGCGCACGGAGGCTCGGGCGCGCCACACGCTGGCAGATGCCCTGCAGGGCATGGGGGAAGTGGGGAAGGCGCAGGAGCAATTCGCGCGGGCGCTTGAACTGTTAGAGGCGCTGCCGCAGGAGGAGTCCGCGGACTTGCTGCCGCTGGCCCTGTTCGGAAATGCGATCGCCGTGAGCGAGACACAGCCGGATCTGGCTTGGGGGCAGATGGTTCGTGCGGAGGGAATGCTGGCTCGCTCGGACCGGGCCGGCGACCGCTACATGAGGATCCGCGCGCTGTGTCATCTCTCGGTGATCGCGCATGACCTCAGCAAGCTTGAGCAGGCGGAGAAGCTGGCGCGGCAGGCGCTGGGCTTGGCCGATGCGCAGTTTGCGGCCGACCGCGAGTTGATCGCGAAGTGCCTGTGGACCCTGGCGCGGGTGGAGCGCTCCTTGAAGCGGATGGATGAGGCGCGTGCGCTGCAAGCGCGGCGGCTGGGATTGATTGAGGCGGCCTTGGGCCCGGACTCGCCGCAGGTGTGGGATGCGAAGGCGGAGCTGGCTCTGCTGGATATCGGCTCGGGCGATCCCGCGGCGCAATTGGCGATCTTGGAAGAGATGGCGCGGCGCACGGAGAACCACTTCGGCGCGGAGCATGCGCAGAGCCTGGCAAGGTGGATCGACTACGCGCGGGCACTCGCGCAGACGGAGAAGAAGGAGGAGGCCTTGAGGGTTTATCGGGCTACGATCAAGAAAGCGGACGCGCCATCATTCAAGGAGCCGGCGACCTTGGCGAGGTGGCGGGAGGAGTGCCGGGAGTTGGAGAGGATGAAATGAGATTGGCGTAAAGAGGTGGTCCGCACAGCCCTCTGTGCGGTGAAGCAGTTCTTGCGGCTGACGGAGACCATGTGCCCCCGGGGTTCGGATTGATTCATCCTTCCTTGGGCCGATTCTGCGCTAGCAAGGTGGCTTCGCACTAGGGCCTATGCACCTCTTCTACAAAGCGGCCGGAAGAAGGGTGATCCGGGGATGGTCCCGAGGGCACCGGATGTAGTGCACCCCCATAACTGCTTCGCCGCACAGAGGGCTGTGCGGACCACCGTTTCGCACCGGATGGTGTCAGCCGCCAAAACTGCTTCATTTGCTCAGAGGACTGAGCGGACTACTTCACGCCGGCTGCTGCTGCGAGATGCAGTGCAGCGTCCCGCCCTCCTCCACAAGATCCAGGCAATCGATGCCCACCACCTCGCGGTCTCCAAAGAGCTCACGCAGCATCCCCAGCGCGCGGTCATCGTTCTTATGCTGGCGGAAAGTCGGGACCAGCACGCCGCCATTCACGATCAGGAAGTTCACGTACGATGCCGGTAGTACCGGCAAGCGCCAGCCCGGCACCTCGCAAGCCTCGGGCAAATGGATCTCCACGATCTCGAAAGGTTTCCCTTCGTGCCCGAGGAAGTTCTTCAAACGCCCCAGATTCTCATCCAGCACGGCATGATTTGGGGAGCCGTGGTCCTTCTCGGTGCAGGCAATGATTGTGCCGCAATCGATGAAGCGCGCGAGGTCGTCGATATGGCCATCCGTATCGTCTCCCTCGATGCCCTGCCGGAGCCAGAGGATGTCGCGCACATCAAGCGTATCGCGCAGCTTCTGCTCGATCTCCTGCCGCGAGAGATGCGGATTGCGGTTCTTGTTCAGAAGCACGGCCTCGGTGGTCAGGAGCTGGCTCGCCCCGTTCACCTCAATCGCGCCGCCTTCCAGGATCATGCCGCCCTCGAAACGCTTCATGCCCAGGCTTTGCGCCACCTGCCGCGGGATCGAGTTATCCAGATCAAAGGGAGGAAACTTCCCGCCCCAAGCATTGAAGCCCCAGTCGCTGATCGCCACTTCGCCGTTCTCGCGGTTCTTCAGGAAGATCGGCCCGTGGTCGCGGCACCACACGTCATTGTGCGGGTGGTCGAAAAGTTCGACACGGTCCATCACGGCCTTCGCCTTGTTGCACATGTCGCGGATCGCGGCGTGCTCCTTGCCCTCGGCATTGATTCGCACCTTCTCAAAGCGGCTGATGGCGGCGGCGATCTCCGCGAACTTCGCCTTCATCAGGTCTTTCTTCTTCCCGCCCCAGTGGCGCGGATCGTCCACGGGCCAAGATAGCCAGACGGCCTCCTGGTGGGACCATTCGGCGGGCATCGCGTAGCGGAGGGCGGCGGGAGTCATACGGGCCGCAATCAAGCAGCATCTTGCTTGGCGCGAAAGCGGGAATATGGAGGCTGGCGGATTGGTGCTCAGCTAAAGCGGTTTCCATGAAGCGCCAGCACTGGGTGCGCCGGCTTTAGCCGGCCCGATTGGTCGCGTGAGCAAAGTACGCGACCCGCGGCTTCCCTACCAGCCAAGCCGGCTAAAGACCGGCGCACCCAGTCCCGTAGCGAAGACCGCCACCGATGATGGGGCAGGTCTTGAATTCAGTCCAAAGATACCACCGCGCTCTCCCGCTGCGACTCCAGCGCCGCCGCGAAAAGCTCATGCGTGGCCACCGCTTCCTCCACTGTGGCGCAGCCGAAGCGCCCGCCTAACAGCCCTGCACGCTCGGTGAGGTAGGAGGCCCACATCTGTTGAATGAGATCCGGGAAGCCTGGCTCGAAGATCCCGCCGGTGATCGTCTTGAACGCGGTGCCGAAGCCGAGGTCGGTTCGCTTCCACCATTGCTCCTTGTCGCGCTCGAAGAGATGGAGGGCCTTCCAGTCGGAGCTGTTCAAGCGCAGGCCGCCGTCGGTGCCGTGGACCTCGATGAACCAGGAATTCGTGGCGCCCGGTGCCAGGCGCTTCATCTCGAAGCGCAACGGGATCTCGTGGCCGTGCACTGTTGCCCAGGTGTGCAGCAGCGCATTGTCCCAGGTATCGCAGACCGCCGTGCCGCCCTTGCCATCCGGCCGCTCTGGGTAGCCGCGCGTGAGCTGCGCCATGACGCGCGTCGGCCGCCAGCCGAGTCGCAAGGCTAGATGGCAGGCATGCATGCCGAGATCGCCCATCACGCCGATCTCCCCGCAGCTCGCGCTCTGCCGCTTCCAGTTCGCGGGCTTCGTCGGATCAAGGTCGCTGCTGTGGTGGAAGCCGAAGACCGCCTGCAAGGGCATTCCCAGGCGGTTCTCCTTGAGGTAATCGAAGGCGCGCAAGGCCCCCGGCAGGAAGGGGAACTCCGAGCTGCAGCGCACGAAGCGGCCGCTGGCTTTCACCGCCGCCTCGATCCGCCGTGCCGCTGCGAGATCGATGCCGAAGGGCTTCTCCGCCAGCAGGTCCTTCCTTGCGGCCAGCACATCGCAGTAGAGCTTTTCGTGAAGGTGGTGAGGCACCGCCACATAGACCACCTCCACCGCGGGATCGGCCAGCAGTTCCTGGTAGTCGGTCACCAGCTTCGGGGCATCGGGCAGTTCCTTGAACCACTCAAGCGCCGCGGGATTCAAGTCCGCCACGGCCGCCAATCGGGGAGTCACCGGCACATCGGTGAGGGCGCACCAGCGGGCGAAGGCGCTCGCGATTTCGCGGCCCATCAGGCCGCCTCCGATGATTCCGATCGATACCGTGGGCTTCATGCTTGAGTGAGAGAATGGGCTTCGCGGCGATAGGCACGCGCCAGGAGCGTGACCGGTTGCAGGATCTCCACCGCCATGCCTGCTTCTGTCAGGCCGCGCGCGATCTGTAAGTGGCAGCCCGGATTCGAAGTGGCGAGCACCGCGGCCCCCGTGCTGCGGATATGCCCGATCTTCCGCTTGAGCAAGTCCGCTGAAGTCTCCGGCTGGGTGATATTGTAGATCCCCGCGCTGCCACAGCACCAGGAGGCCTCCGGAAGCTCGATGACCTTCACGCCCGGCAAGAGCGCCAGCACTTGCCGCGGCTCACGCTTCACCTTCTGTCCGTGGCTCAGGTGACAGGACTCGTGGTAGGTCACCGTCAGATCATCCTCCGCAGGGAAGGAGAGGGGAGCGCGGCAGCCGATCTCTATCAGCCATTCGTGGATGTCTTTCAGCTTCGCATCCCACTCCTTCGCCAGCGGGCCATAGTGCGGGTCACCGGCGAGCAAGGCGGAGTAATGCTTCAGATGCGAGCCACAGCCGCCGGCATTCGTGATGATCGCATCATACTTCCCGGGCGGGAGCAGATCGATGATCCGCCTGGCAAGCTCCGCCGCAATCTCCGGCTCACCGTTGTGCGATTGCAACGAGCCGCAGCAGGGCTGCACGGATGGCGTGTAGACCGCGCAGCCATTCGCCAGCAGCACATCCGCCGTGTCACGATTGATGTCCGGGAAGACCAAGTCCTGCACGCAGCCCGTGAGCAGGGCCACCTTCCACTTCGGCTTTTCCGGCTCTTCCCGCTCCGCGATCAAGTCATCCGAGAACTTCTCCGCCATCCGCGGCGTCTGCGGTTCCAAGCGCCGCAGTCCTGCGGGCAGCAGTCGCATGAATCCCCAGCGGCGGAACAAAGCCTCCATCCCGCTCTCCTGATAGCGCCGCAGCACCCGACCTAACAAACGCAGCAAGCGCGGCCGCGTGAAAAGAAAGTCCAGCGTGAGCCAGCGCCAGAAGGAGCGCTGCACATCCTGCTTCCTCACGCCGCTCGCCTCGATGTCCGCCCGCGCGGTTTCGAAGAGCGTGGCGTAGTCCACACCCGCCGGACAAGCCGTCTGGCAAGCCAAGCAGCCGAGGCAGTAGCTCATCTCATCCGCGAACTCTTCCGTGATCTCCAGCTCGCCATCCGCCACCGAGCGCATCAGCGCGATCCTCCCGCGCGGGCTGTTCCGCTCGCGCAGCGTGGCATCATAGGTCGGGCAAGTCGGCAGGCACATCCCGCAGTGCATGCACTGCTGCAGCACGGAGTAATCGAGGGATTTCAGCGTCGCGGCCATGCCTGTCAGGAAATGATCTTGCCGGGATTGAGCAGGCCCTGCGGATCGATGGCCTGCTTCACCGCGCCCAAGAGCTTGTAAGCCGCGCCACCCATCTGCTGCTCTAGCCATTGCTTCTTCGCCAGGCCGATGCCATGCTCGCCGGTGATCGTGCCGCCGAGCTCCAGGGTCTTGCCCACGATCTCATCCAGTGCCAGGTGCACCCGCGCCATCTCTTCTTCATCGCGCTCGTCCGTCAGGAAAGTCGGGTGCAGGTTCCCATCGCCCATGTGGCCGAAGGTGCCTACGACCAAACGATGCTTCGCCGCCGTCTCCGCGATGAAGCGCACCATCACCGCCAGTTCGCTACGCGGCACGGTCACGTCTTCCAGGATCGTCGTCGGCCGCTTCCGCGCGAGTGAGGAAAAGGCATTCCGCCGCGCCGCCGCCAGCTCCAGCGACTCCGCTTCCGTCGCCGAGCGTCGCATCGCCTTCGCCCCGTGCGCCACCGCGATCGCTTCCATCTGCTGTGCCTCATCTTCCACCGCGGCGGGATGCCCATCGGTCTCCATCAGCAACAGCGCCGCACAATCCGTGGGCAGTCCCACCTTGGAAAAGTCCTCCACACACTGGATCGTCATCTGGTCCAGGAACTCCAGGGTGCAGGGAATGATCCGTGCCGCGATGATCGCCGACACCGTCTCCGCCGCAGCTTCCAGGCTATCGAAGCTCGCCAGTAAGGTGCGGCGCGCCGCGGGTAGCGGCAGCAGCTTCAGCAGCACTTCCGTGATGACCCCCAGCGTGCCCTCCGAGCCGATGAAAAGATCCTTCAGCGAATAGCCCGCCACATCCTTCACGCACTTGTTGCCCAGCTCCACGATCTCGCCATCCGCGAGCACCACTTGCAGGCCCATCACGTAGTCACGCGTGACGCCATACTTCAGGCCGCGCAGGCCACCGGAGTTCTCAGCGACGTTCCCTCCAATCGTCGAGATCCGGATCGAGCCCGGGTCCGGCGGATAGAAGAGCCCCTGCGCCGCCGCCGCTTCCGCGATCTTCTGCGTGATCACCCCGGCCTGCGCACGCAGCGTCAGGTTCCGCGCGTCCACCTCCACGATCGCATTCAGCCGCACGAGGCAGAGCACGATCCCATCCACCACCGGCACGCTCCCGCCGCTCAGCCCCGTGCCGGATCCGCGGCCCACCACCGGTAGCCCGAGCTCCGCCGCGAGTTTCACGCAGGCCGCCACCTCCGCCGTCGAGCCGGGCAGCAGCACCACTTGCGGCACCCGCTTCAGCGCCGCCGTGCCATCGAAGCCATAGGGGATGAGATCCTCCGCCTTCGTCAGCACCTGGTCCGGTCCCACGATCGCGGCGAACTTCGCCAGCACTTGTTCGCTCAGCGCCATGATCTGTTAGGCAGTGATCATCGCCAGCGCTTCCTCCGCGGAGGCTCCATCATGCAGCATCGCCATGAGCGCCCGCACGATTCCCGGCGGATTCGGGTGCTGGATGATGTTCCGCCCATACACGATGCCGCTCGCCCCTGTTTCTAACAGGGCCGCCGTGCGCTCCATGATCTCGCGGTCGCTCACCCGCCCGCCGCCGCGCACCAGCACCGGGATGCCACCCGCGGTCTCGATCACCTGCCCGTAGAGCGTCGGATCATCCGTCGGGTCCGCCTTGATCACATCCGCGCCCAGCTCCACCGCCTGCCGCACCAGGTGCACGATGCCCTCCAGCGCGCCATCCACCATGTAGCCGCCCGCCTCCGCATTCGGGCGGAAGACCAGCGGCTCCACCATCATCGGCATGCCGTAGTAGTCGGCCTGCGGCTTCAGCTTGAGAATGTTCTCCACACACTGCGCATGCACCTCCGGCGCGCCGGGAATCTGGAAGAGGTTCACGCACACGCAGGCCGCATCGTGGCGCACCGCTTGCAGCATCGTCTCCTCGATCATCATGCTGAAGGCCGTGTCCGGCAGCTCCTTGCCATAGACATTCGCCACGTCCGTGCGAAGCACCAGCGAGGGCTTCTGCCGCCCAGGCAGATTCTGCAAATGCCGCGCCTGCCCCACCGTCAGCTGGATCGCATCCGGCCCCGCGGCCACCAGCTGCCGGATCACCTCCGGCATCGAAGCGATCCCCGTCAGGAAGCCGGGCTGGTTGAAGAAGCCATGATCCACCGCCACATCGAAGCAGCGGCCGGACTTGGCATTGAAAAGGCGGTTGAGGCGGAACTGCTTCATCGGGAAATAAGAGAACTAACAGCATCACGATCGGCGGGGCCCTGCAAGCGGGCATCGCCGGGAGAGACGGATCGATCGGGAATTGCGGACTACGCAGAGGCTGCCGCTCAATCTCCCAAGCGCAGCCGGAAAAACCTCCGTGCCAGCGATTTCGATGAATTCACGAGAGCTTCGTCGTCTTTTCCCGGAGGCGCGGTATAGCTTTCGTCGTCGCCACCATGAGAAGCTCCTTCCTGACGTTTTTGGTCCTGGGTCTTCCCATTCTCGCCTTGGCGCAAGAGTCCGAAGACGAAGAACCAAGAAAGAAGCCCGTGCCTCCACTGGAGGTGCTTGCCAACCTGAAGGCGGACGAGATGCCACCTGAACCACTACATTGGGTTTCGCCGCAGGGCGTCATGGTCTTGCACGGGGATCTCTTTGGCGACGGTCGTCACCTGGCGGTGGACGGCTCGGTGCTGGCCGTGGGCGGAAAGAAAGGTTGGAAGGTGGTTTCCGAGTGGGAAGGGGTACTTCCAGCTTGGGTTCCCGCGGACGTGAAGCCGGAAGACGCCGGCTATCACTTCACTCCGCCCGAGCGGCCCTTTGTCCTCAAGGATGTGAGTGGCGACAAGGTTCCTGAGATTCTGATAGCCTTCAGCAACGACCGCTGGCGCCAAGGTTACCGGATCGTGAAGAAAAAGGGCGAGGGTGCCGAGCTTCTGAAAGTAAGGTCGGAGCAGGGAGAACCGAGATTCGACGCTGGCTCAGGCTTCATGGTGCTGTGTTCGGCGGATTGGGGCCGGAAGGCCTGGGGGAGCGTCGACACCTTCTATTGCTGGGCCAAGGGTTCCCCGGTAGAAGTGGGGTCCTACGGGAACTTTTGCGCCGACTCGGAGCACGAGACCGTGTTTGTCATGCGGCCTCTCCCCAACGGTACTAGGCAAGCCTTCGGCATCCGCTTGGACGAGGGAAAGCTGGTCGTGCAGACCGGCAAATTCGGTGCATTCGAAATCGAAGATGCCAAGGACTACGCGACCGTGCGCGATGCCGGGGACAAGGAGAACCTGATTTCCTACGGGACCACCCTCCTTTTCGAGCGCGTGACCGGAATTCCGGGGGAGCTGCGCTTTGGAGCTTCGCCGCAAGAGGGTGCCCCGGAAGCGAGGGAAAGGAAGCTCTACAAGGAGGCCAAGGCGGCCATGAAGCTGGAGATCGAGGGTACCGTGGAGGCCAAGGCCTTGTTGGGCGGGAAGAAGCCGGAGCCGAAGAAGCGCTGAGATTGTCAAAGCCGCCACTTCCCGTGGCAATATCGCAGAAATGGCGGATTTAGCGTGAATTTGCCGTTTTCGTGACGTATTCAGCATCCATGAAGCGTCGTGGATTCCTTGGCAAGGTCGCAGGTGGGGCAGTCGCGGGGGCTGCGGGTGTCGCTGCGGCCCAAGAGACGAAGGCTCCGGCCGAAGCTGCAGGCCCGCTGGTCAAGACGCCGGCGGTGATCATGGCCCCGGGTGCGGAAGGCGTGGAGGTCGTATGGGCGGTCTCGAAGCTGGCCCGCGGGCATGTGGAGTGGAAGGGCGAGGACGGCAGCAGCGGCACCGCCGGTGCCGACCGTTTCGGCTTCGTGCCGCAGGGCGATGAGATCCTGCGCGTGAAGGTCACGGGCCTGAAGCCGGGCACCCGCTACGAGCTGCGCACGATCACCGATGCCGCCGATGGCAAAGAGCACATCGAGGGGCCGTGGAAGAAGTTCAGGACCCTGAACCCCACCGCGAAGGAAACGCAGTTCGTGGTCTGGAACGACACGCACCAGAACGAGGAAACCATCAAGCGCCTCCACGCGGCTACGCCCGCGGGCGATTTCCTGCTGTGGAATGGCGATACCTGCAACGACTGGCTGCAGGAAGACTGGCTGGTCCCCACCTTGCTGCATCCCGCCGGGCAGGACATCACGGAGAACCGCCCGATGCTGCTGGTCTGGGGCAATCACGACGTGCGTGGCAAGTGGGCCTACCGGATGCCCGAGATGATCGCCACGCCGGAGGGTCGTCCCTACTACGCCTTCCGTAGCGGGCCGGTGGCCTTCATCTGCCTGCACACCGGAGAGGACAAGCCGGACAATCACCCCAGCTTCGGCGGGCGCGTGGCCTTCGAGGCGCTGCGCCGCGAGCAGGCGGAGTGGTTGAAGCAAGTGATCGCGCAGCCGGGCTTCCGCGATGCGCCGTACCGCGTGGTCTTTTGCCACATCCCGCTGCGCTGGACGGAGGAAGTGCCGGATGCCGGATATGAGAAGGGTGGCTACGATGCCTTTAGTAGATCCAGCCGCGCCGTGTGGCACGAGGCACTGGTGGCGTGGAAGACGCAGATCGTCATCTCGGGGCATACGCATAGCCCGGCTTGGATCGAGCCGTGCGCGGCCTTCCCTTATGGGCAATTGGTCGGCGGCGGCCCGAAGCCGGAGCACGCGACTTGGCTCGAGGGCAAGGCGGATGGTGCTTCACTGGCTTTTGTGATGAAGGATCTGGCGGGCAAGGTGGTGCACGAGGTCACGCTGAAGCCGGTGGGGTGAGGGGGCGATTTCGTGGTGGAATCAAAATCTCTCCCCGACCGTGGGCCGCAGTGAAGGGTGATCGGGCGACATTGGGGCTCGCTCACGGCAACAGGGTTGCCTGCCGAAAGCGGCAACAGGGTTGCACGCAGTCCAAAGCGGCTGTGCCGCGGGACTCAAGGCAGCCTCTTCACCCGGATATCCTTGAAGTAGAAGGTGCTCTTCGGGTCATGCGCCTGCAGCGCGATGCCGCCACCATTCTCCGCGAAGAGCCTACCAGCTCGTTCCGGAGGGCGCTTCACATCCGCGGGCTCGGTGTAGTCCACTACGAGTTTATCGTTGAGATGAATCGTGACGTGCTTGTCCTGCACGGTGACGCGCACCTGGAACCACTTGCTCTCGTCCACCGGTGACTTGTCCAGGTCGACCACGGCGTAGAGGCTGCCGGTCTTGCGCTTCTCCTTCTCGGAGCTGTTGAGCTGGATCTCGTAGCCCTTGGCCAGGTGGAGTGCCTGGTCGCGGGTGCTCATGTCGGTGTGGATGAAGATGCCCGAGTTCGCATCGGGCTCACTGCGGACCGTCGCTTCCAGGATGAAGTTCTTGAAGCTCTCGAAGCCCTCCTTCCGTTCACCGACGTAGAACAAGTGGGAGCTTTCCTTCGGGGCATGCGCACGGATCGCACCATCGACCACGGTGAAGGCCTCGGGCATGACGTTGGCGCGCCAGCCGCTGAGGTCCTTGCCATTGAAGAGCGATTGCCACTCTGGCTCCTCGCAGAGAGCGCTACCGGTGCTGAGGCCCAGGGCGAGAGCCAGGGGCGCGAGAAGGCGGAGGAGCTTGGGCATGGCGGCACTACCGGGCTGCCAGCGCGGAAATTACACGGATGCCAGGATCGCTGCCGCGCACCTCAGAGATCCAGGTTCGAGTTCGGATCGAAGCTGCTGCCCACGCCGCCGGTGGTAAGGGTCGGGCCGCTGCGGACACTGGCGCCGAAGACGAAGGCAGTGGTATCCCCGATCGAGACATTCCCCGTGGCAAAGCCGTTGCTGAGGTTCATGCCCGTGCCGGTGACTTGAGTCGTGGTGTTCCCGCGCAGGATGCCGTTGGTCAGGGTGATCCCGGTTTGCGTGCAGTAGCCCACGCGGTTGTCCGTAACCAGGCCATTGCCGGAGATGCGGATGCCGTAGCCGCCCGTTGAGTTCGCGGCGGTGATGCCTGAAATGTTGCAATCCTTGACCAGCGCCGTGTCCGAGAAGCTGTTGCCGGCTGCGTTTGACATGGAGGAGGCCGCGATACCGCTCGCCAGAGTGCCGCTGCCGGTATTGTTGACCCGTTCCACGGTGCAGCCGGTGACATTGGTGGCGAAGATGCCGGACACGATGGTGGAGCTGGTGTTTGCGATCATGCTGCGGACCGAGCAGCGGTTCACCACCTGGGCCGAGATGCCGTACTGGGAGGCCGCGCTGGCTGTGGGGCTGGGAGTGCCGGTGTAGCCGCTGGACTCCACCGTGCTCGCGGCGATGCCGATAAGGAACCCGGCGGCACCCTGGACGTCGGCGACCTGGCAGTTCGTGACCAGCACGGCATCGATCCCGCGGATCTGCGTCGCGCTGGCGTTGCTGTTGTTGACCTGGCGCACGTTGCAATCGGTTACGGTGCCGGCGGTGATGCCGGAGACGGAGAGCAGCGTGCTACTATTGATCCCGTAGACCGAGCAACGGGTGACCACGGCATTGTCCGGTGCGGAGTTGTCCGCCTCGATGCCGCTGGCACAGGTGTGGACCGTGCAGGATTCGATTACCGCACCGCGGCCGGCGATGCTCATGGCGCGCTCGCCGGTATTCGAGATGGTAATGTTAGAGACGCGGACTCCCGTACCGGAGAGGTCCAGCCCGCGGGAGGTCCAGCGGTTGATCGTGCCATTTGTGATTGAGACATTGTTCTGCCCGCTGAAGATCGCGGTGCCGCCCGCGTTGTTGCTATCCACCGCGAAGCCGCGCAGGTCCACCGAGACATTTCCCGCGGAGATGGTGATGCCGTTTCCCGCGGTCGGGCTCAGGTTCCCGGTCAGGACGTAGGAGCCGGCCTGATTGATGGTGATGTTGCCATTCGCGGTCACAGCGACACCGGGCGAACCGCTGACCAAAGGAACGCGCGGCTCGATTTGGTCGAGCGAGCGCATCGTTGCCCCTGGTGCGCCGGGCGGAATGAGCGGGCCTTGGGCATGGGCGAGGGGAGTGGCGGCCAAGGGGAGCACGAAAAGAATGAACCGGGACTTCTTCATGGCGCGGCACCATTACCGGAAAATTGGAGGTCAGGGTAGCTTTAAGGAGCGGCGGCCTTCCTGACCCCGGGGCGATGCCAAAGGGCCGCTTCCCCGACCCGCGCCAGCGACAGTAAGGTCGCTGCTCCATACGCCCGCTTGACCGGGGGCAAGGGATATCATCTCTCGTCTCACATGCGCCGGACCGCCCTGATCGCCGCTGCTTTGCTGGCCAGCCATAGCACGGCCGTGTGGCTGGGGCATCACTCGCCGGCGAGTGGCGCGGCTACGACGGCGGCGACTCCGTCCCCGGTGAAGTTACGCTCCGCGGGCGGTTCTGATCTGGCTGCTTTCCTCCGCAACGCGAAGCAATCCGAAGAAGCCACCGAAGAGCCGGATGGGAATGATGAACTCCAAGACGAGGATGCCCTGCTGGCCGCAGCCAAAGCCGCCATCCCTGTGGATGCCGATGTCGCCGCCATCGTGAAGGCCGCCACGGCGGACCAGGACTTGGACGTATCCATCGAGACCCGCGCCGCCTTCGGTCTGTGGGCGGACCGCGATCCGGTGGTGGCCCTGCGCTGGCTCGTGGGATGGGAGCGGGATGCCAAGGATCCCGATGGGCTGAGGAACGAATTCATCCGCCATTTCCGCGAGGAGGGTGTGACCAGACTGGCGTTTTATCTGCGGGAACTTCCCGCCGCGGGCAGCTTCCTGCTCAGCGAGGTCGCCAGTTCTTCCTTCTTCGATTCGGACAACGAAGCCGGGCCAAGTGCCGCATCCGCTGCGGTCCTCCAGACTGCCGCGATGCTCGACTCTCCGGGAGACCGCTTGGCCTTGCTGTCCCGTCACTTCGAGGACCTGGAGAGATCCGCGTCTCATCTCGCCGCGATCCGTGCGCTGCTGGATGAGCACGGTGCCGCGGTCTTCCTGAATTTGATGAGCAAGTCGGGGCTCGGCCCCGAATCCCAAGATGAATTGGAGCATGCGGGCTTCCCGTCTTACGCCGTCCGACAGTTCATCGCCGACCATGCCGCATGGAGCCGGCCGGGCCAGACCCGAACCAATGCGGACTTCATCGGCACCGTGGCAAATACCTCCATCCCCGGTGTGCCCGCAGCCACGGGAACGAATGTCACTGACATTGTGACCGCTGGCTTGCGCAGCGGGGATGGCGCGATCAACCGCAACAACATCGATGCGGTGCTGAATAACCCGAATCGCACGGCGGCTCCTTCCGTGCCGCTGGCGGACCAGATCCGCGAGACCTTCCGCTCCGATGATGCAAACTCCTGGATCTGGTTTTCAGGTTCCGGGCTCTACGCTCTTCCCGCCTATGCGGACGGGCGGGAAGATTTCCTGCGCGGCAAGATCACCGGGGAAGAGTGGGTCGCGCGCTTGCAAGAGGGCATCCCCGGTGCCGGGGATCTGCACGAAGAGCTCACCGCCATGGCCTTCCGCATGAGCGTGCAGGAAGATCCGGGGCGGGCGCTGGGTCTGCTGCAGGAGTCGCAGCCGCAGCAGGGGATGTTGATGCAAGTAGGGGCCGCTACCCCGGAGCTTACGATTGCCATGGCGCAACGCTTTGCCGGTGGCGGTGAGTTGTCCGAGCCGGCGAAGGAAACGCTGGAACAGCGGGCCTACGATTGGGCCTTGAGAGATCCCGGAGCTTACTCGGATTTCGTGGGGGCGCTCCCTGCCGGGCCGCTTAAGGAAGATCTCGCGCACCTGCCGGGGAGGGGGGCCTTGCCCAAGGAATGAAGCTGCACCGGGCAGTCTGGTGGGGCCTGCTGGTGCTCACCCATGTGGCGGTCTTCCTCGCGGCGCAGCCCGCGGATTCTCCAGCACCTGTTAGAGAAGGTGAGGCTAGCGCTCACGCCTTGGCAGTCGCCCCGGCCAAGGCCAGCGATCGCAGCTATGGCGGCCGACCGAACAAAGCGGCATCCGCCCACGTGGGCCTGCTGGCTGAGCTGAATGCCAGTGACCTGAAGGACGAGGCCTACGAGGATGCCCGCACGGCGATCTTCCGGGACTGGATCAAGCGCGACCTGCGCGGCGCACTGCTCGCGATCTACGGGCCGCTGGCTGGCACCCGCCATGCGGCGCTGGTCGACCGGCTTGAGGAGGAGCTCGACCGCGAACTGCTGGCCCGCGCCGGACAGGTCGCAGGGTGGATCAGCAGCGGCTATTTCGGCTCCCGGCATGCGGAGGTGGCGCAGCTTTGGGCGAAGGCCATGGTGAATGGCGGACAGCGCGAGGTGGTCCTGGCCTCCCTGGCAGAGCTGCCGGGGGAGAGCAGGGTGGCGGCCATCGACCAACTCTGCCAGACAGCGAAGTCACCGGAACTGGCCCTGCTGCGGCAATGGATGCGACCGGACCGGCAAGGCAAGCTGGAGGAATATGCCAAGCGCGTCGTGCGCTTCACCGGGGATGATCCGGAGCGGATCTTCGCCGGGGAGGAGAGTCCGGAGCTGAAGAACGCTCTCTACAGGGCTTACGAAGAGCGCTTCCTGGACGATGCAATGCCTTCGCAGGCGATCGCGGTGGTAGGCAAGCTGCCGGAGGAAAATCGTCTGGCGGCGCTGGATGCGATCGCGGAGAACGGCGATGTGGAGGACTTCACCACAATGCTGGCGGAGATGGACCGGCGCGGCCTGTGGCAAGGAATTGCCGGGGATGACGAAGTAACTCTGGTGAGCTCCGCGATGGAGGTCGCGTGCAATAGCTACAGCTCGCCGGAAGATGTCTTCCATCAGCTTTCAAGCATCGCGCGACCCCGCACCCGCATGCTCGCCCTGCGGAAGGCGGGGGAGAAGATGAGCAGCGCCGTTTCCACCATCGATGCCCTCGGTTCCTTGCCGCGGGGTGCGGAGCTGGATGCTTTCATCAAGGGCGTGGTGGGCTACGGTGGCGACCACGTGCCACCGGAAGCCTGGCCGGCCTTGTTGGAACGCGTCTCCGATCCGGTTCAGAAGCAGGAGATGGAGGAGATCCGGAAAGACCCGCGGGTGATGGAAGCGATGGAGGAAGAGGGCGGCTGAGTTCGTGCGTTCACTGCTCTGCCTGCTGCTCCACCTTCACCACCGGCTCTTCCTTCTTCTTCCCCGGCAGCCCATCCCGCACGATGAAGAACACCGCACCCGCCATGCACAGCCCGGCGAAGAGGTAATTCCAGCTCAGCCGCTCCTTCAGATAGAAGATCGCGAAGGGCGCGAAGACACAGAGCGTGATCACCTCCTGGATGATCTTCAACTGCGCCCCGCTCAGGCCGCCGGTGTAGCCGATCCGGTTCGCCGGGACCTGCAGCAGGTATTCAAACAGCGCGATGCCCCAGGAGATCAGGGCCGCGATAATCCAGGGCTTGTCCTTCAAGTCCTTCAGGTGGGCATACCACGCGAAGGTCATGAAGATGTTCGAGCAGGTCAGGAGCGCGATGGTCTTGAGCAGAGTCACGCGCTCCCGATACGCCCGGAACCGCGCCGGATCAAGGCACGGGAGTCACGCGGAACCACTTCATCTTCGAGTTCGGCGAGGGCGGCGTGACATCGAAGGTGGTGGGTGCTGCCGGGACGGCGGCGGTGTTATAGACCGCCACGGTGCTCCAGTTGAACAGGTCCGTGCTGGACTGGACCCGCAGCGCATTGAAGCGGCTGGGCGTGAAGCTGACTTTGAGCTGCGCCGGATCGTAGGTGATCCAGTTCGCCGGGCTGGACGGGTCCACCGGGTTGCTGCCCAGGTTATACTCCTGGCGGTTGTTCAACCCGTCGCCATCCGGATCGGAGAGCGGGTGGCTGGGCGCGCCCGGGGCGGCCACGCCGGTGTTGGCGGCGCCGAAGTAGGTGCTCAGCCAGTTGCTAGGCAGGCCATCGGCAGGTGTGGAGTCAGAGTTGATCTGGATCACCGCGCAGCGCGCGAGCCGGCTCAGGTTCACACCATCGCTCACCTGCACATAGGCGAAGCCGTAGGACGATCCGCCGGCAATTTGCGTGTCGCTGAGGCGGGCGGCGTTCACGAAGGCGGTGGGCGCGTAGACGAGTTGGTTGCCGGAGAGTGACCACTTCGTGGCGTCGCTATTGCTGACCATGCTGGCGGTAAGCGCCGTGCCCTGCAGGTCGAAGCCGCTGACATCGACACGGTTCACGCCCAGCGCAACTGGCAGGTCGCTGGAAGAGCTGCTATCCCCCGTGCAGACCATGTAGCGGTCCGGCAGGTAGGGCGGGGGATTGTTCTTCGGGTAGCCGTAGTTGATACGATCTTCATCGTAGATCGTGAGTGCGGCACCGCGGCCATCGTTGGAGGCGGTGGCATACATGGTCGCGTTCTTCAGGATCGCATTCGGCTCACTGGCGTTTTCGCTGGAGTGCGCCAGACCCAGGGCGTGGCCCAGCTCGTGGGTCAGCACCTGCTTGAAGTTGACAATCGTGTCCATGAAGGTGCTGTCGTGCTCCAGCACCACGTAGGCGTTCAGGCGCTCGCGGAATTCCTGGCTCACCACCTTGCCGCCCTCGCGCATGCCCGGGTTATTGGTGAAATAGCCGCCACCGATGCCGATCACCGGAGCGGTGACCTTGTTGTAGGTATCGTGGAGCTGGATCCGCAGGACGCGATCGGGGGTGGTGATCGTGTCCGCCCCCACGCCGAAGGACTGCGTGCCCGCGAACTGGAACTTGAGCGAGGAAGCCGCGGACCATACGCCGAGCGCCTCTGCCACGGCATCCAGCGCGCCCTGGGTGGTCATGCCGGGCGGCAGCTTGGAGGGATCGATGTCCACGATGTAGGGAATCGGCATGCCGCCATCGCAGGCCACGAAGCGGCTGGGATACGCGGCGCTTTCTCCCGAGGCTACCGATTCCTGATAGCCGCTGGGGGTGACCACGGAGCCGGGCACGCCGGAGTTCCCCTGGTCCTGGCCCACGCCGGGCTTGGTGCTCGTCGCTACCGGCATCTTGCCACGCGCGCCATCGCGGAAGTATTGGCGGAGCGCCTTCTTTTCCTCGAAGGTACCGCGGTTCGCCTTGGTGGAAAGGGGCACCGGTTCCCAAGCGCCCTGCGCGTCCTGGCGCAGGTGGAAGATATAGTCGTCTTCCGGCGTGAGATCGAGGCCCAGGGAAGAGAATTCCGTGATGTTCCCGTGGCGCCCGCCCGGCGTGCGGAAGTCGATCTGCGCCGGGGCACTGCCCTTCAGCGCGCTATTCAGCTGCGCCGTGTAATGGGTGAAAATGTGGCCCGATTCATCGGTGACATCTTCACGGGTGGTGATGCGGTATTCGCCCACCGCCGCCGCGGCGGCCTGGCTGGCTTCGGCATCATGCGCGGCACAGCAGCCGGCATGCAGGGTAGGGACGGAGGCAGCCGCAAGCAGGCCGCCAAGAATGAAGGCATGGATCTTCATGGGAGGTCAGGTGTGTGGGTGTGACAGGACCACCATCTCGCCATAAATTTAAAATCCGGAAAACCATAAAATCGCTATTTGAAAATATTGCAGGCCTGCAAATGAATGAGTTGCCGCAAAATCGGACGCCACGGGGCGGAATGCAGCGCTTTTCCAAATAAGCCAGGAGCGCCCCGCTACCGCATAGGACCTATAGGTCCTATGGGTCCTATGGGTCCTATAAGACCTATCCGCAGCAGATATGGGGTCGCCTCTAACTATCAACCATCAACTCCCCACTATCAACTTTCCCCTACTCCCCCGGCACGCCCACCCGGATCTTCTTCGAGAAGTCCGGATCATCGTGCGCCGCCTGCGCGCGCTCATCCACCAGGCCCTTTTGCTTCAGCTCGGCCAGTGGCAGGTCCTTCACGGTGAAGGCACCTCTCTCTGCAAGCATCTCATCCAGCTTGCCATTCAACAGCAGGCGCCAGTCCGGGATGGTCTTCCGTTCCACTCCCTTCACCTGCGAACTCACGGCGGTGGTGCAGTTCGCGGAGATCACATTGTAGAAGCGCGGGTGCTCGGCGATCTGCTGGATCTGCCCCACGTATTCCATGAAGCGTTCACGCGCCTTGTCCGGCGGGGTGGCCAGCCGGAAGAGGTAGGCATCCTCGCCCTTGCGCACATTCGTGCGCACGCGGATGAAGTCGCGCTCGTCGCCCACCAGGTAAGTCAGTTCGTAGAGCTTGTACAGTCCGCCCAGGGTGGTGTAGACTTCGCCCTTCTCGCGTCGCGTCTCGATCGAGAAGGTGACATATCCTTCATCCCCGAAGTCGAAGCTGAAGATGGGATGCGCGATCAGCGGGGAGCCCCAGTAGTTCAGGAAGAAGTCGATGCCGCGCAGCTTGGAAAGGTGCACGGTGCGGGTCTCCCAGCGCTCGGTTTCCTTGCCATCCCGCGTGTAGTCGAAGTTGCGGAAGTTCGTGAAGGTGACCGCATCGCCATCCACCGTGGCATTTGCGGTCTTGGCATACTCCGGGGACCAGTCGCGGTCGTTCCGTGGCTTCTTGAAGCACCAGGGCACGATCACCAGCGCGTAGCAGGCCGCAAGTGCCATGCAGCGTTTCGACTTCACGCGCCACAGCACCCCGATGACGAGTGCCAGCCACAGCAGGGCGAGCACGAGATTCCCGGTGCCGGGGAAGGGGGCATCGAAGTAAACCGCGCCGAAGGTCCACAGTGCCAGCAGCAGCAGGAAGCCGCGGCAGATCCAGCGGAAGAGGCTGCAAAAGCAGCCGCGCTTGGGCTTCACGGTGCTGGGGCGATCGCCGGTGGATGGGGAGGGTGCTTCCATTGCATCAAGACATTGGCTGCCAGTATCAACGAGCCTCCGTAGATCAGGGACGGGGTCAAGGCTTCGTTCGGATAGGAATGTGCTACCAAAGTACTAAGCCAGGCTGGCAGGAACATGGCGAAGCCCGCGGTGAAGACCGGCTCCGTGGTGTAGATCAGTCCCGCCTCCGTGGAAGGCACCTGCGGTTGCCAGCTGTTCATGAGCCCATAGGCGCCTACCGAACACAGCAGTGCGAGCGTGGCAACCAGGATGAAGGCCGGCCACGAGGCTCCGGCGCTGATGATCATGCCGGGATGCGGCGCGAGCATCAGGCTGGCGGGCAGGAAGAGCACCGCGATCCAGGCGCTCATCATGAAGGTCACCACCAGGCCGCGGTTGCCCTCGTACTTCGGGTTCTCCAGCGTGAGGATCTGGAAGGTGAAGATGAAGGCCGCGACCAGGGTCACCAGCTCGCCGTCACCGATCTTGAGGGATTGCGGGGTGATCCCGGCGAGGATGGCTCCGCCAGCCACCACCATGAGCGTGGCGATGATCACGCGGCGTGTGGGTGCACGGCGTGTCTTGACGCAAGCGATCAGCGGCAGGATCACGCAATAGGCCTGGGTGAGGAAGGCAGAGGTCGAGGCTTCCGTTTTGTTCAGGCCCCAGGCCTGCAGTGCCATGCCCAGGCCGCCCCACAGCGCGAGCCATGCGCCCTGCACGACCTCACTGCGGCGCGGCTTCTTGTGCAGGAGGAAGGGGGCCATGATCAGCGCGGCGAGGGCGAAGCGCGCCATCTGCAACCAAACCGATAGAAAGGTGGGCGAAACCCCGCCAAGCCGCTCTGCCTGCTCCAGGTTCAGCGCCTTGATGACCGGAAAGCTCACGCCCCACAAGGCGCAGGCAAGGATGAGGAAGAGCGCAGGCATCGGGCGGGGCGGCTAGCCTTGCGCACTAATCCGCGGGAGGGAAGCCCGGAGAAGGTTGATGGTTGGGAGTTGATGGTTGATGGTCCGAAGAAGCAAGGCGTGGCAATACGGAATGGCCGAGCAGGCAGGAGCGTGATCGAGGCGGAGGCGGTGCCCGGCTCTAGAGCCCCAAGGGGGCGGTAGGGAGATAGCCAGGGTGAGCGAGCTTCAGCGAGCGCAACCCTGGGTGTGGTGTTGAGAAGATTTGGCCCCTGAAAGAGGCCCGGGAGTTCGCGGCTTGTAAAGCGGCCGGATACTACTCCACCACCGCCGGGAAATCCGGGTAGAGCACGGACTGTTCCACCGCTACATCGGGAGCATTCTTCATGAAGAAGAACATCCTTCCCTTCTTATCGCAGAACCACACTTCCTCCGCGCCGGCTCCAAAGAGCAACCCGCGCTTCTCTTCCATTTCTCCGCGGGTATTGGTTGCTGAGAGAACTTCCACGCAGATCTCGGGAGCGATCACAAGCAAGTCGTCCTTGAGCGCCCTTCTCTCGCGTTGATCGGAAATCCAAATCACATCCACCGCGCGGACCCCGCCGGAAGTCGAGACGGGACAGATGACCAGAGCGCGGCCATCGGATTTTCCATGAAGGATTGCGAGGACCCCCCCCAAACGCTCGGAATGATCCAATCCGGGAAGCGGACTCAAGATGGCATAACCGTGGGCATCGGTCTCCACACGCCCTTCGATTTTCGCGAATTGAGGATCAGCACAGACCTCCTTCCAGCGCTTCAAATTGAAAGTGTGCCGGTCGCCGACTTCCGGAAGGTCGAGAACCGCTCTCATTGCAAGAATGCTATGCTGGCCGTCCCGCATTGGCAATCTCACACCAAGATTCCCTTTTGACAGCACCCCCACCGCGCCTACCGGTGCGATATGGCTACCACTACTCCTGCTACGCGGAATTCCTTCAGCATCCCCTCGCTCATCGCCGTGGTCGCGGCGATCTGGAGCTTCATGGCTCACACGCCTTTGGGAGCAATGGGCCTGGCGGTTGTTGCGATTCTCTTCGGCATCCTTGGCGTGATCATCTCCTTCTCGCCGGTGAAGCGTGGCGGCGTGGCCAGTAGCTTTGGAATCATGGCCGGGGCCATCGGTATCATCGCCGCCTTGATCCGCGGGATCATGTGGCTCATGGCGGGCGGTGCATGAGGAAATGCGTCGCCGTCTCCCCGACATGCAGGAAGCCCATGCGCTCATAGAGCATGCGTGCGGGATTCACCTTCAGCACCTGCAAGTGCACCGGTAGACCACGGATCCCGGCCCGGGCAATGACCTCGCCCACCAGCGCCGTGCCGATACCAAGCTCCTGCCAATCCGGGTGAATCTCGATCTGGCGCAGCAAGAGCCGCTCCACTTCCTCCTTCACCGCCATCGCGCCGATAGGGCGGCCTTCGATCTCCAGAATTTCCAGCCCCGCGATGTCGAACTTCGCGCGGAAGTTCTCTTCCTGCCACACGCGCTCCCAGCCCCAAGTCTGCTCCACGTAGTCGCGCATGGTTAGCACATGGAGTTCCCATAGGAAGCTCATGTCCTCCTGCGTGGCCATCCGCCGGGCGAAACCATCCGGCAGCAGGCCCCACTCCATCACATAGTGGCTCGTGCCATCCGCGCTCCCATGCCCGGTGGCGATCCACCCGAGCCGTCGGTAGAAGCCCAGTGCCGCTTCATTCGCGGCCACGCACTTCAAGCGGAAGGGCCCCGGCAGACGCCACTGCATGTCCGCCAAGAGCGCGCACCCCACGCCTCTTCCATGCCACCCCGGCGCGACGAAGAGATGATGAACGAAGCTCTCCGGCTCCCACACCGAAAGGAAACCTAACAGCTCTCCATCGCCGCCTTCTGCGAGATGGATCACTTCTCCCTCCGTCTGCTCCGCAAAGTCCTCCACCTTGAAAGCCGCCGGATCCGCCCAAGTGAAGCTTTCCCGCCGCACCCGCAGGAAAAGCTCCGCCAGCGCCGCGTGATCCGCCTCCGTCGCCTCTCGTATTCTCATCCCCTCCATTCCGGTCCCGGATACTTATGCTTTTTCACCCCGCCCGAGCATGCTATTTTCCCCGCGTGGACGAGATCGAGGTGATCGAAACCGAATGGGGCAGCCCGCTCCATCAGGAGTTGGTTGCCTTGGAGGAGCGGGCAAGGGTGGAATGGCGGAACTCTCCGGAAGCCCGTGAAGAGATGAAACTCCTCCGCGAAACTCCTCCGCCCGAGATCGATTGGTCCTCCGTGCGGCCACTTCCCAAACCTGCGAAGAAAACCCCGATCTATCAATGGAGCGGATTGTCACTTTAGGCGACCTTGCTCCTTCGCTGCGTGAGGTAGCAGCTCTCATGCAGTCAGCTAGGCTAACCGGCCCCATCCGGTTCTCATTCGTGAGATCGGCTGTTGATTCGTGGTGCCTCTTCTAACTCCGCCACCGCTTCACCAAATCCCCATACGCATCGATCCGGCGATCACGGAAGAAAGGCCAGATGCGGCGGAAGTCTTCCACCTTCTGGAAGTCCAGATCGTGATAGAGGATCTCCTCCTTCTCGGTGGAAGCCTTCGCCACCAGTTCGCCATACGGATTCGCCACAAAGGAGCGCCCCCAGAACTCCGTGTCACCCTCCGTGCCCACGCGGTTCACCGCCGCGAGGTAGCAACCATTCGCCACGGCGTGGCCACGCTGCACGGTCTCCCACGCGCAGTGTTGGGCATCGCCCAGGGTCGGCTTCTCGGAAGGCAGCCAACCGATCGCCGTGGGATACACCAGCACCTGCGCGCCACCGAGCGCCATCAGGCGCGCCGCCTCCGGATACCACTGGTCCCAGCAGATCAGCACGCCGATCTTCCCGAAGCGGGTCTCCCACACCGGCCAACCGGTATCGCCGGGCGTGAAGTAGAACTTCTCCTCGAAGGCCGGGTCTTGCGGGATGTGGCTCTTGCGGTAGAGCCCGAGCAGCGCGCCATCGGCATCGTGGATGGAAGCGGTATTGTGATACAGCCCCGGCCCGCGGTGCTCGAAGAGCGAGGAAATCAGCACGATCCCCAGCTCGCCCGCCAGCTTGCCGAGCCGGTCCGTCACCGGGCCGGGCAGGGGATCCGCCAGATCGAAAAGTGCGGGGTCCTCCACGATGCAGAAATACGGGGTGAGGAAGAGCTCCTGGGTCACCACGATATTCGCGCCCTGCGCCGCGGCCTGGCGGATCAGGGTCTCGTGGTGGACGAAGGATTCCTCCTTGGTGGCGAATCCCTTGGATTGGAGCAGGGCAAGGCGCGGCATGGCGGAAAGGAAGAGCAGGAGGCCGCCGCGGGCAAGGCAGGAAGCAAAACGGTGGCGCCACTTCGGGACGGGCGTATCGTTCCAAGATGAAAGCGTTCACCTCCAAGCTGGCCGCAGCCTTCGGACTGGTGGGTTCCGCCTGTGGGCAAGAGCCCGCTACCGCGGCGGCAGGGGCCGAGCCGGAGAGTCCTGTGGCGGCCCCGGAAGCCACCGTCATCGTGGAGCCTGCCGCCTTCGCCACCGCCCGCCAGCGCATGGTCCGCGAGCAGATCCAGCGCCGCGGCGTGAAGGACGGGCGGGTGCTGGCAGCCATGCTCAAGGTGCTGCGTCACGAATTCATGCCGCCGGACGTCGTCCATCTGGCCTATGACGACCGCGCCATACCCGTGGGCCACGGCCAGACGATTTCCCAGCCCTACGTGGTCGCCTTCATGAGCGAGGCGCTGGCACTCAAGCCGGGGGACCGCGTGCTGGAGATCGGCACCGGTACCGCCTACCAGACCGCGATCCTGGGCGAGCTGGTGAAGGAAGTTTACACCATCGAGATCATCGAGCCGCTGGGCAAGAACGCGGCAGAGACCCTCACCCGGCTCGGCTACAAGAACGTGCAAACACGGATCGGCGATGGCTTCCGCGGCTGGCCGGATGCCGCACCCTTTGATGCGATCATCGTGACCTGCGCGCCGGATGCCGTGCCGCAGCCACTGGTCGATCAGCTCGCGGATGGCGGGCGCATGATCATCCCGGTGGGCCCGCCGGGGGAACCGCAGAACCTTGTCCTGCTCAAGAAGAGCGAGGGCAAGGTGGTGCAGCAGAAAGTCCTGCCCGTCACCTTCGTGCCGATGACGGGCGAGGCAAAGAAATGAGACGAATCAAGCCTGGCTCTTGCGGCCGAAGAGTCTCTTGAAGAAACCCGCCACGGCGACCGCACCGATGATGACGAACTTCTTGAAGGCCAGCAGCAGAGTGCCGAGCTTCGCAAAGAGGCCCAGCTTGGAGGCTACCAGGCCACCCAGTAGCAGGCCGGCCAGCGTGTAGTCCGCCTTCTTGTCCGTGGAGGAATTGAAGTCCGCATAGCGGTGGCCCTCGTTGTATTGGGTCATGGCCACGATCGCGGGAGTGGCAGCTTCCACATCCTTCACGCGGTCCATGCCGGCCACGCCATTCATGCTCAGTACTCCGCGGCGGCCCAGCACGCGGACATAGTAGTTCAGGGTGTCGTCCTCCCCGGCCACCTTCAGATCCTGCGCCCAGTACATGACCTTCTTTTCCTGGTCATAGCGCGGCGGCACTGCCCAGCCCTTGAGTTCCATCGGTTCATAGCCTTGGGCCTGGCGCTGCTTGTTGGCCTCGCGGGTGTTCTCTTGAAGCTGGGAAAGCAGATCATTGTAGTCGATCTTGCCCGCGTCCTTGTCCGAGACATAGCCGTCCTCTTCAAAGTTGATGACGACCGCCCAGGAATTCGGATCGGCCAGATCTTCGCCGGCAGGCACCACCAGGCCGAGCAGGTTGGAGCCTTGGTCCGGTGGATTGCCCCAGTAGTCCACCACCACTTTCCGGGCGTCCGAGCCGTCCAGATAGCGATATCCCGCGGGCAGTTCCAGATGGGCGATGCCGGTGGGGAGCTGGATGGTGCCCTCCTTGTATTTCAAGTTGCCGAGGATCCTGTGAGCCCGCTCCACCATGGCGGCCTCGATCTGCTCAGGGGACGGCTTTTCGCTCTTTTCAGCAGCGGCGGGCGCCAGACCGCAGAGGCTGGCGGTGAAAAACAACAGGGACAGGGCGGGCAAGAAACGCATGAACCGGATCTTGCCGGAAATCCGGCGCTGTCCACAAGTCCGATTAGAAAGGATTTATCATATCCGCGCAATATCTCCCGCGCGGCTGCGTGTTACTTCGGATTCGCCGGGGCGAAGAGCACGCAGGTCGGCGTGGGAACGGCGGCGGACTTGCCGGTAGCCGCGAGCTTGCCCGTGGCGGGGTCGAAGGACATGACCGCGATCTCGTTCGACTCCTGGCCGGCCACGAGCAGCCACTTGCCATCCGGGCTGAAGCTGAAGTGCCGCGGAACCTTCACGCCGCAGGGCACGATCTCCTTCAGCGCCAGTTCACCGGAGGCAGGCGCGAAAGAGAAGACCGCGATCGAATCGTGGCCACGATTGGAAGCGAGCACCCACTGGCTGCCGGGATGCACGGCGATCTCCGCGGCGGTATTCGCGCCTTTGAAGTCCGGCGGCAGGGTGGAGAGACGGCTCAGGCTCGTGAGTTTCTCGCCTTCTCGAGAGAAGAGTTCCACCTGGCTCGACAGCTCGTGGATGGCGAAGAGGTGCTTCCCATCCGGATGCAGTGCCAGGTGCCGCGGTCCATCGCCGGGCCGGACCTCCGTGAAGGGCGGCTCCGCGGGGCGCACGAAGCCATCGTTCACACGGTAGCTGTAGATCTTGTCGAGCCCCAGGTCGGGCACCAGCAGCGAGCCGCTGTCCGCGAAATAGACTCCCTGGGGATGCGGCGCGTCCTGCCGCTCTGGATGAGTGCCCTTGCCCTTATGGACGATGTTGCGCAAGACGCTCGCGATGTTCCCAGCCTCCTCCAGGCGGTAGAGCGTGGCGCGCCCGCTCCAGTAGTCCGCCGTGGCCAGGAACTTGCCCGCGGGATCGACGGCGATGTGGCAGGGGCCTTTCCCCGCGGATGGGATCACATTCCGCAGGGTCAGCTTGCCGTCCGCGGTGTAGTCGTAAGCGCTCAGGGTATTCGCGCCGATGGAGTAGAGCACCGGCTTGCTCGGGTGCAGGGCGAGGAAGGCGGGATCGTCGCCACCGGCTCGGAGTTGCACCTTGCCGATTTCGCCCGAGGCCGGATCGAACTCCGCGGAATAGATGCCCTCCGCGCCCTTGGCGGTGAAGGTGCCGATCCACAGGACATCACCCGAGGCCCGTGCGGTGAAGACCAGCAGGGCCAGGGCGAGTCCGCTCAAGCGTGCGAGTGCCATGTCCCGGATTCGGAGCTGTGCAGGCAGCAGCGCGGAAGCGGGATCATGTGGCGGAAATGTCACATGACCCGGTTCACCAAGGTCTCGCCCTTCAGGTGGCGCGCGAAGTTCTCGATGAAATGGCGGATCAACACCTTGGTCTCGCCGCCTTGGCCGCCAGCGGTGTGCGGCGTGATGAAGCAATTCGGGCAACTCCACAGCGCGTGATCGTCCGCCAGTGGTTCCGGATCGGTGACATCCAGCCAGGCCGCGCCGAGGTGGCCGGCGCTGAGCGTGGCAGCGAGCGCATCTTGGTCTACGGTGGTGCCGCGGCCGATGTTGTAGAAGATCGCGCCGGGCTTCATGGTGGCGAAGCGTGCGGCATTGAACCAATTCCGCGAGGTCGCATTGTCCGGCAGGATGTTCATCACGTGGTCCGCGGTGGCGAGCGCGGCATCGACATCGTTGAGGCTGATGGTGGGCACCTTCTCATCGCCACGTGGTGCACGCCGCACCGCGGTGACCTGCATGCGGAAGGGCGCGAGCAATTCGACCAAGCGCTCACCGATCGCACCGTAGCCGACGATCAGCAGCGATTGCCCCTGCAGCAGGCGGCTGTTCTGGCGCAGCGTCAGCCACTCGGGCGAGCCATTCGGCGTGCGGGTGGCCAAGTTTTGCGGAAGCTGGCGGGCATTCGCGAGCATGAAGGCCATGGCGTGCTCCGCGCAGGCGTCGTCATAGACGTGGGAGCTGTTCGTCACCGGGATGCCGCGCTCCTTCATCGCGGCGCGGAAGTCCGCATTGTCGTAGCGGGTGAAGCCGGCGGTGCTGACCTGCAGCCACTTCAGCTTGGAGGAAGAAAGCACAGCATCCGTGCGCGGCTGGCCGAGCACGATATCCGCCTCCTGCATCAGCGGATCGGTGGGGATGTCCGAGAGCACGGAGGCGCCGGTCGGTGCCGGCAGCAGCAGCTCGTGCGGGGCAATGCTCTCGCGCAGCCAGTCGATGAGTTCCTGCGGGGCCTGCAAGTCGGTGAATACCTTCAGCGTGGAGGTGGACATGCGCGGAGCTTCGGCGGCGGATGGGGTAGGGTGCAAGCGCGTTGCGGGTGAGCTGCGGGAAACGCGGGCGCATGAGGATATCGGGGATGCACGTGTCCAATGCGGATGGCGGCTCTACCGCTGGGAGCGCGGAGCCACTGGCCCGCAGAAGCAGCCCCTCAAGCACGCATCTTTTCGTGCTTCGGATGGATAGCGCCGCCGCCTTTCTTCAGGCCGGGGGATGTAGCATACTTCACGGGACCACTCTGCGGGCCAGTGGCTCCGCGCTCCCGGCGGTAGAGCAGCAGGTGCATGGGGCCGCAGATGACCACGCGAGCCACCGCACTCCATTTCAAAACGGCTCATCCATATCCCCCCACTCGGGCCGGATATTCCACTGCTCCACCAGGTTCTTCGGGAAATCATCCAGGAAGCGTGAGGGCCTTTGCAGGATGTCCCCCGTGTAGGACTTCGGGTTGATCATCGGGTAGCTCAGGTACAGCTCATCCTTGGCCCGCGTGATCGCCACGTAGAAGAGCCGCCGCTCCTCCTCCAACTGGTCCGGGTCATCCGACTCCAGGATGCGGCCGTTCGGGAATTGCCCGTCCGCCAGCCAGATCACGAAGACCACCTTCCACTCCAGACCCTTGGCCTGGTGGATGGAGGAGAGCATCACCTTTTCGTCATCCTTCTCCGCCTGCTCGCCGGTGGGTTCGCCATCGGCGGAGCTGAGCAGCGAGAGCTGCGAAAGGAAATCGAGCACATCGTCGAAGTTTCCGCCATAGGCCATGAGCTGCTCGATGTCGCTACGACGGTTCTCGTAGTTGTCGTAGGTGGAGCGCAGGTGCTCGTCCAGCATGCCCTCCAGCACGCTGTAGACCATCTCGGACGGCCGCGCGAAGTTGCCGTGCGGCGTGAGCTCATCCAGGATGTAGCCGAATTGCTGCCAGTGCTTCTCCGCCTTCTTCGGCGGCTTGAGCGTGGGCAGCACCTCGCTCCACTCCGGCACTTCATCCTTCTCCGCCCAGCCGCTGGTCAGCCAGCCGTGCCACAGCTTCTCCGCGCTGCCCGCGCCGATCCCCGGCATGAGCAGGCAGATCCGCTTGAAGCTCGTTTCGTCCCGCCGGTTCGTGACGAAGCGCAGGAAGGCCGCCACGTCCTTGATATGTGCTTGCTCGAAGAAGCGCAGGCCGCTGGTGATGGCGAAGGGGATGCCGCGCGCGGTCAGCTCAAGCTGGATCTCCAGCGACTGGAAGTGCGCGCGGTAGAGCACGGCCATCTCCTTCAACTCGATCCCCTCGTCCCGCAGCTCTAACATCCGCTGCGCCACGAAGGCCGCTTGCGTGGCTGGGTCTTCCAGCGGCACCAGCGCTGGCTTCACGCCGAGTTCCGGACGGGAGGAGCGCAGGTCCTTGTCGAAGCGCGCGCGGTTGGCGCGGATCGCCGCGTTCGAGAGCTCCAGGATCTCCGGCACGCTGCGGTAGTTGGTCTCGATCTTGTGGACCTGGCACCCGGGATGCCGCTCCGGAAAGGAGAGAATGTTTCCCATGTCCGCGCCGCGCCATGAGTAGATCGACTGCGCGTCATCGCCCACGGCCATGATGCTCGCGCCGCTGCCGGCCAGCAGGTCGATCAGTTCGCTCTGCACGGCATTTGTGTCCTGATACTCGTCCACCAGGATGTGCTTGAAGCGTTTCCGGTAGAGGCTGAGCAGTTCCTCGTCTTGCTTGAAGAGCTTCAGCGTGAGCACCAGCAGGTCGTCGAAGTCCATCGAGTTCGTGTCCTTCTTGCGCTTCGCGTAACCCGCCTGCGCGGCGTGGATCTCGCGCTGCCATTCGTCGAAGTACGGGTAGCGCACACGGATCACGTCATCAAGCGACTCGCGGGTATTCTCCACCAAGCTGAATATCGAGGCCAGTACGTCGGCCTTCGGGAAGCGGCGCTGCTTGGTATCGATGTTCAGCGCGGCCACCACCCCGGTGAGCAGCGACTTCTGGTCATCGCGGTCGAGGATCGAGAAGGACTTGGTGAAGCCGAGCACCTCGGCATGGCGGCGCAGGATGCGGTTGCCGATTGAGTGGAAAGTGCCGCTCCACAGCCCGGAGACGTCTTGCGGGACCAAGTGGCGCACGCGCTCGGTCATCTCCCGTGCGGCCTTGTTGGTGAAGGTCAGCAGCAGGATCTGCCGCGCCTCGATCTGGTTGTCCAGCAGGTAGGCGACGCGGTAGGTCAGGGTCCGCGTTTTCCCGGAGCCCGCGCCCGCGATTACAAGCGCGGCCCCCGGCGGCGAAGTGACGGCGGCGAACTGCTCGTCATTCAGCTCCGCCCGGTAGTCGATCCCCGAGGAAGGCCCGGCCGTGTGCCGGTGCAGCGTGTACTCGCGCGCCATGTGCGGGAGAGCTTCGCGGATTTGGCGGCGGGATCAAGGGTGGGCTAGAGGTCTTCCGGTTTCAGGCCGGTTTGCTTGGCAATTCGTGCGAGCATGCGCGGACCGATCTCTTCTCCGTCGTGAAATGCGAAGGTGAAGTCCCGGAATCCTTCCCGGCTGAGAACCCGGTGCGAACCGCCGCTATGCCGTTTCACAGTCCAACCGATCGCCAGCAGCGCCCTCAGGACCTCCCGGGCCTTCGCTGAACCCCAGTGGCTCATGCCGCGACCGTGAAGACTTCTTCAAGTTCGGGGGCCTCCTCACCATGATCGAGGCGGTCCGCGAGGATTCTCAGGACAAGAGCCTCGACCTTGGAGACGGCCTCGGATTTGGTGCCGCCATACACCATGGCACCCGGGATGGCGGGAATCTCCGCAATCCAGCGCCCGTCGGTTTCTTGCTCAACTTCGACCGTCACGCTGGCACCCTAGCAAGATCACCCGGCTTCTCAAGCCCCCAGATAAGCCTCCTGCACCTTGGGATTCGCCTTAAGCTCCGCGGACGGCCCTTCCAGCAAGATCGAACCCGTCTCCAGCACATACCCGTAGTTGGACACATCCAGCGCCAGATTCGCGTTCTGCTCCACCAGCAGGATGGTCAGCCCTTGTTCGCGGTTGATCTCCACGATCCGCTCGAAGATCGCTTTCACCAGCAGCGGCGCGATCCCCAGCGAGGGTTCGTCCAGCATCAGGAACTTCGGCTTGCTCAGTAGCGCGCGGCCGATGGCTAGCATCTGCTGCTCACCGCCGGAAAGCGTGCCCGCCGCCTGCGCCTCGCGCTCCTTCAAGCGCGGGAAAAGATGGAAGACGTAATCCGTCTGCTTTGCGATCCAAGCCTTGTCCTTCTGCAGGTAGGCACCCATTGCAAGGTTCTCCTTCACCGTCAGGTTCGCGAAGACCATACGGCCCTCCGGCACGTGGCAGAGGCTGCGCGATACGATCTTGTGCGGCGCAAGTCCGACGATCTCCTGACCGTCGTAGCGGATGCTACCGGTGGACTTCACCAATCCGGACAGGGCGCGCAGAGTCGTTGACTTGCCCGCGCCGTTTGCGCCGATCAGCGTCACAATGCTGCCCTGCGGCACCTTCAAGGAAACGCCATGCAGCGCCTTGATCGCGCCGTAAGAAACGTGGAGATTTTCAACCTCAAGCATGGCTGGACTCGGTCGGGGTAGCGGCTGCTCCGAGGTAGGCCTCGATCACCTTTTGGTTGCACTGGATCTCCTTCGGGGTGCCCTCCGCAATCTTGCGGCCATACTCAAGCACGGCGATGCGCTCGCAGATACCCATGACGACCTTCATATCGTGTTCCACTAACAGCACGGCCAGATTGTAGCGCTCCTTGATGAAGCGGATCAGGCGCATGAGGTCATCCTTCTCGGACGGGTTCATACCCGCGGCAGGCTCGTCCAAAAGAAGCAGCTTCGGCTTGGTTGCGAGGGCGCGCACGATCTCCAAGCGACGTTGATCGCCGTAGGGGAGGGAGGTGGCCATCTCGTCGCGCATCTTGGCGAGGTCGAAGATCTCCAGCAGCTCCAGCGCATCCTTCTCGATCTCCGCTTCGCTCTGCTTCCACGCCTTGCCGCGCCACAGGGAGCCGAAGTAGTTCTGGCGATTATGCAGCTGCTTCGCCACCCGGATATTGTCCAGCACGCTGAGGGAGGCGAAGAGGCGGATGTTCTGGAAAGTCCGCGCAATCCCACGGCAGGCCAGCTTGCTCGGCTTGGTGCCAGCGGTTGGCTGCCCGGCGAAGCGGATGTGGCCGGAGGTCGGCTGATAGACCCCGGTGATCATGTTGAAGGCGGTGGTCTTGCCCGCGCCGTTCGGCCCGATCAGCCCGACCAGCTCGCCCTCGCGGATCGTGGTCGTGAGGTCGCAGACAGCGGTCAGGCCGCCGAACTTGATGGTCACCTGTTCCAGTTCCAGCAGGGGAGTGGTCATGCGGCGGAACGGCTCTTGCGTTTGAAGGTGAACAGACCGCCCGGGCGCAGCAGCATCAGGAAGATGATCAGCAGCGAGTAGATGATCATGCGGTACTCCGAGAAGTCGAACCTCCCATCGCCGAATTTCAGCTCGCGGAGCAGCTCGGGCATCACCGTGAGGAGGATCGCAGCCAGGATCACACCGACGGTGCGGCCCATCCCGCCCAGAATCACCATCACCACGATCTCGATCGACTTGATCCAGTCGAAGCCAATGGGCGAAAGGAACTGCTTGTGGTGGGCAAAGAGCCCGCCGGCGATGCCCGCGAAGAAGGCCCCGGTAACGAAGGCGGTGACCTTGTAGCGCGTGGTGCCGATCCCTGATGCCTCCGCGGCGATCTCGTCATCGTGCACCGCTAGGAAGCCGCGGCCGTAGGTGGAATTCACCAGCGCGGTGATCGCGTAGATGGTCACGGCGGCCAGGCCGTAGGTCCAGCCCACCGTGGTGAACTTCGGGATGCCGCTCAGGCCGCTGGCGGCGCCGACAGCCTCCGTGTTCTGGACGATCACGCGGATAATCTCTCCGAAGCCGAGCGTGACGATGGCCAGGTAGTCGCCCCTCAAGCGCAGCGAGGGAACGCCTACGACAAGGCCAACCAGTGCGGCTAGCATGCCACCCGCCAGCAGAGTGAGCGGGAAGAACATCTTCGCGTTGTCACCCAGCTTGAGCGAGAGCCAAGCGGCGAAGTAGCCGCCCACCGCCATGAATCCCGCATGGCCCAGGCTGAACTGGCCGGTGTGGCCATTGATCAGGTTCAGGCTGACGGCGAGGATGATGGCGATCCCGACATCAACGCCGATGCCGAGGTAGTATTTGTTGAACTCCCCGGAGAATTGGGAAACCAGGATAGCGAGCGCGATCCCCACGAGGAGCCAACGCTTGGCGCCGGAGAGCGGGGAAAAGCGGGCGGCGACCGGCGCGGGCTTCTCGACGGGTGGGAGAGGGTCCGGCATGAGATCAGACTTTCTCGATGGTGGCACGGCCGAGCAGGCCGGCGGGTTTGAAAAGGAGGATCAGGATCAGGATCCCGAAGGCGATCGCATCCCGGTAGTTCGAGAGGCCGGGGATGCCCCCGGCGAAAGTCTCGACAACGCCGATGAGCAGTCCACCCAGCACCGCACCGGGAAGATTCCCGATGCCCCCGACAACCGCGGCGATGAAGGCGCGCAGACCGGGCTGCACGCCCATCAGCGGCTCGATCCCCGGGGCCTTGATCGAGTAGAGGATGCCCGCGATGGCTGCGAGCGCGGAGCCGAGGCCGAAGGTGAAGGAGATGATGCGGTTCACCGGCACGCCCATCAGCGAGGCCGCCTGCTGGTTGAAGGAGACGGCACGCATGGCCGTGCCGATCTTGGTCTTCTGCACCACGAACCACATGCCGGCGAGCAGCAGCGCCGTGACCAACGGCACGACGATGTCATTGCTGCCCAATACCACCTTGCCGAATTGAAAACTCTTCTCGGGCAGCAGCTTCGGGAAGGCGCGGGTGGCAGAGCCGAGCACCGCCTTGTTCTGGCAGGTGTACTCGATGAAGAGCGAGACCCCGATCGCCGTGATCAGCACGGTGAGCTTGGGTCGCTTGCGCAGCGGCCGGTAGGCCAGGAACTCGATCAGCATGCCGATGCAGGCGCACACCACCGCAGCCAGTGCGATGACCAGGATGGCCCCGACCGCCGATTGCGGACCCAGCGCCTGCTCGATCTTCGGCGCGATGTAGAGGGCCGAGAAGGCCCCCAGCATCAGCACGTCGCTATGCGCGAAGTTGATGAAGCGGAGCACGCCATACACCATCGTGTAGCCGAGCGCGATCAGCGCATAGATCGATCCGAGCCCGAGCCCGTTGATGAGCTGTTGGACCGTTTGCTGGAAATCCATGGGGTTGATAGTCTGTGGTGGATAGTTGATAGTAAGAATGTCAGGGCAGCGGGGCTTCTGGCTATCAACTATCGACTCTCAACCATCAACCTCTTCAGGGATTCACCGTGGCGGTGTAGGTGAACTTCCCACCATCGATCTTGATGAAAACCAGGGCCTTCACCGCGTCGCGGTCGGCATTGAGCGAGAACTTGCCGCTGACGCCTTCGAAATCCTTGGTGGCGGCGATCGCATCGCGGAGCTTCTGGCCCTCGGTGGTGCCGGCACGCTTCATCGCATCGGCCAGCAGCATCGCGGAATCATAGCCCAGCACGGCCATCGCGTCCGGGGTCTTGCCGCCGAAGCGCTTCTTGTAAGACTCCACGAAGGCGGTCATCTTGGGCGTGCCTTGGTCAGCGGCGCAGTGGGTGGAGAAGTAGTTGCCGTTCATCGCATCCTTGCCGATGTCCAGCAGCACGGAGCTCTCCCAGCCGTCGCCACCGAAGAGAGGCACGCTCAAGCCGAGCTGCTTGGCCTGGATCGCGATCAGGGCGACGTCCGTGTAGTAGCCGGGGACGAAGACTGCCTCCGGATTGCCATTCTTGATGGTGGTGAGCTGGGCCTTGAAGTCCTTGTCACCGCCGTTGTAGTCCAGCTCGGTGGTGAGGGTGCCGCCGTTGGCCAGGAACTTCTCCTTGAAGCACTTCGCCAGGCCCTTGCTGTAGTCGCTCTTCACGTCGGTGAGCATGGCGACCTTGGTGGCCTTCAGGGTGCCGGTCGAGAAATTGGCGAGCGCCGCGCCCTGGAAGGGATCGGTGAAGCAGGCGCGGAAGATGAAGTCACCCTTCTTGGTCACGTCCGGGTTGGTCGAGGCCGGCGAGATCATCGGGATCTTGCTCTGCTGGCAGATCGGCGCGGCTTCCAGCGAGCGGCTGGAGGCGACCTCACCCAGGATCGCGACCACGCCGTCCTTCGAGATCAGCTTGTTCACCGCATTCGCGGGCTCGCTCGGCACGGAGCGGTCGTCTTCCGTCAGCAGCTCGATCTTCTTGCCGAGCACGCCGCCCGCAGCATTGATCTCCTCGATCGCCAGCAGGGTGCCCTCGTGGGAGGAGGTGCCGAAGGTCGCTTCCTTGCCCGTCAGAGAGGCGAATTCGCCGACCTTGATCTTGTCATTCCCACCGCCCTTGCAGCCGGAAAGTCCGAGGACGGCGAGAGAAAGAGCGGCGGCCGGGAGGGCAAAATGGCGGAATTTCATGAGAAGATGGGTGCTCGGTTCGGAAAACCGGAGCAAAACCTAGGAAGCCGACCCGGCGAGCGCAACCCGTAAAGCAGGTTTCGTGCCCCGCCCGCCATTCGGCCCGGGGCAGGGCTTGCCGGGCCGGGCCGGGCCCGCGCTGCTAGGATATTCCCGTGATTCCGGAGGGTTACGTCTGGCTGAACCCGAATATCCACCGCGAGTGGCTCTTCACCGCGGACAAGATCGAGCGTCAGCCGGAATTGCTGGGGATCCCGCTGAAGAACATTGCCCGCTGGATCGCGATGGGACGGCTGGGGGATGTCCTGCCCCTGATCTGGTGGCGTGAGCAGATTGAAAAAGCGCAGGCCTCCCCGGAGGCCCTTGCCGAGTTGTTGGTGTTCCTGCGGGATGACGGTGAGTTCGCGCGCCAGATGAAGAGCTGCACGCCGTTTCCTGGGGTTCTCACGGAGGAGGAACTTGATCAGTTCGTATGCGCTTGGACGCATTGAGACCCGTGGTGAGCGGAGGGCTTGCCGGAGCCCGCAGATCCTGCTAGGATACTCCCGTGATTCCGGAGGACTACGTCTGGCTGAACCCGATCATCCATCAGCGGTGGCTCTTCACCGCGGACAAGATCGAGCACCAGCCTGAGCTCTTGGAAATCCCGCTGAAGAACATCGCCCGCTGGATCGAAATGGGCCGGCTGGGGGATGTCCGGGCGCTGGTGCTGTGGCGCGAGCGGATTGAGAGGGCTCAAGCCTCACCTGAGGCCTTCAGAGAATTGATGTCCTTCCTGCGGGACGATGGCGAGGAGTCGCGCTTTATGAAAAGCTGCTCTCCGTTTCCGGGGGTTTTGAGCAAGGAAGAGCGACGCCAATTTGCATGCGCCTGGACACATTGAAGCATCTAGCGCGTACGGCGTGTAGCATCGCCGACGAAAGCAAGGTCATCGTTTTCGGCTCGGCGTCGCTGCTGCCCACTTTCCCGGAATTGGGAGATGACCACGGAGGCCCTTTGGCCAAGACCAACGACGCGGACTTTATTGTCGAGCCTTGGGACGAGGAAGTCGGTGTGGTTCTGGATGGAACCCTGGGTGAAGGAGAGCCCTTCCACAACCACTTCGGCTATTATGCGGATATCATCCGGCCCATTGCCTTCGAGCAATTCCCCAAGGGCTGGGAAGATCGCCTCGTCCCGCTACCAGGTGTCGAGCGCGTCTTCTGCCTGGATCCGCACGACATGGCCGCGGCGAAGTGCCAAGCAGGGCGGCCGAAGGATGTCGAACTGCTGGCTTTTCTCATCGCGACGGGAAAGCTCGATCCAGCCGAAGTCAAAGAGCGCCTCTACCTCGTCCCCATGCGCGAGGCGATGATCGTGAGGTCGCACAATATCCTGAAGGAGGCTGTGGCCCGGGCAGCGGAGTTGCCACGGGAAGAGAGGTGAGCTTGCTTCACTCCCGCGCCTTCGCCTCCGCCCACAGGATGTGATGGATGGTGATCTCCTTCACCTCCCGGCGTTTCTCTTCCATTCGTGAGAGCTCTTGGGTGGCGTGTTCGAATTCTCCCTTGGCATCCACATAAACATCGCCTTGCTGCGTGGGTGGAGACACGGGGACGGGTTGCGGCGCTTCGTCCGGGGCCGCTTTCGCTGCGCGGTCTTGTTCGGCCTGATAGATGATCATTCCTGAGCGAATGAACGAGGCCAAGAGCTTGCGCATGTCCTCCACCTTGTCCCGCTGAATTCCGATATCTCTCTCCATTCGTCGGGTTTCCGTGGCAGTCCGCTCGAAGTGATCCCTTAGCACCGAGGCCGCGGTATTCGCCAAGCTCGCCGCCATCACCGGTGAGGCATCGCTGGCGCGGACAATTCCACCCTTGCCGTCGCTGCTGGGAGTGACCGTGAGGATCTTCGCCAAGCGCTGTGCGGTTTGCTCGTCATCCGTGGACCATGCTGTCTTCAGGGCCAGTCGAGCGGAGATCTCATCCCGCTGTGGGCGATCCAGCAGCGAGGCGAGGGCGATCGCTAAATCCGCCCCACTCACATTCCCGGACATCTCCATCCGCAGGATCGCGCTGGCTTCCACGTGTCCTTCTTGGCGCGGATCGCGGCGAAGCTCCGTCGTCTCCGCCGCTTGTCCCTTGCTCGCTCCGGCATCTCCCGTTCCGCGGCCGGGATGCTTGGTGGAAGGCCAGAGGAGGAAGAGCAGTGCTGCGAAGCAAACGACAATGCAGAGGAAAAGGGGCGCACGTCTCATGCGGCTGGCACCCTGCGTCGTGGGAGTTCTCCGCGCAAGCAATAACTTTGCAATGCAAAGTCAACCCTCGACCGCCTTCACAATCGCCCCGAAGACCTCCTCCGCACAGGTCACCGGCACTGGCGAGCCGATCACCAGCGGCCGCTCCCCATCCTCCACCACATCGCTGCCGTGCGAGCCCTTCACCAGCGTAGCATCCAGCGGGATCACGTCTAATAGCGTGCGGAAGCCGAGCTTCTTCTTCAGCAGGAATTTCGCGATCTTCAGCTTCGGGTTCGCGATCTTCGGATCGATGAAGAGCTCCACCGGATCGTAGCCCGGCTTGCGGTGGATATCCACGCAGCGCGCGTAGTCCGGCGCCTTCGCATCGTCTTCCCAGAAGTAGTAGGTGAACCACGCATCCGGCTTCGCCAGCACCACGAAGTCCCCGCTGCGGCCGCCGTCGATCGAATCCCTCACCTCGGCCACGCCGTCGATGCCGAGGAGGAAGTCCTTCAGCTGCTGCGTCGGGCCCTGCTTGGCGTAAACGTGGGCCACCTGGTGATCCGCCACCGCGAAGACCTCCGATCCACCGGCATCCAGGGTATCGAGTCCCAGCTCATCCTTGATCAGCAGCCAGCCCTGCTTGCGGAAGAGACGGTTGATGTGGATCGGCCGCGTGACCTTCGAGATGCCATACTCGGAGAGCACCATCACCTTCACCCCGCGGCCTTCCAGATAGTCGATCAGCTCGCCCGCGACCTTGTCGATGGCCGCCAGCTCTGGCGCGATCTCCGGCGCGCCCGGGCCGAACTTCTGCAGGCAGTAGTCCAAGTGCGGCAGATAGACGAGGTTCAGCGTCGGCTTCTCCTTCTCCTCCGTCCACTTTGCGGAAGCGGCGATCCATTCCGAGCACGCGATCCCCGCGCCGGGGCCCCAGAAGCTGGGGAAGGGGAACTCGCCCAGGTCCGCCTTCACCTTCTCCCGCAGCTCCATCGGCTGCGTGTGGATGTCGAATACCTTGCGCCCGTCTGCCGGATAGAGTGGCCGCGGGGTCATGGAGATGTCCGCGCTGGAATACATGTTGTACCACCAGAAGAGCTTCGCGCAGGTGAAGCCCGGGTTCCGCTGGCGCAGGTATTCCCAGATCTTTTTGCCGTGCACCAGGTGATTGCTCTGCTTCCAGAAGCGCACCTCCGCGCTCTCCCGGTCATACCAGCCATTCGCCACGATCCCGTGCTCCCGCGGCGTAGTGCCGGTCAGCATGGAAGACTGCGCCGTGCAAGTCACCGCCGGGAAGGCCGGGCGGAAGGTCTGCATCCCGTGCTTCTGCGCGAAGGCCGTGAGCCGCGGCGTCTCCGCCCCGAGCAGGGAAGGGGAAAGACCCACCACATTGATGACCGCCGCGCGCTGCATGGGCGGAGTGTTCCAGCGCCCCGGTGCCCTGACAATCCCTTGGAGCTTGAAAATCGCCCAAGGATTTTCGTTGCTGAGGCGTTCCTCCCAAAATCTGACCCCCAGTCCGCATGAAATCCCGCCATCGCTACGCCTTGGCATTCTCCTTGATACTCCTGCCCTTGCTGACCGGCGCGGGCGTGCACTTGGCGGAGGAGGGTCAATCGGAGGTGTGCGCCAGTTGCGGTTCGACTCATCGATTCAGGGAGCAGCGCTGGAATGTGTGGGGATTCACCAATCAACGGATCCTCGGTGATGAAATCGAGCCCAGCTTGCCGCTACGGGACTTCCCGGAGCATCACTGCGATCACGACTGGCACAAGGTTTCCAGCACGCCAACCCGGGCATGGGATGGCCCGGTCAAGTTGAACAACACACTTCCGTCTGCTCCGGTCAAGTTCGTGACCTTCTGCTGCGATTCCATGCCGCGTTCGGATGAGCTTCTCGCCCTCTACGATCAAAGCGAGTGGTTCCGCTTTCTACTGAACGATGCGCTGGAAGACGAACTGGTCACGCGCAGCCAAGTCGTGGCGTGGCTGAAGGCAGAGGTATCTTGGGATCGCCACTCGGACGAGATGGAGGGCGAGGACGTTGCAGCCTTCAAAAGACTGGATGAGATCTTGAAGAGGGCGCAGCCGGTAGCCCCGGCCCTGCCTCTTGCTCCGGCGGTCTTCTTTCCCGCGGTCCAGTTCTACGAGTGAGCGGCAGCCGGGATGCGATGGCAGGGCGAGATATTGTTGGTCTCGCCTCGAATAAGATTCCGCGGATACCCGTTTCATCTCCGTTCCGTTTCATCCGGAGTCCCGCCATGAAATTCACATCCCTCCTCATTGGTCTACTTCTCCTCGTTCCCGGCCTCGCGGGTTCGCTCGGCGAAACGCGGCCTGCCGCTGTCAATGCTCCTACTCCGCCGCCTCCTGCTTCCACCACCGCCACCACCATGGCGCAGGCTTCCGGCCTGCAATTCGACTTCGCCGTGACGCTCGACGCCCGGCCGCTTGCCAGCGCCACCCTGCACGGCGATCCGCTCTACGAGGGCTACTACGAAGGCTCCCTCCACCTCAATGTGGCGGGCCGGGAAAGCTGGCTGATCGGGGTGAAGCTCTACACTACCGAGGTCGAGCAGAAGCAAATCCTGCAGATCGATATCTACGATGCGGACCGTATTTCGCGCGACTACGGCAACAATAATGTCTTGCCGCTCTTTTCCACCACCCTCAACTATCAAGGCGGCGGCGTCTATCCGCTCTCCGTCGCCGATGGCACGAGCGTGTCCGTGACGGTGCGCGATGACGCGTCCCCCCGGCCTTCCATCATCCGCACGGGCCGGGTCCCGCTTCCGCAGGGGATGACCAGATCGGCACGATGAATGTAAAAAATCCCGCTGAGAGCTGTCTGCTGCAGCCCGCCGCGATGGAACCGGCGGCATTCCTGCTCCTTGCTGACGCCTGATTTCCAAAAACTTTCAGACGCGCTCCACGCTTCACATTCGCGTAGGATTGGCGGAGAATCGCCGCGCATGAAGCTCTTCGGCACCGACGGCATCCGCGGCAAAGCGAACGAATTTCCCATCACTCCGGAGGTCGCCCTGCGCGCCGGCAAGGCGGTGGCGCAGGTGCTGCGCTCCTCCGGCCACAACCGCAACCGCGTGGTGATCGGCAAGGACACCCGCATCTCCGGCTACATGCTGGAGACGGCGCTCACCTCCGGCCTGGTCTCGATGGGCATGGACGTGCTGCTGCCCGGTCCGCTGCCGACCCCGGCCATCGCCCACCTGACGAAGTCGATGGGCTGCGCCGCGGGCATCATGCTCACCGCCTCCCACAATCCCTATGAGGACAATGGCCTCAAGATTTTCGGCCCGGATGGCTACAAGCTCTCCGATGCGCTGGAGGAGATCATCGAGCGCCACATCCTGGGCGATGAGCCGGAGCCGCGCGCGATGTCGCCGGAGAAGATCGGCAAGGCCTATCGCATTGATGACGCGCGCGGCCGCTACATCGAATTCGCCAAGCACACCGCGGACAATGTCCCGCTGCACGGGTTGAAGATCGTGGTCGATTGCGGCCACGGCGCGGCCTACTTCATCGCGCCGCTCATCTTCAAGGAACTGGGCGCGGAAGTCATCAAGCACGGCTGTGACCCGGATGGCATCAACATCAATGACAAGTGCGGCGCGCTCTATCCGGAGACCGCCGGCGCGTTGGTCCGCCAGCACGGCGCAGACCTTGGCATTTCCTTCGATGGCGATGCCGACCGCGTGATCTTCACCGATGCCACCGGCACGCCGGTCTCCGGTGACCGCATCCTCGCCCTCGCCGCCATCTCGCTGAAGGAGCAGGGCAAGCTCCGCAACAACAAGATGGCCTGCACGGTGATGAGCAATCTCGGCCTGCACGAGGCCATGCGCCGCAATGGCATCGAAGTGCTGACCACACCGGTCGGCGACCGCAACGTGATCGAGGCCCTGCGCGACCAGGGCGGCTCCTTCGGCGGTGAGAATTCCGGCCACCTCATCTTCGCCGACCACGCCACCACCGGCGATGGCATCCTCAGCGCGCTGCAGGTGCTGCGCGTAATGAAGGAGCGCAAGGCCACCTTGGCCGAGCTCGCCGCCTGCATGCGCGAGTTCCCGCAAGAGCTGGTGAACCTGAAGGTCGCCGCCAAGCCGCCGCTCGCCAGCCTGCCCGGCATCCAGAAGCTCATGCAGGAAGCGGACGAATCCTTCGGTGATGCCGGCCGCCACCTGATCCGCTACTCCGGCACCGAAAACAAGATCCGCATCCTCGTCGAGCACCGCGATGCCGATGCCGTGCACCAGTGGATCGGCAAGTTCACGGATGCGGTGAAGGAGGATATCGGGGTGGCGGTGTGAGTCCGCAAAGTGGAACACACATCCATGCAATCGCGTAAAGAAACGGCGTGGAAGAAGAGCCGGAAGTTCGGCGACGTGAAAGGGGGGCGCATGCGTCCCAAGCTTGCCGACAATATCTTCGCGCGGGCCCACTCGCTGCAGCGGCCTTCGCCTGGTGACGAACTTCCGGTTTTCATCACGGACAATCCATCAAGGGATTACTTCTTCCCGGTTGGTCCGGCCGAGATTCAAAAGGAACTTGCCCAGCTTCCCCAAAAGGATTGGTCGAACATTACCCACATCTGGTTCCGCCGTTTCAAGAAAGCCGAGTATGAGGCAAACGAACTTCCGCTGGCTGAGTTTTCATATGGCTCGGGAGTCCAATTGATCACGATCTACCCTTGGCCCCGGAGTTTCGAATGGCATCATGGCCCCAAGAAGCCGGCTGCACCCAGGTGCCGGATCCTGGAACGATATGGCGCTGAACTCTCGGATCGCGGTGGCGAATGGATTTCAAAATGGGAGGAGTCGGGTCTCAAGGACTTCTACATCGAGCATCTGCTCTTCCATGAGATTGGTCATCACGTTGATTGGTATTCGCGGGCCTGGAGCAAGGCGAACCGCAGGAGCCTTGAAGAGGCGGCCGACCAATACGCCTTCAGCATGACGACCAAGCGTTCAATCACCTACAAGGCGAAGCGAGAGAAGCCTTCCGATGCTGACCTGCAGTGAACTCCGATTTTTCCTGACCCTTCATGCCCCTCTTCACCACCCGTCCCATCGAAGACTTCCCCATCGGGAATGTCCTGCTGCGCGATCACCACGCCGCCCTCGGTGTCGCCGGACTGCACACTCATCCCCATGCTTGGCTGACCGCGGCGGACGTGGCGCAACTCGCGGAGACCGGCCCGCGCACCCTGGTGGATGAAAAGCAAACCCCGCTTGCTTGGTTCGGCGAAGTGCCTGACGTCACCCAAGCCATCACGGCGAAGGACTCCTTCCTGATCGTCTATCCCTGGGATCTCCTCCGCGCGAATGAGTCACTTGTCAGCGCTCTAACAGAATCCCGCATCGAGGGTGAAGTCCACCCGCATGCCGTCATCGAAGGCCACATCCACCTCGGTCCCGGCTCGCGGGTCCTTCCCGGCGTCTACATCGAGGGCAATGTCGTCATCGGCGCGAACAGCAAGATTGGCCCGAACTGCTACATCCGCGGCTCCACCTCCATCGGTGACAAGGTCCACATCGGCAATGCCGTGGAGATCAAGAACTCCATCCTTCTCTCCGGTGCCGCCGTCGGCCACCTCAGCTACGTCGGCGATTCCGTGCTCGGGGAGAAGGTGAACTTCGGCGCGGGCACCATCACCTCGAACTTCCGCCACGATGGCAAGAACCACCGCAGCATGGTCGATGGCGCGCTCATCGACACCGGCCGCCGCAAGTTCGGCGCGATCATCGGCGATGGTGTCCACACCGGCATCAACACCTCCATCTACCCCGGCCGGAAGCTCTGGCCCCACACCTCCACCCGCCCCGGCGAGATCGTCCAGCGCGACATCAAGACCGATGAATGAGCCATGCGACAGCACCACTCTTCATCACACTCCGGTTTAAAAATTAGAATTTAGTCATTAGAATTTTTCATCCTATGTGCGGCATCGTCGGATACATCGGTAAAGCCTCCGCTCCCAGCGTCCTCATCAGCGGCCTGCGTCGTCTGGAATACCGCGGCTATGATTCCGCCGGCATGGCCATCCTCGAGGACGGGTCCATCGTCGTCAGCAAGGCCCCCGGCAAGGTCTCCGCGCTCAATGACAAGGCGCATGCCGATTGGCCTGCGGAGCGTTTCACCCGCTCCTCCACCGGCATCGCCCACACCCGCTGGGCCACCCACGGCCCTCCGACCGAGGCCAATGCGCACCCACACCTCGACCAGTCCGGCGAGATCGCGCTGGTCCACAATGGCATCATCGAGAACTACCGCGCGCTGCGCACTCGCCTCGAAGGCAAGGGCCATCACTTCTACTCGGAGACCGATACCGAAGTGCTCGCCCACCTCATCGGCGACCGCAACAAGGGCGATCTCTTCCAAGCCGTCTGCGATGCGCTCAGCCAGGTGGAAGGCACCTTCGGCATCGCCGTGATCTCCGCGAAGGAGCCGGGCAAGATCATCACCGCGCGCCGTGGCAGTCCGATCGTGATTGGGGTGGGGGAGGGCGAGACCATCGTCGCCTCGGATGCCTCCGCGATCATCGCCCACACGCGCCAAGTGATCTACCTGGAGGACAATGACATCGCGATCGTCAGCGCCGACAACGTCGATATCCGCGACCTCAACCAGGTCCCTGTCACCCGCGAGGTGAATGAACTCGGCTACGATGCCGCCGCAGCGGAGAAGGGCGGCTTCGCCCACTTCATGCTCAAGGAAATCCACGAGCAGCCGGACTCCCTGCGCAATGCCATCCGCGGTCGCCTCGATTTCAACCTCGGCTCCTCCGTGCTCTCCGGCATGGGCACCTCTCCGCGTGAGCTGGCTGAGATCCAGCGCGTCGTCTTCGTCGGCTGTGGCACCTCGCTGCACGCCGGCCTTGTGGGCGAATACGCCTTCGAGGACATGGCGGACATCCATTCGGAGGTTCAGCAAGCCGCCGAGTTCCGCTACCGCAATCCCATCATCGGCAGCCGCGACCTCGTCGTCGCCATCTCCCAATCCGGCGAGACCGCCGACACTCTCGCTGCTGTTAGAGAAGCCAACCAGAAAGGCGCCTTCGTCATGGGCCTCTGCAATGTCGTGGGCTCCACCATCGCCCGCGAGACCGGCCGTGGCGTCTATCTCCACGCCGGCCCCGAGATCTCCGTCGCCTCCACCAAGGCCTTCACCTGCCAGGTCGCCGTCATGCTGATGATGGCCCTCAAGCTCGGCCGTGGCCGCCGCTTCTCTCGCGATGAGGGCATGAAGTTCGCCAGGGAGATCGAGCGCATCCCCGAGCTCGTCGAGCAAGTCGTCGCGCAGAGCGAGACCATCGCCGCCATCGCCGCGCGTTATGCCCACCACGAACACGCCTTCTTCATCGGCCGCGGTCCCATGTTCCCCGTCGCGCTCGAAGGCGCGCTCAAACTCAAGGAAATCTCCTACATCCACGCCGAGGGCTACCACGCCGCCGAACTCAAGCACGGCCCAATCGCCCTGCTCACCGAAGGCACACCCGTCATCGCCCTCGCCAATGACATCCCTGGCAAGGACAAGACCCTCGGCAATGTCGAGGAATGCCGTGCCCGCGGCGCCCGCATCCTCGGCATCGTCACCGCCGGCGACCACGAGGCCGCCGAGGTCATGGACGACGTCATCGAAATCCCTGCCTGCCACCCCTTGGTCAGCACCATCCCCGCCGCCGTCGCCCTCCAGCTCCTCGCCTACCACATCGCGAACGAACGCAACTGCGAGATCGACCAACCCCGCAACCTCGCCAAAAGCGTGACCGTCGAGTAAGGCCACCGCCGCACCCTGTGCCCTGCGGAGAGCGGACACTCCTGTCCGCTCAATGCCACATCACTCCTCCAACCCCCGCCTCATCTCCTCAATGCGGCTCAAGGCCACCTCGCTCAGCCCTTCGATCCGCGCGATCTGCTCCAAGGCCGCCAAATCCTCCTTCCTCTTCAACGGCGTTGTCCCCTCGGCACGAAGCTCTTCAATCGCCTCCTTCGCCAGATAGATCGCCGTGTCGTCCCTGCTCTTGCCGCGGGGAATCACACCCGTCAGCACCATCTTCAGATCGGCCGGCAACTCCGTCCATTCCACGATCTCCGCCAAGGGTTCCGCCTTCGCACGAGCAGGTTCGGATAGATAAGCCAACGCTTCCACCGGCTGCCTCTCCAGCCACTCCGCATAGACGTGAATCAGCATCGGCACCCATGGGTCGCAGCCCGTGCTCAGCCCTGATGGATTGTGGTTGGCGGGGAAGTAGCCTTCAATTCGATCCCACGTCGCCTTGCGCTCGGCATACCATTGAAGCGCCGCCTCGCCATCCTCCATGACCCAGCGTCTGGTCAAAGCCAACGCGGAGCTGACTTTTGGGGGCCCCGGCCACGACATCCAAGCAGCCTCTTCGCTGGGTTTGGACCAGCTCAGAGCTCCGATTCTCGTCGCCCATTCTCTCCAATCAGTATCGGCCGGCAGCCCTTCGACAAGCCCTCCCAAGGTCCCCCAATCCTTGTAGCTTAGCCCCTCCTCGGTCACCAATGCCGACCACGCCGCCTCGGGATCCCCGGTGGTCCAGCCCTTCATCAGCCGGGCACTGACCTCATCCGTTCCAAAGCTGTTGAGACCCAGCGGAATCTCCGGCTCATCGAGACCTGCAATCAAGGTGCTCTCCGGATGATCCACCGATGGCAAAGCGGTCCGCTTGCCCCACTCCTCCTTGAAGGCCAGCCAAGTTGCCATGGCCGCGGCCCCATCATGCCGCGCGGCAGCTTCTAGCAACAATCCCGCCTCGGAAGGAAATTGATCCAATCCCCGCGCCAGATCCAGCACCGCGAACCTCTCCAGCAAGGCCTTCCTCAGCGGCAGCAAGCGCTGCCAACATTGGAGTTCCTCCTCCGTCAGCCCAGGCTTCCCCGGCCAGTAGCCGCGATTGCCCAAGAGTTCCTCCAGCTCCGCCATGCCAAGCAGCGACACGGCCTTCTCCAGCGAGCGACTGTCGATCTTGAACTTCGCATCCGCCATCGCCTTCGCCGCGCTGGCATGAATCCACGCGAGCGCATCTTCCCCGGACCTCAAGACCAGCCGCTGCTGCGACTTCCCCGCCGCGAAATCTGCCACCCTGCAATTCTCCCGGACCGGCGGCGGGAAAACCACCAGCCCACACGCCATCGCTACCAGCATGCTGGCGCTTGCCGTGGTCCGGTTCAGTGGCATACGGGCATAATGCCGCGCTTTTCCGCTTTCGTCTGCCGCAAAGCGAATTCGGAAATCCCGCGCTTGCACTTTCCGCCGCAAGCTGGGAAACGCCGCCCGCCTCACCCAAGGGGGCACCATCCGGAATGAAATCGGCCATCGCCTGGCTTGGCATCGAGCTCAATGTCGTCAGCAAGCGGGAGAAGTTCCTCTCGCTGTTAGGCGGCTTTGTTTCCATCCTCTTCCTCGTCCTGATCAGCGAGCGGACTCTGCACCTCCCCCACGCCAGCGGCCTGATCGCCTCGATGGGTGCGAGCGCCGTGCTCCTCTTCGCCGTCCCGCACGGTCAGCTCTCCCAGCCATGGCCCGTGCTTGGCGGGCATTGCCTCTCCGCGCTCATCGGCGTCGCCTGTGCGCGCTGGATCCATCCCGTCCCACTCGCCGCGGCCTGCGCGGTCGGCATTTCCATCGGCGTCATGCACCAGCTCAAGTGCATCCACCCGCCCGGCGGTGCCACGGGTCTCACCGCCGTGCTCGGAGGACCTGCCATCCAGTCGCTCGGCTTCGGCTTCGTGCTCTACCCGGTCTTCGCCAATTGCCTCGTCATGCTCGGCGCGGCGGTCTTCTTCAATTCCTTCTTCCACTGGCGCCGCTACCCCGCCGCCTTCAATCGCCCCGCGACCAACACGGCCTCGAAGAGTCCTGCACCTTCGCATGAGGAAGTCATGGCAGCACTGCGCGAGCTCGATTCCTTCGTGGACATCTCGGAGGAAGACCTCGTGCGCCTCGTGCAGATCCTGCGGCGGCCGGAGCAGCCCACGCTACCGGAAAAGAAGCCCAAGCACGGCAAGGCCCGCGAACTCTGTTAGACAGTTCACTCACCCGGGCTCGGCGCGGGATCGGGATCCTCTGCCGGGGCAGATTCCTCTGGCGGGCGGCCCCGCCTGCCAGAATCTGCTCTCCTGCGAATGAGTTCTTCCTTCGTCGACTCCGGCCATTTCGACCATCCGACCAGCTCGGCAAGAATGTCGTCGTCTACGGAATTCGCGTCCAGCCACTCAAAGGCATCTTGCGGGTGGGCCTCGATCCAGTCCGCAAGCACAAAGACCTCGACCGGGAGGTACTCGGTATGTCCCGAGGTTCCTCTCCAAAATGGAATCCTGCCCCGCCAGAAGAGAAAATCAAACGAGTCGGCCGACTTTAATTCTTCGTCCCATTTCGGCTGCTGCACATTCAGCCAGTCGAGCGCTTGAGCCGGTTCCTCTTTCACCCAGCGCTTGGCAAGCGCCAGGATCGGATTGGTCGTTCCCGCGTCAAAGCCGTGCTCCGCGACCTGCCAGCGGACGGGGAGCAGCTTGGCAGCCCAGTCCGCCCAAGCTGACCCGTCCGGCAGGCCGCTTACGAAGCCACAGAGCTCCGTAGCTGAGCAGAATTCGCCCGACACTCCGTCAATCGCTCTCCAAGCCGCAGCGGCATCCTGCGATGCCCAGCCTTCCAGCAGACTCGCCCCGACGGTATTTTCCTCTTCATCTTTCTCCGGGGCTATCGTGGGAACCTCGCCCACCCCTTCGATCCATTGGCACATGTTATCGATCAGAGGAGACCTATCGGCACTTCGCCACGCTTCCCTGGATTCCAGCCACAGCGTCAGGGTGCCCGGGCCGTCGATTGCCGCGGCCGCCCGAAGGATCAACTGGGCTCCGGCGGGAAATCTCTTCAGGCCAAGTGCCGGGTCGAGCCCGCCCAGTCTTTCGAGCAGGGCCTCACGCAGCGGAGCGAGCTGTTTCCAGCGGGCCCAGCTCCCGTCAGGGAAGGGGGGCTTGGGCCAGTGATCCGGATTGTCGAGCAGTTGGGTGATTTCGTCGCCTCCCAACAGCGCGATGGCCATATGCAGCGACCTCGTGTCGACCTTGAAGTCTGGGTCTTCACTCAAGCGGATGGTGATTTCGCGCAGCCACACCATGGCTTTCCTCATGGACCGGACGCGGAACCTGGTCTCCGATTTCGCGGGGGCAAAGTCAGCCTCCGTGAAGCTCCCGGGCCTCTCTTGCACCGGCGCAGGAAGAACCACCAGGCCACACGCCAGCAGCACCAGCATGCTGGCGGCTCCGGAACTCCAGTTCATCGGCACGCCGTGGTAAAACCGCTATCACCTATTTTTGTGCAAGCTTTCGCCTCCACCCTCAATCCCACGGCGTATCCTCCCTCATCCGCCGGTATTCCGCCTTCCAGCGCTTTCTCAAGGCATTGGCGCGGACCGCAACCCAAGAGGCGCCCGCCACCATTAACAAGCCGATGAAACCCAGAAGAAGGGCGAGGACGGGCTCGCCTTTCCCGAATTGCATGAAGGCGGCGATGATGGTCCCGGCCGCCACCACGGCGAAAAGCTGGGCGCCGAACTCAAGCCCGGCGCAGGGGATGAGGCGCCGCGCCTCGATCCGGTAGCGCCTCCCCGAGGTGACAATCTCGGTGGACATCACCATCGCAAAACCCACGAGGGTCGCGAGAGCCATGGCGGCAATGGCGGCCATTTCGGCTGGGTCGATCCGGTTGAGCCCTCCTCCGAAGGCCTTGATGAAAAGGCCGATCCCGCAAAGCAGTCCTCCCGCCCAAATCAAGGCGCCGGGCACACCGATGAAAATCTGGATCAGAGCGCGGACGGATTTAGGCATCGCGGAGTAATGCTTCTACTACCAGAAGCGGTGCCCGCCGTGAATTTATTTCCGGCCCAGTGCCGCTGCTGTCTTCAGTGCTCCGTCATGAGCAATTCCTCCAGCTCCATCTCCCCCAGCGACACGCGCCCGCTCTCCAGAATCCGGCACCGTAGCCCGCCACGATTGAACATCACCTTCTCCGTGCCCTTCTTCCCGCAGGCCGCATCCATCCAGTAGCAGGGCGCGCACTTCTGCGTCCCCTCTAACAGAACGCCGCCGAGCCGGAAGGTCTTCCCGACCAGCTTGTTCAGATCCACCCCGGAGATCACCACGTTCCGGCGGAAGGCGGAGGCTTCCAAGCTGGCGTCGCCGGCGAACTCCCGCACCACATCGATCGTCTGGCGGTCGATGAAGGTCACCTGGCCCTTGTAGCCTTCCTTCCAGCCGAAGAAGCGGTCGCCGGGGATGCCCTTGCCCGCCACCAGCTCCACGGACTCGTGCGCCTCCGTCCCGTGCGCATCCGGCTCCCGCTCGTGGTGGCCGAAGTAATTGTGGCCCGGCGAGGTATAGATGCCGTGGATGACGACGCGGGACATGATGTTATCGAGGGTGAGTTCCCCGCAAAGCGGCAAGGCGTGTGGAGTGCGGTGGCTCGACACCGCTTTGGCTGTGGGGGCGCTTGGACACCTCCAGTTCGTGACCGTGCTGTGCAGAGTGAACGAAGCGCCCAGCGGAAAGCGCGCTTACCGCCAATTCGCATCCGTCTGCCGCAGCATCACCCACCCCAAGCGAAAGCGGTGTCATGCCACCGCACTCCAAAGGGCACTCCCGCTGATTGGGAGCTGTCTTGGGTAGGCGGCATTCGGACATGGTGGTAATTTCGCCTCTCTGGCGCGGGATTCAATTTTCAAATTCAGCGCGCTTTCTCCAGTGCCACCGCGCAAGCCTTGTAATTCGGCTGCCGGGAATGTGGATCGTAGGACGGATGCGTCAGCCGGTTCACCTCCGGATAGTGCATCGGCAGGAAGACCTGGCCCGGCGACACCGTGGGCGCGAGATACACGGAAGCGACCAGTTCCCCGCGTCGCGAGCGGATCCGCACGGGATCATGCTCCTTGAGCCCCATCCGCCGTGCATCCACCGGATTCACTTCCACGTATACCTCCTGCGGATAGAGCTTCTGCAGAATGTCCGACTTCGCGGTCCTGCTCTGCGTGTGCCACTGGCTGCTCGTCCCACGCCCCGTCAGCAGCAGGAAGGGATACTCCTTGTCCTCCTTCTCCGGCATCTCCGCCGGCGGGGAAAACAAGATCTTCGCCTTCCCACTAGGAGTATAGTAGACACCGTCCTCAAACAGCCGTCTCTCCTTGGAATTTCCCTCCCCATTGGCACTTGGCACTTCTTCCTCACTTGGAACTTTCTTCCACGGCCACTGGATGCCGCCCATCCGGTCGATCATCCCATACCCCTCGATCCCCGTGATGTCGCAGGGCCGGTCCTTCGTCAGGTCCCGCAGCAGGCGGAAGGCCGCCTCCGGGTCCGTCCACCTTCCGAAAAGATCCTCGCAACCCCAGGCATGCGCGATCAGGCGGAAGATCCGGAAATCCGAGAGCGCGATCCCCGGTGCCTCCCGCACCTTCTTCAGCGTGCCGATGCGCCTCTCCGAGTTGATGAAGCAGCCATCCTTCTCCCCCCAGCCCGCGGCGGGCAGCACCAGATCCGCAGCCTGAGCAGACTCCGTGCTGTGGTACATGTCCTGCACCACCAGGAAGTCCAACTTCTCCCGCAGCGCCGCCAGCCGGCCGCTATCGATCCAGGAGTGGAAGGGATTCGTCGCCACGATCCACAGCCCCTTGATCTTGCCCTCCTCCGCGGCGGCCAGGATCTGGTCATAGGCCAGCGAACTCTCCGATGGGATGCTCTCCACCGGGATGCCCAGGCCCTCTGCCACCTTCGCGCGGTGCTCCGGATACGCGAAGTCGTGCCCACCTACGAGAGACGTCGTATTTGAAAACAGGCGCGAGCCCATCGCATTGCACTGGCCCGTGATCGAGTTCGCCCCCGTGCCCGGCTTGCCGATGTTCCCGGTGATCAGCGCCAGATTGATCATCGCCTGCGCCGCGCGCACGCCCTCGTAGGATTGGTTCACGCCCATGGTCCACCACCAGGACACGCGCTTGCCCGGCTCGGACACGGTCATCGCCAAGGCTTCGATCTCCGCCACGCTCATCCCCGTGCTCTCCGCCATTGCCTCCGGCGAGTAGTCCTTCACGAACTCCGCGAACTCATCCACACCCTCCGTCCGCGCGAGCGATGCCGCATCCGTCCTGCCATCCCGCAGGATGCAGTGCGCCAGCGCATAGAGCAGCGGCAGGTCGCCCTTCGGCTTCAACTTCACATGCTGCGTGGCGGCCTGCGCGGTCTCCGTGGCGCGCGGGTCGATCACGATGATCTTCGGGTTCCGCGGGTTCCGCATCACCCGCTGCCACAGGATCGGGTGGGCGATGCATAAGTTCGAGCCGATCAGCACGATCACATCGCTCTCTTCAAAATCCGCATAACTGTACGGCGGCGCATCGAAGCCGAAACTCTGCTTGTACGCCGTGACCGCCGTGGCCATGCACTGGCGCGTGTTCGCATCGCCATGCAGGAAGCCCATACCGAACTTGAACAGACAGCCGAGGAAGGCCATCTCCTCGAAGGGGATCTGCCCCGTGGACAGGAAGGCCACCGACTCCCGCCCGTGCCGCTCCTGAATGCCCTTCAGCCGCGTGGTGAATGCCTCCAGCGCCTCGCCCCAAGCCACCGGCACCAGTTTCCCCTCCGCATCCCGCAGCAGCGGGGTGGTCGCCCGGTCCGGCGCATCCAGCGGATCGAGCGCCTGCCAGCCCTTCGGACAGGCCATCCCCAGATTCACCGGGTAGCCGGCCTGCGGGCTCAGGTTGATCGCCCGGCCCTGCTCATCCAGATGCAGCTTCAGCTGGCAGCCGGTCGCGCAGTAGCCGCAGATCGAGGTGGTGGTGGCCGCCGGCATCAGGCGCCGCGGCACCTTCCCCAGGCCGAAATTCCCCGGCTCCAGCACCAGATCCGCGGTCAGCGGACCCGTGTGCTGCTTCAAAAGCTTGGAAATCAATGGCGGGATGAGAGGCACCACCCCTGAAATAGCAGCCCGCGTGCACGATTTCCAACGCCACTTCCATCGGCGGGCCGGAAGAATCATCCTCCCAATGAGTGCGGTTCATTGCCGCCTTCCGCCAAAACTCCCCCCGCGCGGCGCACTTCGATTGAGGATTAGAGGATTAGTGATTGATGATTTCTCCCGAATCCCCCTACACCCGCGGCGTGAACGAAGACCGCGAGCACGGCCCGCAGCCGCTGGATGCCCTCATGAATTCCTGGGGCCTGGGGAACCACGACCTCGTGGACGCCTCCACCGAGCAGCTGACCCACAAGCAGGTCCAGCGCGCGCGGACCGGCCGAGTGCTGACCCTGCACATGATGCAGAAGGTGACCCGCGCCCTGAACATCGCCGTCTGGTATCGCCTGAAGAAGGACGAGCGGGAGACTTACTTCGAATATCTTCACAAACATCTTCGCGGCTACTTTTTACCAGTGATCTTCGGCTGTGTCCGGAAGGACAGGGATGCGTGGGCCACCTCCAGCCGCGCGATAGGCGACATGATCCGGGCAGCGAGGAAGCGGCTCGGGATCACCCAGAAGCAGCTCGCCAGGCTCGTGCGCGTGACCGGCGGCACGCTCCTTACGTGGGAGAAGGGGAGGCACGAGCCTTCGGAGGCCGCGATGCGGCGGCTCGAGGCGGTGCTGGGCGCCGGGTTCGCGGGCAACGTGGCGCAGCCCGCCCGCTAAGAACTAACAGGGACATCGATATGACTATGCCTGACGACGAAAGGAACATGGGGCCGCAGCCGGTCGGCCCGCTCATGGAGCGGTGGAGCCTGTCGAACCACGACCTTGTGGAAGCATCAATCGAGCAGCTCACCCACAAGCAGGTCCAGCGCGCCTGTTCCGGACGGAAGCTCACCTTGAAGATGATGATGAAGGTGGCGCGCGCGCTGAATATCGCCATCTGGAACCAGCTCAAGCCAGCCGAGAAGGAACGGTTCGTCGAATACGGGCACAAGGACCTGTTCTCCTACGCGAAGGATTTCAACGCAGAGAAGGCCGACCCGAACGAGGAGCTTTTCGGCTAGCTCCCGCCTTCGCCGTTACCTCTGCCCTCAGCCTGATGCTTGGCGATCGCTCGGTGGATCGCGGCGAGGCGCTCCTGGCGCTCCTCCTCAGAGATGCTGACGTGCTTCACCCTGACCCTGTAGCCCCGCGAGGTGGTCTCGTAGCTCGCGAGTGATGCGCCGAGCGCTTGGAAGTAGTCGCCCATGCGCGACGACTCCCAGAAGCTGACGTGATCCTCGCCGCCGAGTTCTTGGAGCGCGGCCTCCTCCCGGATTGCGTCAAGGTGGTCGGGTCGGTCGGAGACCACGACGACAGAGTCGATGCCGTTCGACAGGGACTTCGCGATGTTGTGGACCTCCTGGTCCAGGCCGCTCCCGTCGGCGATCTCGAAGGCTATTTTCATCGATTGCCCCTCCAAGAGCACGTCCACCCAGCCGCCGCCCTCCTCAAGCCTCACCTCGGTGCTGGCCCGAAGGCCGAGGCCGTTCCCGAACTGCTTGATGAGCTGCTGGAGCTGCCTGTGCCTGGTGCCGCCTCGACCGGGCAGCCTGGGTGGGCCGGCATCATCAGGGACTCCGGGCATGGCCTTTTCGTCGCCGGGATCGTTCGCGGGCTCGAAAGTCGTCGGCCCTTTCGCCGCAGGCGGAGCGGGCGGCTTCTCGGTAGGGAGAGGGCTCCCCTCGGCCTCGGTGGGCTTCGGGACGGGCGAGGCCTGAAGGCTTTTCGGAGCGGGGTCCGGCTCGGGGGCCGGGGAGCCGGGGCCGTCGTCCCGTCGTTCCACGTCCTTCCGCTTTGCCGCGTAGGTTTGTCGCGAGTTCTCGACGGCCCTTGTCCTGCGCTGCTCGGATTCCTGGGAGGCCGGAGGAGCTGGCTCGCAGTCGAGGCTGAAGTCCGCGTCGCTGGATCCCGCGCGGCAGACCGCCTCGCCCGTGCGCAGCCTGCGGAAGTCTCCGGCCTCGAAGTGGTCGAACCCGCCCTCCAGCCTCTTGGCGTCGGCGTCGCCGAGGCGGAAGCACACCCGCGTGTGGCAGTTGGCGAGGATCGCGCCGAGGACGCCGTCCTCGCGGGGCGGGAACTGCCCCAGCTCCTGATGCGCCAGGACCAGCCCGAGGCCGTACTTGCGGGCACCGGATAGGATCGCCGCGACCGACGGGGTGAGGAAGTTGTGCGCCTCGTCGAGGTAGAGGAAGAACGGCCGCCTCTCGGACTCGGCCATCGACTGCCGCGTGAGGGCGGCCTGGTAGACGCGGGAGACGAGCAGCGACCCGAGAAGCCACGAGTTCTCCTCGCCGATCAGCCCCTGCGATAGCGGCGCGAGGATGACCTTGCCCTCGTCCATCATGCGCGCCACGTCGAAGCGCTCGCCGCGCTGGGACACCACGTTGCGCACGAGCCGGTGGCGCAGGAAGCCGTTGAGCCGCGTCAGGAGCGAGGCCTGGGTCGAGCCGCGCAGCAGCGGGAACTCCTTGTTCCAGAAGTAGCGCACCTCCGGGTCGCGCACCGTCTTCAGGAACCGCTCCCTGAAGCCCTTCTCGATGAGGAAGCGCTTGAGGTCCATCAGCGTGCCGCCGACGTCGCTCTCCAGGAAGGCCATCGCGGCGTTGCCCAGGACCGCGGTCATCTGGTCGCCCCACGAGGTCGAGAGCCGCTCGAAGATCGCGACGAAGTCCGAGGCCAGCAGGTTCTTCTCCGCGTCCGAGTGGGCGCGCAGGATGTTGAAGCCGACCGGCCAGTCCGCGTCCGCGGGGTCGAAGAGCACGACGTCCTTCACGCGCTCCTCGGGAAGCCGGTCGAGCACCGCGTCGACGAGGTCGCCGTGCGGATCCAGCAGCGCGAGGCCGCGCCCGGCCTCAAGGTCCCGGACGATGAGGCTCAGGAGGAGGGTGCTCTTGCCGCTGCCGCTGGCACCCAGGACGTGCATGTGCCGCAGCCGGTCCCGGGTGCGAAGGCCGCAGGGGATCCGCGAGCCGCCGTGGCCGCAGGTCCCGAGCGCCGCGCCGAAGCCCCGGACGCACGACTCGGGTGCGGGCCAGGTCCGGCGTCGGAGGCGCTCCAGCGCGGGGGCTCCCAGGCCCGCGGCGGGCGGGTGCATGAGGGAGAGCAGCTCGTCGCCGCCGAGGACCATGCCGCTCCTGCGCCACCTGCGGCCGACTACCTCGTCCAGCTCCTCCTCCTCCGTCCTGTCGTAAGCGTCGGCGAGCGCGAGCGAGTTCGTGCCGTCGAGGCGCCCGAGGGCGCGGAGCAGCCGCTCGGCCTGCCGCCCGACGTCCTCCTCGTCTTCGCCCATGACGGTGAGCCGCAGCGTCGCGGCGTAGAGCGGCTTGCGGCACTTCTCCTTCAGGCCGTCGAGCAGCTCCTGCCCGTCCTCAATGAAGGGCTTCCCGCCGTCGCCGGTCACCAGCCGCCAGAGGCTCGCGGCCCAGGGGGTCCGGCACGGGGCGAAGCGCAGCTGCGCCAGCGACAGCGTCTCCGCGCAGCCCTCGCGCATCGCGGCCAGGAGGTCGCCGAGCGGGTCCGCGTGGTGCTCGGCGCGCAGGGGCAGCGCGAACTCCCGCGCGAGGCAGAGGTCGCGGCTCCAGCCGAGTTCCAGGCCGGAGTCCGCCAGCGCCGAGAGCAGGCGGCCGTCCTCCCAGTCCAGCGAGTTGGGGAAGGGAAGCGCGGCGACGGCGTCCGCGAGTGCCGCCGCGTCGTCCGGGTCGACGGCCCACTGGAGCTCGACTTTCCCGCGCGCGGCCAGGATCTCGAAGCAGACCGGTTGCCTCGCCGCGCCGAGCGAGTAGAGGAAGGGCTCGAAGTCGGAGGGCTTCCACCTCACGGTGTCGGGCACGGTCCAGAGCGCCTCGGAGACCTCCGCGAAGTCCTCCGTCAGGTAGCCGGGAGCCTCGCCCGACTCCGCGGTCGAGAATGCGCTCTCCGGCTGGGGCTCGGGCGGCTGGGAGGGGCGCGTCGAGCGCAGCGCGGACAGCAGCCCGCCCTCGCGCCTGCCCTCGTCGGCGAAGCGGGGCCGCTCGGCGTGCTGGCCGTGCCACTCGAAGGGCACGAAGCAAGGCTCGGGCGCGACCGGAACGTCCCATACGGTGTCGCCCCGCCCGAGGCGGTCCCAGCGCAGGAACTCCTCGACGAGCAGGCCACTCCGGGTTGGGTGCATGGGTTGGCGTATCGGATTGTTTCTCCCGGTTCCGGATCAGCCGACGCGGCTCAGCGCGTCGCGCAGCCGTCCCCACAGGCCGGGGCGCGGCGGCTGCTCCTGGAACTGCAGTTCCCCCTCCGGCCTCTGCCCGGCGGCGGCCTCGACCGCGTCGCGCACGATCCGGTCGACGGCGGCGCGGCACATCCTGCGCGTGTCGTCGCGGTGGTAGGTGTCGCCCCGGAAGTGGGTCTCGTAGAACGCGCCGAGGACCGGGACGCGCAGCAGCGCGGCGTCGAGCCCGTACAGCTCGGTCGCGGCGAGGTTGTTCAGCAGGAACAGGAACGAGGCGAGGTTCATTGCGAAGAAGGCGGGACCCCAAAGGTATCCGAGCAGCGCGAGATGCAGGGCGAGCAGGAAGAGCCCGATGCAGAGGATGAGCGCGGACTCCCACCACCTCAGCCGCAGCGGGATCTCGCCGGAGCGGCACGAGAAGTACCACGACGTGCCGAAGGGGGCGGAGCAGACGTCGAAGACGATGCGCCCGCGCCGGACGCGCAGGTAGCGCCGCCGGGCCGAGGCCATGCCGCCCTCCCTCAGCTCCATCTCGGTGACCTCGACGTCGGGCAGCTCCTTCTTCCGGACCGCCTCGCGGATGGAGCCGTAGAAGGCGTCGGTCGAGGTCGTGAACTCCGGCACCGTCACGTACCAGAGCCCGCCTTCCTTGAGCCGCTTCCTGTGCCAGATCCCGAACATGGTGGTCTTCTTTCGCTTCTTGGCTATTCAGCGTGCGCGGCCCGCTCGCGGGTTATCTCGTAGCCGCCGCCGGGCCTCGCGCGGAGGTCGAGGGAGATCAAGACGCGGCGGTCGAACCGCTGCCCGTCGCGGCGGCGGACCGCCAGCGAGCGGATGGCGTAGCGGGCGCGCACGCCGCCCTCGATCGGGGTCGCCGCGACGGGCCCCTCCAGCGTCTCGGACAGCCCCTCGTATCTCGCGACGTAGTCCGCCTGGTCGCGGCGGATGAAGTCGCGGCCGACCTGGCCCTTGTCGTCGAGGTCCGCGGTCTCGGCGTAGTCGGCGGCGAACCCGTCCGCGTCGCCCGCTCCGGCCTTGCGGTGGTGCTCGCCGACGAACCTGAGGACCTCCAGGGGCGCCTGGGCGGGTGCCGCGCCGCCGCGCTCCGCCGGCTTCGACAGCAGGCTCTCCGCGTTTGCGACCGTACGGAACGGTCCCGATGTCGGGGGATATTCCTTCCAGCCCCTGAACTCGACTCCGGCGGGGCAGGCCCGCAGGTCGGCCCCGGCCCAGCGGTCGAACCTCTCCGTCGGGCCGGACTGCGGGTCTCCGGCCTTCTCGACCGGGGTCCACCACCCGTCGAGACCCGCCCCCTCCAGAAGGACAGGCCTGCCGCCGCGCCAGTAGTGGAGGCAGCCCGCGACGTCGCCGGGACGGATCGCCGCGTAGGTCTCTACGGCCCTGAGTGCTCCGCCCGGATCGAGCAGGGCAAGCGCCCGGACCTGCGAGCCGTCGGGTCCGACAGTCTCCTTGCTGAGCGGGTTCACCAGCGGCGCGCAGATGAAGGCCCCGAGGAGCCCGTCGCGCGCGAGGACGCCCAGCTCGGAGTCGGGCGCGTGGTCCGGCAGCTCGGGCGGCTTCCCGGCAAGCGACCCGTCCCAGGCCTCGCCCAGGCCGACGTAGTGGGTGATCGCGCCCCGTTCCGTGACGACGGTGATCCTCGAGGCGTCCGGGGAGGCGAGCAGGACGGTTCCGGGCCCCAGCCCGCCGACCAGGGGGAACGACGCTCCGGTGCGCCTGTCGGTGACGGCGAGCATCGCGCCCCCCTCGAACGACCACGACGGCTCGCCCTTCTCGAGCGGCGAAGCCAGAGAGGAGATCTGCGGTCTGACGGAAAGCGCGCAGCGCCCGGTCTCGGGCAGGGACGGGCCTTCCTGCGCCTCGTCCCGCCGCGGGTCGTTTCGCGCGCGGTCCACCCTGAGGGTGTCCAGGCGGAGGGAGGCGATGCGCCTGCCGGAGAAGAAGAAGCCCACCTCCTCGTCGCCGGTCCAGCGGGGCTGGCCCGCCTCGGGTCCGAAGCGCACCGGCAGCATGGCCGATGCACCGGTCCCGGCATCGAGCACGACGAACCGCGGACCCTCGCAGGCGCAGAAGACCCTTCGTCCGTCGGGGGACCACGCGACGGCCCGCACGGTCGGCAGGGTGCCGGAAGAGGTTACCCGAGCGTGCCTGAGCATGTCGAAGACGGCCAGGCGGGTTCCTCCCTCGCCGGTGAACGCGAGAAGGCGACCGTCGCCCGAGTACGCGGCCACCGATTCCGCGGTGAGGCCCGGCAGCTCCCGGCTGGCGACGACCCGCCATCTGCTTGCCTCCGCCGCGGGAAGGTCCGCGGGAACCTCGTAGCGGAACTCCTCCGGCGCTGGCGCGGGGCGGGCCGCTTGGGGTTCCGGACGGGGCCGACTCCTTTCCTCAACAGCCGGGCCATCCGCCTTGGGAGGCGACTGCGCGGCATCCCTGCTGTGGCCAGCCACCCGCGGCGGGACGGCGAGCGAGGCCAGGGACAGGAGGAAGGTGGCGAGGGCATAGGGAAGCAGCCCGCGGCCCGGGCCCGGCCTCCGGGCCGGTGCGGCTCGCGGAGGGGGCTTTCGTGCGGGCAGGTCCCTGCCCGTGCCGATCCCAGCCAGACACCCGAGAGACCCCGAGGCTGTGGTCGGAAGCGCGGCGAGCCCCATGCCGACCGCGGCGGCGAAGGCGGAATGTCCTCCCTGGAAGGCGGCCCGCCCGGCCAGCGCGAGCACGAGGAGTCCCCCGCCGAGCAGCAGGACGAGGCTGCCGACGCGCGCGCCCCACCGCACCGCGCAGGCCAGGACGAGGTGAGGGGGCAGCGGGAATCCGGTGCCCCGGCGGGCAGCGACCGACCCGGCGGCGAAGGCGAGGGCCGGCAGGGCGAGGGAGGTCGCGACGGCGGTCCCGCTTCCGGGCAGCTCGCGGATTCCGCCCAAGATGATGATCGGCGTGGCGGCCAGCGCCGCGACCGCGGCGACGAGGTCGCCGCGCGCCGCCTGCCGCAGGCCGAGCACGCATTCGCCGACCGATGGGTTGTCGTCCGTAGAGGCCATGGGCTTGAGGGAGGACGCCGAACTCACGGACGGTGATGCGTTGAAACGGGCACTGAAGTCAATAGGACAACTTGTAATGATATGTCAAAGGGCCATGATGGTAAGCAGCAATGAAAAAGGCCGCCCATGGTGGGCGGCCCTGTGCTTCCGCCGCGGCCTATGCCGCTGCGTCCGCGGGCGGGCTCGACAGGAGCCGCCTTGCGCTGCGCTCCAGGTCGAGGAACTCCGCCACCGCCTTCGACGAGTGAGGGTCAGGAAGGCCGGTGGCGTCGTCGAGGAAGACGTAAAGGCGTCTCCCGCGGTCGCAGTAGATCTCCATGCTCAGCTCGCCGTCGCCGCACATGCGGTGCGGCTCGAATTCGACGCCCTCGCCGTGGAAGCCGGTGAAGGGAATTCCGTCGCACTGGAACTCGTGGCAGGCCGGGCGGTCCCAGCCGTGGAAGGCGAGCTGAACGAGCCCGCCGGGGCGCTCGTAGATCTCGTGCGGCGGGGTGCCCAGCCGGAAGAGGAACAGGTGCGCGTCGTTCTTTCGGATGGTGATGTTGACGGTTGTCGGGTCGGTCACGTGGAAGGTACGGATTCACCCGCCATTTTATCACCGTGTCCGGAGTGCTTTGCCGAAGCATGGCTTGGTTATCCACCGGCAGTCTCCTTTCCATTCTAGTGGAAGTATGGTACAATCCGCAGCGAGCTTGTGTGTGGGCTCCTCCAAACCTCATGCGTCTATCCGACGGGGCATTGCAATCCCTTCGCAGGGTTCTAGCCGAACTCGGATTTGCCAAAGAGCTGGAGGCCGCTTCTGCGGCTGACCTCGAGGAGCTAGCCCACTTTCTCCTCAATCTCACGGCGGCGGCGATCAAGACCCGCGAGAAGCTGAGGGAGATCGGTACTGATGTGCCTCCTTCCTCTTTTCCGCCGTCCGGCGAGGGGACGGCAGTCCAAGTCCCGCTGCCGGGTTTCGGGGACAATTGATGTGCGACACGGGGTCTCAGCTAATTCCTACGAAGGTGGTTGATGATGCTCCGTTTCGCCCATGGATCACATTGAGAAATTTGACTTCAGCTATGGCGTCTACACCCGCAAGTCCTCCGAGCATGAGGACTCCCAGGTCCAGTCCATCCAGCGCCAGATCGACGAACTGGCCGACCTCATCGGTCGCGACCAACTCACGGTACACGGCGAGGTCCTGCGCGAGGCGAGGTCGGCCTTCCATCCCGGAAGGCCGGAGTTCGCCAAGCTCGTGCAGCTGACCAGCGAGGGACAGATCAATGCCTGGCTGTGCTGGCACGCCAACAGGCTTTCACGCAATCCCGTGGACGCCGGCGCAATCGTGTACCTCATGGACCAGGGGAAGCTCAATCACATCCGCACGCGCGACCGGATCTACCACAACACGCCCGCGGACAAATTCATTCTCGGGATGGAATTCTCCGTCTCGAAGAAGGACTCCGACGAGAAGAGCGCGCTGGTGAAGAGCGGCATCCTGCGCCGCCACCGCCGAGGCTATCCGAACGGAGCCCCTCCCCCCGGCTATGCCCACCGGAGCCAGGAAAGATCGGGCCATTCCGTCTGGGTAGAGGACGAAGAACGTTTCGGAAAAGTGCGGGAGATCTTGCGGCGCTTCCTCCAGGGGCGCGACTCGCTCTCCACCATCACCCGCCATGCCAGCAAGATCGGCCTCACCACCCGGCCCAAAAGCCGGGTCGGCGGCCGTCCCGTGGTAAGATCGGCAATCCACAGCCGCATTCTGACGAACCCGGTCTATGCCGGCTTCTTCAAGGGAATCGACGGTAAGACCTACGAGTTGGATGTAGCACTTCCGCGAATTCTCACGAAAACCGAGTTCAACCGCATCCAGCAGATCCTCGGCGACCGCCGGGCCACGTCCCGGAACAGAGCCCACCGGGAAGCGACCTACCGGGGATTCATCCGCGGACCCGAAGGAGAATTCGTGGGGCCCGACTTCAAGTTCCATCTCGTCTGCGACTGCAAGGCCAAGTTCTCGCATGTGAAGAAGACCGAATGTCCGGTCTGCGGCACTGCACTCACCGAATTGCGCAGGCCGCGCTACCGGAAATACATCTACTACTCGGTCGTCCGGGACCGCATCAGGACCGGCGTTCGGGCGCGGGCCGTCGAGGAAAGGCGCATCGACGATTTCATTCTGGAGAATGTCGCCCGGCCACTGGCGATATCTCCCGAACTGCGCGACTGGGCCGTCTCCCACCTGGAGAAACTTCACGACGAGGAACTACGCGAGCGAAGGGAGGAGGCGCGGGAGAGCACCAACCTCTTGGGGTTGCTCGCGCGCAAGCGGGCGCGCCTCCGCGAACTGCTCCTTGATGGCCTGATCACGGAGGACGAATACAAAGCCGACGTGGCAAGGATCGAGGAGGAGGTCAGGGCCGAAGCTGACGGTTCGCTCAACTCCCGGACCGATTGGCTCGTGGACGCGAAGCGGGTTCTCAACCTCGCCGCGGAGTTCCATCTCATAATGAAACTGGGGGAGTCGGCAGAGAAAAGGCAGGCTCTAGTGAACCTTTGTTCGAACCTTTTGTGGAATGGTGAAAAACTGAGCATTTCCAACGTCAAACCGATAAATGGCCTGATGGAATGCCTCAAACGCGCGAAGGCTGCTAATCCTCTGTTCGAACCTTCAATCTGGGTTGATACAAAAGGCTCAAATGCGGTTTTTGCGGACGTGCGTCCTGAATTGCTCCGCGGAGTGGACGCACTTCGAACCTTTTTTCAAACTTATCCACAGTCGGGACGAAGATAGGCGCGTACGAGTGGGGTCAGGTTCTGTGGGCTGGGTGAAATGAGCGGCCTCAGGAGATATTAGGGCGTGAGAGGGCGGAATTGCAGCGGCTAAGAAGCCCCTTTTGCTAGGCATCAAAAACACAAAGGAGCAACCGAATTCCACCCACTGGCTATAAGACCCCGCGCAGCTTCGGGTTTTCGGGAAATAGCTATAACGGTAAATTTACCTTCACGAAAAGGTTGAATGCACACGGCAAATAGGACCTCCTTTCGGGCAAGATGTTGGTTTCGTGCAAAGAATGTCGAAGTCCAATAAGGGATTCGGTCCCTTTGTGCCCACATTGCGGGCGACCGAGCCTTTTCCCTAATGTGAATGCGGCGCAGCGCGCAGAGGAACAGGCGAGTCTCGATGAGCGCTATGACACGGCGTGCAAGCTTGCAGATTCCAGCGGTCACTGGGAAAGCCTTCGCGCTTTTGAGGCCGCCGCTGAGCGCAGTCAGGCTGTAATTTGTCGACCATTTGGGGAGGTCCAACGTCTCGCATTTTCGGACGACGAGTTATACGTGACATATTACGTCAGGCAAGAGTCACGAGTGCCTGGCGGGGACGCGTGGGAGGCGGTGCGTTCTCAGGCGGATACGCTTGTATTTGGTGATCAAAATAAAAAGCATATTAGATTTGCGGCTTTGACCCTTTCCGAGACCGGTCCTCTGAGCTATGGCGAATGTTCAATATTGTTGCGGGAGGAAATGATCGGACATCGTGCGTCGCTTTTTGAGGAGAATACGGTATTTTTCGTCCGCAGGCTGGGCCGAGATGAGGGCATCCCATTGGGGTATCGGGCAGAGTGGAGCCATCGTGGCCGCCTCGCTGTAGCTAAGTCGGTGAATCTATCTGGGTGGCACAGCATGGAGCCTCAGCAGCTCTTGTTAGAAGCTGGTGCCACCACAGCAGAGGACCGTTTCGTTGAGGCCCATATTTGGGGGCCAATTACCATTCGCTCGGTTGCAAAGGTGACGGTGCAGGAATGGAACTTCCCACCTCCGTCGGAACTTGCGATCGAGTTAGTGGCGAGTAAGCTTAGCCAATTCGGCGTCGATTTTGTCTTCCCCGGCCTATGAAAGCTGTCCTTTCACCAATTCGGCATCGTGGACTTCTCATGGGTGACGATGGGTCCTGTTCAATGGTTGGTCTGGTCGAAGACAGCGAAAACGTCCAAGTTCACGAGGGCACTCCTTTGCAGTTCCATCGGTGGTTGAGAAATTCTTCCGATCTGATTTTTCTTGCTGATACCGATCGGGCAGAAGTCGGTCGAATCTTGCTGGGGCATGCAAAGGCTGAGGAAGCGTTCTCGCTTCTTCTAGGCGTCTTCGATGAATCACTTGAAAGTAAACTCCGCCGTGCTTGCGCCGCGGAAGTGGAGCGTATATGGGAAGATTGCAGCTTTGCGAGATTAGTCTGTGAGCGCCGTTACTATTCAGAGCCTTTTCCTCATCTCCCACGGTTGAAACGAACGGCTAGGTTACTGAAGGGTGTGGCACCGATGCTAGCAGGCTCTTTATTCCTGCTTGCTAAGCTCCAGCCGATTATTCAGATCCTGTGCGATCGTTGGGAGAATCTAGAAGAAGGGCTTTTCCGAGCCGTCGACAAGCCACGGGCGCGCGGCCTTCTAGCAGATGAAGGGAGCTTCCATCGTTATGCTATCTCGGTGAGGGACGGCATACCAAGTATGAAGTTTGTTGAGAACGAAATGTCACTTCTCGTTGATTCAGGCATTGAGAATTTTGACGGATGGTTTGAGAAATGGGTGCTTCCGATGCCCCAAACGGTTCCCATCGCGGGAATAGGCTTCGAAGAATCGCCGGAATTGTTGGCCGCCTTCATGCCATGGAACGGCTACAACTTTGAGGACGCCATCGTCATCTCCGAGAAGGTGAAGAAGGAGGACATCTATACCTCCATCCACATCGCCGAGTTCGACGTGGCCGCCCGCGATACCAAGCTGGGTCCGGAAGAAATCACGCGGGACATCCCAAACGTGGGTGAAGAAGTGCTCAAGAACCTCGACCACAACGGTATCATCCGCATCGGTGCCGAGGTGAAGCCGGGCGACATCCTCGTCGGCAAGATCACGCCGAAGTCCGAGACCGCACTGGCCCCGGAAGAGCGCCTGCTGCGCGCCATCTTCGGTGAGAAGGCTGCGGACGTGAAGGACACCTCGCTGCGTGCCCCTTTCGGCTGCACCGGCATCGTCCAGGACATCCGCGTGTCCTCGCACGGCAATGCCCGCAAGCGTGCCGAGAAGGTCGATCCGGTGGAGCTCAAGAAGCAGCTCAAGAAGATCAACGACGAGCACAAGAAGAAGGCGGACAAGCTGACCGACGACCTGACGGAAAAGCTCTCCGACATCCTGCTCGGTGAAAAGATCCCGCTGGATACGGTGAACGCCCAGACCGGCGAGATCATCATCCCGGCCAACCGCGAGATCACCAAGGCCCTGCTGCGCAAGCTGGCGTCCGTGCACGATCACATCGAAATCGATCCCTCGCCGATCCGGAACAAGATCCTCGGGATCATCGGTTCCTTCGAGCAGCGCTTCCAGGAGCTCGACACCGAGCGCGAGCACAGGCTCGACCAACTGGAAGCCGGCGATGACGTCGATCCCGGCGTGATCAAGGAAGTGAAGATCTTCATCGTCGCCAAGCGCAAGCTCTCAGTGGGTGACAAGATGGCCGGCCGCCACGGTAACAAGGGCGTTGTCGCCACCATCGTTCCCGAGGAGGACATGCCCTTCCTGGCGGACGGAACTCCGGTGGACATCGTGCTGAATCCGCTCTGTTTGCTTTCCAGAATAAATGTGAGCCAAGCACCGGGTTTTAGAATCTCCGCGCTGACTCCAGAAATGGCGGAGGAAGGCGATATCGTTACACCAATCGGGGAACTGGAGGATGGCAAGTCGACACTCTTCGACGGTCGCAGCGGAGAGCCCTTCCAACAACCCGTCTTGGTTGGCACCATCTCGATGGTAAAGCTCGGCCACTTGGCCGGGGACAAGATCCAAGCCGGTGCCGCTAGTCCCTACAACCTCGCTACCCAGCAGCCGCTGGGTGGCAAGGCCCAATACGGCGGCCAGCGCTTCGGGGAAATGGAAGTCTGGGCCCTCGAGGCCTACGGTGCCGCCTACACCCTGCAGGAATTGCTCACGGTTAAGTCCGACGACGCGCAGGGCCGCACGCGGATTTACGAAGCGATCGTCAAGGGGGACAACAACCTGGAAGCCGGCGCGCCGGAGTCCTTCAACGTCCTCATCAAGGAAATGCAGTCCCTGGGTCTCGACGTCCGTCCCGGACGCCGCGGCGCGGGTAGTCCTGCCGGCGCATCGTCGATCGGTGGGGTGAACGACTTCTCCTTGGACGATCTTACCCTTTAACGTCGGGTATACGAGATGTGGGATCAGACGCCCGCGAGCGGCATCTGTGAGTATGTGGCAAAAGCCGATGCGGGATATGATCTTTGTTGGCAATGATGGAATTCTGCAAGCTCCTCCGCGGTTGTCCCTCTCTCTGCAGAGAGATGGACGCTATTCAAACCTGTGGCGAACCCTTATCCACAGATTGAGGTGAGGAAGGTTGCCCGGGAATAAGGCTCATTGAAGGACGAGACCGCTTTGGGTCATCAAAGGGAGAGTGCTTTTCGGTCCTTCCGGAGATTTAACATTGATTCTGAGTCGTTCTAGAGTCGGGACCCGCGCCGCGGCGGGTGAACGCGTTTCAGTCTGTCTTTGTCTTCATGAAGAAAAATCCCAGAGCGCCGCTTACCAGAGCTTGTAAGGGTGCCAGCCAGAGACTTGATAGGTGGATGAAGACAATTCCTCTTTGTTTCACGTCCAGCGTCGGAACTGACGAGGCCGCAAGGCTGCCTAAAACCGCGAGCAGGTAGAAGGCGGAGAGCCCTATCGCCACAGAATAGAGAGTCGCATCGACGTTTCGGCGCGCTTTCGAAGCCCTAGCGCCCGTTTCGGAGAACAATGCACTGACTATGACGGAGAGACTAGGCATAGTCGATGACATAAACCAACCCCAAGCATCTTGGTTGCCATTCGGCGAGAGGGAGAACTTTCCCCCGGCCGTCATGACGACCAAGAGCAGGAAGATTAATGCTCCGCCGACCATCCAAAGAGCCGCCAATCTCCGCTTGCATCGGTTCCAGGGTAACATGACGGACTTCAGTAATATTTGAGGAAGACTCCCGACTTCTTCAGGTGGGTGTCTCCAGTGAAAGCCGGTTTTCGGATGGCGGGTTCTACTCCCTCACGAGTCTCTATTTCATAGACAAGAACCTCGACTCTTATCTTCTCCGACCAAGGCGAGTCCGTGATCGTGTCGGCGAGTCGGGTCCAGCCCATTTTCCAGAGTTCATCGGCCTCGGAAAGCATTATCTCCTTTCTCGTGTCAGTCCCGTAAGATGCCCCCGTGACCGTAATGACGAAGAGGCGGTACTGTCCTATCTTTCCGGTTAGGAGGGCCTTTATATATCTCGAAAGGTTGAAGTCGCCGTCCTCAAAATGTGTAAGGTCCGCAACGAATCGCCGTGACCCCGGGTCACTCCTCCCGTCTTTGTCGAAGGCTTCCACTTGAGTAACGATAGCGAAGCCATCGTCCCGGAAGCGGAAGTAGCGGCGAGCGCGGTATCCGGCGCTGTCCAGCGCGTTCGCTATCTCGGCGTCCAAATCACCCAGTTTCGCTCCAGCCTTCCGTTCAAATAGCTTTGCATTGAGCGGAACCCTCTCGCAGGGGTTGGGCGGGGTGGATGGAAAGGCAGGCATCATCTCAAGTTCGGACATCTTGGGAGGCGCAGCAGTTTGCTCCTGCTTTGCCGACTCGCTGCAGGAGGCGAGCATCGTTCCAAAGAGGATTACAAATTCTATCCTTTTGATGGTTCGTAGGGCCCGGATTTGAGAGTAGGAAGGAAATGACATGGCTCGCAATTAGCGCTATGGGTTTGAACGAGAGATCGAGGAGTTCGGAGGGGGGCTCCACCCGTGTAGTGTCATTCTAAGATCTCTCGGTTCATGGGTCATGCCTAACTCTGCGAGTTCATGGAATCGGATGAGAAGCAAATGTCAAAACCAATCAGATATTGTCCCTGGATGAAGTGGCGGAGGGACGTCTTGACTTTCCGAGAGGCCGAAGAAGATGGATAGAACATCCAAAGTATAAATTTGAAGAGATAATTCGGGCCAAAAGAACACGCATGACATAAAACTGATCTGTCGCGCATACCCAGAAGCTTGCGGTCTCGGGCACGAGGGGCAGTGCGGGGAAGACCAGGTCAAGCGGCGACATCGTGCCGCGACCATGCACCTAGCGGGAGGAGCCGTGCAGGGGTTGGGGCACTTGGCGCAAGCGGGCCGCTGCTATGCGAACGCGATGAACTCCGGTCCGTCCTCCCCTCCTTGCGGGCATTTTGTCAGAAGATCGGCCGCTGGCTGGCGCATGTAAAACACGAGGATATCGAACTCAGGCTCATCCAGGTGGGCGTGTACACGGATGGATAGCCGCCCATCATTGTCCTGCATTACCTCCATGAGACTGCGTGAAGCGGCTTTGATCCGGTGGTTGGTCTCGAAGCGCCAATCCAGCAGCGCTCCGTGGAGGTCCCGTCGGGAGAGTCGGGAGACCACGAATTCCTCAACCGGAGACGCGAAATCCGATGCCGTGTGAGGTAGAGGTGGCACGACGGGAGTTGATTCTTTGCTCGCAATCCTTCCCGAAAACCCTCGGGATTTCGGGGCGCTTTGGTGGCAGGGCAGGGGCTGAAAGTGCTTGCTTCCCGCTAGGGAACCCCGGGCTATGGGGAACCGGGATTGTGGGGTGCTCCGGTCTCAGCCGCCCAAGAGCCATGAACCGCCTGGTCCTTGGCCATCGCTTTTAGAAGCTCTTCGGCGGGGCCGCGCACTGCGGCCTTGTCACGATACGGGATCCCGTCCCGCCACCGGGCACCGTTGTGCTCCACGGCGAAAAATCCTCCTTCCCTGTCCTCGCTCCAGAAGGTTCCGTGGATCTCTTTTCCTTCATCGAGGACCGCCGAGATCGGGGATGAAACTGTAAGGACGGGGCTCATTGGGTAATGGATATTGGGCGCGTTGCTGGAGCGTTTGGAACATGGCGCCGGATGATCTCTCCAATCCCCGGCAAACTGGGACTGAGCGAGTCGCTGCCGGCTGTATCGGCAGAGCCGCCCGCAGGTCGGCTGAAATTTCGAGCTTGAGTATGGAGTCGGGGTTCACTGCCGCCGTGGGGAAGGCGAGGCCAACTGTCTTGTAATATCCGACCGGCCTTTGCCTTGATTGCTTCATGGTTCACCGATCGGCTGTCGTCAGGATGCTCTCCATTCCCACCGGAAGTTCCGGATATCCGGTGATTGGCGTGGGGAAGATGCCCGATCCGGCTGGCCTGGATTCGGGGTCGGCCGCCCCAAGCGACTCCGGCGGGTGCTTTACCCACAGAATCAGCTTGTCTCCGAAAGCCGTCTCCTCGCGCAGATAGCATTCCGGGATCTCGTCGCAGTCGCCGCAGTAGGTGACCACCCGCGTCGCCACCGGCATCCGCGCGAGTTCACTCCGAACATGCCGGGTGTATTCCGAGTACAGCTCATGCGCGAGCTCCACGCCGTTGTCGATCCGCAGCCCGGGGAGGATGTTCTCCTCGAAGGGATTGAACAGGTAGAAGGCGTCGAAGGACCGGAAGTCCACCCCGGTGATGTTGCCGTGCACGATCTCGGCATTGGCAACGCCGTGTCTCTTCAGCAGGTTCCGGGCGGCGCGCACGAGGCGTTTCCGCTGCTCGACCCCGGTGAAATGGCCTCCGGTCGTCGTGGCCCCGATCATGCAGAACTTTCCAGGTCCGCACCCGATGTCCAGAACCCGCGTGGCAGCCCCTTCCACCAGCCACCTCGCTGCCATCCGGCAAACCTTGACCGGGCTCCAGTGGACGGCGGACAGCTTGCGGACGGGTTCCGGGAAGGTCCGGTCGAACTCACGGTCATCGGGATGCCTGAATAGGTCGATGGCGCACCAGAAGCTGGGGCTGGCGGAGGGTTCGAAGGGTTCGGCGGGTTGTGACGGCATGCGCGGTGCCGTCATTGCAAGCCGGGTGCCATATCGGCGGATCGCACCCGGAGGCTTGTGGCTCAATGCCTCATACGCCCCGGCGTCGGTCCCCATGTTCGCGGGCCGGGGCTTTGGTGCAGATTTTGCACTTGCCGCGACCTCCGCGTGCAGCCTGAGTGGAGGTGGTGATAGCTGCCAACATCCACATCCTGGTTCTGGACCGCGATGCGGATTCCGGGCGCGGCATCCGCGATCTGCTGGCCGGGGCGGGCTATCAGGTATCGCTCGCCTCCAGCGAGGCGGCCGCGCTGAAGCTGGCGGCGGGCGGGCTCTTCAACGTCGTGGTCAAGTCCTCCGGCTCGCATCAGGCGGACGTCGTGGCGCTCATGGAGAAGGTGCGCGGCATCACCCCGGACACGCAGTTCATCTTCATCAGCGCGAAGGCAACCGTCGAGACCGCCGTGGAAGCCATGCGCAAGGGCGCCTTCGACTACCTCCCGAAGCCGCTGCGCGCCGGACAGCTCGTCGGGTCGGTGCGCAGGGCTCTGGACCATCAGGCGCTGGTGGCGGAGGACCAGCAGATCAAGATGCGGCTCCGCCGCCGCTCCGATCCCGACATCTTCGCCGGCAGCAGCAGTGCCATGAAGGAGATCAGCAACCTCATCCGGCAGGTCGCGCCCACGGACGCCACGGTGCTGATCGGAGGGGAGAGCGGCACCGGCAAGGAGGTGGTGGCCCGCGCCATCCATGAGAAGAGCCGCCGCAGGGCGCATCCCTTCATCGCCGTGAACTGCGCCGCCTTGCCGGAGAATCTCATGGAAGCCGAACTCTTCGGCCACGTGCGCGGCGCCTTCACCGGCGCCGTCGGCGACCGCAAGGGCCGCTTCCAGCTCGCCCGGGACGGGACGCTCTTTCTGGACGAGATCGGCGACCTGTCGGGCAAGGGCCAGGGCGACCTGCTACGAGTGCTTGAGGACGGAATGTTCCGCCCCGTCGGTAGCCACAAGGTCGAGCGCGCGGACGTCCGGATCATCGCCGCGACCAACAAGGACCTGGAGGTCGAGGCCGCCAGCGGCGGGCGATTCCGCGAGGATCTGTTCTACCGCCTGAACATCATTTCCATCCACATGCCGCCCCTGCGGGAACGGGCGGAGGACATCGCGCCGCTGGTCGAGGCGTTTGCGGGGCACTTCTGCGCCAAACACCGCAAGAGGCCGAAGAAGTTCAAGAGCGAGGTGATCGGCCTGTTCCAGACCCTCCGCTGGCCGGGCAACGTGCGGCAGCTGCGCAACCTCGTGGAGCGGCTGGTTGTCACCGTTCCCCATTCCGCCGTCGGCCCGGGTGACCTGCCGCCTGCACTGTTGCACGGGAAGAACGAGCCGTCCGCGATCACCATCCAGCCGGGCATGACACTGGCCCAGGTGGAGGCCGAACTCATGCGCCAGACGCTGCTCAAGGTCACCTCCAACCGCGAGGAGGCAGCAAGGGCACTCGGCATCAGCCGCCGTGCCCTGCAATACAAGATCCGGCGCTATCAGCTCGACAAGCTTCCCAAGCGGATCCCCTGAGGCCAGGGGACGGTGTTCCGGCGCACGCGCCAACGACCGCCCGGCGCTTTTGCCACCGAGAAGGCGGCCCGCGAGATGATTCGTGCCGTTCGCGACCGTTAGACTATTTCAACGCCCGGATCCAACCCAGCAGCGCATCGTAGTCCTGTAGCTTGATCCTGCCTCGATGCCGCTGCTCAAAATCTCGCGCTTGCTTAGAGAAGCCCGAGGTGGTCACCAAAATTCCCTTGGTAGCATTCGCGTCATGGACGACTCCGTGCAGGCCTCTTACAATTCCGACGGAGATTTTCTTCTCAGCGGCATAACGCTTGCACTCGACAAGATGAACCTCCTTACCGGTGAGGTCGTTGTTCCAGACGGCTACGATGTCGTGGCCGCCATCATTGCTCTGAGGCGTGAGCCGCACCTCGAATCCTCTTCGAAAAAACACCTCAGCAACGAACTCCTCGAACTCCCGGGGAGTCATCTTGTAAACCTTTTCAGGATTCCGTTTGATGGCGTCAAACAGCGAGATGTTGATGCCGCTGGTGAGTATTCGCCGATCAAAAGAGGAAGCCGTTTCGTAGATTACCTCGCCTCCATCTTCTTCCGAAATCAGTGCCGCAGTCTCGGCAAGGAATTCGGGGAATTCCTCATTTTCTTCGTCAAGCGCCAATGCTCTGTACAAGGCCAGCTCGGAGACCTTTTGCAGGGCGTTGAACTCCAACATTCCCATGTCCAACGGTTGAAAACAGGACACGATTCTGGCATGCTCGTTGGCCCGTGCGATCAAATCCTGTATGGTATCCGCCACCGTGAGCCTCAGTGAGCCATCAAGGACAGCTTGAAGATCCCCCACGGCTCCCATTGAGAAATCCCGCGTGCGCAACAGCCCCAACTCGTGATTGAGTTTTGAAACAACTCCTTCCTCGAAAAGGGACGGAAGTTTCAACGTCTCAATCCCACCGAGCAGCGTTGCAACCGTCTTTCCAATTCCGAAATCGCCGATTCTCGATAGTTCGGCAAAATGAACCGATTCAGCGATTGAGCTGCCGGGGAATGCATTCGCGGTTCGCGTTGCCTCGATTGTCGCAGTCATTTCCGCCACGACTTTGCCAACTATAGATTCCCCAAGGTCGGTAATCCCAAAGTGGGGAAGGACCAACTGGTGAAGCTTCCACGTTTGGTCAAAGGCCAGACCTTTCACTAAGGGAGACTCGCTCATCGCGATAGTCTGTGCACGACGACTCTCGCGTTCAATGCGATTCCCTTGGAGTCGGCCGCTGCCACGCTATCCCGTGCTACAGCCTGCGCGCACCATGGACAACTCAACTCGCAATAACCTCCTCACTCCTTCAAGATCGATACCAATTGCGCATTCTGAGCAGCCACCAATTTGTCAACGTGTTCAGGCCTCCACAGAACGTGAACGCACACGGAGACACCTCTCAACGCTCCTAGGACTTGGCCCGTCGTCTTTGGATCCAGATATGCAGAGAGAACTACGGCCGATTGGGGGAATTTGCTTGCGTTTCGAACAGTTGTCGCCCGGATCGGTGGGCAATCCGAAAAGACTCTAACCGCATTTCCCTTCCGAAGTAGCGCCATCGCGCCTCGACCTAGAATATCCTCCATAATCCCAGGACCTAGATCCAAATTCCGCGCTACCACCAGGAGACCCTCAGACGCCCCGATTGATTGCGCCTGCTTAAGAGCAATGGCGATCCCCGCGCCGAAGACCGCCTTGAGCCCTCCGGTTTCTTTGATCGCAATGTGCCTTATCATGGCAATTAGGTATCAGAGGCTCGCCTTCAGCTTCTGAAACCGAGCTTCGAGAGCATCCAGCTCCTTACGCTTCGCCGCGATAACCCCATCGAGCTTCGCCAGCTCCGCCAAGACTCCAGCGCGGCTGCTGGTCGTCACTGTCTTACCTCCTTTGCGGCCATTGCCCACCTCATTGCCGCCTACGCTCTTAAGCCACGAGGCGACGGTGAGTTGGCTTACCCCGAACTTCTTCGACGCCGCGGTCGCCCCGCCCCGGCCATTCGCCGCGTTGTGCTGGCTCACGAATTCAATAACCTGCTGCTTTTCCTGATCGGAGTAACGCTTACCTTTGGTGGACGCATTCTTGCTGGCCATGGGCTAAGTCTGTCAGCCATTCAGAGGATAATACAAGGGTTTCCCTCCAAGCTGGGAGCGCTAGCGCGGGCAAGTCGGCACCTGATGAGTGCGGATTCTTTATCAGCGGGGGTGGCCGATGGCGAAACCTCGCTTGCCTTCGACTAGCCTTACAAATAATTCTCTGCGGTATGGCCAGACGAGGAGATCCCTACCGAGAAGAAGCAAAGCGCCTGGCCCGCGAGCGCGAGATGGAGAAGGACACGATCTACTATTTGGACTTCACACCCAAAAACGGACGCCCAACGGGCCGCAGCACACTCCTAGACGACCCTTGGTGTGTCAGACTGGCAAAGAACCCGAAAGGCGACGAAGACATGATTGCCGAAGCAGTCCGAGCCTTTGAACAAAAGCATGGCGTTGCTTCCTGGTCCGACGTGGCCAGCAGATACGAGGTGGGCAGCTTTTGGTACCCGTAGTCTAATTTCGGCCGATTTCGACCAGAGGAAGTCTCTCCGGTGATGTAGACGCCCCACCAGCCTTCCTTTGTCCTCGCCGGGCCACTAGCCGCGGAATACGATAGTGCGATCCTCATGAGACGAAAGCGGATTGAGCAATACGAAACAGCTACTTGCCCATTTTGTGGCTACGTTCATTCGGTCTTGGTCGACCAACGTGGAGTAGCGTCTGCCAGAGTTGCTGCTCAGGTCGGCCTGGGGCTTCACAAAGGCAAATGCCCTTCCAGACCAGCCGGCTTTCCTTCAGGGGAAGCAGGAGCCGACCAATCCACAGATGAACGGTCGCCAGAATCTTCGGAGCAGCTCTCTGACAAACCTTCCACAGACAACGAATCAAAATGAGCGATGGTCGAGATGCGGCACTCGGTGGTGGCAGAGGAAGTGATCGCTTGGGTTTCCCCGGATTGCTCAACAAGAGGTCACAAGCTACCCCTACTGAGTTCAATGGGACGGTTCGGTCATTTCTCCGAGAAATCGGGCTTCCGAAGGACGCTTTCTATCTGGGTTTCACTCCCTTTGATGATCGGTACCGCTCTACTTATTGCCTCGACAACTGCGCTCATGCGGAGCGCGAAGGACTGGGCGTCTCCGTCTTTGGATGGATCATTTGGGAGGCGAGGAAGCACCGGTTCATCGAGGCGGAGTTCCACGCAGTCCTGCGGCAAGGCGACGAGCTGATTGACGTTACCCCGCGACCGGATGGCGAAGAGAAGATCTTGTTCGTCCCCGATCCGACCCGAATTCCCGTCCTTGGGCCTCGCGGGTGGGCCACCTACTCGAATTTTATTTCGAGGAACCGAGTGATCGAAGCGAGTCAGAACTCCATTCGCGGTTTCAATCCGAATCTCCGAACATCTTCCTAGCACGCTCGTAATTCCATGAAGGAGTTCAATGTCGAGCAACTTATCGAGCGCCAACTTCATCTGCTGATGGACTTTCCGCGAACGAATCGATACCGAGATCTTTTTGCGGAGTTCTGGCGAAAACCCGATCGAGTGAGAGAGCGAGTCGTTCCGCTTTGGAATCTAAGTCGCTCAACACTATGGAGAAATTGGGAGGTGTCTGAGGATGACATTCCAAGCTGCGTCCTGAAGCTGATTCCAAAGGGAGAACTGTTTGCCAGAATGTTTTGCCGTGAGGCGTATGCCGTGCCCCGACTTTGGAGAGAGCTGCATCAGGACAAGGCGCTCTTGATCGTCGATCATTGGATTCGACAGGTAGAATTGACGCCGCCAGTGCTTGTTCGTCGATCGGACGGAACCTGGGGAAAACGTGACGGCTTTCATCGTCTCGGCATCTCACTTATGTGCCAACCTGACCCCATCCCGATCTGGTTTGAGCAGGCCCAAGAAGTTGACTCAAACTTGCCTCAGTCCACAAACTGTAGGGGCAGCCTCAGACGGATAGATTTCCAATGTCGAAAGCAATCAATGCGGTGCGCTATTCGCGAGCGGGAGATCGCTTTCACTACGTGTGGGCGGCTAGGCGATGCCTCACGATGTTGAACCCGACTTCGCCAGTCCTCTACATCACGGTGGAGGGGTCGCCGGAGCCAGACGCTGACGGAGAACTTGTGATTGATGTTGCCGAGGTTCTCTTGGAGGGGGAGGGCGATGAGTCAGTGCGATACTTCCAGCTCAAGCACTCCACAGTCCGGAAGGCCAGGGCAGTTGCCCTTTCGGAACTCGAAGGAACGCTGCAAGGCTTCGCTGGCCGTTTTCGGGCCAAGACATTGGGCAAGGAGCCCGTATTCGCCCGAAGGTCCTTTTTTGTCGTCTCCAACCGACCGGTGTCCGACAACGTCAAGGAGTCAGTTGCCCGCTTGGCAAGGGGCAATCCGGTCCGCACATCAACCGACAGAAAATTAGCGAGTATTGCCGGTCTAAGGGGACAGGAGTTGAAGGACTTCTATAGCAGCCTCGAGTTCTGGGATGGCGAGGGCGATTACCGGGACCAAGAGCGCGAGTTGCTCTTCGAGGCGTCTCAGTTCACCGCAGGATTGTCGGTAGAGAGCGAGACGTTGAGGCTGGTTGGATTGGTTACTGATCATGCCTTACCCCATTCAAAACGTGGGCGGAAGCCGGGAATGATCTTTCGTGAAGACATCCTCAGGGTATTCGGCGTGGGCCATCCCCAGGATCTGTTTCCAGCTCCCGTTGCAATGGAATCGGTCGAAGGGGCTTTCCTCCGCGACCAGCATAAGGACTTGGTGCGCCAGATTGTCGGGGCAGCCAACCATGTCATCATCCATGCCTCAGGAGGAGTCGGCAAGTCGGTGGTCGCGCGCCAACTTGCGGCGTCCCTGCCGAAGCGTTCGGTCGGCTTAGTCTACGACTGCTTCGGAGGGGGTAGCTACATGAACCAAAGCACGCCCCGCCACCGGCCTTGCGGCGCCTTTACCCAGCTCGCCAACGAACTCGCCGTTTCCGGCCTCTGTCGCGTGATGGTTACGCCTCCGGGGACGCCAGACTTCGAAGTATTGAAGACCTTTCTCCGACGACTCGATGAGGCGTCGGCGACCCTAAAGCGGCGCAGTGCCAAGGCTCTGATCGTTTTGCTGATAGACGCAGCAGACAATGCCGAGATGGCTGCCAATGATTTTGAAGAGAGCGGCTTCGCTCGGATGCTGATCAGAGAGAAGATCCCATCCAACTGCAGAGTCGTCTTCTTGTGCAGGTCCGAGCGAAGGAAGCTTTTGAGGCCCACCTCGAAGGTCCTCACGATCACCCTGAACGGCTTTAGCGTCGCGGAGACACACCGCCACCTTAAGGGGCGGTTCCCAAAGGCGACGAGGAATGAGGCTGTCGAGTTCGCGCGACTGACAGGGGGCAACCCGCGCGTCCAGGCAACTTGTCTTGCCTTCGCGAAGGAGGGCATGCGGCAAATGTTGAACGACCTCGGGCCGGGAAGGGCCACAGTGGACGGGCAAATCGCCGATCAGCTCCGCCTTGCGATAAACAGGCTCACCGATGAGCATCCAGCCTTCATCGGCGAGCAAGTATCGGCCATCTGTCGCGGTCTCGCCGCCCTTCCGCCTTTCATTCCACTCGCCGTCCTTGCTGCGGCTTCGGAAGTTCCGGAAGATGCCGTCAAGAGCTTCATTGCCGATCTGGGGCGTCCTCTTTGGTGCTCAGACGACTCCGTCCAGTTCAGGGACGAGCCGACGGAAACGTGGTTCAAGAGGGAGTTCGCTTCGAATGATGTTGAGCTGGGGCGGTATGCAGCGGCCTTGGAGCCGTTGGCCGCGCAGTTCACCTACGCAGCCAGGTCCCTTCCGGGGCTGTGGCACAAAGCCGGACAGCATGACAAGCTGATCCGTCTTGCCCTTTCGGATGACCTTCTGCCCCACGATAGACCCATTGATGCACGGGACGTGCGCGTGTTTAGGCTCCAGTACGCGCTGAAGGCTGCGCTTAAGTCGAAGCGACTCGTCGACGCGGCCAAGCTGGCAATTCGTGCGGGTGAAGAGATGGCGGGGAACGGGCGCCAGATCGAGCTGCTCCGCGAGAACGCGGACCTTATGGCCGCCCTTCAGGACGACCACCAGATCCAGGAGTGGGCGCATAAGCGTCTACTACGCGGTGCCTGGCAAGGCTCGGAAAACATCTTTGCTGCCTCCTTGCTATCGTCCAGGTCGGACTTTCGGGGTGAGGCAGCGAATTACCTACACTCGGCGGAGCATTGGCTGCAGCTGTATTTCCGCGACCGGGCCAGCCGGGAGGGAGGCGGAATCGACCCCGACTCACTTACCAACTTGGACGTCGCCGAGCTTGGATGGGCGCACCTCGGGCTTTCGGGCCCTCGGGGCTTCTGTGACTACATCAGAAGTTGGCGCCCGGATTCTGCAGTCTACGAGGCAACCCAAAAGGTGATCGGTAGGCTGATCGACGCGGGAAGATTCCCCGAGATCGAATCCATCGCGCGGGGGGGCGCGAGATGCGGTCATCTAATCCTCGCAGTTTGCGGTGAGCTGAGCAGGGTCTCGAAATTCCCTCCGAAGTCGTCATTGAACTGGACCCTTTCGCGCCTTGCCGACGGGAGTCTTAAGACTGAAAAGGCATTCCACAGCTACAAAGATACCCTGCCGGTCTCGGTTGTCGCGTTCTTGGAGGCGTGCGCCTTTCACGGGCTCGATGCTGACCGAATCGTGTCCGCCCTAGAGCGGCATTCTACCCACGTTCCGCCTTGCTACACGCTCGCTAGCGACTACGACACTTTGCAGCGCCATGCCTTCGCCCGGGCCTTGGCCCTGCGTGCCGTCCTGAGAGGGGTGGGGATTGAGTCGCCGTCCATGATCGTGCCTGAACAACGGGGCGACGCGAAGGAAAGCTCTCATGCTCGGACGGAACGGGAGAACAGCAGACTAGTTCTCGAGGAGCTGCTCCCGTTCTACCAATCGAGGGCGACCCTTATAGCTCAGAGCGAAGGATGGCGTGCCATTTCTCTAGGGGGCATGAATACGGGCGATAAGGAGCGTTCCTCTTCGCATGGGGCCAGCATGAGTGGCTTCTTCGATCTGATCCGGGATGAGCTACCTGTCGAGCGGATGCGGTTCGTGGCGCTGCAAGACTCAACAACCGATGAGGATATAGCTTTGCTTCAGCGTGACATTAGCGCGAAGCCGGATCGCCTGCAGAGTTTCGAACGCCTTATCGAGACTGTCCGCATCGCTTATCGGCACTCACAGCTCTACGAACTGGGACGGGCCGGGGAAGCGGCTTGCAGGAGCTTGATAGAGGGGTCGAAGTCCCCGGAGCCCGACGAGCGCGTCGCTTGGAGCGTCGGCCTAGCGCGGGCCGTGTTCTCTTGCAGCAGGGCAGATGCAGGGGCATATTTCGAGGAGGCCGTCGTTGAGTCTTCGAAGTTCGGGGAGGAACTGACCGACCAGTGGGCCGCCATCTGCTCGTTGGCTCGGCAAGGAGCAGATCGTAACTTCAATGGCGCTGAGCTGGCCCACCGTTATCTGCGTTGCGCGGAGTTGGTCGGGGCTTCTGTTGCGCGTGAGAAGTATTGGGACAGACCGGAGGTGTTCCGCGTGATGCTCCAATTCCATCCTCCCTCGGCCTTTTCCGGACTTAGTCGGTGGCGCGAGCGCAATTTGGGCCGCTTTCCCCACCTGATCGAGACAGTGGCAGAGGAGTGTGCCGCGTCGCGAATCGTCGAGGGGCCGGCAGCATTCAGCCTTTCAGGGTTTGAAGGGCCGCACGCCTCCGTAGGCCTTCTGCGCAGGTGCCTTGAGAATAGCCCCCTATCCGACTCCAAGCAGCATTTGTTCGATCAAACGGTCGCGGATATCTATCGAGAGGGCTCTATCCTCAGGGAAAGTGAAAATCTCCAATCACTGGCGTCGAAGTGGGTGCTGGGAGGAGAGTTGCTAGCCGAACTGGGTGAGCGGGCCAGCCGAATGCGGACACCCCCTGCGAAGGTTCCTCCTGATTCCGGGGTTGGGCCGGTTCCGTCGCATCCGGTGGAGTCGCCGGATGACGAGGCGGTGAGAGCCATCGCTTCTTTCGACCTGTCATCCGCGTCCGGGATCTCGCGGGCCTTCGCTAAGATCGAGAGCCTGCCGGCCCCTCGGAGACCTCGCCTTTTCTGGCGAAGCATTTTGAATTCCGTGCCTCGCGGGGGCGAGGTGATGTTCCTCCGCGCAGCGCTTGAGGCCGAGGGGATAGGCTACTATGAGATGCGCGAGCTTGCAGGCACTGCGAAAGGTGATTGGCTCGATCGGGCCTCGGTGCGCCGCGAGTGGCCCACCTTTCTGAAACAGGTAGGCAGGCGATTCTACGCAAGTCTCTCGGAAGTGGGAGGCTTGAGATACTGGCTGCACGAATGCCCGCTTGATGCCCAGGAAACGGCCCAGCTTCGATTGGGCATCCAAGAGGGTATAGCATCGAGTCCTGCAACCCTCCACAGCGGGGGTCTTTTCGGACATGCGTCGCTCCTAGCAGAACAGCTCTCTCCAGCGAATTCGAGGGAGGTTCTCGACTTCGCGCTTTCGCGTTTGGAGCAACACCTCCCGCCCGAGTTCGCAGACGGAGAGTGGGCAGATTGGCTGGCACCCCCGTCGGATGCCAGGGATTCCTTCGCGGGGATGCTGTGGGCCGCCCTTGGCGCACCGGATTCAGCGGACCGCTGGCAGGCAGCCCACTCTGTAAGGCGCTTGGTGGAGCTTGGCTGCGGGGAGGAGATCGCAAGCCTCGTCACTTGGATTGATCAGCCCGCGCCAGCAGCCTTCCTTGGAAAGGATTTTGTATTCTACGTGCACAACGCAAGGCTGTACCTGCTCATAGGCTTGGCGCGCGGCTGCATGGAGAACCCCAGCCCCCTCGTTCCACACATCCACAGATTCGTCGCGCTTGCCTTGGAATCCACACCCCACGCACTGGTCCAGCTCGAAGCAGCGAAGCTCGCCTTGAGTATCTCCGAAAGCGTTGCCGGCCTATTGACCGAGCAAACCGTGGAGCTACTGAAGGGAGTAGGTAGAAGTCCATTTCCGCCCGCCGATGAGGATTCGGAGAGCGGGCAGCGGAAGGTTCAGAATGGCCTCGGCGGGGCGTCCCTTTCCCGCGAGTATCCATACTTCGGACTGGACATAGATAGCTACTGGATACCTGACTTGGCTAGGGTCTTTGACATCTCGAAGGGCGAAGCTGGCAAGCTGATGAGAGATGCCGCCACGCGAGAGCTCGGAGTGCCCGAGACCGCTGCTTATCCTGATGACGCTCGCAAGGCCGTTTGGAGGTCGAGGCGCTCCGGTTGGAAGACGACCTACCACAGCCACGGGTCATACCCGCGAGTAGAGGCTCTTGACTTCTACCACGGCTACCATTCTCTGATGATAGCCGCGGCGAAACTCCTCATGACAAGGTCTGTCCCTCGCAGCAGATGGGACGGAGAGGTCGACGGCAAAGGCAATCGCTGGGATGATTGGATCAGACGCCATCAAATCACCCGGTGTGACGGGCGATGGCTCGCGGATAGGCGGGATCCCACCCTGGCTCCAAGAAAAGCTCGGCCGGTCGGGAGAGAGCCAACGGCTTGGCTCTCTGAGATTGAAATCGGAAACTTCAGGGATGTTCTAACAACTCAGCCGAGTCTCCCCGGGGGGCTATGCGTAAGCGGAAATTGGTGCGACACTGAGCATGACTGGGGTGAGTATGTTGCCGTAACGGGCGCGCTTGTCCGCCGTAGTGCTGCGACTTCGCTCGTCAATGCGATCAGAAGCGAGGAATACCCCCAGCTCTGTAGGCTGGGCGCTCTTCTAGAGGACAGGGATCTCCACGCCGATAGTCCCTTCGACATCATCCCAATCGTCGGTCCTGTCTACACGGGCGACAATGGCTTGGACGGCTTTGACCCTCATTCCCACAGCCTCTCGTACCCTCCCCAGTCGATTAGTGCGGCGGTAGTGGACGGGTTCGGTCTTCACAGCGATCCCGATGGACGGTTTTGGAAGGCTGCCGGCGAGAAGCTACCGGTGTGCTCCAGCGAATCCTGGAGCGAAAAGCCACCTTCCGACGGGAACTCTCGTGTCCGCTACGGCGAACGAGTTTCCGCTTCGATTCGATTCCTGTGCGAGGTTTGCCGGGCGCTCGATCGGGTGTTGCTGATCAGCGTCGAGATCAGCCGCCATATTCCGGACCATTACCGTGATCAGGCGGAAATGTCCGATTCGCACCTTCCGCAAGTGAAGGTCTTCGTCTTTGATGATAGCGGAGCTTTGAAAGATGAATAAGTTGAGGATCAACTTGGGTAAGCAGCTGATTGAGTCGATGGGCTCTCGCCATGAGGTCGACCCCTTGTGTCGGTGGATGTCGCACTACATTTCCGAGAGAATCGAGGCCGCTAGTTCTTCCAGCGGAGAGGCGAAGCTGGCAGCTCAGCGTGAATGCGCGGACGCCATCCTCAAACTCTGGGATCACCGAACGTCAATGCCGCGCGGCTCCAAACCCTTCGAGAAGTTCGACGCGATTTTTGACACTCTCGACCGGATCAATCCCAATGAGCCCAGACTGTTCTTCAGTAGGTTTTTGTCGGATAACCAAGCTGTCGATGGAGAAGTCGGGGCGATCCTCAAGTTGATCGAACTGACAGACCGAGCGGCTAGAGCCCTTCTTTGCGAGCTGCTAGAAACGGCTGTTGAAGAGGCCACCGACGAGGAGACGCGCACTTACCTCAGGGAGGTGAAGGAGACGGATGGCTCGACCGATGTGAGGGCCGTTGCGAGGCTCATTGATCTCAACAAGGGCGCAGCGGACGAGCAGTCAGCCGCCCGAATCGGTTTCTTGGACGAGAGGCTGGACGTTCTGGATCGCTTCATGATCGCTAGCAAAGGTATTCGGCAGCTCATCGCACGGCGGAGAGATGAGTTGGTCTCAGGTGCTAAAAAGGGTCCGCGAGGGGGGTGAGTCGTGAAACCAGAATTGAATTCGCCGTGAGAATCTTGTCCAAGGCCGACGAGCCATTGAGGAATTTAACCTTGGAGTTGGGAGCCAAGAGTCGGGAGAGCTTGGTTGACTTCCTTGGAGACCACGATCTCGTTCACGTGCTCCGCAGCCAGTCACTGTGCCCGGCGCACGATTACTATGTTATGAGCCGAGCTTCGGGACGGCTGCAGCGTCACGTTGCCGCCTTCCTGAAGCGCTCGCAGGTCCGTGAATTTGATCCGTTCGTTCCGATGTTGTCGGAATGGACGTTCCGGCATCTAAGTGATTTCAGCGTTGTTCATGATGGCGCTTCCGACCAATTCCATCTCCGAAATTACCATGGGGAACGCAGTCAACCCTTTGAACGAAGTTACTTGAGAGTGGCTTCTATAGTTACCCTGAGAACAAGGGTCATGAGGCTGGGGAATTTCCACTGGGTGGGCAAGGACTCAGACTTGGTGAATTTCTTCCTGCATTGGGGGATCTGAGCGTCTCCCAAACGGGCTGATTCAGGGGCATTGTACGGCCCTTCTAACGGCAACGTCGCACAATCCAGTTTGGGCGGCGTGTCATTCGTGTGGTGATTTTACGGGGGATCGCCCGCCGTTGTCGAAAGACTTTGAAAAGCGCCTCGAGGCTTTGAGTGGGAATGTCACTGCTCATTTCTTGACGAGATGAGTCAATTCAAGTCCTATGCGTCCGATGTATCGGTTCCTCCCCCCGATTTTGACGTGGTTCGCTGTTATGGCTTTGCCCTTGGGCGCCCAAGGCACCCGCGCGCTCGGGGATCTCGATCAAGACGGGGTGGCCACGGTGCGGGACATCGCGCTGATCGCAGGGCATTTCAATGGCACGGCGACCCTGAACGAGTTGCAGCGGCAGTACGCGGATGTGAACAAGGACGGCGCGATCAACGATGCAGACATGGACGAGTTGGTGAAGGTGATCTTGGGCACGCGCACCCCGGAGACCCTGCCGCTGGCGGGCATCCGCTCGGTTTCCCCGGCCGCCGGGGAAGGGGATGTAGCGGTCACGCGGGAGACCGTGGTGAACTTCACCATTCCGCTGGCGGCGGGCACGACGCTGGATACCACGAAGTTCAGGGCGGAGTTCGGGGGAAAGAAGATCCTTTCGCGGGTGGAACTCTCCAGCGATCGGAAGAAGGCAACTTTGTTTTATCTCGAGCCGCTGCCATCGAATGCCCGGATCCGTGGCGAACTGGAGACGGCGGGGCTTAGCGATTTGCTCGGCCGCCCGGTGGATGGCGATGGTGATGGCCAGGCGGGCGGCGTGTTCCGCTTCAGCTTCGACACGCTGTCGATCACGCCGGTGGCGACGACCGCCATCGTGGGCCGGGTGATCGCTTCCGAGCGGGCGACCGGCGGGCTGGAGACGCCCCTGGCCGGGGTCACGGTCACCGTGGATGGCGCGGAGCAGACCCTGCGGGCGGTCACGGACGCGCAGGGGAATTTCATGCTCAATCCCTGCCCGGCGGGGACCTTCTTCGTGAAGATCGATGGCCGGACCTCTCCGCTCAGCTCCTGGCCCGGTGGGGACTATTATCCGGAGGTCGGCAAGAAATGGCACGCCCTCGCCGGTCGCACGGACAACTTGGCCGGGGGCATCTCCGATACCGTGCGGGGGACGATCTACCTGCCCCTCATCCGGGACGACACCCTGAAGCCGGTGAGCAGCAGCCAGACCACCATGATCCGCTTCCCGGCCGAAGTCCTGGCCGCCAATCCCGCCCTTGCTGGCACAGAGATCCAAGTGCCGGCGAACTCCCTGTTTTCGGATTCGGGGGTCCGTGGGGGTAAAGTCGGGATCGCGCCCGTCGCTCCCGACCGTCTGCCTTCACCGCTGCCTCCGGGGCTGAACCTGCCGATGGTCATCACGATCCAGACGGACGGGGCGACAAACTTCGACCGACCGGTGCCGGTGTCGTTTCCGAATCTGCCGGATCCGGTGACTGGAGAGAAGCTGCCGCCCGGAGCGAAGTCGGCGTTGTGGTCGTTCAACCACGACATCGGCGAGTGGACCATCGCCGGGCCAATGACGGTGAGCGAGGATGGGCTATCGGTAAGGAGCGATCCGGGGACGGGAGTGAGGCAGCCGGGGTGGCATGGCCAGCGGCCAGCAGGTCCCGTGGAAATAGAACCTCCAGTAGATGCGCCTCCGCCGCCCGATTTCTGTGACAACCCACCTCCCCCTGCTGGAAATAATGCCTATAAACTACAATTCAACTGTTTGAGGGAAAAAATTTGTGCCCTGCGCAACGCAAACCCCCAAGATCAGCCAAGATTCCCCGAATTCTTAATGCAGGAGATGTCCAATTCTGGATATCAATCCATGCGGCAAACAATTCAATACAACTCTTGGGGCGACCTCGTTCCACGCTTCGAAGATACATTCGCCGAGCTTTGGTATAGAGGTAACTGGCATTTTGAGTATGAATTGAGACCGGGATTCGAAGCTTATGCGGAAAAGGTGTTCAGCTCTCCAAATTGGCAAGAGGAAGTATCCAGATGGAGGAGGGAACACAATCAATTTCTCAATGGAATAGTTAACCCATGCATTGAGGAGGTATTCAACGATTTTGGCGAATTCGGATTAGATAACGCAACGGTGCACCAGTTAGGATTGGGCGTTGATGACCAAGCCCGCAGCCTGCGGGAAGAGATCATTGAGAAGCACCTTAAAAGGAGAGGGTTTCAAGATCCTGCTCAACCCCAGCCTCTTGCGAAGGCACCGCGAGTCCCGAGAGATTTGTCGTTCTTTGAACTTCAATGCTCAAAAAATCCCTCGGAATTGAAAGTGGGAGAAGAGTTCGAAATCAAAATTATGGTTCGCGGTACGGGAGACACGTTTAATCCCAACGAAGGAGATTTTCTTATATCTCCCAACTTCTATTCGGTCCGATTTGTGGGAAATTCGATATTTGTAACTCCTGTCAGATTGCCTTTTAAAGCATCAGCGGGAAACAGCGCTGATACGCTTCTATTTTACAATCCATTGGGATTTGGGGTTTTAAACCTGCAAATCTCGGATGTAGATTCCGACCAAGATGGCTTGGCCGACGGATATGAGAAATCTTACAAATTGGATCCATTGGTCGCGAAATCGTGGGATGTGGATTCGGATCATGATGGGATCGGGGATATGGACGAATTGTTCATGCGAATGAATCCTTTCAAATATGATTCGGATGAAGACGGAATCACAGATTTAGACGAACTTCACAAATTTGGGCTAGGCGCAGCTCTCAATCCAACTTTGCCTTTCCTTCCCCATGCAAAGGGGCGATACTTGATCGCATTGAGAGATGTTCAAACCGGAGTGGTCCAGCTTCGCGAAGTTTATAACCGTCCCGCAATTTTCATCTTGCCGCCTAATGCTTCCTACGATGTTTACAGCTGGTCTTTGGAGGATTTTCGGTTCGTGAAAATGGAATTTGGCACCGGCTCCTGGTTCGACCCTAAGTTACTCCGAATGATTCAGAGTGAAGCCACCTACTTCGACAGCGATCTGGATGGTTTGCCCGATCTCCTAGAGCAGTTGCTTGGGCTGGAAATTGATAATGCCGATACAGATGACGACGGGATCACCGATCGAGATGAATTATTATATGGATCTTATTTCAAAAAGGTTTCTGAGGCATTTCCCGGGATTGTCGCAGGATCGCCTACAGTTTCCGCTGCTTTCAATATAGCTGCCTCAAACAATCTGGCTTGTGTCGCCATGGGTCAAACAGGCGTATCTATTTTTAATGTCGCCAGCGGCCTCAATCCCACCCGCATCCTCGACGTCGACACTCCCGGAAACGCAGTCGCCGTCGCCTGCGCAGGCACCTACGTCTGCGTCGCCGATGACCAAGCCGGCCTTGCCATCATTGACGTGGGAGATCCGGCAAACATTCGCCTCGCCCGCCAAATTGCCTTCGGCGCATCGGCGACGGCGGTGGCAAGCGATGGCATCACCGCTTACGTGGGCACGGGCAATGGCCGGGTCGTCGCCGTGGATCTGGCGTCCGGCCTGATCTTGTCAAACCTCCCCACCGGAGGATCAGCGGTGGAGGACATGTGCCTGGCGGGAGACATGCTTTATCTGCTCGATGCATCGACATTGCGGGTCTTCAACTCTGCGAACGGTGTGCCGCAGGCTGCGGGTTCAATCGGCGTTTCCCTGCAGCGCGGGAACATGAGCCTGAAGTTCCGGCTTTTCTGCGATGGGAAGACGGCTTACTGCACCCATTCCCGCGGCTATGAGATCGTGAATGTGGAGAATCCCGCCGCGCTGCAACTGGTCCGCTCCCATTCGGACAATCAGTTCGGTTGGAAGCAGATGGTGGCGAACGGTTCTGGCCTGGGCATCGCGGTCTCCAGCCCGAACTCCACGCCGGACGGTCCGCATGACATCGATCTCTACAACGTGGGAGCCGACGGCCGACAGACCAACTTCATCACCACCATCGTGACCCCCGGCCTGGCCCGGGCGGTCTCGCTCTACAATGGATTCGCCTACGTGGCCGACAGCGAGGCGGGCTTGCAGGTGATCAACTACCTCGCCTTCGACAGCCAGGGGCAGCCGCCTTCGATCAGCCTGTCCTCGAACTTCAACCTCGCCGGGGGGACGGCGGAGGAGGGCAAGCGGATGCGCCTGAGCGCCGCGGTGGCAGATGACGTCCAGGTGCGGAACGTCGAGTTCTACGTGAATGGCAAGCTGACCGCGACCGATGGCAACTATCCCTTCGAGTGCGCCTTCCTGACGCCTGCCTTAAACGAGGGCAGCGGGACTTTCACCGTGCGCGCGAAGGCCACCGACACGGGCGGCAATTTCACTTGGACCGACGAGATCACGCTGACCCTGACCCCGGATGCCACTCCGCCGGTAATCGTCTCCCACTCACCCAGCGTGAATTCCCTAGTTGGCGCGATCGGCGAGGCCTGGGTGAAGTTCAATGAGCCGATGTCCGCAGCCAGCTTGGCGGGCGGAATCACTGTGAACGGTGCATCCGGCACGAGCGTGAGCTACCGCGAAAGCACGAACACCGCGTTCATCACCTTCGCCTCGCCGCTGAGTCCGGGGGCGTACCAGCTCAAGATCGCGACAAGCGTCCGGGATGCGGCGGGGAATGCGCTGGCCTCTCCCGTGACGGTTCCCTTCCGCGTTTTCGCACTCACCGACAATGATGCGGACGGTCTGGCCGACGATTGGGAGAGCCTGCTCGGCCTGAACTCCGGCGTGGCCGACAGCGATGGCAACGGGATACGCGATGGCGACGAGGATGCGGATGGCGACGGCCTGACCAATGGCCTGGAGATTCTCGCCGGGACCAATCCCAGCCTGGCGGATACCGATGGCGACGGCCTGCCGGATGGCTTGGAAGACAGCGATCTGGACGGCCTGACCGATGGCCGCGAACTCGTGCTGGGCACGGATCGCTTCCGGCCCGACACCGATGACGATGGCTGGACCGACGAAGCCGAAGTGACGGCTGGCAGCAACCCGCTCGACTCCCGCAGCCGCCCCTATCCCTTCCTGATACAGCCGACGGAACTGACCGCCTTGCACATCGGACGGGCGGGGCAGGGCCTGCTCACCACGGTGGCTTCTCGCCCCGCTGTCACCGCGGCCAAGCTCGCCGCGGGAGGAAGCAGCGGCGGTCTGATCCGCGCTACTCCAGATGTCACCGCGGTGCGCCTGGGCGGAGCGGAGAGCGCACTCGCTGCGGGAGGCACGCTGCGCGCCACGCCGGACATAACCGTCCTGCGCTTCGGCAGCGCGGGCTCCGGCTCATCCAGCGGGCCTGCCGTAGGCCAGGGGGTGATTCTCGCTATTCCGCCCGTGACCGTTTCCCGACCTTTTGACGCTTGGTTCGCGGGCTCGGGAGCCGTCCTGCAAGCCCAACCCCCGATCCGCGCCCAGCGCCAACCTTGATCTCCACCCCGCAATCCATGAAATCGAAAACTCGACGCATTCTGCTGGCGCTGCTGACCTGCATCCCCGCGGGGCAATGTCTTGCCCAAGTCAATCTGGGAAGCAACGGCTCCTACGGCCCTCTGAACGTGACGGCTTCCACCACGCTGCAAGTGCCCCCCGATGGGATCTTCCACTGCACCACCATCACCTTTTCTCCGGGTGCGACGTTGCGTTTCACCAAGAATGCGGCGAATACCCCGGTCTACCTGCTGGCGACGGGGGATATTACCTTCAACGGAGGAGGATCCATAGCCATCAACGTCTCGGGCGGGGATAGCAATGGAGTCGCGGGAGGGATTGGCGGGCCGGGAGGATTTGATGGCGGCCAGGGAGGAGATCAGCCCGGGGATGGCCAGGGCCCCGGGGGCGGTGGCTGGGGCTGGACAGGTCCAACCGGACCCTGGGCTGCCAAGCCTCCAGAACTTCCCTACCGGGGTTCCGCCGGCTTCTCGAATCGCCCCACGCATGCGCAGCAAACCACCACGGCGGGAGCCAAGTATGGCAATTCGCTGCTGATCCCGATCATCGGTGGTTCGGGCGGCGGCGGAGGAAAGACGGACCTTTTGCAATCCAGCTTCGGCGGGGGCGGTGGTGGGGGTGCCGTGGTGGTGGCGTCCAATACCAAGATCAGTTTTGCGATCCCTTACACGGCGATTTCCGCGGAAGGAGGCTCCCCCACATCCACCGGGCAGTCACCGCAATTCGGCGGTGGCAGCGGCGGCGCGGTCCGGATCGTCGCTCCGGAGATCACCGGCGGTCTGGACGTGCGGCTCACCTCGGCCAGCGGCGGTCCTGACAATGCCGGCATGGGACGCTTGCGGGTGGATGCGATCAACCGGGGCAGCTTCCAAGTGGTGGGCAACGACGGAATCTCCGCCCAATATGCCTCGTACGGCTCGAACATGATCGTGTTCCCGCCGAATTTCCCGGTGCTGCGCGTGAAGCAGGTCGGCACCGAGGTGATCGCGGCGAACCGGGTCGATCCCGTGTTCGTTTTATTCCCGGCCGGCTCGCCGGAGGCACAAACGCTCACCGTCACGGTGAAGGACTTCAATACCACGGTGCCCCTGCGCGCGGTGGTGACGCCTCAGAACGGTTCCCGGCAGACCTTCGACTTCACGGTGGACAATTCCGGCGGTGGAAGCACGGATGCATCCGTGCAGGTGAATATCCCCGCGGGCACCGCAAGCCGGGTGGACGTTTGGACCCGTTGAGGCACTTCCAGCGAATATGGCCATGCCGCCCCTCTTCCGCTTCTCCTGCATTGGGCTCACGTGCCTGGGAACAGGCCTGTGTCCCGCCGACACCCTCTTTCTGGAAAACCACGGAGGCAACGCGGGAGCCACGACGACGGCGGATGTTTCCTTGCTCAACGAGCGGCGGATCGTGGGCTTGCAGTTCGACCTGAAAATCCCCGCCGGGCAGGCGGTGCCTTCGGCGGCGCTGGCGGCGGCGGGGATGGAGCATCACCGCCTGAGCAGCCGGGTAGAGGGCGGAAAATTAAAAGTGGTGGTGCATTCACCCACGAACGCGGAGCTGCCGAGCGCGGAAATCCTGTCGATTCCCTTGGCCTTGGGGGCCGGGGCTCCGGAGGGTGGGCCGGCCTATGTGGTGGAGAACCTCATCTTCACGAATGCGGCCGGGCAGAGCATTTCGGCGGCGGTGTTCTATCATCCGCTGGAGGTGTGGCGGCAGGAGCGCTTCAGCGAGGCCCAGCGGGAGGATCCGGAGATCGTGGGCGATCTGAAGGATCCGGACGGGGACGGCTACACGAACATCATGGAGTTCCTGTTCGCGACCAATCCGCTCGTGGCGGACGGGAAGGGGATCGCGGCGGCGGGCCTGACGCGGAGGAAGGTGCCGGGCCCGGGAGGAGAGCTGGTGGCGGGGCCGGTGGTTTTCAGCTTCGAGTTCCCGCGGGTGAAGGGGGCGGAGGGCGTGGACCTGTGGGTGGAGAGTTCGCCCGATCTGAAGACCTGGACGCGAGAAAGCGCGGTACCCGTGAAAGCCGGGCAGGTGGATAGCGTGACGGAACGGATGCGCTTCGTGATCGAATCGGACCCGGCGACGGTGCGACGGAAATTTTTCCGGGTGGGAGTGGCGCGGGTGGAGACTGCCGCGGCGCAGCCGGGGAGCGTGCCGAAGGTGGGCTATGCGGAGTGGGCGGCGCGCTACTTCAATCCCGCAGAGCTTGGGAATGCCGCTCTCGCGGGAGAGCAGGCGGATGCGGACGGGGACTCGCTGGTGAATCTCTTGGAGTATCTGCTGGGAAGTGACCCGCGCGTGCCATCCACGGCAGCGCTGCCGGTCGCGGGGCTCGTGATGGACCAAGGGGTGAGGGCCGCGCAGTTGAAGTACGGTGTCTCCCGCGAAACGACGGGAGCGTATCTGCTGATCGAGGCGAGCACGGATCTGTTATCGTGGACACCGGTGGAGTTCAGCGCGTCGCCGACGGGCCGCGCCTCGGCGACGGCAGTGGAGATCGGCGCGACGATCGAAGGCTTCGCACCGCACAAGCAATTCTTCCGTTTCCAGGTTTCGGATACCCCATGAAAATCATCTTTTTTCTACTGGCATCGGCGGTGGTGGCGCTGGCGGGAGAGCCGCGCGGAGTGGTGGAGGATTGGAATGCGGAATTCCTGGCAGCGGTGCGGAGGCAAGCGCCACCGCCCTGCCTGGTGGCGCGGAATCTGGCGATCCTGCACACGGCGATCTGGCGCGCGGTCAGAGATGCCGGGACAGAAACCGGGGAAGCAGCCGCAGCAGGGGCTGGATACGAGGTGTGCACGGTGCTGTTTGCCGGCGACAAGGAGGGGTTCGAAAAGCTGCTCAAGGCGTCGCCGGCCGCCAAGGGCGAGGCGTTTGAAAAGGGCAGGATGGCCGGACGCGAAGTGCTACGCGAGCGCGAGAATGACGGGGCGAATACGACGGTCCACTACCGCCCGGATCTGGCGGCCGGGATATGGGCGCGGACGACGAACAACCGTCCACCGGAATTGCCGCAATGGGGCGCGGTACGGCCATTTGTGCTGAAATCGCCGGACATGTTCCGGCCGCCGCCGCCGCCGAGTCCGGATAGCGAGCGCTATGCCCGGGATGTGAATGAAGTGCGGGAGATGGGTGGTGCCGTCTCCACGAAGCGGACAGCGGAGCAGGAGCAGATCGCGCGCTTCTGGTCGGACTTCAGCTATACGACGAGTCCGGCGGGGCGCTGGAATGAGATCGCGGGCCGTGCACTGGAGGGGCGGGGGATGGGTCTGAGGGACAAGGCGAAGCTGTTTGCGGTGCTGAACGTGGCGATGGCGGATACCGGGATCGCGATCTGGGAGTGCAAGTATCACTATCGTTTCTGGCGGCCGGTCTCGGCGATCCACGAGGACTTCGACGACAAGAATGCGGCAACGAAGCCCGATCCGGCATGGACTTCGCTGCTGCCGGCACCTTCGCACCCGGACTACGTCTCCGGCCACAGCGGCTTTAGCGCCGCCGCCGCGCTGGTGCTCACACGGATGCTGGGCGAGCCGAAGGAGAAGATTACCGTGACGAACCGGGACATGCCGGGAGTGACCCGGAGCTTCGGCAGCTATGAAGAGGTCGCGATTGAGGCGGGCTGCAGCCGCGTCTACGGCGGGATTCATTTCACCTCCGCGAATGAGGCTGGGGGCGAATTGGGGAGAAAGGTCGCACAAGAAGTGATGAAGAAGTTCGACTGAGTTGTTTGCGCGTGCAGTCCAGTTTGGACGGCATTGCTATTCGGGGCGAACCCCTCCCAGGCTGCCAACCGAATTTCACGTTGAACGACTCGTTAGCCTCGATCCACCTTAGGACGAGATCGTCCCTGAAGCCAGCCCGGATGTCGGCGTTGGGTCGGAGCGGTCAATGTAACGCATGCGGAGGGAATAGATTCGCTCGGAGTCCAGTCCTATTGCACTGCTGGCTCTTGCCTCCGAAGATCTCGACCTCCGTGGTGGTCAGCACCAGTTCGATTGGGAAAGCGGCGTCGGGGCTAAAGTGACGCTTAGCGGTAGTTGCAACAGGAATCCAACGAATTGGGCGTCGACGAGCATTCCTGGGGTGTCGCGCAGATTGAGCGAGCCAGCCCAGACCATGTAGTAGGGACGGGATACTGCCGTGACCAACGGTGATCCTCAACTTCTGGAGTGATAGGAAATCACTTGTTCCAGCGCCTTCACCGCCGTCGTTCTCCACCGCAATTTGGACGCTGGGATGCCTCGTGGTATTCTGAGGATTCATGGGATTCTTCAGAAGGAGAGAGGAGAAGAGGACGGACGAGCTAACGCTGGCTGACTTCGACTCGATCTGGACGAAGTTCTGCTTCCTCGACGAGACGGGCAGCCTGGCCAGCGGGAGGGACCCGTTCTTCACGGTGGGCATGCTGAAGATGAGCCAGCCTTACTATTTGCAGAGCAAGATCGCGTATGAGCGCAACAAGAGGGGATTCTACGACGAGCTGAAGTTCAACAAGCTCTCGCGAAGGAACATCGACTTCGCGAAGTTCGCGGTCGGCGCGGTCTTCGATACCCGGAGCGTGCGCTTCTCGTCCTACACGGTCCACAAGGAGAGCCGCCGCTTCAGGAAAAGCTTCGGCCGAAATCCGTGGAAGGCCTACGAGCGAATCACCCTCAGACTGCTGGACGCCGTCCTTGAGGAGCAGGAGATCCTGATGCTCATAGCGGACCACGTCACGACGCCGAAGGACATCCGCTTCGAGGTGGACACCAAGAGGAAATTCAACTCGTCGAAGAGGCGCCTTGCGCTTGCCGGCGTCTGCAGGTTCGACTCCAAGTCGAACGACCTTCTTCAGGTGGTGGACCTACTTGTCGGCGCGATCACCTACGACCTGAAGGTCTCGCAAGGAATCCTGCCCGGATCCAAATACAAGCGAGAGTTGGTCAGCTACCTCAAGCAGAACCTCGGCGCGTCGTTCTTCGTTGCCGGGTTTGAGAACCGGGACTTCAAGATCTTCGTTGAGAGGATGGGGAAATGAAAAAGGGCGATCGACCCAACGGTCGACGCCCTTTTCCGGTACTAGCCCATCATACACCAATCTGTTAGGGAAATCAAGTTTGTCCACAGCCCTGTCGCCAGCGATGCCGCGAGCGTATCCGGTGAAGGGTCAGTGCCTAGTCGGTGGGAACAACACTGTCGTGGGGTTCGCGACGGTCGCTTGGACTGATTGCCGCCTTCGGCACGCCGACAGGACGCTTCGCCGCTTGGTGCATATTGATCTGGAGTTGCGTCCCTTGGGAGCGGTCCAAGTGGACGGCACGCCGCTCCTGCCGAATATGAAGACGTCGAGCTCCGCGCGGATCAGGCCGTCGGGCGCGACGTCCAGATCGGGAATTCCGATGGGCATCCTTCCTGGCTCGAACCATTGCCGGTCCATGACGAGCACGAAGTCGGCGGCCTTCCGCCCGAACGATCCCTTCCCAGGACGTCCTTGGGCGAGCCGGTAGGACCCGGCTCCCAGGCGTGGGCACCAGACGGCGGCGTCTCCGGTCGTATGAGATGAGGAGCGTCAGTTGGCGTCCCTCCATCCTTCGGCCCGGACTCCGAAGCAGCGACCTCTCGCCGTCGGCCGTGCTGCAGGGAAGCTGCGAGAAGCTCTCGTCGGCCACGTCGGTTGCGAATCTCACCTCGGCCTTGGCGGGCGGAATTGCAGCGTCCGAGGACGAGAAGAACGCTCTGACCATTCCTACCGGCCCTGCCGGATGATTGGAGGGACGGCTTGTTCCCGGGCCTCTGCGCCCGTGGTGGATTCGATGTCGACCTGGCTTTGAAGGACGGCAAGCCAACCACGGCAACGATTTTGTCCAAGGCCGGCAACGTGTGCGGGATCAAAGCCCTCCCGGGAATGACCATCACTCAGGATGGGAAGGAGGTGAAAATCCAGACGGACTCGTCCAGTGTCATCCATTTCGAGACGACAGCCGGCAGCAGCTACCAGATCAGCATGTAGGTATCCGTGCGGCAAGCGACGGCGGGATCTGGCAAGCTCTTGCCGGAGCCCAAGTGAATGCGCAGCAGCGCACAAGGCAAGGGTGCTGCCCTGGACCAGGAAGCCGCGCAACGCCGCGCCGGCGACGAATACCTAACCATCGAGATGGTCCCTTGAGGTGCATCACCGCCTAGCGCTCGAATCCGAGGAGCCCGACGACGTTGACGATTCCGGGGACGAACGCCGGGGCCCAAGCCGCGGACCAGACCCAGCGGGTGCAGCTTTGTGATCACGCGCGGTCTAGCAGAAGTGCCGCCACGGAGCCATCCTCCGCCACTGCCTCCGAGAAGCCAGAGGCGTACGTACCGTCAAGGCTGCCGCTGGGCTTCAGAGGGCCGCAAACGAATTGAAATGGAGCCGATGAGGATCGCGTCGCACAATCGAGTTTGGCGGGATAAAATCGGCGATCTGCCAGCACCCGCAAAGGGAGATGCCCGCGACTCTGCCGGAACTGCTGATTTCGTGCAAAGGGGCGGAATGTCGCGGAGAGTAGACAGGTCCCATAAAGATCGCTCCTACTTTGATGCTTGCGGCCCCTGAAAGCTCAAGGTGAAGCGAGGGCCTCGCCGGGGCGGCGCATGGGGAATTCGATTTCCTGTTCCGCTATGCTGCTTGCGCTATCACCTCGCTCTGTACATCTCTGAGGCAACTCCCACCCCCACCTGATCCCCGAATGAGCCCGCATCTTGAGGAAGGACTTATCAAGGCCGTCTTCGGCATCGCCGCGTCTGTCGGCACCTATATCCTGAAGAAGCTCTATGATGAGCGCTTTCTAGGCACTGTCAGGGGCTCGCGCAGGAATGTCCTTGGCGAATGGGAAGGCACGATAGCGCAAGAGTCGGGACCGAGCGGGGTGCCCGTGGAGTTGCCGATACGGATAGTCTTCACCGCCGGTAGGAAGAGAATCGTGGGAAGGGCTGAATATGAGATGCCCGGCACCCGCCCGACAAGGCTGAGATTTACGGGCGGCTTCCTTTACGACCAGCTCATGCGGCTGAACTACAAGAACCTGGACCCCAACGTAATCCAGTTTGGAAGCTACATCGCGCGCCTCAATGCGGGGGGCGACAAGTTGGAGGGCCAGTACTCGGGCTGGGGTGCCGTGACGGATCGTATCGTCAGCGGAACCGCCGTCCTGACGAAGGTGACCCGACCCAGCCACGAAGGGAGCCAATGAGCGGGGACGGCGGCTTGGGTCTCTAAGCCTCGGCCTGGTATCTGAGCCTCCACCTCCATCGTGGTGGGGAAGCGATAACGACCTCTCCGCGGAGGCTGTTGCGGGGACCGTGGCGTGCTTGTCGCGGCTGACCGGCTCGGCTCCGCAGTGGAGCATGAGGCCGGGAACGTTTGGCGCGCCCTTGGGGCGGCGCGTCGACGGCACCATTATTGGTTTTGTCTGGATGGGAGCCGGCTTCCGCAGGCCTTGTGCTCCCCGGCGAACGCCGATCCAAGGCATCTGCGAAAGGGCTGATTCCCCGGCATTCTACCGCCCCTTCCGCGGGTCATCTCCCACAATCCAGTTTGGGCGGCAACCTCTATGGATCATAAGTTCCCCACAATTTGCCTAAAGTGGACAGTGTCGATGCTGACCTAAGGAGCTGCGGTTCCGAGGAGGTCTCGAGCTTTGTTAGAGCCGAGGCACTCAGGGTTTTCACCATGAAGAGGCCAGCCCGTGTGGTTCTTCGAGATGCGGCCAAGGACCCCGGATTTAATTCATCAGCCGCCCGAAAAACTGGAGATTGGCATGTTACTTCTTGCGGTATTGGTCGATCACGTCCGGCACGAGGCGCTCCGAAAAGCCTGCGAGAAGCCCGACGAGCAATGGCAACAGCGCTAGGGAGACAGGAGCGTCCTGACGCGCAGCAACAGTTGGCGGAGGACTGTTGATGAAATTCAGAGCTTTGTCCGCCGCATTGACCGAAGAATCGTCAGCCTGTGGCTGATTGATCGACGGTTTAGTATCGGCAGGGAGAGCGGCTGGAGTTGGTTGAGAATTTGATGCCGGCGCTTCCGCTGTCGCTTCTGGAAGTGTAAAAGGTCCCAGATTTCTTAGTCCTGCATGAGCGATTAAAAGTTGTAAAAGGATCGCAGCTAAGCATCCAAATCCCACTGCTTGAAAAAGTGGCTTCCCGGCACCCGACAACTCACCAAGATTCCTGCCTGTCACCCCGCTTCGTGAAATGGTGCCAATACGCTGATACGCGCTCAGGGAGGCTCCAGCAATGCCTCCTACGGCTGCGACAAAGGCAGCGGCGTAAGTTGGCTCGTGCCACCATCGGTTGTGAAGCCGGGTGCTGTAAAAGCCAAGAAACGCCGCGACCGACAAAAAGGACATGAAGAAGAAAGAAAAGGTGACCAATGAAAAAAGCTCGTCACGGACTACTTCTATTTGGCGCTTGGTGAGTTGGTTGCGACGTGTTTCGTGTACGAGTTGTCGGCAAAAGGACCTTAGATAGGGTTCGTAATTGGTTGGCAGTGCGGTGATCGCGCCATGTGATGATTGGATTGCGGGTGGCTTTGGCACAGCAGGATCGGGCGCGGCAGGATCGGGCGCGGCAGGATCGGGCACAACCGGGGTTGGCTCGAGTGCTATGCTGCCACCAACTGGACTGCCCAAATTGGAGACAGCTACCGTCGTGACGTAAGCCCCGATGGGAGATAGCAGGAGTCCTCGGCTGTCTTCATCCGTAACGGATTCGAAATCCGTCCTTAGGCCTGGCAACGAAGCCTCAAGATCCCTGATTGGCAAAAGGGTAACCAGCGCCATTTGAATGTCGTGTGCCCTGTGGTGCAGATCCCTGCAGATGGCGTGAAACTCCTGAGCTTTCCTGCTACGAGACCTTAAAGCCAACAACAAGCCACCTTGGATTGGCGTGTCGCCCATTACAGCGCTGCGGAGGTTTAGCTCGCTCTGAACTTGAAGGTCATATTCCGAGAAGAGCTTCTGAAGGTGCGTATGGTCGAGGCCGTTAGCTGGCTCTGAGCCGGGCCACTTCGCACAAGCTGTAACATAGAGGGCTCTCATGCGGGCAACGCGCTGGATTGCGAGATCATTGCGAACCACTCCGGATGACTCGAAGAGCCATCGGGGTGGGATCCCCTTGAAAATCCACTTTATTGGTAGAGAGATCATGGTTTCAATTTTTTGGGCGTCCTCCCGCAAGAGGTGAGCCTGTGTCGGATGGGTCCCTACATTGCGGGCTGAGGCACTATGAGTGGGATTACATGAATACTGAATCCTTCGGCCGACGTGGGTGACCAAATCAGATGGAAAGGATGAAGAACTGGGCCGACTCTGACCTAATCGGAGGATTCGGGAGGTGGCTCAGTGAAACTGACGGATGAGGGTCGGTGCTACACGAGCTTGGTGGCCGCGTTTATGATGATGTCGATCACGCCGCGGACGAACGTATCGATCGTGACCTGGGCTAGCCCAGCCCGCTTGAGAGCCTCCATTCTCGCGAGATCACGCTCTCCGCGCATTAGGCTTTCGAAATTCTTCTTTGTGATCTCCCCTCTGGCAAGCTGGCCGAGCCACTTTTCCACTTCACCCCTCGTTGCATTCAGAAACTCCTCGCCATCTTCGGAAGCTTGCTTCACATGCTCCTTGAAGAGAGTTTTGGCCAGTTTCGTGATGTCGTCCTTGATTTGGTTGACCAAGTTATTGTTCATGATGATGTATCAATTTTTGATATCCGCTGTCTTTATTTTTCCGCTCTCGAGCCCGATAATTGTGTCGAAGGCGCGGCTCACCTGAACCTGCTTGTCGGCAACATACTTGGGCTTGAGCTGGCGCGACTGCTTCCATTCGGAGACGAAGCCACCCAGCAGGTCTCCTTGAGGGTTGAGGAGAAGGCCCCACATTTTGACCGTCATCTGGTTCCTCGGTCTTCCTGCGTCATATTCGTAGGCTTTCTCCAAACTTGTCTGGAGTGAGGAGACCTTCGCCTCTTGGGAGCTGAAGCTCCGTGTCGCGCCGGCCATGGTGTTTTTTGCGTCGACCTTCAAAGCCGTGGCATTTTCGTAAGCTTTCTGGTCGAACGTTGAGATGGTTGAGCACGACACGGCAGAAGCCGCGCAGCTCGAAATAATCGTTATCTTTGCGATGGTTAGCATCGGATGATGAGGTTGTGTTTGTTCTCTGCTCTGCCTCCTCCGTTGCAGAGAGAGGTCTCGTAGTTTGGCGAAGTGGATCCTGGGTATAGGTGGTTAACTCGATGCCAGGAGGTGAGTGAGTCCTGCTCCTTGTGGTCCGTCTGGGCGGGTGAAGGGCCAAGCCGCCCCGAGTTCGTCCGCAGAGCCGTTGAATATGTTCCTGTCCGCGCCGCTACATCCGTGAGTCGATCGCGGCTCGGGTCCGCTGTCGCCGTCCGTATATTGCCAGAGGGTATAGGTCTGCCAAACCTGCGTTGGTATCCCCATGGGGGAATTGGCATACCTCGCGTACCAAAGGGGGCAGTTCGAGAGGATCGGGTCCGCGGCGTGCCCGATCGATTCCCTTAGAAGGTGGCCTCCGTAGATGACCGGCCAGCGTCCGGTCTCGTCCCTGATCATCTGAACGAAGTGCCGTGCCTGGCTAATGCTCATGTCCGGACCGTCGCTTGGCTCCCAGTCCAAGGAGATGAGCTCGTCTGCCTCCGGCCTCGCGTAGTTCAGGAAGTTCTCGACCTGCTCGGTCACCGACGCTCCGGTGGAGAAGTGGTAGGCGCCCCAGAGAAGGCCCAGGTCCTTGGCCTCCTTCCTCCGCGCGTGGTATTTGGAGTCCCTGACGGACGTTCCTTGGGTGGCCTTGTGGATCACGGCTACGATGCCAGCCGCCTTAACGGCCTGGAAGTCGACGGAATTGCCGTGATAGATGTCGATAATTGTGTTGATCATATATTGATGGAATCAAGTTAGGCGGATGAAATCCTTTTTTGTGATGCTCCGGCTCTGCTGGCAGACCTCGAAGCCATTGGAGCTGCCGTTGTGATCGCTGTTCCCCTCAATGGTGGTGAAAGTGTCATTCACCCCGTCGAAGCAAAACCCGGTGTGGGTCCAGTCGGTGGATGTGCGCCGCACCAGGAAGATCTGGCATGCCCCGAGGGTGGGCCAAGGTGGGGGGCTAGTGCCCCCAGGAACGAATCTTTTGGCCGCCTTGGCTTGCGCCGCGAGGCTGTCGCATGACACCGACCCGGGTATGGGCGTTGCCGCGCCTATAAGAGAACATGCTTGCTTCATGACGAAGGTCACGAAGGCAGCGCACCAGAGCCAGTCCTTGCCGTCGTTGCCCCCCGTGTAGGCCCGGACCCAGGGTCCGGCGTTGGGTCCGCCAAGCTCGATGGGATGGGTCAAGAGGTGCTGCCGTGCAATATGAAGAATCGCCGCGTCGACGGTCGTGCCGGGAGGGACACCGACAGCCATGAGCTGTGAGAGAGGTGCCGTTAGGCCGTCCCAAGTTGCCAAGTCTACTACCCCTGAGGCAGGCAGACCTTTGGCTCTCTGGAAATTCTCGAAGGAGACCCTCGTGGCATTGCCGAAGTCGGAGTCTATCGCGGTTTGGAATCCATGGAAGCACAGCCATTCTTGGACTCGCTTCGCCTTCATTTTGGACGCCCCGGCAGCGACGGGTCCGGGAAAGGCCAGTTCGGCCTTAGTTGCGGATGTTGAATAGGCCATTGTCAGTTGTCGTTAGCTGTAATTGTGGGTTTTCTCCCTTAATGGAGAAGTTCGTGCTCTCCGGGCGCTATGCCCGGACGTAGATCAGAGCCGAATAGGGGGCGACTGCGAAGCTGGCGAAGTAGGCCAAGCCGTGCCTCGGGCCTGTGCGGGCGGCAACGTCGTGGCCGCCGTGATCGCGGAAGTCCGGGCTGTAGCCGCTCCAGTCGCTGCTGAACGTGCAGCGCCAGATTCCGCCATGGGGAAGCCCGACCTCGAAGTTCTCCCACGAGCGGTTTGAGAAGTTGAGAATGACTACCACGTCGTCGCCCGGTCCGCCTTGGTCCCAACGGTGGTAGGCGATCACCTTGCTGTCGTCGTCGACGAGGTGGCAGTTCACGTGCTGACCCCGAAGGCCGCGTGTGTCGTCGTGCCAGTTCCTGCGGAGCCGGCAAAGGTCGCGGTAGAGCATATGGATCCCCCCGAAGCGCTCGAGGCGCGACCAGTCGAGGGGTACCTTGTCGGTGAAGCGCTCCGTCCAGTGAATCTCCTGCCCTTGCCATAGCATCGGGATGCCAGGCGTGGTGAGCAGCAGCGCGGCTCCGAGGGTCGTGCGCTTGCGCGCATACCATGACTCCGGGTCGTTGCCGTCAATCTTGCGCGCGAGGTTCTCGTCGTTGCCGGACTCGTCGTGGGACTCGGTGTAGATCACCCGGCGGAAGGCGTCGCCGTTGAAACGTTCTTCCAAAGCCCCGGCGAGCGAGCGCATGTCGCGCGACTCGTCGGACGGCGGGATCAGGGCGTGGCGTGCAGCGTGGACGAACCAATGCCACTCGGCATCCATCCCGGCACCGCCGTCGGGTGTAGGGCGGGTGATCCACCCGTCGTTGTGCCAATCCTCGGCGATCAGGATCTTATGGCGGGGATACTTGTGGAAATGCCTGACCTCGTCCGAGATCCAGCGGAGCAGTCCGTAGCCCTCGGGGTTCCAGCCCTTTCCGTTGTCGAATCCCCAGATGTTGCAGGTGCTGTCGATGCGCAGCCCGTCGCAGTGGCACTCCTCGACGAGGAGCATGACGTAGTCTCGGATGAAGCGGCGGACTTCAGGCCTTCCGAAGTCCGGGCGGGGGCCCCAGTCGGTCAGGCCTCGCTCGTCGTTGTAGAAGTAGATTCCGCCTTGGCCGCGCTCTTGCCAGCCATCGAACTGCCACAGGCATGCCGGGAGGTCGCCCGGTCCGAAGTGGTTGAAGACGCAGTCGGTGATGACCGCGATTCCCAGCTCGTGGGCGCGGTCGACGAAGGCCTTGAATCCCGCCACGCCTCCGTAGCACTCCTCGATTGCGAAGGGCAGTGCGACATTGTAGCCCCAAGAAAACTCAGTGGCGAACTCGTTCGGGGGCATCAGGTGGACGCAGTTGATCCCGAGGTCGGCGAGATGCTCCAATCGCAGGGTGGCGCGCTGCAGTGTGCCGGGACGGTTGCCCGGGTCGTCGTCGAAGGTGCCGAGGTGGAGCTCGTAGATCACCAGCGAGTTGAAGTCCGGCATCCGGAAGCCGTCGTCGGTCCATGGGAAGTCGCGGCTACAGACGATGGACAGGCCGGCCGAGTTCGTCACCTGCCGGGCGCAGGGATCGATGCGGGTGAACACGCTCCCGGAGTCGCGGTTTGTGACCTGGAAGCGGTAGAGCTGATTTGGAGCGATGGCCGGGACATCGATTGACCAGTAGCCGTTTTCCTCGGCGGCCATCCACGCGAGGGAAGTAGGGGCTCCGCGGACCTGGTCCTCCCTGTCATAGAAGGCGACCGCCATGGCTCCCGCGAAGGGTGCCCAGACCCGGAACGTGGTACCTTCGGCGAAGGGCATGCTGCCCATGCCGGGCCGTGCGCTGGCCTTGGCGGCGGCGGGTTGGATGAGAGCGAGTGCCATGGGGGGAATCGTGCTTGTGCCTCGGGAGGCACTTGTCGGGCGCGCAGGGGCCGCCCTCGTTAGAGGCGCGACATCAGGTGGTCGCTTAGGCGCATCGCGAGCGCGACCAGCGTGAGGGAAGGATTGGCCGCGGGGATGTAGGGATAGACGGAAGGGTCGCAGGCGTAGAGGTTCTCGTAGGCGACGAACTCGAGGTTCTCGTCAACTACCCGGTTCTGCCCGGGGCGGCCCATGCGGAGTGTTCCGCCGGCGTGATTGACCGTGCCACCGTTTCCGAAGTGGAGGTTGCCGTCGTCGTTGAGGTCCGCCGGCTCGACCTGGAGAAAGTCCATGAGCTTTCCGAGCAGCGCCGTGACTGCCGGGCGTACGTCCTCGCCGGAGGGATTCGGCGGCACGTGAACGGTGAGCTTGCTTTCCGGACCACCGAGGCGGACCCAGTTCGCATCCATGAGGGGGCTGCCGAAGATGAACTTGAAGTTGACGATGGAGCGGCGGCCGGGGCGGTGGATCGCGTTGAGCACGTCGTCGTCGGCGTGGCGGGAGTTCCAGTATTCGCCGTTGATGACGATCTCCACGTTGAACCAGTGGCCCTGCCATTGCTCCTTCGGGTAGAGAAAGAGCTTCGCGTGCCGGCCGTCGCCGGCGAAAGGCGAGGTCTCCTTGAGGTAGAAGTCGCGACCGGCGGGAGCATAGTAGGAGGGATGGTCCGTGAGGCCGGTTCCGATCAACTCGTGGGGTTCCAGCTTGCTGGCGAGGGCCAGACGGGCGCTTTCCAGGGAGCCGGCGGCGAGGACCACGAACTTGGCGCGGAACTCCCGCTTGCGGTTCCCCACGAGGTCCTGGCACACGACCTTGGTAATCTTGCCGTTCTCCGCGACGAGTTCGGTGACCAGGTGATTGCACTGCACGGTGAGCCGGCCCCGCCCGGGATCCGCGAAGTTCTGGAGGGAGTCGATCAGCAACTCGCCGCTTGAGTAGGTGCCGGTGGATCGGAAAAGGAAGCTCTCCGGCTGGCCGCCGCCAGGCTGGCTGAACTCGGGCTGGTGCAGGGAGCGCGGCGTATCCACCACCTCGAAGCCGGGGAATGCTTCGGACAAGCGCTCGATCAGATTCTCCGAGTAGCGCCCGCCTGTGACGTGCTTGCGCATCAGCTTCTCTGCCGCCTCGTAGCCCCCGCCCCGGAGGTAGTCGGCCACACCCTCCGGCCAATTCGCCAATTCCCAGTCCTTCATGCGGGGGATAAGCCCGGACCAGAACATCGAGCGTCCCCCGAAGTTCATCTGCGGGAACAGGCCGAAGCGGGTCTCGCCGTCGGCGTTCTCGTAGTTCCGCACCTCGTGGCCGTTGATGGACCTGCCGAAGGCGACGAGAGGCTTGTTGTCGACGTGCGTGTCGTACTCAAGGGAGCCTGCCTCCAGGACGAGCACCCGGGGCTTCTTCTCGGGATGGTCCGTCAGGGCATCGGCAAGGGTGCCGCCGCCCATTCCGGAGCCGATGATGATTACGTCCCAGTCGACCGACTCCAGGGCGAGCGCGGGGAGGACGTTCTGCTGCTGCTGGTCCTCGCTGACCCTCAGGTTCTCATAGCCGTGGATGAAGCGATCGGGGATGTAAGGAAACTGGACGTCGGCCTCGTGCAACCGCTGGTCGAAGGGGCTGGCGAAATGAAGGGTGTTCGATTGGATTACCTCACCGTCGAGCTTGAAGCGATACGCGCTGCCGTTCCGGAACAGTGCCTTCTGGAGCTTGAACCGCCACGCACCGTACCAGTAGACCCCGAAGATCTCGCGGCCCCATCCGGTAACCTCGGTAAGCAGCGTTAGCTGGTGGTTGGGACGCAGGGATCCGGTGTCCAGGGAGATCTCGAACTGGTCGCCTGACGCCTCGGCGAGGAGCATCGGGCGGAGGCCCGTGGGCGGGCCACCGTTTGGGCGCGGACTGCGGTTCGGGGGAGCCTCGGAATGATAGTGCCAGAATTCCTGAAAAGAGTTGTCCATATGCCAAGAGGGGAAGCCCGATGAAGGCTTCTGCTTAGTCTTGGCGGACCGGGCTCGACTCTTATGCGGGAGCCTCGAAAATTTCCGACTACTGCGGCGCGAGATTCTGCGCATCCCACTCTGCCCAGAACTCGGCGACGCTCTGGATGGGGAAGCTCTCGTCCGTCCAGTGGTATGAGAGGCGCTCAAGCGCTGGATGCTTCCTGAGAATCACTATATCGTCCCTGCGGGCAGGAGCGATGAGCCGCCTGAGTTCCTTGCAGGCCAGCAGGGGTTTAAGGCTGATCACCTCTACCGTGTCGCAGTGCAACGTCTCCAGCGGCATCTTCTCGAGCGGCGTCAAATCGGTCACTTTGGTGTGCCCGATCCGCAGTACCCTCAGCCTGTCGGTCTTGAGCAGGCTGAGATCGGAGAAGGGGGTCTCCGTGAGGTCCAGGAATTCTAATTGCTGCAAGGATGAGAGCGGCGAGAAATCCTTGATGGAGTTTTGCCAGAACTTCAGTTCCCTCAGATTGCCCAGGCTTCGCAACGGCGAGATGTCGGTGACCTTAGTGCGGCGGAGATCCAGCGCCTCCAACGGCATGCCGGCAAGTGGGCCGATATCAGAGACCGGGGTTTCGTACAAATTGAGTTCGACGATGTGGCCGCCTCGCACGAACTCCAGATCCGTGACCGAGGGAGTGTTCAGAGCCACTTTCCACAAGCCGCCATCAAGGAACTGGGCTGAGCAGCCCGCTGTTTTGCGGACGATCGCGAGCCACCTGAGATCCGCTTCCCACTTTGTCCAGAAAGCCTCGCTGGTCTCGTCCTTGCCCCCGCCAGCAACGATCTGGCGGAGAAGGGGGAGTGTCTTCAGGTTGCTGATGTAGGGCAACTCCTTGGCGGGGAGTTCGTGGAAGTCGTCCCGCAGCGACAAGACCTCCAGAGCCCGCAGCCCGAGCAGGGCGGAGTAGCCCTCCGCCTTGATGCATTTATCCAGGCGCAGTTCGCGGACCGGCAGGCCGCTGAGGAAGCCGAGATCGGTGACAGTCGGGGGCAGTGTGAGGGACTCGATGAGACGCGTGTGGGTGAGCGCTGAGAAATCGGTGATCGAGGTGTCCGCACAATCGAGACTACGGAGCGGGCTGCCGTCCAGAGCGGAGAGGTCCATGACTGGCGTGCCTACGATGGAGAGATTCTCCAACTCCATGCCCTTCAAGGGGGCGAGATCGGTGACGGAGGTACGATCCAGCTTGAGTGACTCGAGCTTCAAGCCCTTGAGGGAGCCCAAGTCGTGAATGCGCGCGCAGTTGCTGAGATTGAGTTCGACGAGCGGCATGCCAGCGAGCGGGCTCAGGTCCGCCACTGCGGTATCACTAAGGTCCAGCGTCAGTTGCCCGTCAACCGCCTGGGGAAGGCGGGATTCCAAAGGCTTGCCGCCGCGGATGGGAAAGGACTCGCGCAGATGTTCCAACCAGTACTGCCGAATGGACTCGTTGTTCCGGTCGATCAGTTCGGCTATGCGGGAAAGCAGAGCCAGAGGGCGGGACTCGGCGGCCATACTTCTGTAGAGCAGGCCGAGGTCTTCGAGAGGAAAGGTTCCATCCGGCCTTTTTTTCGCAGCCACTCGCTCGCACAATTCGGCGTTGGCTTCGGCGCGGGAGGGGGCAGGATCGAGGCTCCGAGCTTTGCGGTAGGCGACTGCGGCCTCCTCTAGGCGGAGGCTTGCCTGGAGCACGTCACCCTTCAGGAGATAGGCTTCGGGGGAGTTGGGCTGTAATCGCAGCGCGTACTCCAACTTGTCGAGCGCTTCAGTGAAGTTCTGCTGCCTCGCTAGCATGTCCGCTTGGCGGACAAAGGCCGGGGCGCTTGCCCGCAGGTCGGCCAAGGCGGATCCGGCGAGCGTGCCGAATACCGCGAGTATGAGTGCGCAGGCGCCAAGCCAGAGGGCTTCCCGTTTATAGCGCCCGAGCAGCAGTAGGAGCTGGCGGCCGACGCCTGCCTGCTCGGCGCGGGTGGCGAAGCCCGCGAAGTAGCTTCGGATTTCGACCTGGAGTTCCTTCACGCTGGGATAGCGGTCTCCCGGCAGAGGGGCCATGGCCTTCCGCGCCACCGCGACGAGCGAGACTGGCGGCCCCTGGCTGCCGCAATGGGGCAAGGGTCTCTGGGAAGGCGTGGCTCCCTCCAAGCGCGTACGGCCGGCGCGGACGTTTTCCAGGACCTCCTTGACGCTTCCGCCTTGGATGGGCGTCTCCAGGAAGAGAATGTTGAAGAGGATCGCGCCGAGAGCATAGATGTCGGCGGCCACGTCGACTGAGGCGGCCTCGCCCCGCGCTTGCTCGGGAGCCATGAACTGCGGAGTTCCCGCGAAGTGGTCCGGGGCCCTGCGGAGGGGGTCTGAGGGCGGCGGGGGGGCGGCGACGCGGACGATCGGGTTGCCCGCTCCGTGGGCGTCTATGGCACCTTCCGTGTCCGGCAGGAGAACCGCTAGGCCCCAGTCCATGACCAGGACCTCGCCGAACTCGCCGAGCATGACGTTCTCGGGCTTCAGGTCGCGGTGGATGACTCGCCGCGAATGGGCGAATGCGACGGCGTCGCAGACTTTCTCGAAGATGAAGAGCAGCTGAGGGAGGGGAAACTTCCGCACCGTGTCGGCATCTCCTGCGGCCATGCGGCCCAGAAGGGCCTTCAGGGTGTCGCCGCGCACGTACTTCATCGTGTAGAAGAGCTGGTCATGCTCATCGACTCCGAGCTCGTGTACCGGGACGATATTGGGGTGCTCGAGCTGACCCGTGATCTGCGCCTCCCCGATGAAGCGCGCGATGGCCTCCTCGCTCGTCTGCGCGCGCATCACCTTCATGGCGACCTGGCGCCGGATCGACATCTCATGGACCCGGAAGACCGTGCCCATCCCCCCGCGGCCGGCCTCCAACTGAACGTCGTATTTCAGGGCCTGGCGGAACTCCGGGGGAAGTAGCCGGTCGACGTAGGCCTGCTGGATGGAGCAGGAAGCCTCCGGATCGTCCTCGTCGTCGCGCACCCGGGTCGCGGAGAGTTCGAGCCCCGGAGACAGGGTGACTACCTCGTTGGGGAAGAGCCGCGTCGGACCGCTGACGCGCCTCTGTCCGATGAAGAGGCCTCCGACGCTGCCGAGGTCCTCCACGGTGAGGACGTGGGATTCAATAGAGAGTAGGGCGTGCTGCGGCAGGAGGCCCGGGTGGGCCAATCGCAGTTGGGAGGACTCGGAGCCGAGGATATATTGCCCAGGAGTCAGGACGCGGTGGAAGAGAAGATCTCCGCGATAATGGACCGCAATTTCGGTACGGGGGACTGGCATATCGAGGGATACCGGGAAGTGACTGATCCAATAGGGAGCGAAAGCTAGGCTCCAGCATATTCCGCGAAGCCGGCGGGAAGGTCCCGGTCAAAGGGGAGCCGCAAGCTGGGCTCGGACGAACGCGAACTGGAAGGCGGCCACCCGGATCAGGTCGCCGTCTCGGAGGATGTGCTGGTCGATGCGCAGCTTGTCCCCATTAACGAAAGTGCCGTTGGTCGAGCCGAGGTCCCGCAACACAAAGTCAGGCTGCCACGGGACGATGGAGAAGTGGCGCTGGCTGATCTCGCGGTGCCCCGCGAAGCACACGTCGCATCCCGGGGAGCGACCGAAGACCAGTGAGCTGCCGACCGGCCGGAGATGGATCACCCCAGCCGGATCGAAGTAGATGATGGAGGGCTCGGAAGGGGGTTCCGGGCTGCCGAAGAGCAGCGTTTTCACCGCCCGCAGGTGATCCAGAAGAACGTCCGTCTCCGCCAAGGTCGAGGCCATGGTTCTGCTGGCATCCAAGACTTCCTTTTCGAAATCGGGCTCGCTCATGAGAAAGAGGCCCTCGCCGTCCGCCGGGGCCGGTTTTGTTCCAGATGCGCCACCTCCAGGCGGAGAAGGCGAAGCAGCCGGTTCTTGATCTGATAGATGTTGTTTTCCGGCATCAGGAAGCTCTCGGCTGCGGCCGAGATCGGCAGGCTTTCAATCACGCAGGCCTCGAAGACCGCCATGGTTTTCGGCTTGATGCGCGGGTTTTGCCTGAGGCGCTTCAATGCTTCCTCAACCAAGGTTTGCCGCCAGGCAGCCTCGATCGCTTCGGCGGCCCGCTCGCCCGGTTCCCATTCCGATTCGGCCTCAAGAAGGCACGCATGTTCGGACAGAGGCAATTCTGCGAGCCGCCGCTGACGGCGGTGGGCATCCCGGATCTTTCCGACGACCAGGGTCAGAAGCCAGTTGCGGAACTTCCCGCGTTTCGCCTCATATGTGAAGTCCGGCAGCTTTCGCATCAGGAGCAGCATAGTCTCCTGCAGGACATCCTTGGCGAGGAATTCGTCCAACCCCCGTTTTCCGCAGAAGCTGAGGACAACGCCGGCATATTTCCGGTAGAAAGCCTCCCAGTCCTGATCTGAGCCCTTTTCTTGGAGCATCCGGAGCTGGGTTTCTGACGTCTTCAAGTCCTCAGCCATCGCCCAATCTGATTAAGCAATTGCGAAAAGCACAGTCAAGTCTCGACGGGGGCAAAATCGGACACATTGACGCCGCGTAAGATTCGGCCGCAGCGGGCCAATCCTCTTTCGAACGGCGGGGTAGCCGCGCGTCCGGCAACCTGATTCCTATCACCGACCTCAACCTAACATCCAGTTCACCTAGCGAACATCCTCCCAAACGGCTCGGGGCGCCCACGGCTCATGACAAATCCAAGGGCGTCCCGGGTCGTCCCTGCCACGAAATGACTAAGCTCATGGAAGCGCTAGAAAGACTCCGCGCCGAACTTTTCGAGGATGCCCCGGGATCTCCGGCGAAAGCCGCTCCGCCGCTCCCTCCATCTCCCTTGCAGGACATTCGTACAGGACGCGCCTTTGAGGCTGCCGTAGACTCCTTGCAGGCGCTGTTGATGGTCGCATGCCAACTGCGTTCCCGTCTTGGGGTGGAACAACCGAGTGCTGCCGCGCTGAACTTGCCCGCTGGGGTATCCAGAGGAATTCCGGACTCCAGCCGATCAAGATCCCAAGGCACCATCTTGCGCGGGGATCGGCCGCGAGCGAAGCCCACCGGGAAGCGCAAAGGCCGCCGGGCGTTCAATTTCTTCCCGCCCGCGCCTTGCGGATCGTCGCGGCGGGCTTGGAGTTCCAGGATGCGGCCCCGAGAAGAGTGGGCGTCCCGCCGCCGAGCGGATTGAGATACGTCAGCAGTCCCGCGGAAGAAGCCCCATTTGCGCTTCATGTCAGACACTCCAGAGGGTGGGGCAACTCGCGGAGACGCTTTCCCACTTATGAATAGAAAGATTGTCCTCGTTCGCCATCAGGAGCCCCTGCATCATGGGTGGAGCAAGCGCTCCTTTGATCCCGCCGCCTCGCACATCAGGCGCAAGATCAAGGTGAGCGGGACAAGCTTCGACGAGTCGTTTTCCCCGGTGCGTCTGGTCGGCCGCTTTCCCGGAAAGGGGATGCAGCCTACGGAGCGACCAGTCCGGATGGTCGTGCCGGGAATGGGCAAAAACACCTCCTCCGCCTACGTCGTGCGTGCGCAGATGGAGGACGAGGACGCTGCAGCCCGCCTGGCGTTCGACCGGCGTGAGGAAGTCTTGGGCGTCTTCGCCGACGTTCCCATTGGCCTGGCGCCGTCCCCCGGTGACGGGCCTCCGGTGGGAGATAGCGGAGACGTGGCGCGAAAGCTCGGGGTGGCCGCGCTGGCACGTGCCGGCTGCACCGGCAGGAATACGCGCATCGCGATCGTTGACAGCGGCGTGGACGGCACCGTGGTGCCGGTTGCCGGCGGCTGGAGTCCGCTGTCGCCTGCCGCTGCGGGCTACCTTCCGCCGGGCGGCGTCCGCGCGGGCGAAGGGGACTGGCAGCATCACGGGACCATGTGCGCCTACGATGCTCGCATCGCCGCGCCGGAGGCCGCGATCTATGACTACCGGCTGATGACCGGGCTTCAGGACAAGGTCCCGTCCATGCTTTCCGACGCGGTTGCAGCCTTCGCCGAGCTATACGCGTTCCTCCAAGCCCATCCCGGACCGCTGATCGTAAGCAACAGCTGGTGCCTTTTCGATCGCGCGGACGACGCGCCGGTCGGCAGCCCTGAGAACTACTGCTCCAATCTCAACCATCCGTTCAACAGAATCGTGTCCACCTTGGTGGGTGCCGGCGCGGATGTCCTGTTTGCGGCAGGCAACTGCGGGATCGAATGTCCGAACTGGCGCTGCGGCCCGAACGACGTGGGATGCGGAAACAGCATCCACGGTGCCAGTTCCCACCCGGATGTTCTGACGGTGGCCGCCGTTACCATCCATGAGGAGAGGCTCGGCTACTCTTCACAGGGGCCGGGCGGAATTGCGCTGATGAAGCCGGACCTCTGCGGTTACAGCCACTTCGAGGGATCGGGGCTTTATGCCGCGGATGTCGGCACTTCGGCCGCGTGTCCGGTAGTTGCCGGAGTGGTGGCAGCCCTGCGCCAGCGGGCTTCTTCCAGTGAAGTCACGCCGCCACAGCTTAAGGCGGCGCTACAGCGAACGGCGAGGGATCTGGGCGGGGTTGGCTTTGACTACGACTACGGCTACGGCGTGATTGATCCCCCGGCCGCAATGGCGATGCTCGGCATGGGTGACTCTCTTCGATAGGATTTCGTCGGCAAACCGGTCCTATTTCCGCTCCGGCCCTCTCGGGAATTTGCTCCCGCGACGATGGATTTTGAGTTGTTAATGGAGACCATTCTGTCTATACCACATTTGTCATGAGCGATCTGGCGGTCGCGGCAAAGAATCCGCAGTTCCTCCCGCCGCGGCCGCCCCCTCTATGCTCCCGTTAAGTTAAGGGGCAATTTACAAGCAGGTGTTGCCAACGATATGCCGCGGTTGAACGAGAACGGCGTCGACATTTTTGGGCCGTGGGATGCCTGCGGCGATGTTTCGGCCAGCACTGCTCGTCGTAAGGGCTAGGGGGCTGCGTTAGAATGGGCGGATGTTCAAGCCGAAGACCGAAAGGCTTGAGGATCTAGAAGGCGCCTCCTCCGAGAGAGTGGAAAGGCGGGGTGACGGCGGGTTCATCCTGTCGAATTCGCCCCAGTTGGTGAGTGTCTTTCCTTTTAAAACATCAGGTTGTTCGCTCTGCGCGTGAGGCAGGGGCGCCGGGTTGGGCACAAGTCGAACAATCAAGTTTATGCGCCGCTGACGCCTTTAAAACGGCGCCTAGGAATCCGCGTCGTGAGGATGGGCTTATGGGAAAAGGGCGATCGACCCAACGGTCGACGCCCTTTTCTGATAACGCTTCATCATGCGTCATTTTGTTAGAAAAGCAATCTGTGTATGGTCGGGTGGTCCCAGTGGGTATTCCCCGATCGTCGGCCGATGGCTACCAGCGGATCGTGTGTAGCATTGCGGCCAAGGCCGCTATCGCCTCGTCGTGCGAGAGGTCCGAACGCTCAACGGAAACCGCGAGTTCGTCGAGGCCGACTCGGCCCGGAGCCGTGAAGGTCAGGCCCTGTGAGCGGCAGAAGATCTCCAGCCAGAGGACAGCAAGACGCTTGTTGCCGTCGGTCACCGGGTGGTCCTTGATGATGTAGTAGAAGAAGGCCGCCGCCTTGTCGGCGTCGGTGGGGTAGCGCTGGGTCCCGTAGAAGCCACCGTATACCGTCTTCACGATAGAGTCGATGCGCTTGGCATTGCCGGCTCCCAGTGGGAATGCGATCCCGTCGCGCCTCGCGAGGTCGCTATACGCCTCGCACAATAGTTCTGAGATCGGGTGCATGGATGGTCCGCTTGCCCCTGTCGTAGAGGCGGAGGGACCTTATTTCCTCCGATCTGGCCGAGTAGGATGCGGCAACGAGCTTCGCGAACGCATCAGGCGACTGTGACTCCAGATTGTCCGGCTTTGGTCGACGCTTGTTCTGCTTTTTCATGCTGCGATTCTAGCATATTCCGATCCGGATGTTAAGTCCGCCCGGGCAGCACATTCCCGCCATCGGCGAACGGCTGGCACTAGTCACGGGCGATCCACGCTGATGGCACGCCCGTCGTGCCGTATAGCGCGATCTCGACCTCCACTTCGAGTATGCCTCCGGGCGCCTCTCGCGCTTCCGGGATTCCACGAGGGACCCTCCCGCGCCTGAACCACTCGCGGTGGGTGATGATCGCGTAGTCTACCGCCTTCCCCACTATCCTCCCTCCTTCCAGCGCCTCGGAGGGCGTGCCCGGCCTCTCGGGCCGCCACAGGTAGGTGCCGAGCAAGCCTTGGCGCTTGTCGTATGCGAGGAGCCGCATGGAGTGTCTCGCCTCGCGCCTCCCGTCGACGATGCGGATTCGGGACGTTGACCCGTCGAGGCTCCAGCAGGGCAGCTCCATGAACGCGCAGTCCGCCAGTTGTGCCGAGAGGCCGACCTTCAGCTTGGCGGTTGGGTTCGCCTCGCGCAGGGACGACGAAATACGCTCCAGCGTCTCCGCCAGGGAAGGGTAGCGTCGTATGATGCTCTCGAATGTCTCCCGATCCATAGGCGGCAAGCGACCTCTGGGTTCTTGCCTTGTGCTCATCCTAACGTACGGGTCGGCGATGCGCAAAGGTCCGGCCAGTTGGAGAGAAGAAGGGGCCGCCGCTGGGAAGCGGCGGCCCTGTTGTTGGGCCCTCAGCTGAGCCCGACCGCGGCGTCGAAGAGCCCGTGAAGCGCCTCGCCCCGGTGGAGCGCCGCGTGAGGGCCTACTCGCTTCTGCACCTCGGTGAAGGCGTTGAAAAGCGACCAAGCGGTGCGGGGCTCGAACTCCGGATGACTCGGCTTCCTCCACTCCTGGACGACGTGCGGGATTTGGCTCGCCGTGATGGCGAGGCAGTCGCACGCCCTCACGACGAGGTCGTGGGCGCACCAGTCCGCCATGGGCTCTGCGCGGTAGGCGGCGATCCGCCTGTCTAGCGACTCGAAGCGGTCCCCGAGAAGCCCGACGGCCCGTGCCGTCATGTGGCGCAGGTCCCTCGCTGCGTTCTTTGTGTGCTTCCTCGCCAGCCTGACCTCGCCGCTGAAGGCGAGGTTGTCGCAGACGAAGACCTGTGACCCGGTGACGAGGCCGGCGGGGCAGCTCTTGTCGTGCGAGTTGCGGAGGCCGACTACCCAGCCGTAGTCCCGGTCGCTCCCTTCGGGCTGGCGCAGTTGCAGGATGCCGAAGTAGCGGAGCCCCTCGTGGCTGAGGGCGTGGACGGCAGCCTCAATCTCCATGCCCGCCCCCTCGAGATGGGCCTCGACCTCGGCGACGAGGTCGTGGTGGGGAAGCGGATACCAGGTGTCGGTGGATCTGGGCGTGGGGACCGCGGCGAGTTCGTCGCGGCTGACCGGTATCGCTCCGCAGTGGAGCAGCAGGCCGGGAACTGTTGGTGCTTGCGCCTGGGGCGCCTCGATGGTGGCAATCATGTCTTGGCTTAGTTGCAAGCCGACTTGCGCGTGCCTGAGTTGTCCGGCGAACGCCGGTCCAGGGCGTCCGCGAAAGGGCTGAATTCTCCGCCAGTATAACAGCTCTCCGCCCGCGGCTTGCGAACTCGGCCGCCAGGTCGGCAGGGTGCCGGATTCGAGTGTGGTCCGATGGTTCCCACGCAAGCCGCCAAAGGCTCCCGGCGGTGGCCGGGAAGAGGGAAGGGGCACGAGCGAATACTGAGCGGCAGCCTCAGGTGGTCGGAACGCCCCGCCAGTCCGGGACTCGACAAAGGGCAAGCTGTATCGAAGCCTCCTCTCAGCGATGGGGCAGGACATTCTCTGGCACGACGTGAAATGGGACAAGCTGGTAGCTTACGGCGATCCGGAGCTTCGCTTGGAAGCGGTGGACCTCGCGCTTGAGGAAGAGGCCGGATGGCTGCGGGAATTCGGAATCCCCGAGGAATGGCAGGGCCTACAGGAGAACTTCGGCAGCTTCCTGGAATTCAATGACGCGATGGAAAGAAGCGCTCCCGAGGTGTTGCACCGGCTTCACGCAGAGTTCCCGGTCCTGAGGGACATTGGAGTGCTGTGGGACCCATCGAAGAGCTGTCCCTTGATCCCCAAGGATCTTCCAATGGATGAAAGCGGGCATATGATGGGTTCCCTCGCTCCCGAGCGGGTGGCGGAAGTGCTGGAGAGCCTCAAAGGGATGGACCGGGAGCTCCTCGCCGCACTGGTGCAAAAGGCGGTCGAAGCGGAAACGACCGGAGGCATCTTCGAATCCGCGTCGGAGTTTCTGGAGTTCATAGATGCAGTTAAAAAGGGATTCGAGAAAACGGTGAAAAGCGGGCGGGGAATCCTGGTCCTGCTTTCTTACTAACCGACCATTGGCACCGCGTCTTCGGGTCCCGCGCACCCCAAGCAGGTACTCATCCAACTCCCCGGGCCTTCTTGCCGGCGCACGCCGTTCTCAACACCCCTGAAAAGGGTTGGCACCCGCGTCTCATGCCCTGGCAGCGACGATGTCCCACAATCCCCATTGGAGAACCTGCAAGCTGAAGTCCAAAGTGGTCCTAGCTCTCTGCGAGATCGAGTTAGAAATCCCCTTACCTTGAGGGAAGAGGCAACAGTCTTTGCCCAAGCCGCTAACGAGGATCCAGCAGGAATCGAGAAATCTCGGACGCAACGATTGCTGGACTCTTCGAATCAGTGTTGATGATAGTGTCGCTGCGTTGTTGGCACTCCTTTAAAATAACTCCCGACACGTAAACATTTCCGTCTATGAACTCTCTCAAATTCTTTCCAGTGGTGCGAGTCAACTCGATGAGTGATTGCTGGCTTTTGTATCTGCTTGAAATTCGCTTATTTAATGTTTGAGGGCTGGCATGCATCAAAATGGTTCTACATCCTTGCGGAACCTCTTCTGGCTTGAGGAAGCCGAAAACTATGGTGCTCGTCCCGCGCCGGAGATTCGATTTGCCGACCGATGCCCAATATGCCGCCTCATCGACCCTTCATGTTTTACCTGCATTGTCTGGAACCCCGCGCTCATCCAAATCTCCCAGTTCAAAAGAACGGCCCTTCAATAGGCCTGCGAGTTGCAACATGGTTGACGTCTTGCCTACACCATTCGCTCCTATGACAAAATAAATCCCGAGCATAGATGGATCCTACCACTATATTGGGATTAGGCAACCCAAGCAAGGCCTGTATGGGCAGCGAACCGGAAGAGCAGCCCCTCTTGACGAGTCACCCGCTCTGATATGCATAGGAGTTCCTCATTGGATATGGGGCGATGATGTGAACAGTTGGAGTTGGGTATGGAATAAACAGGTGCAAGATCATGTTCCGAAAATCCGAAACGCATCAACAGTTGAGCAATATCACTTCGAAGATGTTCTTGGCGAAGAAACTGAACCGCGCCCATATATTCAAAAATTGCTTGGTCTTCAAAACGCGCAAGGTCTCGAATCCGGAGAACCCAACGAGGATCCCGAAAAAACATTTGGATGAAGTGTATAGATTGAGGCCCGAGTGATTCTGTCGGCGTGAAGCCTACTCGCAAAGGGATGCGAAATACTTCGTAGTCCAAATATTCTGCAAGACTCAGTTCCGGAAAGTGAGGGAATTTTGCCCGTGCCACGGCTAACGATGCGCTGTCGGGATATTTCCAATAGAGGGAATTGTATGATGAGATTAGACGATTAACAGGATGGCGCATAATGGAGAAAACCGGCTTTTCGCGATGCGATATGGGTATTTGCTGGTAAGTTCCATGTTGATCTGATTTTGAGCTGCTGCCTCGCACTCTTATGTTTGGCAATTGAAGCTGTATCATATTCCGCATGCTTTTATTGTGACGATTATAAGAATCATACGCTAGGCTGATGGCCTTCCGAGCGAAAGTGCTTCCGGTTTTAGGATTATTCAGCATTACGAATTGGTCGGTAATGATCATGGGGATTATCGCTGGAAGCGGAAAGTTGTCGGTGAGGGAATCGCTCTCCGGAGCTGCCAAAGCAGAAATGACAGGGCTCCAGAACTTCCTCAGAAGATAGCAATTTTGCCAATCTGGCACAGAATGAAGGAGAGCGCTGGACGCGCAATCTATTCATAGAAGAATGAAGTCTTTCAGCAAAACTGCCATTCGCATGGAGAAAATCTCCCATGTGGACCGATGGGCTGCACCTGTATATGAAGCCGTCGGCAAGGGTGTGGCAATACGTCTTGTATATGCAGGCGCGAAAGGAGTCGGTGGCCGTCTGTTCGTTGCTGTGGCGCTTCGTCGAAACTATTTGATTGAAATGGTCCATCGGGCGCTGCTCTACAATAACGCCGTGATCAGAAGAAATCTTGCAGACAAGAGGCCATAGGCGGTCAATGACCACTTTTGTTGATGGGTAGACAGAGATTCTTATTAAGTCGATATTGCTCCATAATAATGGGTCTACGGTCAAGAGCCGGAGGCCATTTGTAACAAGGCGGACTTGGTTGAACATCTGAGATGCTCTGGCTGTTTGCGCAAGCTCATGAATCCTCGGATGTAATAGCGGCTCTCCCCCGAGAATAGTTAACTTTTGAGGGCGAAGGTGGTCTTTGAGAATATCCAGAGAATTATAGAAGGAGGACACGCTAGCAGTGCGGTTCTTCACAAAAGGGCTGCTCTGCGCGCACCCATAACAGCGAAGATTACAATGATCGACTGCGAAGAATTCAAGGCCTGCGGTGTTAATCATAAGTGTCGGAGGGTGTATTTCGAGCGCCTGCAAAGCCTATTCCGAGCTTTGGTTGCTCAGTATAGTGCTTCCTGCTTTGCTGGCAACAGCCAAACCCGTATTTTCTAAACGTTTCATAGAAGGCGATAAGGCCTCGGCGGAACGAGTGTTTTACTATGGCGGTTGGGGTGTATCCTAGCCGGAAGCCATTTGATAGCAGCTTGAATCCGAGTCCGGGATCCTCTCCACCGGCTTGCTTGATGCTCTCATCAAATCCGCCGACAGCCAGAATCGCTGATTTCTTATAGATGCAATTTGCGGTTACCAAATAATATATTCTGCCCCCGTCGGACCAAGGGTTGAGTATGTTGTGGTAGTCGAAATAACGGGACACAATGTCTGACTTAGCTGGAACTACCCTTCCTCCTAGCCCGGCGACGGAACGATCCGACCGAGATAATTCAGAATATAGAATATTTAGCCAGTTTTCGTCGACGCAACAATCGTCGTCTGTAAAGGCTATGATTTCATGATGCGCAAGGGCAATCCCTGTATTCCGAGAGGCTGCCGGCCCAAGATTCGAGGTGTTACGGTGCTGAGTAATGTCCAAGTCAGGAAATATGGACCGCAAATCTGGCAACGGTTCGAGTGAGTAGTCATCAACAATGATGATCTGGCAACGAGAAGTTGACTCCCTAAGCGAGTTGAGGAGTAATAGAATTTGATTCGCCCTGTTCCGAGTTGGAATAATGAGCGAGACGGGGAGATACTCGTGCTTCATAGAGCGCGGCGATGACAATTTAGCATTCCACACGGTCTCCGACAAGCAGCCATTGCAGAGCGAGCCCCTGACGCGATATCAGAGAAAATCAGACTTCTTAAAGACGTTTGGCGTAAATTTCCGAGTCCTTCGTGCGGCCATATACTATCCATGTTAAAGCACAGCCGGACGTGGCCTCTGGAATCTACCATGATATTGCGTTCATGCGAAGCGCAGACACCCTCCAGCGTTTCTGTTGGATGGTCCAGCTGTTGTATCATCCATAGGAAGTCATTTCGGCTGGTTCTTATGATTGGATGACAGGCGATCATCTCCGACAGGGCTTGTAAGCTTTGCATGGCGATACTTCGATTTTGAAAATAATGTTTGTTGTAGAACGGGTCACTCGTTGTTTGATTGTGAAACGTCATGCTTAATAGTTGAAATATTATGCCGTCTACACCAAGTTGCTCTGCGAAGGTGACATAATCTGCAACATGTGGAATGTTGCGATCGAATAAGACGGTATTGGTGAGGATCTCAACATCACAGCTCGATAGAGTGTTTTTCATCTTCACGAGCTCATTGAGCGTGGCTTTAGCACGCTTGAACGCTCCCCCGACGCCTCTAATATAGTCGTGAATTTCTTCATTGTGCCCATCTAGTGATATAACCAAGTGATTTGGCCCTCCAGTCAGCAAGCTGTGGCAGTCGTCGGTTGATATGTAGCTTGCATTGGTATTGCAAGCGGTAGCGAGACCCAAAGTCCTGCATCGTTCAATTAGCGAATAGAACTCGATCTTTTTCCGCATGGTTTCTCCGCCGGTGATTACCACCGTGCCTTTCGGATTAAGATCGTGGAATTGTTCAATAATGGCGATCTTTTCTTCTGTTGAAAGGGCCCAAGGATCATCGCGCAACATCCACATGTGACAATGCTTGCAGCGATAATTACACTCTGTGGTTATTTCGATGAAGAGGTTCTTCGGGTTATGATCTGGAATTGTCATAGTGAGTGTAAATATGATAGGCTATAGTGCTGGCTGGTGCCAATGTTGCATCTACTAACATGTCGGTGTCGCGCGGGTCACTCCGAATTAGATCGTTAATGTAATGGCTGCGCTTCCAATCTAGGAAGCCGTTATTGCGTGAAAGGATGCGATGTTTAATGGCTTTGGGTTGAGCCCACAAGGAAACTAAAAGAATCCTCTTTTGTCCTATTGCCTGTATTGCTAGGTCCAAGGTACTTCCGCTTAATGTGTCAACTAGTATAATTGGGTGATGCCCTTGGTCGAGGATATCCAGGGCGAGTTTACTCCCCACCTGGATTGCTTGGAGGTGGGTGGGGGTATGCGTCCAGTCTAGATTGTGAACCATAAGCCGGATTGTATCGATCTCGACCGTGGCTCCGTTCGGGAAATGTCTCGAAAGATATTTTGCGACGGTGGATTTGCCGACGCCTGGTGCTCCTCGGATGATTAAGATGTCATGCCCGCTAGTCATAAGAATCGGCTGTGTATACGCACCCGCGGCAATAGGGGTGCTTCGATGGGCTGTTGAGATTTGCTCTGAAAACCTGCGCGAATCTATTAGTCCAGATTTGTTGGAAATGAGAGAGGTGGATGTTCCCGTAGGTGTATGGATTGAACATATTGCAGGACTGGATGTCCCCGTTGTAACGCACGAGCGCCTCTGTCCATGGAGCTTCACATTTAACGTGAGCTGCGGTCAATAGTCCCTGAACATCTAGAGGTTGGCCGTTTAGATGGGATGGGGCCAATAGTCTCACGTCGCTTGTCTGGGCTGTCGCGATTGCTTCAGAGGTTGCCTCCCTGATTTGTTGAATACGGCTGAAGACCCAGTGGACTCCCGCTTTCTTCTCTAAATTCACGACTACAGTAGAGATGTTTAATTTTTTGGCGATCTCCACAACCTTCGGGAGCTCCAAAATGTTTGTAGCTTGAAAGGTGAATAGGAGGTGAGTGCTGCCGCTCAGCTTTTGATTGACTAATGCGATTGAGGTTGACTCTAACGTTGCGTAACAAACCTCCCACTTGGCGGGTCGACGCAGCTTTTCAAATAGGGAGGGGGAGGCCGCATCCCATGAGAAATAGATTTTCCCGCCAGAGCTTAATACCCTTTCATAGGATGAGATTGGTCCGGTACCATTTGTGATGAGTTCGATCTTGCAAGGGGATGACGCTTCGATTATATCGATGTATTCAATAAAGTTGGGTAGAATCGTCGATTCGCCGAGGCCGTTTATTCTGACGGTCTTTAATGATGGGAGCTGGCTCAATAATCGGGTTACGACAGCCAGTGGCATAGTTCTTGAGAAGTCTATGCCATATTGCCCCACACGACACATGGGGCAATCGAGGTTGCAAGAATTGACCAGTTCTAAGATGAGCTTATGAGGAAGAGGGGGCGCAGGGTGCTTCAAGGAGACGAAATCTCTTGACCACAGCGCAAGTGTTTCGGCATCGAAATCTTCAAAATTGCGGCTTGCGAGGGCCGCCGCGTTCGATTGTGGAAGAACCGGTATTTTCATTGTTAATTTCTTTCGCTGCTTTGTTCCAGCCTCGCGAATACGCAAGCAGCTGGATAGTGCGGAGTGCGATAAAGGCTAGTCGCGTGCGAAGGGTTAAGTTGTCGCACTTGTAGAGTTCATTATTCCACCTAAGATCGGTCAGGATATTTCCTGGCGAGGCTTCGGGAGGCTCCATGCCTCTCCATTCCGAAGACTTCTTTTTGCTATGGCGGAGATCGAAGAAGGACATTTTCGTGGAGGATTCGGTGTTATCCACTACCCCAAGTAGCCGGAGAGGACGAGGGTGTTCTTGTGAAACTTGTTCCCCGTGTCGCCGGGCAACGCCCGACTTCCACCGGACTCCTTGCGGCTATCGGTCACTTCCTCTCGGACAACGTCCTTCAAGGACATGACAGCCCGGTGGAAGTCGGCCGCTCCGCTCCGACGACACGGGGCCTAAGGGACACCTGCGGCGCATGCTGGTCCCGTCCTTGACGGGCGAATGGTTCCCGCGGGGCAAAGCGCGTTACGGCTGAGCCGTGTAACGGACCGCGCCGTCCGCGGGACTGGCTCGCATGCAAGACCATTGGTCCGGTGCCGTGCTACCATAGGCCAATGGCCCAGCTTCGCGCGCGACAATCCAACTCGCGGCCGAACCGACCGCGCGTGCGGACCCGTTCTGCAAGCCCGATCGTGCTCTCGCTGTTCGACCGCTCCACCGTCTTTGTCCGCCCATGGGCGGAGGCGGGCTTCCTGTGCTACTGCGTGGACCTCGCCCATCCGCCGGGCGAGTCGAGGGAGGGGAACGTGGTGCGGGTCGGGGCCGACATCCTCCACTGGCTGCCGCCGAGGGCGGACTTCGCATTCGTGGCCGCGTTCCCGCCGTGCACGCACCTGGCGGTGAGCGGGGCCCGCTGGTTCAGGGGCAAGGGCCTCGCGATCCTGGCGGAGTCCATGCTCCTCTTCCACCGCGCCGCCGCGATCTGCGAGTGGAGCGGCGCGCCCTACCTGATCGAGAACCCCGTCAGCGTGGCGAGCACCCACTGGCGCAGGCCCGACCACGTCTTCGACCCGTGCGACTACGGAGATCCCTGGACCAAGCGGACCTGCCTTTGGAGCGGAGGGGGCTTCCGGATGCCGGCCAAGAGGAGGGTGGAGCCGGTCCTCGGCAGCCGCGTGCACCGGCTTCCGCCGTCCGCGGACCGGGCCGCGCTGAGGAGCGAGACGCCGCCGGGCTTCGTCCGCGCGGTGTTCGAGGCGAACGGTCCCTAGCGGCGGCAACGCCGAAGGGATGGCGTCCGCCGCCCGGCAGATCCCTCCCCGCGCTAAGCCTCCGGTCGGGAACTGCCGGCTCCTCCGCGAAGAGGAACGCTCCGCGCCGTCGACGGTCCTCGCTCCTGCCGTCGCTGCGGGCCGCCGCCGTCGCCGAGCGGAAGAAGCGAGCAGCCCAAAGGAATGAGGGCACCCCGATGCGGGGTGCCCTTGTACTGCGAGCCTAGTAGTCCTCCGGGAGAAGGATGGTGGTCGCGCTTCTGTCGTGCTCGGTGATGACCCAGAGCCGACGGCTTTCCGGGATGTTGTAGGCCGAGAACACCCGGCCTCCGCTCGCGACCGCGGAGTCGTTGGCCCTCCTGTCCTCGGGGTCGAGGTCGCCCCAGTCGCCCGCCGCGTGCCGGTTGAGGCAGGCGAGGAGGATCTCGTTGGCGAAGGTGGCGATGGCGTTTGCGGTGGCGAAGACGGAGCCGAGCTCGAACTTCGGCTTGACGGTGGTTAAGAGTATCATGTCGGTGAAGGTACGCCGTCCATAGTACCACGGGCACGGGTGGTAGAATGGCTCAGGGCGTTCCTTGCCGGGGAGGCGGGTCCGGCTGCGCGGGGCGCTCGCTCCTGCATGGCGTATGCGTCCCGCGACCCGGCTGCCGCCCCGCCGGGGAGGCGCTCCCAATTTCAGTTAACTTTCATGGGAATCCGGATCGGCAGGCGGATATCGGACGGCACGGAGGAGGGCCTCGCGCGGCAGGAGCTGCTGCGGCACCTCTACGTCGTCGGCAAGACGGGCTCTGGAAAGAGCACGGCCCTTCTGCGTATACTGACTGGCTGGCTTGCGGGCGGTGACGGGGCTGCTTTGATTGACCCGCACGGCGATCTTGCCATGGAGCTGTTAGAGCGCGTCCCGTCTTCGCGCGCGAGGGACGTGGTCGTCATCGACCCCTCCGACCGGGCGAGGCCGCTCGCGTGGAACCCGCTGTGGCGCGTGGCGCCCGAGCGCAGGCCCGCGGCAGCGCAGGGGCTGGTGGCCGCCTTCCGCGGCGTGTGGCGCGACTCGTGGGGGCCGAGGCTCGAACACATCCTCGTGAACGCCCTCCGGCTGCTGCTGGACGCGGAGGATGAGTCCCTGCTCGGGCTGCCGCGCCTCCTGGTGGACGCCGCCTACAGGGATCACCTGCTGCGGCGCTGCGAAGATCCTGTGGTCTCGCGGTTCTGGACGGGCGAGTTCGACGCTTGGGACCGGCGCTTCCGCACGGAGGCCATTGCCCCGGTGCAGAACAAGATAGGGCAGTTCCTGTCTGACCCGCTGATCCGCGCGATGCTCGGCCAGCGCGGGTCGCGCCTCGACCTGCGCCTGTCGATGGACCGCGGGCGGATACTGGTCGTGTCGCTTGCCAAGGGACTGATGGGCGAGCAGGCGTCGAGCCTCCTCGGCTCGCTGCTGGTCGCGTCTCTGCACGAGGCGGCGCTGTCGCGCGCCGACCTGGCGGAGGAGGGGAGGCGGCCCTTCCTGCTCGCCGTGGACGAGTTCCAGGGCGTGGCGACTGACCGCTTCTCGTCGGCGCTGTCGGAGGCGCGCAAGTATGGGCTGGGACTGGTGCTCTCGCACCAGTTCCTCGGGCAGCTTCTGCCCGAGGTCCGCTCCGCGGCGCTGGGGAACGCCGGCTCGATGCTGATCTTCCGCACGGGGGGAGAGGATGCCGCGGAGCTGTCGAGGGAACTGGGACGCGAGTGGCCGCCGAGCCGCCTGGCCGACCTTCCGCCCTACCACGCTGTGTTGTACTCCCTATCCGAGGGCATCCCGGTCGCGCGCATCGTCCGAGCGGACGGCCCCGAGCCGGCTTGCCTCGACAGCGCCGCTGTTGAGAGCCTGCGAAGAGTCTCCGGCGAGAGGTTCGGGACGGAGCGGGAGAAGGTAGAGGAGGGGATCGCCCGCTGGATCGATCGGAGGTTCTGAGGGGGGACCGCTCCGATGAGAAATGCCGCGCCTGGAGGCGCGGCATTGTTGCTATTCCATCCGCGCTCTGAGGTAGGCTTGGAAGCCCTCGCTCTGGAAGGGCAGGATGGACTCTGCGATCGAGCGGGGGATCGGGAGGGCGAGGAACTCGCGGATGTCCTCGTCCATGCCGGGCCCCGGGTCGTAGGCGCCCTCGGCGACCGCCTGCAGCACCGTCGCGATGTGGAGGATGGCGCTCTGGACGAAGCGGCTCTCCTGCACGGTCGCGGGTGACGATACGATGTCCGCCGCGGGGTCGAGGACGCGGCTCAGCTCGGGCCTGTCGATCAGCTTGTCCCAGATGTTCCGGTGGGCCTCGTTCATCTTGAGTACGAACTCGGTCTTCCTGACTCCCACGTCGAGTTTCAGGGTGGAGACGGCCACGGCAAGTCCGCTTAGCACTGCGGCTGTCTGAACGACCTCCAACCAATTCTCTGCGAGCCAGGGCAGCATGATGGTCCCATTCTAACAGAGCGAGGCTCGCGGTACAAGCGAGCTTCGCTACCTCTTCTTGAGGCTTTCCTCGGCACGGCTGACGAGGTCGGTGGCTGTTGTTCCCAAGGCAAGCGCGAGGCGCTTGAGGCTTTCCACGGACGGTTGACGCTCGCCCGTCTCAAGGTAGCCCACGTGGGGGCGCGAAAGTCCTGCCTTGGCTGCTAGCTCGGTCTGGGAAAGACCGCTCTTCGTCCTCTCGTCCAGAAACACCTTCGCCAAGGCTTCCATGAACGCCTTGGTTGATCGGCTCACCGGATCCACGTGCGACCGATAGCGGCGCTTCTGCGGGAAAAGGGTGGTCACAATTGTTACCTTTGGTCTTGCGAGGCCCCCATTCTTTTTGCAGAGTTCCGCCATGATCCTCCGCCGTCTAGGAACCGCCCCCACGCAGCGCGACAGCGCCTGCGCCGCGTGCAACAACTGCCCGGATCTCTTCGAGCTCGCCGACGGCGACTTCGCGGTGATCGGCGCCGACTCGACCGCTGAACTTTCCGCGCAGCTTCCCGCCGATGCGGGCTGCGGGCCGGACGAGCGGATCGTGCGGATTCCACGCGCAGTGCTGCTGGCGGCGCGGAGCGACATCGCGGCCTTGGCGTGAGCCGGTGACGGGTTGGAGACTATCCGAGGGCCTCGCCCATTTGACGGCAGACCGGTCGCCGTGGGACAATGGGCAGATGGAGAAGTCACAAGACAACTCAGCCCTGATGCGCGTGGTCCGGCGCTGGATGCCGGAGATCCGCAGGGCGGCGACGGCCACCGGAGAGAGGCCGGACGAGCTGCTTGAGCGCGTCATTGATGACGGCCTGAACGGGCCGGAGGTCACCGACCTGCCGGCACTGCTCGCCGAGGCTGAGGAGTCAGGGTTCGAGGAGGTCGGCAGTTTCGACCGGTGGCAGGCGCGGCAGGAGCGGGAGCTCGGGGAGCGCATCTCCCGCCGAGCGGCGTGATGCCGCTGAGGGAGAGCCGCCGCGCGCAGGAGGACCTCTGCGCGATCGAGGACCGGATCTCCGTTGACAGCACAGCCGCGGCCTTCCGCCTGATCCGGGCGGTGCGAGCGACCTACGCGAGGATCGCGCGCTGGCCGAACTCCGGGCGGCTGCTGGTCCCGCCGGACTTCCGCGTGGCCCCGGTCAGGAGCTTCCCGCAGTACGTGGTGGTATGGCGCGTCCGCCCCGACCGCGTCGACATCTACCGCGTGTTCCACGGCGGGCTGGACCACCTCAGGGTGGTTGGAAGGGAAGGGTTCTAGTGAGGCTTTTCTGGCCGCGCCGGATGGCGCGGCCCTTTTTCGTTCCCTTGAGCGGGCCCGGCCGTTCCGGTTATCCACAGGGAGGGATCGGCGCGGGCCCGGCATGCTAGAATCTTCGCATGCTACGTTCCCCCCTGATCTTCGAGCGCCCTTCCCATCTGCCCCCCCTCGATCTCACCGTCATCGACGCGGAGATCCTGCGGCAGGTCAGGCGCCACCGCTTCCTGAGGGGAAGCCAGGTGCTGAGGCTGCTTCCGCATGAGCCGGAGGGCCGCGTGCTTCGGCGGCTGGTGGTCCTCTTCGAGCACGGCTACCTCGACCGCCCGGAGGCGCAGTTGCGCTACGGCGCGAGGCCGTGGGGAAGGGACCTCGTCTACTCGCTGGCCAAGCGCGGGGTGAGGCACCTGCAGTCCTTGGGCGAGGTCGACTCGCACCGCATCCACGAGAAGCGCACGGGCCAGCTCTACCTCGACCACACGCTGGAGGTGGCGGAGTTCATGAGCCGGCTGGAGCGCGAACTGCCGCCTGGCGTCACGCTAACCTACCTCGACGACGCGCCCTCGGTGCAGCGCTCGGTCTCCGGCTGCTCGTGGTCGGTGCAGGTCGCCTACCGCGGCGAGGAGCTGCGCGTGGGCGTGGTGCCGGACCGGGTGTTCAGGCTCTCGACCCGCGACGAGGAGCTGCTGTTCTGCCTGGAGGTGGACCGCGGGACGATGCCGGTGCACCGCTCGAACCCGGCGCAGTCGTCGGTCTACCGCAAGCTGCTGGCCTACCACGAGACCTGGCGCAGCGGGCTCCATATCCGCGAGCTGGGCTGGCGGCGCTTCCGCGTGCTCACGCTGACCTCGTCGGCGGAGCGGCGCGACCACCTGGTGGACGTGTGCCGCGAGGTGGTGGCGGGAGGCGGCTCGGGGCTCTTCATGTTCGCGGACCGCGAGAGCTTCGCGCGTGAGGCATCGCTGCCAGCCATGCCGTGGCTGACCGGCGACGGGATGAACTTGGCTCGGATCCTCGCGGAGACGCGGGGCTGAGGCGGGGGGACTTATCCACAGCCGCCGCAAGGCGCGGTGGTACGATTGGGAAGGACATAAGGACGGCTTCCCGGCGGGACCCATTGTGGGGACTCGGCCGGGGGGCCTTTTTCGTTCCTTCGACAACCAACCCATTCCCATCCGACCAACATGAAGAGACCATACGTGAACTTCCGCGAGCTGAAGGCCGCGGTGCCGATCGCCAGGGTGCTGGAGCGCAACAGCGTCCTTGAGACCCTGCGCGAGAGGGGCGAGGCCCTGTCAGGGCCCTGCCCCTTCTGCGAGGGCGAGACCTCGTTCCGGGTGACTCCCGCGAAGAACTGCTTCCACTGCTTCTCCTGCAAGGCGGGCGGCAACATGCTCGACTTCGTCGCGCTGAAGGAGGAGTGCTCCGTGCGCGACGCGGCCCTGAAGGTGGCGGAGTGGTTCGGGGTGGAGACTTCAAGCCCATCCAAGGGCGGGCAGGGGGGAAAGCGTTCCGTTTCCAAGCGTGAACCCTGGTCGAAAGCACCTCCTGCTGCAGCTTCTCCACCTAAAGCGGGGGATGCCGCGACAGGCGAAAGCAAAGCTGAAGCCGGCACTGAGACTCCTGAAGCGGATTCGCAACCGGTGGAGCCGGGTTCCGGGCCGCAGGCTGGGGAGACTCCGCCGCAGCCCAACCGTCCGCTGACCTTCGAGCTGAAGCTGGACCCGGAGCATCCGTGGTTCGCGGAAGTCGGCCTGCTGCCGGAGACGGTGAGGGAGTTCGGCCTCGGCTTCTGCTCGAAGGGGATGATGGCGGGAAGGATCTGCTTCCCGATCCGCAACGCTTCTGAGCAATTGCTTGGCTATGTGGGCCGATGGCCGGGAGATCGTACTCCGGAGGGCCAGCCGCGCTGGCGCTATCCCAAGGGGCTTGACCTCTCGCAGGTCGTGTATCCTGCAGAGCGGCTTCCGAAATCGCCGTCGGGACGGGAACTGTTCGCGGGAGATCCACTGACGACAATTCTCGCGAGGCAGATGGGAGTTGAGGCCTATTTCGTTCCCGACGGAGGCGGCCTCGATGCCTGTCTCAACGCGCTTGCCCGGGTAAGGTCCCGGTAAAGCCGAAAAAGCCCGCTTTCGCAGCGGGCTTCAACCTTTACTTGTGGGGGAGACATTCGCCCCATGTTGTAAACATAAGAGGTCTCATGGCATTTTGCTGCCAAGGGGTTGCGATTGACGATTGGGCCTTCTCGAAAGGAGCGGGTGATGGCTTGGAGAATCTTTTGGAACCTTTGGCTCCAAAAGAAGGCGATGTAACCACGTTTTCTCTTTGTGGCTGAAGCGCCAACTACCGTAATTGGGATTCGCGACCGCACCAATGCCATATTCCTGTGAAAGGACTTCTTCAACTTTGTGAGGAACAGAAATAGCTACGCCCTCGATCTCCGATTGCGAAAGTGGAAACAGCTGATCCACTTGGTAGGCATGCGGGCACTTGGTGCCAAGTCGGCCGTCAGGAAGGAGAGCCAAGGCAGTAATATCTATAAAAATTCCGGTTCGGGTATGGATGAAACGGGCATCGATCTTGTTTTGCTCAAGCGAATCCTTGAAGCTCTGGTTGCGAGTTGAGCGAACTCGATGGTTAGGATTGATCTCAAAATGGAAAGAGGAGCGGTCGTAATCCCACGCCTTTTCGCCTGCTTTTTCAAGAGCTTCAAGATCTTGATGGAGCATAGACAGGTCTACGTCATCATCCCAAGGAAGCAAACGGCGATTCCAATGCCAACCGATTAGGGCACCATGCATAAGGATGGGAGCCACGCCAATAACCGAACACATTCTTCTATATGATTCAAGCAATCCCACCAGTATGGAGCGAATTTCCTTGCTGCCCACGATGCCTTGGAAATATCTAGCGTCGTAGTGTCCATTTCCTGCCTCGTGAAAATATTTGTCATTATTTATGTTCATGGCGCGAATACAAAGGCTTTCGAGTGGTTCCTTAACGAAAATCCGGCGATTTTCAAAACAGTCCCCGGCGGTTCTGTCCCCTAGTTAGGGGGTGAGAGGAAGCTTCATTCGCACTTCTTCCGGGTCGTCTGACCCGATTTGACTTATCGGGATTTGATGAGTGCTGCCGTGGGAAGTGTTTGTTTGTGCGCCTTCTTACGAGAAGGATATCCATTTGCTCCGAGTGGGATTTGGCCCCGCAAGCTTGTATTTGGGAAAGTCGGAGGGGCTGAAGAGTATTCACGTCATAAAAGTCAAAATCGTAGAGAAAGTTCATGAACTGGCCTTTGCAGCCCAAGCGATCTAGAGCATAGGGCCAGAACTCAATTATAATAAAATTTGGCTTAATGTTATCCATTTGAAAGCCTTCCGCGATGAGCCCCTCTGATCCCTGTGCGTCAATGCAGAACAGCGTCTCCATTTCATTGATGTTTGAAAGAAACTTGCCGGGTTTGTGGATTGGTACTTCAACGGTTTGTCGAGCGTGCTCATTATCTAGGCCATTGGGGGCGGAAGGGTTTCTTACTCTCGTGTCGCCGGTGTTGCCGTTTCCATTAAGTTCAAGTTCTATTAGCCCGTCGTGGCTGCCGACCGCTGCGTTGTGCAAGGTAATTTGATCGGGGTTAAGATGCTTCACGGTGTTATGATGCAGAATCTTAAATGTCGTTGGACATGGTTCAATGGCAATGAATTTCTGGAACAATGAGGAATTGTGAGCGTAAAGGATATTGGTTCCGATATGCGCCCCGATGTCAACCAGTGTTCGCGGAATAAGGCCGTGCCTTTCTGTTAATCGTGCGGTTATCGGGGTAAGTCGGCTTTCGTGAAATTCTCCCCGCGCCTTGATTCCGTTGGTTATGTGATCTCCTCTATAGGCGAGGAATTTGCCATAGGATGAATTCACGATCTCTGTCGCTCGCTGAAATTCGAGATCTGAGGCATTCATGTTCGTCTATCTGTTCTTTGTTATTTTAGAATGTTGCTCTCGAAAAATGGATTTCTCCGGAACTCACCATGAGAAGGAAGAGTCTGGATGGGTCGGGAAGCAGGGCCAGGGAGCCGTCTTGATCGACACCAAGTTGAGCCACTCACAGTCAAGGTGCGAGCGACAAAACCAGACCCTCGATTGTTGACACTTTCGCTGCAAGTAAGATGCTTCTAGCAAGCGTTACTAATCCCCAATGTTGTGGTAATTCACAATTTCGCGTGAAAAGCATTTCTAGTCCGATCTTGGACTTTGGCAAGCCTTCGTGCGGTTCCGGCCAGAAGTGGACTGGAAAGGGTGAAGCAGGCGGAATTTTTGCGGTGGTTCTCTGGTCTGCAATAGTTTGACTACAACATGCGTTTAGATCCAGGGTTGCCCTCGATTTAGAGAGTGATGAAGGTCCGCTGCATACATCAGACTTGGAAAGACCGCGATCCTCCCCCGCGCCTCTTTCGCCAAGAGTGGTCCGCATCCTGGCGAGAACTCAATCCCGGTTGGGATTTCAAATTTTGGACGAACCGTGACATCGCGGCCTTCGTGGAAAACGAGTATCCGGACTTCTTTCCGACATGGCTGCTCTATCCCAAGTCAATCATGAGGATTGACGCATGGCGCTACCTGCTCCTCAAGCTCCATGGCGGTCTCTACGTGGACTTGGACTTCCTGTGTCTGCACCCCCTGGACGAATGGCTTTCCGTAACCGATCGGATGCTGTGCGGGGATGAGGGGGGCGGTAGCTGTTGCAACGCTTTTCTATGGGCTCCGGCCCCCAATCTCCCTTTCTTCGATGGTATCGAGGAGGCTCTCATCAGGACGGAGACATTGCCGAATGTCATTCACGCCACGGGGCCGGGGTTTCTAAGCGGCTATGCGGCGGAACGTTCCACCTTGCTGGAAATCGCCCCGCGGGAATTGCTCTATCCGGTCGCATGGCATGAGCACGCGCTTCTGGAGGAACTGAAAGATCAGCCTCGTTCAGCTTTGGCCGACATTTATCCGCAGGCTAAAGCCATGACCTTTTGGAGCGCCTCTTGGGTTGAGGAGGCTCAGCGGAGGCGTTTCCGGAAGGAATGGGATGGACCCACGCGCAAAGTTGCGGGGTCGGAAGAAGACGGGAAACAAGATTATGGCGGGCAGCCCGTTTTCGTGGAACTTTCCGGAGGACTCGGTGATCAAATCTTTCAGTTCGCACATGGCTGCGCGCACTCGGTGCAGATCGGTCGCCCGTTGGAACTCGTCGTGGAGGGTGGTGGATCGACGGAACTGCTGGACGCCTTTGGAATCCAGGCTCGCCCGCGCTCTGATGGTGTATCAGGGAAACCGGACCGGGGCGAATCGGGAGATCTTTCGGGCAGTTGTTCAGATAACCCCAGTAGCTTTGTCTTGGGACGGTTCCGGCACGAGAGGTATTTTGAAGGGCTTGCTCCCGAGATCCTCGGGTTGTTGCGGGCTTCGCTATCAACCCAGGTAAACAAGCTTCCGGTTGTGGGCATCCATCTTTCCCCAGCCTTGGATAGGGATGAGGACCTGCCGTGCGTCGCGGATTACCTTCTAGCGGCAGTGGCGGTGATGAAGTCGGCGCTGCCCGGTGCTCGATATATCGTCTATTGCCTTGCGGCAGACGCTCCGCTTGTATTGCCAACGACCTGCGCGGGGGTTTACGAGTTAAGGCAGTTCGGCAGTGAGTTCGCGTTGCTGGAGGCACTCTGTTCCTGCAAGGGGCTGATCATTTCCCGTGGAGTATTGGGATTCTGGGCCGCGTGGATTTCACGGCCTGTCTGGGTGATCCATCCGGGTGGGGGGTTTCCCGAAGATTCCGGACCGACCACAGCCTCGTGGATCAGCGTGCCCCCGCAGGGCACCAATTTTCCTCGCATCCGGTTGGAAGACTCTCCGCCAAAGCGAGCCGACCCCTTTCTGGAAGCGGCCGGAATCCCTGTCAGTGACGAGGACGCCTATTGGTCGGCGGTGGAGGCGGGACTCGGGAGAATGCAACAAAGCAAGGTAGTGTTATGCGCGCTTGCGAGGGACCTCAGTAGCCAGGTGACGAGGTCCATGTTGCGCCTGGAAGAGCTTGGGATGCGCTTTCGGGAATATAGGATCGTAGTCTACGAGAATGACTCATCGGACGAAACCGCCGCAGAACTTGAGAAGTGGGCTGAGGAAAATCCCAACGTCGTTGTTATCAGCGAGACTCTCAAGAACCGTCGCTGGCCTAGCTGCAAGAGCAGGCGGAGGATGGAGCATATGGCCGAATACCGCAGCCGCTATCAAGCCGCAGTCAGGAGTGACTTTGCATCGTTCGACCATGTGATCGTCTTCGACACCGACCTTCCAGGCGGCACAGGCCTGTATGGAATTGCCAACACCTTCGGCCACGACGACTGGGACTTCGTGGGTTCGCTGAGCCTCCGCGACTGGGACTCGTCCACCAATACTACCGTGCACCACGATTCCTGGGCCTTCCGGAGCTCGGGCGACTGGAAGCCGGTGGGCGGCTGGTTCTACGGATGGATTCCCGGAGTCGGCGCACCTCTTGCGGCAGTCGGTTCATGTTTCGGTGGATGCGGGGTCTACCGCATGGAGGCCTTTCTGAGTGGCTCCTACGACGGCGGTGACTGCGAGCACGTTACCTTCCACCGTTCGATGACTGAGAAAGGGCACGGCAGGATTTTTCTCAATCCCTCGATGGTATCGCTTTACTGAGGAAAGGCAGGCTCAAAACGACCCGGCCCGTGAACCACCCGCACTTTCGGCAAGCCGATGCAACGGAGACCCATGGCTTTGGCCATTCGGGCGAGGCCCTCGGTCTCGATGTAGCCCTCAAATGGGCATGGGGGGAACACCAGCCCGTTGCGGTGGGCCTCGGCGTTCACCAGGAGCATCGTGCCTCCCACGGAGTCCAGCTCGACCTGGTCGCGATGAGAGAAATCTTGAAGATAGCGCCGGCAACCGCCTGCCGGCGGTTGGTAGATTCCGTCTCTGAGATCTTTTGGCCGGTCGCGGAGACCGGGGAGGAACGCAAATGAATTTAGGTCCAAGCTCCTCGTATTGTCGGGCATGGTGCAATGGGGCGTGACCACGTCGGCTCCGACCGCGAGGAGCGATCGAAGAATGTCGACGGGCCACCAGATCATGTCGGCGTCGATCCAAAGCACCCAAGAGGCGCTGCCGAGGCAGCCAGTGATGATCCGGTTTCGAGCTTTCGCAATGCGGGCACGTCTTTCGCGCTGAACCTTGGCATCACGTCGTCCATCCTGCGAATAGGGAGCGGCTCCTTGGTCAAACTTCAGAAGCGTAACTTTCGCGAATTTGGCCTCCAGTGCAGGCATGATCGACTTCAGGGCTTCGTGACTGCCGTCTTCGCTATCCCCTTCCACGACCGCCAGCGAAAGTCTGGTGCGGTCGAAGTCGATGGCGGAAAGTCCCGCCACGAAATTGTCCAGATTCCAGCGGGCATTCCGGAAAGGCACGGCGATTAGGACTTCGGGTATCGGTTCGGCCATGTTTAGGAGAGGTTTCGGGTCATATTCCCACAAGGAGCCTAGCGGGCCTCCTTGCCGGAGGGGCGACCTGATTTCCGGTGCTCTCGCCGAAGAGAAACCTCTGGTAGCGGTGCATCATGTCCGTTTGGGGCAGGTTGCTATGCCACCAGAAATGGCCGAAATAAGGATCGAAAATCGAAAGCCACTCGCCTGATTGCAAAACGGATTCGTAAGCGGCGCGCGTGGGTTGCTCCAGTGTCAGGTCGGGGAGCGGATTGATCCATTGCGAAGGAATCACCGCGACGCCCAAGGCAGAGGGGCCGCCATGGCTTTCGATCAGTTGGGTCAGGAAGACAGGACCGGTTGTCCCGACGGGATCGTTGGAGTTGAAGCGACGACCATGTCCGAGCGTTCGGGAAATCTCCTCAAGGAACAGAGTTGTGAGGCGGCTTTTCGGTCGGGCGATCATGAAGTTGTTCGCGAAGACCCGGTCACGCTTGTCGATGTATTTCGAGTGAGCAGGGTGGTCGCAGGTTAAAATGACCTCTTTGCCAGTGCCCGCGATGCACGAGTCTTCGATCTCGGCGAGCATATCGTCGAGAGGGCGGTATGCCATCATGTCAACGTCACAATAGACCCCACCGTAGCGGTGTAGCGCCAGTATTCTGAAGACGTCTGCCTTTTGGATGCCCGTGGGCAGCGAGCAGAATTGCTCCCAAGTCAGGTAGCCGCTTTCTTCGACCAGCGGCCTCCAGTCTTCATCCGTGTGAAACCGGTGGCTCCAAGATGGATTGAGTCTTCTTACGGAAGCGACACACTCCGCGATGAGCGGTGGCAAGGTTTTCGAAATCCACGTCTGGTGGACCAATTTGGGAAAGGGGCAAACCGCTTGGCCCGACCGCAACGGTGCGAACCCTAGCAATTCCCAAATCGACTTGCCGATTTTTCCTTGAATTCCAGCCTGCAACACGGTCGCAACCCCTTCGGGAGCGGGCAATTCTGCGGTTCTTGTTGGTATGCGAATCCAACGTTCTGGATAAATGTCCGATGATGCTGGTGGCTGTCTCGGAGCGATGACGAGGGCGGATTGCTTCAACCACGCGGCCCACCACCCAAGGGTGCTGTTGGACAGGATGAATGCTTCGCAAGCATTCATCCACCCGAGGGTTTGCAGGGGCGAGTCGTCCGGCAGAATCACCAGCCCCTCAAATCCCGCGAAGTAATGCCGGCACCATTTCGGATCGTCGGAGACCACGACGAACTGTGGCCGACTTACCAACGAGCGTATGATCCGGATCGCTTGGAGGAAATAGTTCGCATCCAGAGCCTCGTGTTCCCGATCGAGTGAGGAACGGCGGCTCAAATGGATGCCGATAGGACTACTATCCGCGCAGTCGATCGGAAGCTCATCAACGATTTTGAACAGGGAACGGATTTCGTCTTCCACTCCCTTGAAAAAGCCCTCGCTTTGAAAGCAGCCCGAGATCTTGAAGGCGGCTGCCCTGCTTTCGCAGATCGCCTCGAAAGTCGGCCACTCGCGGCCCGCATTGAAGGGGGCGTCATCGACTATAGGTTCGGCCAGAGCGCAGAGCGACCCGTCGAGACGCACACCGAAATGGTCCAGCGCGAAATTAGCGTGCCCTTTGTTGGAATGAATCCGCAACGGCACACCGCCGAAGCGCCGCGAAAGAGCCAGCCCGTGGGCGTATTGGAACATCTGGCATCCCATGTCACCTGCAAGTTCCATGGACAATTCCTCGATTCCGAGCCCTCGCTGGACGAAGTGAGGCCGCTGGGTCTGTAAGAAATCCAATTTGTCGCTGCTAGCAGCCGGTAGAAAGAATTCGGGAGGCCGTCCTGGCATTTTGATATGCAGACTGGAACCTTCCTTCGAGTTCCAACGTCCCGGTGTTCCCCCGCCTTGGCGCAGACAGACCCCATCCGGCCTTAGGACCACGTTCTCTTCAGGCATTTCCCGGCGGAGAAGAAAGATTTCGCGGGGAGAGCCATGAAGTTCTGTGTGGATTGAGCGCATTCGCGCTGGATCGCACCAATGGGAGGTAATCACATCATTGCCGGGTTTGGGAGCACGCGCCGAATTCCAGCATAGTCTCCGAGTGCCTCGGCATTTGGCGCGCCAGCGCAAGGCGGCTTCGCCGACGAGAAGATCTTCAGCGCCTTCGTCGTTGAAGCGATCATCCGCCGCGATCCGAGCGACCAGCCAGCGAGCCAGAACATACCCCGCTCCACCGCTCGGAGCCTTCCTTGATTCGACGAATTCGTTTCCAATCAAGTCGGCAGGAGCTTCTCGCAGTGCGGCGAGCCTCTCCAGGCAAACGTAAGTGTCATCGTCGCATTTGAATAACCATTCGAACTGCCAGTCGAGGGAGGCCTTGAACAGGGCCCTTACCTTCGCCGGGAGGCTCGCGTAGTCATCCGGGGCATCAAGGCACAAGACGTCGGGTTCGCCGTGGAGCGGATTTCCCCCTCCACCCACGAAGAAGCGGACGATCGTGTTTGGCACCGCGTGACTCATCCACGAGTCACGAATGGCCTGGCGGCGCTCGCTGTTGGCGCGGCAGCTACAGATGGCCACGAAGATTCCTCGTTCTCCAAGGGGCGGAAACTCAGATCCCGATCCGGCGCGCGGGCCGCTTCCGTGCTTCTCCCATTGTTCCATGCGAGACGCCGCCTTCCGCCCCAACGCCGGAATCGCTTTGGACGAGTTTCTTCTGAACTTCATGGTAAGTGTAGGGAAGGCTCTCAAAAAGCTTCATCACTCGCGACCAGCTTTCTGCACATTTCGCATAGGAGGTTCTTTCCATAAAGACCTCGTAAGCCTGCCGCGCGATCTTGCCGCGAAGCTCCGGATCGCGGGCCAAGAGGCTGGCGTAGGAGCTGAATTCTTCGGGAGTCTTGCATAGGAATCCGGTCTTGCCATGTTCGATCATTCGTTGCCAGCCGCCGCGGTCATCCACGATGAGCACCGTACCCGATGCCATTGCCTCAAGGCCGATTCTGGGCCAGTTTTCGGTCGTATCCGTCGGCTGGAGAATCACATGGCAACGGCGGTAAAATTCCCGTGGATCCATTTGCGAATGACTCGAGAACCTATCGATCCAGTCTGGCAGAGGTCCGGTCTTGGCCGCACACCGAAAGTTGAAACCAAGGAAGATGCCCCGCTTCGGCACAGGCGACTCCACCGCATTGTAGATTGCTGCTGTGTCATTGGAAAACTTGGCGGGATCCGGCCGCGAGATATGGCCCATCACGAAGGAATTAGCGTCCCTTGCGAAATGAAATGGAAAGAGCTCCGGATCCAGCCACGGCTCAAAGTCAAAGAAGAGGGTGGAATCACGGCACCCGGAGCCGCGCAATTCCGCTTCCAGCTTCCCGCGCACCGCCGGATTCTGGTAGCCGAAGGCTGCGATCTTTCCTTCAGGGGCCAAGCCGCGCTCCATTCCAAAAAGCTCGGTCATGCAATTGATGAAAACCAGCAGCGCACCTGCGTGAATAATCTGATCAATCCGCTTGAGGGTATGCTGGTTGCAGAAAGAGAGTACGCGGTCACCGGGCCTGAGGATCTTCCATTCGTCCTGCAAGAAGACACGCACTCCGAGTTCCGTCAGCTCACGGTGTTCGGGCAATGCCGAGGAGCCCCCGGTCGATGGGATGAGGCAAACTTCAATGTCCATCTTGCGCCATAGCCGGATCTGGTGGCGGAGTTCAGTCCCCGCGCCGCCCCCAGAAGACGGAAAACCGTGGATGACTAGACGCGGCGTGCTGGGGACCATGGAGTTGCTTCGGAAAGTAATGGAGGAGCGGGATTAGTGAGCAATTCCAGACATGTGAAATTTCGGTGCGGAGAGCAAGAAAGGCTTTCCACCCCGAGAGGCGCTGGCTATGCGATGAGATAACCTCACCTCGTGAGGAATATTTTCTGCCATGTCCTCGTCTTCTCTCGTTTTTGTAGGGCCTTACCCCAATCGTTCCCTCTACGTCTGCGACTGCTGCAAATGCGACTGCGAAGACGGCACTCCTGGCACGCTGTCGAATACCGGCAGTCCCGTTCGTTACGGGGATGGCCAGATCCTCATGTCCGAAACCGACTTATCGTGGTCGGGCTTTGGCATGAGCTGGGGCCACACCCGCCATTACGTCAACCAGCTCTCGGAAAACGACTCGGGCGTCAATGGCAACAGCTGGTTGGTCAGGCAGCTTGAATACCTCACTATGGTCGGCGCGGACCGGATTTGCGTGGTGCGTTCCGCGTCGGCTAGTCTATGGTTCAGCCGGGTGGGGACCTCGGACGACTGGGTTGCCGACTTCGGCGTCCACGCAACCCTGGAACATGGCGGGGGCGAATACACTCTGTTCATTGAGGACACCGGCAGGATTTTCAAGTTCTGGGATGAGAACAGCACCAACCCCCACCAGCCCGCCGGGCTGCTCGCCGCGATGACCGGCCCGGGCGGACAGGCCGCCTCGTTGATTTACGATTCCTCGGGACGCTTGGAGTCGTGGAACTTCACCGCGGAAGGCCAGACGGTGCGCTTCGAGTATGCCTACACCGCCGACGACCGGATCGACTCGGTGATGATGGCGGTGGACGGCACGCCGCTGCGGGCGGTGGCCTTCGATTACTACAGCACCGGCGATACGCGCGGCAACGCCGGCGACCTAGAGGGCGTCGAGCTTTCCCAGTGGGACGGTGCGGACTGGCAGTCGCTGCGCCGCAGCCACTACCGCTACTACGTCTCGGTGGGGCCTTTGGATCCGGACCAAGCGACACCTCCCGTGCCAGATACCGGCTTCATCCACGGCCTGCGCTATGTGGTCGGACCGGAGGCCTATGCACGCATGGTGATTGACGGCTACCCGCCGGAAGAAGCAACCGTGGCCGAGATCCGCAACTATGCCGACAACCGCTTTACCTACGACACCTCCAAGCGGGTGACCATGGAAGTGGTACGCGGCAACGCCTACCGCGACACCTTCGAATATTCTGCGCCTTCCGGGTTGGGCGAGGGCTACAATGTCTGGTTATACAAGGTCACGGTCACGCGCCCGGACTTTTCCACGCTGACTGTCTACTCCAACTACATCTACCAGACCATGCTGACGATCCTAGAGGATGGTTCCAGCAAGTGGTACGACGGCACTAAGTTCACCGACGACGAGGGCAGGGTCTACGAGCGCTTCACCAGCAAAGCCGTTTCCACCCCGAACGAATCGAATGCATGGCTTTTCTCCGCAAATTCCAACGGCCTCATTTATGTGAACAACTGGTTAACCAGTGGATCGTTGGCGGGGCACCTTGCAAACGAGGCGATCAAGGATGGCACCGGCAGCGAGGTGAAACTCCGGGAATTCAACTGGTCGACCTTCACGCGCAACGGGCGGGTGATCGTCAAGAAAGGCACTGAAACGGTCTATCGCAGTGATACGGGCGGCGGCAGCAGTCCCGTCAGCACGTCCTTTGATTACGAGTGGCACGGCCCCGACGTTGGCGGAACCTATCAAATCTCGGCGATCATCACGACCTTGCCTGGGGTGGCCAATGCCGACAATGGCAATGACACCGCGGGAATCACAGATCAACGCTTTGACATCCTCGGTCGGTCGACTTGGAGCATGGACGAGCGTGGTTACATTACCTTGCGCCGCTACGATGACGCCGTCGACGGGCGGATGAGCCAGATGGTGCAGGACGTGGACACTAGCCTCTACGATGACGTGCCCGAGGGCTGGAGCACACCGGACGAGCCGGGCGCCGGACTCAACCTGATCACGAACTATTCCTATGATCTCTTCGGCCGCCAGATCGAGCAGCTCGGGCCGGTGCACGAGATTGATGACGCGGGCACCGCGCGACTGGTTAGAACCGCCACTTGGACCGCCTACCAGGATCTCAAGCGCGAAGTGGCCTCAGCCAGGGGCATGACTTGGGGAGAATTCCCCTATCTCAGCAGCCGCCGGATCGGTCCGGTCAGTGTCAGCCGCAGTGACCGCGCCGGGCGGGCGGTCGAGCAGATCCGTGCGGTGCCGGCGAGCGATGGCCGCCCCGGCAGCGGCGATTACTACCCACAGGACAGCTGGACCGGCTACACCCGGAATTCCTACGACAACCAGGGCTTCCAGCTCTGGCAGCGAGTCTACCACACCATTCCCGGCAGCGGGGCCGGCCTTGAGAGACAGAATTTCGACCAGACTGACTTCCACTACGATGACATGCTCCGCCGCACCCGGACCACTAGCCCGGGCGGCACGATCACCTGGAATGTCTTCGACGTCCGCAGCAACATCACTGCAACGTTTGTTGGCACTGATGCGACGGGTGGGACCGATGACGATCCGGACGGGAGCGGGGCTCCCAACAACATGGTGCTGGTATCCACCAACTATTTCGACGGCAGCGTTCCCGGCTTGCCCGTGGACAAGGGCAACAACCTGCTCACACTGTCGGTGCAGCAGGTCAGCGCGTCGGAAACCCGCGCGACGACTTACGATTACGATTTTCGCGAACGCTTGATCGGCACCACCGGTCCATTGAGCGACTTTGTGGGCTACCTTTACGACAACCGGAGCAATGTCATTTTGGAAGAGCGATGGGGCGCGTCTGCGATTCAGTCGAGAACTGAGCGCTTCTTCGACAGCCGCAACAGATCTTACCGGAAAAAAGTATGGAGCGTGAGCGGCGTTGTCGGTACGAAAAGTATCGCCACGGACTACTGGCGGGACCAGTCGGGTAATGTCATCAAACAGCGCGACATGGGCTCGCGGGCTTGGACCAAGACCGTCTTCGACGGCCTGACCCGCCCGCTCAAAACCTACCTCTGCTTCCGCACCAGCGGCTCGGAAGGCGACACCAACAGCGTGGCGAACAATTACGTGGTCGAGCAGACGTTCAATTTTTGGAACGCTGCGTCGGACCTTGTCCAAACGGAGTTTTTCCAGGCTTTCGACGATAACAGCACTACTGGGGAACTGGTTCCCGCCGGCGATAGCGGCCCGCAGGCGCGGCGCAGCACCATCTGCCTGTGGAGCGACGGGATCGGGCGGACCATCGCCAGCGCCAAATACGGCACCAACGCCGGTATGGGGGTCGCCAGACCCTCCCTGGTCCCTGCGGGATCGGACACCGTCCTGGTCAATCTCACCGCCTACGATTTCTCGGGCCGAATTTCCATCACCACGAATCCGCTTGGCCTGCAGGCCGCGGTTTCCTACGATGCCATGGACCGGGTGCTCCGCGCCGTGGAGAATGCCGGGGCTGCCGATGCCAGCGCCATGAGAGTGAGCGAACAAGCCTACACGCCGGACGGGGCGCTGGAAACCCTCACCCTCAAGAACGCGGTGACCGGCGACCAAGTCACCCGCTGGATCTATGGCAGCTCGCGCTACGGGGAGGAAGATGCCGAGGGCATCGCCACCTCAACCCTGCTGCAGGCCAAGGTCTATCCGGACAACCCGCTCTCGCTCGATCCCGCCTCGGACGGCGGCAGCGACCGCGTCAGCTATCTTTACAACCGCCTGGGCCAAGCGACTCAAATCACTGACCAGACCGGCACCATCCGCTCCTTGGAATATGACGATCGCGGGCGCTTGCAGTACGACCGGGTCGACTTGCCAGACGACTCGAAGGTCGACGGCACGATCCTCTGCATGGGCTACACCTATGACGACCTTGACCGCTGGGTCGGTGCCTTTTCCTACACCGACAGGGATGCCGACCTCGGGGATTCTGCCTATAACGAAGTTTCCCGGAGCTACAACGGCTTCGGCCAGATTGCAGAGGAAAGCCAGACCTACCACGACCAAAGCGGCCCTACCCCGCCAGTGGCCTACACATACGCAGACGGCACAAACAATGTCATCTATCGGCAAACCGTCGGCTATCCGGATGGCAGGGTAATCGGGCTGCGTTATGATGCCCCGGCCGCCGGATACCTCCCGCGCTTGAGTGCCGTCACGGACGAAACCGCGGAGACGGAACTCGCCAGTTGGAGCTTCATCGGTGCCTCGCGAGTCGTAGCTGCGAGGTATGAGCAGCCCGGTATCCAACTGGTCCGCAAGGCCCAGGCATCCGGCAACGTGCCTTCCGACAGCGGGCCGGACGACCCTTATGTCGGCCTCGACCGCTTCGGCCGCGACATCGACCACCGCTGGGTTAAGGAGGACGATGACATCGAGCGCATCCAGTATGGCTACGATGCCGGCTCGCGCCGACTGTGGCGGCGCGAAACCGTGGCTCCGGACGGCGGCCAGGACGAGGCTTACACCTATGACGGTCTCTCACAGGTTACCACACGCCAGCGCGGCACCCTCAACCTGGGTGCCACCGCCATCGGCACCGAGGAAGCTTCCGAATCGTTCGACTACGACCCCACCGGGAACTGGCAGCAGTATCTGGCCCGGACCGGCGAACTGGAACTGCTCCAGACCCGCACAAACAACGAGGCCAACGAGATCGTCACCATCGACGGCAGCGCGACCGGTGTCGAATACGACGCCGCCGGGCGCATGACCGAAGTGCCCGCAGGCGACGATCCCGCCGACGGCATCTACAAGCTGACTTGGGATGCATGGAGCCGCCTGGTGAAAGTCTCGCTGGTCATCGGGACCACCACCATTTCGGGCCGCGTCTACGAGTATGACCCGCGCCACCGGCGCCTGACGGTGACCGCCACCGCCGGCCCGGATTTCCACTCCGTCGCCTATAGTGACGACAACTGGAAGATCATCGAGGAGCGGATCGAATCAGCCGAAGGAAATTACAGCCAACAGTATATCTATGGCATCCGCGGCCGCAATGACCTGATCCTGCGTGACCGCCGGGAGGACAGCTCAAGTTCATCCTCCGGCGAAGGTGACGGACGGCACTACGCCGTTTGTGACGCAATGGGCAGCAAGACGGCGATCACCAGTGACTCAGGTGTCGTGGTCGAGCGCTATGGCTACAGCGCTTTCGGCATGAGCCGGGTGATGACTCCGGGGTTTGAAGAACTATTGTCGAGTGAATTCGACTGGCAGGTGAGATTTCATGGCGAGACTCGCGATGCTGATACCGGATGGTATAACTATGGATACCGCTACTACCTGCCGGAATTAGGAAAATGGCCGAGCAAGGATTCAATCGGCGAGATAGGAGGGGTGAATATTTATAGTTTCGCATTTAATAACCCGATAAAATTCTTCGATGTACTTGGTAATTGGGTGGCTGAGACTGATGGTGCTAACATGGACGAATTTCCTAATAGTTTTGAAGGAATGAAAAATGCACAGGCAGAGTGCAAAAAGTTGGACAATAGCGAAGAATGGAAGAAATGGGCCAACAGTTGCCCTGAGGGGAAGCGAGCTTGTATATTAGATTTGGGTTCGGGTAAAGGAAGGTGGTCTCCTTTCGGAAGCAGCAAGGTTCCTGACGAAGTAATCTGGTTCGTGATTGCAACAAAGAAATTTGAGGGCTTGGTGACCTTCAAAGAATCGCAGACCTTTGAAATAAAAATCCCGGCTGGCGAGATAGGGGATGTCGGGGCGGACTTGACGATCGAGAAAAATACTAAACAAATTGCGAAGGGTGAGCTGGCCCTAGTTGTGCCCTGTTATAAAGAGACCACGTTGTTTAAATGCATGGAGGGTATCAATAACGCTGAGTACCCTTGTGGCGAAACACAACCAGTCGTGGAAAACTACATTAATGCTGACACGTCTGGAGAGACTTTCAAGCGGGTTAAAACCAATTTGCACGTGGGTGAGATGAAAATAGTTTGGAATAGTCTCTCGGTTGCAGCGCAGGGTGAGGAGTATAAATTAGGGGGTGTTGGCGTAAATTTGGGCGTGGTGAAAATCTCCAATTGAAAATGAAGTCAAAATATAAATTTTGGGCGGCAGGGCTTCTTTTTGTTGTTGCTTGTGTTGCGACTTGGTGGTGTAGGCCCCGATTAAATATTGAAGCCATTAATGGTTATCGCGCTGCTGATCACGTCGATTATGCAGTAGGCCTACCTGAGGAAAGAAGGATTAGTGTCGGATCTGCAGGAGGTGAGATAAGGTTACCCTGGAATGCGCTCATCGATAAAAGACTAAAGCTTTGTGTTGTCAGGGATAGGTCTGAGGCGATAATTTGGGAGGGAACAATTGGCAGGGTTGTTGGGCCAGTTAGTTTGAAATCGCTCCGCGAAGCGGAGTGAAACGGCATTAATCCTTAGTAGCCGCGAAAGGGCAGAGAAAACGGCGCGGAAATATATTTTTCACACCGGAAGATTCGTCGCTTTGTTGCATGTCTCTGCAAGAACCAGCGTAAACGTAAGCGCTCTTGGGAGCACCCCTTACATTTTGAAAAACCAGAGATGCACTTCATTGTGAGCGTGGTATAAACGCTCCGCGCAGCACCCGTTGACGGTTATCGGCCTCATCCCGCCATTTGCGCCGGGGTTGCGGCTTGGTCGGCAACAGCACGTCGATTTCACAGGCCTTCATTCCTGGCAGACGCTCCAACACATCCTTGAGGTAGGCACCGGGATCGTGATCGTGACGCTTGGCACTTTCGAGGATGGTGTAGATGACGGCGCTCCGCTCGCCCGTGTCTTCACCTCCCACAAACATCCAGTTCTTCTTGCCGACCGCGGTCGGCCGGATCGCGTTTTCCACGAGATTGGTGTCCGCTTCGACCTCCCCGTGCCGCACGAAGACCTCCAGCCGGGGCCACAGGCCGAGCGTGTATTTGATGGCACGCCCGAGCGGGCTCTTCGGCGTCACGGCGGGATGGCCGCGCACTTGCAGGAGATCCCCGCGGAGCGATTGGAGGATCGGGGCGCTGTCGCGCTGGCGGGCCTCTGCCCGTTCATCCGGCCCGGCGCGGCACTGCCGCAGCTCTTTCTAAATCGCGTAAAGCGTGGCGATGGTTCTCAAGGGGCCGGCTGCGGGCTTTTGTCCAGTTTGCAGCGCCTCGTGAAACTTGCGCCGGGCGTGCGCCCAGCACGCGGCCAGCGTGATTCCCGGGTTCGTTCCTCGCCGCATGGGTGCCATAAGCGAAGTAGCCGTCGCACTGGAGGATGCCGCGGAAGCCACCAAGCAGGTCCTCCAGGCAAGCGCTGTCCCGGCTGGCGTGCCATTGGAAGAGCACATCTCCGCCGGGACGGCGGAGCGCCCAGAGTCCTTGCCGGTGCCGAGAGGGCAGGTAATCCAAAGCGTGATCGTAGGGGGAGGCCATAGTGAAGTCTCACGCCCCGCGACTCGCAGGAGCGATCCAACCCCAATACAGCTGCGGGAGCCGTCGCGAGATCCATCCCGGACGGTCGGAGCTCCGATCCAAGCGAGGTAAGAAATGATTCGCACCACAGGGCGCGAACAATATTTACAAGCCGCGTCGCCTGTGGCATGACAGTAGGATGAAGAAGGCAAGGGATCAGCAACCGCTGCCGCGGCAGGTGGGAATCTGGGTCCGCGTGTCGACCGACATCCAGGTGGAGGGGGAGAGCCCCGAGCGGCACGAGGAGAGGGCGCGCGGCTACGCTGTCGGGAAGGGGTGGCAGGTCGCCGAGGTCTACCGCTTGGACGCTGTGAGCGGGAAGTCCGTGATCGGGCACCGCACCGCCGTGAAAATGCTGGAGGATGTGCGATCGGGGCGCATCAGCGCCCTCGTCTTCTCTAAGCTGGCTCGGCTGGCCCGGAACACGCGGGAGCTGCTTGAGTTCGCCGACGAGTTCCAGAAGTGCGGGGCGGACCTCGTCTCGCTGGAGGAGTGCATCGACACCTCGAGCCCGGCCGGCCGGGTCTTCTTCACGATGATCGCCGCGATGGCCCAGTGGGAGCGGGAGGAGATCTCCTCCCGCGTGGCGGCCTCGGTGCCGGTCAGGGCGAGGATGGGAAGGTCGACGGGCGGCAAGCCGGTCTACGGCTACGAGTGGAGGGACGGGAAGATGGTGCCGCACCCGGAGGAAGGACCAGTGCGCAGGCTGATGTACGAGCTCTACCTCCAGCACCGCCGGAAGCTGACGGTGACGAAGATCCTCAACGAGCGCGGCTACCGCACCCGTGGGGGCGGCGAGTGGACCTACGCCTCGGTCGGGAGGCTGCTGGCCGACCCCACGGCCAAGGGCCAGCGCCGGGCGAACTTCACGCGCAACACCGGCGACGGGGGATGGGAATACAAGCCGGAGGCGGACTGGGTGACCGTCGCGGTGGAGCCGATCGTCGAGGCCTCTGTCTGGGACGAGTGCAACCGGATCATGCGGGAGGGCACCGAGACCCACGGCCTGCATCTGCGCAAGGGCAGGAAGCCGACCTACCTCTTCTCCGGCTTGGTATTCTGCGGCTCCTGTGGAAGCGGCGTGAAGATGTATCCCCAGACCGGGACGCCGAAGTACCGCTGCTTCAGGTGCAGCAACAAGATTCCCAAGGACGACCTGGAGGCCTTGTTCATCGAGCAGCTCTCGGACTTCCTCTTGGACGAGAACCGCGTGGAGGAGTATCTCACCCGTGCGACAGCGGCAGCCGCCGGGAAGAGGGAGCTGGCCGCGACCCTCGCGAAGGAGAGGACCAGGCTTGAGAGGCGGCTGGAGTCCCTCGTCGACCTCTACCAGCAGGGCGGCGTGGGCATCGAGGAGTTCAAGCGGCAGTCAGCGCCGCTGGAGGCGAGGCGGACGGAGATCGACGCCGAGGTCCCGCGGCTTGAGGCCGAGGCGGAGCTGCTGGAGGCCGACCGCACCTCGTCGAAGGAGATAGCGAAGGACGGGGCGAAGCTCGTCGGCGAGTGGTTCTCGCTCGACCACTCCCGCAGGCGCGAGCTCGTGGAGAACCTCCTTTCGAGGGTGACGGTCGACCGCACCGACGTGGAGTTCGAGCTGAAGTACATACCGGACGCGACCGGTAACAACTCCTCGCCTTCTCACGTCTTCAACTACGCGAAGAATCACGAGCCTGCCTGGCAGGACCCGAACGGCCCGCTGATGGAGGCCGTCCAGAAGCGTGGCGGGAAGATCATCGACCGCGGGGAGTGATCCGGCCGGGTGGCGAAGTCGCCACTGTGAAATCGGCAATTCTTGCATCTCCGTTGTAACGGCGAGGGCCTCGCTTGCGTCAGCAAGTTAGAGGACCGTCGTAATGAGGATTGAAGAGGCAGAAGGCTACATCGCACTTGGAATGTTCCAAGATGCTTGGTTGGCATTGGACGAGATCCCTACGGACCGGCAGTTGAGTTCCGCGGTTCTCCGTTGCCGCGCGTTGTGTCTCATGGGCTTTGAAGCGTGGAGCCGAGGCGAAGCGGTCGCCCTGATCCTTGGCGAAGGGGATGAGGATGACCGCCGGATGGCCGCCGCCTTTTTTCACGAGGGTGCCGTGTGGCACGCCGAGCACACCGGCTTGGCCCTGGCGCGTCACTGGGCCAGCCAGGCAATCCGGGTCCGCCCGGAGCAGCGCCTGGCGATCCTGGGGGACCTGCGCTTCCCGGAGGGTTTCACCCTGCGCCCCGAGCTTGCCCAGCTTGCCGGGTGAGGGAAGGAAGGGCGCTTCGTATTGGCACGGCCTTGGAATAGCGGCGTATTGACTTCACGCGGCATGGAGATAAGTGCCATGAGATATGCGTGGGACCCAAGTTGCCGGAGTTGTTTTGCTTGCCCTGGCCCTGGGCTTCTTCTCCGGGCGCCTGAGTTCGGGCGGCAGTGCTGCCAGCGGGGATGAGAAGAAGAATGCCGCGCGGAGTGGCAGCGGTGGTGGCGGTGCCGGGATGGAAGACTTCGATCGCGCGGGTGAGGAAGCCACACGTCGTGGCGGCCGTGGCAGGGCTCCGCAAGCGCCGAGCCCGAAGATGGTCTTCCGCACTTTCCAGACCGTGGACCCGGTGCTCCGGACCCAGCTGCTCGGCAACATGATGGCCAAGATGGATGCCAGCAACTTCCGCGAGATGCTGGCGGAGGTGGAGCGCATGGCCACCGAGCAGGGCCGTGAGCACAATGAAGCCTGGACCCTGATGAACATGCGCGCCGGCCAAGTCGCCGGGCTCGAGGCGATGGAGGCATGGCGCAAGCAGGGGATCGATAGCAACCCGGGCGTGGAAACCCTCTATGGCTGGGCGAATGCGGATCCGGATGCCGCGCGCAAGTGGCTGGAGCAGCAGCCGGAACTGGATGGCCCGGGCCGTGGCAAGTTGCTCAACATGCTCTGCACCGGTGCAGTGGCCTATGATCGGAATCGCGCGCAGGAGATCTTCGCCGCGCTGCCGGAGCAGGACCGCATGGGGATGCTGAAGAACTTCACCATGGCGATCGTCGATAGCGGCGGACGCGAAGCGGCAATCGAGTGGATGAACTCCGTCCAAGCCGCGGACAAGGATGCGGACTATACCAAGGCGGTGGAGAAGCAGGTCTTCGACCGCTTCATGCTCACCGGCGCGCACCGCTCCAGCCCGGCCGCCATGGTGGATGCCATGGAAGATCTCGCGGCGCACATCAGCTTCAATGAAGGCTGGGTGCAGCGCGGCATGGGCCAGATCCGCGGCGGCATGGGCGGCCTGGAGATGCTGGATCTCATCTCGCGCAGCCCGGCGCTGAAGGACTTGTCACTCGTGAGCGACGGCGCGCTGCAGAATGCGGTGGGCCAGGCACGGGGCAATCCACAGGCCCTGCAGGCCTGGCTGGCGGAGCATGCCGACTCGCCGATCCATGAGAAGGTCTCCGGGATGGCGGGGCAGTGAGTCTCCGGAAGAGAGGGGCCGCAGGCGTGCCGGCTTCGGGCGGGGATGGACCATTCATCGGGGCCCGGGCCGGATCACGCTTGCGGATCAAGCGCCCGCGGGTTTCCCGGGCGGCTTGGATTGGATGTCTGAAAGGAGAGGGGTGCAGCGCCCCCGGTGGGAGGACCGGGGAGCGCTTCCATTTTGGGAGGGGCAAGCCCGGCGGCGGGGAGGGTGCAACCGGACCTGCAGGGACACTCTGTCCCGAACCGGGGGGATTTAACATTACGTGATCGCGTTGACCTCACAAGGTGGTCCGCACAGGCCTCTGCAACCCAGCCCGCCGGTGTAGTGCATCATGATGCGGACACGGCGCAGGCAAGAAGAAGCGCGGGAATTTTATGCGACACTGGAAACGCAGCATCAGCCGCAGATGCAAGATGCGCTCCTTGCTAGATTCCGCGAAATGCGGTCGTCTTGACGGGACGCATGAAACTTTGGCGGATCTTCCTCGGCTTGCTTCTGGTGTTCTCCTGCCGCGCGGCGGAAACGCGCGTGCTCTTCCTGGGCGACAGCATCACCTACGATGGCCGCTGGGCCGCATGGGTGGAGTCCGCGCTGCGGAATGATCCGGCCTATGCGGATGCGGACTTCCTGAATCTCGGGCTCGGCAGTGAGACGACCTCGGGGCTCTCCGAGGCAGGCCACGCCGGCGGCAAGTTCCCGCGGCCTTGCATCCATGAGCGGCTGGGTCGTGTGCTTCTCGCCTGGAAGCCCACGCTCGTCATCGCCTGCTATGGCATGAACGATGGCATCTATCAGCCGCTGGATGAAGGCCGCATGGAGGCCTACCGCAAGGGGATGACGAAGCTGAAGGAAGAGGTGGAGAAGACGGGCGCGCGCATCGTCTTCGTCACGCCCTCGCTGCACCTGGCGGACAAGCCGCTTTCCGATCCCGCGCGCTATGACACCGTGCTGGATGCGCAGGCCGCGTGGCTGAATGGCCAGAAGGCCGCGGGCTGGCAGGTGGTGGATGTCCGCCCGGACCTGCACGCAGCGGTGAATGCGGCGAAAAAGAGCCCCGGCTTCATCTTCGCGGATGATGGTGTTCATCCGGGCGAGCAAGGCCATCGCTTCTTCGCGGAGGCGCTGTGCAAGGGGCTGTGGCCTATACTTGGCCTGAAGGGTGAGGCGAAGTTCGCGAGTAATGAGGCCTATCCCGTGCTGCTGCGCCGCGCGCATCTGCTGCGGGATGCCTGGCTCACGGAGACCAAGCACACCCGCCCCGGGGTGCCCGCGGGCAAGCCGGTGCCGCAGGCGGAAGAGGAAGCGAAGGGGCTGTTAGAGAGCTACCGCATCATCGCGAGTGCGAAGGTTTCGGATTGGTCCGGTTATCGCCGGCTCGACTTCACGGTGGATGGCCGCGCGGCGCTGTTGGTGCTGCCCAAGCTGGCGGCGAAGGGCAAGCCGTGGATCTGGCGCACGGAGTTCTTCGGCCACGAGCCGCAGGGAGATATCGCGCTCTTGGAGGAAGGACTTCACGTCGCCTACATCGACATGCAGGACATGTATGGCGCCCCGGTGGCGATGAAGCACATGGATGCGATGTATGATTTTCTCACCAGTGCCTTCGGTCTCTCTAACAAGACGGTGCTGGAAGGCTTCAGCCGCGGCGGGCTCTTCGCCTTCAACTGGGCGGCGCTGCATCCGGAGCGCTGTGCGGGATTGTATGTGGACAATCCGGTCTGCGACTTCAAAAGCTGGCCCGCCGCGAAGGGCAGCAGCCAAGGCGGCTCACCGGGTGACTGGCAGAAGCTGCTCAAGGCCTATGGCATGACGGAGGAGCAGGCGCTGGCCTATGACAAGAACCCCATCGATAACCTCGCCCCGCTGGCCAAGGTGCCGGTCCCGATTCTCGCCGTGATCGGTATGGCGGATACCGGTGTGCCGCCGAAGGAGAACATCGATCTGGTGGAGGAGCGCTACACGAAGCTCGGCGGAAAGATCGAGATCATCCGCAAGGCGGGATCGGGGCACCACCCGCATAGTTTGAAGGATCCCACGCCGATCGTGGAGTTTGTGGTGCGGGTGACGGGGTGGTAGAAATCACCAATCATCAATGGAGAAGGCCGCTGCTTCGTCAAACCCACGCATCGACCGCCTGCGCTGCGTGATCTGGCTGGCACCCCTGTGCTTGTGGCTGGCATTGATGGCGGGCTTGGCAAGGCACCGGTGGATGCTGGATCTTATGGTTCTCGTGTATCCCGTCGTCGTCGTTATGCTAGGCGTCGCCGATGTGAAGCTACGTTGCCACCAAATCCGGGAGGAGGGCGGCGAGCCGGGACCCGGAGGACTGGGACACGCTTGGGGCTTCATTGCCTTGCAAGCCCTCGTCGTGGTCTTGGTCACGGTTGGTCTGCTATGTTTGCCTGGCCTCGGCTGGCTGTTTCGGGGAATGGAGATGTAGGGCCGCGGGGTGCCGCTCTGCGAGCGACATTTCCAAGGATCCACTTCTTTCAGAAGCGAGTGCTGGTAAGGACGGCTCTACCGCCGGGAGCGCGGAGCCACTGGCCCGCAGAAGCAAGCCTGGCGCTACGATGCATCCCGTAGGCTGAATGGAAAGCGACGTGGCGATCCTGCCGCCCATAACGGCTCACGGCCACAGGAACCATTCTGCGGGCCAGTGGCTCCGCGCTCCCGGCGGTAGAGCTGTCCGTTTGTTAGGCCGTTAGAGACTGGGCTCTCGAAAGAGCCTAGTCCTTGGAAATGTCGCTCGCAGAGCGACACTCCTTCGTTACGCCTCGGCTTGCTTCGCGATCTTATCCAAGATCCCGTTCACGAAGCGCCCGGAGTCCGTCGTGCCAAATCGCTTCGCCAGTTCGATCGCTTCATCGATCGCCACGGGCGCGGGCACCTCCGGCGAATGCAGGATCTCCCAAGTCGCCAGCCGCAAGATCGCGCGGTCCACGGGGTCCACGCGCTCGGGGGCGTAGTTGTCCACCACCGCGGCCAGGCGTTCGTCGATACCTTCCTTCTCGCGCTGCACGGCGCTGACCATGGCATCGGTCTCGCGGCGCAGGGTGGCGAGGGATTCCTTGCTCTCGCGCAGCTTGGCCAGGTCACCTTGATCGGGGAAACGCTCCGGCTCTTCCACCATGCGCACCCTTTCGGAAATCCTCGCCAAGCGGCGGATGCTGCCGGCCACCGGCTCCATCTGCGCGCGCAGTGCCGGGATGTCTTCCAGCGCTTGCAGGAAGCGCACGCGCGCCAGCTCCAGATCGCGGTCCGTGCGGAAGAGCGTGGCCAGCACCGGCTCGAAGCGCTCGCTGAAGGCATCGCCATCGGACTCCCGCGGGATGCGTGACAGCTCGATCATCGTGGCCGTCCACTTGTTCTCGCCATCGGCCACCCGCTGCAGCTCCATCGCGGTCCGCTCTTGGTCCGGGCGTGCCTTCAGCGTGGCCATCGCCACCGGCAGGCGCTCCTGGAATTCCTTCAGGCGCTGCTCACGGCCCAGGCTCAGGTGGTGCAGGGTCTTCCACGTCGCCTGCAAAAGCGCGCGACGGTCCGACTCCGTGATGAATTGCCAGAACGGCTCACGCAGTGCTGCGGGGTCGGCCCCGCCTTCGAGGTCGGCGCAGTAGAGGAACTGCACGACCGCCTCGCGGATTTGGCGGCGGGTAGGCATTAGGTGCGGGAAATGACACGCGGCATCGACCGCTCGATCTCGTTGAAAATATCCACCATGGACGCCGCGATCCGCGCAGCCTCCCGGCCGCGGTTCAGGTTCGAGCCGATGCAGCGCGCGTAGGCCTGCTTCTCGTCCTCCACCAGCAGCACCTCATGGATCACCGGCAGCTTGTAGCGCACTGCCAGGTCCTGCAGCGCCAGCGTGATCGAGTTCCCGATCATGTCCGCATGCGAGGTCGCGCCCTTCACGATCACGCCCAGGGCGATCACGCAGGCCGGCAGGTGCTCGCCGCGGTCCAGCACATTGGCGATCGTCACCGGGATCTCGAAGGCCCCCGGCACGCGGATGATGTCCACCCGGGTCTGCGGCATCAGCTCGCTCAGCTCCGCCACGGTATTGTCCACCAGTGCATCCGCGAACTGCTCGTTGTACTTGGACGCCACGATGCAAACGCGCACCCGGGGTCCGATGATTCTGGGCTTCGGTGGCAATGCCGACGACATGAGCGGGGTATGGTGTGGGGG
>OUMS01000031.1_pt1 | contig 265381 bp, 207 predicted proteins | sample 1691071 | NCBI WGS metagenome assembly OUMS01 (sample SAMEA3914864, study PRJEB12502) | metagenome | biome: forest; material: soil | place: USA | collected 2012-03-12 | depth 0.3 m | reverse complement strand
AGGTCGTCGCCAGGTATACGCCCGGCATCTTCTAACGAAGGTGCCGGGCGCTTTGTTTTCCGGAGCGCGGCTTTGTAAGCCGCAAGAGCGGTCCCTTGGGGCCCGCATCATCCCTGCGGGCCAAGCGGACCCTGTGGCCGTCAGCTGCGGGAGCTTGGGGAGGGCGGACACTCTTGTCCGCTCGGCGTGGCGCATGGGCACTTGCGGACAGGACTGTCCGCTCTCCACAGGGCGCGCGGTCCCGGGGGGACGCTTGGGTATCACATCATCGCCCGGGCGGCTTGCAAAGCCGCGCTCCGGAGTGCGCGGTTCTTGCATGACCAAAGGAGACCGCTAGCGTTCCGCGCGTGACCGGATCTCAGCCTTCTCGCACTGCTGCGGCAGTCATTGGCGGGCTGTGGATTGCCTTTTTCCTGTGGGGAATGGCTCCGGGGTATTACACGCCGGCGATTCCTAATATCCTGCGGGCGAAGGGCCTGGGCAGCGAATGGTTGTCGCGGGCCTTCATGGCGGGTCCGGTGGCCTCGATGATTTCGCCGCTGATCGTGGGAGCTCTGGCGGATAACCGCTTTTCGGCGCAGAAGGTGGTGGGTTGCAGCGGGATTTTCGGCGCGGTCTGCTTGGCTGCGGCGTTCTCGGTGTTGGATCGCGGGGGCAATCCTTGGGCTTTCATCATTCTGCTGGCTTGCGGGTCGATCGTGTCGGCTCCGATGTCGAGCATGTTGGCGAGCATCGCGATGGCCCACTTGAAGGAAGGCGAGCGTGAATTCCCGATCGTTCGCTTGGGAGGAACGCTTGGCTGGATGGCGGCGGGCTACATCACGAGCTATGTGATCTTCGCCGATGCCTCGCCGAAGGCAGGCTATGCGGCGGCGATCACCCGTTGCGCTTGTGGGATCTTTGCATTCTTCCTGCCGGATACGCCGCCGCTGGGGCGATCCCGATCCTGGCGGACCCTGTTAGGTTTCGATGCCTTCCGGCTGTTGAGAGAGAGGGATCATCTGGTCTTCTTCTCGGTGACCACGCTGCTGTCGATCCCGCTGGCGGCATTCTTCATGCACACGCCGATGCATCTCTCGGATCTGGGCAACAAGACAGCGACTGCGACGATGACGATCGGCCAGATCAGCGAGGTCGCGGCGATGCTGTTGATGACCGTGGTCATGACCCGCTTCCGGGTGAAGACGGTGCTGATGGTCGCGCTGATCTTGTCGGCGCTGCGCTATGGGCTTTTCGGGATCGCGGGGATCACGAATTCAAGCCCATGGTTGATTGGCGGGATCGCGCTGCATGGACTTTGCTACACGCTCTATTTTATCACTGGCCAACTCTTCCTGGATCGCCGGGTGGAACCGGGGATGCGCTCGCAGGCGCAGGGCTTGCTATCGCTGGTGAGCAATGGGGTGGGATCGGTGATCGGCACCTTCCTGTCAGTGAAGCTCTACGACCTAACGGTGGGTGGTCACCATGGCGGATGGGCGACCTACTGGTGGATCCAGTGCGGCTGCATCTTGATCTGCGTGCCGATCCTGGCGATCTTCTATCACGGGATCGCTGCGCCGCCGAAAGAGATCAAAGTGCTCTAGCCCTGAATCACGGCAGCTTCCACTCGCCCTTCTTCGCGGCGTAGTCGGTCTCCGGCAGCAGCACATAGAGCGGCTGCTTGTCCGGATCGACCCAAGCGACGAGCTGGCGGAGCTTTGCTTCCTCCATGGTAGTGCAGCCGGAGGTGGGCTTCGAGCCGCCGCCGCGCCAGATGTGGAAGAAGATCGCGCTGCCGGAGCCGGGGACGGCCTTGGGCGGGGCATTGTGGGCGATGAAGAGCTTCAGCGAGTGCGGGTAGTCGCCCTGCTTCATCTGCTGCTTCTTTTCCCAAGCCGTGGCCGGCTCGTGGTTGAGCAGCACGTGCTGGTTGTATTGCGGCGAGGCGCCGTCATCCACCCAGAGGTCGCGGCTGGTGACCTGGCGATAGGGGAGCTTCGGGTTCTTTTTTACCGTCGCGTCGTAGCCCCATGCGCCGCCGATGTAGAAGACGCCGGCGGGTGCGCGCCAATCGCCTTCAGTCTTGGTCTTTGCGTCCTTGGGCCGCGGGTTGATGCCGAGTCCCCAGACGAGGCCATCGCGTCCCAGGCGGCCTTCCCAAGGTCCGATGACTTGAGTCCATTTTCCATCGCGCTTCTCGTAGGCGCGCAGGGTGACGGTGGAGGTGTTCCAATTCTTCGCAGTGCCGACGACGCATTGGGTGGACTTGCCGGGCAGCTCGAAGGCAGCGGCACTGAGGGCGGTGGCAAGCAGGATGGCGAACAGACGGATCACGCCCATCATCATGCCTGATCTTGGCGCGCGCGCAAGTTGCCAGCTAGGCAAGGAGGCGGCGCTGGTCGAGCACGAGGAAGGCAGAGCCCGCGCCTTCGGGCTCGATGGCGTGGGCATCCGCCGCTTGGGCGGAGTCAGCGTAGGGCAGAAGGAAGTCGCGCTGGGTGAGGAGGCCCACGGTGGCGAGGCCCGGGGCGGTCCAGCGCTGCAAATCGGTGAAGTTCACATCCGCCGTGAGATCCTGGCGGCCGGGGTTCTCATAGATGGCGGGACCTTCCAAGCGCTGCTGCAGGAGGTAGGCGCGCAGGGTGCCGCGGGGGCGGCGGTGGTAGAGGGATGCGGCTGGCGCGCCGTAGTCGATGGTGAGCATGCGGCCGGCCTGCCACGTTTCTGTTAGGCCGGTGAGCCAGTGCTGATAGGCTTCGTTCACTTCGATGATCTGGCCGGGCGGGTGGGGGACTTCGAACGCAGATGAGTCCGGGAGTTCGGCACAACTGCGCCATTCCTCGCCGGGGCCAAGGTATAACTCCGACCAGCCATCATTCTCCCGGCGGAAGCGCCGCACGGGAAAAGCATCGGCAAACTCGTTGGAATAGATGCAGGCGTGGCCAGAGCAGGCAGAGAGCGCGGCCTCGATGGAGTCATGCCAGTGGACGCATGTGCCAAGGAGGGCCTGCTGCTTCTCGCGCAAAGGCTGGGAGCACTCGACGAGATGAAGCCGCACTCGAAAGCGCTGGAGCCATGGCAGTGCGGCGAGCACGGCGCGGGCGAGCTGGCCTTCACCGGGGCCGAGCTCGATGAGATCCCGACAGCCGGTCTCGCGCAGCGCCGCAGCAGCCCATGCACCCACCGCCTTGCCGAGTGCGGGGGTGAGCATCGCGGTGGTGGTGAAGTCCCCGCTCTGCCCCACGCCGCGAATCCGACGGGCATAGTAGCCGCGCTGCGGATCATGCAGGGCCAGCTCCATGAAGCGATCGAAACGCAGGCTTTCGCCCGCGTGCCATGGCCAGATCGGTGAATTCATGGGTGGGCGGCTTGACGCACCGCGATCCCTCCCGCATTTCTTAAGCGTGAAGGGTCTGTGGGTCGGCGCTATCTTGCTGCTCTCGCTCGCTGCATGCGAGCGAAAGGAGGAGAAACGTCGTGCCTCCACCCCAGGCGAGGCCCAGCCCGCCACTCCAGGTGAGAAGGGTAAGCCGAAGTCCAAGACGAAGCCGGACCCCGAGGCTGGCAAGGGCGGTGAACAAGGCCCGGTCCTCATCGAGAAGAAGCCGCCGGTGGCCGAGCCCGTGCCGAACATGCCGGGCATGGTCTTCAGCCCGTACAACGGCAAGCACATCGATGTGAAGGGCTATGCCCCGGGCACCCTGGTGGCGGACCCTACCTACCCGCTGGAGGAGAAGAAGTACTTCCGCGTGCCGGAGATGCCTGCGGGAGCGAACGATCCCGCGAAGCTGCTCGATCCGGGCATCCTGATCCGGCCGCTCCCGCCGAAGGAGAAGGAAGAGTAGGGGCGCATGAGCTGCATCCCGCTTGACGGGTGGCGGGGCTTGTGGGCGATCTGTGGGTCATGAAGGCGAAAGTACTTATCTGGCCACTTGTGCTCTTGTTAGGCGCTTGCAAGGAGAAGCCGGTGGCGCAGGCCGGCCCGGAGAAACAGGGGAAGGCGAAGCACGCGAGTGCGGCCGCGTCCTCCGCGAATCACGAGGAAGAGGAGACCGCCGACAAGGGCGGCAAGAGCGCGGGCCGCAAGGATCGCGCGAAGAAGCCGGCGATGGGCAGCGTGGCCCCGGGCCAACCGGGCAAGGCGATCAGCCCGTATAGCAACCAGCCGGTGGATGTGAAAGGGCTCGCCGCCGGTTCGCTGGTGCAGGATCCGAAGTTCCCGGGCGATGAGTCGAAGAAGTTCGTGGTGCCCGAAGGGGTGGAGGAAGAGGAGAAGGTGGAGAAGCCCGTGGCCCAAGCGGTGCCGGGCCAGCCGGGCGTGGTCTTCAGCCCTTATAACAACAAGATCATCGACGTGAGAGGCATACCCGCAGGGCGCCTGGTCGCGGATCCCACCTATCCCGCGTCAGAGAAAAAATACTTCCGCGTTCCGCCGCAGCCGGATGCCAGCGATGCGCCGGAGGCTGCTCCCCAGCCCGGGACCGACGCAGGTCCTGCGAAGGAAGAGTGACGGGAGCTCTCTTCGGGCAGGGGAGATTTATGCAATTTTATGAAACCTGATTGACGGGGCCGGGCGCTTGTCATACAGATTCATCTTGCCGGGAGCGAGGCTCTTGGTAGCAAGGAACCCAACCCAAACGCCCTCGTCCGGAACCCAAGGCCTGCGCATGTGCCGCAGGCGAGACCCGATCTCCGGAGCCGGGGGCGTCAACGGCAGTATGACCCCTGCCGTAGTCCCGGATATGAACCCACAAAAATCCCCCCGGCGGGCCGCTTGGCTTGCCGCCATGCTTTGCGCGGCCCTTTGTCCTGCGGCCCACGCCAGTTGGAATCTTCTGGAGAACTTCGAGACCGGCTTCAGCGCAGGTAACACCATCAACGGTGTGAATGGCTGGGTGGTGGACACGCCAGCCTCTGCCACGGCGGTGAATGATCCCGCGGCATCGGGCCGCGGCATCGTGGCGCGCGCCGTGCCCGGTGGGCGGAATGACATCTACAAGGTGCTTGGCGCGGCCCGGCAGATCGCGAACGGCGCGACCGGCACTTTGTTCTTCGAGGCCTACCTGCCGCCTACGGGGGCGGGCAGTGCGAACATCAGCATCGGCCTCTCCGATGTGGCGGCGCCGAATGATTACACGGCCATGGAGCCGCAGTTCCGCTGGCTGAATGCGGACCTCTTCCCGCGGAATGGTGGCGCCTTCACGGATACCAACTACGACTTCTCCTCCGGCTCCTGGATGCGCGTGTGGATGGTGGTGAACAATGCCGCCGACAACGTGGACATGTATGTGGAGTCGCCCACCGGCTCCACCGGGATGGTGAAGATCGCGAATGACTTCGGCTTCCGGAACGGTGTCGCGGCGAATGCGATGGTCTCCTTCATGCTGATCCAGGCGGCGGGGCAGGAGGTCTACGTGGATAACATCTATGTGGACCCGGTGGCGGAGAATCTGATTCTGCCGCCGATTCCCGGGACTGAGCCGGTGGCCCACAATGACCAAGTGCAAGTGGGCATTGGAGGCTCCATTTCCATCAAGCCGCTGCTGAATGACACCGGCTACATCAATCCCGCCTCGCTGCAGATCATCGCGGCGCCAGCGCATGGCACGGCGCAGCTGGATGTCAGCACGGGGAAGATCCTCTACCATCACACGGGCACGGTGGCGGGTGGCGATGTCTTTCGCTATCGCATCACGCGGCAAGGTGGCGGGCAGACTTCAGAGGCGGATGTGCAGGTTACGATCGATGGCAGCCTGCGCCTGGCGAATACCACGCTGAATGTGCCGCTCACGCCGCCCGCGGGCTCTGCCGGCACGCTCACGATCAAGAATGCGCTGCCGGGGCTGAGCTTCTCCGGCGCAGTGGGCATGGCCTCGGTGCCGGGCAAGCCGGAGGCGCTCCTGGTGGCCTCGGTCGATGGCTCGGTGTGGTATGTGCCGAACACCACCGTGGCGAATCCGGCGAAGTACAAGGTGCTGGATGTCTCCTCGCTCTCGAACTTCACGCGCGGGCGCAGCATCTATTCGATCGAGCCCTTCCCGGACTTCGCGACCAGCGGGAACATCATCGTGAATTACCAGGGGAACAAGGCGCGGCTGCCCCAGCCGGGTGCGGGACAGACGGTCTACGACGTGATGCCGAATCTCGACCGCGACGGTGCGCCGAATGCGACGATCGAGACGGACCTGCGGGTCTCCCGCTTCACGCTCTCCGCCGCGCACATCGCGGATGCGGTGGCGAATGGCATGTCCGCCGCGGAGAATCTAACCGCGCTGGCGACCGAGTATCCCTACATCAACCTGGCCGAGCAGAACCTCTTCCACAGCATCAACGACTGCAAATTCGGGCCGGATGGCTATCTTTACCTCACCTTCGGGGATGAGGGGGACCAGGGCGATCCCTATCGCAACGGCCAGCGGATCACGAAGGACTTCTACAGCTCGATGCTGCGGATCGACATCAATCCCGGCTCGACCAACCCGAAGCCGAACCCGCACTACGCGATCGCCGCGGGCGGGGGCCTGGATGCGAATGGGAATTACCAGTTCTACCTGAATTCCTCGCAGGAGCCGAACTTCCGCGTGCCGGCGGACAATCCCTTCATCCATACCAGCCGCGGCGGGACTTGGGACGGCCACTTCAACAACTCGGACTTCAGCTCGGACCTCGACCACGTGCGCACGGAGATGTGGGCGGTGGGCCTGCGGAATCCCTTCAAGTTCCACCTCGATGTGGAGGATGGCACCGGCGAGACCGAGGCATGGATCGGTGACGTGGGCCGTGATACCTGGGAGGAATTCGACGTGCTGAAGAAGGGGCAGAATGCCGGCTGGTCCTTCTATGAGGGGAATGCGCTGAACCCGGGAGTGACGCATCCCTCACAGCCCTCCGGGAACACGCCGCACAAGCCGCCGCTCTTCACCTATCAGCACTCGCAGGGGAACAACTCGGCGACGGGCGGGATCTTCTATCGCGAGACGGCCTTGGCATCGCTGACCAACCGCTACGTGTGCGGTGACTACGGGTCCGGCCGGATCTGGAGTATCGGGCGCGATGGCAATGTGGTGGAACTCACGGACCTGCGGGAGAGTTCCAACCTGGTGGTGGACTTCAGTCTGGATCCGGTGACGAAGGACATCTTCGTGCTGGAGAACAGCGGCAGCGGGCGGGTGATGCGGATCACCATGCAGGCGGCGCAGGGCGAGAACTATCCGCCCACGCTTTCGGATCTGGGGATCTTTGCCGATGTGGCGACGCTGACTCCAAATCCGGGCGTGGTGCCGTATGCGCCGAACTTGCGCTTCTGGTCGGATGGTGCGGACAAGTCACGCTGGTTCGCGATCAAGAATCTAACCGACACAATGGGTTACTCCGCGGAGGGCAGCTGGAGCTTCCCGGAAGGGATGGTGTGGGTGAAGCATTTCGACTTCGACCTGGACCGCAGCCACCCGGGGATCTCGAAGAAGCGCCTGGAGACACGCGTGCTGGTGCGGAACAGCACCGGTGCCTACGGCGTTTCCTACCGCTGGAATGCGGCCGGCACGGAGGCCACGCTGGTGGCGAACGCCGGGGAGGACTTCGCGGTGAACTATCTGGATGAGGGCGGCGCGCCGTCTAACATCACTTGGCACATCCCCTCGCGCGCCGAGTGCATGACCTGCCACAATGCCAATGCGGGGCACGTGCTCAGCATGAACACGCGCCAGCTCAACCTGGCGGGCAGCGTGGCCGGGCAGAATGGGAACATGCTCAGCTTGCTTTCACAGAGCGGCTATCTGGCTGGCTTCTCCGGGAATCCCGCGGGGCTGCCGCGCCACTACCGGCCCAGCGAGACCAGTGTGGATATCGAGACGCGGGTGCGATCTTACCTCGCGGTGAATTGCTCGTATTGCCACCGGCCGGGTGGGACCGCGCCGGATTCATGGGACGGGCGTGCCGAGCTTCCGCTGGCGGATACGCACTTGCTCTACGGTCATCCGGTGAGCGAGGCCACGCCGGATCTCACTGACAGCATCATCCGCCCGGGCGACAAGGCGAACTCCGCGATCTGGAACAAGATCAATGCCCGCAGTGTGATCAACGGCAGCTTCAACGGTTACTCGCAGATGCCACCGCTGGCGACGAATGCCTTCGATAGCGAGGGCATTGCGTTGATTGGCGAGTGGATCGATCATTATGCGAACGAGGCTCCTGCGCCCGCGCCGGGTAGTGTGACGGGCAGCACGCCTCTCTCCGAGAATGCGGTGGCGGGCTCGCTCATCGGCTTGGCGGATGCGGTGGACCCGGATGTGCGCGGGGGCATCGCGGACCAGTCCTTGCTGACCTATCAGATCACCGCGGGCAATGAGGACCGCCTGTTCACGATCAATCCTACGACCGGTGAACTGCGGCTGAATGGCTTCGTCGACTACGAGCGGCAGGCGCAGCACCTGCTCACGATCCAAGTCTCCGATCACTACGCGCCGAACCCCGGCGTGCTGAATCACGGCGTGATCATCGACCTGATCAACGAGACCGCGCCAGATGACACCGAGGATCTGAACGGCAACGGCATCTTCGACTCGTGGGAGAATTCCTTCGGGCTCAGCCCCGCGAATCCCGCGGCGGATAGCGATGGCGATGGCACGCCGGACTTCTTCGAGTTCCTGAGCGGCGGCAACCCGCTGGCCGGGGACCTGCCGGTGGCACCGCTCTATCAGATCGAGGGTGCGGAGCATCTCTTCGGCTGGAACGTGCGGACCGGCTTCCACCTTGGCACGGACTACAAGGTGCAATCATCCGTGGGGCTCGATGCTTGGACGGATCTTGGCCCGCTGGATTACCAGGTGTTATCCGTCTCGGACGTCGCTCCGGGGATCTCGCGCATCGTGATCAAGGTGCAGCCGGGAGCAGGGACGCAGTTCCTGCGGCTGGAGAAGCCGTGAGCCAAGGGCCATCTTCTCTTGCTTTCTTTTGCAACTTCACTCTGATCAAGGGTGCCGCCCAACCATTGCCATCCTGAGCCATAGTGTCCTCTAGCGCCGATTCCAATTTGCTCGGGCCCGTGAATGCCGTGGTCGAAAGAATAGAGCATTATGGCCTTTATCTGCGAGAAGGCGAGAGGGTCATCTTGGTGCTCATTGTCGATATTTCGAAGGAGCGTATCGCAAGGTTGGAGGATGTGTTTGGTGTGGGTCAGTCCGTTAGTGTCAATGTTCTCTTCTACGTTCCGGAGCGAGGGGTTTACAAGGGCACGATGATTGACCTGGTCGGCGCACCCTCCTAGTACGGGGGAGGGTTGCAGGAAACTCTCACTAGGCAGAGTTCCATTAATGGGATTGGAGAAGCCGTGAGTCGGCAGTTGCCTGATCTTGCGTTTTTGCCATTCATGCTGGCAGATTCGCTATTACGTGCGGCACTGCGGTCACGCTATGAAGGGAAGCATGAGGCTTGCACCAATCCTTCTCCTTTTCCCGATTTTTGGTTCCGCCGGTCTGCAAGCGGGTCCCGGCACGGCGAATCCCTTCGGCGGCAAGCGCGCCCTGATCATCGGCATCGACGGCCTGCGTGCGGACGCGCTCAAGCAGCAGGTGGAGAGTGGCAATGCTCCGGCGATCGCGAGTCTGGTGGCGAATGGCACGGTGACCTGGAATGCCTTTGCCGGTGGCAGGTTGGGGGAGCTGACGCAACAGCCGACCATCAGCGGACCCGGGTGGTCCAGCATTCTCACTGGGGTCTGGACCAACCGGCACAACGTCGTCGATAATGGAACTCCGGCCTACAACCAGCCCGGGGTGAGCGGTTCCTATCTGGTGGACCAGGCACCGCATTTCGCGAAGCGCTTGGAAGAAGCGGCACCGGGCACATTTACCAGTTCAATCGCGAGCTGGAACTGGATCGAGGACTACCTTGTCGCCGCGCAGCCAAGCTACCTCGATTTTCACCAGAAGGGTAGCGGCTCCAGCTATGCACTGCGCGACCAGGACGTGAAGGCCAAGGCGGTGGCCCATCTCGGCACGGCGGATCCGGATGTGCTCTTCCTGCACTTCGACCAGGTGGATGGTGCCGGGCATTCCTCAGGCTTCTCCCCTGGCGTGCCGAGCTACATGAGCGCGATCTCCGCAGTGGACGGGCATATCGGCGATGTGCTTGCGGCCATCGCGGCGCGGCCGGAGCGGGCCGCGGAACAATGGGTGGTGGTGCTGACGACGGACCATGGCGGCACCAGCGGCGGTAGCCATGGCGGTCAGTCGAATGAAGAGCGGACGATCCCCTTCATTGTTTCCGGCAATGGCATTCCCGCGGGTGTGAGCACGGCCAGCCCGGGGCAGGCGGCGGTGCCAGCGACGGTGATGCGTTACTTCGGCCTGAGCATCCCGGCGGCTTGGAACCTCGCCGAGGAAGGTTTCGTGACCGGTCCGGTCTTCTCCGGTGCCTTGAATGCCGGGGCGGTGGATCTTTCGTGGTCACTTCCGGCGGCGGGGATTCCCGGGCTGAGCGGGCTTCAGGTGCTGCGGAACGGCAACAGCATCGCGACCTTGACTGCCTCGCAAACGAGCTTCACGGACTCCTCGCCCTGGCCCGGGCTGAACAGCTATGAGCTTGTCCTCACGGGAACATCCGAGGCCTCGCTGAAGGCCGCGGTCACACTGCCGAATCCGGGCGAGCGGATCTGGGACGATGCCAACGGCAACAATTCCTGGAACACCACCGATGGCAACTGGGTGGGTGGAGCGGTTTTCGGCAATGGCAATAGTGCGATCTTCAATGGCAGCACGGGAGAAAGCGTGACCGTGGCGAGTGGAGGAGTGTTGCCAGCCGCCACGACGGTGAATAGCGGCTCCTACACCTTCAGCGGCGGTAGCATCGGTGGCGCGCTGGTGAAGGGCGGAGGCGGCAGCCTCACGCTTTCCGCCGCAAACGGCTTCACCGATACCACCATCAATGCGGGGCCTAACAGCCAGACCGCCGGGGCTTTGCAGATCGGCAACTACAATGCACTGGGCAGCGGGCCGATTGTGCTCAGCCATGCGGTCAGCAGCACGGCCTTCTATTTCCTGCCGACGGCAGGTTCCGGCACCTTGCCGAACAGCATCACGCTGCCTGCCAGCGCAGTCACCACACGCCTGCTGACCGACGAAACCAATGTGACTGCCACTCTGGGCGGCGTGATCAGCGGTGGCAGCGCGAGCCACGAACTCCTCATCGACAACGATTCGGGGACCAACGATGTCGGCAAGATCCGGCTCACCAATTCGTCTAACAGCTTCACCGTCTCGCGCCTGCGGATCAACCGCGGCGGGCTGGTCGTCACCTCGGATGCCGCGCTCGGCAATCCGGCGAATGACCTGACGCTGGACGTGACCTCAAATCTCGCCAACTCCGGGCTGATCCTCGAAGGCAGCGTTAGCCTGGGCAGCGGGCGCGCCCTGACCGTGGCCTCCCAGTGCGTGCTGGATACGCAGGCCACGGCAGACACCCTCTCCGGGCCACTCACTCTAACAGGACAGCTGGTGAAGCGCGGCAGCGCGGCGCTGCAACTGAATGCCGCAGGCAGCGGTGGCGGCGGCACGAGCCTCACGGAAGGAAGCATCACCCTGGGAAATGCCGCCGGCCTGGGCACGGGGACGCTGACCGTGGCCACCACTGCCAGCGCCGGTTTCCTCAATACCACGCCGCTGACGGGCAGCGCGAGCGTGACCAATGCGATCGTGCTGCCGGCGGATACCAGTGCAACCAACCGGACCGTGCTGATGAATGGCGGCGCGGGGCAGCAGCTCACGCTGGGCGGCGTGATTTCCGGTGGGGGCAGCAACACCACGCTTTATCTCAATACCTCGCTGGTGGGGGACAATGCCGCGACCTTCCAGCTCAATGGCACGAACACCTTCACCGGCAAGACCCAGCTCAACCGCGGCTCGCTTTCGATCAATTCAAATGCCTCGCTCGGAGCCGCGGCGAACGCGCTGGTGATCGATGCCAACGCCGGTTCGAAGCTGGTCTTCGCCAGCGGCATGAGCTTCACGCATCCGGTCACGCTGTCCACGACGACGGTCTTCGAGAACGCGGATCCGTTGACCATGTCCGCAGCGGTGGGTGGCACTGCGGCATTCACCAAGCGGGGTCCCGGTTCACTGACGACCACGGCCACGAACACCCACACGGGCGCCATCACGGTGGAGGCCGGGGCCCTGGTGGTCGATGGCTCGTTTGCAGCCTCGGCAAATGCCCTGGCGGTGGCCAGCAGCGGCAAGCTCGCCGGCAGCGGCACGATCTCCCGGCCGGTGAATGTTGCCGGCACCATCGCACCCGGGACCGGCATCGGGAAGCTCAAGGTTCCTGCGGCCCTGGGCTTCGGGCCGGGAAGCACCTATGCCTTCGATCTCGCCGCATGGAGCGGTGCCGCGGGGACCGCATACGATAGCATTGAGGCCAATAGTGTGGCGGTCACGGCGAGTGCCGCGGCGAAGTTCACGGTGGTGGTCGGTGCCAGCGCATTGAGCGGCTTCGACGGCAGCGCGAAGTCCTTCGTCCTGGCCAGCGGGACGACTCCTGTGACAGGTCTCGTGTCCGGAAATTGGCAGGTCAGCGTGAATGGCTTCAGCTTCCCGGGCGCATGGAGCGTGCAAGCTCCCGGCAATGATCTGCTGCTGGTCTATGCGCCGCCGGTGCTTGGCTACTCGGGCTGGAAGACCGCGAAAGAACTGCCGGAAGGCCAAGCCGGCTTCGAGCAGGATGCCGATGGCGACGGCATCGCCAATGGACTCGAGTTCGTGCTGGGAACCGACCCCTTGGAGCGCTCCGCGACGGATGCCCCGCATGCGGCCTGGGACGGCGGGGATCTGGTCTTCACCTACAAACTCACGAGCGAAGCCGCCTATCTCCAGCCGGTGGTGGACTACAGTGCGGATCTATCCGCGCCATGGACCACGGCGATCCACGGGCAGGGCGGAGTGACGATTTCCTCCGCGCCAGCCGGGGAGGGGGCGGAATTGGTCACCGTGCGCATTCCCTGCGGCGGGGCAGCGGCTTTTTTCGCGCGACTGCGGGCGAGCGAGCCTTGAGGGATGCCACTCAGCGCCCGGCCATCAGCTCCGCGGTGATCCCCTTTAGATACTCCGTCTCCGGGATCGCGAGGAGCACGGGATGATCCGCACGCTGGCCGTGGTTGGCGATGAGGCGGAGGGATTTCTTCGCATCCACGGCGGCGTCGACGAGGTTCGCTTGGAAGATCTCGCGGCTGGCGTGGTGGGAGCAGCAGAAGCTGGAAAGGATGCCGCCCTTTTCTAACAGCTTCAGCGAGCGCAGGTGGATCTCCTTGTAGCCGCGCATCGCGTCCATCAGGGTCTTCTTGTTGCGGGTGAAGCTCGGGGGATCGAGGATGATGAGGTCGTAGTCCGGCGTGGCGTGCTTGAGGAAGTCGAAGACGTTGTGGGCGATGACCTCGATCTCCAGGCCGTTGAGCTCGGCATTCCGGCGGGCGGCGGCGCAGGCAGTCTCGGAGATGTCCACGGCGGTGACCTTGGCGGCACCGGCACGGGCGCAGGCGAGGGCGAAGCCGCCTTGGTTCGTGAAGCAGTCGAGCACGCGCTTGCCCTCGGCGAAGGCGGCGACCTCCGCGTGGGACTGGAGCTGGTCAAGGTAGAGGCCGGTCTTCTGGCCGTCGAAGAGGTCGATCTCGAACTTCAGGTGGTTCGCCTCCACGACGAAGGTGCCCGGGTTCTGGCCGTGGACCATCTTGATCTCCTGCTCGATGCCCTCCGCCTTCAGGACGGGCGAGTCGTTGCGCAGGATGATCGAGTCCGGGGAAATCAGCTCCTTGAGCGCGGCGACGATCAGGTCCACGCGCAGGTGCATGGCCAGGGTCAGGGTCTGGACCACGAGGTGCGGGCCGTAGCGGTCCACGATCAGGCCGGGCATGCCATCAGACTCGCTCCAGACGAGGCGGGCCAGGGTGGGATCGACGCCGCGGTTCTGGCGCAGCTCGATCGCTTGCTGGATGCGGCGGACGAAGAACTCTGCATCGAGGTCTTGGCGGCGGCGGGAGAAGCGCCGGGCGACGATCTGGGAGGCCGGGTTGTAGATCGCGCTGCCCAGGGGGCGATCTTGGAAGTCCTTGAGCGTGATGACGTCGCCCGGCTGGGGGTCGCCGAAGGTTTTCTTCACTTCCGTGGCGTAGACCCATTCGTGGCCGTGGAAAATGCGGGCGCGGGGAGCGATGATGAGTCCGGGCATGGCGTGAGGGGGATGTTCACGGGGGTAGGGGGGAGCGGCAAGGTTTTTGGAAGGAACGAACCGCGGAGGCGCAGAGGTCGCAGAGGGGAACGCCGAGAAAGACAGGAAACATCGAACATCGAAGGGCCAACATCGAAGGTCGAAGTGGAGCGGCAAAAGACCACCGGGTGGAGGCGGTCTGGATCCTCCGCGCTCCCCTCTGCGACCTCTGCGCCTCCGCGGTTCGTTCCTTCTCCCCCTAAATCTGAGGGATTTCCTCTTGCTACCCGGGCAGGCCGGGCCTTAAAACCCCCGCCCGACCAAAATCATGGGCCAGCAAACCAAAGCAATCGTCAAGCGCCGCCGCCGCAAGCTCTACCTGAAGCGCAAGAAGGATCAAGCCAAGGCGGGCGGGGTCGTGAAGAAGAGCTCCGTGGCGAAGAAGGCCGATGGTGCCGCCAAGAAGCCTGCTGCCAAGAAGGCCCCGGCGAAGAAGGCCGCCAAGAAGGCTCCGGCGAAGAAGACTGCCAAGGCCGAGGAGGCTGAAGCTGCGGAAGGCGCCGAGGGCACCGATGCCGCCGCCTCCGAGGAGTAAAGCGAAGCGCGTCTTCACTACCGATCTTTTCCTGAAGGGCTGGTTGCGATTCGCGACCGGCCCTCTTTCTTTCCCGGCGTGGAACCCCAGGCAGAGCAGCTTCTCATTGTCGATGGCCACAGCGCGATCTTCGGGATCGAGGCGCTGCGGGAGCTTCACCATGGGCCAAAGCGGCACTTGGCGCGGCATGAGCTGATCAAGGCGTTGCGGGCGATCGGCGACCGCGGCGAGTGGAAGGTCGTGGTGGTCTTCGATGGCCGCCACACCGAGCGCGGCTACGAGGGGGGCACGGAAGATGGCATCCTGGTCGTCTACTCGAAGGCGAAGGAGACCGCGGATGCCGTGATCGAGCGGCTGGCGGCGCGTTTCTCGGAGAAAGGAGACCGGGTGCTGGTGGCGACGAACGACAATATGATCATTCTCACGGCCACGACCTTCGGCGCGGAGGCGATGCGGATCGAGGATCTGGAGGAGTGGATGTAGGGCTTCATTTTTAACCGCGAAATCGCGCGAAAACCGCGCAATTTAGAAGGCAGGAGAAGCTCTTGAACTCTCTCTCTCTTGAAGTTTTTCCGGCTGTTCAGATTTCGCGGTTTTCGCGTGATTTCGCGGTTAAAAACCAAAGCCGGCAGCCTCCGGTGAGGTTTTCGGAAATTAGCGTTTGGAGTTTTCTCCCAAGCCCGGCCAGCATTCGCCGCAGAGATGGCCTTCACGCCCGACCACGCATTCGATCTGGTGAAGTCCGCCCACGAGCGGGGCCGGCTGGCACATGCCTTCCTGATCAGCGGCCCGCGCGGCTGCGGGAAGGAGCGGCTGGCGGCCCGGATCATCCAGATGCTGGATGACGGCGGCGGGGGTGGCGGGGGCTTCGATCTCTTCGGCGAGCCGGTGGTGGAGGAAGTTCCACCGCTGGACGACTTGGAAGGCGAGTGGGTGCGCATCGTGCGCCCGCAGTCGAAGTCGCGGCGGATCGTGGTGGATGCGATCCGGGATCTGGAGAAGATGCTTTATGTGGCCTCCGGTCCCAAGCGCTGGAAGATCGGGGTGATTGCGGATGCGGACCGGATGGCTGCCGCTTCCGAGAATGCTTTCCTGAAGACTCTGGAAGAGCCGCCGCCGCGCACGCTGCTGCTGCTGCTGACTCCGAACCCGGGGGCCCTGCTGCCTACCGTGCTGTCGCGCTGCGTGCGGATGCCGCTGACCGGCACGCCGGACCTGAGCGAAGGGGCGGGCGGGGATTTGGTAAAGGCCCTGGATCAGGCTGCCGGTGCGGGCTTTGGCTCGGCCACGGTGGCGCTGACCCTGAAGTCGGTGTTTGCCTCGATCCTGGAGCAGCGCAAGGCGGAGGCCGTGGAGGCCGCCGAGGAGCAGCTGGCGGAGGAAGAGAAGGCCTTGGCCAAGGGCTTCGAGGGCGACTACCTGAAGCGTCGCGAGGAGGCGTTGAAGGCGGCGGCGGAGTCCGAGTATCTGGAGGAGCGCTCGCGGCTTTTTGAAGTGCTGCAGTCGTGGATGGCGGATGTGCTGCGCTGCAAGACCGGCGCGGCGGGGCTGGATTTCCCGGAGTCGGCAGAGCGGACGAAGGCGATTGCGGCGAAGGAGGATTTGCCGAAGCTGGTGCGGCGGATGGAGGCGCTGGGCGAGCTGCGCTCCACCTTGGACACGAATGCGCAGGAACAGCTCGCGCTGGAGGTAGGGTTCTTGAAGGCGTTTGCGTAGGGAGCAGCGACCTTATTGTCGCTGGCGCTGGTCGGGTGAAGCCACCTCGTCAGCGTGAACACATCCTTTGCTCAAAAAAACTCACACCGCTCCAACTGGCGACCCCTTTCCGCCCACCGGTGCCAGCGACAATAAGGTCGCTGCTCCCTACGAGAGCCACGTGGATTAGATTAGTAGTCCTTCCCCTTGCCGCCGCTGGCCCGTGCGGGCAGGCCGAATCCTGCTGCCGCTTCCTGCACCGCGCTCTCCAGGAGGCGCTCCAGCCCGGCGATCAACTCGAGGATCCCGCGCGACCAGTCACCGCGCTTCCAGGCGGGCTCGGAGAGCTCCAGCAGGTGATCGATCGCCTCGTCATTGAGGAAGGGTTCCAGGCCGTAGCCGACCATGAGGGAGGATTTTCCCTGCACCGGGTCCAGCGCGATGAGGATCGCGTGGTTGTCCGCGCCGCGGCTGTGCTCGGTGGAGAAGCCGCCGCAGTTGAAGATCCAGAAGACATGCAGGGCGAAGGGATGCTCGCGCGGGAACTCGTGCAGCAGCACGTGGAGCTGGATCTGCGGGAAGGACCAGGTGAGCTTGCCGCCGGCCTTCACGATCTTCTGGATCTCCGCTTTCGAGAGCACGCCCGTGTTATCGCAGACGCCGCGGCCCATGCGGGGCACGGCGCCCAGGATGGCGGTGGCGCGGTCCAGGGTGAGGTGGCAGTGCCCGCACGCCGCCGCGGTCTCCGTGAGCGGGGTGCTGCAGTAGGGGCAACGCATGCCCGATGCTATGGCAGGGCCGCGCCGCGGAGGAAGGCCAAAGCTTGGCTTGGCAAAACGCCGGGCCGCGTCGCAGGCTCCTTGCATGCAGCGCTTTGCAGGAAAAACGGCGGTGGTGACGGGCGGCGGACGCGGGATCGGTGGGGCCATCGCGATGGCCTTCGCCGCGGAGGGGGCCAAGGTGGCGGTGGTCAGCCGCAGTGAATCGAGCTGCGGCAAGTCCGCGGAGGAGATCAATGCCGCCTATCCGGGCAGCGCGAAGGCTTATGCCATCGACGTGGCCGACCACGAGGCGGTGCAGGAACTGGGCAAGACGATCGTCGCCGACTTCGGCACTGTGAATATCCTTGTGAATAACGCCGGCGTGACCCGTGACGGCTTGCTGATGCGGATGAAGGAGGAGGACTGGGACACCGTGCTGGATACAAACCTGAAGGGTGCCTTCAACACCGTGAAGGCCTTCATGCGGGTGCTGATGAAGGCGGAGGATCCGCGCATCATCAACATCGCCTCCGTGATCGGCCTGATCGGGAATGCCGGGCAGGCAAACTATTCCGCTTCCAAGGCCGGCCTGATCGGCTTTACCAAGGCAGTGGCGAAGGAACTCTCCGGCCGCGCGGTGACCTGCAATGCGGTGGCCCCCGGCTTCATCACCACGGACATGACCGGTGAGCTGAGCGAGAAGGTGCGTGAGGAAGTGCTCAAGAATATCCCGCTCTCCAGCTTCGGCGAGACGGCGGACATCGCGTCCGCGGTGCTCTTCCTGGCGAGCAAGGAGGCGCGCTACATTACGGGGCAAGTGCTCGCGGTGGACGGAGGCATGACGATGTGAGGTGGGCGGCGATTGTAGATTGAGTAGTGATTATTGAATAATGGAAAGACATCTGCTTTCCGTGGCCGCTTTCGCCGCGCGGTCGCATTTTTCATTATCCATTCTCCAATAATCAATTTTCATTTCCCCCATGGAGCTTCTCGTCATCCGCCACGCCAAGGCCGAGGACCAATCGGTTTCCGGTGCCGACTTCGACCGCGTCTTGGTCGAGAAGGGCTATGAGCAGTCGCGGCGGCTTGGGAGTTTTCTCAAGCGCGTGAATCGCCGGCCGGATGTGGTGCTGACCAGTCCCTTGATCCGCGCGAAGCAGACCGCGGAGACCCTGTGCGAAGCCGCAGCCATGCCCGGCCCGGTGACCCAGGGCTGGCTGGCCTGCGGCATGGACCCGGAAACGGCGATCCGCGAGCTGGTGGCCTTCAGCGATTTCGAGCGCGTGGCGATCGTCGGGCACGAGCCGGATCTGTCCTCGCTGATCGAGTGGCTGTTAGGCTGCAGCGGGAGCTCCGTGGAGGTGAAGAAGGCGAGTATTACGGGACTTCTCGTACATCCGCCGGCTTGGCATGCGCGCTTGTTGTTTCACATCCCGCCGAGCTTGTTGGTGGAGTGAAAGGAACCGCAACCCACGGGGCTTGGCAGCCTGTGGGTTGGCTCTTGGATCCGCCGGGAATTGCAGGCCGCGGGAGAGCATCCTTCAAAGGTGCATCCAGAATCCGTGGGTGTATTTCGCGGCAGTCCACCAAGGCGACGGTTTGGTGATGTAATTGCAGCTCACCGAGCCGGCCTGACTCTCCAGCGGGACGGTGACCAGGCCCTGGGAATCCCGCTTTGCCAGGTGGGTGTCCGTTTCGGGAACCACCATGGTGATATGGCCGTGGCCCTCGCTATTGTTCGCTACCACCACCGAAATCCCGCCGGCATTCGCGTGCTTCTGCAATTCGTCGACATCATGAGCCGCAGTCCAGCCGAAGCTGCCACCCCAATCCCTGAACCAGCGGTACAGCATATTGGCAGTCATCTCATCCACCGTGTCTTCGTATTTGATTGAGATGGTGTGTCCCGCCGTGAGTTCGTGGATTCCCTTTTGAGTCCACCATACCCTGGGGATATAGCATCCCGCCAAACAGGCAAAGTCGTACGCGTAGACATTGCAGAAGGTCGCCTTGGATGTCTTTTGATAGCGCTCGGATTTGTCGGCATTCAACCAGGCGATGATCCGGGCCAATTCAGCGGTTTTCTTTGCGGGCGTGGCACCCTCGCGGGTGGGGGCACCGGCCTCATTGAGTTTCCAGATGCGGCCTTCCGTTTCATCGCGTTTGACGGGCCGATTGATGGAGTTCGGGAAATGAACTTCAACAATGGCTGATGCCGCAGCGGGCTGGGGGGGAACGGTGGGTGCCGTCGTTTCACTTGCGGCGGGCACGGGCGCCCGGCCAGTCACCTGGGCTACGGGACTGAGGTTTTTGGCGCTCATGAAGCCCTGCAGGTTCTTCCCGCCGCTATCCACTGAAACCTTCCACCATGCCGGGTCCTCGCTCGCGCTGAGGAATCTCACCAAGGTCCCTTGGGGAAAGGCGGTGATGATATTCGCCGGTGAACTCTGGTCCGGGGTCCTTCTCAACCTGAGCCCGATGTGAGGCGCGACCCGGAACAGGCTACCAACAAGATCGCCTCCTGCGGGCTCGGGGACCGGTTCCGGGTCAACCTTGGCGCCAACCGGCGTTGCGGCAGGTCCGGCGATGCCGAAAGCGTCGAGGAAATTCCACTTTCTCCCGTGAATCAAACCCTCGCCGACCGCCAGGGTTCCCTTCCTGTTCACGCTGTCCCACTGCCATTCCGGTGAGGCCTTGCGGGACCGCAATACGGCAAGGAGAAAGCGACGGAGCATCTGATGACCGGAGCTGGGAATAATGCTCCGCCACAATTCCGCATTCTTGATAGCATCCGATCCTCCGCTGGCTCCCTTCGGGGGCGACGCAATCCACTCGAGTGCCTCGTCCAGAGCTGCCTGGGGATCCTTACCCAACTTGGAATCGACGACCTCCGCCGTAACTCCCTTGAGGCTGCCATTTTGGGCCGCGATATCAAAGAACAACGCGAATTCCTGAAAACTGCCATCGCCTCCCCACGCCTCAATCCATTCCGGGGCGCTGGCCCCTTCGTGGGTTGCAGCGTGCAAGCGCTGCTGCTCGATCATCTTCGGCGTCTTCCAGAATGCCGCAAGCTCGCTGCGGTAGGGTTCAAAAACCCTCGAACCCTTGCTCCACTTGACGACAACGGCCATGCCAGCGGCAATGCTTGACCGGATCACGCTGATATACTCCGCGCCGGCATTCGGCATGATCTTCAGCAGTTCCGGCGCGCCGTGGGCTTTGAGATAGCTTTTAACAATGGCCTGCTGGTCGCCTGCCTTGATGGTCTTTCCCAATTGGCCGCAGGTTAGGCCCTCTCCGTCGAAATTTCCGGTGATGTTGGCCCAAGGGTCCTCACCTTCAAACCCGCCGGTGATCAACATCGCACGCTCCAAATATTTGTCGTTCATACGCAAATCCCAGTTCCAGATTCAAGGACAAGACGACCGCATCCAACCGCGGGCATCAAGAGAAATAGAAGTTGGAATGACGCGAGGTGGCCCTGCCCGGCAGATCATTCGCCCCCATCAATCTCCAAGCGGTACCGCGGCACCTTCGGATCCACCTCCTTGCTCCACGCATCGATGCCACCGCGCAGTGCGCGGGTATTCTTCATGCCGTGGCCGAGGAACCAGGCACAGGTATCCAGTACGTGCTTCCCCGCGTGGTCGTGCAGGATGATCCGGCGCTGGGGATCGGCGGCGAAGAGTTTTTGTTGGAGTTCCTGGTCCAGGAAAACCGCGCCGGGGAGGCTGACAGCCTCGTGCTCCTCCCGGGTGCGGGTGTCTAGCAGGAGGGGCGGGGCGGGGGAGTCCAGCTCGGACTTCAGCTCCGCGGGGGAGATCATCATGGACTCATCATGGGCGTGGCTGGAGAGCAGGTGCTCCCGGACTTCCGCCACGTCCAGGGGGCCGGAACGGGCGCAGAGCTCGGCCAGGGTCTCGCTGTCCGCGAAGCCGCAGCTCTGGCAGCCGCCGAGGTGGTAGCGGGAAAAAAGCGCGCGCCGGGCACCCGGCAGGGCGGCCATGATCTCGCCCATGGGGCTGTCTGCGGTGATGCCGGTGGGGTCCACGCCGGGGACGCTAACGGGGCCGGGCAGAAATTCCACTGTTTCAACCGCCAAATCCGGGCCATCTTCCCGCCGCATGTCGCAAGACGCCGATCCCAACGAACCGAGAATCTACCTGCTGCCGAACCTGATGACGGCCGGCAACCTGGCCTGCGGCTTCTTCGCGGTGCTGACGATTTTCAAGGGCATCATGGTCGCCACCGCCACGGAGGTGGTGGCTGGGAAGGCGGTGCTGATCTACGATTTCTCCAAGGCCCAGATCTACTACGAGCAGGCGATCCTGCTGATCTTCGCCTCCTGTATCTTCGACCTGCTCGACGGCCGCCTGGCGCGGCTGGGCGGGAAGGAATCCCCCTTTGGCCGGGAGTTCGACTCGCTGGCGGACGTGATCTCCTTCGGCATGGCTCCGTCGCTGCTGATGGCCAAGGCGGTGCTCTTCCCGCTGGATGAGGACCTGAAGGCCCCGGGCCTGAGCTGGGGGCTGGCCTGCATCTACGTGCTGTGCGGGGCGATCCGTCTGGCGCGCTTCAACTGCCTGGCCGCCCTGCCCAAGTCCGCGAATGTGGGCACGGACTTCCGCGGGATCCCGATCCCGATGGCCGCGGGTTTCATCTCCTCCCTGACCTATCTGGTCATCTACTACAACAACCGGGACGTGAACCTGGGGGCCTGGAAGTATGTGCTGGCCGGGGCGATGCTGGGGCTCTCCATGCTGATGGTGAGCAACGTGCGCTACCCCAGCTTCAAGAAAGTCGGCTGGCGGACCCGCGGCACACCGCTGGTGATCGTCTTCGCCGTGATCCTGGTGATCGCGATCGTGCGCTTCCACTACATCATGCCGGCGATCCTGTTCAGCGCCTACCTGCTCTACGGGCTGGCGGTGCGGCCCTTCCTGCCGGTGAAGGTGCAGAAGGAGATCGAGGAGACCGTGGCGGAGCCGGATGGAGCCGAGTCCGAGGCAGGGGATGAACCGATCGATCAGGACCCGGCGAATCGGGTTGAATGAGGCGCGCTTCTTGCTAGTCTATCGGGATAGCATGTTAATCCCGGGGACCATACGCCGCAGTGCCGTGGCCGTGTTCTTCGCGGGGGTGTTCGGGCTCGGATCCGTGGCCCCGCTCCGCGCGGTGGAATTCTCCACGGTGGTGATCGATGCGGGCCATGGCGGCAATGATCAGGGGACCATGTGGGGCGGCGTGAAGGAGTCGATGCTGACCCTGCAGGTGGCCGAACGGCTGGAGGTGGAGCTGCAGAAGCGGGGCCTGAAGACGGCGATGACGCGGCGCAGCGATGTCTTCACCGCGCTGTGCGACCGGCCGGAGATTGCGAACCGCTACCCGCGCTCGATTTTCGTGAGCATTCACTTCAATTCCTACCCGGGTGCCAGCCGCCGCGGGGTGGAGACTTACTACGGGCGGCCGGAATCCCTGCCGCTGGCCCGGGCGATCCAGAGCCGGATGGCACCGCGCCTGAGGACGGATGACCGTGGGGTGAAGCAGCGGCTGGACTTCCGGGTGCTGCGCGTGACGAACAGTCCTGCGGTGCTGGTGGAGTGCGGCTTCATCAGCAATCCAATCGAGCGGCGCATGGCCGTGACCGATGTCTATCAGAATGCCCTGGTGCAGGCGATTAGCGATGGGATCATGGCGGAGCACCAGCAGCCGCCGGGGATCTTCTCACGGACTTATCACGCCCTTCTTGGATGGGCTCGCGACCGCGTCGATGAGCTTGAGGGCGACCTCCGGCCATGGCTGTGAGCGGGCTTCCGCGATGGCTTCCTGGCGCAGCTTGAGCGGGTGGAAGATCATCTGGTAGGCGCGCTTGATGGCGGCGCGTTCCTCGACGTTGAGACCGGCGCGCTTCAGGCCCACGCTGTTCAGGCCGGCGAGTTGGTTCTGTCCGTAGACCACGCAGTAGGGCGGCACGTCCTGACTGACGGCGGCATTGCCCTGAACCATGGCGAGGTTGCCGATCTTCACGAACTGGTGCAGGCCCGCGCCGCCGCCGATGAATGACTTGTCCCCGATGTGGACGTGGCCACCGAGCATCACGTTGTTCGCGAGGATATTGCCATCGCCCAAGCGCACGTCGTGGGCGAGGTGGACGCCGGTCATGAGGTAGTTGCCCTCGCCCATGACGGTGAGGCCGCCGGACTTCGAGCCGCGGTGGATGGTGACGTATTCGCGCAGGGTATTGCGCGGGCCGAGGATCACGCCGGAGTCGCAAGTGGGATCGAAGGACAGGTCCTGTGGGTCGATGCCGACGATGGCGCCCCAGCCGATGTTGCAGCCTTCCCCGATAACGGTGCGGTTCGAGAGGTAGGCATGGCCGCCCACCTTCACCCCGGCGGCGAGCTTCACGGGCCCCTCGATCACGGTGAAGGGGCCGATGCTCACGTCATCGGCGAGCTCCGCTTCCGGGGAGATGATGGCGGTGGGGTGGATGTGGGGCACGGGGCTTTTGTAGAGAGGGGGAGGGGGGGAGGCAAGGGGAGGAAGTCCGCTCAGCCAAGGAGCGCCAGGCTCCAGCCTGGCCGAAGCAGCTCTGGCGGCGCACCCCACCAAGTGCCCTCGGGTTCGTGCCGCCTTACCCTTCCTCGAGCTGAAGCCAGCGCCAGCAGGTGGTCCGCACAGCCCTCTGTGCGTTGAAGCAGTTCTGGTGGTGGGCGACATCGGGTGCCCTCGGGTTGGTGCTCTTACTTCCTCGTCAGCTCCGAGGTCAGCGCCAGCAGGGTGATGAGCAGATAACCCGGCTGGCGCAGACTTTGGCTTTGGAGAGGGTGAGGTGGTGTGCTCCCGGGGGCTCTTGGTGGTGTGCGCCGCCAGAACCGCTGCAGCCAGGCTGGAGCCTGGCGCTCCCGGTGCGGACTACCTTCCTTCAGGGCGCAGTCACATTCAGGCGCATGAACTGGTGCTCTCCCTCGATCGGGGCCGTGGTGCGCCAGGTGCAGGTGATGGTACCGTCGCCGTTGTTGGTGTTCGAGACCCAGGTGACGGCGCTGCTGGCGGAGGACCAGGTGCCGAGGTTGCTGGAGGCTTCGACACGGCAGGCCACGCCGTCTGCGGCAATGGCGCGGCGGTAGCTCAGGGTCAGGTAGCGGGTGGCAGAGGGGCCGCTGCCTACCGTGATCTCACCCGCGATCGGGCGGGACACGCTGGAGGCATTGTTTGCCTGCGAACCGGTGGCGTATTCGATCAGGTCCACGATGCCGTCGCCGTCACTGTCCGCGAGGGGCGAGCCAGCGAAGGCCGGGCCTGCTGCGGCACCGGGAGTGCCGCCTGCTTGGGCGCTGGTGCGGAAGTCTGCTTCGGTGTAGCTGGCATAGGGCACTGCGTTGTTGAGCACGAGGCTGTAGCCGGAGTCCAGGGGCTCCGTGGGCCAGGGTGCCGCGATGCCATAGCTGAGGCTGGCGATGACCGAGCTGTTCGCCGCGAACAAGGTCACGGTCTCACCGCTGTTGTTCAGGTTCCCGCCGAAGACGCCGATGACCTTGGCCGCGGCGGTGCTGCCATAGCGCATGGCGAATGCCGCTTCATTCCCCGCCAGGACCACACGCTGCCCCGGTGACAGGATCAGCTTGGGTGCGCTCACGGTATTGAAGTCGAAGCTGATGCCCTGGCCGAAGGAGCAGCCCGCGAGATCGACATCGCCGCCGCTCACGTTGAGCAGCTCCACGTATTCGAAGTTATTCCCGGAGGTATAGCCCGCGTTGTACTCGGCGGAACCCGGTGCCGGTGCGAGGGGCTTGTAGCAGATCTCCGAGATCACGAGATTCGCCTCGCTGGCCGGAGCGGCATCCACAGCGAAGGACTCCGTGGTGATGGGCGACCAATTCCCGCCGACATACAGGCGCGCGCTGACGGTGGCGGATTGGGTGAGCGACAGCACACCGCTGTAGGGCGTGCCGACCGGGCTGCCATTCGTGCCGCGGGGATCACTGCCATCCAGCGTGTAGTAGAGGGTGCCTCCCGTGGCATAGCTGAAGCCGCCGGGCGGGGTGCCGGTGTAGTTCGAGATGGCGAGCGGGGTGCCGGAGTTCACGTGGCCGCTGCCCTGGCTGAATACCGGCGGGCGATAGATCGTGGTGCCCACGTAGTTCTGATCGTCGATCCACGCGAGACGCAGCTTCAGGAAGCTCTTCATGGCATCCACTTCCGCGTCCGAGCTGGAGTAGGTGGTGGGGTTCAGGCCCGGGCCATTCCAGAACTTGGTGCGGTTGCCGTAGCCGGCGGGGTTCGGCCAGAGGTAGGTGCCGAGCACCGGCCACTTGCGGTAGTGGCGCATGGCGGGGCTCTCTAACAGCGGTGCCTGGTTGGCCATGCTGTTGGTCACCGGGGTGCTGCTGCCATTGACCAGTTGGCTCGCCACGCCATCGATGTAGTTCAGCACGGTATCCGTGGCGAACATGCCGCGGCGCAGCTCCCAGTAGCGGTCCCAGTGGCGGATCACGTAGTTGGGATCCTGCTGCAGGCGCGGCCAGTAGAAGTAATCCGAGCTGCCCAGCTGGGAGTAGTACCAACCGGTGTGGGAGTCGCCGCCGTTGTAGTCCGCGTTGAAGTAGGAGAGGTTGTAGTCCCAGATCGGGCCAGCGTTGATCTTGTTGTTGCGGTCCTTGTAGAAGTAGGTGCTGATCCGGTAGCCGTCGATCTGCTTGGCGATCTCCACGAACCACTGGTTATCGATGAAGCTCGTCGGGTTGATGTACGCGGCATAGCCCGTGTTCGGATCGGCAAAGTTCGATCCCGCGAGTGCGGACTCGAAGGCGTTCACGTGGTTGGTCAGCCAGGTCTTCTGGGCGGCATTCGGGTTCTCCGGCTCTACGAAGGTGAAGCCCACGCCATTTGTGGCGGAGGTGAAGGTCACGTCACCCAAGTCGGACTTGTCGTGCTTGAAGATGTAGCCGCCGCTGATGATGTTCGGATCGGTCATCTGGCTGTTCAGCTTCTCGATGGCGACGCGGTCCGGATCGCGCTTGATCTTCTCCACCAGGACGTAGACGCCGCGGTAGTCGGCCTCTGTGAGAGGGCCGCCATCCTGGTTGTAGAAGAGCTCCACGAACTTCACGCCCATGCCCTTCGAGTTCCCGGCCAGGGCACGCATGTGGTCGTAGGTGAAATAGTTCCGCATCAGGGTCTTGTCATCGTAGGGCGCGTGGAGCACCCAGTCGCTCTCCTCCGGGAAGCCGAGGATCGAGGCAGCCTTGTCGTCGCCATCGTTGTTCCAGAGTTCCCAGGAATAGCTGCGTTGATCGAATCCGGCGGAGGTCTCCCCGCGCACGTGGGTGCCGGAGCGGCCCTGGAAGTTTGCCATGCCGGTGATGTCCGCCCTGTTAGAGGCGAGCGGATCCTTGTCGATCACGACCGAGTAGGTGAGGCGGTAGGGGCGGGGCTGGGACTCGCTGTTATAAGAGTCCACGGGCACTCCGAAGCTATCCATCACGATGATGGGAAGGTTTGAGGAGAAGGGCTGGCCGCTGGAATGGTAGTTCGTCAGCGTGGAGTCCATCTGCAGGAAGGTCCGGCTGGAGATCGGACCAGCCAGTTGCCCCGGTGTGTAGACCCGGGCGCGCACGGTGGTGGTGGCGCTTACCGAAATCGGGCTGGTATAGATGGGCGAGGTCGCGGTGGGTGGGGTGTTGTCCACGGTGTAGCGCACCGTGGAGCCAGCCGCCACCGGGGCCTGGATGGAGAGAGAGAAGGCTGTGGAGAAAAGACCACCGGGGGCGGGCGAGCCGTTTTTCAGGAACACGATGTCCTCCGCCGGCGGGCCCGCGGCCTGCAGTCCGGAATTATTCGCGCCGGGAGTAGCGGTTTCGAGGTAGCCGTAGGTGTAGGAAGAAGGACCGCTGGCGAGCAGCCCGTAGCTCACGTCCTGGACCTGCGCGCCATAGTTGAAGGCGCTCGCGATGCTGCCGCCGGGTGCGGACAGCGCCAGATAGCCGGTGGACTTCGCCAGGCTGAAATTGGTGTGCAGCGGATAGGCCGGGTTCACCCGGTTCTTGGACGAGGCATAGACGGTTAGATAGCCGTAGGCCGGGACCGTCACCGCGGGGAAGGTCCACTTGCCGGGAAGCGCCACGTCATCGGTCAGCTTCCAGCCGCTCATGTTCACGGAGCTCGCCTGGCCATTGTAGATCTCGATCCAGTCGCTGCTGTCGGCGTTCTCGTCCTCCAGGGATTCCGAGTTGTCCGCGCAGAATTCCGAGATCACCGGGCCGGCGGTGTTGAGCGGGGCCGTGGCCACGGTGGAGATCACCAGGTCATCGATGAATGTGGTCTGGGTCGATCCTCCTGTGCGCGCGGTGAAGGCGAAGGTGTGCCCCGCTGCCGGCGCGTAGCCGGGAGTCGCCAGATTCGTGCAGATGGTGCTGCCATTGTAAGTGATGTCGAGTCCGGCGGAATCCCAGCTGATCGTCAGCGCCCGCGCGGTGCTGTCGAAGGAGAAGTTCTGGGTGAAATTGCCGACCGAGATGCCATTGGCGAAAACCTCGATGCTGCGCGGGTCGCTCCCGTTGTCGTAGGTGTCGAAAGCGATGACGAGTCCGCCGTTCATCGCGTAGCCGCTCTCGCCATCGCCGTTCCCTGCAGGAATGGGCCCGACGTTCAGGGCCCAGCCGTCCGCCGGATTCCCGCCGCCGCCGAAGCCACTAGTACTCATCACCACATTCAGGCTCGCGGTCCACGACTGGAGGGATGAGCTGCCATCGAGATTCGGGATCTTGAAGGAGGAGTTCGTGTTGCTGGTGCCCCTCTGCGTGAGGCGCAGCCGGTTGCTGAGCACGGAGGCGGTGCCGTTGTTGCTCGCGATCGTGGTTCCGTCGCCCAGGTCGGTCGTTCTGTCCGCGAAGGTGAAGGTCTGGGTTCCCGAGGCGGGATAGCGGCCTGCCAAGAGGGTGCCGGGAGCCATGAGTGCCAAGAGGGCGAGCGGGCGAAGGAACTTCATCATCGAGGGCATCGAAGAGCTGGGGAATAGCAGTGGCCGGGCCTGCCCATGGAGCCGGGGAATGGGCTGGTCCGGTCGGATTGACTCGCGGGGATTTAGGGAGCCGACGTGCGCTTGTCGATCCCGGGATTGATGTGTCAAGAACCCGAATGGGGCGATTTCGTTGCGCAGAAAATTGCATTCGCCCTTTGGGGATTGAGTCCTGCCCTAGCCGGTCCATGGTCCCGCGCGTGAAGTTGCACCGGACGCTGGCGGAGGGATGCGGGAGAATATTGCTGGATGTATTCGAGGGCGGGCAGGTGCTGGACCGGGTGCTGGACCAAGTCTTCCGGGAGAACCCGAAATGGGGCAAGCGCGACCGGTCCTTCGTGGCGGAGACGGTGTTCGAGGTGGTGCGCTGGCGGCGGGCTCTGGGATTCGTGGCTGGCAGTGACACACTGGAGTCTCTCTGCGCCGCGCAGTGGAACCGCGCCGGGCTGGAGATTCCGGATTGGTGGGAGTGGCCGGGTGCCGCGCGGGAGGAGATGACGGCCCGGGAGGAGCTGTTAGGTTCCGAGCCGCGGGCGATCCATGAATCGATCCCTGAGTGGCTGGACCAGCGCGGGGTAGCGGAGCTGGGGGCGGCATGGGATGCCGAAATCACGGCGCTGAACCGCCGCGCGCCGGTCTTCCTGCGGGTGAACCGCCTGCGGCTGAGCCCCACGGATGCACTGCAGTGGCTGGAGGAAAACGGGGTGCAGGCTTCTCTGGTGCCCGGTGCCCCGGACGCTCTGGTGCTGCCGGAGGGCAAGAGCTTGCCGAAGCCGCTGGCCGCGGAGGGGCTGGTGGAGATCCAGGATGCCGGCTCGCAGGCGATCGCGCCGCTGCTGGAGGTGGAGCCGGGGATGCGGGTGATCGATGCCTGTGCCGGTGCCGGTGGCAAGACCCTGCACCTGGCTGCACTCATGCAAAGCCGCGGGGAGATCGTGGCGATGGATATTTCCGCGGCGAAGCTGAGCGAGCTGCGCCGCCGTGCCGTGCGCGCAGGGACAAGGATCATCCGCACGGAGACCTGGCGGACGGATACGCTGCAGCGCTATGCGGGCTGGGCGGACCGGGTGCTGATCGATGCGCCTTGCTCCGGTCTGGGCACGCTGCGCCGCCAGCCAGACCTGAAGTGGCGACTCACGCAAGCCACGCTGGAGAAGACGAAGCGGCTACAGCGGCGGCTGCTGGATCACTACACGGGATTGCTCAAGCCGGGAGGGAAGTTCGTGTATGCGACTTGCTCGGTGCTGCCTTCGGAGAACGAGGGGCAGCTCGCCTTGTTGGAAGAGCGGGATGGCCGCTTCAAGATCGAGGCAGAGCTGAAGGTCTCACCGGCGGCGACGGGGTGGGATGGGTTTTATGCGGCGCGGTTGACGGGAGTCTAACAGGTGTGGGTGCCCGTCGGCAATTGGTGGCTTTACCGCAGGGCGCGCGGCTCGGCGCCCCGGGCGGTAGAGCTTTGCGCGACTAGGTCATCACAAGATGTGGCTGGCGGGGCTGCTTGAGCCGCCGCACTCCATGGGACGCCTCACTCCAGCTTCCGGATCACCCGTGCGGGGACGCCGGCTACGACCACATTGTCCGGCACATCCTTGGTCACTACGGCACCGGCGGCGATGACCACATTGTTCCCGATGCTCACGCCGGGGTTGATCACGGCATGGCCGCCGATCCAGACATTGTCACCGATGGTGACGGGCTTGCCGAATTCCCAGCCGCTGATGCGGGTGGGTGCATCCAGCGGATGCCCGGCGGTGAAGATGGAGACGCGCGGGGCGATGAAGCAATTGTGGCCGATGCGGACCTCGCACACATCCAGGATGATGAGGTCGTAGTTCGCGTAGAAGTTGTCGCCGAGGTGGATGTTATAGCCGTAGTCGCAGCGGAAGCTGGGCTCGATGAAGGCATTCGTGCCGCAGGAGCCTAACAGCTCGCGCAGGGCGGCATCGCGCTCGGGCATCTGCTCTTCCGTGGTGGCATTGAAGCGACGGCACAGGGCCTTGGCGCGCTGGCGCTCCGCGAACAATTCCTCCCCGAAGGCCTGATAGAGTTCACCGGCCAGCATCTTCTCTTTCTCGGATCGCCCAGGCATGCCGGGGCCATGCTAGCGAGATCCGCTCAGGGTGCCACCGATTTCAGCAAGCCGGCATCGATGTACTGGCCGCCGCCCACTTGGTGGCAGTGGATGGCCAGGACATTGCGGCCGGGGCGGAGCACGGGATCGCCATCGAGCCGGTCCTCCGCATACTCGCGGGTCCAGCCGTTGCGGCTCAGGACGTGCGCGCCATTGAGGAAGACCTCCGCATCTTCATCGTGGTGCATGCGCAGCCACAGCGTGCCGGGTGCGGTGGCCAGATCGGCGGGCACATCGAACTCACGGCGCAGCCAGATGTCCCCGCTGCGCCAGGGGGTGCGGATGTTTCCGCCGGGTGTGCCGCTGCTGCCGAAGCCGCCGGGGGCGACGCTCCAGGATGAATCATCGAACTCGCCCGCGGGCCATTCTTCCGCGGGCTGGCTCTCCGTGATGTGCCAGGTGACCGGCGAGCGCTCGGAGGTCTCCGCGACGACGCGGCGCTCGAGGGGGCGCGGATCGACCCGATCTAACAGAAGCCGGTAGATCCAGCCATTGTCGAAGCAGACCATCTGCAGCTCGCCTTGGGGATCGCGGGTGAAGCCGGTGATGCGGGACTCCGCGCGGCCGATCTCCACGATCTGCTGGAGCTGCCGGTCCTGCTGGCGCAGCGCCCAGATGCGGCGGCTCTCGTTATCGCCGAAGATGTACCAGCCGGTGAGCTGCGGTGCCTTGCTGCCGCGATAGACCTGCCCGCCGGTCACGGAGATCCCGTGGCGGCGCGAGTAGCTGAGCACAGGCGGCACATAGGTTTCGCCCGCGCGGCGGTAGCGCTCGGAGAAGGGGAGGTGGCCCTCATAGACATTCCAGCCGTAGTTCTCCCCGCGGCGCACGATGTCCACTTCCTCGATGCGGTCCTGGCCGACATCGCCGAGCCAGAGGTCCTTCGTCTGCGGGTCCCAGGCGAGGCGATAGGGCTCGCGGAAGCCGCTGGCCCAGATCTCGGGGCGGATGCCTTCTTTGCCGATGAAGGGATTGTCCGCGGGGATGGCATAGGCTTCGCCATTCTCGCTGCGGTCGATATCGATGCGCATGAGCTTCCCCAACAGCATGCTCATGTCCTGGCCGTGGCCCTGTGGATCGCGCTGCGGGCCGGTATCGCCCATGCCGAAGTAGAGGTAGCCATCCGGCCCGAAGCCGATGGCCCCGCCATTGTGGTCCTGGGTGACGGAGCGGATCTTGATGATCTGCCGCGCTGCCTCACCGCTGTCTTCATCGCGGTCCGCCATCATCTTCCGTTCATCGATCACGGTGGAGATCACGCCGTTTTCCACGACCTGGTATTTCAAGACGTAGCGGCGGTTCCCCGCGAAGTGCGGATGGAAATCCATGCCTAACAGACCGGTGGCGCCGCCGCGGCGGACGATGGGGCTGATATCGAGGAAGAGCCTGCGCGAGCTTTCCTGGCCCGCGGCATCCAGCTCCACTTCCCAGATCTTCCCGGCATGCTCCAGCACGAGTGCGGCCTGGCTTCCCTTCCCCGGGATCCAGCTCATGAGGGTGGGATGATCGAAGGGCGCGGCGAACATGCGCTCGATGCGCGCTTGGCGGATGGCGGGTGGAATGACGGCGGGATTGCCGGGCTCGCCCGCTTCTTCTCTCGTGCGCAGGGACTCCAGGTAGGCGATGAGATCGCGGAAGCGGGCGATGCCCATGGCCTGGCCGAGGCCCGGGGGCATGAGCGAGACGTCATCGGCGCGGCGGCTCGCAATCTCGCTGACGCGGATCTGCTGCAGCTTGCCATCCACGCCCATGAGGCTGAGCTCCTGCGGTGTGGCGGACTTGATCACGCCGGCGAAGCTCGCGCCGTCCTTGGTGGTCACACTTGTTAGATCGTAGCCCACGGCCACGCGGGCGGAGGGCTCCAGCACGGAGCGGATCAGCTCGGCGCGGTCGAACTTGTCGCCGATGGTGCCGAGCTCGGGGCCGACCTTCGAGCCGCTGCCATCCACGGTGTGGCAGGTGGCGCAGCGCTGCGCATCGTCATTGAAGAGGACCTGGCCACGGGCGGGATCACCGCCGCCGGTCATGGCCTGGCGGGTGAGGTCGGCGAGGGCGGGATCCGGGGTCTGGCCGGTGGCAGAGGAAATCAGGGCGGCGAGGCTAAGCGACAAATGAAACCGATTTGACACATCAAACCGATGCCTTGAGAGCCCCCGCCCCGCAAGCCGGAACAGCGTCAGGCCGTGGCAGGCGCGCGGAGGTGCAGGGCCCGCCAGGCGAAGCCCGCGGCGAGCAGGGAGACCAGTGCCGCGCCGAAGAAGGGCAGGCCGGGAAAGTGGAAGCCGCTGCCCTCCGCGATGCCCCAGGAGAAGAGGGCGGTCCAGATCAGCGGGGCCAGGATGCCCGCGACGCTCTGGATGCTCATGAGGGCACCCTGGACCGCGCCCTGTTGATCGGGGGGGACCTCCTTCGAGATCAGGGATTGCACGGCGGGCGAGCCGATGCCCGCGAGCGCGCCGATAGGGATGATGCAATAGATCATCCAGCCATGGTTGGCCAAGGCGTAGCAGCACATCGCCACGGCCATGGCGAGCAGGCCGACGTAGACGCCGCGGCGCTCGCCGATCTTCTTGAGCACGCGGGACGCGAGGCCACCCTGGACTAGTGCCGCCATGCCGCCGACCAGCATGAGCGACCAGCCGACTTGGTCGGAGAGCCAGCCGTAGCGCTTGCCGGTGTAGAAGACCCAGAGGGCCGGGTAGATATTCCCCGCCAGCACGGTGAGGAAGTGGGTGCCCGCGAGGCCGAAGACAATGGGCCACTGGGACAGTGCCTTGATCGCCTTGATGGGATGCGCGCTGGACCAGGTGAAGGGGCGGCGGTTCTCCTTCGCCAGGGATTCGGGAAGGACGAAGACGCCATAGAGCCAGTTCAAGAGAGTGATGGCCGCGGAGACGAGGAAGGGGGTGCGCAAGCCGTGCAAACCTAACAGACCACCGACACCCGGGCCGACGATGAAGCCGAGACCGAAGGCGGCACCGATGATGCCGTAGCCCGCGGCGCGCTTGTCCGGGGGAGTAACATCCGCGATGTAGGCACCGGCGGCGGAGAAGTTCGCGCCGGTGATACCGGAGACCATGCGCGCGGCATAGAGCCAGCCCATGGTGGGTGCCCAGGAGAGCACGAGGTAGTCGAGCCCGGAGCCTAACAGGGAGAGGAGGATCACCGGCCTGCGCCCGAAGCGGTCCGAGAGGCTGCCGATCACCGGGGCGAAGATAAATTGCATGAGGGCATACAAGGCCCCGAGGATACCCACCGCGTGCGAGGCCTTGGAAACATCGCCGCCTTGCAGTTGCTCCACCAGCTTGGGCAGCACGGGCACGATGACCCCGATGCCGAAGACATCCAGGAAGAGGGTGATGAAGATGAAGATGATCGCGGGCTTCGGCCGGGCCATGGCGGTAGGCTGAGGCCGGGAGGGCCGCGGGGGAATGGAAATCTGGAGCGCGGCTTTGCAAGCCGCACGAGCGGTCCCTTATGGCGCTGTTCTCCAAGGAGTGGCGAAGGGATGGCGCCGCACGAATGGTCCCCTAAGTGCTTAGCGAACGGACAGCTCTACCGCTAGGAGCGCGGAGCCACTGGCCCGCAGAATGGTTGCCAACTGTAGTCAGCGGAAAAGGTCGGCAGGATCGCCACGGCAGGATGCTTCGGAGCCTTCGGTGATGTCTCGCTTTCAGGGACCACTCTGCGGGCGGGTGGCTCCGCGCTCCCAGCGGTAGAGCCCAGGGTGCATAGCTGTTAGAGGCTATGGGAGTGCCCGCAAAAAAAAGCGGCCGGGCTTTCGCCCGGCCGCCTTGCTTGATGAGTGGATCTTACTCCGCTGCGTCCTTGTCCTTATTCTTCCCCTTGCCCTTGCCGCCACCACCGCCGCCGCCGCCACCACCAGCTTGGCTGGGTTGCTTCGGCTGCTCGGGTTGAGCCTGGCGTTCGCGCTTTGGCTGCTCGGGTTGAGCTTCACGCTTGGGTTGCTCGGGCTGCACGTTGCGTTCGCGCTTGGGCTGCTCGGGTTGGACCTCACGCTTGGGTTGCTCGGGCTGCACGTTGCGCTCGCGCTTGGGCTGTTCGGGCTGGACTTCGCGCTTCGGTTGCTCGGGCTGCACGTTGCGCTCGCGCTTGGGCTGCTCGGGTTGGACCTCACGCTTCGGTTGTTCCGGCTGGACGTTGCGCTCACGCTTCGGCTGTTCAGGTTGGACTTCACGCTTCGGTTGCTCCGGCTGCACGTTGCGCTCACGCTTGGGCTGCTCGGGTTGGACCTCACGCTTGGGTTGCTCCGGCGTTACCTTGTCCGGCTTCGCGGTATTGTCGTCGGTGGCATCACCGCCCTTACCCTTGCCGCGGCCAGCTTGGCCACGTCCCGGCTTGCCCGGTTGATCCGGCTGCTGGTCACCGCCTGGCTTCACGGCATTGTCGCCGGTGGCATCACCGCCCTTGCCCTTGCCGTTGCCACCTTGGCCACGCCCCGGCTTGCCCGGTTGATCCGGCGTCGGGTCGTTGCCGGGCTTCGCGGTATTGTCGTCGGTGGCATCACCGCCCTTGCCCTTGCCGCGGCCAGCTTGGCCACGCCCCGGCTTGCCCGGTTGATCCGGCGTCTGGTCGTCGCCCGGCTTCTTGGCGGTGTTGTCATCCGGCGTCGGATCCTTCTCCATCACGGCAGGAGCTTGCTTGCGCTTCGGCGGAGCTTGGTCGGGTGCCAGTTGGGCGGCCTTACGGCCCACCACCGGCGAGCGCTCGAACTTCGCACGGGAGGGCTTCACAGCGGGTGCTGGCTGGCCTGCCTCGGCCTTGACCACCGGCGCTGCGGCTTCCTTCTCGATCTGCTTGCGCTTCTGGGCGAAGTTCTTCAGCTGCTGGCGCTCGTTCACGATCTTCTCGCGCGAGGCCTGGTTCAGCTCCTTGAACTTCTGCTTCGGACCCACGCCATCACCGGCCGCACCACCGTTCTTGGCGTAGACTGCCAGCGGGGTAGCCAGCGCGACTTCCTTGCCCTCGCGGTTTTTGAAGCCGCGGCCACCGGCACCCATTTCCCGCAGTGCGGCGAAGGTTTGCGGCGGACGTGCATCGCGATTGTCGCGGAAGTAGTCGAAGTCAGCGACCCGGTTGCGCTCCCAGTTGCGGTCGTCGCGGTGCTCCCAGCGCTGGTAGGTGTAGATCGGATCGAAGCCGCGGTTATACGAGCGGGCGAAGGTCACCGAGGAGTAAAAGCCCCGGTCCGCATAGCGCGGCTCGTAGTAGTCACCGTAATAGTAGTGGCCGTAGCGCGGCCGCACGAAGAGGTGGTTCACCACCAGGCCGATGTCGATCACCGTCACGGGCGAGTAGTGGAAGCCCGGATCACGCCAGCCTCCGCCGTGGAAGCGCACCGGCGCGAAAATGATGCCGCGGTTCACGATCGGGTAGTCCCAGTAACCGGCCACGAAGACATAGCCGCGCGGCGTCCAGGAGTAGCGGTCAGGCACGTAGGACCAATTGCGACGATACGGCTGCCAGTAGCCCGGGCGCCAGCGGTAACGCGTATCCGCATAGGACCAGGTTCCGGGCACCCACACGTCATCGTCGGAAGGCGCCGCGCTGCTCGGGCCGCGCTCCAGGGACTTCGGCGGTTCTGGGAGGTAGTTCACCTCCTCGGTTGCCGTGTCTGCCCAGTAGCCGGACACCCATTGATACTGGCTGCCCACGTCATTCCAGTAGCCGGGCACCCACTCGCGGTCCGGCGGGACATTGCGCCACACGCCGCTGACCCACATGAAGTCATTCGAGTCTTCATCCCAAGACCAGTAGCCGGCGATCCACTGGACGTTATCGCCTTCCAGCTCCTGATCGGGCGGCACTTCGTCGATGGGCTCCGGCGGTTGGGTGTTGACGAGGATCCCGGCTTCCGGCTCGAAACTTACCGTTTCGGCAAAGGCCTCGTGCATTGGTCCGCGGGTCAGGACCTCGGTATCTCGTGAAACTTGCTCCTGCTGGCCCTGGGCCACGATCGGAGTAAGCAGCGTCCCGCACGCTGAGAAAACAGTAATGGTGGCCAACAGGCCGTATCGGGTGGAGTTCATGGGTTCCTCTCTTTAGCTTGATGCATTCCCTTTTGGGACGGGCGGCGGCGCGGAACATTCACGGGTCCTGACATTTTTAGTGAGGGATGCTGAAAATGAACCAGTTGCCGTCGGGGTGCCCTGCGGCAGAGCCTGCACCAAGGTGGCTGCTCCGCGGTTTTGGGCAAATGCAAAGTGCAAGCCCTGGCGGCTTTATGCGCGCTGAATTGCCCTCCCGCGGGAGCTGGCAAGGGGGCCTCCCTTGGGGATCCCGGCGTCATGCTATCTAAACGCCTAGCACCCTTCCTCCTAAAGCCGGTGTATAAACCCGCGTTCCGTCCTCACCACCGGACATGCGCAACCCAGACCCCACCCAATCACCCGCCGTCCACCGGGCCGCTCCGGCAGCTACGGTACCCGTAGTAGATCCCACGGTAACCTTGCCGGCATCTGCCGCGGCTCCGGGCAAGCGCTCCCTGTGGAAGAGAATGGGTGCCGGCGCCCTGTCGATCTCCGTGATGCTGCACGTCATCCTGCTGGTGATCGGCATCTTCTGGATCTTCCGGGTGATCCAGCCGCCGGAGAAGAAGGTGGACTTCATGCCGCCGGCCGGTGGTGGCGGCCAACCCCAGTCCGAGGTGCAGAACCGCAAGCAACAACTGCGCGTCACCCGGCCGGACATTTCCCGCATCGCCTCGCTCAACACGACCTCGAACATCACGCTCCCCGAGCCGGACTCCATGTCGAGCCTCACGGCGCTCAGCTCGCTGAGCTCCGGCAGCCTCTCGGGCGGACTCGGGGGCAATGGCAGCGGCGGCGGAAAGGGCAACGGGAATGGCAAGGGCATCGGTGATGGCGGCGGTCTCGGCACCGGCGGCGGGGGCAAGCAGAACCCCTTCGGCATGGTGACCCTGGACAAGGATGCGCTGGTGGGGAATTTCTACGACCTCAAGCAGACCAAGGATGGCAAGACCACCGGCTACGGCGAGGCGGAGACGCTGAAGGTGATCTCCGAGTTCATCACACGGGACAACTGGAACCCCGACAAGCTGGAGAAATTCTTCAAGGCGCCCCACACGCTCTATCAGAACAAATTCTACATGCCCATCATGAGCGCCTCGCTCGCGCCGGAGGCCTTCGGCTGCGGGAGCTCGGTGCAGCCGGTGAATTGGGTTGCACTCTACCGTGGATACGTCGTGCCGCCGCGCTCCGGGAAGTTCCGCTTCGTCGGCCGCGCGGACAACGTGATGGTGGTGCGCTTCAACCGCACGGTTGTGCTGGATGGCGGCGACTACTCCGCCCGCCTGGGCCGCATCATCTGGGATCCGGCCTCGATCGCCGTGCTGGCCGGCAACTCCGGCAATCGCGAGATGGAGAAGGAGATGCGCCGCGGTGGCTACGAGATCCCGGTGAAGAGCTACAACTACGCCAGCAGCGGCCAATACAACGAGCGCGGCGGCGTGATGGTGGGCAAGGAGTTCTCGGTGAAGGCCGGCATGCGCTATCCAGTGGAGATTCTTCTCAGCGAGCTTGGCGGTCTTTTCGGTGCCGCGCTGATGATCGAGGAAGAGGGCGTGAAGTACGAGACCGAGCCCTCCGGCGCGCCGATCCTGCCGCTCTTCCGCCTGAGCGAGGACCTGCCCACCGCACCCACCGAGCCCCGCGGTTCGCCGGCCTATGATCCGAAGGGGGATCCGTGGAAGGTGGTGCCGGGCACGGTGATCAGCGGGATTTGAGCGCGGGAGCGCCAGGCTCCAGCCTGGCCGAATGGTCCCTCACGCACCGCAACATCGCGAGGCTAAGCGGATAGCGCCGTGCCGGTTCCTGCGGGCCGAAAGGCGATGCGACATCGAGGGACCGTTCAGCCAGGCTGGAGCCTGGCGCTCCAGTCCCTCGCGCACTGCAACATCGCGAGGCCAAGCGGATAGCGCCGTGCCGGTTCCTGCGGGCCGCAAGGTGATGCGACATCGAGGGACCGTTCAGTCAGGCGGGTGCTTGGCGCTCCGGCGGGCAAAAAAGGCGCGGCCCTTCGACCAACCCGTAGGTCGAAGGGCCGGCTGTTCCTTACTCCACCCCGATCATCCGATCGGGGACCTCCGGATCAGGGAGTCTGCACGGCCTTCAGGCGGCCGAAGAGTTTGCCACCCACGGCCTTGGCCGCGGGGACGGTGATGACGATGCTGTCGGTATCCGCATCCGGGCTGTCCTCCGTGACATCCACCACGATGCCATCGGTGCTGGAATCCACCGCGCCCACCGGCACGTCGTGCGCCGGGGAGGGGAAGCTCAGGTCCGCGGCCGACCATTGGAAGGTCAGCGTGACGCCGGACTCCGACAGATCCTTCCGCTTGAAGGAGAAGATCAGATTGCCGCCGGATTGCGAGACGGTGGGCAGCAGCGCCTTGGAATTGGAACCGGGGTTGGCGGGATTCGGTTCGCCGCCCAGCACGAATTCCAGACCGTTGTCCAAGCCGTCGTGGTCAGGGTCGGCACCGAAGGCGGCGTCCGCTCCGGACAAGCCCTTCGAGGAAGCCCAGGCATCGAAGCCGCCGCCAGCGCTGCTCAGCGTCAGCACGCCGGTGGCCTCCTCGAAGGAGTAGTTCTTGGTGCCCACGGTCTTGGTCCACACATCACCGTTGACGGTCCATGGGGTGGCACCGCTGAGCACCTGGAAGGTGCCGCCATAGATGGAGGAGACATTCTCCAAGGTCCACGAGCCGGAAGTCAGCGGCGAGGCATCGGCCACGGTGGTGTCGATGTTGAAGTCACCGTTGAAGAAGCCGGAGCCCGCGCCGGAGATGCCGTTGGCCCCCGCGCCGATGGCGAAGCGGAGCTGGGCATTGTCCGAGAGGGTCAGGCCCGCGCCGCTCGCGATGCTGGTGTTGCCGGTGTAAGTATTGATCCCGCCCAAGGTCAGCGAGCCGCCGCCGACCGCGAGGCCGGTGACACGGCTGCCGCCGTTCACTCCATTCACGATTACGCCGTCATAGGTGGAGGTGCCGGTGGTGGTCAGCACCGAGTCCGCGGTGGTGGAGCTATTGCCGATGGTGGCAGCACTCGCGCTCTTCACGATGCCCGCCAGCGTCTGGTTGTTGCCCGCGAGGTCGAGCGTGGCCGCACCGCTGGCGCCGAGCGTCACGGTGGCGGTGGTGGACAGGCCGTTGTTCGCGCCGAGCTTGGCAGTGCCCGTCACCGTCATGGCGGTGTAGCCGCTGCCGCCACCCCAGTAGGTGATGTTACCGCTGCGATGGATGACCGGCACTGTGGAAGTGATCACGCCCTTCACATCGAAGCTGCCGGTGGACACGTTGATGAAGTGGCCGCCACCGACCGGGGATGCGGTGATGTTGATCGGTCCGGTCAGCGTGGCGCCCGTGGTCACGCTGCTGGAGGCTTCCAGGATGCCGGCACCCTGCGGGCTGTTGTTGGCTCCGATGGTGATGGCATTGGCCAAGGTCACGTTATCGCCCAGGCTGAGACGGATGCCGCCATTGATGGCGACGCTGCCGCTGCCCACCGCGGTGGAGGAGTCCGCCTTGAGGATGCCACCGGTGATGGTGCTGCCGCCGGCGTAAGTGTTGTTGCCCGTGAGCGTGAGCGTGGAGGCTCCGCCCTTGGACAGCGCCAGGCTGCCCGTGCCGTCCTGCAGCGCGCCATCGTAGGTGCTGCTCGTGGTGCCGGAGACGGTGAAGTTGCCCGCGCCGGCGATGACACCGGTGGGAGCGCCGCTTAGCGATTCCTTGGCGATGTTCATGTTCAGGTTCAGGAGGCCGTCCACCACCAGCGGACCGGCACCCAGGCCGCCGCCATTCACCGTGAGCGTGCCGCCCGCTTCCACCGCGGTGGTGGAGGAGCAGACGAGGCTGCCGGTGGCAAGCGTGGCGCTGGCGCCAGACAGCACGTCCAGGCCGAGTCCGGATTCCTGCAGAATCGTCAGCGTCTGCGCGCCGCCCACCGTGGGGCTGCCGGACTCGAAGGTCAGGCTGTTGATGTTGATGTTCGCGCCGAGCGTGGTGTTCGTGTTGGTGGCGTTGACCGCGGAGAAGAACACATCGGTAATCGGTCCCACGAGCTGGCCGGCATCGCTGGTGCCGCTGCTGCTGTTCGCCCAGTTGCTGTTAGGCGCCAGGGAGGAATCGCTCCACACGGCGCTCACATCGCCGCGCCAGTAGGCGATGCTCGGCGTGGCAGCGCCGGTCACGGTCAGCACGTAGTCGGTGCCCTGCACGGACGCGCTGTAGGTGGTGGGGAAGCCGGAAGGCGTCACATCGCTGGTGTCCAGCGTGAAGGTTCCGCTCAGCGGTGCCTGGGTCGCGATCAGGCTGTAGGTTCCCACCGGCACGGCACCGTGGAGCTTCACGGTCGTGGTGCCGCTGGTGGTGGCGTCCAGCGCATTGAGCTGATCCGGGCTGGCATTCAGGCCCAGGTCCAGCGTGGCATTCGTGAGCGCGAGATGATTGACGAGTTGGGTCCGCACCGCGGTGCCCTTGCGCAGATCCAGCGTGCCGGAGCTGATGCTAAGGTCCGCCGTGGGGATCACACCCGTGGTGCCCAAGGCCAGCGTGCCGCCATTGATGCTGGTGGTGCCGGTGTAGGTATTCGCGCCCGTGAGCGTCTGCTTGGCCGCGCCGGTCTTCACCAGGCTGATGCCACCGGAGATCACGCCGGAGGCGGATTGGTCCGCGCTGGTGTTCAGCGTCAGTGTGGCGGTGCCGGTGCTGAGGCCGACCTTCACACCGCCGGAGAGACCGGCAATGGTCTGCGAGAATGCAGCCGTGCCAGCTTGGTTGTTCAGTTGGAGCGTGCCCGTGTTGGTGCCACTGCAGATCACCACACCGGTGGGGCAGAGGGTATTCGCGGCACCCACCGTGACGATCGCGCCGTTGTTACCGATGTCGAGCGTGCCCCAGGTGTTGGAGGCATTGCTGAACTCCCATCTGCTGGTGTCGAGGAGCTGCACGTAACCGTTGGAAAGGGAGACCGAGCCGGTGACCTTGCCGAAGTTGTTGCTGGTCCGCAGGACAAGGCTCGGCGAGGCGGAACCCGGGGTGCCCAAGGTGCTGAAGCCGATGTTCCCGGAAACGACGCAGGCAGTAGCTGCGCTGGTGGCACCCGTCATGATGGCGGCGATCCCGTTGGCGCTGCTGTTGTCCACCGTGATGTTCCCGCTCCAGGTGCTGCTGGCACCGAGTGACAGGAGCGCGCGGTTGCTGCCTCCGGCTCCGCGCTTGAGGGTCAGGGCATTCGTGATGCTAAGGTTTGCATTTACCCCGAGCGAGGCGGTGAACTGTTGCGCACCATTGATCACCACCGGACCGCTGCCCAGGGCAGTGGCGCTGGCGACGGTGATGCCCGCGGCATCGTTCGGCTGGTTCACCGTGGTGCCGCCGGAGTAGCTGTTGTTCCCGGAAAGGGTGAGCGCATTGGTGCCCAGCTTGATCAGGCCCAGGGCTCCTTGCGCGGTGTTGCCCAAGTTGGCCGCATAGGCGCGCGCTGCAGTGGTGGTGTCGAAACCGATCGCCGAGCCCGCGGCGAAGTTCGTGGTCCCGAGCATGGTGGTGATGTTGGCATCGGTGATCGCATTCGCCACCGCAAGGCCCGCACCATTCGCCACGGCGTAGCCGCCATTGGTGCCGATGCCGCCGGGCAGCGCGCCGGTGCCATTGATGGTGAGTACCCCGGCGGAGATGGTGGTGGCACCGGGATAGGTATTCGTGCCGCCCAGGGTGAGCACGCCCGGCCCCGCCTTGGTCAGGCCCACGCCTACGCCGCCGGTGATTGCACCGCTGTGGGTCACCGCGCTGTTCACGGTGAGGACGCGGGTGCCGCCGCCCAGGTTGGTCGCCGTGTTGAAGGTCAGCGCGCCGTTGTTGGTGGCATCACCGAGCGTGATGTCGCCGCCGAGCGTGATGGACGTATACTTGCCGCTCAGATCACGCGCGGTGCCTGCGGCGCTCGAGCGGATGGTGCCGCCATTCAGGACCAGCGTGCCGCCGGAACCCATGGCATTCACGCCGCCCACGGCGACGGTGCCGGCATTCAACGTGAAGCCGCCGGCGTAGGTATTACCATTCGCCAGTGCCCAGGTGCCGGGGCCATTCTTGATGAAGCCGGTGCCTGCCGCGGTGGACAGCGCTTGGCCGGCGAAGTTGAGGGTCTTGCCCGCGGCCACATCCACAGTGGCGATCGTGCCACCGGTGCCCAGGGTGCTGCTGGGAGTCACGGTCACGTTCTCATTCGCCGTGATCGAGGAGAAGTTGGTGGTTGCGGCCGGACCAGTGATGGTGAGGCCGGTGCCGAGGTTGTCTTCGAAGGTGACAGCGGAGCCGGTGGCCCAAGCCTGGTCATAGGTGCCGCCGGGCGCGCTGGCCCATGTGGCGCTGTCCCATGCAGCGTTGGTAGCGGTCTTCCAATACAGCGGGGTCGCAGCCGCGGATGAGATCGAGATAGCGGTGGCCGAGGCGGCGACGAAAGGCAGGGCGGCCGCAAACGGATGTTGTGATGGCTTCATGAACGGTTTTTTCGAGGTACGGGTCGGGATGCTGGAGGAGGGGCGAACAGCGGCCCGGCAAACGGGCCGGGCGATCAAAACGACTACCCGGCATTATTTGTCCTACAGCTTGCTAGAAAGGGGATTGTTCTTGCCCGCTGTCCTGAAAATCAGGACGGTTTATCTCACCTTTATTTCACCAGTCATCACTTCTCCGCCACCGTGCATCCCTTCCGCCAGCGTTCGGTCATTGAGCAGATCGCGGATCATCTCCGTCAGGGCTTCCGCCTCGGGCATTGGTGCGGCCAGCTCCCCGGGGTGCGCGTTTTGGTTCGCGAGTTGGGCGTTTCCAAGGACACGGTGGAAGCGGCGCTGCGCTTGCTTGAGGCGGATGGCTACCTCCAATCCTCCGGGCCGGGTCGCCGCAAGGAGATCGTGGCTTCCCGCGACTTGAAGGGCGGATTCCGAACCTTGCGCGTGGGCGTGGTGCTTTCCGATCCCTTGCCGCAGATCAATCTGTACGCCCAGCAGGTGATGTTGGAGGTGATCCGGCGGATCGAGAATGCGGGGCATACCTGTGTCACCGCGGAGCGCAGCATGCGGGAACTCGGCAACAAGCCGGCGCGCATTGCGCGGATGATCGAGTCCGCGAAAGCCGATGCCTGGGTGGCCTATTCCGCGGAGCGCGAGACCCTTGAGTGGTTTGTCTCCCGCGCGATCCCCGTGCTGGCGGTGGGCGGTGGCTTTCCCGGGCTGCCGGTTGCCAGTTCGGCCTCACGGGTCGACGAAGCGATCCGCGATTCTGTTAGAGCACTGACCGCGCAAGGGCACCGCCGGATCGTGGCCATCTCGCCGGATAGCTGGCGGCTTCCCGCGCCCAGTCTAACAGGGCAGGCATTCCTCTCCGCCCTTGAGGAATGCGGCCACTCGCCCACGACCTACAACCTGCCGCCATGGGAGCAAACTCCGGAGGGCTTGGACAAGCTGTTAGAGTCGCTGTTCCTGATCACCCCGCCCACCGCGCTGATCTTCGTCCAACCTGCATTCCATGTGGCGGCGCTGGAGTTTTTCGGGCGGAAGGGGATCGAGGTGCCGCGGGATGTCGCAGTCATCAGCATGACCACAGGGCCGATGTTCTCGCTTCTGCCACGGCGTCCCGCGCATTTCAAATGGCCGGTGGAGGAACACATCCGCCGCGTGGATCGCTGGGTGAAGTGCCTGGCAAAGGGTGGGACGGATATCGCACAGATGACCTTCTCCGCGACCTTCGAGCCGGGGGAAACGATTGCACCGGTGAAGGGCAGGGAAGCGAAGGGGCCGCGGTCGGTGCCTAACGCGCTAAAGGTCTGAAAAGGTGGTCCGCACAGCCCTCTGTGCGGTGAAGCAGTTCTGGCGGCGGACTTCGCCTCGTGACCCCGGGGCCATCCGCGGACCACCCTTCTTCCGGCCGCTTTGTGTAGGAGGGTGGTTGACCCTTTGTGCGGACCACTTTTGCTGGCGCTGGGTTCGGCATGAGAGAGGGTGTGGCGGCGCGAACCCGGGGTCACCAGGTGGGGCTGGCAACAATAACTGCTTCGCCGCACAGGGGGCTGTGCGGACCACCTTTTTGCCTCACCTCCGGTTCGTCACCCGGAACTCCTTCGGCGTCACCCCCAGCCTCTGCCGGAAGAGATTCACCAGCGCGCTCGCCGTGCGGAATCCAGAGCGCTCCGCCACATCCTGCAGCGACAAGTCTGACGAAGCCAACAAGCGCATCGCCAGGTCGAAGTGCGCGCGCCAGATCTCTTCATGCAGGGTCCTTCCGATCAGCGCATTGAAGCGCCCTTCTAGGGAGCGCCGCGAGATGGTGGTGGCACCCACCACGTCCCGCACCTTGATCGTGCAGTCGGCGTTCTCGCGGATGAAGCGCAGCGCGGCCACCACGTCGCCATCATCGAAGGCATACACGTCCGTCGAGCGCCGCTCGACCACATGCGCGGGGGCAATCCGCACCGGTTCCGTGGGGCGTTCGCCACCGGAGAGGATGCGGTCGAGGAGAGCCGCCGCTTCGTAGCCGCGGCGTTCCATGTCCGTCTCGATGCTGGAGAGGGTGGGGGAGCTCAGCTCGCAGAGTTGCTCGTGGTTGCCAGCGCCGATGATGGCGATTTCCTCCGGCACCTTGTAGTCCGCCTTCCAGCAGGCCTCCACGACCATCGAGGCCACCCGGTCCAGCGCGGTGAAAATCCCCAGCGGGCGGGGCAGCCCGGCAAGTTTTTCAATGATTTCGTCATCGCTGTGATTGGCCGAAAGGGAGATCGCCGTAACCTTGTAGCCCGCTTCCTCGACCTTTGCCTGAAAGCCAGCGCCACGATCCTGCGAATAGCGGGTGCCATCGCGCTTCCGCACGAAGGCGAAATTCGTGAACCCCCGACCTAACAGATGCTCCGCCGCCATCCTGCCGATCGCCTGGTCGTCGCTCAAGACGCTGCAGACCTGCGTCTCGTCCATCAGGCCGGCCACGTTGATCACGGGGATGTCCTTGCGGCTGGCGGCGGCCTCGCGGAAGCGCGGGTCCACCACCGTGCAGATGATGGCGTCGCCCTGCCAGGTCTCCACCAGCTCGGCCAGCTCCTTGCGCTCGCGGTCGAAAAAGGCCATGCGCCAGTTCGGCTTGCGCTGCACGTAGCGGCTGATCCCGTCGAGGATCTTGCTGCCGTAGCCGCTCAAGGGATCGAGCATCAGGCCAATGTGGAGATAGGACGACTTCACGCGGCGTCAGCATTGCGGGAAGTCACCTATTGTAAATGCGTAAGAAAGACTGCCCCTTGCCTTCGCTTAAACAAGCGTTGCAGCAGCCATCGCACAAATCGGGAAGATGATTTCAAGATTGCGCGATGGGGTGCCGGTCGACTTTCCGGAGTTTCTCGCATCTGGCGGGCTTTGTGGCGGGTCTGTCTGACTTCATTGCTTGTCGCGGCCAGCGCTCCCGCAGCTCCGCCCGTGCCGCGGGATACCCACGTCGTCGCCCCCAATCAGGTAGGTTATGAGAGCGCCCGGCCGAAGCGCTTTACCGCGCCGCTCAGTCCGGACGGCACGCGCTTCGAGGTCCGGCCCGTGGCTGCGGGGAGCGAGGCGATCGCGACGGGAGTGATCCAGGATGGCATTGGCAGCTTCTCCGCCACTGCCGAGGGCGAGTATGTGATCGCGGTGCAGGGCGGAGCGCTGAAGGACGGGGTGAGTGGCCCTTTCGTGATCCGCCGGGATTTCTGGCAGGACTTCTTCTGGCAGCCCGCGGTGGATTTCCTGATCGACTCGCGCAGTGTGACCGGCACGCATCCCAGTGCCTACGGCGGCTGCCCTTGGCGGGATGGCACCTACTACGACTCGATCCTACCCGCGCTGGTGCTGCTCTATCAGGCGGACCCGCAGCGGATCGCGGCCATGCCGCGGCAGATCGATTGGCAGGCGGACAAACAGCGCGTGCTCGATCCGGCCTTCCCTTTCGATGCAAAGAACCCGGGCAGCGAGGGTGTGATGGAAGCGGCGCGCCGCTACTACACGGAGATCGAGCCGCCTGCTGCAGAGGCACCGGATGTAGTGAAGCTGATCCACTGGGGCGCCGGCTACTACCTCTGCCAGCCCGCCACCAAGGATCCGAGCGGTGATCCCGATCCGCGCCAGATCCACTCGCAGACGGTGGAGCAGATCGCCTACGTGGTCTGGGCCTGGCCACAGCTGCAGCAGTGGCTGCCGCGCTCCTTCTACGAGAAGTGTCGTACTTTCTGTGTGGAGCATTGGGCCGAGTCGCTGGAAGTGGACAAATGGTGGGATGCCGCCACCTATCTCACGCCGGAACAGCTCAAGGAGAAGAATCCCACCGGCGGCATCCTCCATCCCTACAAGGGCCGCCACGCACCGGGCCACTCGATCGTGCCGAACCTGCTGATGTATGAGGTCGCCAAGCGCGATGGCCTGCCCGATCCGGAGCGCTACCTGAAGGCCGCCGTGGCCCAGGCCGCATGGTGTATCGACCAGCTTGACTGGTCCGATCCGCGCACGACCAAGGGCCAGCGCATGAGTGAGCACCGCACGATCCCGAACCTCGTCTGGCTGCTGCGCCACTATCCGGACCAGGCACCGCCCGGCCTGCGCGAGAAGATCGCGGACTGGGCAAAGGTCGCCGCCGCCCGCTCTAACAACATGTGGGACTTCCGCCGCTACGATGAGGAGGCGAACTGGACGATCCCGAAGCTGAACGACGCCGGGAACATCGCCGCTGCGCCCGGGATCTTCACCGCGGCCTCATGGGTGGTCGAGGATGGCAAGCTGCGTGAGCGCTTGAGGGAGCTGGCCATTTCGCATGCGGACGCGCTCTTCGGCCGGAACCCGCGCCTCGCCTCTGCGGCGGCGAAGACAGATGACTTCACCGGCATCGAGCAGACTTGGCCGCAGCCCTTCCAGAAAAATACCTGCGCGCGCTTGGAACTCTGCCGCGGCTCGCTCGACTCCATGCCTGGCACGGAGATGTATCCCTTCAACCCGGAAGGCAGCTTCCGCCATGCGGAGGGTTGGGTGACCTACGGCGCGGCCTGGTGCATCAGCCTGGCCTATCTTGAATTCGACCGCCGCGGCTCAGGGATCCCATGAAGATCCGCGGACTCCGCTGGTGGGTCGTCGCGCTGGTCTTCCTGGCCGCGGTGCTGAACTACGTCGATCGCCAGACGCTCTCGATCCTGGCCCCCACGATCCAAGCGGACCTGAAGATGGATGACCGCGACTACGCGAACGTGGTCAATCTCTTCCTGCTCGCCTACACCATCGCCTATCTCATCTCCGGCAAGCTGGTGGATCGCTTGGGCACGCGCACGGGTATGGCGTTCTTCGTAGTGTGGTGGTCGCTGGCGAATCTGGCCACGGCCTGGGTCCACGGCCTGCGTTCCTTGGGGGCCTGCCGCTTCCTGTTAGGCTTGGGCGAGGCGGGCGTGTGGCCCGCAGCCTCCAAGGCGGCCTCCGAGTGGTTCCCGTCCCGTGAGCGTGCGCTGGCCATCGGCTTCTACACGATGGGCGCCACGGTCGGTGCGATGCTTGCGCCGCAGATCGCGAACTCCCTCGCGGGCTACGACTACGCGCACATCCTGCCGGGCTTCGTGAGCTACTTCGGTGAAGGCACCGGCTGGCGCGTGGCATTCGCGGTGACCGGCATCGCTGGCCTGGTGTGGCTGCTCCCTTGGCTATGGCTCTGCCGGAAGCCCGCGGAGAGTCACGCGGCGGCGACTCCGGAGAACGCCGCATGGAGCTGGCGCAAGCTGCTTTCCTACCGCCCTGTCTGGCTCCTGCTGCTGGCCCGCCTGCTCACCGATCCGGTGTGGTATTTCTATCAGTTCTGGTTCGCCAAGTATCTGAACAGCGAACGCGGGCTCGGCCAGCAAGGGCTCACGATCACTTGGATTATCTTCGCGTGGGCGGGGGCCGGATCGCTGGCAGGCGGCTGGCTTTCCGGGCGCTCGGTGAAGTCAGGCAAGTCCGCGCCAAGCGCGCGTCTCGCAGTCATGCTCGGCTGCGCCTGCTTGATGCCCGTCTCGCCCCTCGTCGCACAGACCGGGGACCTGCCGCTGGCGATCACCCTTGCGGGGTGTGCGGTCTTTGCCGCCCTGGCCTGGCTCATCAATCTCAGCGCGCTAGTGGTGGATCTCGTGCCGCGGCACTCACTGGGCAGTGCCTTCGGGATCGTCGCGGCCGGCAGTTCGCTCGGAGCGATGGGCATGAACATGCTGGTGGCGGCCATGGTCTCGGGCCCGGCCAAGGGGGCCGCCGGATTCCTCGACCAAGCGGTGGCAAAGGTGGCCGGCCCCTTGACCGGCATGCTGGAAGGCAGGGGATACGGCCCGTGGTTCGCTATCATGGCCTGCCTTCATCCCTTGGCGCTCTTGGTCTTGTGGGCTGGCCGACTGGAAAAACCGGGTGCGCCGGCTTCAGCCGGCCAGAGTGGTCCCGCCCGCTGACAACCCCGGCATTGCAAAGCCCCGGATTCCGGCGAGCATGGCCGCGCCCTTTGGCACGCCATGGACGACAAACGCAGCCCCTCGGACAATCCCTTCGAGACTCCCCAAGCCAAGGCGCGCGATGGTGCCGCTACGGGTGGACTCTATCCGCTCAAAGGCATCCCCCAGCAGAAGCAGATCTGGTCCTGGATCTCCTACGACGTGGCGAACCAGTCCTTCACGCTGATCGTGAACACGATGCTGTTCTCGATCTTCTTCGGGAAGGTCGTGGTCACGGACAAGTCCATGGAGAACCAGCTTTGGGCGATCGCCTTCGCGGGCAGCATGGTGCTGGCGGCGCTGGTCTCACCACTCATCGGAGCGGTCGCGGATGAACGGCGCTGCAAGAAGGCCGGGTTGATTGTCACGGGCTTGATCTGCAGCCTCTGCACCTGCGGGCTCTGCTTGCTGAAGCCGGGGGACGTGTGGCTCGCGCTCCTGTTTTACATGCCCGCGAACTTCTGCTTCGCGATTGGTGAGAACTTCCTCGCAAGCTTCCTGCCCACTCTCGCGCGGCAGAATGAAGTCGGCAAGGTGAGTGCCTTCTCCTTCGCCGTTGCCTATTTCGCGGCGCTTCTTCTGCTCGCCGCCACGGCGGGCAGCATGAAGGCTTTCCATATCGAGTCGGCAGACCAATACCGGCCCTTCTTCATGATGGCCGGCCTCTGGTTCCTCGCCTTCATGGTGCCCACCATGCTGTGGCTGCGCGAGCCGCAGATCGAGGGCGAGGTTCATTCCGGCGGAAACCTGCTCGTCTCCGGCTACGTGCGGCTCTTGGAAACCTGCAAGCACCTGCGCAACTTCCGCGATCTGGCGATCCTGATTGTCGCTTCCTTCTTCCTTAACACTGGCACCAGCGTGGTCGTCTCCTTTGCGAGCAAACTCGCCAACGAATACGGTTTCGAGCAGGTGGATATGGTGATCTTCATGGCGGTCATCACCGTCTCCGGGATCATCGGGACCTTCCTGCCGATGCTTTGCCAGGACCGGCTCGGGCACCGCTTCACCTCGGTGGTGCTCGCCTTGGTCTGGATCGTCGCCTCGGTCGGCTTCGCCTACTACGCCCATCTTCACGATGCCTTCGTGGCCGGCGGGGGGGATGCGACCGCGTTTGCGAAATGGCCGCTCTGGGTGATCGGCAATCTTCTCGGCTTCGGTCTCGGCTCGCTCGGGTCCGCGAACCGCGCCTTCGTCGGCTACCTCTCGCCGCCGGAGAAGTCCGCGGAGATGTTTGGCATCTGGGGGTTCACGATCAAAATGGCGGCGGTGATGACCTTCCCCTTCGCCCTGGTGAAGGATAAGAGCGGCAGCTCCCAGGCCCTGCTACTACTCGCTTCCTTCATCGTGATCGGTCTGCTCCTCACTCTCTTCATCAACGAGAAGCGTGGTCACGCCGCGGCGATGGACAATCCCGCGCACGATTGAGCGGAGCTTCCCGCTCTTGACTCCGCGCCGCCAGCGCGGACTCTCCCGCGCCCCGAGCCATGACCAAGTTCCGCCCCTGCATCGACCTCCACCAAGGGAAGGTGAAGCAAATCGTCGGCGGCACGCTGCGCGATGATGGCCCCGGGCCGCGCGAGAACTTCGTGGCCAGCGCGGGGGCAGGGGAGTTCGCCGCGAGGTTCCGGGCCGATGGCCTGAACGGCGGCCACATCATCAAGCTCGGCCCCGGCAATGACGAGGCCGCGCGCGGGGCGCTCGCCGCCTGGCCCGGCGGCATGCAGCTCGGCGGCGGCATCCGCGCGGACAATGCGCTGGAGTGGCTCGATGCCGGTGCCTCCCAGGTGATCGTCACCTCATGGCTCTTCGAGGGCGCGAAGTTTTCTCCGCAGCGCTTGGCGGAACTCGTGGCCACCACCGGGGCCGCGCGCCTCGTGATCGATCTCTCCTGCCGCCGCACCGCCAGTGGCTGGACTGTGGCGATGGACCGCTGGCAAACGCTCACGGATCTGGACCTCACTCCCGCCCTGCTCGACCAGCTCGCGCCGTCCTGCGCGGAATTCCTGATCCATGCCGCGGATGTCGAGGGCCTGTGCCGCGGGATCGATGCCGATCTCGTCAAAATGCTCGGCGGCTGGGGCGGCGCACCGATCACCTACGCCGGCGGTGCCGCCACCATGGCGGATGTCGAGCTCGTCTCCGAACTCTCCGCGGGGAAGGTCGACCTCACCGTCGGCTCCGCCCTCGATCTCTTCGGCGGCAGCGGCATCCGCTACGACGAACTAGTCGCCTGGAACCACCGGTAATTCCACGTGTGGAAATTTCGGATTTGGAATTTGGAATTTAGGATTTCCACTAGCGCGCATGTCGAAGTGCTCTGACTTCCCCTACCTGCCCCACTCCTTCGAACTGGAAGTGGAGCTGCTTGACCAATTGAGCAACCGCCCGGGCAACCAGCGCTGCGTCGTGGGCCGGGATGAACTGCTGCTGGTGGTGCATGAAGTGCCGAAGGCGGGCGTCCCGGAGCGGGAGGCGCTGATCTTTTGGCGCAGGCAGGACGAGTCCTGGTTCGATCATTCTTCCGGCCGGGGGCTGAAGCGCCTGGGCGAGCTGTTCGACCGCTACACCCGGATCATCGACGAGCACGAGGAGCAGCTTGAAAAGGTGGATACTGCTGCGGAGGTCTTCGCGCTGGCCCGCATTTCGGGACCCCTGGCCCGCGCCTCGCGCAACCTGGCGCTGGCGATCGACCAGACGCTCCAGCATGACGAGGACAATCGCGAGCTGCGCTCCTACCGCGACCGCGCCCGCGAGTTGGAACGCGCTGCGGAGCAGCTCAACCACGATGCCCGGCTGACCCTGGAGTTCTGGATGGCGGAGCACAGCGAGCAGCAGCAGGAGGCCTCGGAAAAGCTGAACAAGATCGCCTTCCGCCTGAACCTGCTGGCCGGCTTCTTCCTGCCGCTGGCTGCCATCGGCGGGATCATGGGCATGAACGTGGCCATCCCCTCCTTCACCCAGGGGCTCTTCTGGCTGATCCTCTTCGGCGGACTAGGGGTTGGCGGGTTTGTGGTCTGGTGGATCGTCCGCACGGCGGAGCGGGAGAAATGAGTGCCGGGCACTGGCTTCTGTTAGGCGGCTTGCTGGCGGTCGTGCTGGTCGTCCTCTGGCACTCCGGCCGGGTGAAGCGCCAGCGCCGGCAGTTGCGGGCGAGCCGGCTCACGGAGGAACAACGCGCCATCGTCATTGAATACTTTCCGCTCTGGGAAGAAATCCCGGAAGAGATCCGCATGGAGACGGAAGGCTGGATGCAGGTCTTCCTCGCGGAGAAATCCTTCGAGGCCTGCGGCGGCTTGGAGGAAGTCACGCTGGAGATGCGCTTGGCCATCGCCGCACCCGCCTGTCTCCTGATCGCGCGCAGGCCGCAGGATTACTACGAGAGGCTCCGTAGTATCCTGGTCTATCCGGATGCCTTCACAGTGAAGGACGAGTGGGGTGATGAAGGCGTGAATCTCGGGGAATCATGGGGCACCGGCAGCGTCGTGCTCGCATGGCAATCCGTGAAGCAGGGCGACGGCAATCCCGAGGATGGCCTCAATGTGGTGCTCCACGAGTTTGCCCACCAGATCGACCAGGAAGACGGCGCTGCCGATGGCGTGCCGGAAATGGAAGAAGTCTCCGACTACGGCAAATGGTCGCGCGCCTTTCTTCCTGCCTACACCGAGTTCTGCGAGCGCGTGAACAAGGGCAAGCGCACCGTGATGGACGACTACGGCGCGGAGAACCCGGCGGAATTCTTCGCCGTGGCCACGGAGACCTTCTTCGAGCGCGCCAAGGGCCTCAAACGGGAAGAGCCGGAGATCTACGCGGAACTGGTGAAGTTCTACGGGATGGATCCGGGGGAGTGGGGCTAAAATTCGCGTGGCCCTTTGGTCCGCGGCCTGCTTTTCTGGAGGCGGTCCTCCCCGGAAATCCGCCCGATTTTTTTCGCCGCCCCTTGCCGGTGCTGCGGCGCTTGCTTGTTTTTCGGGGACGGGTGGACGGGATCTGCCACTCCCGCCGATGTCCGTCCGCCATTACTTCTTCCTGATTGCCGGCCTGCTGCTCCAATCCGCCGCCGCCTCTCCCGCCACGGAGAAGAGCCACGCGTATTTCCGCTTCACGCCGACCCGCTTGCGGGACAGCAGCACTTCGAACTCGGTGCAGGTCGCGGAGTTCCGTTTGAAGCTGCGTGGCCAAAATCTCGATATGAGTGCCGCCACGATTACCAACCCCGGCGGCAACTCTCCCGCTGGCGAGGGCGTGGGCAACCTCGGGGACGGCGACCCTGCAACCAAGTGGCTCGACACGAACAAAGGTGCCGCGGTCTTCCGCTTCCCCGCGCCGGTCACGGTGGATGCCTATGCCTTCACCACCGCGAATGATGCCAGCGAGCGTGATCCGGGGAACTGGCACCTGGAGGCCAGCGATGACGGCATCACCTGGATCCTGCTGAGTGAGGTGGTCAATGGCACGGTGCCGACGACCCGCCTGACCGCGACCGCGGACTTCCCCCTCTCTTACACGGTTCCTCCCTACGCCTCCTTCTGGCATCCCGAGTATCTGCTGAAGTGGACTCCGGCGGGAGACAGTGCGGCACCTTTCAACCGTGCCGGGGTGCCGCTCAAGATCCGCAGCACCGCGGAGAACGTGAATGCCAATGCCCGCCCTGGAGAGGGCAAGGTGACCGTGCTCTCCACCTTCGGAGCTACCAGTTTCAATCCATCCGCCACCCAGGCGGTGGAGCACACGAATGCCTACACCGGCTGGCAGTACACGGACCGCCTCGTCTTCTGGGGCGGCTCCGCGGGAGAAGGCCTGATCCTCGCGCCAAAGGCCCCGGTGATCGATGTCGCGCACCGCAATGGCGTGCCGGTGTTGGGGAATGTCTTCCTGGCTCCCACTGCTTACGGCGGGAAATTCGCGTGGGTCCAGGCCTTCCTCAAGAAGACCGGCAGCAGCTTCCCCGTGGCCGACAAGCTGATCGAGGTGGCGCGCTATTACGGCTTCGATGGCTGGTTCATCAACCAGGAGACCGCCGGTGGCAATACCACCACTGCCACGGACATGCGTGACTTCATCAGCTACTTCCGCAGCCAGGCACCGGACCTGCAGATCATGTGGTACGACGCCATGACGGAGAGCGGCAGCGTCTCTTGGCAAAACGCGCTGACCGCGAACAACGACATGTTCGTGAGCTACTCCGCCCAGCCGGTGGCGCACAGCATGTTCCTGAATTTCTCCTGGAGCTCCAGCGGTCTAACAAGTTCGCGGACGCGGGCGCAGAGCCTGGCGGTGGATCCTTACGCCATCTACGCGGGCGTGGACGTGGAGGCGAATGGCAGCAACACCGGCGTGAACTGGGAAGGCGTCTTCCCCACCGGCCAGGCGCACAAGCTCTCGCTGGCCTTTTACGGTGCGCAGTGGATGTTCAACAACGCCGCGAATTCCTCCGCCTTCCAGGCCAACGAGATCCGCTTCTGGTCCGGCGCGAATGCCGATCCTTCGAACACGACCACGAGCTCCGCGTGGAAGGGGCTGGCGAACTACATTCCCGCGACAACGCCACTGCAGTCGCTGCCCTTCGTCACGAACTTCAACCGCGGCCAAGGCAACCGCTTCGCGGTGGAGGGCAGCACCGTGGCCACCGGCGGCTGGAGCAACCTGAGCCTGCAAGACGTGCTGCCGACCTGGCGCTGGATCGTCTCCAGCACGGGCAGCAAGCTGGTGCCATCCCTGGAGCTGGACGATGCCTACTCCGGCGGCACCTCGCTCAAGATCGCCGGGACCCTGGACGCGACCAATGACCTCAAGCTCTACGCGGCGCGCCTGCCGGTCAGCGCGAGCACGGTCTTCAAGCTCGTCTACAAGTCTGCCCAGGGCGCGGGGCCCACAGCGATGCAGGTGGCGCTCGCCTTCGAGGATGCGCCGCAGGCCTTCGTGTATCTCGATGTGGGCAATGCTGCGAGCAGTGGCTGGGGCACGGCGAGCCTGCCACTCGCGGCCTACGCCGGGCGCAAGATCACCACCATCGGCCTGCGCTTCGCCAGCGCGGCCACGCTGAGCAACTACCAGATGCGCATCGGCCGCATGGCGGTGCTGGATGGCGCGGTCTCTACTCCCGCCGCGGCCACGAACCTGCGCGTGCTCCAGCAGGATCCGCTGGATGGGGATAGCATGGCGCTGCGCATCGCCTGGGATGCCTCCGCCACGTCGGGGATCTACTACTACCAGGTCTATCAGAATTTCGCGGATGGCAGCCGCAAGTGGCTGGGGGCTACACCCAGCACCGCCTTCGCCATCCCCTACGCGCGGCGCAAGGCGGCGGAGGCGGCACTCGCCTTCAGCGTGCAGGCGGTGGGCGCGGACTTCGGCATGTCCTCCATGGCTACGATGAATGCCGTACTTCCGCCCGCGCCGGACACCAAATACGCTCTCACCGGAACCTGGATCGGCACGCCGGGCTCATGGTCGAACCTGGGCGATACCGGGGACAAGGCCTTCGACGGGAACACCGCCACCTTCTTCGATGCGCAGGAAGAGAGCGCATGGACCGGGCTGGACTTCGGCAGCGGGCATGCGCGGCGCATCACCGCCATCCGCTACTTCCCACGGCCGGGCTGGGCCTATCGCACCACGGGTGGTGTCTTCGAGGGCGCGAATGCGGCGGACTTCAGCGATGCGGCGGAGCTGGCCACGGTGCTGGTGGACCCGGCGGATGGCGCTTACACGATCCAGCCGGTTACGCGGCCCGGGCTCTTCCGCTACTTCCGCTTCCGCTCTACCGGCCACGGCAATATCGCGGAGCTCAAGGTGTATGGCTACGAGCTGCCGGCGCTGCCCGCCGGTCTCGCCGCGGAGCTCGGCTCGCAAGGGGCCAGCTTGTCCTGGAACACTGCGGCCTGGGCCAGTGCCTATCGGATCGAGCGAGCGCCCACGGCGGGCGGGCCCTTCACTCCACTGGCCACGGTCACCGCGGCTTCTTATCTGGACAGCGCGGTGCCTGCGGGCCAGCAGCCTTACTACCGCGTGATCGCGACCAACCCGGCCGGGGAAAGCGCCGCGAGCGCCGCCGTGCAGACCCAGCCTGCCGATCCCTGGCTGGCCTGGCAGCTCAGCCACTTTGGCACCACGGAAGAAAACACCGCCGGCCCCGAAGCTGATCCGGAACACGATGGGATGCCGAACCTGGTGGAATACGCCATGGGCACGGACCCGCTCGCTGCCAGTCTGCCCGGGCCCCAGCCGAGCTTCAGCGGTGGAACCCTGTCCTTGGTCTACGCGAAGGACCCCGCAGCATCCGGTGTGACCCTGGTCATGCAGTGGTCGGACAATCTGACCGACTGGAGCGAGGCTGGCGTGAGCTATGCCTCACTCGCCGGATCACAAGTGCGGGCCGGCGTGGCCGCAGGTGCGGGCATGCGCTTCGTCCGCCTCGTGGCCCGGCAGCCCTGATGTCATCGCGAATTATCCGCCGCTTCCTTCAGCGGGCGCTTGATGACCATGCCTTGCTGCACCGTCTGGCCGCCGCGGGTCACCTTGCGCTCGGTCACACAGGAGGCGAGCGGCAGAACCACCGCAGCGAGGACGAGGAACTTCGCGGACTTTCGGATATCGGTCATCATGGGGATCAAAGGAAGTTGCCGCTTGATAGCAAAAAGCGGGTGACCCTTACCACGAGAAATCATCGGTCCCCGGCAGCACGCGCGTGGCTCTCCGGTTCGCATTCAAGCGGTCGAAGTCATGAACCAGGTCCGCCAGCGATTCCACGCCCATCTTCTCCATCACCCTCCCGCGGTGGACTTTCACGGTTTGCTCGCAGATGCCGAGCTCGGAGGCGATCACCTTGTTCGGCTTGCCGACGGCCACACCCTCCAGCACTTCCCGCTCCCGCCGCGTGAGCTGGCCGTAGCGCGTGGCGATCAGGAGGATCTCGTTCCGCTCCTCGCGGATGGCGGCGGAGTAGTCCAGGGCATTGCGCACCGCACGCAAAAGGTCGGCATCCTCCGCAGGCTTGGTCAGGAAGTCGATGGCACCCGCCTTGATCGCGCTCACGGTCATGGCAATGTCACCATGGCCGGTGAGGAAAACGATGGGCACCGTGGCCCCGGAACGCTGCAGGCGCCGCTGCAGCTCCAGGCCATCCAGGCCGGGCATCAGCACATCCAGCAGCAGGCAGCCGATCTCCTGGGCACGGCAGGCACTCAAGAACTCCGCGGCGCTGGCGAAGGCACGCACGTCATAGCCTTCTGCCCGCAGCAGGCGCGAGATCGCCTTGCGCAGGCCTTCGTCATCATCGACGAGGTGGACGATTTCTTGATTCATGGCGACAAGGCTGGGGCGGGGTGGACCTTGTTTCGCTTTTGGTTTTAGAGCGGGGCGTTCCCCCGAACGCCCCGCTCTCTTCTCCATTCTCTTATCCGGGAGTCGCGACCTCTCGCTTCCAGGTCCGGCAGCTAAAAAACCAAAAGCCGCCGTGAGATTTGTTAGGCCGTTTACTTCACCACATTCAGGCGGGCGAAGAGCCTGCCATCCGCTGCCAAGGTCCGCGGGATCTGCACGGTGATGTCATCCGCAGCGCTCGCATTCTCGGTCACCGTGACGATCACGCCGGCACCGCTGGTCGCGCTGGTGGCACCGATGCTGACATCGGTCCAGCCGGTCAGGTTGGAGCCGTAGCGCACCGCCTGCGTGGTCACATCAAGCTCCGCATCGTCGCGGCGCTTGAAGGTGAGCGTCAGGTAGGTGGCGTTCATGGTGGCCACGGGCAGGATGCCCTGGTCATTGCCCAGCGGATTGCCGTCCAGGTAGAACTCGGCGAGGTTCTTGATGCCGTCCTTGTCCGGGTCATCGTTCACGCCGTTCTCCTTGCCGGGCGTGCCGTCGAGTCCCTTGGAAGCGGCCCAGGAATCGTAGCCGCCACCGGCGATCACCAAGCTGCCGCTGCCAGCGAAGTAGGCACCATAGACCGGGTGGCTGGCGCTGTAGGTGCCGGGCGTGAGTGTGGTCGAGCCGACGATCACGCTGCCCACGGTATCGGTGCTGCCGGTGTTCAGCTCCAGCACGGCACCGGTGGCGATGCTGACGGTGGAAGCATCACCCAGGGTGGCACCGGAGAGCACCAGCTTGCCCTGGCTCACTGTGGTGTTGCCGGTGTAGGTGGTGGCGGTGCTCAGGGTGAGCGTGCCGGAGCCGGTCTTGGTCAGCGCCAGCGGGGCGGCGGCACCATCGCGGAGCACGCCTGCATAGGCGGTGCTGTTGCTATCACCCACGGTCAGTGTGGCCGGGGTGGCCGCGTAGTTGCCGATCGCACCACCCGCGCCGCTCAGGCTGGCGAAGCTGTGGCTGTGGCCGTTGAGCTTGAGGATGGCACTCGCCACTTCCAGCGGCCCGGTGCTGAAGGCCTGGTCGCTGCCCGCGACCACCGAGCCGTTGACACGGCCGTTGATCTTGGTGGCGGCGTAGGTGTTCTGGCCCGGGACGGTGGGATTGACGGTGATGACCCCATTCTCACCCGAAGGATCACCCGCGTAGAACTCGCAGACGTAGGCACCCGTGATGGCACCGCCGATGATGAAGTTCGTGGCGCGCTGGCACATGATACCGGAGTCCGCGGTCAGGGTGACGCTGCCATTCCAAGCGGCGGAGGTGGTGCTGCCAGCCAGGCGCAGGCCGCCCGGGTAGCCGGTTTCGCCCCAGCCCGTACCCGCGATCTCGATCGGCACCGAATAGGTGCCCGCCCAGGCCATGAATTGTGCGCCGGCTCCGACCACGATCTTGCTGGTGCCACCCAAGCCCGTCGGGCTCGAGTCGAAGCGTCCCTCATTGACCTTTACCGTGCCAGTGAAGGACGGGGACAAAGGAATACCTGCAGTACTGTTAGGTCCCCAGATTGCAGTGCCGTTGACCGGTTGGGCGGTACTCATTTCCAGGGTTCCCGGTCCTGTGACCTTCGAGGCCCAGCCGCCGCTGGTGGCCTGGACCGCCGTGGCGCTGTTGAGATGCATGGTCGTGCCCGCGGCGAGCTCATAGGTGGCGCTGCCGGGAGTGCCGTTCGTCGTGCCATTGCCGAACTGCAGCGTGCCCCCGTTCACCTGGAAGGTGCCGGAATACGTGTTCGCCGCGTTCGTCAGCACCTGGGTGCCGGAGCCAGACTTGATGAAGAAGCCGGTGCCATCTCCGCTGATGCTACCCGGAAGCGCCGTAGAGGTCCCTGCCGGATTGAAGACCACGGTACCGTTGTTCACCAGTGGACCGGCGACGCTGCCGTTGGTCGCGCCATCGCCGAATTGCAGGGTGCCGCCGCTCACCGTGGTGATGCCGGTCGTGGTGTTGGCATTGAGGATCGTGACCGTGCCGATGTTCGACTTGAGGATGGGGGTCGTGCCACCGATCGAACCCGTGCCGCTCAGGCTGTAGTTCTTGGCGAAGTTGTCGAAGGTCACATTCTGTGGCAGCACCGTGGTGTTCAGTACCACGTTGGTGTTGCTGCCGGTGGCGCTGTCGTTGAAGACCACCACATCATCGTCCAGATACTTCTGGGCCGCGGCGCCGATCACCCAGTTGCTGGTGGTGTTGATGTCCCAGACCTGGCTGAGATTGCCCTTCCAGGTGAGCGGATTGGAGGCGGTGACATTCAGGTCTACCGAGCCGTTGGCAGTGTTGTCCAGCAGGGTGGCCACCACGCCGCGGGGCAGGCTGCCGGTCTTGACTTGCAGCGCGCTGATGCCGCTGCCGCCGATCGAACCGCCTACGGGGTAGTAGATCACCGGCCAGCTTCCCACCGGGTAGCTGGGGCTGTCCACATCCACCAGCACGGTGCCCCCGGTGCTGAAGCCGGTGGTCGCTTGGATCGGCACGATGCCGGAGCCCGGGCTAAAGCCGTGGACCGTCAGCGTGGTGTTGTTGAGCGAGAGATTGGTCGCCGTCAGGCCGCCGGTGACGTCCACGGGGCCGGTGAAGGTATTCGCGCCGCTGAGCGTGAGCGTGCCGGTGCCAAGTTTGGTCAAGCCACCCGTGCCGTTGGCGGCCAGGTCGCCTGCCGTCAGGGTGTAGACAAAGGGCGCCGCCGCAGCCGTGGAGCCGCCGCCAGCGAAGGTGAAGGTCACCGTGTCACCCGCAGTGTAGCCTTGGCCGGGGCAGGTCAGGCTCACACCAGTGACCTGGCCGTTGGTCACATTCGCCACGGCGCTGGCCGCCGTGCCTGTGCCGCTGGTGGTGACGCTCACCAGCGGAGCACCGATGTAGCCGCTGCCAGTGGGCGCGGGCTGGTTGATCACGCCACTCGCCGGGTAGATGCCGTTGCCGGTGGTGGTTAGCAGATTCGCGGAGATGGTGGTGGGGAAGGCCTGCGTGTCGACGGTCAGGCCGCCGTTGTAGACGTTGGCGCTGTTGAGCGTGTTGTTGACCAAGGTCAGGCCGGTGGCAGTTGCCTGGAGTTTGCCGCCGTTGAAGTTGGCGATGCCGGTGCCGGCGGCGATGCCCTTGCGGATCGTGCCCGCATTGAACTGCACCGTGCCGCTGTTGAGGTTGAGGATGCCGGTGGCGGTGCCTTGGTCGCCCAGGGAGATGCCATTGGCATTGCGCGAGACCAGATTTCCGTTGCCGCCCGCTTGGGTGCCCACGTTCACAGTGCCGGAGGCGGTGCCTGCATTGCCCGCGATGATGTAGAAGCCGGTGGGGCCATTCATGGTGCCGCCGGTGAAGGTGGCCACGGCATTCGGAGCCGTGCCGGTGGGGCCGCCCACCACGAAGTAGCGGGTCATGTTGATGGTGCCGCCGCTCTGCACGAAGGAAGCGAGCCCGCCGGTGTTATCACCGATCCGGAAGCCCGAGGCGTTCGTGAGATTCAAGATGCCACCGGACATGTTGTAGGAGCCGTAGCCGCCATTGCCGAGCTGCAGGTAGCCGGCGCTGTTCATCGCATTCACCGTGCCCGCGCTCTGGTTGATCGCTCCGGCGCCGTTCGCTGAAGCAGCCGCACCACCGATGTTGATAGTGGTATTGTGGGTCAGGGTGCCGGTGCTGTTCATGTTGAACACCGCGCGGCTGCCGCTGGCCGTGCCGAGCGCCAGGGTGCCGCCGCCGGTGGAGCCACCGGTATTGAAGGTGACCGAACCGCCGGTAATGGAGGTGGCACCGGTGTAGGCGTTCGCCGCGGTCAGCGTCAGCACGCCCGTCCCGCTCTTGGTGAAGCCCACGGTTCCCGCGATGGCCGACCCAATGCTGGCATCGTTGTTCACCGCGATGGTCGGCGTGGTGCCGCCCAAGGTGATCGTGCCACCTGTTAGAGAGTAGTTGCCGGAGCCAGGCGTGCCGAAGGTGATCTTGTTCGCAGTCACCGTGCCCACGGTCACCGGGCCGGCCGCGCCGCTGCCCGCGCCGAAGATGAGTTCATCCGCGGTGGTGTTCGGCCAGGCCACGTTGGCCGTGCCATTCCAGAATCCGGTGTTGCCACCGGTGGTGTTCCAGCCGGCACCGGAGCCGTCTTGGGCACCGGTGGTGGCGGTATCGGCGTCATAGGTGACGGAGGCGGCATGAACGGCTCCCGCAAAGGACACCGGCAGCAGGAGGGCAAGGAGCGGAGACGACAGGACGGATCGAGTGATCATGGATACGGAGGTACGGGTTTGGATTCGGGTGTGCTGGAAAACGGGAAGACTCAGGCGCGGCGGCTGTCCGGCTGGAGCAGCGCCTGCGGCACCTCGCTGCCGGCGGCGCGGAAGGCGCGGACCGCCGCGGGCAAGTCACGGAAGCCGCAGTGCTCCGCGATGAACTCCGGGGACAGCTCGGTGCGCAGCAGCAGGCGGCGCGCTTCTTCCAACTGCCGCTGGCGCAGCGCCGCGCGCAGGGTCAGTCCGGTGGCCGCGCGGAAGTGGCGGCTGAAGCTGCCCAGGGACAGGCCTGTCTGGGTCTCCCTGATCACGGTGTAGGGGCTCACCCCATCGCAGGCGTGGCGCTGGATGTAGCCCAGGCTCGCTTCGATTTCCGCACGCGTGGGCACAGGGCGCGGCAGCTTGCCGGCGCGCGTCCGGTCGTGCGGGGGGAGGGGATCCGGCACCTTTGACATGGCACCCACCGTGCCGAAAAGAGTGCGGCGCTTCTACGGACCTTGGTTGAAATCGATATACAATTTGTCTAAGCCTCCGGGCGGCATGTTACCCCCCGCCAGGATCGGCTTCGTCTCCGTCTTATCGACGGCCGCCATTCACCGGCTGATGCGTGGCGCGCTCTCTTATGCCGATCTGAACCCGAATGTTCTGATCCGGGATTTCAGGTTGCCCGTGGACATCGCTGCCCAAGGAAAGAACGCGCCCGCATTGGCAGCTCTCCGGCGCTGGCAGCCCACGGGCCTGCTCACCTTCCTGAACGACGAGGAATTCGATGGCATGCGCGACGGGCTCGACCAACCGCCGCTGCCGGTCGTGAGCATGGCCGGCCTCGCTCGCCGGCCCGGCTTGGTGGTCCTGGGGGGCGCGATGGATCACTTGGTGGAAGTGGCCACCCGGCATTTCCGCCAGCAGGGCCTGCGTTCCCCCGGCCTGCTGATCACCGATCCCAATCCGGAAATGCAGGCCCGCTGTGCCAGCACTTTCATCGGGGCCGCCAAGCCTGCCGACCCCGCGCTGGCCACCCATGTGGAGCTGATCGATCCGGAACTGCTGGCCGACCCGGATGCGCCGGTGGAGTCGCTGCCGCAGGGACTCGCCCGCTGGTTGCTCCGCTTGCCCAAGCCCGCCGGGCTGATGAGCGTGGAGCAGGGCGGTGCCAACTATCTCGTGCGCGCTTGCCAAGCTCTCGGTCTGCGCGTGCCGGAAGATGTGGCGGTGATCAGTGTGGATGACGTGGACCTCTGTCTCTCCAGCATGCCCACCCTCACCAGCGTCCAGCCCGCGAATGAAGTCATCGGCTTCGAGGCGGTGAAGGTCCTGCATGGCATGATCCAGGGCCGGTTCCCCGCGCAGCAACTGCTGAAGATCGAGGCCGTGGACCTGCACGTGCGCCAGTCCACGGGCCGCCAGGCCGCCGCCGTGTGCGACATCGCCGGGGCGATGGATTACATCAACCGCTACGCCTGCCAGGGATTGAGTGTGGAGCGCCTGCTCGTGGAAACGCAGCGGGTCTCGAAGATGACCTTTCACAAGCACTTCGTCTCGGCCATCGGCCAGACCCCGGGAGAGGCGATCCGCCAGCGCCAGTTTGCCGAGGCCCGGCGGCTGCTGGCGGATACCAAGCTGTCCATCACGCTGGTGGCGGAGCAGTGCGGTTTCGGCAGCAGCAGCGACTTCGCACGCGCCTTCCGCTCCGTGGAAGGAATGCCCCCCGGCAAATACCGCCAGACTGCAGGACGGAGTTAGTGCTACTGTCCCGGAGCTTGATTGAAATCGGCACGGATGCTGCGTAAGGATATTACGTTGCCCATGCTCCAGCCCCGCAAGATCGGGTTCGTCGCGCCTTTCTCCAGTGCCTCCGTCCATCGCTCGATGCGCGGCGCTCTATCTTACGCCGACCTCAACCCGCCGATGGTGATCCGGGATTTCCGGGTCACGCCGGACATTGCCAAGCCTCGCAAGGCGGCCTCCGAACTGGCCGCGCTCAATCGCTGGAAGCCGGACGGCCTGCTCACCGTGCTCGACGACAAGGAATTCAGCGGTCTGATGAGAGGGCTCGTGGAGGTGCCGCCGATCGTCAACATGGCGTCCATCACACCTCGTTCTGGTGTGGTGCTGTTCGGCGGCTGTCTTCACCGCATGGTGGAGACGGCGGCGCAGCACCTCCGGCAACAGGGGATCCGTTCGCTGGGCATGCTGGTCATGGACCGCGATCCTCTTACCCAGAAGAGCTTTGTGAAAGCCTTCGGCGAGGCCGCCAATCCCGCCAATCCCCAACTCGCCACCCACGTCCATCCGATGGATACCGCCTTCTTGGCAGACATCGATGCTCCGGTCGGGCCGGTGCCGGAAGGTATCGCCCGCTGGTTGCGCGAATTGCCGAAGCCGGCTGGCGTGATGAACGTGGAATATGGTGGCGGGAACTATCTGGTGCGAGTCTGCCACGCGCTCGGCCTGCGCGTTCCAGAAGATGTCGCGGTGATCTGCGCGGACGACGTGGACCTCTGCCTGGCCAGTTCGCCGACTCTAACAAGCGTGGAGTTTGCCAACGAGATCATCGGCTCCGAAGCCCTGAAGACGCTCGACGGGATGATCCAGGGCCGGATGCCGGCCAAGCAGGCGATGGCGATTGAGGCCGTGAACCTGCACGTGCGCCAGTCCACTGGATTGAAGACCGCGGAGGTCTGTGACATCGCCGGGGCGATGAACTACATCAACCAGCAGGCCTGCTTCGGATTGACCGTCGAGCGCCTGCTCGGGGAGACGCAGCGGGTTTCGAAGATGACCTTCCACAAGCACTTCGTGGCCGCGCTCGGCCAGACCCCCGGAGAGGCGATTCGCCAGCGCCAGCTTGCGGAAGCACGCCGCCTGCTCGGGCAGACGAAGCTGTCCATCACCCTGGTGGCGGAGCAGAGCGGCTTCGGCAGCAGCAGCGATTTCGCCCGCGCCTTCCGCGCCGCGGAGGGGCTGACGCCCCGTGCCTATCGTGAGAAGTCCAGACAAGGATAGGTGCCGGGAGCGTTACCATTGTTCATAGGCAACACATTTCGGCTTCATTTCTGCCGAAATGGTTGCCAGCTTGCACCGATTCCCAAGGAAAAATGAAAACACAAACGCTTATCTCCTCCGCCGCGTGGTCCATCGCCAGCATGCTTGCCATGGCACCGCTCTTGCCAGCCCAAGAGAAAACAACGCCTGCCAAGCCGGCAGAAAAATCCGCGGAAAAGTTCGATGCGGCCGCCAATATCGGCAAGCCGGTCGAGATCAAGTTCACCGCGGCGGACGGCCGCGAAGTGGATCTGGCCAAGCTCAAGGGCAAGGTCGTGCTGGTCGACTTCTGGGCCACCTGGTGCGGCCCCTGCGTGGCAGAGATCCCGCACGTGAAGGAAGCCTATGAAAAGTACCACGACAAGGGCTTCGAGATCATCGGCATCAGCTTCGACGGTCCGGACAAGGACAAGATGCTGAAGTTCGTGAAGGACCAAGGCATGCCTTGGCCGCAGTACCACGATGGCAAGACCTGGAAGAACGACTTCGGCGTCAAGTTCGGCATCAACTCCATCCCGCGCATGTGGCTCTTCGACAAGGAAGGCAAGCTGTCCGACCCGGACGGACGGACGGATCTCGCGGCGAAGGTCGCGAAGCTCCTCGGGTCTTGAAGTGCCAAGGACGCCTCCGGCTGAAGTGCCAAGTGCCAAAGGAAAGGCAAAGGCATCGGAAGCTTTAGTAGCGTGACGAAAGATAAAAAAGGAGCGAGGTGACTCCCATCACCTCGCTCCTTTGTTGTTTCGACCTCCTGGAAAAGGATGCCCTGCCTTACTTGGTAACGTTCAGGCGGGCGAAGAGTCTGCCGCCCGCACTGAGGGTCCGTGGGATCTGCACGGTGATGATGTCCGGCGCGTCCGCATTCTCGGTCACGGTGACGATCACACCGGCTCCGCTGGTCGCGCTGGTGGCACCGATGGTGACATCGGTCCAGCCCGCCAGATTGGAGCCGTAGCGGACGGCCTGCGTAACCACGTCCACCTCCGCGTCATCGCGGCGCTTGAAGGTGAGTGTCAGGTAGGTGGCGTCCAGCGTGGCCACGGGCAGGATGCCCTGGTCATTGGCCAGCGGGTTGCCGTCCAGGTAGAACTCGGCCAGGTTCTGGATGCCGTCCTTGTCCGGATCATCGGTCAGGCCCTTTTCCTTACCGGGCGTGCCGTCGAGTCCCTTGGAAGCGGCCCACGAATCGTAACCGGCGGCACCCACTACCAGGCTACCCGTGCCGGCGAAGTAGGCGCCGTAGACCGGGTGGCTGGAGTTGTAGACGCCGGAGGTCAGCGTGGTGGAACCCAGCGTCAGGCTGGCGATGGTATCCGCCGTGGCGCTGTCCAGTTCGAGCACCGCGCCGGTGGCGATGGTGACGCTCGAGGTGTCTGCCAGCGATGCCGTGGCGAGCGCGAGCTTGCCCTGGCTCACCGTGGTATTGCCGGTGTAGCTGGTGGCGGCCGTCAGCGTGAGCGTGCCGGTGCCGGTCTTGGTCAGGGCCAGCGGGGCGGCAGCGCCATTGGTCAGCGTGCCCGCATAGCTGGTGTTGCTGCCGTCGCCCACGCTCAGCGTAGCCGGGGTGGCCGCGCTGTAGTTGGCGATCGTGCCCCCCGCGCCGCTGAGGTTGGCGAAGCTCAGGTTGTGGCCGTTGAGCTTGAGGATGGCGCTATCCACGGTCAGAGGACCGCTGCTGAAGGCCTGGTCACTGCCAGCCACGACCGAAGCGTTCGGGCGGCCATTGATCTTGGTGGCGGCGTAGGTGTTCTGGCCCGGAGTGGTGGGATTGATGGTCAGCGTGCCGCTGTCGGCCACCGGGTCACCGGCGTAGAACTCGCACAGGAAGGGACCCGTGATGGCACCCGTGACGGTGAAGTTCGCAGTGCGCTGGGCCATGATGCCGGAATCCGCGGTGAGCGTGACGCTGCCCGCCCAGGTGGCGGTGGCGCCGCCAGCCAGACGCAGGCCGCCGGGGTAACCGTTCTCACCCCAGCCCGTGCCCGCGATCTCGATCGGGGTGGTGTAGGGTGTGGCGCTGGTGAAGGCCAGGAACTGCGCACCGGAGAGGATCTGGATCTTGGAGGCACCGCCGGTATTGGTGCTGCCGCCACCCGCTTCCAAGCGGCCTTTCTCCACCTTCACCAGACCGGTGAATTCGGCGGGCAGTGCGAGCGAGCCCCAGCCCGCCGAGCCGTTCACCAGCTGCGCGGAGTTCAGCTCGATTTTGCCGCTGCCGGTGATCAGGGACCAAGGCAGGGCTGCAGCGGTGGCCCCATCCATGCGCAGCGTGGTGCCCGCGGCGAGGGTGTAGGTGGCGCTGCCGGGAGCACCGTTGGTGGTGCCGTTGCCGAACTGCAGGGTGCCTGCATTCACCTGGAAGGTGCCGCTGTAGCTGTTCACCGCATTGATCAGGATCTGGGTGCCCGTCCCCGATTTCGTGAAGAAGCCGGAGCCGTCGCCGCTGATGTCGCTCGCCGCCACCGTGCCGGTGCCGGCGGGATTGAAGACCACGTTGCCATTGTTCACCAGCGGACCGGCGATGCTGCCATTGGTCGTGCCATTGCCGAACTGCACCGTGCCGCCGGTGATCGTGAGGGCGCCGGTGGAGGTGTTGCTGTTCAGGATGGTGAGCGTGCCGATGTTCGACTTGGTGATCGGTGCATTGCCGCCGATCGAGCCCGTGCCTTTCAGCGTGTAGTTCTTCGAGAAGTTGTCGAAGGCCACGCTCTGCGGCAGCACCGTGGTGTTGAGCGTCACATCGGTGTTGCTGCCGGTGGCGCTGTCGTTGAAGAGCACCAGGTCGCCCTCAAGGTACTTCTGGGCAGCACCACCGATCGTCCAGTTGCTGGTGGTGTTGATGTCCCAGACTTGGCTGAGGTTGCCCTTCCAGGTGAGCGGATTGAGGCTGGTGACGCTGAGGTCCACCGTGCTGTTGGCGGCATTGTCCACCAAGGTAGCGACCACACCGCGGGGCAGGCTGCCGGTCTGGAGCTGCAGGGCGGAGATGCCGCTGCCGGCGATGGTGCCGCCGAAGGGATAGGCGATGAGCGGCCAGTTGCCCGCGTTGAAGGTGCCATCCACCACCACTGGCACGGTGCCGCCGGTGGTGAAGGCGGTATTGACCTGCAGTGGCGGTGTGGCAGACAGCGGATTGAAGCCATGGACCGTGAGGCTGCTGTTGTTCAGCGTGAGGTTGCTCGTGATCACGTTGCCGGTGATGGCCACGGGACCGTTGAAGGTATTCGCACCGGTCATGGTGAGAGTACCGGAGCCGAGCTTGGTCAGGCCGCCCGTGCCGTTGGCCGCCACATCGGCAGCCGTCAGGACATAGGCGAAGGGGGCTGCGGCAGCCGTGGAGCCGCCACCCGCGAAGGTGAAGGTCACTGTGTCACCCGCATTGTAGCCCTGGCCCGGGCAGGTCAGGGTCACGCCGCTCACCTGGCCATTGGCCACGTTCGCCACAGCGGTGGCACCCGTACCGGTGCCGCCGGTGCTGACGCTTACCAAGGGAGCGCCGATGTAGCCGGTGCCAGTGGGCGCGGCTTGATTGATCACGCCGCCCGCGGGGTAGATGCCATTGCCGGTAGTGGCCAGCAGCGCGGCGGAGATGGTGGAGGAGAAGCCCTGCGTGTCCACTTTCAGGCCGCCGTTGTAGACGTTGGCCGTCTGGCTGTTCGCGTTCGAGATCAGGGTGACGCTGTTGGCCACTGGCTGGAGCGTGCCGCCATTCAGGTTCACGAAGGCATTGCTGCCGACGACGGCTCCTGCGCGCTGGAGCGCTCCGCCCAGGATGAGCGTGCCGCTGTTCAGGTTCACGGTGGCGCTCAGGCCGTTGTTGGCATTCAACAACACGACGCCGCCGGTATTGGCAGTGGTCATGGTGGCGCTGCCGCCGGCCTGCGTGCCGATGTTGAGCGTGCCCGAAGCATTCTGGCGGTCGCAGAGCAGCGCGCGGTAGGTGGTGTTCACCGTGAGGCTGCCGCCGGTGAGCGTGACCACGCCATTGCTGGCGGCGGCGGCCCCGGTGGACCCGCCGATCGCGAGCCAGCGGCCGATGGTGGCGGTGCCGCCGGTCTGGGTGAAGCTGCCCATGCCGCCGTTGCCCACGCGCATGCCGCCATCGTTGGTGGTTTTGAAGGTGCCGCCGCTGAGCAGGTAGGAGCCATAGGCGGTGGGTGTGGCGCCGCCCGTGTTCGTGCCCAGTTCGAGGTAGGTGCCGCTGCGCGCGAAGGTGACATTGCCGGAGCTCTGGGAAACCGAGCCGATGCCGGTGTCGCCGGAGGCATCATTGCCGCCGATGCGGGTATTCCCCGCGGCGGTGCCGTAGTTGAAGGTGCCGGAGCTATTGAACTGCACCGCAGTGCGGGTGGCGGCGGCCGTGCCGATCAGCATCGCGTTGGTGGTGGCGGTGCTGGCGGCGGTGCCGGTGAAGTTCACCGAGCCACCGTTCAGGGTGATCGCGCCGTTGTAGCCCTGGGCTCCGCTCAGCGTCAGTGCGCCGCTGCCGGTCTTGGTGAAGCCCACGGTCCCCGCGAGTCCGGAGGCGATGCTGGCATCGCTGTTCACCGCGATGGTCGGCGTGGTGCCACCCAGGGTGATGGTGCCCCCGGTGAGGGAGTAGTTCCCGGAGCCCGCGGCGCCGAAGGTGATCTTGTTCGTATTCACGGTGCCGACCGTCACGGCACCCGCCGCGCCGCTGCCCGCGCCGAAGGTGATGTCATCCGCGGTGGTGTTCGGCCAGGCGACGTTGGCGCTGCCATTCCAGAAGCCAGTGTTGGTAACGGTGGTATCCCAGCCGGCGCCGGAGCCATCTTGGGCACCGCTGGTCGCGGTATCGGCATCATAGGTCAGGGAAGCGGCATGTGCGGCTCCCGCTAAGGATACCGGCAAGACGAGTGCGAGCAGGGAGGATGAAACGGATCTCGATGTCATGGTTCGGGATGATGTTTGTGGGTTCGGGTTTTCGCCCGCGTGCCAGGAGGTTTCCTGATCAACGGTGAAAGGAAGGCCACCGTGCAGGCTTACTACACCGCGGCAGCCTATTGGGTTCGCCACGCGCAATGCAGGAGAGTGATCGTAACAATAAAGTTACGTATTTAGTATAAACTTTAATTTTATTATTTCGGCTAAACCTCGAAATTGATAGTTTTAGCTAAACCTCGAAATTGATAATTTTGACTAAACCCTAATTCTGGAAATTTCGACTAAACCCTGATTCCGGGTTTTCGCATGTTTCACCAAGCCGCCCTGTGTCGGATTCGCCACATAGGGGGGCGGGATAAGAGCGATGGGAGTTTGAACCGCGGGTGGCGCGGATCCCGCGGATGCAGTTGGAAGGGGCGCCGGGAAGGAGGAGGTCACCCCATTCCTATCCGCGCCCATCCGCGCCATCCGTGGCTGAAATCAATCCTGCAGCGGCAGCCCCTTCTTCATCCGATCCATCCCATTCAATCCCGGTTCCAATCTCCCTTTTCACCCTCCCAGTGGCATTGTGGTCTCGGCGTGGATGGCTTGGTGACTGAGGTTAAGCGCTTTACCCGTGGTTATTCGTGATTGCCCCCGGGCCTGTCCCCCGGCCAGACTCTTGCCCGTCCATGATCATCTCGCCGAAAATCCGCGGTTTCATCTGCACTACCTCCCATCCGGAAGGTTGTGCCGCCCACGTCCAGGAACAGATCGACTACGTGAAGTCGAAGCCGCCACTCGCCAACGCGCCGAAGCGCGTGCTGGTGATCGGTTCATCCACCGGCTACGGCCTTGCCTCGCGGATCGTCCCGGCCTTCGGCGGCGGTGCTGCCACCATCGGTGTGTTCTTCGAGAAGGAAGGTGCAGAAGGGAAGACCGGTTCCGCCGGTTGGTATAACTCGGTCGCCTTCGAGCAGGCCGCGGGCAAGGCCGGCCTCTATGCGAAGAGCTTCAATGGCGATGCCTTCTCCAAGGAAGTGAAGCAGCAAGTGATCGATGCCATCAAGGCCGACCTCGGCACGGTGGACATGGTGATCTACAGCCTCGCTTCCCCGCGCCGCACCGATCCCGAAACGGGCGAGGTCTACAAGTCCGTGCTCAAGCCGACCGGTGTCACCTACACGAACAAGAATCTCAACACCGACAAGAAGCAGCTCGATGAAGTCAGCATCGAGCCGGCCAGCGAGGATGAGATCGCGCAGACCGTGAAGGTGATGGGCGGCGAGGATTGGAAGCTCTGGATCGATGCGCTCTCGCAAGCCGGTGCGCTCGCCGATGGCTTCAAGACCGTGGCCTATTCCTACATCGGGCCTGAGCTCACGTGGGCGATCTACACCGATGGCACGATCGGCCGCGCGAAGGTCCACCTGGAAGAGACCGCGAAGGAGATGAACGCAGCCTATGGCGCGGGCACCGCACTCGTCTCCGTGAACAAGGCGCTGGTCACGCAGGCCAGCTCCGCGATTCCCGTGGTGCCGCTCTACATCTCGATCCTCTACAAGATCATGAAGGCGCAGGGCACGCACGAGGGCTGCATCGAGCAGATCGAGCGGCTCTTCGCCACCCACTACGGCGCGCCCACCGGTCCGACCCTCGACGAGAAGGGCCGCGTGCGCATCGACGATTGGGAGATGCGTCCGGTGGTGCAGGAGGAAGTGGAAAAAATCTGGAAGATTGTTAGCACGGAAAATCTGGATCAGGTGTCAGACTTCGCCGGCTACCAAAAGGAATTCCTCAAGCTCTTCGGCTTCGGCCTGGCGGGCGTGGATTACGCGGCGGAGACCGACCCCGTGCGCCCCTTGCCGAGCCAAGCCTGATTTCCCCAATCTAACAGAAACGCAAGCATGCCCCAGTGGTTCTATGGATCTCCGGCCGGACAATCCGGTCCGGTGGAAGAGCATCAGCTCCGGCAGAAGATCGCTGCCGGCGAGCTGGTGCCAGAGACCCTGGTGTGGCGGGATGGCATGAGCGATTGGAAGCGGCTGGATGAGGTGCCGGAGTTGAGCGCGCCGCAGCCGCAGTCCGGGCCCTATGCGCCGCCGCAGGCCTATCCGGGGTATCCGCCGGGCTACTATCCGCCGGTGGCTCCGACCAATGGCCTCGCGATCGCCAGCATGGTCTGCGGTATCCTTGGCATCATCAGCTGCTACTTCGGCGGTTTCATGGGCCTGCCCGCGGTGATCTGCGGGCATCTGGCGATCTCGTCGATCCGCAAGGCACCCTTTGAGATGGGTGGCCGCGGCATGGCAATTGCCGGCCTGGTGATGGGATATCTCGCCATCCTTTTCAGCCTTTGCGCGCTGGTGTTTTTCTTGTTCTTCTTTTCACAAGCCCGCTTCACTCCCTAACTCTTTCTGGAACGCATGAACTGGTACTACGCGAAGAATGGCGCCCAGCAGGGCCCGGTGACCCTGGAAGACCTCAAGTCGCACATCGCGATGGGCGAGCTCGCCCCGACCGATCTGGCGTGGCGTGAAGGGATGGCGGACTGGTTGCCGGTCTCGGACATTGCCGAGCTGAAGGCCGAGGCCCCGCCGGCCCGGACCGAGGCTGAACCCAGTATGCCGGCCCAATTTCCGGTGGCCCCCAGTGCTCCCGCTCCCGCGGAGCCGTATCGTGTGCCCTCGGCCGCACCCGCTCCTGCCGGGCCAGCTCAAATGGTTCCCGGCCAGGCTCCTTCGCAGGGTCTGGCGATCGGCTCGATGGTCTGCGGAATCCTCGCGCTGGTGATTTGCTGCGTCTGGTTCCTCTCGCCCGTCCTCGGCTTGGTAGCGATCGTTCTCGGCGTCATCGCCCATTCCAAGATCAAGAGCGACCCGGCGCGCTACCGCGGCAAGGGCATGGCCACCACGGGGATCGTGACCGGCTTGCTCGGGATGATCGCAGGCCTGGTGATTGCCTCGTTCGAGGTTCAACTGATCGGCAAGTCCGAAGAAGAGAAGATCGAAAAGATCATCCAGTGGACTCCCGAGTCCTCGCGCCCGCAGATGCGCAAGTTCTTCGAGGATCTCAAGGCTCAGCAAAAGAACCAGTCGACACCGGCTCATTGAAGCCAAGCCCATGCGCCTACGGCACCCTTGGACGTGGCTGGCTGCGGCCGGGGTGTCGGGCGTCTTGTTCCTGAAGTTCTTCGGCTGGTCGCACTGGTCCGGGCTGCTCCCGGAGTGCGCCTTCCACCGTTTGACGGGGCTTCAGTGCCCCGGCTGCGGCGGCACGCGCTGCACGAACCGCTTGCTGCACGGTGACCTCACCGGGGCACTGGGGATGAATGCGGCGGTCGTCGTGCTCCTCTGCGTGGCCGTGATCCTGGTGGGCACCGCCGTGGTGCGGGAGTGGAAGGGCCGGCCGGATGCCCTGCCACTGATCCCCGGCTGGCTGGCCTGGAGCCTCGCGATCTTCGTGATCGGCTTCGGCATCGCGCGGAATTTCCCGTGGTGGCCCTTCACCCTGCTGGCACCGCACTAGTTTGGGAGTGCTGCGACATGTCGCAGCACTCCAAACCGTGGGCAGGGCTACCTCTTTAATCCCTCCATCAACCTCGCGACATGCTTGGCCAGCATGTCCGCTTCCAGGTTCACCCGCATGCCGGTCTTCAGGCCGCCGAGATGCGTCACCTCGAAGGTATGGGGCGTGATCCAAAACCGCGCGCGTCCACTTGTGAGCTCCGCGATGGTAAGAGAAATCCCATCCACGCACAGCGAGCCCTTGTCGATGCACAGGCGCTCGATCTCCGGCGGCAGCGCGATATCGAACACGTGATCCTGCCCACGCGGCTCGATGGCGATGACCTCACCGGTGGCATCCACGTGCCCTTGTACGAAGTGTCCGCCGAATCGATCTCCTGCGCGCAGTGCCCGCTCCAGGTTCACCGTCGAGCCATCTGTTAGATCACCGAGCGAGGTGACCGCCAGAGTCTGGGCGAGCAGGTCAAAGCCCGCGCCCTCCGGATCCATCGCCGCCACGGTCAGGCAGCAGCCGTTGACCGCTACGGATTCTCCCATCTCCAGCTCCGCGGCGAAGGGGATCGCCAGCGAGAGCCGCGCCTGTTCGCCGCGGCGCTCCAGCGCGCGCACGCGGCCCTGTGCTTCTACCAGTCCGGTGAACATATGACTCTGCTAGGGTGACTTTCCGATGGCCGGGATCAACCACGAATGAACAGGGATGGACACGAATGAAAATGCAGCCTGTCCAGTGCCTTTCATTCGTGTGGATTCGTGTTCATTCGTGGTGCCTCCTGTCTTTCGGAGGAAGGCGCCACGTAGCCCTTCTCCTTCTCCGGCGCGAACATGGCATCGATCCCGCGGTCCGGGAAGAAGATCATCGTGGCCGCCACGATCAGGGTGGGGATCAGCGCCGCTGCGGCCAGCTTGAGCGGGGAGACGCCCGTGCCGAAGAAGCGGCCTAACAGCGCCTGGCCCGCCGGGTTCGGTGCATTCGCGATCACCGTGAGCCCGCCGCCGGTCACGGCCCCGGCCAGCACCGCATACTTGAGCTGTGCGGGCAGACCCTCGACCTGGCTGGCCAGGAAGGTGATCGCCGCATTGTCATTGAAGGAAGTCAGGATGGTCGAGCCCACAAACAGCGTCTCCTTGCCCAAGGCCCCGATGATCGGCGCGAGCCACCAGCCTTGCAGGCCACCATGCACCACCAGGCCCGCGAGGAAGAAGCCGACGAGGATGGGCCCGCGCAACTGGATCTCATGCTGGTGATGCGCCGTGGCCTGCGAGAAGGCCAGGAAGAAGAGAAAGCCGCCAATGAAGAGCGGCGGATCATGCGCGAAGAAGACGGTCCAAGCCATGAAGGCCAGGTGGGTGAGCGTGACGAAGATGGGGATGGGCCGCGGCTTCTCCAGCAGGTCGCCCTTGCCATCGCCATCGTGATCCCCGGCGCGCTCTGCCATCTCCGCGAGCTCCTTCCGGAAGAACACGAAGTAAAGCGCGGTGGAGGCGATGATCGACACCGCTGCCTTATCGCCGTAGTGCAGCAGCATCTCTGTGGTGGAGAGACCCCACTTCGCCGCGACCATCAGCACCGGCGGCGCGGCGAAGTTCGTGAGCACGCCGCCCACCGAGACATTCACGAAGAGCAGGCCCAGCGTGGCGTAGGCGAACTTCGGGCTCGGCTTCAGCCGGTAAAACTTCTTCGCCAGCAGCATCGCCGCGATCGTCATCGCGCCCGGCTCCGTGATGAAGGAGCCTAAGAGCGGTGCCACGATCAGGATGGCGAGCCACCAGGCCGCGGGCGATTCCTTCCCGAAGCGTGCGAAGAAGCGCAGGCAGCTCTCCGCGAAGCGCAGCACCGGCCGCGTGGAAGCCAGGGCCATGATGATCACCACGAAGAGCGGCTCGGTGAAATTCACATGGTGGCCGAGGTAGCTGCGGATCGTTTCGAGGTCGTAGAACCACAGCATCGCCCCTAACAGGACGAGCACCCAGATCCCGAAGATCGCCTCCACCTCACCGAGGAAGTGGAGCATGGTGCCTTTGAAACTGACCATGTCGCGTGCCTTGGCACTGCCGCCGCGGGCATGGCGCATCTTCTCGTCATGGTCGTGCTGCACCTTGTGCGCGAGCTTGGTGATCGGCACGGCCAGGAATGTGTGCAGGATCGCCAGCACGAAGATCACCGTGGAGACCAGCAGGAAGGGCGCTTCCTTCGCGCGGTAGGAGAGCTTCGCGCCGATGTCCTGGATGCCCGCGGCCTGCTCCTTCGCGGGGAACTCCGCCATCTTCTCGATGAACTCCGGCGTCTTGAGATCATGCGCGCCCGCGGCATGCAGCACGCCGGGCAGGAAGAGCAGGGCAAGCAGCAGGAGAAAGGTCCAGCGGGTCTTCACGGCGGCCCCATAGTCTGGCCCGATCGGTGGCGGGGCAAGGGAAACCGCCAGTGCCTTCCTTCATTCGGAATCCTGAAGTCTCTGCGTATACCTCTTCTTGAGGTTCTCGTCGCTCACCTTGTTCAGGATCGCCGCGTAGTGTCCCCCGGAGTCTGGAGTCAAAAAGCCCAGCAATCCCTCCAGCACGGCATCCCGGTCTGCTGCCGACGGCATCCGGTCCACCAATTCCTGGAGTTCATCATCGCGGCCTGCGCGGTAGATCGCTTCTGCCGCCCGGCCGAGCGCACCTTCACGCACGCCTGCGTTGCCGATCTGGCTTATCTCCCCGATGATCCTGTTAGGGTCACGGTCCTTCTCACGTTCATCCAGGAAATTCCAGACATCCTGTCCCGCCAGGTTCTCCGGCGTGAGGTTTGCCAGCCACCCGTTAGGATCGTAGCGCTGGCGGTCCTGCCACAGTCCTTCCCGGTCGATTGCTGCAAGTAGTTCCACCATTCCATCGTAGCCGCCGTGGCGCTCGCTCCCCACCAGCCACTCCACCGCCGCCGCGCGGACATCCGCTGGCAGCGTCTTCAGCTTCGCCGCCGCCTCGTCGGCGGGTAGGAAGCGCAGTTCGCGCTTCACCCAGGCTCCTGCGATTCCTTCACGGAGCTGTGCCTCGCTTTCATCCCGCAGGCAGCCCGCGACATCCCCGTGGGCCAGGTCGAGTTTCCGCGCTGCATAGCCGTTGACCTGATCGTAGCTCTGCCGCTGGGTCTTCGGGTCGAGTCCCATGAAGAACCCGCGGGCCACGGCGATCAGGTCCGCATTGCCTTCTCTGAAGATCTGATCGAGGGAGCCGGTGAGATTTATCTTCGGCCCCTCCGCCATCAAGTGCAGGGCCAATTTCGATTCGCCTCCGAGGATCAGCGCTTGCATCCACAGGCCATAGACCTCCGGGCGACCCGAACCATAGCGGCCTTCCTGCAGCCACTGCCACACCGCCAGGGGCTGCCGCAGGATTTCCGCCCTCAGGTCTTCTTCCAAGTCCTTCGCCAGGTCCTCATTGAGAGCACGGGTCTCCGGGCCGTAGAGCATGTCCATGGCCCCGTGAAGATCATGCTGGATCCATTCACGGAAGAGCTCTTTCCGCGCAGTCTCGTAGTCCAACCAGTCAAGCTTGCTGCCCGGCAGCTCTGCCAGTAGTTGACGGTAGTTGGTGCTCTTTTCAAGACGCGCCTCCGACTTCGCGCTGGCGGGCGGACCGCCTGCGCCCGCCAAGGCATCGGACATGGCGCTCGTCTTGCCCGCCGCCAGATGATTGCGCGCGATCACGAAGAGGAGGACATGACTTACAAGCAGCACAAGCACTTGCCAGATGCGACGCGCTTTCATTTGCCCGCTTCCTTTCCCTTGAGCGCCGCTTCCAGTTTCTGACGGAGCGATCCTACCGGCATCTTCTCCATTGCATCCCGGCAGCCCTGCGGGTCGTAATCCGACCACCTTCCGTAGGCCCCGACGATATCATCTTCCACGCTCGCCGGCACTTCTTCACCGGCGTAGGCGTCCCGCACCACGGATTCTAACAGCTCAGGCGGGGCGTGGTAGCCGGCCGATCTGACGAGCTGTCGGAAGGATTCCTGCCACTCGCCGCCCGTGCTGCGCAGCCATTCGAGCGCTTGCCGGGGATTCACACCGAAGGACCCCTGCAGCACGATCGAGCGCAATTGATCTCCCAAGGCCTCGCTGCCGGGGACCACCGCCTGCATCCGGGCGATCACTTCCTGCGGTGGTATCCGGCCTTCTTCGAGTTCGCGGCACCAGTGGTGGAAATCCGGCACCATCTCCCGGAATTCCGCATCGTAGTAGATGAGGCGGTCCGGTCTCCCGTTCGCCACCTCCAGGCGGATCCGTTCGGCCATGTCCCGCGGCAGCTCCTTGTCGTTCTTCAGGTCCTCTTCCGTTCCGGTAGACTCCTCTTCCTCCGGAGCATGCCGCGCATCCAAGCTTGCAAGCAGATCCGCGGGGAAGCCCGCCTGGTGCAGCTCTTCCGCCACGCCGGTGTAGGCGTCGTCATCTTCCAGCCCCTCCACCAGGGCATTCGCCTCGTGGTCGGGGAGCATGCCGCGGATCTTCGCGAGCTTGCCCTTCAGCTCCTCGGGATCGCTGAAGACCGTATTCAACAATTCCAGCCGGTCCTCCGGGTCGCTCAGACCGCCCGCCAGATCCAGCGCGAAGTCCGGCCCGCGGTCCTCCGTTGTGTTCTTGATCTCATGGAAGAGGCAGCCGCGGGACAGCGGTGCCTCTTGGAGGTAGTGATCCACCATGGCCAAGCCCCCTGCTTCCAAATGCCGCTGCAATTCGGGATCGAAATCCGAGCTGGCGTATTTCGGATCCCAGGTGCCGAACCAGCGCAGCGCCGCCACCGGATCGCGATCGATCCAGAGGCCGAAGGCAGCCACGGTTTCCGCGCTGACTTCATTCTGACCCTTGGTTCCGGCCATGACCATGGCGGCGGGATCCGCGTCTGCCGGGATCTTCGCCTTGGCTGCGGCCACTTCCGCGGCGCGCTTGGCTTGGGCTTTGTCGTAGTCCTCGTCTGCCTTTTCTTCCCGTGCCTCCGCCTTCCGCAGTAAGTCCGCCACGGCAGGGGACTCGTGTTCCGGCTCCGCGGTTGCCTTGCTCTCCGGCTTGGCCGCCGCTCTGGCGCTGGTTCCGGCCTGTCCCTGCAAGCCCAGCCACAACACGCCCGAGTGACTGGCCACTAGCAGCAACACGATCACGATCCGGCGCACGCCAACAGGAATCGCCGGTCCCTGCGGCGGGTCAAGCGCGCAGCCCGGGCGGAGGAGATCTTCACGGATTCTCCATTTTCTTTCCTTCCTGAGCCGCTACGGGAGGGGCCGTGATTCCGGTGAATTGCGCCCGTTGCATCCGCGGCGGATCTGGTTATAGGCTGCCGCCATGAAACCCGCCCGATGGCTTGTCCTGCTGCCCGCCGCGCTGCCGCTGCTGCTGGCGAGCTGCGGACTCACAAAGAAAGACAGCGAGACCGCCACTTCATCCGGTGGCCTTGGAGGCGGCGGCAGCCCCTTCGGCCCCACCGGGATCCCGCCGCACCTCCGCGGGGGGATGGGGGATGAGGGCACGCCGGTGAAGACCGGGGGCAATCAAGAAGCCCATAACGCCGAGATCATTTCGAAGCTCACCTACAATCCAGAAACCGACCTTGGATGGACCGACCCTGACAATCCGGATGCGGAAATCCCCGAAATGGGCGATGTCGCAGCCAAGCCCGCTGAAGGCAAGACCTGGCTGGATGACGAGCCCAAGGCGATCCGCCAGTCCAAGAAGAGCGGCAAGCCGCTGCTGATCTGGTTCCATGACCAGGCGATCGGCGCCAGCGCAAGCGTGAACCAGCTGCTACTCAGCCGGGGCGATTTTCAGGAATGGGCCGCGGATAACACCGTGAGGCTGGTGATCGATGCCCGGCCAAAGGGCAAGAGTCCGGATGAGACGACCCGGCTGGAATTCCACAACCGCGACCTGAAGAAGAAATACAACGCGCGCGGCTATCCGACTTTCCTGCTGCTGGCACCTTCGTCCGGGGAGGTGATCGGCCGCTACACTGCCTACCGGCGGGGCCAGGAGGATTTCCTGTGGGGCCAGATGAAGCACGGCGTGGCCCTGGCCACGGAGAAGCAGGACGCCTGGAGGAAATCGCTGGAGAAAAAGGGCTACCGCGAGTGGAGCGATGGCAAGGGCCGCACGCTCTTCGCGAAGCTGGTGGCCTACAAGGACGGGGAGCTGCTGCTGGCGGAGCCGGATGGCGAACGGGCCAAGACGAAGGAGAAGAATCTCTGCGCGGAGGACCAGGAGTGGATCAAGCGGCAGAAGGAACTGCGAGGGATTGTGGGAAGATGAGAGATGAGAGCAAGAGCGGCTGGTGCGGGACGGCGGGGATTCTGGATCGCGCTGGCTGGGCTGGCTTTGATCCTCGGCTGCTGGGGGGATTCGGCGTGGAATCGCAGGGAGCTTGAGTTTGCGAACTCCCGCACGGTTCTGGGAATCGGGCATGAGCAGGCAGCCTTGGCTTTGAGCCTCACCGGGAATAACGGGGCTTTTCCTTTCACGAATCAGCCGGTGGCGCTGCGTGGCGGGCCGCTGGTGGCCGGGGACTATTTCGATCCCCCGGGCTCGCTGTGGGAGCGGTATTTTGCTTTGGGCTGGGGCCAGCGCTTTGAAGACGGTGAGACTTACAACCGGGCGACCTGGTATCTCGGCTACTGGCTGGTGGTGCTGCTATACCTGGGGCTGTGGGCCGGGGTGGTGTGGTTGCAGGGTAGGCGCCGCAGAAGGGGTTGAACTACGGAGCGGGCGGGAGTGGCCGGGTGCCTCGCCCGACCGGTGCCAGCGACAGTAAGGTCGCTGCTCCTTACGCCGGATTTCCCGTCGCCCGCAGTTGACGGGGTGGCGCTCCCGCCGGAATACTCCGCGGCCCCACCTCTCGCACTGCACGCAGGACCATGGAAAACGTCATCATCATCGGCACCGGCTGCGCCGGCTATACCGCTGCCATCTACACCGCCCGCGCCAATCTGACCCCGCTGATGCTCTCCGGCACGCTGCCGGGCGGCCAGCTGAGCACCACCACGGAGGTGGAGAATTTCCCCGGTTTTCCGGAGGGGATCATGGGCCCGGAGCTGATGATGAACATGCAGCGCCAAGCGGAGAAGTTCGGCGCCCGGATCGAGTACGCGAAGGTCGAGAGCGTGGAGAAGCGCGCCGACGGCACCTTCCTGGTGAAGACTTCCGCCGGCGACCGCGAGGCCCGCACGGTGATCATCGCGACCGGTGCCGCGCCGAAGCACCTGGGCCTGCCGAACGAGCAGCAGCTCATCGGCCGTGGCCTGACCTCTTGCGCGACCTGTGATGGTGCCTTCTACCGGGATGTGCCCGTGGCCGTGATCGGCGGTGGCGACAGTGCGGCGGAGGAGGCGACCTTCCTGACCCGCTTCGCGAGCAAGGTCTATCTGATCCACCGCCGCGAGGAGCTGCGGGCCTCCAAGATCATGGCGGACCGCGCGCTGGAGAATCCGAAGATCGAGCCGGTGTGGAATTCCACCGTGACGGCGTATCTGACCGATGAGGCCGGCGAGGTCCGCGCAGCGGCGATCAAGAATCTGGTGACCGGCGAGGAGAGCGAATTAGCGCTGAAATGCGTGTTCGTGGCGATCGGCCATGTGCCGAACAGCGCCTTCCTGGGTGACTTGGTGGACACGGATGAGAGCGGCTACATCATCCAACAGCCAGGTCGCACCGCGACGAAGACCGCAGGGCTCTTTGCTGCGGGCGATGTGGCAGACCACTACTACCGGCAGGCTGTGACGGCCGCGGGGCAGGGTTGTGCCGCGGCGCTCGAAGCCGAGCGGTACTTGGCAGAGCACGAATAATCCGAGGCTCTACCGCCGGGAGCGCGGAGCCACTGGCCCGCAGAAGCAAGCTTTCCCGGCGCGACACATCACAGGGCCTGAGCGGATACTGCCGTTCCGGTGCTGCGGATCTTCATCACTGCTATAGCCGCAGGGACCGTTCTGCGGGCCAGTGGCTCCGCGCTCCCAGCGGCAGAGCCGCGGGTGGGCATCCTGCAGTCAGGAAATAGCGGAGTTTTGCCTGCGTTGCTGCTTCTGGAATCTCGTTGAGTTCCGGGCCCGGAAGCGCTTTGCTTCGGTCCGGATAACTCAGCTGTCACCCCCGCTCCGGCTTCCTCCCCGGACGGCACCGAAGATTCCAATGAAAGCCGCTTTCCCCCCGGATGCGCGTGCCTTGGGGCGCGTGTTGTTTGCTGTCTTGCTCCCTTTCCTGGGGCTGCGGGCTTCGGCCCAGACTTCCTTGCAGATCGCTGACCTGCGGATCCGCGGGGACATCCGCGCGATCCAGCCGATGCCGGATGGCAGCTTCGTGCTGGGCGGGATCACGAGCTACTACAATGGCACACGCGATACCCAGCTGCTGCGCATCCAGGCGAATGGGAACCGGGTGGCCTTTCCGGTGACCACGAACAGCGCGGTAACCACGATGGTCTATGAGGCGCCATGGCTCTATCTGGGTGGGGGCTTCACGGTGGTGAACAATGTGAGCTGCCCCTTCGTCGCCCGTGTCGATGGCACCACTGGCGCGGTGGATGCGACCTGGCGGCCGGCGCCGAATGGCGATGTGATCAGCCTGGCGATGGTGGCAGGGCAGGGGCTCTTCATGAGCGGGGCCTTCTACAATGTCGGCGGGCTGCCGCGGCAGGGGCTGGCCTTGGTCTCGACCAGCGGCACGGGCAAGCCGGACGCGCTGTGGAAGTGCGATGCGAATGGCCAGGTGGACCGCATCATCGCGGCGAATGGCTGGCTGCACATCGCGGGGCGCTTCACGCAGCTCGGTGGGACGACGGTGTCTTATCTCGGGCGGGCGAACTTGAGCAGCGGTGCGGCGGATACGACATGGCGCCCGGCGCCGAACTTCCAAGTCTATGACATCGCGCTGGATGCCACGCACGTTTACTTCGGCGGCTCTTTCACGAAGGTGGGCGCGGCATCGACGCAATTCCTGGCGCGCGCCGCTCTAACCAACGGGAACTTCGACTCGAACTGGAAGCCGCAGCCGGATCGCTTGATCACACGCCTGGCGCTGTCGGATACAGCGGTGTATGCCGCGGGGGATTTCCGCAGCATGGCGGCGGCGAATGGCGTGCGGGAGATCGCGCGGGTGCTGAAGACCGGCTCGGTGGATACCACCTTCGTCCCGCAGATCGAGGGCGCGGTGATGGCGATTGTACCGGATGGCGCGCAGGGCGTGTGGGGCGGGGGACGCTTTGATTCGGGGGCGACGGCAGGCTCAGGCTTCGCGCGCTTTCCCCAGGCCTTGGGCAGCGCGGTGCCGACTTATCCGGGGGAGATCGAGGGCGCAGGCAAGGTGCTGGTCATGAAGCTGGAGACCGGCGGTGGTTCGTGGATCGTGGGCGGGGACTTCGACCGGGTGAACGGCACGACGCGTCGCGCGGCCTTCCGCCTTAGTACGGCAGGCGTCGTAGATGGCAGCTGGAACCCGAACCTGAAGGGGAACTACCCGATGGTCACGGGTGTGGACAATTTCACGGCGAGCAGCGACCTGCTGCTGGCGGGGCAGTTCGAGATGCCGGACGGGCTCTACAACTGCATCCGCGTGAACTCGACCACCGGCATCTGGAACAACACTTTTCACCCGCAGCCGGACAACCTGGTGATGTGCCTGATGAAGAACGGCAGCGGCTGGATCATCGGCGGGAACTTCAAGTTTGTGGATGGCTTCACGCGTCCGAACCTCACGCGCTTTGATTCGACGGGGGCGATCGACGGCACTTTCAATCCGCTACCGGACGGGGCGGTGCACGCGCTGCATGAGATCGACGGCGAGGTCTATGTGGGCGGGGAGTTCATCACCTTCGGCGAGGGGCAGACGATCCGGCAGGCGCCGTACCTGGCACGTCTGTTAGGGAACGTGCCGGACCTGGCCTGGCAGCCGCGGCCGAACCAGGCGGTGTTCGCGATGGCGGACGATGGCAACACGCTCTTCGCGGGCGGGCGCTTCACGCGGATGGCTCGCACGCCGCGCGCGAACTTGGCGCGTCTGCCGCTCGGTGGAGCGGGGACGGCGACATCCTGGAACCCCGCGCCGAACAACCAGGTAAGCGAACTGCGGATCAACAACGGCGCGCTTTACGTGGGCGGAGCTTTCGATACGATTGCCAATCACGTGTGGCGGCGGATTGCGCGCTTCCCGCTGGCCACGCTGGATCTGGATACTTCCTTCCAGACCAGCGCGGAGGATGGGGAGGTGACCACCATCGTTTCGGATGGAGGAACGGGTCTGATGGTGGGGGGCAGCTTCACGGGCTGGGACAATGTCTTCACGAAGCGCACGCTGGTGAAGATCGTGCCCTCCGGTGGCGGGCCTTCGCTTCTAACAGCTCCACCGCCGCCGCCCGAGGAGACGGATGATCTCTTCCTGGATTACTTCGGTGCGGGCACGAACTGGAATTGCCCGGCGCAGCCCGTGGAGGGTCCGGGGATCACCTGGACGGAGAGCGAGAACCAGGGGCATCCGGTGGCGCGCGTGCAGTGGTCCACCGATCTGGTGAGCTGGCATGAGAGTGGCGACACAGCGGATGGCGTGACGCGCATGATCACGATCGAAGCAGAGGGCAGCCGGCGGACGGCATGGATCGATCCCGCGCCCACGCGTGTCTATTTCCGCCTGGTGCTCACCGCTGGCACAGCCCCCGCCGCCTTGCCCCAATGAACGCGCTCCGCTTTCTGATCTCCCTTGTGATGGCGTTCGCTGCTGGCATTGCTGCCGCGGCACCGCCGGCCAATGATTCCTTTGCAAATGCCAGCGTGCAGAGCGGGCCCTTCTGGCTGGCCAATGGCACCCTGCATGAAGCGACCAGCGAAGCGAACGAGCCGATCCTGAACGGCTATCCGAATGGCCAGACCGCATGGTGGAAGTGGACGGCCACGGAGACCGGGACCTTCCGGGTGCGCACTTGGGGCAGCGAGGCAGATGTCATGCTGGGGCTCTACCGCGGCAGCACGCTCGATAACCTGCGGCTGATTTCCTACGCCAGCTCGCACTTTGAGCGCGAGCACTCCGCGCAGGCGACCATGGATGTGATCGCCGGGAACACCTACTTCATCCAGGTGCTCGGTACGGATAATCTTTCCGCGCTGGTGACGAATGATGCGCTGCTGCCTTCGCGGGTGCAGGTTTCACTGACCCGTGCTTCCGGTGTGCTGACGCCGGCGAACAACAACTTCGCCTCAGCTGCCGTGCTGAGCGGCGCGAATACGGAAGTAACCGCGTCTAACAGCCTGGCCACCTCGGAGGCGGGCGAGCCGCTCGGCATCACGGACAATGCGGGGAATACGATTTGGTTCTCCTGGACCGCACCATCCACGGGGACCTTCAATGTCGATACCCAGCGCGGGGATTTCGACAGCATCGTGGCGGTTTACACAGGTGCCGCGGTGAACAGTCTGACACGGATCGACTATGCCAGTGATACCTTCGGGCTGGCGCAGGGGCAGGCCTTCGGCGGCGGGCGGGTGAACTTCAAGGCGGTCAGTGGCACGACCTACCGCATCCAGCTCCAGGGCGCAGTGGTGAATAGCATCGCCGAGCACGGGGTATGCCGCTTGCAACTCCAGCAGGTGACGCCACCGGCCAATGATGATTTCGCGAACGCCACGGTTCTCAGCGGCAGCGCGCCCTCCGGCGATGGCTGGACGACCTATGCCACGCGCGAGGCGGGGGAGCCCGCGGCGAAGATGGATGAGTCGAAGTCGATCTGGTGGAACTGGACCGCGCCATCCACCGGCGTGATGGCGGTGGTGATGATGGAGGGCACGGTGGAGCCTTTCACGGGCTCTGCGGTGAATGCCCTGACCCTGCTGCCGACCGATCCGCGCTCCGGCACGCGTCCGACTTTGGGCGGAGCGACCTTTTTCTATCAGGTCACTTCGGGCACGGTGGTGCACTTGCGCGGGGGAGAGGAGGACAACCGCGTGCGCTTCTCGCTGCGAATGATCACGTCTCCGGCGCACGATGACTTTGCGAACCGCCTGCTGCTCTCGGGTGCTACGGCGACGAACACGACGGATCTGGAATTCGCGAGCTGGCAGAACAATGAGCCTGGAATCGATGGCTTCGGTCCGCCGACGGTGTGGTACAAATGGGTGGCACCCTCCACGGCGCGCTACGTGATCGATAGCTCGGGCAGCGCGCAGTTCAACCGGGTAAAGGTATTCACAGGGTCGGCGATTGATGCTCTAACAGCCGTGGGCACGGAGAAGCTCGGCTCGACCGCGGGGAATGTCTTCGGCCGCATCCAGCTCGACGCCACGAATGGCACCGAGTATGCGATCCAGCTGCGCCGCGAGAACAACTACAGCGGCAGCGCGAAGCTGAACATCCACGCCATCGCGGCCCCGGCGAACGACAACTTCGCGAACGCGATCAACATGACCGGCAGCGCGTGGACGGCCAATGGCACGAATGTAGATGCCAGCCGCGAGGATGCTGGCGGCGAACCGATCACCACCTTGAGCGAGGTGCTCGCCAACTCCTCGGTGTGGTGGAAGTGGACGGCACCCGCGACGGGCCGCTTCCGTGTTTCGCTGGCGGGCAGCAGCTTCGACTCCGTGCTGGGCATCTATACCGGCAGCGCCTTGAACGCCCTGACCCGCGTGGCGCAGGATCAGTCCAGTGGCTGGGGCGGCACGGGTGCGGTCTATCTGAGTGCGACCAATGGCACGCAGTATTTTTTCCAGGTGGATGGCAATTCCTTCCAGGAGGGCACGGTGAAGCTCACGATGGAGCCCGCGGTGGCTCCGCCGAATGATGCCTTCGCGAATCGCCTGGTGCTGAGCGGAGCGGCGGTGACGGCGAGCGGAACGGTGACTGCGGCGACGGCCGAGGCGGGGGAAGTCGCGATCCCGAGTGCAGGTGCGAATGCAGGCCACTCGGTGTGGTATGAGTGGACCGCGCCTGCCAGTGGCAAGGCGCTGATCCGCGTGACGGCTCCGAAGTTCACTCCGGCTTGGGGCATCTATTCGGGAACAGCGGTCAACTCGCTCTCGTCCTTTGTGACCGCGGGCTCCGGTGCGGCCTCTGCCACGGAAGCCACGACCCAGGTCGCGGTGAGCGTGAACTCAGGCTCAAGCTACAAGATCGCGGTGGATGGCAATCCGACGGACACGGGGAACTTCACGATCTCGATCACGATGTCCGCCGCGCCGTTGAACGACAACTTCGCCGCGCGCACGGTGGTCAGCGGCAATGTGGTGCGGACCAGCTCCGACAATGTCGGCGCGAAGAGCGAGGGGAGCGAGCCAGCGCATGCGGGCAGCGCGGCGGCGAACTCCGTGTGGTGGGAGTGGACTGCACCGGCAAGCGGGCCCGTGACCTTCGACACGAATGGCAGCACGGCTTCACCGCGATTGGCGGTTTATACCGGCAGTGCCTTGGCCTCGCTGTCACCGGTGGCCTCGGCGAGCGCGGGCTCGCCCTATACCACTCTGACATTCACTGCGGTGGCGGGGACCAGCTATAAGATCGCGGCGGACTCCAATGATACGGTGCGCGGTCTGATCATCTTGAACCTGGTGGCAGCGGCCGCGGCACCGCCGAACGATGCCTTCGCGAATGCCATCGTCTGGAATGCCGACCAAGGCGAGTCACTGGTCTATCCGCGCGGGGCGAGTGCCGAGGCGGGCGAGCCCGCGCCGGGCGGTCGTGCCGCGGCGAAGTCGCTGTGGTGGGCATGGACCCCGCAGACCACGCGCCGCGCGCGGATCTGGATGGAAACGGAGAGCACGGGCCTGCAGGCGCGGCTCGCGGTCTATCGCGGCTCCTCCTTGAACAGCCTGACGCCGGTCACCGCGATGACTAGTGATGGGCATTGGGGGCGGCTGGAGTTCGATGTGCTGGCGGGGGAGACCTACCGCATCGTGCTGGATACGCCTTCCATCGCGGCGGATCCGGGCTGGGTGCGAGTGGGAGCGGTGCCGGTGAATGGCAATTCGGACAATGCCTATCTCTTCGGCCCCACGGCCTCGACCTTCAGTGTGAGCACGGTCGGTGCCTATGAAGCGGACGCTGTGCAAGCGCCGACCGCGCGCCGCACGCTTTGGTGGGCATGGCAGCCGGATGTCTGCGCGCGCATGGAGTGGCGCGCGCTCGGCGCGGCGGGCAGCGGGACCACGGTGAGCGTGAGCACGCTGGGCAGTGGCCAGCCGGTGCCGGGCTCGGGCGAGGTGACGATGAGCTTCGATGTGGTCCCGGATCAGATCTACTTCTTCAGCGTCTCCACGGTGATGCCGGGTGCGCTGAGTGTGCAACTGCGCGAGGCCCCGCAACAGGCTCCCCCGGCGAATGATCGCTCGTATAGCGCGCTGAACATGGCGGGTGCATCCTGGTCGATCCCGGTGACTCTGGGCACGGAGACCGAGGACCGCCTCTACTGGCGTTGGACTGCCCCTGCCGCGGGCATCGCGCAGGTGAAGCTCGAAGGAACTCTGGCGGAGACCGATGCGCTGTTAGCCTACGCCGATGGTGTCGGCCCCCTCACCGCCGGTGCGAGCCGCACCAATGGCGGGCCGCCGGTGATGCGCCTGAATAGCGCAGCGGGACAGCAATGGGTCTTCGTCTCGCAATCGGCGCTGCGCCGCACGCGTGCGGCCACGCTTTCGCTGGTCTCACCCGCGCCCGGCACGGCCCCGGCGAATGACAACTGGGAGAACGCGCAGGCTCTTGCCCCGACCTTCACCATTAACGGCGACCTGACCAACGCCTCGTGCCAGCCCTTCGAGCCGGATCATTCAAACTTCAACGGTGTCGGCTCCGGCACGCCCTATCCGCCGGGGCGTTCGCTGTGGTATGACTGGACGCCCACGGTCACCGGCCCGGTGAACTTGCGCCTGCAATCCGCCGCGCCACTGGCCCTGCAATTGTACCGCGGGACCAAGCGCGAGCAGTGGCTGAACTCGGGCTTCCTCCCGGCAGGCATGCCGACATTTACGGCAAACGTAGTAGCTGGGCAGACCTACCATCTCGCGGTGGCCACGCGGCCCTATGACGAGCAGACCGGGACCTTCACGCTCGCGACCGGCGGCCCGGCCAATGATGCCTTCGCCGATGCCATCCTCCTCTTCGGCGGTCTATCGAGCGGCAGCATGGAGAGCCGCGGTGCCAGCATTGAAACCGGCGAGCCCGGCTACTCGACCAATGCCAATGCCTCCAAGGCCAGCCTGTGGTGGAAGTGGACCGCGCCGAATGCCAATGCCGTGTGGATCGATACCCTGGGCAGCGAATACGATACGGTGCTGACCGTCTTCACCACCGACCCGCCGAGCATTCCCGGGATCCTCACGGAGAACGACAACGCCTCAACCTTGCCCGGTGCGGGGGGCAGCGTGGTGGCCTTCAAGCCGGTATCCGGGCAGACCTATTGGCTGCGCGTGACCCGGGCCCCGGGTGATTCCGGGACCAGCGGCATCGCCAAGATCAATGTCTCCGCCACTTCTCCCATCGCCGATCCATGGCTGCGCTGGCTGGCCGCGAACCCCGGGCTCGCCGGCGCGAATCTCCTGGAGACCGCGGACCCGGACAAGGACGGTTACAATAATCTGCTGGAACTTGCCTTCGGTGGGAATCCGCTGACCAACACGGCTTCACCCATTTCGCAGTCGATCACGGCGCAGGGTTTCCAAGTCGAGGCGCTGGTGGATCGCGGGGCCCTCGCCGGGCTCACGGGTGTCGCGCCCATCGAGGTCTCATGGGAGATCTCCTATGATCTCAAGACCTGGCTGCCGGGACCGGCGGCAACGATTGTCGGCACGCAGGGGCCGCTGACCCGCGAGCGCATTCTCTTGCCGTGGAATGGCCCGCGCTTCGCCCGCGTGGTGGTGCGGCACACGCATTGATTGGAAAAGGAAAAGGCCGACTGCGCGCGAGGGCAGTCGGCCTGAAAATTCCTTTGTCTCAGGCGAGGGGCCTCAGAAACCCATCATCGCGACCAGCTCCTCGTCGCTGTATTTGCCGAGGTGCTCGGTGGCGGCGAGGAAGACCTCGTTGTCCACGGCGTCCTGGAGTTCGGCCAGCGAGGCGTCAGGCTTCTTGAAATCGGCGACTTCTTGGTCCGCACCCTTTCCGGCACCCGGCGTGGCGCTGTGCATGGTGATCACGGCCACCACGATGGCGGTCGCACCGGCCAGCACGCCACCCGCGCCGAGGGGCAGCCAGAGGCTCTTCCACCACGGCTTGGCCTGGGATTCCAGACGGGCGGCACGGACGACATTGGCCGCGAAATTCGGGCTGGGCCGCTTGGCCGAACTCTCCCGCAGGAGCGCCCAGACGGGGTCCTTGTCAAAATCGCCAGATGAGGGGTCGAGCTTCATAGGTTGGTCAGGAGGCTGCTTCTGTGAGGAAAAACCGCCACTCGGGGAAAAAGTTGCGTGGGCGTATTCAAACACCCCGTTTGTCGCCCCACAAGCGTACATGCAGGCGGTCGCAGAATCGCCAGCCGTGGAGCAGGCAGTGTGCCGCCACGGCCCCGGCGTGGCGGTCCAGATCGGCGGCGGTGCGGCCCTCCGGCATCAGTAGGACCCGTTCCGGGGGGATCTGGAAGCGCCGGCAGAGGGTCAGGATCTCCGCGATGTCCGGCTCCCCGATGGCGACGAATTTGAACCAGGCCTTGGGATCGACAGCGAAGCCTTCCAGCACGGCGGGGGCGATCCGGGTTTTCTCGTCCATCCCGGAATTCGCCAGCTTGGGCGAGACATTGAACTGGTTTACGGCCTCCCGGAAGGCCGGGGTGGGGGCGCGGGTGCCATTGGTCTCCACCTCGAAAATGTAGGCCGGGTCGAGGGCGCGCAGGCTCTCGATCAATTCCAGCCAGGCTTCCTGCTGGAGCAGGGGCTCCCCACCGGTGAGGACCACGCGGCGGCAGGGGTAGCTGGCGACCTGGTCGGCGATCTTGGCGGGAGCGACCTCGATGGTCACGTCCGCCTTGCGGTGCTTGCGGTAGGCGGGGTCGGCATCCTTGTCGTGCTTCCACGGGGTGCCCTCGAAGTTCCAGGTGTGGTCGGTATCGCACCACTGGCAGTGGAGATTGCAGAGGGCGGCGCGCACGAAGACCGCGGGCAGGCCGGCGGAGACCCCTTCGCCTTGGAGGGTGAAGAAGATTTCAGGGCCGTCGTTGAGGCGGGCGAGGAGCACGGGGGGAGTAGAAATCACGAATCGTCGATCTTCCAATCATCAATCGAAGTGCGCTGCGCCTGAGCAGGGGATCTTCGTGTGGAATTCATCGTCGCGGGTTTGATCTTGGACCTCGGCTTGGGTCGAATGCGTCTCTGAAACGACTCAAGCACCGGTGGCTCTGGATTCCGGCCTTTTTGGGCTGGGCGATTCTATTCAAGGCCTGCCTCTTTTATTTCCCCACGGATCCCAACTATCGCCCGGAGCAGTTCGACTTTCCGGCGCTGGAGGCCGCGTTCCGCGATAGCCGCCCAAGCGGAGAGGTGATCCCAGTTAACGCCGGCATTGGCCAAAGTGGCTGGGATGTCCGTGGGATCGGGCAGGACCAAGTGCCCGGTCTCAAGGTGGCGCTCCGGGAGCCGCCTGCTGTCGGAATCAGAGACGGAAGCGTGGTTGCTTATTTGCTCTTCTTGAAGGAGGGGAACCGGATCTTGGTCAAACAAGTGGGAGAGTTTCCCTTTTGTCCCGGTTACCGCCGCGAGTGGGCCCGTGATGGGTGGGAATTGCTAGATGCCCGGAGAGACTGATTGGTGTTTGGAAGGCCGATGATTGGTGATTTCCTCCGGCCATGAGCATCATCACCGGCCGGGGCGACGAGGGGGAAACGGATCTGCTATTCGGGCGGCGGATCGGGAAGACGGCCTTGCGGGTGGAGGTACTGGGAGTGGTGGATGAGTTGAATTCCGCGCTGGGTTTGGCCCGGGCAGCGGGGGCAGAAGCCGAGGCGGATGGGATCATCGCCCGGGTGCAGGAGATGCTGATCGGGCTGATGGGGCAGTTCGCCTGTCTGCCGGGGGATGAGGAGCGCTATGTGAAGGCAGGCTTCGCCGCGGTGGGGCAGGCGGATCTGGATTGGGTGGTGGCGACAGCGAAGGATTTCGAGGCGCGGGGGATCGTGTTCAAGGACTGGGCGCGGCCGGGGGCGGATCATTCGCTGGCACGGGCGGGGATGGATTTTGCCAGGAGCGTGGCGAGGAGGGCCGAGCGGGCGGTGCTGGTTCTCCACGAGAGCGGGGAGGAGGTGCCGGGGGTGTTGAGGTTGTTTTTCAACCGGCTGTCGGACCTGCTGTGGATCATGGCGCGGGTGGCTTAGACGGCTGTGTAGGGGCGTGAGGGGGCAGGGGGCGTCGCTCCTTTGTCCCCGGCCTGATCACCCGGAGGTCGGTCCCTGCCTAATCCGCGATCAACTCCACCACGATGCTTTCCGGGCCGGTGTTCCACTGCAGGGCGATGCCTTTTTCTAGCAGCTCCTTGCCGCTGTAGGTCTGCCCGCTGATCCGCGGCAAGGGGCCCGGGTTGACTTCCTTCACACGGTAGCGCTTGGCCGGGTCCAAGCCGGGGACGACCGCGTAGGTCGGTTGGGCACCGTGGTCATTCTGCATGCGGAAGGCGAAGAACACCGCCCGCGATTTGTCCTCACTGACCACCGAATGCGTGCAGATATCCCCGGTATAGGGAGAAAGCCCGCGGAAGATCTCGCCGCTGTGGAGCAGGGGACGCAGGCGTTTGTATTCATCGATGCCCGCCCGCAGCTCCTCGATCTGCTCCGCATTCATGTGCGAGGGGTCCAGCTCCATGCCGAGCCGCGCGGTCATCGCCACATCCATGCGGAATTTGAGCGGGAACTTCCCGGCATCGAAGCTTTCCGCGATGTGCGCCGCCCAAGCCATCGGCGGGAAGAAGTGGCTGTAGCCCCAGTGCATCTTCAGGCGCTTGATCGGATTCTGGTTGTCGCTGGCCCAGAACTCCGCGTGGCGCTGTAGCGAGCCATACTCCGCCCGGCCGCCGCCGCTGGCGCAGTCCTGGAAGATGATCTTCGGATACTTGGCGATGAGGCGGTCGAGGATGCGGTAGTAGGCCCGCGTCATCTCCGTGGTCATGTTCATCTGGCCCGCGGGCGTGGCACCCTGCGAACCGGCATCCTGCAAGTGGCCGTTGTTGTCCCACTTGATGTACTCGATGCCCGGATACTTATCGAGCAAGTCGGCCACCACGTGGTAGGCGAACTCCTCGACCTCGGGCTTGGAGAGATCGAGCGGAAGTTGGTTCCGGCCGAGGCGCTGCTCGCGGCCGGGAAGCTTCACCGCCCAGTCCGGATGCTTCTCGAAAAGCTCGCTGCGCGGGTTCACCATCTCCGGCTCCACCCACAGGCCGAACTTCAAGCCACGGGAGTGCGCCTGTTCCGCCAGCCACTGGAGATCGTGCGGCAGCTTCTCGGGATTGGTCTGCCAGTCGCCCAGACCTGCGTTGTCGCTGTTGCGTGCGTTCACCCCCTTGCCGAACCAGCCGTCATCCAGCACGAACATCTCCACGCCCGTCTTCACCGCGACATCCATCATCGCCAGCAAGCGCGCTTCATCGAAGGTGAAGTAAGCGCCGTCCCAGCTGTTCAGGATCACCGGGCGCGGCACTTCCACCTGGCGCATGCCGGACTGCCTGGCCCAGTGGTGCAGGTTGCGGGAAGCGGCGCCCTTGCCCGCTCCTGATGCGGTGAGGATCAGGCGCGGCGTCTCTAACAGGCCGCCCGCGGCGAGGCTCTGCGGCTGGAAGGGATTGATGCCGCCGCTCACGCGCACCGCGTCCTTGAACTCGCTCTGGAAATCGAGATGCCAGTTCCCGCTCCATGCCAGGGAGCCCATGACCACGCGGCCGGACTCTTCCTGCGCCGTGCCATCGCTCAGCACGAAGCTGCTGCTGTAGCCGTGCGTGGGGTGGGTGAAGCTCTGGTTGCCGATGCGGCGCAGGCCGGTGCTCACCGGCGATTCATCCCAATTCATCTCATCCGCCCAGCCGCCGCGGAAGGTGGTGAGGTGGAGATCCTTCCCGCCCATCGAGAAGGAGAAGGAATCGAAGCGCAGCAGGGTCACGGGTGACTTGCTGGCATTCGTGATCGTGGACCAGGTCTCGATGACGTCTTCCTTTTCATGCGCCAGGAAGTGCAGATCCAGGCCCATGCCGCTCACGGCATCCTTCAGGTGGATGTCGGTCTGTGTCACGCCTGCCGATGGCTTCGTGACTTTCTCGGAGTCGAAGCGCAGCGCCAGGTTGCGCAGGCCATCCGGGCCGAGCACATCGAGCGTCGGCTCTAACAGGGCCACGTCGGCATTGCGGTCGATGTAGTCGGGATAGGCATAGACGCCCGGCGTGCGGCTCTTGTCCGGCGCGCTTTTCAGGCCGAAGCGGCGCTGCTCGAGCTTTCCCTCGGCCACGGAGAAGGTCCACTCCAGCGAGGATGTCTCCACCGTGATGGCGTTGTGAAATCCCGCGAGCGCCTTGCCGGAGTGCTCCAGCGTGAGGTCCAGCCAATCGGCATGATCGTCCGTGCTGCCATCGCCACCATCGTTGACTAACAGGCGCAGCGTCTTCACGCCCGCGAGCTTCACGCTGAATGGCACCGCCGCCTGGCCGCGGCGCAGCACCGGGCTCTTCCACAGCTCCTTGCCATCGCCTTCGATCGTGAATTGCAGCGAGGCCTTGTCAGTGACCTCATCATCCACCCCGCAGGCACCGCGGATCTCGCTGGCCTCGCCATCGATACCGAGACTCCACTCCGACTTCGCATGCGTGCCGATTCCCGAGGCGTAAGTCTTGCCCGCGACCGTCAGCGGGTGGCCATTCACCGAAAGATTGGCCCGGGCCTCCGCCCAGCCTTGGGTGATGCTGTACTCGGGGGAGGGGAGCGTGGCCAGGTCCGTGCTCACCGCGCTGGCGATGAAAGGTGAAAGCGACAGGGCGGCAAAGCAGATGGAGGAGCGTCGGGTCATGGGTTCGGGGGAAGCCAACACGGCTTCCCCGCAGAAAGGAAGCCCGCCGCCCGGCAGTCGCCCAAACATGTGAGGCGTGGGCAGGGACGCCCCGAGCTCGGTCCCCGCCTACGGCTTCGCCTCTACGGGCGTGCTCCGCTTGGGATGCTGTTTGTTGTAGTAAGTCGTGGCACCCATCACCAGCAGCGCAAGCCCCGCAGCCGCCACGGCCAGCGAGCCGATCTTCCGGACCGGCTTGAAATCACCTTTCCGCCAGCCGATCAGCGCGAAGGCGATCAGGATCACCGCGATCTGCGCGAACTCCACGCCCACGTTGAAGCCGAAGACTGACAGGAGCAATTTCCCCGTTTGGCCCTTGGGCAACCAGGTCGCGAACTGCCCGGCGGCACCCATCCCGTGAACCATGCCAAAGCCGGCGACCAGGGCGATCCGTCCTTTGCCGAATTCCTTCACCAGCAGGTTCTCCACCCCGATCCAGACGATGCTGGCGCAGATCAGGATATCCACGATCGCCCGCGCTCCGGGGGAAGTAATGCTGATCCAGCCAAGGGCGGCGAGGGCGAGCGAGATCGAATGGCCGATGGTGAAGGCGATCGTCTGCTGGAGCAGGGGCTTCCACTTCGGTGCCAGCAGGAAGAGCCCGAGCACAAAAAGGATGTGATCCAGCCCTTCCGGCACAATGTGGGAGAAGCCGAGCTTGATCCAGTCACCGATGTGTAGTTCCACCGGGGCCATTGCTTCAGGCGGAGCGACGGCAGGCGCTCCAGGCGCGGGTTCCGCCTGCGGCTCGCGCTGGGCCAAGGTCGTCCGCTCACCGCTGACGACCGGCTTCATCTCGACCTTGCCGCCCTGGTGGATCGTGACCACCAGCACCACGGAGTAGGGCTCCTTCCACTTGGCATCCAGCTTGCGCGCCCCCGGAGGAAGCTCGCCCTTGAAGGTGGCCTCCACCATCGGCGCGTCTTCCGGGATGCCATCGCGGATGAACCAGGGCGTCGCCTCGCGGAAGGCGGGGATCTCCAGCTCGAAGGGGACGTCCTGGCCGTCCGCCTCGAGGTGCAGGCACTGCTTGGCATACACCTTGGTGGCTTGCTCGATCTTGCGCCAGCCTGCGGGGCCTTGCTCGCGCAGCCAGACCAGGTCCTTCGGGTCCTCCTGGATGTCGCCTTGGAACTCCGGCAGCATGTAGGCGGCGTCGATCTCCATCGTCCCGCTGAACTTGTTGCCGTCGATCGTCAGGCCCATCTGGATCTCGGCGATCTGGTGGGCGTTTAGCCGTCCCAAGGGCAGAAGGGACAGCAGGAGCAGAAGGAGAAAGCGTAACATCGGAAGGCGGGCGCTTGTCGCGGGGCTTCGATAGCCTGCGCACCGTCCCGCCGCAAGGGCGGCAGGGTGTCAGTGTCAGCCGCCCGGTTGATCTTGGCATCCGCGGCCCGCTGCGCCAGACTGGCTTCCCATGAAAAGCTTCGCCATCCTCCCCTTGGTCCTCCTCGCCGCGCCGCTTGCCTTCGCCGCGGATCCCCAGGTCAGCCTCGTCATGACCCAGATCGGCCGGCCACTGGGCGATGACGTGCCCTTCGATGCCAAGCCGATGGGCCATGAGGTGGGCGTGAAGCTGTCCTTCCTGGTGCGCGGGGAAAACATGGTCTCCTTCAAGGACGACTCGGTGGAGATCAAGAGCTTCAAGCTGGCCGACGGGAAGGAACTCGCCCGGACCCGCGCCGGCAAAGCGGCCTACAAACAGGAGAGCTTCGCCAAGGTCGCCGAGGACGGCAAGGTTGGGAGCTTCTCCGTGAGCTTCCCCACCGACGTCGCCGGCGGTGTGGAGGGCGCGACCCTCGATGGTAGCATCGTGCTGGTCAGCGCCTCCAAGTCCGAGGAAAAGGAAGTGGAGATCACCCTGGCCGACAAGACCGCCAAGGACGCCGGCCCCTTCAAAATCGCCGCGGGCGGCGGCGGTCTCTTCGGCGGCGGTGGCGGCACCGGCATCGAGGTGACCGGCGAGCACGCGGGCGTGATCGAGATCATCGTGGAGGACGGCGGCAAGAAGCTCGACTCCAACGGCAGCTCCTGGTCCGGCAACAAGAAGACCTACTTCTTCGCCAAGACCGAATCCAAGAGCGTGAAGGTCAAGCTGCGCTACTGGACCGACATGAAGGAGCAAGCGCTTCCCTTCAAGCTCACCCCGGCGGCGAAGAAGTAGGGTGATTGAGGTAATTGGGCGGTTGGGACTCAATCCCTCAATAGCCCAATCACCCAATGGCCTAATCCGCCGTCCAGACCACCTGCCCGCCTTCCTCGAGCCGATCGGCGAGCACGATATGATGGATCATGGAAATCCCTGCTCTCTGATCGGTGTAGACCCAGTAGAACTTTCCGGGTTGTTGGGTGGCCCGGTAGGTCGAGCGGGGTCCCGGCTGGCTCTCACCCGGTCCGAATTTCTGCTGAAACTCTGCAAGGCTGATAGTGCCGGGCAGCTGCGCGATCTGCCCGGCGGTGATTGTCTTTATTGAGCGCGCCAAGCCCGCTTCACCTGCCGGATCGCCCGACGGACCGGCACAGCCAGAAAGGAGCAGGAGGCTGGTGGCCAAGGTCGCGAAAGCGGCAAGGCGGCACATCGATGGAATGGCGCTCATGGCGAAAGTCTGGAGCAAGCTCGTCGCCCGCTGGTAGCAAAATTCCAGAGGGCTCGGCACCGGAAGGCGGTTAAGCCTGTCGGCTGTTCCTTGGAATTTGGAATTTAAGATTTGGAATTTGAGATTCCAAAGTTGGCCCTTCCAAGAAGGAGGCCCGCCTTTGTGGGGCGGGCCTCTGCCATCGAACTCGTTGAAATGAAACTTGGCCAGGCTGCCAAGCCTTGGCTTAGCGGCGGTCGCGGCGGCGGCGCACCAGCAGCAGCGTGCCGATCGCACCGAGCAGGGAGCTGGAAGCTTCCGGAACGGCGGCGGTGTAGTTGTAGGTCACCGTCACGGTGCCGGAGACATTCGAGACCGTGAAGGCCTGCTGCAGGCCGCCCAGACCGGTGGCGCTGCTGATCTGGTTGGCGTTCACCGTGGTGGTGAAGGTGCCGGTGCCTTCGTAGCCGCCGAAGAACAGAGAGCCGATCTCGCCGCTGTCGGAGCCGGAGGAATTGCCGGGCTGGAAGATGATGTAGTCACCCGCACCTGTGGCGTTGAAGGAGTTGATGTCGTCACCAGTGGTCGCTGCGACCGCTTGGCCATTCAGATTGTTGCTGGCATTCAGAGTGCCGTTTGAGCCGATCTGGGTGAAGTCGCCGCGCAGCAGGGCCGTGCCCGGGGAAGCGGAGATGCTGCCGACCACGCTGTGGGTGATGTCCACGGTGCCGGACTCCTCGGAATCGTTGTCCACTTCGAAGCGGCCGCCCGTTTTATTCAGCACCACGCTCACCGTGATGCTTTCGAGGGTTCCGAGCGAGGTGTCGAACTTGTCGAAGGTCTGCGTCTGGCTCCCGTTTGGCACGAAGGAGAAGTTCTGGACCTGGATGATGGTGGCACCGAAGCCAAGCGAGGGTACGACAGTGGCCAAAGCGGCCACGAGGGAAGCTTTCATGGGAATAGGGGTGTGTGTCTGGGGTGGGTGTGAGAAAACCTTCGGGATCTGAGAATATCGCCGAAGACGTGCGTTCAACTAGAGATTCTATTCGGCATTTCAAGATAATTCATATTCCCTTTATATGAATATTTGGTCACTAACAGCGACTCCGCCGTTCATGCCTTTCATATAAGGGGATTTGCCGATATCCAGGGTGGCGCAAGGAGCCGCTAGCGGCGCGCTTTTGCGGCTCCCGTGCCTTTCTCCAAGACCTCGAACTTGGAACTTGGGATTCGGGACTTGGAGCTTTTCTCTCCCTGCGTGGACAGCATCCGGATCCGGGGAGCACGGCAGCACAACCTGCGGGGAATCGACGTCGAGATCCCGCGGGGGAAGCTGGTGGTGGTCACGGGCCCGAGCGGCTCCGGCAAGTCCTCGCTGGCCTTTCACACCTTGTTTGCCGAGGGCCAGCGGCGTTTCGTGGAGTCGCTGTCCGCCTACGCGCGGCAGTTTCTCGACCAGTTGGAGAAGCCGGACGTGGACGCGATCGAGGGCCTGAGCCCGGCGATCGCGATCGAGCAGCGCAGCGGCGGCCTGAACCCGCGCTCCACCGTGGCCACGGTCACGGAGATCCACGAGCACCTGCGCGTCCTCTGGGCGGCGGCCGGCGTGCCGCACGATCCGGTCACCGGCGAGAAGCTGGAGCGGATGGGCGCGGGAGATATTGTTAGTGCCATCTCCGCGATGGCCGAGGGCACCAAGGTGGTCCTGTTAGCCCCGGTCCCGGAGGAGGAGATCCGCGATCCGGAGCGCCTGATCGGCGACCTGCGCCGCCAGGGTTTCGTCCGCGTGCGGGTGGAAGAGGAGATCCACGACCTGGAGGACGCCCTGAAGGCTTGGCCGGAAATTGCAAAAAATGTGGAGGTGGTGGTGGACCGCCTGGTGGTCCGCCCTGGTGGCGAGGCGCGGCTGGCGGACTCCGTGGAGACCGCGCTGCGGATCTGCGGCACGGAGGCCCGTGCGCTGCTGCAGGAGCCGGAGGCGCAGGACTGGCGGGAGATTTCCTTCCAGACCAGCTACCGGAATCCCGCCACCGGCTTCATGATCGGCGAACTGACGCCGCGGCACTTTTCCTTCAATTCCCACCTCGGTGCCTGCCCGGCCTGCGAGGGCCTAGGCACGGAGACCTTCTGCGACCCGGAGCTGCTGTTAGGTGCTGCGGACGCGCCGCTGGCGAAGGGCGGGGTCAAAGGCTGGTGGAAGCTCGGCGCTCAGCGTGGCAAGGCCTTTGCCCGCGAGGCGGTGGCGATTCTCCACATGCACGGCGCGGCGGAGGATGGCACGCTGGCGGATCTATCGGAGGCGGGCCGCCAACTGCTCTTCCACGGCGGCATGCTGGACACCGGCTGGAAGCTGGGCCCGGACAAGAAGAAGCAGGTCAAACGCTACGAGGGCCTCTGCGTGGAGGCCGAGCGCAAGCTGCGCGAGGCCCGCAGCGAGGCGGTGCGCCGCCGCGTGGCGCGGGTGATGGCGGAGCGCCCCTGCAGCACCTGCCATGGCCGCCGCCTGCGCCCGGAGATCCTGGCCGTGCGGATCGAGGGTGGGGGAGCGCGTTGGCTGGGCATCCAGGAATTCTGTGCGCTGCCGGTGGAAGAGGCGGATGCTTGGCTCGCCGGGATCAGCCTGCCAGAGGACCGCGCCGAAGTCTGCGGGCAATTGGCCGGCGGGGTGGCGGAGCGGCTCGGCTTCCTGCGCGAGGTGGGCCTGGGTTACCTCGGCCTTGATCGTTCCAGCGCCACGCTGTCCGGTGGGGAGGCGCAGCGGATCCGCTTGGCCACGCAACTCGGCAGCGGCCTGACCGGCGTGCTCTACGTGCTGGATGAACCGAGCATCGGCCTGCACGCGGAGGACACCGGCCGCCTGATCGCCGCGCTCAAGCGCCTGCGCGACCGCGGGAACACGGTGGTGGTGGTGGAGCACGATGAGGAAATGATCCGCGCCGCAGACTGGATGATCGAGCTAGGGCCGGGCGCGGGCCGCGATGGCGGGGCGCTGTTAGGCAGCGGCAGGCCGGAGGATTTCCCCTTGGATTCGCCCACCCGGCGCTGGCTGGAGGCACCGCTCCCGCCGGAAGTTTCCGCCGCACCCTTGCCATTGCTCGGGGATGCGCTGGTGATCCGCGGGGCGGCGGAGCACAATCTGCAGGATCTGGATGTGCGGATCCCGCTCGGAGGGATCGTCTGCGTCAGCGGGCCCAGCGGCAGCGGGAAATCGACGCTGGCGGATGACATCCTGCTGCGCGCGCTGAAGCGGCATTTCAATGGCAGTGGAGATCCTCCGGGCCGTCACCGGGCGATCGAAGGGCTGGAGTTCCTCGGCAAGGTAGTGGCGGTGGACCAGTCGCCGATCGGCCGCAGCCCGCGCTCGAATCCGGCCACCTTCACCGGAATGTTCGATGCGATCCGCGATCTCTACTCGAAGCTCCCCATGTCCCGGCAGCGCGGCTACGGGGCCGGGCGCTTCAGCTTCAATACTCACGGCGGCCGCTGCGAAAACTGCGAGGGGGCCGGGCGGCTGAAGATCGAGATGCATTTCCTGCCGGACGCCTGGATCACCTGCCGGGCCTGCGGCGGGAAGCGCTTCAACCGCGAGACTCTGGAGGTCCGCTTCAAGGGCATGAGCATCGCCGAGGCGCTGGACCTGACCGCCGGGGAGGCGCTGGCGACTTTTGCCGCGGTGCCCAAGCTGCGGCGGACCTTGGAGGTGCTGGGCGAGCTGGGCCTGGGCTACCTGCGGCTCGGCCAGGCGGCGAATACCCTCTCCGGCGGGGAGGCCCAGCGCTTGAAGCTGGCGCTGGAGCTGTCCAAGCCCGCCGCGCCGCACACCCTGTATTTCTTCGACGAGCCGACCACCGGCCTGCATTTCGGCGATGTGGAGCGCCTGCTGACCGCCCTCCGCGGCCTGCGGGAGGCCGGGCACAGCGTGCTGGTGGTGGAACACCAACTGGACGTGATCGCCGCGGCGGACTGGGTGATCGACCTAGGGCCCGGCGGAGGGCGGGAAGGGGGACGGCTGGTGGCGGAGGGGCGGCCCGCCCAGGTGGCCAAAATCGCGGATTCTCCCACCGGCCGGGCACTCGCGCAGAGAGCCACTCGCCATTTCCCAGACAAAGGAGTAGTTTGACGGCGCTAGTCACATGGATCCCGACGACAACGTGAGCAGCAACCCTGCGTTAGCAGAACAAGCGTCTCCCTCGACCCTCGCATGGCGCGAGTGGCTGACGGAGCATGGCCCCCGATTGATCCTCTTCGCGCGGCAGCAGTCGCGCTCATCCGAGGATGCGGAGGACATTGTCCAAGACGCTTTGGTCAAACTGACGGAGAAGATCGACGCCGGTGAATTCGTGGGCGGCCAGGAAGCCTGGATGCCCTACCTCTTCACCACCATCCGCCGCCTCTCGATTGACTTGGGCCGCCGGGACGATCGCCGCCGCCGCCGCGAGGACTACGTGGGCGGGGAGACCGACATCGAGCAGAAGGAGTCCTTCCACCCCTGGTTTGAAAGCGAGTCCTCCGACGATGAGACCCGCGCGCTGCTGGAAGCCGGACTGAAGGAACTGCCACCGAAATTCGCCGAGGTGGTGGTCATGAAAGTCTGGGGTGACCGGACTTTTGCAGAAATCGGTGATGCACTTGAAATTTCCCCAAACACCGCAGCCTCCCGGTATCGCTATGGACTTGAAGCCTTGAAGAAAAAGCTCTCTTCGGCCCGCCGCAAAGGCGACCTCTCCATCTGAAGAGCGGAGAGGGAAGAGCCGGGAGCAGAGAGAAAGAGATTTAGAAGACGACAGTACGCATGGACCACGAATTCCAGGATATCGAAGACTCGCTGAAAGGCATGCGCCCGGCCAAGCCGGATGCCGCGTGTCTGGACCGCTTGCTTTCCGCCGTGGAGGGCCGCCTGCAGAAGGGCGACCTGTCGATGGCGGGGATCGAGAGCCGTCTGGCGGCGATGCATCCGGTGGCTCCGGCTCCGGAGGCCTTCGAGCGGATGCTGGAGACCGTGAGCCGCGTGCCTTTCCCGGTGAGCGAAAATGTCGTGCTCTTCCCGGGTAAGGCCAAGCCTGCCGCCGCGAAGTCCCAGCCGGCTTCCCGCCGCTCATGGTACGCTGCCGCCGCCGCGGTGGCCGTGGCCGGTGCCTTCACCGCGATGATGGTGGATGGCGGCCGGAGTGGCCGTGGCACGGAAGGTACTCCGGTGATCGTTGATTCCACGGCGGACCGCCCCGTGGCGCCGATCACGGGACCGGGCAAGATCATGCGTGCCAGCACCGGCCTGCAGGAAGCCGATGATCAGGGCGTGAACTGGAATACCGGCAAGCCGATGCGCGTGGTGCGTGTCCAGTACATGGACAAGGTGCAAGTCATGGGCAAGGACGGCAAGACCGTGGAAGTGGAAGTGCCGCGCGAGGAATTCCTGGTAATGCCGGAAAAAATCGACTGAGACGCGAGACAAAACGATCTATCTACTACGCTTCTAGTATGTTAACGCCAATCAAGATGAACCAACGTTTCACATACGGATTCGCTACTTTGTTAGGCTTGGTGCCGGTCCTCGCGATCGAGGGTCCCGAGTCCCTGAAGCCTTCCGCGCCGCCGAAGGTGGTGGCGGAGGATGCGGCGGTGAACACGCCGCCGGTGGAAGCCCCCCGCGAGGAAGAGGTGGCACCGCCGGAAGACCTTTCACGTGCCTATCTCGGCATCGGCACGGGTGAACTGCCCGCCTTGCTCGCCGAGCATCTCAAGCTACAGCCCAATGAGGGCGCGGTGGTCCACACCCTGGACCCCGAAGGTCCGGCCGCGAAGGCCGGGCTGGTCGAGAACGACATCATCACCAGGATCGATGGCAAGGCCGTGGCAACGCAGGACAGCCTGCGCGAGGCGGTCACCGGCCACAAGCCGGGCGAGGAGGCCTTGATCGACTACATCCATCGTGGCGAGGCCAAGAACATCCGCGTGACCCTGACGAAGGCACCGGCGGAAGTTCCGCGGATCGCCGGCCGCAACCTGCCGCCGGTGGAACGCCTGCGCATGAACGGCCTGTCCCGTGACCAGGCGCAGCTCCTGCAGGATGCCTTTGAAAACAGCCAACGCGAGTTGGAGCAGCTCAACGACGACCAAGCGATGGATCCGCGTGCGTTGCTCGGCCAAGGGATGCAGAAGCGCTTGCAGGAGATGATGCGCGGCATGGAGAACTTCCCGAATCCCGAGGACATCGCCAATCAGGCAGGTGCCAACTTCTCCTTCAAGTCCAGCGGCACGATCCGGATCATGGATGGCGAGGGCAGCGTGGAGGTGAACTCCAGCGACGACAAAAAGCAGGTCCGCGTGCTCGGCCGCGATGGCAAGGTGCAGTGGGAAGGCCCCTACAATACCGATGAGGACAAGGCGAAGGTCCCGGCGGAATACCGCGACCGCCTCGATCACCTCAACATCGACATGAACTTCAAGGGCAAGGGCATCCGCCTGATGCCACGGCAGCAGCGCTGATCCAGCGACCCAACTTTCAGGGAGGCAAGTGCGCCCGTTCCGGTTTTTGGCCGGGGCGGGCGTTTTCGTTTTCGTTTGCGCAGGCGTTGATGTGAATCAGGGGTGGCCCCTTCTTGAGGGTGGCCGCGCTTTCCCGGATCACCAGGAGAATGGCAAGCCAGAGGGCGAGGGCGAGCAAGACGGTCCGGATTTGCATGGCGACGAGAGGAGTTCGTTCCGCCGTGAAGCGTGCTCCCTATCGCCACTGGTGTCATTGCCACTTTGGTTGCAGGGCTCGGACTGGTTGGTGGTCCGGTCTCGCGTCCCAACGGGACGGCTCATACCAGCCCGGCACGAGGAACGAAGTGCCGGGTGGGGCGTGGGGAAGCATTGCGTCCCGACGGGACGCCTGATGCTTCTGGCGGCACCATTACCGGTGAACTTGGAAGCCACGGGTTGGGAGCTTTACGCAGGTGGATGACGCTATCCTTAATCCGGCGCTTCCCCGCATGAGGCGCCCCCTTGGGACGCAATCGCCACCATCTTCTTACCCGGCACTTCGTTCCCCGTGCCGGGCTGGTATGAGCCGTGCCTTTGGCACGAAGAGTTTCGCCTCAAGCCGTCGCTTCCTCTTCCTCCTCCGCGCCTTCCTCCACATGCGGAGCTGTATGCAGGCGGCGCTCGATCTCAATCTCGCCCAGCAGGTGGGTCTGGCGGATGACGAACTGGTTCATCTTCATCAGCTCTAGCACGGCCAGGAAGGTGACGATCACTTCCGCCTTGGTGGTGGCCGTTTCGAAGAGTGAATCGAATCTAGCCGCCTGCCCGGGGACGAAGCGGTAGAGCAGCATCTCGATCTTGTCCGCCACGGTGTAGCGGTCGTCCACGATATCGCCCAGATCGTGCGATTCCTCGAAGCGTTTCAGGACATTCTGGAAGGCGCGGATCAGGTCGAAGATCGAGACCTCCGCCAGGGAGATCGGCTCCTCCGGCAGGTCCGGCTTCTCCGGCTGGAAGGCGAAGGCACCTTCCTGTTCCACTTCCTTCAGGCTCAGGAAACCCGCCGCGTCCTTGAATTTCTTATACTCGATCAACTGGCGGATCAGCTCCCAGCGCGGATCGTCCTCCTCCGCATCCTCTTCCGGCGGCTGGTCGGCGCGCGGCAGCAGGGTCCGGCTCTTGAGATACATCAGGTTCGCCGCCATCAGGACGAACTCCGCCGCCAGGTCGATGTTCAGCAGGCGGAAGGTATCGATGTACTCCAGGTACTGCGCGGTGATGCGGGTGATGGAGATATTGTGGATGTCCACCTCGTCCTTTTTGATGAGGTAAAGGAGGAGGTCCAGGGGTCCCTCAAAGATGTCCAGCCTGACCTTGTAATCCGCAGCGTCCACGCGGGGAGGGGTAGGGGATGGACCGGCGGCGTGGAAGGGGAAATTTGCGCTCGCAAGCGGGCGATCCGTGCGATTGTAATTCCGCGGCCCTCCGGTGGGGGGCTTTGCGATTTATGGAGGTCGAGCAGACGCAGTCTTTCAATCAGAAGCTGAGCCAGTGGATCGCCAGTCAGGGCTTCTGGTTCCAGCTCCGGCATTCGATTTCCGGCGGGGGCGGCTGGGCGATGACCCTGAGCCACCTGATGCGCCTGGGCCTGAAGGTCTTGATCGTGCTGGTGGTGGCCGCCGGCATTTTCGGGATCTACCTCGTGCGGCGGGTCGGCTCGAAGGATTTCGTGGATGCGCTGGACGGGGGGGTGAAGGCTGCCCTCGGAGCGGAGCAGACCAAGATCGTGGAATTTTCGCGGATGCAGGGCGACGCCCAGATCCGCCGGATCGGCTCGGTGGGCGGGAAGGGGAGCTTCTACCACCGCCTGGATGCCGGGAACGTGCGCTTCAAGATGCCCCTGCTGGCCGGGATGACCGGGCCGTGGGAGGCGGGCTCGCTGGCGGCCAAGATGCTGGAGGTGCAGGTGAAGGCCGGTGCAGATACCCCGGCCGAGGCGCAGGATTCCGTGGCCAGCCTGTTCAAGCGCTGGGAAAATTTCCGCTTCTCCTCCGTGGATGTGGACGAGGCGACCATCCGCTGGGGCTACTCGCAGCGGACCTGGGGCAAGATCGAGAAAAGCCGCCTGAAGGCCGCCCGCTCCGGTGACACTTGGCACCTGGAATTCAGCGGCGGGACCTTCAGCCAAAACTGGCTAAAGGGGCTGGAGATCCAGTCCCTGGTCATGGATTGCACGCCCACCGGACTGAAGATCTCCAAGGGCGAGTTCAAGGCCGGCAGCGGCACGGTGAAGTTCAACGAAGTGCAGGTGGCCGGCGGGACCAAGCCGGCGCTCAGCGGCAAGGTGGAGCTCAATAAGATCGAACTCGCCAACATCCTTCCGGATGCCGCCCTGCCCTTCGTGGAAGGGACGATGTCCGGGGAATTCCGGCTTTCCGGCTCCACCAACTCCTCGGAGGGCGTGCAGTTCGAGGGCGATGTGACGCTCGGCAACGGCAACGTGATCAGCCTGCGCGATCGCTTCCACCTGGTCAAAAAGATCGCCCAGAACGACCGCTACCACAGCTACAAGAAGCTGGATTTCGCCCGCGGCACCTTCCACCTGAAGACCAGCGCGGGGACCATGGAGCTCTCGCGGGTGGATATCCGCGCGGATGACATGCACAGCGACGGCACGCGCGGAGACGAACTCGTGACGCTGCAGGGCCGCTTGAAGGCGGTGATCCCTGACGAGGTGGCGGAGGCCACCCCGGCGAACGCCAGCGAGGTCTTCGCCCCGGCACCGAAGACTCCACAGGACAACGGGAAGGGGAATCCGAAGAACGACCTGACCCTGGAAAAGGCGGGCGCGGCTGCCAAGAATACCCAGAACGATAGCGACATGGCGATCTTCGCCCAGTTCAACAACGAGCGCAGCCAGCGGGAAAGCGACGAGCAAAAGCTCAAAGACTTCTCCAAGACCGTGAAATACGACGGCGGCTTCCGCATCTCCATCCCGGGCGATGCCTTCGATTCCTCCAAGTCGCTGCGCCAGGCCTTTCCGGTAGACCCGGGCAATGGCCGCATCGCTTTCGACGTGCCGCTGCAGGGGACGATCTACGAGCTCACCCAGCGGCAGTCGGATGAGATGCAGGCGCTGAGCGAGGAGCGCTGAGGCAGGGACCGTCGCTTCGCGCGGTCAGGCTGGGGGCGGCACACTGCATCGTGGCGTGTCGTCCTCACGTGGGCATGCCTATGCTCGGAGCGGGATGTGACCGCGCAAAGGCAGGGACCGTCGCTCCGCGCGGTCAGGCTTATGGCGGCACACAGCATCATGGCGTGCCGTCCTTGTCAGGGCGCGTTTATGCTCGGGGCCAAACGTGACGAGCGTCGGACACGGTGGGGATAAGCATGGACGCCCCGAGCCGGACCGCGCGGAGCGACGGTCCCTGCCTTTCGCACACAGTGTGGGCGGACTACTTCGCAGTCGCCAGCCCCAAGCTCGAATAGATCTCCCGCGTCGCCTTGCTCTTGTTCAGCGTGTAGAAGTGGATGCCGTCCACACCGTGGTCCAGCAGCTCGGCGCATTGCTGGGCGGCGTAGTGGATGCCCACCTTTTCGACCGCAGCGGGATCGCCCTTGGCACGGTCCAGTGCCCGCAGGAGCTTGGCCGGGAAGCGTGCACCCGCGGCCAGCTCGGCCATGCGGCTCATGCTGGAGAGCGAGGTCACCGGCATGATCCCGGCGATGATCGGTACGTCGATGCCGCGCAGGCGGCAGCGGTCGCGGTAGTCGAAGAAGTCGTGGTTGTCGAAGAAGAGCTGGGTGCAGATGTAGTCCGCCCCGGCATCCACCTTCGCCTTCATGTGATCCAGCTCCAGCAGACGGTTCGGCGTGGAGGGATGGCCCTCCGGGAAGCCGGCCACGCCGATCCCGAAGCCGCGCGGGTCCGGGTGCGCGCCGGATTCGTTGAAGCGGCGGATGAAGGCGACCAGATCGCTCGCCTGGCGGAAATCGCAGTCCGACCAGTCGTAGTCCGGCCAGTCCCGCGGCGGATCGCCGCGCAGGGCCAGGATATTGCAGACCCCGGCATCTGCATAGCGCCGGAGGATCTCTGCGATCTCCGGCTCCCTGTGCCCCACGCAGGTGAGGTGGGGCACCGGCGGGATCGCGGTGGTCTGCTTGATGCGCAGCACCAGATCGTGGGTGAGTTCCCGGGTGCTGCCGCCCGCACCATAGGTGACCGAGACGAAGGAGGGGTCGTAGGGTTCGAGTTCGAGGATGGTCCGGTAAAGGTCCTCCGCGCCCGCGGCGGTCTTGGGCGGGAAGAACTCGAAGGAAAAGGACGGCCGGCGCCGGTCTAGGATATCGCTGATGTGCATGCGCTGCGGAGCGCCGCCAAGATGGCCCGGGTGCCGCCGGGGTGGGAGCAAAAAACCCGGCACTGTCGCAACTTCCGGCCTTCCTTGAAGTTTTCCCTCTCGCAGCCCGTTTGCATCCCGCTATCCTCAGCTCCGCTCCATGAAAGCCGCCCGATACTCCTGGATCGCCCTGTTCGCCGCCCTCACCGCGACTGCGGCGCGGGCTGGAGACACGCCTCCGACCCAGGCAGATCCGCAGCCGCCCAAGGAAGACGGAGGACCTAAGGGTCCGGGACCGCGGGGCGATGGCCAAGGCCGGGGCGAGGGCATGCGCCGCGGGATGGAACGCGCCGCGGAGGCTTGGAAGAAAGCGGACACAGATGGGGACGGCTTCCTTTCTCCCGCGGAGTTTGCGGCCACGGAACGTGTGGCCCAACTGACTCCCGAAAAGCGCGACGAGTTATTCAAGCGCTTCGACAAGGATGGTGACGGGAAGCTCAGTCATGAAGAAATGAGCTTCCGGCAGCCGGGCCCGATCCCCGACGGGATTGATCTTAAAAAGTTGGATTCGAATGGGGATGGCAAGATCGACTTCGACGAATTCAAAGCGGCCGAGTGGGTCAAGCGCCTGCCAGAGGAGCGCCAGCAGAACATATTCAAGCGCTTCGACACGGATGGCGACGGCAAGCTCAGCCAGGAAGAGCTGAAGCCCCGCCCGCGTCCTGACGGTGGTGGTGGCGGAGACGGTCCCCGCGGGCCACGGCTCCAGGAATTGGATCGCAACCAGGACGGCAAGATCGACTTCGAGGAGTTCAAGACGGACGAGTTCATCAAGCGTCTGCCGGAGGAGCGCCAGCAGAACATGTTCAAGCGCTTCGACACGGATGGCGATGGCTTCCTGACGCCCAAGGATCACCCGCAGCGTGATGGCCGTGGCGGTGGACGTGGCCGTGGTGGCCTGCTGGATCTGATCAAGGACAACGACAAGGACGGCAACGGCTCCTTGAGCTTCGAGGAATTCCGCCAGATCCCCTGGATCAAAAACGCCGGCGAGGACGATCAGGAGCAGCGCTTCAACGACTTCGACCGGAACAAGGATCAGAAGCTGGATGCCGCCGATGTCCCGCCGCCTGGCGAGAAGCCGGAGCGGCCTGACAAGCCGGATAGGCCGGATCGTCCCGACAAACCGAAGGATACGAAGAAGCCGGGCGAGGGAATCTGAGCCGATTCACGGACGGCTCTACCACTGGGAGCGCGGAGCCACTGGCCCGCAGAAGCAACCGCTTGGGCGGCATGCTCTCGTGCTTCGTATGGATGGCACCGCTGCCGTTCTTCGGAACGGAGGGTGTGGTATACCTCAAGGGATCGTTCTGCGGGCCGGTGGCTCCGCGCTCCCAGCGGTAGAGCCGCGGATGATCTAGCGCCCAAGCTTCTCCTACTTGCTTCCCTCCGCTGGCGATTCTTCCAGCCTGCCCATCAAGCTCGCGACCCGGGTCTCGTCGGACACTTCGAGCGCAGACTTGTCCTCAGCGGGTGAAGCTTTCTTCTCCGGCTCCGCTTCCACCTCGTAGTCGGGCGTGGCCCGGAACCCCCGGATCATGAACAGGCCCATGAAGTAGGCCAAGACCGGCACACCCAGCACCAGGGCGAGCCCCGCCTCGGGACTGTGGGCATCCTTATGATTCACTACCCAATCCGTGGTCAGGAGCCACACCGTGAAGGCCATCATCTGCAGTGCGCCCTTCCGCCCTAGTGACCGCGCTTTGCGCTCCTCTGGCAGGAAGACCGCCAGGAGGAAGAAGACCGCGATCCCATTGAGGTGCGCCCACAGTCTCTGCTCCGGCTCGAGCTGGTGCAGGTAGACCCCGCCGCCCAGCCATGCCGCGAGGGCGAGAGTGACGGCAGCGATCCTGCCGGCACGATGACGGATGACGGGGAGCATGGGGGAAGGAAGGACGGGAATCCCGCTTCAACAAGCGCGATCCGGGCCGGGTGGATCAGAAATTCACCTCGAACCACACGCCGCCGAAGAGGCGCTCCGTCTCCGGGCTGCTCTCCATCGGGATGGAGGTGCCGAGGAAGGGGGTGACGGAGACACTCTTGTTGAAGGCGTAGGTGTAGCTCAGGCGGGCGTAGAGGTCGTGCCAGCCATCGCTGCCGTAGTAGTCACCGGCGAAGCTGGTGCCGGCCTTGGCGGTGATGAAGGAGGAGTTGCCGAGCGGATGGGACCAGGAGGCTTCGAGGTTGCCATACCAGCCGTCTTCCGCGGTGTCGTAGGCCACTCCGGCGCTGAGGTCCCAGTCGTCGGTGAGGTGCCAGATGAAGTTGGGGTTGATGTCCACGCCATCCTTGAAGAAGGAGTGATCGTAGTCGCGGTAGGTGGTGGCCAGGCTGAGGGTCCACTTCTTCGCCTCATAGCGCAGGTCGACGAAGCCGGAGGTTTCGGAGAAGTCCTCGTCGCCGGTGCCGGTGCCGTAGTAGGCACCGAGGTTCAGCACCCATTCGTTTGAGAGCGCGATCTCCGCTTCGAGCTGCACGTCGATGAGGTCGTCCGTGAGCTTGAAGCCGCGGTGGATGTACTCCGAGTGGTAGCCGGTCACCACTTCGATGCCGATAGGGATCCCGTCGTCACTCGTGGACGCGGGTTTCGGATCCGCTGCGGGGGCGCTGGTGGCCAGGGTTTCCGTTCCGGCGAGGCAGGAGGAGCAGCCGAGGGCGAGGAGCGGGAGCAGGTACTTCACAGCGGCGAGCATGGAGCGGGGGGCTCCGCTCTGCAAGGCGGACCACGGTGATGAGATCGAAGTCACGCCTGCCCGCCGGGAGCGCGGAGGCTCTGCCCCGCAGAATGGTCCCTGACTGCGGTGAGCCGAAAAGGTCTGCTGCATCCTCACGGCGCTTTCCATCCAGCCTGCGAGATACGTCGTGCCCCAAGGGTAGCTTCTGCGGGGCAGAGCCTCCGCGCTCCCGGTGGGCAGGGCCCCAAAAAAAACGCCCCGGTCCACGGGACCGGGGCGTTTGGAAAAAGCTCATGCTTGGCGAGGGGCCCGATCAGGGAGCCGCTTGGATGTCCGCTTCGGCCAGGCTGGTGCGCATGACCTCGCCGCGCAGGTTGCCACCCTTGCGCTGGCTCCACCACAACACCACCGGGGAGGCGATGAAGATCGAGGAGTAGGTGCCCACGATGATGCCAATCAGGATGATGATGGAGAAGTCGCGGAGCGCGCCGCTGCCGAAGACCGCGATCAAGATCACCGAGATGGCGGTGGCCGTGGAGGTCAGGATCGTGCGGGAGAGGGTGGAGTTGATGGCCTCGTTCATCAGGTCCTTCACATCACCCTCGTGGGTCTTCAAGGTCTCACGAATACGGTCGAAGATAACGATCGTGTCGTTGATCGAGTAACCCGCAATGGTGAGCAGGGCGCCCACGTGGATCATCGACAGTTCGTGGCCGCAGAGGACGATGATGCCCGCGGCCAGTAGCACGTCGTGCAGGATCGCGATGAAGCCACCGAGTGCGAAGGAGAACTCGAAGCGGATGGTCACGTAGATGAGAATCCCGGCCAGACCGAGCACGAGGCCGTAGAGCGACTGCCACATGAAGTCCACCCCCAGCGCGGCGGACACGCCTTCCGAGCTTGATGGGATGGCATCCACTTCCTTGCCGTCGACCACTTTCTTCTCTCCCAGCATCGGGATGGTCTCGCGCAAGTGGCTGACGATTTTCGGGCCATCGCCCTCCGCACAGCGGATCGTGATCGACTTGCCGGTGAGCGACTTCTCACTCACCACGTTGGGCAGCTTCTTGGTCGGGACCTGTGCCACCGCGGCCTCCACTTCGTGCGCGTCCAGGACCCGCTCACCCAATTCGAAGGTCACGTTGGTGCCGCCGGTGAAGTCGATCCCCAGGCTGTTCTCGCCGCGGATGGCCGCTGTGGCGATGCAGGCCAGCGCCAGTAGGCCGGAGGCGGCATAGGACATCTTGCTGATGCCCATGAAGTCGAAACCCTTTGAGCGGATCAGGTTCAGGAAGCGGAACTTCTTGAGGACATTGAAATCCGTGGACCAGCGGAAGAGCACCCGTGTCACCAGGATCGAGGAGAACATGGAGCAAATCAGGCCGATCGTCAGTGTGATGGCGAAGCCCTTGACGCTGCCGGTGCCGACCCAGAAGAGAATGGTGGAGGTGATGAGCGAGGTGATGTTCGCGTCGAAGATCGCGGTGAAGGCCCGGTCGTAAGCGGCCGCGAGTGCGACCTTTAGTGATTTGCCGGCGGCAATTTCCTCACGCAGGCGCTCGTAGATCAGCACGTTCGCATCCACCGCCATACCGATCGTCAGGATCATACCGGCGATGCCCGGAAGGGTGAAGGTGAAGCCGAAGATCGCCATTCCACCGATGAGCATCACGGCGTTTACCAGCAATCCGACCAGCGCCACGAAGCCGGCGGAGCGATAGTAGACCAGCACGAACAGCGCGACCATGCCGAGACCGGCAATGCCCGCCCAGACGCCTTGCTTGATCACCGCATCACCGAGGGTGGGGGAGATGACCTGGTCCGCGATGATCTTCAGCGGGGTCTCCAGCGGATTCATCAGCGAATTGGCCAGCGCGCGGGCCTCCACCTGATCCTTCTGGCCGGAGATCTGGAAGTTTCTTCCGAGCGGAACGGACTGCACCACCGGTGCGGTGAGGACTTCTCCGTCCAGCAGGACTGCGATCCGGTCCACGCCGGGCTTCATGTCCTTGGTGAGGTTGATCATCTTGTCCTCACCCTTGCTGTAGAGATAGATGCCGACGGAGACATCGCCCATCCGGCTCTCCGGCCAAGCGCGCTCGACGTCCTTGCCGGTGAGGGCCACGCGGTTGCTCAGGAGGATGTAGGTCGTGATCTCCTTCTCGTCCTGACCCTTGATCTTGTAGGGGTAGGCGGTGTAGCCGGGAACCCGCGAGGCTTGCTCGTCCGGCGTGCCTTGGGAGGTCTGGCGGTTGTAGATCTTGTGAGCCAGGGTGAGGGGCTCTTGGCCCGGCAGTGCCGGCTTGGAGGAGTCAGGGCGGAAACCGTCCAGATTGACTTGGTGGAGCTCGAGCTTCGCCACCTTCTCCAGCGTGACGCGGATCGCCTCGGATTCCTCCTTGGAGACGCCGGGCATCTGGACCTGGATCTTGTCGTCGCCCTGGACCACCACGGACATGTCCTTGGTGCCCATGGAATTCAGGCGGCTCTCCACGATCTTCTGCGCCTGGCTGACCTCTTCCTTGGTCAGGGGAATGGGCTTGCCCGTGGCCTCATCAAGCTTCGGGGAGACCTGCAGCGTGTAGGAGAAGCCACCCACCAGGTCGATACCGCCGTGCAGCGTGTCCTTGGGCGGATAGATCGCCAGGCCGCAAAAGGCGCAGATGCCGATGGTCAGAATCGTGCCGATGTTGCGCTTGCGGAGTTCGCTGTCGGTGGCGAAGTACCAGAAGAAGAGCACCATCAATGTAAGTCCCGCGATGAACAGGAACATCGGATCCTTGAACATCGAGGCTGCGAGAATGGCGGGCGGAGTCATAACAAAAACGGGAGAGCGGAAAGCGTGAAAGCGAAGGGCGCTTGGCCGGAGTTGGATTGCTTACTTGGATTCGGCAGCAGGAGTGGATGCCGCGGTCTCCTTCTTGATCACCGTGGCCACGGAGGGCTTGTCGAATTCCATCATCACCCCTTCAGCGACCTTGAGGGTCACCGTCTTCTCGCCGACATTGTGGACGAGGGCGTGGATGCCGGCGGTGGTGATCACCCGGTCGCCCTTCTGCAGGGCGGACACGCGCTTCTCCATCTCCTTCCGCTGCTGTTGCTGCGGGCGGATGAAGAGGAAATACATGATGACGAAGAGCGGGAGGAAGGTCATCAGCATCCCCAGCGGGTTCTGACCTTGGCCTTGGGCGGGTGCCGCTGTATCGAGCAGCAACTGGAAAGAAGACATCATGCGGATTTCGACTGGGTATAGCGGCGGATGAAGGACTCCTTGAATTCGAGGAACTTGCCTTCGCTGATGGCCTCCCGCGCATCGGCGGTGAGGCGGAGGAAGAAATGAAGATTATGGAAGGAAAGCAACCGCAAAGCGAGGATTTCCCCGGCACGGAAAAGGTGCCGGATATAGGCCCGGGAGAAGCGCGCGACGTGCGGATGGGAGCTTTCGCAGAGGGGCCGCGGGTCCCGCTCGTAGGCCAGATTCTTGATGTGGATCGGCCCGTCCAGGGTGAAGGCCTGGCCGTGGCGCGCGACGCGGGTGGGCATCACGCAATCGAACATGTCCACGCCGCGGCCGATCATTTCCAAAATCTGCGGAGGGGTGCCCAGACCCATGGCGTAGCGCGGCTTGTCCTCCGGCAGGAAGGGCACGCTGTGTTCCACGGCCTTCATCATCTCCTCCTCCGGCTCGCCCACGGAGACGCCGCCGATGGCGTAGCCGTCGAAGCCGAGTTCCACGAGCTCACGGGCTGAGCGCTCGCGGAGGTCCGCCCAGATCGAGCCCTGCACGATGCCGAAGTGGCGCTGTGGGCCGCGCTCCCCGCCGGCCCGGGGTTGCTTGTCAGTGATCCAGTCCTTGCAGCGCTTGGCCCAGCGGGTGGTGAGGGCCAGGGATTTCTCCGCGTATTCCCGCTCGCAAGGGTAGGGCGGGCATTCGTCGAAGAGCATGGCGATGTCCGAGCCGAGGCCGGCCTGGATCTCCATGCTCAGCTCCGGAGTCAGCATCATCCGCGAGCCATCGAGGTGGTTCTGGAAGCGTACGCCCTCCTCCGTGATCTTGCGGAGTTTGGCGAGGGACCAGACTTGGAAGCCGCCGGAATCGGTGAGGATCGGGCGGTCCCAGGTGGCGAACTGGTGGAGCCCGCCCATTTCCCGCATGACTTCCGGCCCGGGGCGGAGCCAGAGGTGGTAGGTATTCCCCAGGATGATCTGGGCGCCGAGCAGCTCCAGTTCGTCCGGGTGCAGGGTCTTCACGGAGCCCTGGGTGCCCACGGGCATGAAAATCGGGGTCTCCACCGTGCCATGGGCGAGTTCCATGCGGCCACGACGGGCGGCACAAGAGGGATCGCGGGCAAGGACGTGGAACATCGGGGGGCGCGGTTTAGGGCGATATCCCCGTTGGGAAAAGGCAAAAAGGCGAACATCGAATATCGAAGTGAACAGCCGTCCAGGCGCACGTCGCGCGGTAACGTGCACCCTGATGAGTGATAGCGGTGTTACCTCGTGGGGTATGTCACCTTGACGACCTTCCATCCCGCGGCGGTGATGCCAGCGCTGGCGGCGGGGGAGAGGGCTCCGGTGTGGAGCAGCACTTTGGGCGCGTCGCCTAGGTCATCGCGCTGGGCGAAGCGGGCGACTTCCTCGGTCCAGGTGACGTAGTCCACCGGCGCGGGGACCTCCATTTCGCCGCCCGCGGTGGTGGCACCGGGGAGACGGCCCAAGACCTTCAAGCCGGTGTAGTTTGCGGCCCCGGAGCGCTGGCGCTCCGCCAGGATGGCCAGGCCGCTGATCAGGAAGTCCGCCTGCTCAGCACTCTCGCAGGCATTGGCGAGGAGGACCACATTTCCCCGACCTGATGCTTGGGGCAAGGCGGCCAGACAGGTCACGATCCGGTGGCGGCGGGTGGTGCTGAGCGCGCGGTGGATCTGGAAGTCCTTGATGTCTCCGGGCTTCACCCCCATCTGGGCCAGCGCCCGCTCATCGCGGATGGCGAGCTCTCCCTGGGTCAGGGCATAGGTGTCTTCCGGGATGCCGACCATCTCGGTGGCGGTCACGGCCAGTCCGGCACCGCTGGCTGCGGCACCGATCCGCAGCGGCAGGCCGCCGGCGAAGAAGGCCCAGGTCACCTTGTCCATCTCCTCCTGCAGCCGCGGGTTGTCGGAATAGGGGTCGATCCCGAGCTGCTTGGCGGTGTCCAGCTTGGCCTTGTCGAAACCCGCAGCATTTTTGGCGGCATTTCCGATTCCGCGCCCGGCGGCGGCAGCGGTCTGGCCGGGATTGCCACCGCCTTCACCGGTGACGGCATCGCCCACGCGGTCCACGGTCTTCGCCACGCCGCGGCCCACGGCGGAGCCGACCTTGCCGAAGAAGTGGCCCACGGTCTTCGGCGCCTGCTTCACGGACTCCACCGGGTTGGTCACGATGTTCTTCACCGCATCCACGGGCTGCTCGATCGAGCGCTTCAGGCCCTCCGCGAAGAGGTCGCCCTTGCTGGTCTCCACCAGCTTGCGGATCGCCTCGGCCTCAGCCACGCAGGCCTTCGCTTGAGGCACACCGGTGGCTTGGAAGGTGCCGAAATCCGTATCGATCTCGAAGTAGGCCATGTAGCCATCGGTGGGGACTTGCTCGCGCACGCGGTGGGATGGGCCGCGGAGCAGAGACGCGGGGAGAAGCTCGGAGGCCTTGAGCATCACCCCGGTCTCAAAGGCGGCGGGAGCTTGGGAGAAGCAAGGCGTGGCGAGCGCCAGCAGTAGGACAGTGGGGATTGAGAATCTCATGCGGGTTCGTGGAGTCCAATAGGGGATGTCATCAGGCTGCTTCATCCGGGAGGTCCCAGACCATTGACCTTTGGTGAAATGTTCAACCGCGCCCAAGGGAACACTGGATATCTAACATCGAGTGCTCAGCATGGGTGACATCATTGCTCCATAGGGCTGGCGGGAAACCGGCGCTTGCCGGTCTCCCGCAGCCTTGGGATCGCTCAAGCATTCTTGTTCGTGTTCTTGGTCACCAGTTTGTAGACCAGCAGCAGCAGGAAGGCCCCGACGGTGGCGACGAGGATGCCGCCGAGGTCGAAGGATTCGACGCTGCCGCTGCCAATGTGGAGGAACTTGGCGAGGTAGCCACCAACCACCGCACCGGCGATGCCGATGAGGATGGTCACAATGATTCCGCCCGGGTCCTTGCCGGGCATGATGAATTTCGCGAGTGCGCCGGCCACCAGGCCGAGCAGGATCCATGATAGGATGCCCATGACTTTATTGTGTGTTGGTTTTCGGGGGGTGAACCGCGTCAGAATTAACAGCTGCAACTTGGCGCTGTCTCCCTGGAGAGTGTTTCCTCAATCCTTGCGCCAACAGGGCTCCGGCATGCAAGCGATGCCGGGATAGCAGGCGGAGAGAGGCAATTGGCAGATTACGGAGATAGCGCAACGGGGCCATTGACCTTTGGTGAGGTGTTCAGCCGCGCCCTGAACCTCGCAGATCAAACGCTCAACATCGAAGGTCGAAGTGGCCAGGTCCCGCAGGGGAGAAAGGGAAAGGGCGCGAACTAGATTCCCCCCGGAGTCATGGTTCGCGCCCTTTCTGGGTCAGCCCAGGTTTCCGGCGGCGAATCTAATCGGATCGATCTCCCCCCAGAGAACTAATCCTTTGTAAGGGATACGCTGCACGGTCTTTGGTCTGTGCGCGGATGCCGAGGCACGCCGCACGATTCCAAATTGCCAAAAATATCAGGGAATGGGAAGAATTAATTGATCTTGAAAAGTGACTTTTTTAACGAATTTTCGGGAAAATGTTGCATTTCCAAGGGTTTAGAACGGATCGCCGGATCGGGGCTTGAGCCGTGGGTTGCCAGCACTGGAAGGGCTTGTTAGGAACCGGGGTATGAAGCTGATCCGCTATGGGGAGCCGGGCCGGGAAGAACCCGGGATCATTCTGGATGACGGGCGCTGGCTGGACGTCGGAGGACAGTTCAATGACTACGATGAGGGCTTCTTCGCCCTCGGCGGGCTGGAGGCCCTGCAGGCTTGGGTGGACGACGGCTGCCCGGATGCAGAGGAGATTTCCAAGGAGCAGCGGCTGGGCCCGCCGGTGGACCGGCCGTCCAAGATCGTGTGTGTGGGGAAGAACTACCTGGAGCACGCCAAGGAATTCGGGGAGGGCATCCCGACCGAGCCGGTGCTCTTCATGAAGGCCAGCACTTGCTGGAGCGGCCCCTGCGACGACGTGATCCGCCCGCATGGCGCGACCAAGCTGGACTACGAGGTGGAGCTGGCCGTGGTGATCGGCAAGACGGCCACGAATGTGGCGGAGGAGCACGCGCTGGATCACGTGGCCGGCTACTCGGTTTTCTGCGACTACTCCGAGCGCGCCTGGCAAAAGGAGCTGGGCGGACAGTGGACGAAGGGCAAGAGCCACGACACCTTCGGCCCCATGGGGCCGTGGCTGGTGCCCGCCAGCGCCGTGCCGGATCCGCAGGGCCTGCGCCTGTGGTGCAAGGTGAACAACGAGCTGCGCCAGAACGGCTGGACGGGGGACATGATGTTCGGCGTGCGGCAGCTTGTGGCCTACATCAGCCGCTTCATGACCCTGCTGCCGGGGGATGTGATCGCCACCGGCACGCCCGCCGGGGTAGGCATGGGCATGAAGCCGCCGCGCTATCTGGCACCGGGAGACTCCGTGGAGCTGGGGATCGAGGGGATCGGCGAAATGAAGCAACGCATCGTTGCAGGATGAGGAAATCTGAAATTTGAAATCTGAAATTTGAAGTCTGCCGGCCGCCGCGGCCGGCACCGCCCTCCACAATCCGCGCTTGCCGAGCTCCGGTCCGGCGGATTACGCGGGGCGGGTCGCCCGACCTTTTAAACCATCCGAACTGATGCCGATCCAACGCGCTCTCCTTTCCGTCTCAGACAAGACGGGTCTCGCCGACTTCGCCAAGCAGCTCCACGAGCAGGGCGTCGAGCTGCTGTCCACGGGCGGCACGGCCAAGGCGCTGCGGGAGGCCGGGCTGCCGGTGATGGATGTGTCCGAGTTCACCGGTGCGCCGGAGCTTTTCGAAGGGCGGGTAAAGACCCTGCACCCGAAGGTCCACGGCGGCTTGCTGCACAAGCGCGATGACAAGGAGCACCTGGCGCAGGCCAAGGAGCACGACATCCCACCGATCGATCTGGTGGTGGTGAATCTCTATCCCTTCGAGGTGACCGTGGCCCGCCCGGACGTGACGCTGGGGGACGCGATCGAGAACATCGACATCGGTGGGCCCTCCATGCTGCGCAGTGCGGCGAAGAACTACGTGAGCGTGACGGTGGTGACCGACCCAGCGGACTATCCACGCGTGATCGAGGAGATGAAGGAGCACGGTGGCAACACGACCATCGGCTTCCGCGAGCATCTGGCGGTGAAGGTTTTCCTGCGCACCTCGCAGTATGACGCGGCGATTTCGAACTACCTGGGCCAGTGTGGGCAGGGCTCGCGCTCGAATTTCAGCGTGAGCCTGCCGCTGGAGATGGACCTGCGCTATGGCGATAATCCGCACCAGAAGGCCGCGCTCTACGGGGACTTCAAGAGCTGCTTCACACAGCTCCAGGGCAAGGAATTGAGTTATACCAACATCCTCGACATCGAGGCCGCGGCGGACCTGATCCTGGACTTCGTGCGACCGACCATCGGTATCCTCAAGCACACGAACCCCTGCGGCGTGGGCCAGGATGACGAGGATCTGCGCGAGGCTTGGAAGAAGGCCTTCGAGACCGATCGCCAGGCTCCCTTCGGCGGGGTGATCGTGTGCAACCGCCCGCTCACGGAAGGCGTGGCGCGCATCATCTCGGAGATCTTCACGGACGTGATCATCGCGCCGGACTACGAGCCGGAAGCGCGTGCGGTGCTGCAGAAGAAGAAGAACCTGCGGATCATGAAGCTGAACGACGCCTATCTGGCGGCGAAGCGCACGCCGGTGATCCGCTCCTGCCCGGGTGGCCTGATGGTGATGGACCGCGACCACACGGCGCTGGGCCTGGACAATCTGGAAAGCAAGGTGGTGACCAAACGCCCGCCGACGGATCAGGAAATGCGCGCGATGCGCTTCGCCTGGCGCGTGGTGAAGCACGTGAAGTCGAACGCGATCGTGTATGCGAAGTCCGACCGCACGCTGGGTATCGGTGCCGGGCAGATGAGCCGGATCGATAGCTCACGGATCGCGGTGTGGAAGGCGCAGGAAGCGGGGCTGGAGCTGAAGGGTTCGGTGATCGCTTCGGATGCGATGTTCCCCTTCGCGGACGGCCTGCAAACGGCGATCGATGCCGGGGCCACGGCCTGCATCCAGCCGGGCGGCTCAATGCGGGATGAAGAAGTGATCGCCGCGGCAGATGCGGCTGGGATGGCGATGATCTTCACGGGCCACCGGCACTTCAGGCATTGAGGCCTGAAGAGCCCTCACTGTACCGGGGTCAGCGTCCCATCCTTATGCCTCCGGAAGATGCCGGAAGGTTCTGCGGGCTTGGCAGCGGTTGCTGCGCCCGCAGGACTGAAGTACTGGATCCGCGACGCGCTGGCGCTGATCTTGCCATTCTGCTCCTGCACGATGATCGCGGAGGGGAACAGAAGGTAACCGCCGTCACTCCACTCGCTCCAGCGATTCTCCTTTTTGATCCAGCTGCGCGAAGTCTCGCAAGCGAGCGCGGCCATGTAGCGCCGCGTGATGCCGTTCGCCCGGTCGGCAGGGCTAAGGGCGGATTTCGTGATGTGACGCACCACCAGCTTCTTCCATTCTACCTGGCAGCCATCAATCCCCGGTGATCGGTCGATTGCGCTGGCGCTGCCATCCGCCCGGAAACTGACGGCCCGGCTCAAGAGTTTGGACGATTCCTCGAGCACCAGCTTTTGCTCGGCGGCGGGAACCGGAGTTATGCCAGCAATCGCTTGCTCCATGCCTCGCTCCAGGAGTTTTGTGACTTCGTCGCCTGATTGGGCGGCGAGCGGCAAGGTGAGTAGGGCCAGGGCGATGAGGGCGCGCATGGCCGGATCACACGGTCGATTGGGCCCCGCTTCAAGGACATCCATGCCAAGTGCTTCCACGTGATCGCGTGATAGTGGGCGGAGTAGCGAATGTTAGCATGAAGACGTGGTTTTTCTCGCTGCAACCCTGATCCTGGGCCTTATGGTCGCGACCAGCTTGGTCGGCGTCCTGGCGGGATTGCGGCCGGTTCGGTCCAAGGGAGCGGCGGGAGAGAGGCTGGCGGCGAAGCGTCTGGAGGATCTCAATCCGGAGATCTTCCGCACCTTCCATGATCTCTATCTTCCGCGGCCCGATGACGCCGATGGCATTACCCAGGTCGATCACCTGGTGGTCTCGCGCTTCGGGATCTTCGTGATCGAGACGAAGAACTACGATGGCTGGATCTTCGGCGGGGCGCGGCAGAAGCTGTGGACGCAGTCGCTGTTCGGTCGCAACACGCAGTTCCAGAATCCGCTGCATCAGAACTACCTGCATGTGCAGGCGGCGAAAAGTTTCCTGGGCTTGGCGGAGCGGCAGTTCCACTCGCTGGTATTTTTCGTGGACGGCGACTTCCGCTCGGAGATGCCGGAGAATGTGATCTGCAGCGATCTCTGTGGCTGGATCGCAGGGCATCGCGCCACGCTTCTCAGCGACGATGTGGTCCGGGAGTCGATCCGGCGGCTGGAGGACTTGGAGCGCCATACCGACCGCAAGGCGGCCAAGGCGAAGCTTCTCCAACAATTGAAGCGTGGTAACCGGCAGGGGCCGCGGGTCACCGGCGAGCGGGACTTGCCGGGTGAGATTGCGGAGATCCTGCCACCACCGCTGCCGCCATCGCCATGGGGTGCTGGCAAGCCGGAGGCGGGAGCAGTCCCGCCGAGCGAGCCGTTCAGCCAAACCAAGGGGCGCCAGCTGATCGCCGGGACCCGGTCGGCTTGACCGGGAAGCTCAATCCGCTATCATTAGGGCGGATGAAGAAGGAGGACCGCACCGTAAGTTTCGAAGCTCTGCAGCGCCAAAAGCGCCGCGCACGGGCACGGGATGCACGGCGTCTGGCGGCTGGAGAGGTGACGCCGGAGGAATTGCAGGCGGAGAATTCGTTTATCCCGGAGGGCACGCCGATTGTCGTGGATTGGGCCGGTTATTTTCGCTCCAGGAGATCCAAGTGAGTTCTGCTGTTCCCCAGGCGACGGAGATCGAGGACTATGCCAGCGTATTGTCGGAGATGCCGACAATCGTTGCGGGTCAAGCCGTCAACATTTGGGCGAAGATCTACGAGGGACGGAGCAACGCGGGCTTGGATGCCTTTAGGCCGTTCACCAGCAAAGATCTGGATTTGGCGGGCGATAGTCAGTTGCTAGAGGCGATCCGTCGTCTTTCGGGAGGTAGGGTCTTGCATGCGGGACCCCGGTCGCCCGTGGTGGGAAGCGTTGAGCTGACGATCCGCTCTGAGATCCGTAAGGTCGAGGTCCTGCGCGATGTAAAAGGACTTTCGCAGCGGGATTTGGAGGATGTCGTCCCAGTTGTTTTGCCTTCATTGGGCATCGAGGTACGCGTCCTCTCACCAGCCAAGGTCTTGAAGGCAAAGCTCTGCAACTGCGCGGAGATCGATCAGGAGAACCGGAATGATGTGAAGCATGTCCGGATCATGATTTCGTGCGTGAGAGAAAGTCTCCGGGATATGCTTGCCAGCGCGGAGGCTGGGCAAATCTCGGAGCGGGATGCAGTGAATTCGTTTGAAGAGATACTGGAGCTTGTCCGGAGCACGATAGCTACCCGAGCAACGGCGAAGTGGGGTTTTGACCTTTCGGCTGTCTGGCCTCCTGAGCTTTTCGCCTCGGGTCTGAGCAAGATCGGGAACTTCGTGAAGTACCGGCTTTCCGGGCCCGCGCACTAACCCGGACTTTTTCCGTGCGCGCGGCAGCATGCGGCCTTATGGCACCGGCATGCTTCTGGGCGTCAATATCGACCACGTGGCCACCTTGCGGCAGGCGCGCTATGCGCTGCTGCCGGACTCGCCGAATGCGGAGCCTTCGCCGTTGCAGGCGGCGCTGGATGCGCAGGCGGGGGGAGGGGATTCGATCACGATCCATGTGCGGGCGGACCGCCGGCACATGCAGGACCGGGATGCCTTCGAGATCCGCAAGGCTTGCCCGCTGCCGCTGAACCTGGAGATGGGCGTGACCGCGGAGATGACCGCGCTGGCGCTGGCGCTGCGCCCGGAATTCGCCTGCCTGGTGCCGGAGACGCGGGAGGAAGTGACCACGGAGGGTGGTCTCGATGTCGCGGGACGCTTGGTCGAGGTGAAGGCCTGCGTGGCCCGCTTGCAGGGCGAAGGCATCCGCGTCTCGCTCTTCATCGATCCGGACCTCCATCAGATCGAAGCCGCCGCGGCGAGCGGCGCGGAGATGATCGAGCTGCACACCGGCTGCTTCGCGAATGCGACGGACGGCGAGTTGGAGAAGGAGATCGCCCGCCTCGTGGAAGGTGCGAAGACCGGTCACGCCGCGGGGATCCAAGTGAATGCGGGACACGGCATCAACTATCTCAATCTCCACCGCCTCTTCGTGGTGCCGCACTTGGCCGAGCTGAACATCGGTCACAGCATCGTCTCGCGCGCCATGCGTGCGGGCTTCACCACTGCCGTGGCCGAGATGAAGGCCCTGATGGCCGGCTACCCCTTGGGTTAGCCTTCTCCAGCTTGGCACTTGGCACTTCTGCCTTTTACTTGGAACTTTTCGCCATGCGCATCATCGGTATCGGCATCGACGTGGTGGAGGTGGAGCGCATCGGCTCCTCCATGGCGGAGTTCGGTGAGCGCTTCGCCACGCGGATCTTCACGGAGGCGGAGCGCGCTTACTGCGATGCCCAGCGCCGGCCGGAGATCCACTACGCTGCGCGCTTCGCGGCAAAGGAGGCGGTGGCCAAGGCTTTCGGCACGGGCATCGGCAAGGAGCTGGGCTGGCTGGACATGGAGATCGTGCGCAAGGAGAGCGGGGAGCCGGCGGTTCTTCTAACAGGCGCAGGCAAGGCCTTCGCGGAGGCGAATGGCATCGGCGAGGTGAAGATCAGCCTGAGCCATGCCCATCACTACGCCGCGGCGAATGCCGTGGCGCTGGGTATGTGAGCGGGTGAAAGGGCGAGCTAAAGCGGGTGTGCCGCAAAAGAAAAGCCGCCGCCCCGGAGAAACCAGGACGGCGGGATGATTCTTGACTCCATCAGCCTGACCGCCCGGAGGTCGGTCCCTGCCTTGGCTTGCCTTACTTCGCCTCGTTGCGGAGCTCCACCTTGATGGCGTTCTTCTCGCCGAGGTACTTTTTCGCCATCTCGCTCAGTTCCTTCGCGGTGATGGAGGCGATGTCCTTGTCGCGGCCGCGGGCGAACTCGAGCACATCGGGATTCTCCTGGCTCTTCGAGAGCACGTTGCCGATCCAGAAGGCATTGTCGCGCTTGCTCTTCTCGATCTGCGCGAGGAGCGGCTGGCGGGCACGGTCGAGCTCATCGTCGCTCGCGCCCTGCGCGGCCAGCTCGGCGCCGAGACGCGCGGCGGTATCCGCCAGCATCTTGACGTCATCCGGCTTGCCGACGGCTTGGGACATCAGGTAGCCGAAGTTTTCGAGGCCGTCGGAACCATCGGGATGGGCACTCGGGCTGTAGGATGCGCCGAGCTTCTCGCGGATCTCCTTGCGCAGGCGGTCACCGAGGATCTCGCCCAGCAGGTTGAGACGGCGGACGAACTTGGTGTTGTTGCGCAGGCCCTCGGTCTTCCAGATGACATGGGCGGTGCCCTGCGGGATCTTGCTGTCGTAGGTGAAGGTCTTCTCGGCCGGAGCCTTCGGGAAGTTCACCTTGCGGGGGGCTGGCAGCGCCGGCTTCTCGGTCTCGCGCGGGGCGAGCGCACCGAAGGTCTTCAGCACCAGCGGCAGCATCGTGCTCTCATCGAAGTCGCCCACGATGCTGAGTTCCAGGTAGCCCTTGGTGAGCGCGGGAGTGAGCCACTTGCGGGCGTCTTCCAGCGTGTAGGAGCCCATCTTGGCTTCATCCGGCAGGGTCCAGCGGAAGTCGCTGCCGTGCAGCCAGCTCTCCAGCTCGGCCTGTGCTCCGCCCACGGTGTGGTGGATCTGTTGATAAAGCTGCGGGATGACCTTGCGGAACTGGGTCAGCGCTTCCTCCCGGAAGCCGGGGTCCGTCATGCTGGCGCACATGAGCTGGAGCTGGAGTTCCAGGTCCTCCGGCGTGGTGCGGCCGCTTATGACGAAGGCGTCGTCCGCGATGCCGAAGTTCACGTCCACATTCTTGCCGGCGGTGATCTGCTGCAGATCATCCACCGAGTGTTTGCCCAGGCCCCCGGCCTGGAAGACGCTGCTGGCGAAGAAGTCGAAGCCCGGCGTGTCCTTCGGCTGCGTGAGCTTGCCGGAGCCGATGCGGGCCATGATGCGGATGCCGCCCTTCTCGAAGTCCGTGCGCTTGAAGTTCAGGCGCACGCCGTTCGAAAGCATGCACTGGCTGAGTACCAGGTCGGCGATGTCCTTGCGGGTCTTCAACGTGCCCGCCGCGCCGAACTCCGTGTAGCCGAAGGCAGCGGCCTTCTTCTGCTCGGGAGCCTGCAGCTCCTTGCCACGGGATTCCTCGTAGAGCTTGGTCAGGGTGGCCAGGGCATTCTCCGGCTCGGTCTTGGTGGTCAGCACCAGGTGGAAGCCGCGGTCCGCCCAGAATTCGCGGAAGGCCTGCTGGCAGGCTTCCGGCGTGGCGGCATCCAGCCCGCCGCTGATGATCTCAAGGTCCGTTTCCGGGGTGGAGAGCACGCTGCCCTCGTTGACCGAGCGGGCGATGCTGGTGGCGAGCGAGTCGGACTTGCGCGTCGGCGCGGTCTTCACGGCTTGCTGATAGGCATTCAGGACATTGGCCTTGGCCTCCGCGATCTCAGAGTCGGTGAAGCCGAATTCCAGCACGCGGCGGTATTCCTGCTCCATCACCGGCAGCGCTTCCTGCCACTTGTCGTTCGCCACCTCCACTTCGAAGGAGCCGAGCTCGGCGGTATTGAAGAGTTCCTCGCGGCTCGCGCTGCCACCGGCGATGGGGGAACCGTCCATCTTCGCGATGCGCTCGAAGCGGCGGGCGATCGCGGCGTGGGCCAGCTCCAGCGGCAGCTTGGAAAGGCGGCGCGTGCGGGTATCCGCCACCGGGGCGAAGGGACGCACGGAGACCAGGCCCAGGCTGGTCGAAGGCACTTCCTTGTCGCTGAAGACGGCAGGCTTCATGCCTTCGACCGTGGTGACCTTGCCCAGGTCCGGGTTCTTCCCGGGGTTCTCCGGGTTCACCATGCTGCCGAAGGCTTCCTTGATCCGGGCTTCCATCGTGGCGGGCTCGATATTGCCCACGACGATGAAGGTCATGCGCTGCGGCGTGTAGAAGCGGTTGTAGTAGTCCGTGAAGCGTTCGCGGGGGGCGGTCTTGATCACTTCTTCCTCACCGATGGGGAAGCGCTTCGGCACCAGGGAGTCCGGCAGCAGTTCCTTGAATTGCTTGAGCATGAGCCGCAGGCCCACGCTGTCGCGGGTGGTCTTCTCGGAGAGGATCACGCCGCGCTCGTTGTCGATTTCCTTGAGGTCGAGCTTCGCGCCATCGCCGAAGTCGCGCATCACGGTGAAGCCCAGGTCCAGGAGATCCTGCGAGAGGCCCGGCAGGTCGAGCATGTACACCGTCTCATCGAAGGAGGTGAAGGCATTCACGTGGGCACCGAAGCCGATGCCGAGGTGCTGCATCTTCGGGATCAGGTCCTCCGGGGTGAAGTGCTTGGTGCCATTGAAGACCATGTGCTCCAGGAAGTGGGCCAGGCCCTGCTGGTCATCCGCCTCCATCAGCGAGCCGGTGGCGATGTGCAGGCGCAGGGAGACGCGGCCCGGCGGCTCGGCATTCGGGTAGATCAGGTAGCGCATGCCATTCGGCAGCTTGCCGAAGACCACCTTCGGGTCGGCCTTGATGTCGCTTTGGTCCTGCGGCCAGGGGCGGACGCCTTCCGGAGACACGGCGGCGGGGACCTCGGCAGGAGTGGCAGCCGGGGCTGCCTCATCCTTCACCGGCAGGGGAGCGGCCGGCGCGGCGGCCTTCTCCGCCGGGGTGGTCTCCCCGGACTTTCCGTCCGCGGGAGCCGACGCCTGTGGCGGCGTGACCGTGACGGTGGATGGGGGTGCCGGCTGGCTGATTAGGAAGAAGGCTGCCACCGCGGCGAGTAGCAGGCTTAAAACAACGGGTGCGGGATTGCGCATGGCGCAAAGCTGTCTTGACGGACCGGTATTTGGCAACGGGGAAAGCGCTGGCGGGGGGCGAGAAATTTTCCAAGAATCGGGGTTGCAAATTCTGGCCGGGCATGATGGTTTTCGCGCCCCGCCGAACCGGTGGGAACAACAGCAACAGGAAACGCGCGCGTGGCGGAATTGGTAGACGCGCTAGATTCAGGTTCTAGTGGGGGCAACCCCGTGGAGGTTCGAGTCCTCTCGCGCGTATTCTGTTGAAAGTAAAAGGCTTGCCCGAAAGGGTGAGCCTCTCTTTTTGCCCGGGTTGAAAGCGTTGCTGCCTTTTCTCTGCCTTTATTTTCCGAAGAGCTTCTAGTTTGGTGGCAGCTTTTTTGGGGAGGGCACCTTTACGGACGATCTGGCGTCGGGATTGGCCGATTAGTCGAGCCTCCATCAGATCACTCCACTCTTGATTCTTGGGTGGTGTTAGTGGTGCAACGTGGATCAAATACTGAGGACATCTGCGCCGGCCAACAGGTCGGGTTAGCCTCAGAGGCAGCTCAAATTTCATCAGCCAAATGAGAGACAAGATCCCCTCACCGTCTTCGTTGGATGTTGAGATTCGAAATTTGATCAGCCTACTGGGGGAAATTTCCTCGCAAGACTTGGTTGGTCGGACGAAGCAGCGCGCTTGTGATTGGTCTGATATTCGGGAGCACGACGCTTTTGTTCAGATTCTTAAGGACGACACAAAGGAGTTGCCTCCAGATTCAATAAAGCTCTCAGCCGCCGTGACCAGAAGGCTAAACGTTCTTCTGACGCTTTGCAAAATGGGGGATCAGCAGGCAGTGATTGAACTTTACAATGCAGGGGTTTGGATCACGAGACAGTTGCAGTTGTTAGTTCTTCCGCCTCCTGGAGGCGAGTTTCAGAATCCAGAAGATCTCGGATCTGAAGAGGTCAGGGGTGATTGGAATGAGGTATTTGCTGGGTGCGTATTTCGCCTCAGCAGTTGTGGGTTGAGCGATCTAAAAAAGTATGAGAAAAGTCTTGGGAAACAGGCAGCTCATTACTTGCGTGTTGCTTCCGAGGATCTGGCTCAAGATCCGTCCTTAGATACTTCGGGGGAGGAACATGCCATTTTTATATTGAAGGCCAGAGGCGAGGAGTGTGAGTCCCCTCGCTTGGTCGCTGAATCAATCGTCCAAATGCTGATTGCGATCCGGTGCACCGCGGAGGCCCGTCGGAATCTTCTTGAGGTATCTAGGAGCACTTTGCGATGGCCCCTGCTTGTTGACGCCTTCAGCGAACGGCGAGAGAAGCGAATTCAACACAAGCTAGGTCCGCTTGAACTCGGCGAGGCCACGCCAGTGCGCCTCCATCCATTGACAACCGCAAAAAAGCCACGGGGTCTTTCAAAAGACGACCGGGCTGGTTTCGCTTTCGAGGTATTCATTCGACTTGAGAACGAACGGCGCACTGAACAGAGCCATTCGGGCTGCGAAGAGAAATCCAGAGAAGTAAAGAAGTGGATCTTGCTGGCGCGCAAGCTACCCGACTTGTCTGCTGATTCGTTAATCCACTGGGTGGAGGCCGGCATGCAACTGCTGAGCGCGCTTTCGAACGACGACGTTGAGGATTATCCTTGGCCAGAATTCGTTAAGAGCAGGTTGAACGCCAATCGCAAAGCTTGGGGTGCTGGGAGGGAGAAGTTGAAGGAAGGTCTTATACTGCTTCTTAAGCAAACTGGTCCTAGCGAAGCGTCGCCTTCCAAGCGGCGTTCCATGCAGGTGATCAGCAACAAGGCTTGGGTCGAGTTTGAAAGTGCTTTGCGACAGGGCAAATACTCTCCGGCGGGGGCTCGTGGGACGATTTCAGACCGTCAATTTGTCGAAGCCGTAGTTCACCTGGTAAGAACGGGGGGGGCATGGCGCGGCTTGCCGCAGTCATTCGGTTCGTGGAGCGCCATTTACACACGGTTCGCTAGATGGGAGAAGCGCTCTGTTTGGAAGAAGCTCTGGTTGAACTTGAACGCGCAACATCTCTTTCTCGCTCGAGCTGTGCTGGTCGAGGCATTCGAGATGGGAGCGCGCTTTCATGATTCAAGCGGTTTGCGCACACCCGCGAATCGCCTTTCTGCGGCGCTTGGACTTTCGCCGCTATGAGGAGGAGACAGCCCAAGAAGAAGGGGGCAGTCGCCGAATGAACGATTGTGGGTTTAAAAAATTCGGCAACCGAATCCATCGAATTCGTTTACGCTTGGTGTAAACGAATTGCGGAGGTTTACGTGGGAACCATCGTGGCATCTTCGACGATGCGGAAGTCATCAAGTGGGGCCAAAGTATCTGAAAGGCAGCGTGTTGTGGGCGTTCAGGAGGCAGTGGTTGCGTCTTGGGGCTCTGTTCACGCGCGTTACCCCAAGGAAAATCCGCTAGCGAATAAGTAGGAGGCCAATTTCTATCATGTGTGTTCCGTCGGGGTAATGTCTTGCCTCGTGAAGCGCGCTACCAATGCCCCACCTTGCGAACCGGAAACCCGGTACGTGGACGCGCGCTACCTCGGCAAGAAGTACGGTGTCTCGGGCCGCCACATATTGATGCTGGCAGCTTCGAAGCACATCCCTTCATTCCGTGTCGGACGTAAGTGCGTCCGCTTTGACGAGGAAGCTGTGGCGGCGGTACTGGAGCGGGTTTCTCAATGAAGGATAACATGCAAACACGCATTCAACATGACGGGCCTCCCCACGTGGCGATGTCCGAAATCGATCGCGATTCGAATGAGTCGCGGATCCAACACGAAAATGCCCTGCCGGCCGTTGACGCGGCCGGGCAGGGACAAGGTGCGCTAGTGTCTAGCCAGAGCACCAATACGATGCCTCCGGCGGAAGCGGGGGGCAAGACGGAATCCGGGCTTGAAGGCCTGGCGGTCCCTCCGCCGCCCGCGGAAGTGTCGCCCGTGGCCGACGACCAGGACTTGGCCAGCTTGGCCCTGCCTCAGGAGTTCCACAAGATGGCTGAAGTGGACGGCGTGGTAGTAAGCGTGAAGCTTGCAAAACCGATGGGCCAGACCTGGTTTTCCGCCTACGCGGGGCATCTGGAGGCTCGCTACTTCCATGTGCTCCACGACAAGGCGCAAAACGAATTCTACGTCGTCCATCCCTCCTTGGTGACGGCGTTGGGTGCGGACGTCTCCATTCGTCTGTTGGTGCCGTTCATCACCAAGAGCGGGAGCTACGGCGTTTGGCCGATTGCCATGCCAGATCGAGACGGCTTGGAAACGGAATGGAGCAAATCGGCTCGCTCGATCGTGATGAAGTATGGCGATAAGTGGATTCGCCTGAAGGCGGACCGGGTTGCCGGGTCTTATCAAGCCGTCGTTCCGCTGTCGGATTCGTGGGATCCCCCGGTCTGGGACAAGGATCCCCACGAAGTCCTCAAAAAGGCCGTTACCGGTAGCCTGATCACCAGCCTCACACACGAGGTTGTCAAACGCCTGCTCGGAACTGAGTGATGAAAACGATGCGGATTCGCGAGGCATTCGCTCTCGATTTCGAGTTCCATGCGCCCGATGGCCATCGTCCCCGGGTCATCTGCATGGTGGCCCGGGAGCTCGGAGGGTCAGGGCGGGTCATCCGACTCGACGGTGACGAACTCTACCGCCGCCGGGAAGCTCCGTTCAACACGGGGCCGGATTCGCTGGTTGTCGCATACTACGCAACGGCCGAGCTGGGATGCTTCCTGGAGTTGGGGTGGGCCCTTCCTGTCAATGTCGTCGACCTCTATGTCGAATTCCGCAATGCCACCAATGGTCGCAGCCGCCCCCACGGCTGCGGCCTTCTTGGGGCGCTTGCCTGGTATGGCCTTCCGCCCGTGGACTCCTTTGAAAAGGAGGCGATGCGCACATTGGCGATGCGGGGAGGCCCCTTCACGCCAACTGAAATGAGCGCCCTCATTGACTACTGTGAGAGCGACGTGGATGCAGTAGCTGCTCTCTGGAAGGCAATGGAGCCGCAGATCGACAACCACTCGCTTCTCCGGGGGCGATATCTTAAAGCCGCTGCCCACATGGAGCGGACCGGAATCCCGATCGATTCCCCTATGCTCGCCAAGCTGAACGATCGCTGGAGCCTGCTTCAGGACCGCTTCCGCAAGGAGGCCGATCCGGCTGGCGAGATCTGGATCGACGGGCACTTCAGCCAACAGGCCTTCAGCCTTTGGCTCCAGAAGTTTGGCATCGTCTGGCCGCGCTTGGATACCGGGCAATTGAGCCTCTCCAATCGCACATTCTCGGACATGGCGAAGATTCATCCCGTTCTGCAGCCCCTCCACCAGATCCGCCAGACCCTGTCGTGCCTCAAGGCGCTCGGCATCGTTGTTGGCCCGGATGGACGAAATCGGACTCTGCTGTCTCCCTTCGGTAGCTTGTCGGGGCGCAATCAGCCTTCGACCACTCGCTTCGCGTTCGGTCCCGCTTCATGGTTGCGCCGGCTCATCCGGCCGGAGGAGGGGATGGCACTTGCCTACATGGATTGGTGCCAGCAGGAATTCGGAATCTCGGGTTGCCTTTCAGGAGATATGGCGATGCAGGATGCCTACCTGTCCAGTGATCCGTACCTCGCGTTTGCCATGCGGGCTGGAGCCGCCCCCCCGAACGCAACCAAGAAAAGTCACGAAGCGATTCGCGACGCCTTCAAAACCGTGGTCCTAGGCGTGGGGTACGGCATGTCGGCGTTCGGACTGTCCGCCAAGTTGGGAGTTCACCTCGCGGAAGCTGAGGCAATGCTTGAGATGCATCGGCGCTGCTACTCGACGTTCTGGAAGTGGAGCCAAGGGGCAAGTGACTACGCGCAGCTATCCGGGGCGATTCACACCCGATTCGGCTGGCGGCTCCACCTTACGCCGAACACAAAGGATCGCACCATCCGCAATTTCCCCGCCCAAGGCAACGGAGCTGAAATGATGCGCTTGGCCGCCATCGACGCCGTCGAGGCAGGGATTCGCGTCTGCGCACCAGTCCACGACGCGTTCCTGATCGAATCGACCATTGAAAACATTGAGCATGATGTCGCCCGGATGCGCGCTTGCATGGCCCGGGCTAGCGCGAATGTGCTCGGCGGCTTTCGGCTGCAGTCAGATGCGGAGATCATCCGGTTTCCAAGCCGTTTCGGTGAAGACAAGCATAGCCGGCTCTGGAACGTCGCGATGGAAGTAGTGAACCAATAGACCCCTTCCTTGGAGGGCACTTCCCCCCTGCCCGCCAGGGCACCCCCGTCCAGTCTATTAAATATATGTACTCCATCCATTCTTTGGCCGTCGATCCTGGTGAAGCTCCCCTTGTCCCCCGCAGTTCTGTGCGTCCGAGTGATGGCCGGCCTGCTGCTTACCTTCGCGGGCCGATTCCCTGGAAATGGTTGAGCACCGCCATAGGTGGTGGTGGTGCGGCGATCTCGACCGGCTTGGCCCTTTGGCACCTCCGCGCCCTCAATTTGGCCACCGACTTCGCGGCCAGCCACCGGTCGCTGATGAAGCTGACCGGTCTCAGCGAGAAGCGTGTCCGTTCGGGTCTCAGGGTCCTGACTTCATTGGGCCTTATCGAGGTGTTGCCGCAGATTGGACGCAACTCGATCTATCGCCTCATCAGCTAGCGCCGGTGAGCCATAGGCTCCGGCTAGCCTTGGATCTCCGGGGCACTGCCAAAGGAGGATAGCAGTGGATAGCTCGGCCGCCGGAGAACCCTTACGAACGCTCTCCCATCCGCTTTGGTGGCTCGTTCGGCTTCGCAATCTTCGACATCATCTCGAAAAGCTCTATGAAGCTCATGCGACAGGGCAGCGGCGTCTTGCTTGAACACTGCGCCAACGATGTGATTCCAGGGAGGAGCCTCTCAACAGGGCTAGCTCCTTTGGACGGTTCTGAATGCTGGCTGATCAGGTGGGTCACCTCACAAAACAGCATCCGGAATCCGGGCTGATCGCTCCCGTCAAATTTGCTGCGGAATACGTTTGTCAGTCGTACTGCAAGTTCATCGCAGAGGCGGGCAAGCTGGACCGTGTTCAGCTCGGTTCTCCATCGTTGGAGGGTGCTCAGGGTGAACTCCTTGCCCTCGACCGTCTTCGGTTTAGACAGCTTGCCAGCCAGCAGGGGAGTAGTGTCGACCCCGGTTGCTGCGGTGATTAGCACTGCGAGATGCGAGGAGAGCTTCAGTGAGCCGGCCTCGATCCGCTTAATGGTGATCGCAGCCTTCTCCCGGCCAATGATCCGGGCGAACCCTTCCTGTGTGCCGGCCTCTTTGCCGTCAGCTTCGGCGAGCACACTTCGGATCGTGTGGAATGGATGGTAGCGGGATGGGGGGCGTGCCATTAAGACAGATGGTATCCATAATAGAGCTTGCCGTCAAGCTGGCCATATTGAAGGATACTGCTTGTCAAAATAAAATGAACATTTCGACTGACTACACCGGCGACGTTCCGGTTCTGGATCCCTCTCCTATAGTTTCCCCCGCCGGTTTCCACCGTTCCCGGCATAGGCTTGATCTGACGCTTTCGCGTCTCTTCAAGCTCCATGCCGATGAGAAAGTCCTGTTCATCACCGCCACCTTCCCTCAGCAGCTCACTCGTGAAGATGCTATGCATCGCTTCGAGAAACTGCTCCGGAAGTTCCGCGGTATCTCCGAGGAGTACCTGTGGGTGTTCGAGAGAGGATCGGGAGGAAAGGTTCATTTCCATCTCCTCCTCCCTGTCCCGTTCAATACCCGGGAGGGAGTGGATCTCGAACGTTATTCCAGGATCAAAAAGGACTCTTTGTCAGCCAAGCGAAAGCTTGTAAACAAAGCTACCCGGGATCTGTGGAATAAGGTCGATGCTTGGTGCGAACAGTTTGGAATCGGAAGGACAGAGGTTGCCCCGATCTATAAGAATGGACTGGCTGTCTCCCGATACCTCGTCAAATCGGTCACCCACAACCTAATGTTCCGAAAAGGAACAGGTGGTTTGAAGGACCGGGGTGACAAGGGCTCGCGCTGGTGGAGTTGCTCCCGCGGTCTCAAGGCGGTCCATGGGTCCTTCAGCTTCGTCCACTCCAAGTTCCGCGAAGCGGTGAAGGAGTATGCGAAGGAATGGGACTGCAAGGACCTGGACGAATTGAAAAGATCCAAAGGCCGTCACTGGGCGGCCCGGGTGATGCTCTGGATGGAAGCCCAGAACGCCTGCCGCGGTAGCGGTCAGGTTTGCTCGCTTCGCCGCTGGACTTCCAGGCCTAGGATGGCCGTGGAGACGTCGGCAAGGAATTCCTTCACTGGGAGCCCAGCTCCAGGGGAAGTCCGTCTGGAGGCCCATGCAGCCTGAGTAAGGGCGAAGTGGAAAAGCACGCCGCCAGGCGTGCGCGGTGCCGTTGGTGGCGCACCAGTCTCGACTCCTAAGGGGCGATCAACAGGGGGCGCTGGAGCGAAGCGGAAGCGACCCGTTTATCGTCTCGTGGAGCCCGTAGGGACCGCGTAGCGGGTCGAGAATGAGAGGGCAGAACCAGGCAACGCCTGCCGGGAGAACTCTCAGGTTGCTTTTGCGTCGATCTGTATTCTGTTTCGCGCGGAACTCGCGGTAGCTTCGCATGCCCGTAACTGCCCCGGGAACGAACAGCACAGCGAGCGAATGAGAAATTTCACGCCGGACAATGTCCACGAGAGAACGGGCTACGAGGGCGAGGGCAAGCGATCCACATCGAGTGTTGTCGCGTCCCTGATGGACGACTTCCTCCGGATTCCTGGGACCAACATCCGTTTTGGTTTGGACCCTATCCTGGTTCTTGTTCCGGGGCTGGGCGATACGGTTGCCTCCCTCATCGGCTTGGCAATCATCGGAGAAGCCAGCCGCCGCGGCGTGTCGCGGATGGCGCTGGTCACGATGGCTCTGAATATCCTAGCCAATGCTGCCGTCGGCGCGATTCCCGTGGTCGGCGATCTCTTTTCCGTCTGGTTCAAATCCAATCGGCGGAATCACGACTTACTTCAAAAGGCTCTCTCCACTGAGATGTCGGCGGCCGAGCGCGAAAGGGCGGTTCGTCATGCAAGCCGCTTTGCCATTCTCCTGATTGCCGGGGTGATTCTGGGAGTCGTCGCCATCATCGCTGGCTCCCTCGCGCTTCTAAAAATTGTCTTCGAGTGGATGTCCGCTTGAGGCCAACGACGCATTCGCTGGCGCGGCCGGCCAAGGTCAGCGTTTTCGAGTGCGAAATACTGGACCCGCAGGCAAGGCTTTCGAACGGCACTTCGCTCGACAGCGAGGAGAGCAGCTAAACGGCGTTCCCGTTCGAGAGGTCTTTTTGCCACGAGCGACAGGAAGGTATCAACTCATGCCTCCTGAAGTGTTCCCGCAGGCTCAAAAGGGACGGTCCGTTTGGCGGCAAGTGTAGACCTCTGAAATCCTGAATAATCCAGGTCCTGCTCAAGTATCCACCGGTGATGAGATTTGCCGCCGTTCCGCTTCTGCTTCTAACCGCCGCGAAATTGAGCGGGGCCGGAATTACCACGAGCCCGATCGCCAAAGAAGATCTCGACGCCGCCGCGTTCGCTGAATGGAGCAACGGCAAGGAGACCCCTGTTGATTCAACCGGCGGGCAACAGAAAATTCTCTGGACCGGTTTCACCGCATCCGATTGGGGCGGGTTATCTTTCGGGGAGAACAAGGTGCCCGGCATCCGCCACCTGCGTCTTGCTTGGAAAACTGCCGTCCCAACCGGTACCATCCTCGTCCGCGGTGGCGGCACCCTTGGCGTCCTGAAGCCGGATGCGATCTATCCGGGCAATCTGGCGGACGATTCCCAATGGCAGCCCGCTCAGCGCATTTCCGGAGATCAAATCATCACCTCGGAAGTTGGCTACGAAGAATATGCTGCCTGGGTGCTCCCTCCCGGCACCACCGCCCGGGCCCTCCGATTCACCCATAACGCTGCCTCGGGCGACCCCAAATACGAGGGCCGGCTCGGCGGAGCGCTGGTCCTGGCGGACCGTTTCGCCAACATCGCCCCCCAAGCCATCGCTTCGGCCAGCGCCATGGATGAGAAGGCCGAACTCATCAATAACAGCCTCAACGACAAAACGTGGGAGACTTGGCGCAACGGCGAGGGCGGAGCTGCCCAGATGATCTCCGTGGAGCACCCCGAATGGCTCCAGCTCACTTGGCCGGAGAAAGTCCCGCTCGCCGCCATCGCTACCTGCTGGACGGGCTTCGGGGCAGCTGATCTGCAAATCTACACCGGGCCGGAAAGCCGGCATCCGCGCGAGGCCGTGGACTCCGATTGGAAGACTCTCATCGCTCGTGATGATCTCCGCAGCAGCTACCCCCGGGAGTTGGCCCCGGAATGGTTCCTTCCTGCCGAGACGAAGACCCGTGCCATCCGCATCCGCATCACCGCACCGCTCAAGGAAGGCCACGATCATCTCCGCAATCCGATCAAAGACGGACGCGGCGTCTGGGTCGGAGAAATCCTCGCCCTCCGGTCCCTCGGGAACGCGCCGCTTTCCGATGCCCTTCCACCAGCGGAAAAGACCTTCCACCCGCCGATCGCAGTTAGGTTCACTCTGCCGGAGCCGGGCCGCGTCACCTTGGTCATCGACGACCCCTCCGGCCAACGCGTTCGCAACCTCATTGCGGACACGCCTTTTCCAGCCGGGGAAAACACCGCGTGGTGGGATGGCACCGACGACCTCGGGCGCGACCCGGAATCGGCCCGCCACGGCATCTACCACATCCCGCAGCAATTCGTGGCACCCGGTCCCTACCGCGTCCGTGGCCTCTGGAAAAAGGACATCGATCTAAGCTACGAGTTCTCCGTCTACAATTCCGGCAAGCCGCCTTGGTCCACCGCTGATAACACCGGGGGCTGGATGACCAACCACACTCCGCCTGCCAGCGCCACCTTCGTCCCCGCGGAGAAGTCCCCGGATGGCAAGCCGCGGCTCTATCTGGGAGCCTATGTCGCCGAAGGCGGCCATGGCTTGCAATGGGTAAAGCCGGACGGCACGAAAATCGGGGGTCAGGGCTGGATCGGCGGCAATTGGACCGGTGCGCCGACTCTCGCCACCGATAACGGGAAAAACGCCATCGCGGACGACATCTGCTATGCCGCCAGCGTTTGGGAAGGCGAGTTGCGCATCTCGGCCAAGACGCTGAAGGAAGACCGCACCGTCATAAAAGAACTGCTCGGTGAGGACAAGTTCGAGCACGGTCAGAACCGCCACGAAGGCATTCCTGTTCTCAAGGGATTCGATGGCGGTGAGCGCCGCTTCGTCCTCGCCGGCATTGCCGCGCATGATGGCATCATCGCCGCCTCCCTCGTCCGTCAGAACGAGATCGTTTTCGTCGATGGCAAGGGAGGGAAAATCCTCTCGCGCGCAGCTTCCGAAAACCCGCGTGGCGTCGCCTTTGATTCATCCGGCAAACTCCTGGTGCTTTCAGGAAATTCCCTGACACGCCATACCGTCGCCGGCCTTCCAGGACACCCCGGTCTCTCCCAAACCGAGACCCTCGTCTCCGGCCTTGAGGATCCCCACGGCATCGCCCTTGATTCGGGTGGAAATATTTACGTCTCGGATCGCGGCCGGTTCCATCAGGTGAAGATTTTCTCCCCGGAAGGAAAACCTGTCGCCGCCATCGGCAAGCCCGGCCCGCCCGCCGCCGGCCTCTACGATGAACTCCATCTCAACAACCCCGGTGGCCTCGCGATCGACAATAATCGAAATATCTGGGTGATGGAAAACGATTACCAGCCGAAGCGCGTGAGCGTCTGGGGCCAGGGCGGCGATCTCCTCAAGGCCTTCTACGGCCCCACCGAATACGGCGGCGGCGGCACTCTCGATCCGTTCGACAAGAACCGCTTTTACTACCGCGGCATGGAGTTCGCACTCGATTGGGACAAAGGCACCGATCGCCTCGTTCGCGTGCTCTACCGCCCGGATTCCACCAGCGGGGAATCCCACACCAACGGATTCCCCGAGCAGCCGATCCATGGCAAGGATGGCCAGCGGCTTTTCACCAACTCCTACAACTCCAGCCCTACCAATGGAGCCCCGGTCGCCACTCTTTGGATCGAAGAGAACGGCACCGCCCGTCCTTGCAATGCCGCCGGCCGGGCCCGCGACTGGCCCGCCTTACTGACTCCTGAATTCGCCACGCTCTGGCCGGAGGGCACCAAGCCCGATGATGAGCGAAGCCAAGCCGCCTTCATCTGGAACGATCTCAACGGCGATGGGGAACCGTCTCCCGATGAGGTCTCAATGCAAAAAGGGAACGTCGGTGGAGTCATCTTCCAACCGGATCTCAGCATCACTTTCTCCCGTCTCGACAATGCCTCGGTCCGGTTCCCGGCGACAAAAATCACCGCCTCCAAAACCCCTGTCTACGCGCTGGATTCCGTAGAGCGAATCTTCACCGGAGCCCAGTCACCCCGCTCTTCCGGCGGCGACCAGCTCATCACCACGCCGGAAGGCCTCTCGGTCTCCACCGTTTCCCCTGAACCCTTCGCCCCGGAATCCATTGGCGGCGGCAAGGATGGTAAAGCCACCTGGTCTTACCCGAATCTCTGGCCCGGTCTCCACGCCTCCCACGAATGCCCGGTGGCTTCCGAGCCGGGCATGGTTCTCGGTACCACCCGTTTGCTTGGCCACTTCTTCAGTCCTGCCTCCGGTGAGGCCGGCCCGCTTTTCGCGGTGAATGGCAACATGGGCAACGTCTATGTCTTCACCGCCGACGGGCTTTTCGTCACGGAGCTTTTCCACGATGTCCGCACTGGGAAATCCTGGTCCATGCCAAGCGCCGAGCGCGGGGCGAACCTCAACGACCTCTCGCTCCATGATGAGAATTTCTGGCCCTCCGTCACCACCACCTCTGACGGGAAAATCTATCTCGTCGATGGAGCACGCACCTCGCTCGTCCGGGTCGATGGCCTTGATACAGTCCGCCGGATCGCTCCTTTCGATCTGAAAGTGACCGCCCCGGATTTGGAAAAATCCAGCGCCTGGCTCCTCGCCCGCGAGGCGGCCCGGCGCGCGGAACAAGGCACTGAAACCCTCGACGTTCACATCTCCGAAGGGAAACCCGATTGGAAGAATGTCCCTTGGGCCTCCATCGACAAACGCGGGGTCAAAGCCAACTTCAACAGCAACTCCAAACCCTACGATGTCACTGCCGCCCTCTTCCTGGGGCCGGAGCGTCTTCACGCCGCCTTCCGCACCGGCGACCGGGAACTGCTGAAAAACTCCACCGGGACGCTCGGCGCACCGTTCAAAGACGGCGGCTGTCTTGACCTCATGCTGGCCACCAATCCAAAGGCCGATCCCGGCCGCAAGGGTCCTGCGAATGGTGACCTCCGCCTCCTGGTCACACTCAAACCGGATGGCAAACCTCTCGCTTTGCTCTATCGCCCTGTTGTTCCCGGCACCAAGGAGCCGGTGAAGTTTTCCTCCCCCTGGCGCAGCATTTCCATCGACCGCGTTGACGACGTCTCTGCACAACTCGAATTTTCCGCTGATGGACAAGGCGGCTACGAGTTTAGCATCCCCAGGGAGACCCTGGGCATGAAACACCTGGAGGCCGGCAGCACCCTCGCCGGGGACCTGGGTATCCTCCGCGGCAACGGCTTCCAAACCACCCAGCGCATCTACTGGAGCAACAAATCCACCGCGATCACCAGTGACGTTCCCTCCGAAGCGATGCTCACGCCCAATCTCTGGGGGAAGTTCCGTCTCGTCCGCCCCTGACTCTCGCGCCGAAGGCATCAGGGTGCTCCTTTCGATTGTCGATGCAGACCAGCGTTTCCCACGAATGAATGCTTGCCGTTTCCTGTCTCTACGGTGGCTCGTCGCTGTCGTCTTGATCTCCGCTCCTGTGCGCGCTGAAGATGCCATGCTAAGCGCGGACTTCTCCGTGCATACCGGGGCCATCCGCCCGCTGCATGGCATCAACAAGGGTCCGCTGGCACCGGGGGGCCTCATCGATCTGATCAAAGAGCAGAAGGAGCTGGGGATTCCTTTCACCCGGCTCCATGACTGCGGCTGGCCGAATCCATATGTCGTCGATCACCACGTAGTTTTTCCAAACCCGGAAGCCGATCCGGCACTGCCGGAAAGCTACGATTTCCGCCTGACGGATGAATACATCGCCACAGTGCGCAACACCGGTGCGGAACCGATCTACCGGTTGGGCGAGAGCATCGAGCACACCAGCGTCAGGCGGTATACCCACCCCCCCGCGGATATGGAGAAATGGGCCGCGGTCTGCATCGGCATTATCCGCCACTACAACGAGGGGTGGGCCAATGGCTTTCATCACAAGATCCGCTACTGGGAAATTTGGAACGAACCCGAGAATCGCCCGGCCATGTGGAGCGGGACCGACGACGACTACCTGCGGCTCTACCGCACGGCCGCAACCGCTATCAAGAAACAGTTCCCGGCTTTGAAGGTCGGGGGCCCGGCGCTCGGTTCCAGCGGCACCTTCGTAAACGGCGAATTCATTCCGACGGAGTTCGCCACGAATTTCCTGGCGATGTGCCGCAACGACAATGTCCCGTTGAATTTCTTCTCCTGGCACTGCTATACCGCCGACCCCTCCGAACTCTCAGCCCGCACATGGGCAATTCGCCGGCTTCTGGATTCCAAGGGCTTCACCGAGACTGAGAACCATCTCAACGAATGGAATTATCTTCCCGGCAATAGTTGGGAACCGATCGCGCGCTCCGGAACTCCGGCGGCGCGCCAGCACTTCTACGAGGAAATGGCAGGTCCCGCGGGAGCGGCTTTCATTGCGACTGCGCTAACAGAACTCGAGGACGCACCCCTTGATGTTGGCAATTTCTTCCACGGCGAATTGGGCGGCTTCGGCATTTTCACCGAGCAGGGCGTGCCTCTGAAGTCCTATCAGGGGCTGCGGGCGTTCCAGAGTCTGGTGGAGACGCCCCGGCGGGTGGAAACCCGGGGTGCGGTCGCGGGCAAGCTGGCCTTCGCCGCCGGATTGAGCGGCGATGGGCGTGAGGCGACGATGCTGGTGAGCAACTTCGCCGATCCGCGCCACGAGTTTGTCTTGGACTGGAAAGGCTTCGCTTGGACCGGCGGCACGACCGCAGAGATACGCATCATCGATGCAGACAACGACTTTTCCACAGCGCGCACCGAGTCGATCACGGGCGACAGTGCCACCCTGCGCCTGCCCCTGAAGGCCCCGGCGCTTGCATTGATCCGTCTGCGCCCGACCGCAGGCGCCGCTGCGAAGACCACGCTATCGGTCACCACGCCCGCGAACCGGCTGGTCTTCCAGCGCAGCCAAGGCGGGGACGCGGTGATCAAGGTCTCCGGAAGCTGCGCGTGGCCGGGTCAGGCGGTCGAGGCGCGGATCGTTGACGTAGTCACGGGACAACCCGGCGAGTGGACCGCGCTGGGGCAAGTGCAGCCGGATTTTAGCTTCCAGGGGAAGCTCACCGTCGCCACCGGCTGGTATTCCCTTGAAGTCCGCTACCGTGGCGATGGGAACTCCGCCGTTGCAAGGGTCGGACGCTTCGGGGTGGGAGAAGTTTTCGTAGTCGTAGGCCATTCGGTCGCGCACGGAGGATCGATCAATCTTCCTGGGGCAGAAGACGACCGCGTGAACACCATTGCGCTGCCTGCGGGCGACATGGAATTGCAGCGGCAATACAGGCTCACCGGCGACGCGCGATTCCTGCCGGAAGCGGTGGGCCGGCATTTCGATTCGAACGTCCAGCCCGCGCCCGCCGGAAACGGCACGTATTTCTGGGCCGCATTCGCGGAGCACGTCGCCAAGGCGCACAACGTGCCGGTGCTGCTGCTGAATGCGGCATTTGGCGGCACCAGCCTTGAACACTGGGCCAAATCCGCGCGCGGTGAGCCGTTTGAACATCCCTTCGTGAATTCCCAAATCCGCATGCCCTATGTCCGGCTCGAACAGACGCTGACGAAATATGCCGCGGTCACCGGCTTGCGCGCAATTCTCGCCGACCAAGGCCAGAACGATTGGCCTGAGAAGGACGAGAATAAAATTGTGGCGAACTACAAGGCGTGGATCGACCAAGCCCGCAAGGATGCCGGCTTCCCGAATCTTGCTGTGGTCATCAACCGCCAATCGCCCCCAGACGGCTTCGGCCAGATCCGCCGGGTGCAGGAGCGCATGATCCAAGAGCACCCCTTTTGCTTCGCTGGCGCGGACTACGATACGCTGGAGAAGGAGGATACGGTCGATAAGGTCCACCTCAGCGAGGCCGGGGCCAAAAAGGCCGCCCGGCTCTGGGCGGACGCGCTTGATGCGAAGTTCTTCGCCAATGCTCCCGCTATGTTGGCGAAATAATTGATCCTCGCCAAAAAAAACTTCCTTCGGCAGTCCACCCCGAGACTCAGATGGCCGCGGCGCTACAGCTGTATGGTGGGTCCGACATTCGCCAATTTCTATGTCGCCTAAACTTTGGTCCGATCACAGGTGGAGAATGGGTAGTATCTTCCATTCCACCCAGCCTTCCAAAATCAAGTTCCCAAATAACGGAGTGAGCCGCTCGTCGACCCGGGGAGTCAGTGCATTTCAGGACACCCCGTTTCAATACGCACGGCATCCCGCGCCCGGAGCATGGCAAATGGCCGGAGCTTAGCCTCGTTACGGTGGCACTCCTTCTGCAAAGGCCCATTCGTGATACCAACTTTCATCCTTACCTTGTGGCTTACTGGGGCCATCGCAGTGGCAATGGGTTCGGGAGCTGCATATCTGGGCCACGAATGGATGCGGAACTCCTGGAGGTGGGATCCGAATTTGAATGCTTCGGTCTTCGATCCCGCATTCGGTGCCAACGCCGCCACGGCGATGCTGGCTGGTGCTGCGCTGCTCGCCTTGCTCGGCCTGTTTGGGAAGCATCTCGTGGTCGCAATTCTCAAGATCACCAGCCCTTCGAGCCGCGACAGCGAACCCGATCCCAGACCTTCGATGCCGCCAACCTCAATCCACGAGATCCCCAGGCCGGACGGAACCCGACTTCATGTAGAATGTCATGGCAATTCGGCCGGCCATCCAATCATCTGCACCCACGGCTGGGGGCTGAGCAGCAAGGAATGGAACTACCTCAAAAGGCACATTCCGGAAGGCTACTATCTGATCTTGTGGGATCTTCCTGGGCTGGGCCGGTCGGGGAAGCCGTCCAATAACGACTACAGTCTTACCAAGCTTGCCGGAGATTTGGCCGCGGTCTTGGATTTCGCGGGCAAGCCCGCTGTTTTGTTGGGACACAGCATCGGCGGCATGATCATTCTGACACTCGCCGGGCTGCTGCACGGCGGATTCGAGGGGAAAGCTCGGGGGCTCGTCCTGACGCACACCTCGCCCACGAACCCGGTGAGGACCACCTCGGGAGCGGCCTTCTTGTCCGCGATCGAAAAGCCCATACTGGTGCCCTTGATGTATCTGACGATCGCGCTTTCGCCGCTGTTCCGCTTTCTCAACTGGCTTTCGTACTTAAACGGCTCTGCGCACCTTAGTGCGAAGCGGGGATCGTTTGCTGGGCAGGAGACTTGGCAGCAGGTTGACTTTGCCGCTTCATTCAATGTGGCGGCATCTCCCGCCGTGCTTGCCCGCGGAATGCTTGCCATGATGCGCTACGACGCATTACCCGCCTTGGGTCTGATCCGGTGCCCTACTTGCGTGATCGCCGCGGACCGCGACTCCACCACCAAGCCGATGGCGAGTAACATGATTCACGAAGGAATCGCTGGGTCCAGGTTGGTGCTGCTCGCACCTGCAAAACATTTAGGGCTTTTGGAACAGCATACCGCCTTCATCACAAACTTGGAAAACTTCCTTAGCAGTGGCGGTTCCGACCAGGAAGCCACTCGTCCCCTAGCTGCTCTTTCCCCGGCGGAATAGAGCTCGCTTCAAAGAACCCAACGGGAATTTAGCTACCATACGAAGCGGTCTTTCCGCCGTCTACGGGCTAAGCTACCTTGCGGGCAAGTAGAGCCTTGCGCACTGGGGCCGCTCCCAATCTCAATCAACGCGCTTCCACCAGACAAGCTCGAACCCGTCGTAAGTACCCGCGAATACCCATTTTGGCGACCCCTCGTTCAAGTCTGCCGGGGTGAACTCAACCAAACGGATCCGCCCATCCCAATGAGGAACCGACGAAGGGAGAAGGCGATCTCCCACAACGCATTCTTCCGGTCGATCCCGTACCGGGCTCTCTTCTTTTAGAAGGGACATAGCCCACATCTTAACGTGCCGCGCCGGAAGTCAAATGAGGAGGAGAGTCTAACCGGAGTCGTAAGGATCCAAAGGAGTGACCTTGCATGCGTGGCATTACCTGCCCCGCCTTTAGGTTTGCCGTCTACGGCGTGATTTGTGGCACCCGGCCGCAGTCTTCAAAGCGCATAACAAGCGGAAGCGCCAAGTGAGGCGCTACGGTGCATCAGCCATCGCGTGCCAACATTAGCCCAACACTCGCACGACCAGACTGACCGCGGCAATCGGAGATGGGAGGCTCGCGTGGGCAAGCCTCCCCGCTTTGCCTATGCTGCCAATAGGTTTCTGTCGGGCCTTTCCGGCCCCGGATGGAAGCGCTCGGGCAATATCTGGAGGCCGCGGATCTTCCAGTAATAAAAGTCCGCCCAGCCATGTAAGCCTCCATTCGGGGAGCCTTCGCGGACGAAAGCTTTAAGAAGGAACGATCCTACCGGCGAGCGCCCCAGCTCGCGGGGCTCTACGGTGTATCGCCTGCCATCGTAGGTGAAACGGATCACGCGAAAACCACGGATCGCGTCCCGGATGGCGGACAACGGTGCATGCTTTTGCTTTTCCATACCAGTCATGAATGGGTGCGGTTAGAGGAAAGTCGATTTCTGCTCATGCGGCCTCGGCATCCAGCGCCGCCACGAAGAACGACTCTTCGAGAACGAACTGGAGCGAGAGCACGCCGTCAGTGCGGGTCGCCCTCAGGCCGCCGTGGCAGTACTCGCAATTAGGGGCGAGTTCATCGTCCCAAGCCTTTCCCAGGATCTCCCTGGCGATGTCCTTGATCTGCTCGACGGACAACGGTGCACGCGGGCTCCGGAGCGGATCCCACCGCATCGAGAAGATCTCGGCGGCTTTCTGGACCTTGTCGAAATCGAACTGGGAAACCGTGGTGTCGATCGCCCGACGGCGGAGGTCTTCGTCAGTTTCCATAAGCAATCGGAAAGTATGGGGAAGGGACTCAGGCCCAGCCAATGTCCGGAGGCCCTTCCCCGTTTCTGCCTTGGAAGAAGTTATTCGGACTTGATCTGGATCACGCGCGGCTTGGTCACTTCGTGCTTGGCCACGTGGATCTCCAGCACGCCGTTACGGAAGCGCGCTTCCACGCTGTCCGGATCGACCGTGTCAGCGAGTTGAAACCCGCGAGCAAACGAACCGGAGGCCCGCTCCATCAGGAGATGCCTGACGCCCTCGCCGGTGTCGGGCTTGCGCTCGCCAGTGACGGTCAGGAGCCGGTCCTCGATCTTCACCGACACTTCATCCTCCCGCACACCGGGCAACTCGACCTTGAGCAGATAGCCGGTGTCGTTCTCGGCGATGTCGACCACCGGCACCCAGTCGGGAGTCGGGATGCCTGCATCTTGTCTGCTTGTTCCGTTCCGCGGAGCGCGGCCGAGAATGCTGGAGAGACTCCCATGCAAATCGGCCGGCACCCCGAGGGGATTCCAACGAATGATCGCATTCATGTTTCTTCAGTGGATGAGGCGGGGAGATTTTTTCTCCCGCCCCCCCCGCCCCGCCGGTTCGCGTGCGAGCCGGTTCATCCTACGGAACCCTCGGGAGAGGGCTCACGAGCCGAAAAAATATCCAAGTTTCGCCGTCGTCAAGAGGCTCCAGAGGAAAAAATTTCAGTCCTATGGAAGCCGTGAGGTGACGGTGCTCAGGAGCTAGGCGTCCTTGTCCATTTCTTCCGCTGCCTGTCTGAGGGCAAACCGCGCCTCCGCAATGTAGTGGGAGGATGGCAGATGCCTGGTGAGTTCGCCCGGAACAATCGCGTAGAGCGCTTCCCAGCGGAATTTCCGCAGCTTCTCTAACGGGTGGGCGGCGATGTCCACGCTTTGCTCGATCGTTCTCGTGATCGAGTCGATTGCGGCGAAGGTCTTCAGATTTTCGACCTGATCGATCGGAGTGATTGTGTCGAGGAGGTCATTCAGTGCCGCAAAAAAGTGCTTCATCCCCTCCACTGTGGGGGCGTGCAATGGTACTAGCGATGCAAATCGCGCTTCGGATCTGGATCGGCTCCTGCACCTTGAGAGCGGCGGCACCGGGTCCAACACCAGCTTGCGGAATAGGGGTTCTGCCATGGCTGTTTGCCGGGGCTGAGTGCATCGATCTCCGGCGCCCACGCTCTCGGCACAGAACTTCCTCGGTATTCAACGAATGCTCCGCAGCCGGCTGATCACCTGGATGTTCGAGGATGAGCGGACCTCCAATGAGCTGGGAGCAGAGCTCGATGCGGGCTCCCGCGGCGACACCTTCAGCGGCTACGATCAGCCCGAGACCATCTACCTGGACGGCGGGAGCGGATACAGCGGCTCGCTGATCTGGGTGTTCTACTCCATCCGACCCGAGGGCGAGCGCTCCAGCTTCAATCTGAGGCAGTGGTTCATCGATGGGCGCATGACCAAGATCACACTGAACGGGGTCGACGCCACCGTTGGCGACTTCACCGTGGATATAAGCGGGGGCGATACCGACACGTGATGCCGCGAAGCAGCTGCGCGAAAAAATGAGCCTCCACGGGATCACCGTGGAGGCCCACCAAACCACTAACAACCATCCAACAAGATGGTAGCAACTGGCGTTCCGCCTCGCGGGCCTAGGCGTCACGGTCGTTCCGGAAAAATGCGAGGGCAGGAAGCGCCGCGAGCGCATGCGATGTGCAGACTGTCGTGATGCACTAGCCCTCGTCTTCGCCAAATACCACCTGGGAGATCTTCACACCGCTACCCGAAGCAACCTTCCGCACACTTTTGGCCAGCTCATGCGAACTGGGGAAAGGTTCCGACGCGCGCCAGCTAAGGCCTCGCCACTTGAAGAAGCCTGCCTCGGTCATGGCGCTCTCAAAGCTCTTCCTCAGCTCTGGAGGGGTGCTTATTTCGAGTTCCACACGCACGAAAGAGAATTCAAACATGGCGAGAGAGAAGACCGGTGGGCGGTGCTGCTCGCGCCAGCGTCGGGCCAGTTGCTGCTTCCCCGCCGCCCGCCGGTAAATACCTGTTAGCACGGGCCACGATCAGAGCAAGGTGTCCTCTCTAGCGGCTGGTTGCCGGAGTGTCTTGACTTTCAAGCACGGATTGCCATATCTTCGGACACTCCCTATGGCTCTCTCAAAGCCGTGTGACCCCTACGCCATTGTGGCCGAGCTGCTCCACCTCGACCCAATAGATAATCGGCCACCCCTCACCCAGGAGGACTTCAGGGAATTGCTGGGGGAGTTCGAACGCGGCCAGGGGAGGGCAGCCTTCCTGCGACGCGAGATGGAGCGGATCAGCGATGATGCGGGAGGGTGAGCCGGCGGGCGGCAAGCGACTGGCACCAACCAGCCGGACTCAATGAAACACTCCGCCCGCCGATGCAGGAATTTTGCATAAGAGGGCAACTGATCAAGTGGCCGCCAGGTGACCTCCGGAACTATGAGGAATCGGGATACCCACAGGTGAACATCCACCTCGGCGCGATCTCTTCCACGTCCTCGTGGCTGTGCCAGACGGTGACTACAACCGCAAGGAATGGCTAACGAAGCCACGGCGGCCTTGAAGCGGCACAAGCGGATGCTCCTCCCGGAGATCCGGGTTGAGGGCCCGATCATTTGAAGCGCTGTTGGTCGCTTTGACCCTAGCCAGCCTTCTGACGGCCAGCCGCTCGCTGCTTACGGTCCCGTGAGGCGTTGGACTCCGCGAATCCTTCCCTGCCGGCCAAGCGGTTGGAGACCTCCGCGACCGCAAAGATGACCGTACTGAATTTTGCGGCGAGATCCATCGGAAAGGCCCGAGGTTCGAAGGTCTGAAGCGGAAGAGTGTTCAACGCGCCCATCTTCGAAAGGTCGAGGATCTTCCAGCCCCACTCAGGCTCCCAGCACCAAAGTAGGAGGATCAACCCGCCTCCTTTTTCCCGACGTCCAAACATATGAGGCTCCGCGACCAACCAGCGATCCTTTACAAGGAGACTCACCAGGCGTCGCTCGCCGATTGCAGCCTGGATCGACTTTTGGAAGCCGGTGAAGTGCAGCATCCGACATCATAGCTCACGAGCCGGAAATTTCCCGCTCTACGTGAGGAAGCCATAAAAGCGCGGAAAGGTTTTAGAGTCCGCACCGCTCACTGGGTGCACGGGAGGCCGGCGGGCGGGATATGACGCGCGTAGACGCGAAGTGGGTGTTGTTCAGTCCCAATGTGGCCACCCGCCGGTTCCGGGAGACTAACAAGAGCGTTGCCATTTCAAGGGCAACTCGCGGGGGGCGAAGGCGACCGGCGAGCGGTGCCGTCTGTCATCCCGCTGCCGTCCTCCAAAACTTCCAGATAACCCAGTATCCGAATGCTATGATCGCTAAGCCGGCGGCGACGATCATGCATACTCTCACGACATTCTGAAAGCCCTCTGCCAAGCCTAGTCGCCGACGGTGACGGGGTGCCGGCAGCGGCGTAATCGGACTCCCACCAGAAGGTCCTTCCATGGATAACACTTTTGGCGAGCTTCGCTCCGATGCAAGCGCAAGTAGGAGACCGGCGGGCGGTGCCGCTTCCCTCAGGCGGCTTGGTGATGAAACCCTCCGCCCGCCGGTTAGAGAACTTACCCGGATGTGCTTGCGGTCAAAAAGAAACGGCACCGCCGAGCTTGTCGTGGTGCCGTCTCCGCCGGAAGTCACCGCCCAGGGTGTCATGGCCAAGGCGGTCGCTCATGACGGCAGGAAGGTGGCGAGGAATGGCGTGTGCGCAAGCGCCGGCCGGATCGGCAAAAACTTCCGGTGTTCACCGCTATTCAGTCCGTGACCTTGGCAGCACCCTAAGCCACTCGTCAGGTAGCCAGTGCTTCTCTGCATCGACCCACACTTCAAAGTGGAGGACGGCATTCCTAACCCCCCCGTCGCAGACCACACCGGACAAGCCTTTCAAAGGCCCGTCGTCGATTCGGACCGTGTCATCAATGGTAGGAAGCATGCTCACAGTCCGCGAAGATGCGGAAGGGGCTCGCAGACTTTCAACCGCTTTGCCGGTCACGCTAAAATTTGCGGATACCGCGAATCGGCAGACAACTTCCGGTGTTACCGCGGGATTCTGCGGTGCTTTGCTCCTCTTCAGCTTGCAGGAGCTACACTAGACTCCGCCGCCTTTCCATGATCTCCCGCCTTCCCGCAGAAGACTCCCCGTCGGAGCCCATCTTGGCCGAACTGTTGAACGGATACCTGATCCACCTCGCCGCGGAGATCTCGCTAAAGAACGAGAGTGAAAGCGAGGACACAGAGGAAGAAAACTTCCGGTTTTGACCTGCCGCATCCTCGCACCGCGGGCCGGGAGTGAACATTGCCCTCCCGGTCCGCACCATCCAGATCGACAGGCATTCGTTCGGCACGCGGCGAGCGATAGGAGTGTATGGACGCCGAAGTGGAGATCCTTGAAGCAGTTGTCCGGGCCTTGTGGCACTGGGAATGCAAACACCTCGACACAGTGATCGTCATCGCACTGGTCAACGGGCATGTCTTTAATGGAGAGGTGCACAGGTTCCGACTTGAGGGCCCCGCCGAGGCCGCCGAGGTCTTTGCATGGTGCGATACGGAACGAGGCCGCCGGCATTGCTGCGCCGTCCTGAAGACAGGCCCCGTTCACACGGCGGGTGATGCGGTGCACGCCGCTGCTATACTCGATGCGCCTGCGGGTATCAGAGAGATCGTCCGGACGATAGACATGCATGATTCACGCGGCTGAGGTGCAGATCGCGACTCGAAGCAAAAACCCGCCGTTCTCACCCAGGGGACGGCGGGCTTCTAGTGCTCCGGATTGTGCGGGGGAATGGACGTGCGGCACTGTTGCGGCTGCGGGACGGTCACTCTCTTTCGCGGGGCCGGTGTCCGAGGGCTTCGAGGTCCAGGGATTTGCCCCCGGTCCCGCACCTACGTGATCACGTGATCCAGCCCGGCCCGGAAGCTGCTTTCCTCCCCGCATCCCCCCATGGGGCCCTAAGCTGTCCCCCCGAGCTCCCAATACGAAATGACCCGTCGTCCCTCCCAGTCAGGAGGCGGCGGGTTTTTCGCGTACAAAAAACGGCCTCCGCACTTGTGGTACGGAGGCCGACGCGATCGACAGGCTTCTCACGTCCTGAACCGCTGTTGTCGGGAAGTTCCCCCCGGAATTCCGACGACTCCCACCATTAACGATAGCGATGGATTGCAGCAAGAGCGAAGAGCGTCAATTGCTTCACGCACGAGCAAACCAGAACTTTTTTCCGGTGCTGACGGTCGCTCAAGCCTTCGGTGGGCAGGAGGTCCTGATCACGGGAAAGCGAGCGAATCGTTCTATGTGGTAGTCCCCCTGTTCGCACGCTATTGTGGGAGAGTGAAGCTTCCTCCCAAGGGCTTCGACTTCGTGGACGTGCTCGCCGCTATCGCCCTGCTTGGCAACATCGGGTTCGTGGGCTACATCCTTTGGGCGACATTCTCTTGCCCCGCTGGTATGATCGTGCCGCGGAGCTTTCCCTGGGTGGGTTACTGCGCACCGGTTGGCGTCTTCGTATGGAGCGCCGACCGGTACCCTCTTGACCTCTGCGCTAGGCTGCCGCCGTGCGCGCCGTAGAGAAGAAGCCGGGCATGCTGGGTACCGCCGAGTCCGCGGGTGGGTGGCACAATCTGCCGGAGGGCATGCCCAATCCTTGTCCCGTGAAGATCCTGGAGTGCGGTCCAGGGATACAGGAAATCCTCGTCGAAGGTGCGGGCCGCCTGTGGATGGTGCCGCATTGGTTGGTCGACTGCGGCTTCGAGTTTTTCGTAGCTGGGAAGTGGGTCCACGAGAGTGATCCGCGGATCCTGAAGCGCCTCTCCCAAGCGGTGAACACTCGCACTCCGGGCTTCAGCACGGACTTCCGGAAAATGGCCGAGAAGATTCTGACAAGGAACAGAGCGGCGCTAAGAGGGCTGGTGTAGTCCGCGATTTTCTGGATTCGGCTGCATACTTGGGATGAAGGCGTGAATCCAGTTGCCCTGTTCAGGTGTTCAATTGCACAACGTCTGCGTGAGTCTTGGTCGCCCTACCAAAATGGAACTAATCTTCTTCCTGATCGCGCTCGCCGTAGCGGCTATCGGGATCGCGCGGGTGCTCGGGCTGCTGCCTTGGTGAAGGACTCGTGACACTGCGCTCCGCCGTGTGGGAGACACATTTTCAATCTTGCGACTCCCGCAGCCTTCATAATTTTTTCCAGCGCATGAACGCGAAACTTCCCTACGCTTCGCTCCAAGATCTGGAGCAGGTTGTCCGGCAGTGCCACCGGATCGCCTTCACATACAAAGGCACCCGCTACGAAGCCGAGCCGCACCGGATAGGCAGCGCCAAGCGGACGAATGCGATCGTTGCGATCATGTTAATTGATGGGCTGGGGTGGCGGGAGGTGCCCTTCGCCGAGATCCGCGGAATGGAGGTGCTTCGGGGCGCTTTCGTGCGCGGAGAACCCGAGGGAAAGCTTTATCGCCTTGCGTGAAGGCGGGGTGAAATCCGTTAGAAGGAACAGCTCTCCTTGACCGGCGCACTGCCCCTATCGAGCTTTGGACCGGCTCCTGTGCCTCGCCCTCCAAAGGAGCAAGGCGACCCAAGGAGTGGCCACGGCAAGGAGGATAAGCCAATAAGGCACGAAGGCTTCAACGCCTTCAGTTCTGTTCGTAAGGAGAGGCTCGGGCAGAGCCAGCTTCGAATCGTTTTGATGCGCAGTCGAAATGAATCTGATGTCCCCATCGACAAGGGCGGCGTGCGTGCTGACTTTTTTCCTTAGAGAAAACCAGTCTGATCCTGAAGAACCGAAGAAGCCGGATGCCAGGCCGCCTCCGCCTTGCTGCACGTATGCATGGTGATAGCGGGCCATTGTGAGGTATTGCAACGAATCCCACCACGCCCAGCAGATGAAAACCATAATGAGGATGCCGGACCAGAAGGTCAGTGATCTATGGAGCTGCGGCTTCATACCACGGGGACACGTTTGCGGCGACGGGCCCGCCAGAAGAGCAGGGCAAGCCACAAAGGGGCGACCGTAAGGAGGATGAGCCAATAGGGTATATACACGCACCAATTGTCGCACGGCGATGAACTCCATTGCTGTATGATCATTTCCTTAAAAGATGAGGGGCTTTCTGAAGCGCTTTCACTCTTTCCGGTTCCCCTTGCGGCGAACAGAGGTGGAAAGGAAACGTGAGGGCAAGACATTGGCGCAGAGTTGAAGCGGTTATACCGAAAGACCGCAGCGCCCCCATGACTAATGCAAAAATATGAATTTGTGCTCACAGCGCCAAAACCGCAATAGCCCGCGAAGCTGTAGTTCTCCGTTGAGTCTCGCCATGCCCAACAAACGAACGTCAGCATGAAAAGGCCGGCCCAAAAGGTGATCGAGCGGTGAAGGGCGGGATTCACTGGGAAAAACTACTCAACTCCTTACACATAGGCCAGAGACACCCCAGTCTTTCAACCTATCCGACGAAGCAAAGATTCCAAGGGACCATTCCGTCCGGCAGACCGCACGAGAAGCGAGAGCACGCTGGCGAAAACCATGAACAAGGTCGCGGCGATGAGCGCTTCGGACGCGGGGGTTTTCAACCATCCGAGCAGGATGACGCCACCTAAACCAAAAATAATGTGGGCAACATACCAAGTGAAGGCCATCCGTCCTACCGCTGCCAGCGTGCGCAGCGGCCACTTGTCCCCGAAACGCCGTGCAAGCCAGAGGCACGCCCCGATGACCATCATGGCGGACGCCGAAGCGTTGATAAGGAAGAGCGGGAGCGGCGGCATGGATTGGAGGCCGAACAGAACGGCGGCATTTTCGCGGTCGAGATCGGCGTATGGATGTTGAGCCAGCGCAAAGCGTATACCCAAGGAGAGGATGCAAGAGGTGCTCCAGAAAAGCGCTCCAACAATGCATAGTCTTGGCGCGACCTTCTTGTGGCCAAGATCGAAACGCCCTAGCCACATTCCGAGAACAAGGAGCGCCGACCATGGGAAGATCGCACGGAAGCCGTCGTAGAACAGGCTGCTGACGAACCCCGCAGGCGTCCACAAGCCGTGATACTTCATCGCCGCCCAGTCCCAATGCCGCCCGTAGTCGACACATGCCATCAGCAGACAAAACAGCACGATGCTCCCGGCTGAAGTCAATCGCAAGACCTTGGGACTTCTCCAAATGAGAAGCGGCGCAAGGATGAGGGAAACGCCATAGACGCGAAGGATGTCTCCCTCCCAGATCATCAGATTCAGCGTGCCACAGGCCAGCAGAAACAAGCCCCGGCGGCGAAGCGTCCTTGAAAGCGGGGCAGGACCAATCGCCCGCCTGCTCATGATCGAGATTCCGATCCCCGCCAAAATCATGAAGATGGCGGCAGGCCGGCCATCAAGAAGGGCAAGCATGTTTTCACTCCATGGTGAAGGAGACGTGCCATCGGTCATCACCAGATTGAAGTGCACCACCACCATTCCGAATATGGCGAGAGCACGGGCTACATCGAGTCCCTCGATGCGAGTATCGTTATACCTCGATCCGGCGGGTTGGCTCATAATTCGGTTTAGAATAGATTCGCCAGCCGGTTGTCCCCCAGCATAGCCAGGCGTGAGAGCCTCCAGGCGGCGACGGCCTTCGCGGCGACGCACCGGGCGTCGGCGAGGTGTCCGTCTTGTAAATGCGCTACGGCGAGCAGGTGATAAAATGCCGCCGCCGCGGTCCTGTCGTAATCCCCGCCTTCCGCCAAGGTCACGGCCGGTTCTCCGCCCATCTGCCAGCGGGAGAGCCCGCAGCAGCAACGCAGCCGCAAGCGGAGGGGTCCGTGGGATTATGCGTTCGCTCGGCGGCACTTCGTCGATCGCCGCCCAGGCCGCCGCGAATCGGTGGCAATCGGCAAGTCTTTCGGCGGCGGAGAGGGACATGGCTCCAACCTTCTTTACGGCCTGAGAAGGTTAAGACGAGGCGCAATTCCGTAATCTGTGGCGTCCTGCTAAATGCACGGGCAATGACATCCTCTGCAACGCATCGGCCCAAGAGCCGGGGCAGACACGGCTTTCCCGCAATGGAACGCCATATGCAAGGGAGACGGCGTGGGCGCGAAATCCAAGCTGGGCAATTATAAGGAGAAGCGGAGCTTCGCGAAGACCCCTGAGCCGGTGGGCAAGGTGGCCAAAGCCAAGGGGGCGTCTTTTGTGATCCAGGAGCACCATGCGCGGCGCCACCATTTCGACTTCCGCCTTGAGATGAACGGCGTCTTCGTGAGCTGGGCCGTGCTCAAGGGCATCCCGGAAGATTCCGCAGCCAAGCGCCTGGCGGTCCATGTCGAAGACCATCCGCTCGAATACGGCGGCTTCGAGGGCGAGATTCCCAGGGGCAACTACGGTGCCGGCACCGTGAAGATCTGGGATAGCGGGGAGTGGGAACCCGCGGGCCGGTCCTGGCAGAAGGAATTCGAGGGCGGCAAACTGAAGTTCTTCCTCCACGGCACGCGCCTGCACGGGGAATACCTGCTGGTCCGGACTGAAGAGCCCAACTGGATCCTCCGCAAGTTGTCCGAGGAGGCCCCCGCGGCACTGCTTCAGGAACTCGCGCGCGAAAAGCCCAAGTTCGTCCCCTTCCAGCTCGCGAAAGTCGTTCCGGCAGTCCCCTCCGGCAGCGAGTGGGTTCACGAGATCAAGCTCGACGGCTACCGCATCCAGGCGATCAAGGCAGGCGGCAAGGTTACGATCTACACGCGCAAGGGCCACGATTGGATGGACAAGTTCGGCACGCTCGCGAAGAGGATCGGCGGCCTCTCCCCCAAGGACTTCATCCTGGACGGGGAGGCCGTGGTTTTCGACGAGAAGAGACGGACCGGCTTTGGACTTCTTCAGGAGGCGCTCGGCGTGCGCGCGCGGTTCAAGCCGGGAGTGGAAATCACCTTCGTTGCTTTCGACATCCTCCACTTCGGCGGTCTGAACCTCCGCCCGCTGCCCCTTTCGGAACGGCTCAAGTGGCTCGACAAACTGCCCTTGGCGGAAACCGGCTCCGTGCGCCGCTCGAAGGTCTGGACCGCCGAGGCAGGCTCCGAACTCTTCCGGGAGGCCTGCCGCCTCGACCTGGAGGGCATCATCTCCAAGAAGCTGACCCAGCCCTATGCGCCGGACCTGCGCGAGTGGACGAAAAGCAAGTGCAGGCCGCGCCAGGAATTCATCGTGTGCGGCTATCTGCCGCCCAAGAGCTCGCTGCCGGCCTTCTCTTCCCTCGTCCTCGGCACGATCGAGAATGGCAAGCTGGTACCGCGCGGCAAGGTCGGCACCGGCTTCAGCGAGGACAAGCGGCGAGAAATCCTCAAGCAGCTCAACGGCCTTCGCACGGATAAGCCCGCGTTCAAGACCGAGGACCGCGGCGTGGTGTGGATCCGGCCCGAATTGGTGGCCGAGGTGGAGTACGCCGAAATCACTCGCGACGGATCGGTGCGCCAGGCCAGCTTCATCGCCTTGCGACAGGACAAGGGTGCGGCCGGTGTCCATCTCGAGGGCGTCCAGAGAGCCACGGCAGATGCGAAGGACGCGAAGGTAGCAGGCATTGCCATCAGCAACCCGGGTCGCGTGGTCTACCCGGCGGACGGGATCACCAAGATGGAAGTCGCGCAGTACTTCGAACGCGCTGGTGCCCTGATTCTCCCCTTTGTCGCCAACCGTCCGCTGTCGCTGCTGCGCGCCCCCTCCGGGATCGGCGGCGAGCTGTTCTTCCAGAAGTCCTTCGAGCGCGGCCAGCCGCCCAACGTCTTTTCCAAGCGGTTGGAAGACGCTACCGACACCATCTTCGTGAAGGACGTGAAGGGGCTCGTGTCGCTGGCACAGTTCGGGGTGCTGGAGCTTCACCCTTGGGGTGCGGCTTATCCGCAGGGGGATAAGCCGGATTTCCTCATCTGGGACCTCGATCCGGACTCCAGCGTGCCGTGGACCGATGTCATGGGTGCGGCCTTCCTCCTCCGCGACTATCTGGCGGAGCGCGGCCTGCACACGATGGTAAAGACCAGCGGCGGAAAGGGGCTTCACATCCAACTCGCCCTCCGGCCGGCCCACGGATGGGACCTCATGAAGGAATTCACCAAGCAGGTGTCCGTGGCCGTGGGCGCGCTGAATCCACGGCGCTTTACCACCGTCATCAGCAAGAGCGGACGCACGGGCAAGATCTTCATCGACTACCTGCGGAACGGCCGCGGTGCCACGTGCATCGCCCCATGGGGCCTCCGCGCCCGGCCGGGCGCTCCCGTCTCCATGCCCGTCGCCTGGTCCGACCTTCCATCGGTGACCGCCGCGGGCTTCAACATCCACGAGCCGCCGCAAACGCCCGACGAGTGGCTGCACCTTCAGCCCCAGCGCATCACCAAGGCCAACCTGCGAGAGTTCGGCCTCGCCTGAGATTTCTTTCTACCGACCCAACATGACCATGAGCGACAACAAAGGAAACACCGCCCAAGACCGCCGCACCGTCGCCCTTTCCGAGGAGCACGAGCGCCGGCATTTCATCGAGCAATTCGTGAAGGACCATCCGGACTCGACTGCGGGCGACGTGGAAGGCGTTCTCGACGACGCCGCGGCTTCGATCGCCCCCTCGGAATCACGGGAAGAGCTGACGAAGGCCGTCGAGGAAGCCCTAGGCTTGGACGTAGAGGGCGAGAATTGATCCTCTGTCAGTCCCCCCCCTCAGTCTCCACCAACTCCCGAAGATGAAAATTACCCTGAACTCCCGCACTATCGTCGGCCCCCAGCACACGCAGGCCGCGGCCTTCGCCAGCGAGTGGCTGCCCGGCGCTCCTGTTGCCATTGAATGGCAGGAAAATCCCTCACCCCGGTGCGTAATCGCCGTGGAGATACCCGTAAGCGAGCCGGTGATCCTCAAGGGGACAGTCCAGCCCCTGGACGGTCACGACGCCCGCGCTCATCTCGAAATTGATCTCCGCAACAACCTCGGCCTGCCTCCGCTTTCCGGCGAGGATGCGGACGGGGCCGAGCGAGAGGTCCGGCAATGAAAATCGCCACCTACAACGTCAACGGGGTGAACGGTCGCCTGCCGGTGCTCCTGCGATGGCTTGCGGAGGAGAAGCCTGACGTGGTCTGCCTTCAGGAACTCAAAGCTCCCGAAGAAAAGTTCCCGCTCCGGGCCATCCAAGAGGCCGGCTACTTGGCCATCTGGCACGGGCAGAAGAGTTGGAACGGTGTCGCCATCCTCCAGCGAGGCGGCGAGCCGCATGAAACCGCCCGAGGCCTTCCTGGCGACCCCGAGGACCTGCACAGCCGCTACATTGAAGCCGAGGTCAGCGGCGTTCTTATCGCCTGCCTCTACCTGCCGGACGGCAATCTCGCCGTCAGTGAGAAAAGGGATGCCCTGCCTCTACAATCCTGTCACCGAAGCGATCACCCGCGAGATCCGCTTGCCGCTGCGCTACACTATCCTGCGGAAGAACGCGGGGGTATTCCTTGATGGGGATGAGCCCCAGACCGTTTCCCTGACTCCCGCCAACGAAGTGCTTCTCACCCTTAAGATCCCCGCCCAAGGGCGGACGTGTTCGCACTTTACCGAGTTATCCGGCCTATTCGTTTGTGGCAGTGGCCAGGCGAGTAAGTGGGGGAACCCGATGGGCGATACAGAAATTAAACTTCATCTGTTTCGGAGAATGCCCGCCACTACGCGGTGGGCTGGGAACCTTGCCGACTTCATCGAATCGCGGTCGCCTGAAGCCCGGGAATCTTATTCTATGAAGATGCACAGCGGCTAGAACTAAGAAGGGAAGGGGAGGGGAAGTCCAACTGGGCGAGTGGGTTTATGCGGGTCCTCTTTCTTCGCGGTTTGGAGTCCACTGTTAGGTTTGCGAGGTCGGCCGAGAAGAGCGACGCATTTGTCGGAATAAAGATGGCGGGGACCGCGAGTGGCTCCATGCTGAAGGCAGTCCCTGGTGAACCAGGTGTCACCTGGCGTGCGCGGTGCCATCGGTGGCGCACCATGTGCGATGAGGTGGATAGCAAACTCAGGTCTCCCCAGACAACGCCTGGCGAGAAGTTAGAGCAACGACCGAACCGGGCGGAATTCGGCGATTAGCTTTCGACAAAGCGCTTGAGAAACCTCCGCAGTTTTTCCAGCGGGATGTTGGACGGAGGATAGCGAAAGGGCAGATCCGGCCAAACCCGCCGGTTCATTACTGATCTTTCGCGGGTAAAGGTTTCAAAGCTTACCTGCCCACGGTAGCGGCCCATTCCGCTCGGTCCGAGGCCTCCGAACGGCAACATAGGTCCTGTGATCTGCACGACCGTGTCGTTGAAGCAAAGGCTCCCTGACTTGGTCCTAGCGGTGATGAGGTGTTGTGTAGCAGGGTCACAGGTAAAGGCATAAAGGGCCAGCGGGGTCGGTAGCGGTTCCAATGCTCCCAAGGTTTGCTCAAGACCATCGTATGGTATTACCGGCAGGATCGGCCCGAAAATCTCTTCCTGAAGAAGTGATGCGTCCGGAGGCAAGTCGGTAACAATGGTCGGCTCGATGATGAGATTGGCCGAGTTGTGCTTGCCGCCATGGCGTATGCAGCCTTCGTCCAAATATGCGATCAAGCGGTCAAAGTGGCTGCGGTTCACGATACGACCTAGATCTTCCCGCCCAAAACTGTCGAAGGCGCGGCCTAGGGCTTCCATCAGAGGGTCGGCCAATGGTCGGTCAACGAGCACATGGTCCGGTGCGACACAGGTTTGTCCGGCATTGAGATACTTTCCCCAGGCGATGCGGCGCGCGATCACGTCTAGGGATTTCAATGTTCGGTCCAGCTCGCTGGCGGCGGGGAAAAGCAGCACTGGGCATTTCCCGCCAAGTTCCAGCGTGACGGGAACCAGATTTTCTCCGGCAACAGCAGCGATTTTCCGTCCCGTCCCGGTTCCACCTGTGAAAAAGATGTGGTCAAACGGCGCGGCTGCCAGACCCCGGGCCCGTTCGCTGCCACCCTCCACCACGCAAACTTCACCCGGCTCGAAACTGTCGGCCACCAGCGTTGCTATGGCGGCACTTGTGGCAGGTGCATGTTCGGACGGCTTTATCACCGCGCAGCTCCCTGCCGCAAGCACGCCGGCCAGAGGAGTAAGCACCAGTTGCACTGGATAGTTCCAAGGACCAATAATCAGGACCGACCCGCAGGGATCCCGTTGGACCTCCGCGCGGCCTGGCCAGGCAAGTGCCGGGACCTTCCGTCGCAGGGGCTTCATCCAGCCTTTCAAATGCTTCAGGGCATGGCCGATCTCCTGCCGCACGAGATGGATTTCGGAGGTGTATGCCTGGATCGGGGACTTCCCGAGGTCTGAATTCAAGGCGTCGAGCAGGGCTGACTCATGGCGATCCAGCCCGGCCAGAAGCTTCCTCAGCGAGATTTTCCGTGCCCCGGCATCGCGAGGACCCTCAGAGGCGAGCCAAGCGCGCTGGTGATCGGGAAGGCTGGAGTCCGGCATGAGTTCCCCAACTTCCGCACCGATCCCCGGAATCTCTAGCAAAAAGCCCGAATTGGGCGAAAGTCGGCCCTCGTGTCAGGAAATTCACCCCCGGGAAAACATGTGATTGTCATAGGTGCCGGCCTCGGCGGCATTTCCGCCGCGATCTCGCTTTCACAAGCCGGTTATCGGGTGAGCATCTTTGAGAAGAACGACCAGATCGGCGGAAAGCTGAACGTGCTGCGCAAGGGCGGCTATACCTTCGATCTCGGCCCCTCGATCCTCACCCTGCCTCACATCTTCGAGCGCCTTTTCGAGCGTTCCGGCAAGCGGATGTCCGATTACATCGCCATCCAGCAGGTCCGCCCCCACTGGCGGAACTTTTTCGAGGACGGGGTATCAATCGACCTCCACCCGGATCCCGCGGTGATGGCTGCCGAGGCCGCGAAGGCCGGTGAAGATCCGGCCGCGGTCGAGCGCTTCCTCGCCTACTCGTCCCAACTCTTCGACCTGGTGGACGGGGGCTACTTCCAGAAGGGTCTCGATACCGCCAAGGACTTCTCTGAGCATTACGGCTTCCTCCAGTTCCCCAAGTTCGACTTCTTCCGGACGATGCACGGTGGGGTGAAGCGCCACCTCAAATCGGCCAAGATGCGGGACATCTTTGACTACTTCATCAAATACGTCGGCTCCTCCGCCTACCAGGCACCGGCCTTCATGAACTGCCTGCCGGCCATCCAGTTCCGCTATGATTTGTGGTATGTACCCGGCGGCCTCTATGGAATTGCCGAAGGCTTGGGCCGCCTTATCAAGGAATTGGGCATCGGCGTGACCTTGGGGAGCGCGGTGAGGGAAATCCGCCGGGACGGCAGTCAGGTAACGGGAATTGTCCTCGCCGACGGAAGCTTCCACCCCGCCGACATCGTCGTCTCCAATATGGAAGTGATCCCGGCATATTCCGAACTGCTCGGCGAGGACGAGCGCTTCATGAAAAGTCTTTCGAGCTACGAACCGGCTTGCTCCGGTCTGGTCCTTGAGCTGGGTCTGGATACGACCTACCCTCAGCTTGCGCATCACAACTTCTTTTTCTCCGCCGACCAGAAGTCTCACTTCCGTGCCGTGTTCAAGGAGCGACGGCTCCCCGACGATCCAACGATCTACTTGGTTGCCGCAGGGCGCAGCGATCCTACGATAGCGCCCCATGGATGCGATACCCTTAAGATCTTGCCCCATATCCCCTACATTGATGAAGAGCGGCCCCTGGGGTTAACCGAATACCAAGCGTTCAAGGAGCGGGTGCTCGACAAACTGGAGCGGATGGGCTTGCGGGATTTGCGGAAGCACGTGGTGGTGGAACACCTCTGGACCCCTCACGATATCCGCGAGCGGTACAATTCCAACAAGGGCTCGATTTACGGAGTGGTCTCCGACCGCTTCAAAAACTTCGCCTTCAAGGCACCAAAGCAGAGCACCCGCTACCCGAATCTTTTCTTCGTCGGCGGTTCGGTAAATCCGGGCGGCGGCATGCCGATGGTGGTCCAGTGCGGACAAAACGTTTCAGCCAAGATCGTCGAATGGGACCGGAATTGATCCTCCTCGCGGCCGGCAGCTTCCAGTGGCTCGCATCATTTCCTTTGCTGCTGCGACTACGGGTTCCTGCCGCCGGTGCCGGCGCCCGTGGGATGCCGAGAGAAGTTTCGATCATCATCCCGGCACGCAACGAGGCCACCAATCTGCCTCACCTGCTATCCTCGATTTCTGAGCAGACGCTGCAACCCCTCGAAGTGATCGTCGTGGATGACGATTCCACCGATGGCACGCGCGAAATCGCTGCAGAGGTTGGAGCAATGGTGGTCTCTCCCGGGCTCTTGCCTGATTCGTGGCGCGGCAAAACCTGGGCCTGTCACCGGGGTGCCGCCGCGGCGATGGGCAGGCTGCTTTTGTTCTTGGATGCCGATTGCCGGCTTGAGGTGCGTGGTCTGGAGGAAATCCTCGCCCGCTATCAAGGCGGAGCCCTGGCAGTCTGCCCGTATCACGCCATCGAGAAACCTCACGAGGAAGCCTCCGCCATGTTCAACCTGATAATGGTCATGGGAGTCGTCCCGCAAGGGCTCTTCGGCCAATGCCTTCTCATCGATCGCGAAAGCTACCACCGCTCTGGTGGCCACGAGTCGGTGAAAGCGGAGATCCTTGAGAACGTGAAATTGGCCGGACGGGTGCGGTCGGTCGGGTCGAGGACCACGGCCATGGCAGGCCGGGGAATGGTCACCTTCCGGATGTATCCCGAGGGCTTGGGCGAACTGGTCAACGGCTGGACCAAGGGGTTTGCCGCCGGGGCGGCTGCCACTCCGCCGCTCACACTGATCATGATCTCGGCTTGGATCGGCGGACTTATCACCGGTGTGGCGGCTCCTTTCTTTACGCCTTGGGGCTGGATCATCTACGGAGCATTTGCGCTTCAGATGGCGGCTATGTTGCGGAAGGTTGGTTCCTTCTCGCCCCTGTGTGGGCTGCTTTACCCGCTGGTGCTGGCCTTCTACCTGGTTGTCTTCGCGCGCTCATTGGGCCCCGCCGGCAAGAGAGCTACCTGGAAAGGCCGCAAGCTCCATGCCGCTTGAACTGCCAATTCCCTGGGTGATTGCCCTGAATGCCTGCGGCATTCCCGTGTTGCAGGTGACGCTCGCCTGGTCGTTTACTCGCTTGTCGCCAGTTTGGTTTGATCGAGAGAAGCGGACCGGGGGCGTAAAGTCTGGACACTGGTTCGAGCAGTTGCTTTTGATCAAGCGCTGGAAAGATCTGGTCCCGGATGGAGGGAGCTGGTTCCGTGGAGGCTTCGCGAAGGCCTCGCTGCGCGCCAAGGATTCGCTGCTCCTCCGTCGCTTCGTAGCTGAGACCCGGCGCGGCGAGGCTTGCCATTGGACAGCCTTGGCCCTCACGCCTGTCTTCTTCCTTTGGAATCCCCTATGGGCAGATCTGGTGATGGGGATTGCCATGCTGGCTGCGAATGCTCCGTGCATTGCGATCCAGCGCTACAACCGGATCAGACTCCTGCGTGTCCTAGCGCGATTCGATCAAAGCAAGGAACTCGCAAGGTCGGAGGTCTCGTAGGCCACGCCGAGTTGGTCGCAAATCATGTTCGAGGAGATCCGACCGCTCTCGTAGATGGTGGGGAGGCCACTCCCCGGATGGGTGCCGCCCCCAACAAGGTAGAGGTTGTCATATCCGCGCATGCGGTTGTGGGGCCGGAGGTAGAGCATCTGGTCCATGGTGTGTGCCAGATTGAAGGTTGCTCCCATGAAGACGTCGAGATTGTCCCGCCAGGATGCAGGTGTGATCATCCGCTCGGTGACGATATGGCTGCGCAGATCCTTCATGGCCGTCTGCCGCTCGATCCGGTCGAGCACCTTCTCGCGGTAGATCGGGCCGAGCGTGGCCCAATTGAAGCCATGGCGGGTGTTGATGGTCGGCACCAGGACGTAAATGCCGGACTTGCCCGCGGGGGCGACCAAAGGGTCGATAACCCCTGAGTTCCGGACGTAGACCGACATGTCGTCCGAAACCTCCCGCTCACCTTGGATCTCTTCGACGTTGCGGCGGTAGTCGTCGGCAAAGATCACGTGATGGTGCGGTTGCTCCCGGTAGACCGTGTCGAGGCCCAGGTAGAGCATGAAGGTCGAGCAGGAAAACTTCTTCCGTTCGAGCTCCGCCGTCTTCCTGGATCGCTCACCCATCAGCGAGGTCGCAGCGTGGGCATAGTCGGCGTTGATGATGGCATGGTCACACTCAACGGTCTCGCCGCCCTCCAGGTCCAGGCCGGCTACCCGGCTGCCGTGAAAGCGGAGCTGTTTGACTGGAGAACCGAGCCTCAGCTTCCCGCCGTGCTCACCGAAAACGCGCTCCATGGCGGAGGATATCCTGCAGAGGCCGCCCTGAACGTGGTAGATCCCGAACTTGTATTCGGTGTAGGAAAGGATGCTGAACAAAGCAGGGCAGCGCCAAGGCGACATGCCGAGGTATTTCGCTTGGAAGGTGAAGGCCAGCTTGAGGCGATCATCCGTGAAATAGCGGTCGAGGACATCGACCACCGAATCCATGGTGGCGACGTATGGCAGAGCCTTTAGAAGCGTGGTGCTCAGATAGGCTCGCAGTTCATGGTAAGGGCGTTGTAGACAGGGGTAAATCCGCCGCATCTTGATGGCGTGATCGGACATGAAGCGACGGAAGCCATCGGCGTTCCCCGGGAAAATCCGGTCTATGTTCCCGGCCATCTGCTCCGGGTTGGAAGTGGTGTCGATGGAAACGTCGCCCCAGGACAGGCGCGTCATGGGGTCGAGGAGGCGGAAATCGAGGTAGTCGCCCGAGTGTCGGCCAGCTTCCTCGAAGGCCTCGTCGAGGGTGAACTTCTGGTGAAGGAAGGTTGGGCCCGTATCGAAAGAGTAACCGTCGAAGGCTAGCTCGGCATTGCGGCCACCGACGCGGTCCTGCTTTTCGTAAATGGTGACGTCGAAGCCCCGGCGGGCCAGGATCATCCCCGCGGTGAGTCCGCCCGGCCCGGCTCCAACAATAGCTACCCTATCACCTTTTGATCCCATTCAGCTCGCCACTCTATTCGGGAGTTCTCACCCGACAAGGGGAGTCGCGTGATTTTCCTCCAAAGAGGCACGCAGCTGTCGAAGACCGAACGAACTCGTGTCTTTGGCGTGATGCAGCTCCAAGAGAAATATGTGACTTCCAGATTACCCTAATCGAGGTGGCTGGAGTAAACCTGAAGCGGCTTGGCAGGAAGCATTCGTATGGAAAGCCTCATGAGGACATCCAGCCGATGATGAGCTTTAAAACCGCGAGTGAACCTACGATGATCAGGATGACTCCAAGAATCACCCCGGCAATCAGGAGAATGGCAAAGCGGCTTGCATGACGAACCGCCCTTTCGCGCTCGGCCGCCGACATGTCATTGGAGAGAGCCTTCTGCAGCAGGTCGTGATTCCGGCGGTTGGATTTGAACCAGACCGAAAAAAGGTCGCCGACCACCGGAATCGCGCCGACCGCGGCATTGGCGAGGATATTGAGAGCCATAGTGACCAGCACCTTCCGCGAGACGCCGCGTCGACCGGCTTCGTTGATGATGACCACGCCGACGAGCGAGGCTACCGTATCTCCCAGACCTGGAAAAAGACCCAAGATAGGGTCCAGCCCGAGCCTGATATCGGTCCCCGGAATCCTGATGAAATCGTCCATCAGGGATGCGACAAAACCCGAGGTGGAGCGCTTGGTCTCGCCCGCCTGTCCCGCGCTCTTGCCGATTTGGTCCGGGGTGATGTTTCTCATCTGCTCACTTTGCTCGGTGTCTCCGCGGCAACGCCAAGTTGCAATGCAACGTTTCCCCCTCTACGGAGGGTTTCATTCGCAACAGGAATGCAAGCCGAGGCAAAAGCAACCCGGCGTTGGTTTATTCACCGCCTTTGATTCGTGCGTGGAGGAGGGAGGAACGCCATGAAGGGGGTATCGGACCAGCGCGACGTCTTCGCCAAAGAGCCCGGATTAGCAAGATTGCTGGAGCGGATCTGGGACTCGGCCTTGGCGCATCGGCCATCGGAGCTTCGACACTGCTCGTCCCGTCAGTTCCCGCTGTCACGTTCGCATATCCGCAAGACGGGATTGCTTTTCCTTTACTTGCGGAGAACAGCGCGCAGCAGCGCAGCACCCAAGCCTAACGCAAGTCCAGCGGCGATCGACGCACCGCGGGGCGTTGAGAAATACGGCGAAGGCAGCCTTTTGGGAATTGAAACAAGCCGGTGTCCTATTGCGGGGAGATGAGCTCGCAGCTCTGGCGCTCTCCTTACATCCGGCGCAAAATTGGAGAGGAGTCTACTCGACTTCGATTCTAGCAACTTGGTAGCGGTCATAAGCCCTCCTTTGCAAAACCCATGCCGGGGGTCCGGAGGTATTCTTGTTAGGCGCGGCACGTCCTTTGCGAAGAGAGACGGCGATGAAGCGTTTTCCCCGACTTTCTTCGAGCCGCCGTCTTGACTTTAGTTTGCCCCTCATGATCCTTGCAGTTGGTCTCTTGGTGGCTTGGGGCCATCCCACGGCCAAAAACCGAGGCCCAATCGATTTTGGTGCGGGACTGTTTCCATTTCGAATTCCAGCGCCAGTGAAGGATTGAAGATGCGGAGTCGAACAATGCAAAAGTCCTGCCACGATTGCAGGGTAGCTTCGTCGGCTTGTTAGTAACTCCGAAGATCCCGTCGTCTAGGCCCCTCTTATTTGAAAAGCCTTATTACTTGGAGCCGGAGAAGCGCGGCAAGAAGGCCTATGCCCTTTTCCGCGGGAACCTCCGCGAAACCGGCCTGGCCTGCATGCCCGCGTCTTAGTCCGCACCAAGGAATACCTCACCGCCATGTTTGTCCGCGGTGATTCCATCGTGCTGAAGATGATGCGCTTCCCGCAGGAAATCCGCGCGCCGACATGCCATCTTCCCGGGTCTTGGGTCTCACCTTCCAGCCCAGCACTTTGTGACATGGCGGGGAGTTGGAACCGCTCCGCCTTCTGCCACCGGAGCGGCCCCGCTCGGCTCTGCATCCGCTTTCACGGACTCCACGCTGCAGGTTGCTTGGTTTGATGCCAGATGAACGAACCTCTCCCCGAGCTGCCGGAGAGTGCTTTAGACGGTCACCTTGAGGCGTTCAGCTTCCCTAACTTCTCTTTTTTCTGGTGCGGCCTCCAAACGCTCGCACTCGGGGCACAGCGCGGGCTTGGAAAAGCGCAACCTCACGCGCCTTCCATGGTGGCCAATCACGTGATCGCAGCGATCGCAGAAAACCGGCACGTCGATCACGCTTGCGACAGCGATCAGCACAAGGACGGCCGCGCCAAGGAACATTAATAGATACATCGGTGGGTAGGGGAGTGGTGATCGTCGGAAAGGGGAGAGCCGCGGTCGGGAAAAACGCCCGCCCCGACCGCGGCTGTCTATGGGTCCGGGAAAATTGAGGCGGCGGACCCATATGCCCGGATGGGGCCGCCGGCTCTTGGCGGTCGGGGGGATCCGCCAGGAGCGCGCCACCCATCGCAGGACGCGAGCCAATCTTTGGAACCCGCCGCATCCCTTGATATTAAGGCTTGCTGGCCCGCGCTTAATGCAGGCCCGGTGCAATCCGCTATGTTAGGCATTGCGCTTTGCCCCAGGTCACCGCTCAGCCAGCGCTGCCTTGGCACGTTGCCACCCGCTTGGCGCGGCGGGCGTTCCCCCCCGAGTTCACCCGCCGCGCTGCAGGCTGGTCTTGGCGCAACGCATAAAAGCGCTCATTCCAAGGGGCCGTTAGAACCTTAGCAGGGCAAACCCTCTAACCGGCAACGCGCATTCCAGCGCAGTATCGCGGCATGAAAAACCCGCCGCGTCTCGGGGAGAAGATTCGGCGGGCTTCGCACTCTTTGGGGGGAGGCGCGCAGCATGCTCCCGCATCTAACTGGAGCAAGAGCCATAGATCCGCATTATGACGTCGGCGCGGTCCACTGGGCCGACGAACGGCTCACCGCCGCCTCCTGGATGAGACGGGAAGGCCTAAGTTCGCGGGGCCTGTGAGATGACGTGAGGATTGCCTCTGTACGGGCGGCCTCCGAACGAGAAGGCGATTTGGCAGTGTTGTCGGACTGCTTGCTCAAACGCGGGCAGGGACGCGTAAAGGAGCTTTTTGACATAGGGCGCGGGTTTAAAAAACGCCCGTGCAGGTGCTCAAGTGGATTTAAAGCCGGTGCGAAAAACGCGGGTCACTCAATTCGCTTCCAGACCCACCGGTCCCCGGCCTCGTCGACGTGGCGGACCAGAGCGAATAGTCCGAGGACGATCTTGCCACTTGGATCCGCGGCCGGCAGGCACAGGTTGGACTCCGGGCCCTCGATGGTGGAACTGGTCCAATCTCCGACCGCGCATTGAGCGAAGGAAGGACGAAACTCGCCAAAAGGGAGGGGGTCGGGCACTCCTCACAGTGGGGCCATCCAAACCGAAGGAAAGGAAAACCCGCCGTCCCCTGGGTGAGAACGGCGGGCTTTCAAAGAGGTAGGGCTCCTCGGGAGGGTGAAACAGCGCCCGACGGTTGGCATGTTCTGTCGCCCGCGGAACTACGCGATCGCGTATAATTGCAAAGGAGGGAATCCGTGCTAACAGCTTACTGTGGCAGTGAATTCCGGGGGGAGTTCCTGCGACCCACAGCCCGCCGAGTCCGGGGGGAACGAGGTGGACTTTCAGCGGCCCCGGCAGCTCCACTGCCGGGGCCGCTTCGCTTTCTTGGTCGGGTATGCGGGCATACCGGTTCTCACGAATTCTTCCCCGCTAGCTCGGGGCCGCGGAGAGCCACCTCATTAGCTTCTGTTGCCTTTCGAATGAAGGCGACGGCGGCGGCTTCAAAGGCCGCGTCGGTACGGTAGTCACCGCGCGGGATCACCAGTCGCTGCGCGGTCATCCTGCCATCTCCCTCGCTCGAGACTTCAATGGTCACCTTCATAGGCGGGCAAGCTCGCGCGGGCTCTCCCGTCGCAAGAAGCGTTAGGAGCACTTACTCGGGCTTTTCGTCCAGCACCCGGTGGTCCCAAATCAAACTGGATCGCACCCAGATTTCGGGAGCGCTACCGTTTTTCCGGGGCGTGCGGGACGAAACAGTTTCTCCTTCCAACCACATCTAGGAGGAGAAGCCTACGAACTCACCCTTCGCCAGCATGGCGGGAATTTCCGCCGGAGAACACATCGAGGAACCGACAAGATCCGGCTCGTTGTCCAAATCCAGCCGATACCAGTAGAGCTTCGTGGGGCTGGCGGTGGCCTGCGGTTCAAATGAGGGGACGCTTTCGCCAGGACCGACAAAGGCGACGATCGGCGCTGCGGCCGCCGCCCAAGCGAGGATTATCATTTTCATGGACGGCAAGATTAACCGCACCGCTTAACCGAGCCGCGATTTCCTGCAACGAACTTTAGCGGGGCGCGGTAGCTTATGGATTATCTTGGTGCTTCGGCGCAGCTTCCTTTTCGAGTTCCGGTGTCAGGGGATCTCCAGCGGCCTTTCCCACGAGTGCGCCGACAGCCGCTCCGACCAACGCACCCACGGCCATTCCGGCGGGGCCCACAAAACCCCCGACGACGGCACCAGCCGCCGCCCCGGTTGTAGTTCCCACGGCGGTGCCCACCGCACCCCCAAGGCCTTCATTTCGCACCAAGGCACTTGTGCCATGATCAGTCGCAGAGGGATGCTCGGTGTTTTGCGAGGCTTTGACCTCGGCGTCGGAGTTCTTTGGAGGGTCGGACTGAGTGTCAGTAGTCATCGGGGCGATTTCTTTGCTAGGATCGTGCCAGCGGGAAAGCTGTGAGATCGTAAGCTACGGGATGGGGGAAGGCGCGAAATGCACAGGATAGTTGCATGACGCCGCTCTGGCTTAACCCCGCCGCGACCGTTTTCTCTGGCCGCCCCGCTGGAGTGACGGCGGATGCACAGCCAACCATTGCATTGTTCGTAGGTGAGTTCGTTGCCCGTTCGAAAGACGGTATCTATCACGTGCCGTAGAGCCCGTAGCCGCCGTCGAGGTGATAGGTGATCAATGGATCAGCAGGATCGCTAGGTGGCTTTGACTTCGTTTCACTCGGAACTTGCTCATAGGCCGTGCCCCGCCACCTTCCTGCCGTCATGAGCGACCGCCTTGGCCATGACACCCTGGGCGGTGACTTCCGGTAGATACGGCACCCTCGACAAGCTCGGCGGTGGCGTTTCTATTTGCTCGGACTCGTCATTCTGCCGCTAAAATTGGATCGACTGCTTTCATTGCCTCGTCTTCGTCCCATGCTAACAGGTCTCAACCGGTGGGCGGCGGGGAAGCAGCAACGGAACCGGCGCTGATCTCGCGAGGTCAGCACCGCCCGCCGGCCCGCTTGATCGGTCACCCTCTTGTGCGAAATTCTCGCGCCGGCGAACGGAGGGGTTCATCACCGAGCCGTTGAGGAATGCGGCACCGGCGGCTGCTCTGCTTCTCCTCGGTTCTTCCGCAGATGACAGATGACCCCGACAACTGCGGAATTCCCTGTTCTTCTCAATCAGCGGATGTGTGAGAGATTGCCTCATGGGGATAAATATCGCTGCCTTGGAACTCGAATGGAGGACCACTCCAGCGCAGTTTCATTCCTTCGAAAGCGAGATGACTGCGCGAGGGTTCACGAAGGACGGGGGGCGCAAGTGGATCGCCGCGCGAAGTTTCACGAACGAGCAAGCGGCAGTGCGGGCGGTCCGTTCCGCGGCCCACGCGAGCCACGTATCTATTCGTGCTGCAGCCTAGGGAAGCAGTGAGGTTGTCCCCGGTGCACCGCCCACTGGAGAGTGAGCCGATCAGGTCGGGTTCGAAGTGGCAGATTTCCATCGATGCCGCCATTCTCGTGTCGATCAAGGTCATCGCTCTTTTTTGTCGGCGCAGCTTCATTATCGATCATATCGTGGCAACCATCAGCCCGGGCGAGGGGATGTGTTTCGGCGGGTGCCTACATCGCTCCAGCCGACACTTCGAAAGCGTTCGAAAAGGGCGGCTCCAAGGCCGATCTGATCGGAGTGATGGGAACACCAGATTCCACGACAAGCCGCGTGGCTGTGTGGAGGTTTGCTACGATCGGTTCCCCACGGTGAGCCTCGTGCAGGACTGTGTGGATAGCTGGAGCAAACCGGTCTGGAATTTTCGACGACTACTTTTAATCCGCGCCACCGTTTGGTAGACCAGTTGCGAGTATATTCCGAATCGTTTCGATCAATGTCGGAATGGCAACGGGCTTGATCAGGTGGGCGCTGAACCCGGCATCCCGACTTTTTTCGATGTCCGATGGCATCCCGTATCCGCTTTGGGCGATCGCGGGAAGCTTCTGGATTTCATGAATCCGCCCGACGAGCTCGTACCCCGTCATGTCGGGGAGTCCGAGGTCGCTGACAAGGAGGTCGAAGCTTTTCTGCCTTGCGATCTCCAGCGCCTGCTTTCCGTCGAGCGCCGTGCTGACAACGATCCCCATACTCTCAAGGATCATCGTGAAGACTTCTAGAGTGTCTGCATGGTCGTCGACTATAAGGATCCTCGTGCCGGTGAGGTCGGCAGGGATTTCCGGAGTTGGTGCGGTCGGTGCCGAGAAGGATTTCGAAAGGGCGATCGGAAGCTCCACAGTGACGGTTGTCCCCTGCATCTTGCCCGCGCTATAGGCGGAGATGGTGCCGCCGTGAAGCTCGGCGAACTTTCGGGCAATGGCCAAGCCGAGGCCCAGCCCTCCGAATTCCACCGCGACCTGTTTGCCGCCTTGTTCGAAGGCGTTGAAGATTTCCCGGATTACATCCGCCTCGATGCCCACGCCGTCGTCGGTGATGACGATCCGAAGCGTCTCGCCCTCGACCAAGGTGGCGATGTTGATGTTGCCACCGACAGGCGTGAATTTGATCGCGTTCTTGAGGATGTTCCAAAGAGTTTGCTGCAGGCGCGCCGAGTCCCCGTTGACGTGACTACGTTCGGCGTCCAACTGGACCGTGAGTTGTTGCTCCTTGGCATCCGCGTCGGGATGGCAGATTTCCACGACGTTGGTAACGAGCGCATGGACATCGACAATGTCACTGTCGAGATGGAGCTTGCCCTTGATGACACGATTGAAATCGAGCAGGTCGTCGATCAGCCTGGCCTGCAGACGAACGTTGCGGTCGATCACCACGAGTTTCTCGCGCAGGTAGGGAGGCAGGCTGTCGTTGGCATGCAACGACGAGATGAGGGCCAGCACGGGAGTGAGTGGGGTGCGCAGCTCATGGCTGAGGATGGCAAGGAACTGGTCCTTGGCATCGCTGGCGGCGGTGACGGAGGAGAACAACCGGGCTTTCTCCAATCCGATCGACGCTTGGGCTGCCACGCTGCCGAGGATTCGCTCGCTACGCTCGGAGAAGGCCGACTTCGATTTGCTCCAGAAGTGGAACATTCCCATGTGGCCCCCCTCGGGTTGCTGGACGGGAACCGACATGCAGCTGAGCATGCCGAGACTGTCGGGAAGTTCACCCAGAATGCCCCCAGACGGCATATCAGAAATGTCCGCATACCGCGTGATCGATGCCGGGATCTCGCTCCAAATAAGTTTCCCATCCGGTCCCAATCCCAAGTCTGACAGCGCTCCGGCTGATCTGCCGGAGACTGCATATAGCCGCCATTGGCCGGGGCCTTCCCCGAGCAGGAACACCCCGAGATCCGCATCCGTCAGTCCGGTGGTGACATCAATGAGCGATTGCGCGAGCGGCACCAGGTCCAGCTTGGAAGCAAGCATGAGACTTATGCGATTGAGCGTCTCAAGCTCGTCGTAAAGAGCCAGGACACCGGTGTTGGTCTCGGAAAGTTCCTGGTTCATGCGCGACAGCTCCTCCTCGCGCAAGTGGGCTTCGGCCATCATTTCCAGCAACTCGCGGTTCTGGACGCGCACCTCCTCGAACGCGCCTTTAGGGGAACGGCTGGAGAGGTCGTCAACGATAGCCTGCAGATCTTTCGGCAACAACTCTTGGGCTGTCGGCGGGAATACCTTCGACATGCGGATCGTGGTGCCATGCCGTGTGCTTTCGATGTCCACGCGGTCCATCAACCGCCTGGTGCCGACGATGCCGATGCCCATGCCCGTCTCCGAATGATAAGACCCGGCGAGGATTTCCTCCAACTGGGCGATCCCATTCCCCCTGTCGCTGACCTCGATGAGCAAGGTCTGGCGGAGCCGTCGGGAGCCGGAAGGAGAGGGCTCGGATACAACCGAGAAGTCCACCCTGCCACCGCCAGCGTATTGGTAGGCGTTGCGGGCAATCTCGGAAACGGCCGTGGCGATGCGGATCTGCAGTTGCTGCGGAAAGCCGAGCGAACCGGCCAACTGCCGCGCCTGCTGGCGCGCCGTCACCACATCCTGCTCAAAGCCGATGCTGAGGGAGAAAAGCCGGAGTTTGGCGTTTGGCACTGTCATGGCCTAGCTCGGACGACAACAGCGGTGGCATCGTCGTTCCCCCTCAGATAATCCCGATACAGGATGCCGGCAATCAAAGCGGTCCGTTTCGTCCAGATGCCAGGATAACTTGAAATGGGGGTGTTGGACTTGAGGCCATCGCTGGCCATGAGAAGCATCGCACCGGCTGGCCAAGGCGTACTGTGTACCTTCACCGTTCGGAAATTGAGGCCCATTGTGCCGTTCATCGACAAGAGGCTGGAAGATGAATCTTGGGTCACCACAGAGCCTGAGATATTACCTAGCCCGGTAAAGCGGAGTTCATGCCTCGCCGGATCGATCTCTGCGATAGCAAGGGCTGCGCCGCGTGTCGTCCGCAGCGCGGCGTGAATCCTTTCCATGAGCTGCTCAAGTCTTTCCTCCGGATGCTTAAGGAAAACCTCCACGGCCTTTCCTGAGGCCTCTGCCGCCATCTCCCCGTGACCCAGTCCGTCCGCCACAAGCACTCGCAGGATGCCATCGCCGAACTCAACGGTCTCCCATGAGTCGCCGCAGGCGATCTCAGGCGGCACGGGAATATTTACGGCACCGACCTCCCAGCGGCCTGTCTTTGACGGCGCAGCATCCCGCTCCGCGAGCCCGCTGAGTATAGCCGTGCCCAGGCCAGGTGAGGAGTGGAAATCGAAATAATGCGAAGCGCGCCCCACCGCGCCGAGTCCAGTGCCGGAGGTGCCTGCCGTTGAGAAACCATCGGCCAGGCACTGCTGGAAATTCGCGACCCCGCCGCAGCGGTTAAGAGAGATGATCTCCACCCCGAGAGTTGCGCCGCTGGCGAGTGGCCGCACAACAAGTGTTCCGCCCTTGGTGTGTAGCGCCAGATTGTTGCCAAGCTCTGTTACCACGAGTGCAACGCGGGCGAAAAGATCCTGCGACCATCCGGCATTGCGAGCCCAATACCCGATCATCCTCCGGGCATCGCCCACCTGGCTCTGCTCGTGGATCGGGATTGCAAGGGAATGCATCATGGACGTCTTTCCGACATCATCGCCATTTGGTGATCGTAACCCGTGTTCCTTCGCCGGGCTTTGAAACGAGATCGAAATCGTTGACCAGGCGTTTCGCACCGCCCAGCCCGAGGCCCATTCCTGAACCGCTCGTGAAGCCGTCCCGCAGCGCCTGCTCGAGGTCCGCGATTCCCGGGCCTTCATCGACGAAAGCCACCCGCACACCGCGGCGGACGTTGTCGGTCACCAGATCTAGGATTACCTCGCCGCCGCCGCCGTAGATAAGCAGGTTTCTGCCGAGCTCGCTGGCCGCGGTGACCACCTTGGTCTGGTCGACCAGCGATAGGCCGATCTCAACCGCGATTGTGCGCACAGACTGGCGTACTTTCACCACGTCCGATTCGCCTTGGACTGGGATGGTCGATGTTTTTTCGACGGTCATGCCGGGCCGCTCTCCCCACGCAACAGTTTCATGCCCCGCGAGACGTTCAAGGCGGTGTGCACGCCTTCCAGCGTGAGGCCGAGTTCCACGAGGGTGATTGCTACCGCCGGCTGTATCCCTACAACCACAGTCTTGGCATCAAGGACGCGCGCCATCGCGGAGATGTTGCCAATCACGCGTCCGATGAACGAGTCCACCACCTCGAGAGCGGAGATGTCGATGAGAACGCCGCGCGCGTTTTCCTGGCTTATCTTCTCCGTAAGATCGTCCTGGAGCTGGAGCGCGAGGCGGTCATGCATGTCGACCTGGATCGTGACCAGAAGCATGTCCTCGATCTGGAGGATTGGGATTTTCTCTACCATCAGTCGCGGGGCTTATTTTTCTCGGGTGACCTTGAATCCCATCTTGTTCATGGCTGTCTTCAGCGCCTCGGCCATGGTGGCCTTGGTGCTGACCGTGGTCAGGTCGATGCCAAGGTGGACCATGGTCTGGGCAATCTGCGGCCTGATGCCGCTGATGATGCAGTCCGCGCCCATAAGCCTTGCGGCGGAGACGGTCTTAAGAAGATGCTGCGCCACTAGCGTGTCTACGGTGGGGACGCCGGTGATGTCGATGATCGCGATCTCGGACTCCGTGCTGACGATCTGCAGGAGGAGCGACTCCATTACCACGTTTGTCCGGGCGCTATCGAGAGTGCCGATGAGCGGCAGGGCTACGATCCCGTCCCACAGCTTTACGACAGGCGTGGATAGTTCGATCATCTCCATCTGCTGCCGGGAGATCACCTCCTCGCGTGCGCGCTGGTGCGTCTCGATGGTGTGGAGTGCCAACCTATCGAGCAGGTTGTTAGCGGTTTTGATCTCCTCGAAAAGCTTGTTTGAGTCATTGCCCACATCCTCCCTCAGCCCTTGGATGATGGGCTGCTTGAGTGACAGGACGAAAAGTGCGGTTTCTGACGCGGAGAACCCTAGGCGTCCACGATCTTTCGAGATTTCGCTGAGAAAATCCAGCACCGGCTTCCATGCAGGGGCTTTGAGATCGTCGAGTCTGCCTTCTTGCGCCGCAGTTTCCAGGCGAGTAAGGAACTGCTGGCCCTGTGCGCGCTCATCGTCCTCTTTAATCAGGTCGGATCGTCTCCCGGCAGCGCTGAGCTGGCGATCCCATTCCTCCAGGATTTTACCACCGGATTTCTTCAAAAGATTTGGCAAGATCGTCTCCGACATGATCGCGTCTACGCTGCGTCCAAGGGACGATCAAGGGGTAAAAATTTTAATCCTTCCGCAACCTTGCACAGCACATCCTCGATCAGCCCCTTTCCGCGGGCAGACAATACGCACAATCCCCGCTTTGTTGCACAGGCGCCCGTGCTTCAAGCTGGCTTGCGCGGGAGCCAATGATTTGAGGAGCGAGGACAATGCTTCGTGGGCGAGGGAGAGGGGAGGGGTGGAAAGAGGGTTATGTCGAGGAATTGAAAGTGCGATGGATATTAACTTTCAATCCCAGCACTTTAACTGAAGGAGCCAACACACAATCAAACAAGAATGCGGCGAAGCTCAGTGGCTCCGCCGCTACCTCAATCACCGGTTCTCAACTGCATCACTTTCCCATCGGCAGGTAGGTGCCATCCTTTTGGAGGACATCGCCGTCCTGCAACTTGCCGCTCTTGCCATCGGCAAACACGATGGTGCCATCGGGCATTACCTTGGTACCGTTCGAGAACTTCTTCTCCTCCTTCAAGGGAGTTCCGGCGCAGTCGGCGGTCATGAAGGGCTTTTCACCCCATCCGACTACGGAACCTTCCATCACGCCGCGGCCATCTTGAAGAATGGCATCCCCGTTGTTCAATTGCCACTTCTTCCCATCCTTGGAGACGACATTTCCACCCACCATCACTTTGGTGCCATCCGACAAGATGGTTTCGCCGGATACCTCCGACTTCTCTCCGGCCTTGATGGCCCAGACCTTGCCGTCCTTCTGTACGACCCCGTCCTTGACGAAATGGATGCTGAACTTGCCGTCCCAGTCAATCATCTCACCGTTCTTGAGAGACCACTTGGCTCCATCCGCCCCAACTACGGACCCGTCCTTCATGACCTTGGAGCCATCCTTGAGAGTGGTTTCCTGGGTCATTTCCGTTTTGTTGCCGTCTTTAATGGCCACCATTTTCCCGTCTTTCATGACGATGCCGTCCTTGGCGGAAAGGGCTCCAAGGGCAGAGAGGAAGATGGAGGTGAAGGCGAAAGCGCTCGTGCGAAATGTTGATTTCATGATATATCGATCGATTTTCAGTTGGCCCGGCTCCAGCTGGACAGCGGTCGTTTGCAGATGGCGTGCCCGCATTGGAATTGCCTGCGATGCCGCGCCCTGTAGCGTTTCACTCGCAACGGCCCGCATACTTACAAGGCAAGCTGCAACCACGGCGGTCACATTGCCCGTAATGAGCCAAGCTTGAGGAGTGTTGGGGGAGCCTCGGAGGGTGTGCCGCGCGAATCGTTTCACCGCCCGGTTGGACGGAGCTCTTGTGCTCTTGCAACAGCCCCCGTGCAATGCTTTCCGCCTCAAGTAAGGGCTGGGAGCTTTGTGGTGAGATCGGAGGTCGATACGCGTGGTGTAGGGAATGAAGGGGCGGGCTTCCAGCAGCCGAGTGTCCACCGAATAGGGGCACGGGAACGGCTAGGAAGCAGCCAACCATGAATACACCAATTCAGAACAACGGAGATAAGAGAGCGGCTGATACGAATCCCGATCCAATTACTGGAGAGCCGGGATCTCACCCGGTGGGCGCCGGGATCGGGGCGGCAGGAGGCGCGGCGGGGGGCGCGGCGATCGGTGCTGCGGGAGGACCCGTGGGCGCCGTGGTCGGGGCGGTGGTGGGCGGCGTGATCGGGGGACTGGCCGGCAAGGGCGTGGCCGAGAAGATCGATCCCACCGCGGAAGGAGCTTACTGGGAGGAGAATTACCGGAACGAGCCCTACTACACCGAGGGCAAGGATTTCGCCGACTATGGTCCGGCCTATCAGATGAGCGTGGCCAGGTATTCCCCGGATTCTCGCTTCGAGGACCATGAGCCGACGATGGCAAATGAGTGGGATTCCCTCAAAGGCAGCTCGCGGCTGCACTGGGAGCAGGCGCGTGCCGCAGCGAAGGCCGGATGGGACAGGCTCCACCACCGCTCCACCGTGAAAGACGAAATCCCGGTCTAAAGCAGACCATAGAATTCTCGCCCGGCAGGTTGCGAACGCGCAGCCTGCGCGGGCCTTTTTGTGTCATGCGCTATTGTTCAGTCGGCTCCTTGGCTCCACGCGGCCTGAATGGCTTTCAAGGCGATCTTTGCCGCCCCAGCGCATACCGGTGGCTCATCCTCTGCCAGCTCTGCCTCCACGATCGACGGCAGTTCGTAAGTGAGCTTGGTGACGGAAGGAGAGGTGGAGTTAAGGCCCTCCTCCGCGATAACGGCGCACTCGGTATGCCCGGCCGAAAGTGCCAGGGTCAGCAACATCCCGTAGGCAGTGGAAGCGGTGGTCTGGGCAACGATATCATCCCGGACCATTCTGGACACGGGATGCTCCCGGAGCCGGCCGTAAAGTCCGGCAAGCACGCCAGTGGTCGCGGTCACGCCTTCCTTGATGGCGGCCCCAAGGGATCCGCCTTCCTCGGCAGAGATCTTCTTCAGTCTCTCCGCGCGGATCTCGCTGGCACCCACGATTTCACCCAGGATGCTGGCGAGCTTGCCCCGGATGATGACCCGCTCATCCTCCAGTTGTCCCCGGATTGCTTTTGCGATGTCAGTCTCCAGGGCGATCATATCGTTCACATACTGACGAAGGTTGCTTTGGTGTGTGGTAATCATCGGAAGAAGCTTTGCAGGCCGCGTGCCGCTAGTCGCTTCCTTTAGGGCAAGCTGCCCTTCTGCCACGAGCCACGCAAAGCGCACCCCTACCGACGCCGGCCGGGCATATCGCACCAGGTGGGCCAGGCCTCGGGAAGTGCGCGCTTGGGCTCCACGCGGACTGGGAAGGTAAGAGTGGGTTGGTAGGGTGTTAGTAGAACCTAGCGTGGACCGGGGCTGGATTACTCCTCCGCAAAATTACGTGTTCATTTGACTTCGCAGCCCTTTTTCTGTTAGCCGTTTCTGGTATGTCTCTCGGATGACCGCTCATGCGATGCACGAGGGGCTGGCCGTATCCGAACTGTGTTGTCTGGTTACGGGAAGGCCGTCGCGGGCTAGGTTCGTGGCGGCCTTCCAATCCCACATTCCAATGCCCGTCGCTGCAACGAGGTTCCTTCTGCACCCCTGTCGATTTTAGTGTCCTGGCGGCCTGCGCCTTCCCGATCTTCCTGTTGATGGGGAATCCCGCTCTCCGCCGGCCCAGCATTGCGCCCTAAGCTACAGAAAAGTCCCGTTGAATTAGGAAAGAGATCGGAGAGGAACCTTTCCTACTGCCTGTATTTGCACGACAATCATTTCGTTTAGTCACCTGTCTTGAAATCGGGGTCGCTTACTTCCTTGCTTTCGGGCGATCCATTTTGGCGAAGGAAGATCGTGAGAACCACGATCGAAAGCACCGCCAAGAACTCGCTCTGCCAATTCTGGAAAGATTGGAACCAGAACTCGGGATCTTTGAGGAACTCTCCCAATGTCGCTGAGCTCTGGCCATGCTCTGATCGTTGTTCATTGAATACCACCAGGCCGCCGGCTGCGTGCATCGCAAAGGACAGGAGGAACAGAAGCAGAAAGGCGAGCGAAAGCGAGTTTCGGTAGAGCCAGCTGCGCGGCTTCTTCTTCCTGGTCTGGTCGAGTTCGTCGATCTTGTCGGGATCGTTGGATTCCGCGGAGCCGCGTTGGTAGAGGAAGGTGGTGAGGATTACATAGGCTCCCATTTGGAGGAATTCGCTTTCCCAATTCTCGCCGGTCGCCTGCCAGAAATGCCCGCTGCGAAGGTATGCAAGGAATTCCAAGGGCGGTCGCCCGTAGAGGATTTGATCCTGATTGTGAACCTTGAAGCCGCTGACCGCCTGAGCCGCCCAGAAACCCAAGAAGCAGACGAGAAGAACCATGCTGAGGCCGTTGTTTCTAAAGAAGCGCTTCATGGCTGTGGGGCGAAGTAATTGAAGTTTCCAAAGCCTGCCCATCACTGTGGCAGCCAGACGGAAACGCTTCCCGCATTGCATCGGAAATCTCCCCAGCCATCCCTGTCGGTGTGGATCATGTCCGCGATATTACCGAGAGCATCGTAGAAGGCGTGGTCCGGCATGCTGGTCTGCATGCGTTTGGTGCCGACATCACCATTGCTCAATACAACGGCGACGCCGCCGCGATGGGAGTCCGTGCCCTGACGGGTCCAGCCGATGGTGTTCGCATGGTCGAAGTAGTCATACTGGTCACCATGCGCATGGTCGCGGCGGACTCGCATCAGGTCATCGATTGTCTTCTTGTGGCAGAGGATTTCGATCGGATAGGTGTTTCCATCCCGGCCCACGTCTTCGTAGCTCGCACCGTAGTAGTCAGCGTAAAAGACGCAGGGGTAGCCTTCCCGACGAAGGAGGATCAGCGCATAGGCAAGCGGCTTGAACCATTCTTCCACCACGGACTCCAGGGCCTGGAGGGGTTGGGTATCGTGATTCGCCACGAGCGTCACCGCCATCGCAGGCTCGTTTTTGACCAGGGTACCCTCGAAGATGCGAGACATGTCGAAGGAATTGCCTGCTCTGCTGGCTTCCGAGAAATTGAGGTGTAAGGGCGCATCGAAGAGGGCCACGTCGCCATTCGTCACGGAGATGAAATGGTGCAGCGCTTCAATTTCGTAGGACCAATACTCGCCAACCGCGAAGATGCGGCTCTTCGAGTAGTCCCGGACGTGGTTCAACCAGTCCGGGAAGAATCCGGCTTCGACGTGTTTCACCGCATCAAAACGGACTCCATCTATCCCGATCGTGTCGAAGAACCATTCGCCCCAGCGTTTCATCTCTGCCTGCACTTCCGGGTGCTTCACGTCCACGTCGCAGCCCATGAGGTAGTCGAAGGAGCCCTTCTCCATGTCCACCACCTCGTCGAAGCTCTTTCCCTCGAACAAGAGAATGTCGTTTGCCTCTGGATTGTTGTTGTCGGTGTCGGTCGCGGTGAAGTGCCACCAATGCCACTCCATCTCGGAATACTTCTTTTGCCGGCCTGGGAAGGTGAAGTGTGTGTGCGCGCGGATTGTCCTCGGCTCGCCGGTTTGCTCCCGGCGATTGTCATTGTGAAACGGCGTTGCGGTGAATTCCTCCTCCTCATCCCCGCCCATGCGGTGATTTAGAACCACATCCCAGTAAATCTGGAGCCCACAGAGGCGGGCTTCGGCCACGGCGGCGATGAGTTCATCACGGGTTCCGTATTTGGTCCTTACCGAGCCCTTCTGATCGAACTCCCCCAGATCATACATGTCATACACGGAGTAGCCCACGTCGAATCCGCCGGCATTCCCCTTGTAGGCGGGAGGCAGCCAGACCGAGGTGAAGCCGGCCTCGCCAAGTTGCCGGGAGCGGTCCTTCAATTCGTTCCAGAGCGTTCCGTCGGGGGCGTTGTACCAATGGAAGAATTGGATCATCACGCCGTTGATATGGTCCATAGGGGATCGTTAGATGGTTAGATTCTTGATCAGCATCCCGCGGACAGCCGCTCCCAATGGACACGCTCTGCTCAGGACGGTGGAACCTCCTAGCATTTCCAGTACCTGGACTGACGTGCCCGATCACCCTAGAACTGGCTTGACCGCATCTAGCGACGGCAGCGAAGCAGGAATGGGAGAGTTCCCGCCGACATGTTGCGGCCCGACGGACCAACCGTTGGCCTACCCAACCTTAAAGAAGAGCAACGGCTTGGTTGGCCGCCACCAAGGTATCGCGGGTGATTGGAATGAACCCACCGTTCAGTGAATTGCAGATTACCTCGCTTCCTTGAAGTAAGGGATCTCCAAAGATGGTGCATACGGACACGTCAGCCGCATCGCGCCCGGTGGCCACCCGCACCAGCCCGTTCAGCGGAGCCAAGCGGGTGGGATCAAACACGTACCAAAGGTCCCCGATGAAGACCTCGAAGACGGCATGGAAATCTGTGGGATTGAGGAGGTGGGAGTAGCATGAAACATAGCGAGCAGGCACGTTGAGAGCCCGGCACAGGGCAATGGCTAGGTGGGCAAAATCACGGCAAACACCCTGCCGCTGCTCCAAGGTGTCCACCGCGGATGATTGCTCGTTTGTGCTGCCGATTTTATAGGCCACTTTTTCGTAGATCCAGTCGCTCACGGCCGCCGCGATCGAGTAAGGGTCCGGCAGATGCCCGAAGAGATCCAAAGCTTGCTGCCTGAGCCGATCCGACTGGCAATACCTGCTCGGAAATAGAAAGGGGACGGCATCTGGCTCGAGCTTTCCAGGATCATCAGCTTTAAGGGAAGCTACTTCCGCGATGAGAGGCGTAGTCTCCACATCTGCTTGGTAGCGCACTTGCAAGAAGCCAGGGCCCGTGGTCCGGATCCGGGTAAAGCGGTTCATTCCCACCGAGGCCGTAAACTCGTCCGTCGGGACGACAAGGCTCGTATAGAAGTTCTCGCTGCGGATTCGCTGGCCATTCGTGGCGATGCACTTGGTGGCGAAGAAGAAGGTGGCGGGACCCTGCAGCGTATAGCTGAGGTTGGAACTGACTCTAAAAATCACATGGCGAGCTTAGCAGTGCTCCGAACGTCGTCCACTGCCATCCAACTCGCAGTAGCACGTGCAAAGTGCGGGGCCATCATGCACACTGCCCACAATTTATAGACGGAATACTGAATAGAAACCTCCTGAAGCGAGCACAGGCCGGTCTTTGTCAATATCGGCATTCTTCCTGCCAAGGTATTTGGCAGATCTGCCCCCAAACGCAAATAATTCCATGTCCAAACTAACTTCATTGAATGTCCTACTCATCCAAGAGATCAAGGACCTGTATAGCGCGGAAACGCAACTGGTGAAGGCCCTGCCAAAGATGGCGAAGGCCGCTACCAACCCGAAGCTGAAGGAAGGCTTCACCGCCCACCTCGAAGAAACCAAAGGTCACGTTTCCCGCCTGGAAGAGGTCGCCGAGTTGCTGGGGGCATCCCCCAAAGGCAAAGTCTGCAAGGCGATGCAAGGTCTGGTGGAAGAAGGCGCCGAAACCATCGAGGAAGAAGGTGATCCCACGATCAAAGATCTGGCCCTGATCACAGCCGCCCAAAAGGTGGAGCACTATGAGATCTCCGGCTACGGATCCGCTTGTGCTCTTGCGGAAGCGCTGGGCCTCGATGATGTGGTGGCCCTTCTGAAAGCAACCCAGGCAGAGGAAAGCATTGCCGACAAAAATCTCACGGCTGTTGCGAAGAAGCTCATTCCGGAAGCTGCTGCCGCCGGGGCAGAGAAGTAAGCTACCCGTTCCCGCTAAAGGTTACATCCGCTCTAAAAGTCCGTAGCGGAGTCCCGACGTTTCCTACTTCTCCTCGCGGGTGGGCCAGCCCACCGGCTCGCCTGACGCGAGGAAAATTTTTATTTCCAATTTGATATAACGCATCTCCCGCCATGGCCTCCAAGAAATCGCCGCCGCCCCCCGCCGCCACCAAGCCTCTCCGGCAACCCGCCGAAACCCACCAGACCGCCGCTGAGGGTAATCCGCACCTCACCACCAATCAGGGGCTGCCCATCTCCGACAACCAGAATTCCCTCAAAGCAGGCGTCCGCGGCCCGTTGCTCCTGGAGGACTTCATCCTCAGGGAAAAGATCACCCACTTCGATCACGAACGGATTCCCGAGCGCATCGTCCACGCCCGTGGCTCTGGTGCCCATGGCTACTTCCAGCCTTACGAGTCTGCTGCTGACATCACCTGCGCCGGGTTCCTCCAGGACCCGAAAAGGAAGACCGAGGTCTTCGTCCGCTTTTCGACAGTCGCGGGTGGTGCGGGCTCCGTTGACCTGCCGCGGGATGTTCGCGGATTCTCGGTGAAGTTCTACACCGAGCAGGGCAACTACGACTTCGTAGGCAACAACATCCCGGTGTTCTTCATTCAGGATGCCATGAAGTTCCCCGACGTGATCCATGCCGTGAAGATGGAGCCGGACCGCGGCTTCCCGCAGGCCGCCTCTGCGCATGCCACCTTCTGGGACTTCATCTCGCTCACGCCGGAAAGCATGCACATGATCATGTGGGCCATGTCCGACCGGGCGATCCCGCGTTCGCTGCGCATGATCGAGGGCTTCGGCGTCCACACCTTCCGCTTTATCACGGCTGAGGGCGTAAGCCGCTTCGTGAAGTTCCATTGGCGGCCGACGATCGGCAGCGCGGCCGTGGTCTGGGACGAGGCGGTGAAGATCAGCGGTGCCGACCCGGATTTCCATCGGCGTGATCTGTGGGAAGCGATTGAGCGCGGAGACTTCCCCGAGTGGGAGCTGGGGGTGCAGGTCATTGAGGAGAGCCAAGTGGCCGACTTGGACTTCGACTTGCTCGATCCCACCAAGCTGATCCCGGAGGAGGTGATCCCGATCCGTATGCTCGGCAAGATGGTGCTCAATCGCAACCCGGTGAATCACTTCGCGGAGACTGAGCAGGTCGCCTTTTGCCCCAGCCATATCGTGCCCGGCATCGGCTTCTCCGACGATCCACTGCTTCAGGGTCGCTTGTTCTCCTATCTCGACACTCAGTTGAGCCGCCTCGGTGGTCCCAATTTCCACCAGATCCCGATCAATGCGCCGCGCTGTCCCTTCGCCAACAACCAGCGGGACGGCCTGCGGCAGATGCACGTGCATCCCGGCCGCGTGGCTTATGAGCCTAGCCAGATCTCTCCGCCCGCCGCGCCGCGCGAATGCCCCATGCATGGGTTTCGCACCCATCCGGAGGCCGAGACCGGCGAGAAGATCCGCAAGCGTTCGGACACCTTCGCCGATCACTATTCGCAGGCCCGCATGTTTTTCCGCTCGATGACACCGCCCGAGCAAAACCACATCGCCAGCGCTTTGGCCTTTGAATTAGCCAAGGTTGAGGTAGTGGAGATCCGCGAGCGCATGCTGGGCCATTTGGCCAACATCGCGGAGGAGCTCCACCAGACGGTTGCAGACGCGCTTGGGATGCCAGCCAAGGGTGGAATGAAGGTCACTCCCGCGGTGGCTCCCCGGGATCTTCCTGCATCTCCTTCCCTGAGCCTGATCGCCAAGGATCCGGGGATCTTGAAAGGCCGCAAGGCGGGTATCTTCGTGACGGAAGGAGCGGATGTCTCGGTGATCACCGCACTTACTGCAGCCTTCAAAAAAGAGAAGGCCGCGGTGGAGCTCATCGCGCCCAAGATCGGCGGGGTCACGCTTTCGGACGGAACACCGCTTGCGGTGCATCACTCGCTTTCCGGTGCGCCTTCGGTCTTGTTCGACGTGGTGGCGGTGGTCGCTTCTGAAGAAGCCATTGAAATTCTGGTGAAGGAAGCCGCCGCCGTGAATTGGGTCCGCGATGCCTTCGGCCATCTCAAAGTGATCGGCTACACAGCCTCCGCGCAACCCTTGCTGGATATCGCAGCGATCGAACCGGATGAAGGCACCGTTACAGTGGATGATACCAAGGGGCAGCGCACCTTCATCACCGTGGCCAAGAAGGGCCGGCGCTGGGACCGCGAGCCCACCCTCCGCAGCATCGGTTAATCGCTTGAACCATTTCGACTCATGACAGGCGACCTTTCAGAACAGCAGCAGAAGGACGCTTCGGGCCCCCAAGCCACCGACGATCTCACCATTGCTGAGAACCTGCGGACCTGGCGGCAGAAGCATTCGGGCGAAGGGGAAGAAGTATATTCGGATGGCGTGCATCCGACCTTCAAGATCCCTCAACACAGGGCCAAGAAGTTCATCGAAGAATTCGGACCACTTCATCCGGGCGATTACAAGGAGCAGTTTGAGCGGGATTGGCGGGAGGATTTTGCCAAGCTCGCGGACTAATTCGTTGCCATGGAGCAGAACCCAACACCCGTAAGCCCGCTACTAGCCCCTCCGCCCAAGGCCTACCTCTGGCAGTATGCGGCGGCAATCGCAGCCGAGGCACACGAGGGACAAAACCCGCCCGGATCACCCATGCCATACTTCGCTCACCCCGCGCGGGTAGCCATGTTGGTCTCGGCGGTTTTCGGCTGCCATGATCCGGAGGTGCTCGCCGCTGCCTATCTGCACGACGCAATCGAGAAGACCCCGCTGACTCGCGAAGGCCTTGCGATGACGATGGGCGCAAGAATTGCCGGGTGGGTGGAGTGGCTTTCAAAGTCTCCGTCCGCGGACAAAGGTAAATACTGGGAGGGCCTCAAGCAGGCGCCTTGGCAAGCGCGGCTGATCAAGATGGCCGATGCGCTCGACCATCTCAATGGTCCCCCGCAATATTTGCCTGACCGCTTGAAGTCGGCCCGCAAGGCGCTGGCACTTTCGTTTTCCACCGAGCCGGAAATCCAACGGGCATCGGCCGCGCTCACCGCTGCCATTGATGCCTGGTCCGAGGAAGTGGGGGATTCATGAAGTTTTTCGTCCCCGGCTTCTCCAGCCGTGAGCAGGCTCTCCAGTTCTACCGGGAACTCGCGAAGGGCTGTGCAGAACGGTATGGCAAGCCGCTGACCCCCGCCGCGTTGTTTGCCATCCGCTATCGGTTCGAGGGCCGGGAGTATCTGGCACAGGTCGGGATTCCCCATCCACCCGGGCCGGACGCTGCGGAAGTCCTGGCGATTTTTCCCACCGCTTGTGACTATCTGGTCTGCACGCGTGGCGCGACCCCGGCTTCCTTCCGGTCCACGGTGATACCCCGTGATTCCATTTCAGATGCGGAGTTCTTCAACGGGATCGACGATGCAATTCTCAATCCGGAATGTGACCAGCCGTGAGGTGCCAACGGATCTCCGGAACCGGCATCGTTTCCGTCAAATTTTCTCGTAGAGCTTGGACAGCTCGATGGAGTCCTCCTCGATCTCCCCGTTGCTGCGGAGTTCCTGCACCCAGGCCTGAACGAAAATCGCCACGGTATCGCTGCAGCACTGCAGACCATACGAGTAAGGCCGGAGACCGGAAGTGTGGGGAAAGGCCACATCAGCGATCCTTGGGCTGCTGATCCCATCCACCGAGATCAAGCGACACGCCGAGTCGATATTCACGCCACCGACGTGATAGAAGCTCTCGTCCTTACCGGCAAAAACGTGCTCTTGCACCTCATCGTCCAAGGATGAAATCACCGCGGGATCAGCGAAACGGACCCGCCCCTTGCTGGCAACCCCGTCCTTTACCAGACTGGGGAAAGGATAGTCGGGCAGCTCCAGAGGCTTCTGGCCGCCGCAGTCCACGAAGATGCGGTACTTGGCCGTGGTCTCGCCGCCGTCATCGCCATGGATGGTGATCGTGGTGCTTCCTTTCTTGTCCGCATCTTCGCGGATCATGGCCTTCCCAGAGACGATCTCGATTCTCCCCGCATCGTACAGGGCGAGGAGAATCGCGCCGGATTCCAGCGGCATGGCCGCGATGACGTTCATCAGGAATGGCATTACCGTCTTGCGGAAGCTCAGGTGATCTTCCGCCGGCATCAGCTCGGCGTGGAAGTTGAGAGTATACATCAGGTCGTCGATGACCTCCTTCCAGTGGATCGGCTTGTGCCCCAGCACCGATCGACGGGCCTCCTTCATCTCGTGGCGCATGCCTTCGAAAGCATTGTCGTAGTCGTGCTTGTCGCTCATCGTCTCCACGAAGTCGGCCAGCGTGAAGTTTGCGTTCGACAGCTTGTCCACCATCTCGGCCATGCCGTCCTTGCGAAAGGCTTCCGCCAGCGCAGGGCGGCATACCGCATCGAAGTAGGTCTCCAGTCGCAGGAAGCCCGAGTGATCCCGTAGTCCCAGAAGCTCCTCGCGGCCGACGTGCCGATAGATCATCCGCATCGGTTCCTCTTGATCCCACTGCAAGTGGGGCAACCAGCCATGGAAGGCATGCATGACGATCTTGAAGTGGGGAGCCTCGGCGCTGGGCTCGAAGCGGAGCTTCTCCCCCTCCCGAGTGAAGCGCCCGTGCCTATTGGCCAAAGAGCTGATCACATCGAACGCACTCAAGGAGGCCCCCAGCGTGCCGATGGCGAAATCGTGGTGGCCACCCTCAGCGGGCAGAAGCTTGCTGATGGGCCAAGGTGAGGCGTAGTAGCCCTGTTCCGGACGATCTTCATTCGTCCAGTAGTGCCCCGTCGCAATCACCGCTTTCCCGAAGGAGTGAGTGCTTCCGTCTGCAGTCATCAGGGTTATCAATCCATGGCCCGGCAGATCCTGAATATCAATGACTTCGCAACCGGGGTGCTCCAGGACTTCGATCCCTTGCTCCCGAAGCCGAGACAGAAGTACCCGGTACTGGGAGTGCAAATACTGACCAAGCACCAGTCGGGGGTAGATCTTCTCCGCGCTGATCTCCTCTCCCTCCAGCCCCATGCCCTGCAGGTCCTCGCGGTTCAGACTTTCAAGCCATTCCACCATCGTGACGGGAAGTTCGGGCAATTCTTCGGACGAGATGTTTGCCAGATTGAAGCGGTCGGTGGTCAGCGGATTGTAGGGCATTCCCATGCCCGTGAGCTGGCTCTTCTCGAAGATGGAGATACCGCTGAGCCAACGCTTCAAAGGCCGGGCTTCATCCAGGATGTGTTTCAGCAGGTAGATGGCGGAAGGACCGCTTCCGATGATGGCTAAACTAAGGCGGGGGTTCATTTGATCTGAAAGGAGGCCTTGGCTTGCTAGTTGAAATTGGCAGGCAATCCGGCGTTTCCCCCGTCGGCGCGGAAGCTAAACCCCGCAAGCTTCTTTTGTCGCACCGAGGAAATGCGGAAGCTGTTTTCACTTGCCGATCCGGGATGCACCGTTTGGTTGAGGTGTCCCTAGCAGACCCCTCTGCTGACTCCTCCATGGATGAATCTGCGCCAGCTTTCCGATTCGATACGCATCTTCCCGAGTGGCATCCGAAGCTGCTGCACATCTTCATCTCGCCCGGCCACGATTACTGGGGGCGTCATGGCGAGGGACGGATGCAGCATGGCATCTCAGACGTATCCGAAGCGGAGTGCGTGGCAGGAAGGGGCTTACGCGGCGACCGCTACTTCAACAAGCGCCCCAACGCCAAGGGACAGGTAACCTTCTTCGACATGCGCATCGTAGAAGAAGCTCGTGCGCATTTCAGCTTGTCCAAGCTGCCGGCGTCGGTATTTCGGCGGAACCTGATCGTGAGCGGGGTCGAATTGAAGGATTGGATGGGCAAGCGCTTCATCTTCCAAGGAATCGAGTTCGAGGGTGCACAGGAATGCAGTCCATGCGAATGGATGGACCGCGTGATTGCACCGGGTGGCCAGGAATTCCTGAAGGGAAAATTCCGTGGCGGCTTGCGCGCGAAAGTCCTCAGTTCCGGGATCCTGCGGAGAAGTGGTTAGAGTCCTGGTTATAGATCTTCGTTTGTGGTGGTCGCCATTTCAATGCGCGTTCCCTACTTCTGTTGGGGCCTGCCTCCGCACAACCGTGCGTATTGAAGCAAGCCCTCTTGAAATGCACCGCGGTGACCTGAACCGTGGCCCCTCAGCGGCGGATCAGTCTGCCGGCAAGAAAGCCTAGGCCTGCGGCGATCATGACGATGGGAATCGGAGCAAGATCAACCAAAGTTCTAAAGCTGAAGGCCGGCGGTGAAAGATCGAGGTCCGCGATTTCAACCGATTGGCTGTCGCTGGACACTTTGGCCGGACCTGTCCCTGCATCTTCCGGGACTTTGGGGGGCGGGCTCTCGGGATGAAATGCGGGATTCTTGGGGTAGGCGGGGACGTTGGACATAGTCGTGAAGCCGGTGGGCCGCGACGCTCTTCGCAAGCCTCGTGCCATCCAGGTGGAGAGGTGAACAAGTGCAATCCGATGAGCTACCTGAAGCCTCACGCGTCCGCCTCGGAGACGCCAGAAGGCTTCGCCCTATTCCATATCCAATCCGCCTCGGAGTCTTCAGGCGCCCTCAGCAGCAACTCAATATCCGCTTCCGCAAGGGTGATTCCGCCTTGTGGGGAATCACTCAAGCCGTGGGTCTCCGGCGGGTGGATCTCCATTGTGATCCACACGCCATCGTGTCTGGGTTCCACAGAGTGGCCTTCCACAATCTCGATCCGCCCGCGCCTGACAGGACCGCTTGTCCGATCGGACCTCCCTCGGCGAAGTCGATCACCTTCCCATCGAACATATCGCAGAGTTCCTCGTAACGGGGGACCTCACAGAAAAAGGCGAGTGGCTTGGCCATTTCCTTCGTTAAAGGCAAATGACTAGAGCGTCAAATGTGCGTCTGCACTCTTCAAACCGGTGACTTTCCCAGAGCGAGGCGATACGTAGGGTCAAAGGCGCTAAGCAGAACATCAAGACCCCATTGCTTGCCTGCCGATTGCGATCTATCTTGAAGAGTGCAAATCTCGTTGGTAGCCGTCGAATTTGAATGGGGAACCAATTTGCTTCAACGGCAGGGCTTTGAAAGCGAGATGAGAGCTCGCGGTTTCGCCAAAGGCGAAGGCCGGAAGTGGCATTGTGGGCATCCCTTCAAGGACGAGCGTGCTGCCCGAAGGGCGGTGCGCTCGGCCGCCGATGCTTGTAAAGTCGACATCCGCGAAGTTGCTTTCGGAAATCCTCATCACTGACAATTGCGACCACGGATTCTCTATCGGCTTTTTCCGTATGATGCTTCGAACGGTCGCAATAGACGCTCCGCCTGCGGCCAGGGCATTTGCTCATTCAGCCTTTCGAAATGACAAAGCGAGCTTAAGACATGCAAAGGACGGCCCTTTTCAGTGAAGGAAAGGGGCCGTCCTTATTTTCGCCGAGCGGACTGTCTGTTGCCAGGCAGAGGCGCTGCGGTGGCAGGTTGGGTTTGAGTGGTTAGACTACCGGCCGGCCTCTTAGGTTCACAACTTTCAGACGCGATTTCTCCGCATTTTTGGTTGGGCCTAAAGTTCTCGCAGAGATCGGCTGCGCCAATTTATGCTCCCGAATCGCCGCCCAAAGAGCGAGCCGCCATCCGGCAGAAAACCTGGGGGTGGCCAGTTAAGGCCCCTTCCGCTTCGCCGACGAGGTTGAAGACGATCTTCTCCACCTCGTAGTTTACAGCATTGTGATTGATCGTGTCACCAGGTCGAGGAAGGTGTCCGAAGGCTGCCCCGATCGGCTTATCGGAACCGTCGAACAATATGGTAATGTGGGAGTGCTCGGAGTTCATACGATGAAGGGTTTAGAATCTCGCAGGCATGCTCGGGTCGGTTGCCCCGCAGCAAGATCCCGTCGGCGGTCCCAAGCAGCCCTGGCTGCGGGCTTCGCTTGCTCCCAGCTCAAGCGCGATTCACCGCGATTGGCCAGCCATCGCTCACGCAGGCTTTCGTCGGATTCCTCAAAGGTCCCGGTGTAACGCTCAGCTCCGGAGGAGCCCTCCAGATACGCGGCGCGGTAGTCTTCATAGGTGAAGTCGTCGTCGCCATTCTCATACTCTTGGCTGGGATGATTTCCGGCCCAATACTGGTCTTCTTCCGTCGGGCTGATGGTCGCCGCCGTGGCCTGTCCCAGCGCTCCACCAGCAACGGCACCAACGATAGCACCCACGGCACTGCCCAAGGGACCTCCCGCCATACCCGCGGTGGCACCTGCCAAGGCACCGGACGCGGCACCGATCCCGAGGCCTACCGGGTGTGGAGAAGCCGCATCGGTGATGGGTTCAACGTCGCGCTCCTCTTCCGTGATCGAAGCATCAGGTTTCATAGTAGCAACTCTTTCGCACGCGGAGTGCCAAGGAGGAGGCAAGGCGAATTCTCCCTTCCCGTTGGGGAAATCCATTCATTCGGGGTGGAGAACCGCCGGGCATTCAGCTTCCGAATTCACTTCTTGAGCTTCTTTCGCCCTGACTTGTTGGCCCCGGTCAATTCGATCCACACCGGGGCATGGTCGCTGGTCTTTTCCCATCCCCTTACTTCGCGGTCTACTCCACACGACTTCAGTCGTGATGCTAGTTCCGGGCTGAGGAGAAAATGGTCGATCCGCAAGCCGGCGTTCCTGGCAAACGAATTCCGGAAGTAGTCCCAGAATGTGTAGATCCGCTCATCCGGATGCAGATGCCGTACCGCGTCGATCCATCCCTGCTTCACAAGTTTCGCGTAAGCCGCCCGTACTTCTGGTCGGAAGAGGGCATCATCCACCCAGCTCTCCGGCTTGTAGACATCGATTTCGGTGGGCATCACGTTAAAGTCTCCGGCGAGAATGGCAGGGACCTTGCGCTTCAGCAGCTTCTTCGCGTGGAGCATCAGTCGCTCGAACCACCGGAGCTTGTAGTCAAACTTGGGTCCCGGAGCAGGGTTGCCATTGGGGAGATAGAGACAACCGAGGGTGAGCCCAGCGACTTCAGCCTCGATATACCGGCTATGAAGGTCTTCAGGGTCGCCTGGCAAGCCGCGCGCAGTTTCCACTGGTGTAGCTCCTCTCTGAAGGATCGCCACCCCGTTCCAGCTCTTCTGCCCGTGCCAAATCGCACCGTATCCGGCTTCTTCGATCGCTTGGAGCGGGAACTTCTCCGGTGGCGCTTTGAGTTCCTGAAGACATACCACATCGGGCTGCGTCTCGGCCAGCCAGCGCAGAAGGACTGGCAAGCGGCCGTTCACGCCGTTCACATTGTAGGTGGCGATCTTCACGGGCCGGACTGGAACTCCGATTCATCTGGATCATCGCCCCGGTAAGGGGGTAGCCCAAGGTTCTCACGCAGTTCGATTTCAAGGTGGTGCGCGGCATTGTGGCCATCCAGAGATTGTATGGTCCCTTGCAGGACTACTTGCTCATCCTCCGCAATTTCGACGCCAAGAACGCAACGTGCCGACGGGCTTTCTAGCCACTCGGTATCGACAGGTGTGAAGGGAGTCCATTCGCTGAAGAAAGTCGCAGCCTGCGCGTGTTGCGGACCTATGATGGTTCGGGAATTGAGAATCACCTTCATCTCATCTTTCGGTTGGAAGCCCTCTACCGGCAAGCGTCTTACGGGAGGCCTTTCGGGCGACTCCACCTAGCGCTCCGGCCACTGCCGTCCAGACAAGCGCACGGCCCCATGACACCCCGATGGTGGCGGGGTTGCGAGGAGGAGGATCACCGGTCCAGGCAGTGAAGCCCTTCGCCGCAGCCCGACGAGTGATCCAGTCCGCCAGGGCGGGGATGGCGAGGCCAGCAAGAGAAGCCAGAATGAGATTTGAAGAGGGAGCTTTCATACGGCGTCATCATTCAGATTGGAGTTCAAGGAGGTTTACGTGCCTGTCGCTTGGCCGGCTTTGATAGGCTTCAAGTCGGACTCTGCCGGACCCGCGATCACTCTACCTTCTGCACTGAAGCGAGAGCCGTGGCATGGACAGTCCCATGTGGCCTCCGTTTCATTCCACGCCACGATACACCCAAGATGCGGGCAGATTGCGCTCATGAGATGGAGCTGGCCTTCGCAGTCCCGATAGGCCGCCATGCGCTGACACCGGTGCTCGAGCACTTGACCTTCACCGGGCTTAAGCTCTTCCGGGTTTCCTTCGCGGGTCTTCAGCCGGTCCGTGATCATGCGCACGGGGAAATCCTTGTTCTCTCTCAGGTAGTCCATCACGGACGAGGCCGAGCGCCGGCTTGGCGAGAAAAGCCCGGTCCACTCGTTTTCCCTGCCCAAGACCCAGTCGCGGCACATCATTGCAGCTACTGTCCCAAAGGTCAGGCCATTGCCGGAAAATCCGGTGGCAATGAATTGGGACTCATCCGTCGCACCGATGAAAGGCAGGCCATCTACCGTTTCAACCACTTGGCCCGACCAGCGATGCGATACCTCCGCACCGGGCAAGAATTCTACAAGTTTACCCTCTAGCCTTTGATAGATTCCGGCAGTCTCCGCGACCATTCCTGTTTTGTAGTCTTCTCCGCCGAGGATGACCATGCGCTGGCCGCCAGTGCCGCCGATACGCAGGTAGAGGAAAGGATCCGCGGTGTCCGACCAGATGAGGTCTTGCAAGCTGTCCTGATTCCAAGGAGCTGCGACGGCATACGTTGAGTAGAGCGCCAGCTTGGTCTGAAACAGGGCAGCACCGGTCGTGCGCGCATTTCCCTGGAGAGGCACATGGGTGGCGATGAAGACTTTATTGTAGCGCAGCACGTTTCCTGCGACGCGGACGCTCTGCGGATCCTCTTCAAAGGCGCTCACCTCGCTGTCCCCATAGATCCTCGCCCCTGCCCCAGCGGCTCGTTGAATCAGAGCGTTCATGTAGCGCAGCGGATGAAATTCCATCTGCCTGGCGAAGCGAATGCCGGGGCGATTTGTCAGCGGGCATGTCTCGTCGAATCGCACGTCAAATCCCATTTGGTGGGCAAGCTGCGCCTCACGCTGCAGAAGCGAGCGCTCTTCTCGAAGATCACCTCCCTGGGCGGCCACCAGATAGCCCGGAACCATTTTTAGGGAGCATTCGATATTCAGCGCCGCGACTGTGGACTCGATCAAATCCATCGCCGCTTTGCCGGCCTGCCATGCCTGCTGTGCTTCCTTCCGGCTGTGGGTTGCCACCAGGTCGGACAAACGGGTGTCTGTCATGTAGGTCAGGTGACCCGTGGTGTGGGCGGTATCACGCCGGCCGGGCTGTTGTCGCTCCACGAGGATCACATCCACGCCCTCGCTCGCCAGAAGCCAGGCAGCAGTGGCACCCGTGATGCCACCGCCGATCACCAGCACGTCACAAGAGAGGTCATCTCCCGGCGGCGGAAAATCCGTAACGCCACCGGGAGAATCCAACCAAAGTGATCGCGTATCCATGGCGGATGAGCAATTATTGGTGCGATTGCTCTTTGTCGCCTCGGGTCCGGGTGCGCTTCTCCGGCGGCACCTCCTCATACATCCTTTCGTTGAGCTTGGCTTGGGCGTATTCGCTGAGGATTCGCCGGGCATCCACCAGGGTTTTGTTGATGGCGCCGGGGATGACCAATAGATCTCGATCCATTGCACCTTGGTAGCCGGCCTCCGCGACATCCTGGGGAGCCATAAGGTTGCCCTTCTGGAATCCGACAACGCCTTCCATGCCCGCCTTCGTGAAAAAGTCGGTGTCCGTCGGCCCCGGGCAAAGGGCGGTCACTGACACCCCCGTCTTCTCAAGCTCCACTGCCAGCGCCTCGCTGAAGGATAGAACGAAGGCCTTCGTGGAGTGGTAGACATTCAACATCGGTCCCGGTTCAAACCCGGCCACGGATGCCGTATTCAGGATCCGCCCGTCGCCTCGTGCAAGCATGGGCGGCAGAAAGAGCTTGGTTAGGCGGAGCACGGCTTCGACATTGAGCCGAAGCATCGAGAGGTCCTTCTCGATCGGGATCTCCCAGAATTTCCCCAGGGAACCGTGGCCGGCGTTGTTCACCAGGATGTCTACCGAAATATCCTCACGCTGCATCCGATAGAAGATGTCTTCGGCGGCATTGGGGTCTTCCAAGTTCTTCGCCACCGGCGTGGCGCTGATCCCGAACTCGGTGGACAATGAAACAGCCAGCGAGCGGAGTTCGACTGCGTCGGGTGCCACCAATACTAGGGGATGTCCATGCTTGGCAAACTGGCGGGCGAGATGGAGGCCGATGCCGCTTGTGCAGCCGGTAACGAGAGCTGTTTCGTTCATAAGGAAGGGAAAAGTTTAGTGAAGCCTATTCGCATGTGTCGTGCCACGGGTGCGACCCGCGTCCCGGCTGCATTCACTGAAAACTGTTCAGCGGTAGTCCGTGCAGAATGAAAGCCGCGCCGTGCAATCCTTATGGTCAGTTTATTTGAGAAAGCTAGCGAGCTTGCGTAGAGCGCGGGAAATCTGGGTGCCTGTGATCGCCGCGACGAGCATGCCTATGCCAACGGCGAGTAACCGGGAATCTCGACCGGTGGCGAGCTTGGTCGGAATAGATCCCGACAGCGCCCCGGGGGGTAATGGGGAGACCGCGGCGGGCTTAGACTGCGGAGGGGGGGCTTCTGGGGCGGGAGCCGGATCGGGAAGTACTCTTACACCGGCCTCCGGCTTGATGTCTCGGCCCAGGCTGTGCGCGCGAACCTGAGTGAATTCCGCTCCGAACAGAAGGATGATGGACGAGTAGTAAACCCAAATGAGCACCAGCGCGAGCGAGCCTGCAGCGCCGTATGGCGAAGAGGTTGCTTCCCGGCCCAAATACCACGCGATGGCAAACTTTCCGACGACGAACAGCGCCGCTGTCGCCAAGGAGCCGGAGGCAACGTCCCGCCATTCGATCCGGGCATCGGGCAGGACCTTGAAGATCGCGGCGAAGAGTCCCCATACCACTACAAAGGTGATGATCGTCGTGACTGATGCCAAGACCTCCGGGGCAACACCGAAACTTGATCCAGCGAACTTGGCCGCGCCTTCAAGCGTAGCGGTCAGAAGCATTGAAACCAGCAGTAGGAAGCCAGTTCCCAATACCATCGCAATCGATAGAAACCTATCCTTGACGAACCCCCGCACCCCGCGACCTGCGCTGCGCTTGACTCCCCATACCGTATTCATGGCTTCCTGGAGCTGGCCGAACACACCGCTTGCCCCGAGAAGTAGCATGGCAATTCCTCCGATAGACGCCCACAGGCCCTTGGTCGGCTGGCGCGCTTTGTCGATCATGTCTTGAACGGCGAAGGCTCCTGGTCCTAGAGAATCCTTTAGCGTGTCACCGAGGTGGTCCTTGACCGTGTCGGCATCTAAAAACCTGCCGGCAATGGCAACTGCGATGACAAGAAGTGGGGCGATGGAAAATACCGAGTAATAAGCAAGCGCGGCGCTCAGCTTCAAAGCTCCGTCCTCATTGAACTCAGTAGCCGTTTGCTTGAGGACGGGCCAAAGATTGGAGCGGCTTGTTTTCATCCTAAAGCCATGACAGTCGACACATTCAAGATTTCCCCGGAAGTGTCCTCTCTGGCCCTCTCCGATGCCGACCAGGCGCGGGCCTTGTTCAGTGCCTATGGTTACAAGAGACGGGCTCCGGGAAGATGTCCCGGAGCCCTGCGGGGGAGGGACCAGGAAATTATTCGGCCGCAGCGGCCTCTACCGCGGCGGGGATCAGCTGTTCGGCGATGCTGGTCAGAAGCTTGTCGGTGTTTCCTTCTTCATCCAGTGTCGTCTGGAGGATCTTTACCACTTTATCCAAACCAAGCGCTTCGGCCAGCGCGCGGACGGTTCCGTAGGCGGCGATTTCGTAGTGCTCCACGCGCTGCGCCGCACCGATCAGTGCGAGGTCGATGATCATACCCTCGCCGTCTTCTTCGGTGGCCTCGCCTCCCTCTTCCACCAGGCCTTGCATGGCTTTGCAGACTTTCCCTTTCGGGGTGATCTCAAGAAGCTTCGCAACTTCTTCGAGCCGCTGGACATGCACCTTCGTTTGCTCCAAGTGAGTGGTGAAGGCCTCCTTCAATTCCGGGCTGGTTGCAGCCTTGGCCATCTTCGGCAGGGCTTTCACGAGTTGGTTCTCGGCGCTGTAGATGTCTTTGATCTCCTGAGCGAGGAGGACTTCGAGGGAATCGAGTTTCGGCATAATGGTAATAATGGATTCGCGGCTCCTTTGCATTCGCCATGCCTACCCGGGATTCCTGGATTAGGGCCTAAACTCAGCAGCCCAGCCGTCCTAGGCCCTCCGTTATCCATGCGAATTGCTGGCCTCGCTTGCATGTTGCACTGGCAAGCCTCCTTGCAATCAAGGTCGATACCCCGCGCTTCCTCCCTCTTACCAAGTGTGGCCGCCCAGCGATGCCTTTGTGGCATTACAGCTGCATAAGTTCTTCAAACGCGAGTAGGCGCGTCTTATTTGCGAGACACGACTCAACATGGACACCATGAAGTTTTCCTTGGAGGGCAGGGTGGCGGTTGTAACCGGCGGTGGCTCTGGCATTGGGCGGGCGGCTGCCGAGGCGCTGGCTGAAGCCGGAGCCCAAGTCGCCATTGTGGGAAGGACTCCGGATGAGCTGCAGGAAGCCTTGACTGGGCTGGGCGGCGAGGAAAACGGCCATATTTCCATCCCGGCAGACGTCAGCAGTGAATTGGACATGGGCAATGCCTTTGCAACCGTGGAGAAACGCTATGGGCGGCTCGACATCGTGGTGGCCAACGCTGGCATCAATGGCGTGTGGGCTCCCTTGGATAAACTGGAAGTTGCGGAGTGGGACCACACTTTGGCGGTGAATCTCCGGGGCACCTTTCTGACGGTGAAGCTGGCGTTGCCACTCCTGAAAGTGCGCGGTGGGTCGGTGGTAGTCGTCTCCTCCATCAACGGAACGCGCGTCTTCAGCAATTCAGGGGCTACCGCCTATTCGTGCTCGAAAGCGGCCCAGGTTGCCTTCACCAAGATGACGGCGCTGGAACTCGCCAAGGACCGGATCCGCGTGAACGTGGTCTGCCCCGGTGCTATCAAAACGAACATCGATGATTCGACCGAGCGCCGGTCGCTTGAGGGAATCCATCTGCCGGTCGAGTTTCCTGAGGGCGACGTTCCTCTGACCGGAGGCAAGCCGGGGTCCTCAGAGCAAGTCGCGCAGCTTATCGGATTCCTCGCATGCGATGCCGCGTCGCATATCACCGGTACGGAGATTTACATCGAAGGTGGTCAGTCGCTGCTGCAAGGTTAAATCGAGTTCATCTCGCTCTCAGGCATCCTCATCTGGCAAAAATATGGACAAAGAACTTCTGAGGTATTTGAACGACCACCTCGCCGGGTCTGCCGGAGCAATCGGTCTCATTCAAAAGCTAGCGACTTCGGCTGAAGACCCGGAGCAAGCGCGGTTCTTCCACGGGTTGGAAGAGAAAGTCGAAGCAGACCGCGGCCTTCTCAGGGACCTGATTTGCCGGCTGGGTCAGTCCAGCAGCACTTTGATGGAGGCCGCGGGAGGTATTACCGGTGCGGCAAGCCGCCTTAAACTCGCATGGGAGGGCATGCAGCCCGGACATCTGGGCCGATTTGAAGGCATCGAAATGCTCACGCTTGGCATTCAAGGGAAGCGCCAGCTGTGGCGGTTTCTGGCCGGGCTTGCGCCCCTTATCCCCGAGTGGGAAGGCCTTGACTTTGCTGCCTTGGAACTGGAAGCGATTTCGCAGCGGGATGAGGTGGAGAAACTCCGTATCGAGGCTGGCGTGGATGCTCTGCTCGACAGCGCCCGGCGCGGCGGTTCGCGGACAGAGGGCCCCGCGTGAAGCTCCCCTACGACTGGTTACGGGCAAGCGCAGAAGCGTCCGCGAATTCCTTGAAGAGTTCCTCGGGATTCAAGTCTTCCATCAACTCAGAGAGTTCCTCATTTCCGTCGACTTGGATTCCCAGCTTTTCCGAAATCCGGGTGACCAGATGCATGAGGCGGGTGTTCTCACGCTCTTCTAGTAGCCCGATATGAAGGGTCAGGTTTGCCCGTACCTCGGCCAGCTCCTGCATTCGCCTTTGCGCGATCAGCACGAATGTCGCGATGAAGATCGATTCGAGTGAGGCGACGAGAGCCAGAATCCTGAGGTCGGGATCAAGGTGTGGAATCGGGAGCAAGCCGGTCCCCGACAAGATCCAGAGGCCGAAGAGCAGGATATGGAGGTACACCGACCAAACGGTTGCCAGCGACGCGGCAACGCGCCCGATCATTTTTTCCGGCCAAGCGTGGGATACCTGTGAATCCCGGTGCTTTTTCAGCAGTTCTACGATGGTTCCGGCTTCCAATCCGCCGGCCCCAGGCTTCCTGCCGCGCTCGTTGTCCTGCATAGGTAATTCTACAATGGAATAGGAAGATGAGATGCCCGGTGTAGGCCTCGGCGATTCACATGCTGGTGACGGACTCTTTCACCGCCGGGTCATCATCCAGCTGGCGCTTCTCCTGGGCGAGCTGGATGAAGCCGGCCCGGGCAGCCTCCAGCTCCTCCTCGGAGAGATCTTCAAGGTCCATCAAGGCGTTGTTAGCCTTTTTCTGAACCCTCAGGAGTTCATCAAGCTTGATTTGGAGCGCCTGGGAATCCCGGTTTTGGGAGTTCTGGATAAGGAAAACCATGAGAAAGGTCACGATGGTGGTCGAGGTGTTCACCATTAGTTGCCACGTGTCACTGAAATGAAAGAGCGGCCCCGATGCTCCCCAAACCACGATAAGCACAACGGCGATCCCAAAGGTCGCCGGTCGCCCGGCATAGCAGGATGCTTTCTTTGCAAAGCGGGCGAACCACGACTTGTTCTCTTCAGCCATGTTGCATCCTAGGGCATGCTGCTTCTTTCTCCAGTCCTTCCTAACAGTATTCAGATCTCCTGTTTGGAATCGCATGGAATCCTCCTTCCCACCGTTCCGAAGTCATTCTTTCGCACGGGCAATACGGTAGATCATGCCGCCTCCATCATCGCTCACCAAGATCGAACCGTCCTCCCACTCCACGAGTCCGCACGGCCTGCCGAATTGCCCGGCGGCATCGACGAAGCCGCTCAGGAATTCTTCAAAGGCGACCGGCTGGCCATTCTTGAAGCGCAAGCGCATCACCGAATAGCCTTTCGGCTCCGCGCGATTCCACGAGCCGTGAAAGCTCACCAAGGCGTCCCCGGCAAAGTCGGCGGGAAATTGCTTGGTCGAGGGGAAGATCAGGGCCATTGGGGCGCTATGCGCGGTGGCGGTGAGCAAGCTGGGTTCACAGGTTTTGGCATATTCATCCCAGTTCAAGCCCGTGGTTTCCTTTGGGTCATCTTCCAGGTTCGCCTTGCCGTCTTCGTAAACGAAAGGCCAACCGTAGTTCTTCCCCTCCTTGATTTCGTTCAGCTCCTCCTTCTGGGACTCATCACCCAAGTAGTCGATGCCGTGATCCATTCCATAAAGCTTTCCGGTCTTGGGGTGCCACGCGAAGCCGATCGTATTCCGGAGTCCGCGTGCAAAAATCTCCCGCTTACCTGCGTCCGGGTTGAGCTTCAGCAGCGTTGCACTCTCCTTGTTCGGCTCCGGCGTCGAGTTGGCGGTGCTGCCGACAGAGAGGAATAGCTCTCCTTGAGGGCTGAACGCGAGCGTGCGGTTCGGATGTTGGCCCGCATCGGGCAGTTCACTGAACAGCTTCTTCAGCTCGCCAAGAGTTCCATCCGCCTTGATCGGCGCCGAATAGACCTCACGGATGGTGGTGAGGTAGAGCGTTTCACCTTTGATTGCGATGCCGTGGACGTGGGGCAGCTTCAGCACAATGCTCTTGGCCTCCGCCACGCCGTCACCATCCTTATCTTCAAGAAGGACAACATCGCCTTTCTCACCGCGGCGCGTTACGTAGAGGCGACCTCCGCCTGCCGCCGCCATCATTCGGGAGCATCCAGTTCCTTGGCGAAGACGCTGATCTTGAAGCCGGGGCTCAACTGGAGTGTGGAGATGCGCTCGGATGTGGGTTCGAGGACGGCGGGCCGGAAAATGTTCCCTGTGATCGTTGATTTGACGGCTTCTTCCCCAAACGCGGGAAGAACAAGCAGGCAGACGACAAGAGAGAGTGGAGTTTTCATGGTAAGTCAGTGGTCTCGCCTCTTTGCGCGCGCCATGCCAAGGCGGACTGGATTCAGCCGTTCACGATTTCTCCACCATTGGGATGGAGCACCTGGCCGGTCATGTAGTTCGCTGCTTCGCTGGCAAGGAACACGTAGCATTCGGCGCACTCCCAAGGCTCTCCCGCCCGGCCAAGCGGACTATCGGATCCGAACGTGGCCACCTCGTCCGCTGGAAAGGTAGCGGGAATCAGTGGGGTCCAGATCGGACCCGGCGCGACAGCATTCACGCGGATTTTGTCCTCGGCAAGCTGGCTGGCCAGAGATCGGGTGAAGCTTACAATCGCGCCTTTGGTCGCGGAATAGTCCAGCAGCTTCGGGCTGCCCCGGTAGGCGGTGACGGAGCTGGTATTGACCACCGCAGGATAAGCCGACTGCTTCAGATGAGGCAGCGCGGCCGAGGTCAGAAAGAACATCGAAAACAGGTTCGTGCGGAAGGTTTTCTCCAGTTGGTCCGGGGTGATGTCGGTGATCGATGGTTGGGGATGCTGCTCCGCTGCATTGTTCACCAGGATGTCGAGCTTCCCGAAGGTGCGTAGCGTGGCAGCAACGGCTTCCGCGCAGGCAACCGGCGATCCGACATCGCAGCGGAGGAGCAGGCAACGGCGCCCTTTGGCCTGAATCAGCCTCTCGGTCTCCCGGGCATCATCGTCTTCCTCAAGATAGACAACGGCAACGTCCGCGCCCTCGCGCGAGAAGGCGAGCGCCACCGCCCGCCCAATCCCCGAGTCACCACCGCTGATCAGGGCTACCCGGCCTTCCAGCCGGCCGCTCCCTTTGAGATTCGGGTTCTCGGAAAGAGGCTCGGGCTTCATCTCGCTCTGCCGGCCTGGTTGACGCCCCTGTTGCTGCTCCGGCCGTTGCGGCTTTTCTTCCGATTGGTCTTTGGATTTGTTTGCCATGGTTCTTCAACGTGGGGTGAGCAAATGCTTGGTAATATGGCACTCCACCCTTTGGCATTTCCCTGAAACGTAACCGAAAATCCACCTCATCGCTTCATGGTAGTTTCGGCAGAGGCATTTCTGGAAGGAGCGACCGGCGTCTTTACTTCGACTAAGAATGAGAGCGAGTACATGAGATTTTCAAATTGATCTCAGCATGGAGAATGCCCGAAATCTCCTCCAGGAAATTGTCCACTTGGGGCAATCTTTGGCTGATTTTGCTGCGGTGAGGGCTTGCACGGGAGCTTGGCCAGTCCGAATTCCTAAGAGCCTAAAGCATTATGCACGATGACCTGCTGCGGGTTGCATGGGCTGACGGGAACAAAGCGGCCTTAGGCTAACAGAGGCTGCTCGGCAGCTTAGTCTGATCTTTGAGTTCTCCCTTTGCTGGCCGACGAACGGTGATTCAGTGGGGACGATGAACACGTCGATCTTGGATAGGAGGCGCGCTGGCCTGCTGGTGCCGGTGTATGCCCTGCGGCACGCCAACGACTTTGGAATCGGAGACACCCTGGCGCTGAAGGATGCGATCGACTTCGCTGCGGACCACGGCTTCAGCGTGCTGCAGATCTTGCCGATTCACGAAACCTTCGGCGACCACAGCCCCTACAATCCCATCAGTTCTCGCGCTCATGAACCGGCCTTGGTAGCTCTGAATCCGGTCGAGGTGCCCGGGCTCACTCATGCGATACTCGAACAAGCAGCACCGCCGTCCTGGCTGGCGCAACTGAGGGAGGGCAATGTTCGCCAAGAGGCCGTCTACCCCCTGAAAACCCAGATCCTGCTAACCGCCTACTACCAATTCAGCCTCTCCGGGGCGGGCGACCTGCAGGAAGAGTTCAATGCCTTCCGCCAGTGGCAATCTTCCTGGCTGGATGCTTACAGCCTCTTTCGCGTGCTAGTCCGGGAGTATGAGGGAAACACGCATTGGGCGGACTGGAGGCCGGAACATCGCAGCTACGAGGCCGCATCCAAGTGGCTGCTACAATATCCCGGCCGCGATGACTTCGAGATGCTCCGAAGTGGCTTCGCCTACATCCAGTGGGTCTCTTACCGGCAGTGGAAGGCGGTCCGGACTCATGCAGAGGAACGCGGGGTGCGCATAATGGGAGAAATGTCCTTCGGAGTGGGGGTGAACAGTGCCGACGTGTGGGCCAATCCCTCGTTGTTCGACACCGACTGGAGCCTTGGCACTCGGCCCTTGGCACACTTTGACACAACCAAGGATGCGGAGCGCTGGGGTCAAAACTGGGGCCTTCCTCCTTATCGATGGGAAAATCATCGTTCAACCTCCTTCGCTTGGCTCCGGGGGCGAATCGAGTGGGAGCGGGAATTCTTCCACGGCTGCCGGATCGACCATCTGCGCGGCTACTTCCGATCCTACATGTTCCCGTGGGCGGGCGGTGTGCGGCACGTGGAATTCGCCGGGCTGACGGAAGAGGAGGTGCTAGAGAAGACCGGTGGCCTGCTCCCGCGTTTCGTTCCTGGACCCGATGAAGATCCCGCTTCGGCGGCCATCAACGAGCTTCAGGGCCGCGAGATCATCGGCCACTTGATTGATGCTGCAGGAGAAATGGATTTGATTGCGGAAATTATGGGCGAAATGCCGGACTACATGCAGAGGACGCTCGAGGACCTGCAACTTGCCAATCTCAGCTTTCCCCAACTGCTGCGCACTTCGGAAGGCCGCATCATGGCGCCGGAGCTTTTTCGCGAACTCAGCTTAGTAACCTACGCCAACCACGACAATGCGCCTCTAGCCTCTCTCTACCTTCATCTCTGGCAGGAAGCCGAAGCGGACCCGTCTGGCAAGGCAGCAATGGATCTAGCCGCACTTGCAGACTTCGCCGGACTCAGTAGACCTCTCCCTCGGGCGCTCGATGACAGCCTCCTCGTCCGACTGCAGTCGTCGCTGTTTGGGACACGGGGGCGACTCGCAGTTTTGATGTGCAGCGATCTTCTTGGAATCCCTTTACGGTTCAATCTGCCCGGGAGCTACGGTCGGGGAACGTGGAGCGAACGCTTGGATCTACCTTTTCGTGACTATGTAGGCCATGCAGTTTTTGGATCTCGGATCGAAAGAGCAATGAAATCTATCAAGGAATGGGGTCGTCACCTTAAACCGCAAAGTCGCGGTCTTTTGTGTTATATACGATTGAGACCAGAGGACTACCTCCAATGTCCCTCAGACCCTCTCACCGCCCGGGTCATCCCTGCGATGTCCGGGGTGCTTCGTTTTCTTCCCAACGCAACCAGCCATGGCCATTAAACTGATCGCAAACTACAGCAAACGCCTGGGGCTTCCCGGTTACTCGTCCCACCAGTTCTCCGTCTCAGTCGAGACCGAATTGGTGACCACTGACGACCTCGCAGGCGAATCCCAGCGCCTCTACGAACTTCTCCAGACCTCGGTGGACGAACAAATCCGCCAGACCGGCTTCGTGCCTCCGGGCGACTACGGGATGGATCCGCAGCCTCCAAACGGCTCCGCCAACGGCAATGGCCGTCCACCAGTCAACGGCACCCGGTGGAAATGCACCGAGAAGCAGCGGGAGCTTATCGAGAATCTTGTCGCCGAGCACCACCTCGAAAAGGCCTCCGTCGAGGAACTCGCGGTCCAACGATTCGGAAAGGGTGTTCGCCAGCTCAATAAGGTGGAGGCGTCCGGGCTCATCGACGAACTCCTCGAAACCCATGGAGGCAAACAGAGCCAACCACCCGGCCGACGACAGTCCGCCTACGCGGGAGCCAACGGAAACGGAGGGCGGCGATGATCGCCCTGGCCGATCCTGCCCCCGCAATCGCCGACTGGCTCCCAGACTACATCAGCGCATCCGCGGCGAAATCCTACCTCGCTTGTTCCCTCCGCTTCTACTTCGAGCGGGTCATCCAGATCCGCAAACCGACCACCGCCGCGCTGCATCTCGGCAAAGCCGTTCACGCGGCGATCGAGGCCTTGCACGTGGCGCGGTGGAGGGGAGGGGACGATTCCCCTGAAACCGTTGCCCGGAAATTCGAGGCAGCTTTCGAGCGACTCGACCGTGAAGAAGGTCCAGTGCGCTGGAAGGAGGGTGAGCGGGAGTCATCCCGTCTTGCCGGGCTACGGGTGCTCGCCGCCTACCTCGACTCCCCGGAAGCCTTCAAGCGCATTCCCCGGGCAGTTGAAGTGCCTCTCACCGAATCCATTCCTGGGATTTCCGTTCCTCTCAACGGAGTCATCGACCTGGTGACGGATGTCTATGCTCCCGTGGACTTCAAATCGGCGGCGGCCAAGCCTGACAAGAAGCACGCCGTCTTCGATCACGAGATTCAGCTCGTGGCCTATCAGCTCCTGTTGGAGGCAGCCACCGGTGAGAGTCCGCCCTCGCTGGACCTGATCTTCCTCGTGAAGACCAAGGTCCCGCAGGTGATTCGGGTCTCTTCTCCGCCTGCCGACCGCAAGCGCAAGGATCGGGTGGTTCGCATGATAGATACTGCGGTGAGCGGCATTGCCAAGCGCCGCTTCCATCCCCAGCCCGGCATGACCTGCCTCAGTTGCCAGTATCGCAACGAGTGCAGGCGCTGGCCTGGAATCCTCAATCAGCACTCCCATGAGTGACGGCAGAGTTTTCCTTGGTATCGCCGTCTTCCTCGCCGCAGGACTGGCGGTACCAGTCATTTTGCCAGCCATCCCGCTGCTCTTGGCGGCTATCACCTCCCTGCTGTTCATCATCACCCTCGCACGCCTCTTCCTCCGGGACTGAGGCACCGTAATCCCTTCGGAAAGTACCCGCCAGGTCATGTCGGCCCCGGCGGGTTTTCCGTTTCAACCAATAGAACCGTAATCATGAAAATCCTCCAATTCTGGCCCTATGCCGTGCTGCTGGGCCTCACGGCCTTCTCATTCTATCTCCTCGGCCCGCTCGTCAGCGGATTGTTGCTGTTCGTCTCCGCGGTTGTCGTGGTCTCGAACCTCCTCTCGCCGAGATGGTGGGTGGCGAAGTTCTGCTCCTTCTTCCGGGCATAGGCCCCCTGTGGCAGTTCAACCAGCCAAGCGCCATGCCACGCAACCTGTATTCTCCCCGCTTGTCCGATGACGTCGTTCGACGGCTCTACCGGGAAGCCAAGCGGCGAGGTCTGCCCATGACCCGGCTTGCCGATCTACTTCTCCGGCAGTCCTTGCCCGAGGAGAGTGCCGCGAGCACTGAACCAACCTTCATGGCGACACCCTTGCGGATCGTGGCCTAAAGGTTCCCGCTTCCACTCCCCACACCCGCCTGATCCCTGCGATCCGGCGGGTGTTCCGTTCCAACTCTTCAATTCAAAATCGAAATGTCCCAATCCCAATTTAATCTACCACTGCTGGAGGCCGTGTGCCGACGTGGTGTCCTCTGTGCCACCAGCGTCCGCTACTGGCGCGGCTGCAAGCGGCTCAGCGCCGAAGATCTCGGCCTCAATCCCGGCCGGGTCAGCGAGCGCCTGATCCAACTCGGCCACAAGCGTCTCATCCCGCGCGACGCCCTCGCACCCTTTGCCCTGGTGGAGTCCCGGTCCCACGCCTTGGTCGAGTCTTCGAGCTTTCCCTTCCTGGGAGGCATCGCCCGCTTCGTTCCCAATCCGCGGCTCGCCTCCCTCAGCGAGGGGCTCGACAAGCTCCGCGACGAGTTCCGGGAGGCGATCGTCAGCTTCATCGCCGGGTATGGCCCGCTCCGCGACAAGGCGATGGTGGAATGGCGTGAGGCCGCCCGGCAGCTTAACGGCGACTCGGAACGGCTTCTCGCCACCATCGAGCAGTCGTTCCCGCCCGCCGGCGACATCGCCAAGCGCTTCGGCTTCGAAACCCGCATGTTCCAGATCGCCGCGCCGGATCACCTCCGCCTGGAGGTCACGGAGTCGGTCGAGCAAATGGAAATTGCGGATCAGCGGCGACGGGTGGCGGAAGATGCCGGCAAACGCCTCCAGATCGACCTGGACGGCTTCATCCGGGAGAGTGTGACGGCTCTCCGGGAAGAAACCGCCCGACTCGCCACGGACGTGCTGGCAACCATCGACGGCAGCGAGGGAGGCGTCCACCAGCGGACCCTCAACCGGCTGACCGGCTTCATCGACAGCTTCCGCTCGCTCAACTTCGCGGGAGATACCCAGCTTGAGTCCACCCTGGAGCGATTCCGCCAGGAACTGCTGACCCGGAGCGCGGAAGAATATCGCAACAACCAGGGAGCCATGCGGACCCTCACCGACGGTCTCAATCGCCTCCACGAGAATGCAGTGGCGATGGTTCGCACGGAAGGCCGAGAAGTTCTCCAGCGCTTCGGCCAGCTCGGAACCCGCCGATTCGCCGCTGCCGGATAATGCAGCCAACCCACCTACTCCTGGCGTTTCCAGTACATCACCTGACTAGACTGACTCCATCCCAACAGCGTTTTACCCAACATTCCTCCTGCCTCTGCAAATAGACCTGTAGAACCTAGAACCGATACGCGCGAAGGGCGGCTCCATCACGGGGCTGCCCTTCGTGCGTTCACCCATCAAGCAACCATGTCCCATTTCACCAGTATCCAGACCGAGATCCGCGACCTTGATGCATTGCGCTGCGCCTGCATCGAGCTGGAACTCCGCCTCGAAGAGAAACACCCCTGCCGCGGCTACGGCGGCGTTCAGCGTGAGGCTGATCACACCATCGTCCTCAATGGCCCCTACGACATCGCCGTCGATCCCAGCCGGGACAATCCCGGCACCTATGCCCTCACCACCGACTGGTGGCAAGGATACGTCGAGAAGGAGGTAGGTCCCGGCTACGGCCGCCTCCTGCAAGCCTACGGCGTCCAGAAGACCTTTCTGGAGGCCCGCAAACGCGGACTCCGGGCCACCCGCCGCCAGCAAGATGACGGCTCGGTGCTTGTTACCCTGGAAGGAGGTGCGCTGTGAGCCGCAAGATCCTCGTCCGAGTGTCTCCAAATGGAGACATCCAAGTCGAAGCCGAGGGTTTCCAGGGGAAGGGCTGCGAGGCCGCTACCGAGGCGATCGAGCAATCCCTGGGCAAACGCACCGCCCGGGCTCACAAGCCGGAATTCCGGCAGGCCACTCCGGTTCAGCAGCAACAACAACTCGGCGGCCAATGAAAGCAACACTCAGCTTCGATGGCTACGGGAAGGCCACCTGCCTCTACACCGACATGGTGGATCTCCGGTCGCTCGGACGGCTCCACGTCGTCCGGGCAACGGACATCCGCTTCAACAACAAGACCCAGGAATGGGTCGTCCGCAGTGCCGCCACCGGGAAGCTGCTGTTCACCAATCCTTCGCGCGAAGCATGCACGGCTTGGGAACAGGAGAACCTCGGCCCGGACGGCGAACTCAAAGAACCATCATGAATCTGATCACCTATTTCCGGGCCGGCTACCCCGGCCTCGTCATCATCACGCCGGAGGAAGCGCGGGCTGAGGCTGAAGTGGCTTCCGCCTCAGCCTCGCTCGGTACCCGGCTCCACGCCTGGTCTTCCACCGAAGGCCTGATTGAAATCGCCAGCGGACGTGCTGTCGATTGCTCCGATCCGCTGGACGCTCTCCAGCACGTAGGCAACCTGTTCGCCGGGACGGAAGCGGAGGTTCGCCACATCGTCCTGATGCGGGACCTGCAGCCCTACCTCGACCAGAATGATCCGCTACTCGTCCGTCGGCTCAAAGACCTCCTGCGGCAAGCCAAGAGCCGGGGCCATGCCCTGGTCCTGGCAGGCTGCCGGTCGAAGCTTCCTCCGGAGTTGGAGCACGAGATGACCCTCATCGAACTCGACCTGCCCGGCCCCCAGCGACTGGCCGCGGTGCTCGAAGGGATTATCAGCTCGGCAGGGCAGGGGACCCTCGCGCCAGAGGTTCTGGAATCCGCTGTCAGAAATGCCGGCGGGATGACCACGGTGGAGGCCGAGAATGCCTTTGCTTTGTCGATCACCGAATGCGGTGCCATTAAACCGGCGATCATCGCCCGGGAGAAAGCCCGAACGCTCAAGCGCAATGGCCTGGTCGAGGTCATCGAATCCGCTCCCAGCATGGATGAGATCGGCGGCCTGGAACAGCTCAAGGGCTGGCTCGAACGTCGTGCGGGCGCATTCGGTGAGGCGGCACGGAATTATGGCCTGCCCGTACCAAAAGGTGTGCTCATTGTCGGGCTCCCCGGGACCGGGAAAAGCCTCAGCGCCAAAGCAACCGCATCGGCCTTCGGTGTCCCCTTGCTCCGGCTCGACATGGGCCGGATCTTCGGCGGCGTCGTTGGCCAGAGCGAAGCGAACCTTCGGGCAGTCATCCGGACCGTGGAAGCTCTTGCTCCCTGTGCCCTTTGGATCGATGAGATCGAGAAGGGACTTTCCGGGAGCAAGAGCAGCGGCTCGACCGATGGCGGTACCTCGGCGCGGGTCTTCGGTTCCTTCCTCAGTTGGATGCAGGAGAAGGACAAACCCGTCTTCGTGGTGGCAACCGCCAATGACGTGAGCGGGATTCCTCCGGAGTTCCTGCGCAAGGGGAGATTCGACGAGATGTTTTTCGTCGACCTGCCCGATGCCGCCGAGCGTGCAGCCATCTGGCAGATCGTCATCGCCCGGTATGGCCGGGATCCCCGGCAGTTCGATATCGCCGCCCTGGCCAAAGCCAGTGACCAATTCACAGGCGCCGAGATTGAGGGCGCCTTTACCGATGCGATGCACGAGGCCTTCTTTGATGGCTGTGAACCAGCCTCCGGGCATGTCACGGCATCCATCAGCCGCACCGTGCCACTTTCCCGCCTGATGGAGGACCGGATCACGGCTCTACGGCAGTGGGCAAAGTGCAGGGCACGAGAGGCCGGAAAACCGGCATCAAGCGCTCCGAAGGCGTCTCGACGCATCCACGGGGCGAACTGAACTGCTCCCCCTAGATCGACCACACGGCCCGCCCGGATCCGTCCGGTGCGGGCCTCTTCTTGTAAACCAGTAATCTGCCACCTCCGGGTGGCACCTCCCATCAACACAACGTAAATATGCAACAGACCACATTGTTCTAGCGTGAAGGCAGTTCCGACAAAGTCTACCAGGTGACCATCGAGCCTGCTGGTGACCTCTTCCACGTCGCCTTCGCCTATGGCCGCCGCGGAGCCACGCTCCAGACCGGCAGAAAGACAAGTTCACCCCTCAGCCTTGCGGAGGCAGAGAAGATCGCTTCCAAGCTGGTGGCCGAGAAGACGGCCAAAGGCTATACCAAAGAAGAAGGTGGCACGCCCTATCAATCCAGCGCCAACGAAGGCCGGGATACCGGCGTCCGCTGTCAGCTCCTCAACCCGGTCGACGCAGCGGGCGTCCAATCCTTGCTCCAGGACCGCCGTCACCTGCTCCAAGAGAAGCACGACGGCAAACGGCTGCTTGTGCTCAAGCGCGGCCAGGAAGTCACTGGGATCAACCGCCGGGGACTCGCCATCGGTGTCCCGGAACCGATCATCAACGCGGCGCTGGAGCTGCCGGTGGACTTCCTGGTCGATGGCGAGGCGGTGGGCGACAAGCTCCATGCCTTCGACCTGCTGGAAGTATCCGGCAAGGATCTCCGGTCGCGCTCGTACTTCGACCGCCTGGCAGGGCTGCTGTGCCTGCTGGACGCCACCTCACATATTCGCCCGGTGAGCACCACGGTCGAACCGAAGGAGAAGCTGGCGATGTTCCAGCGCCTCCGCGCGGCGGGTGCGGAAGGTGTCGTCTTCAAGGACACGGATGCCGTGTTCAGTCCGGGCAGGCCGGCGTCGGGGGGAGCCCAGCTCAAGTTCAAGTTCGTGACCACCGGCTCCTTCATCGTTGCTGCCGTGAACCGGCGGCGGAGCGTTGCCCTGGAGCTGATCGACGGAACCAGCTGCGTGCCTGCTGGTAATGTCACGATCCCGCCGGATCACGAGATCCCGGCGGTCGGGGACATGGTCGAAATCCGCTACCTGTATGCCTTCCGGCAGAGCGGTAGCGTCTACCAACCGGTCTATAGGGGGAGGCGTGATGACGTCGAAATCGGTGACTGCCATGTCGGCCAACTCAAGTTCAAGGACGAGAGCGTGGCTGCCTGATAATCAAAACGTAGAACGAATTGGCATGGCCCCCGGCGACGGATCTCCGTCGCCGGGGGCCTTGTCGTACTTCATTACAATTTTGAATCATCCATTTCTCCACCCAGTGAATGTCCGCAACGCCACGTTGCCGGCCCATCTCGAAAACCTGAAGGCGTGGCTCGACCGCCTGCCGGCCCAATTTGGCCAATCGATTCCTTCACCTCGGGGAACCCTGCTCTGTGGGATTCCGGGGAGCGGGAAGGCCAGCGTTGCCGCGGTCATCGCCCGCACCCTACAGCGGACGATGTTCCGGTTGGATCCTGCCTGCGATGCCTTTGCCGTCGCCGAGATCGTCCGATTGCTTGAAAGCAGTCCTCCATGTGTGCTGTTTGTCGAAGAACCGGGACAGCAACATCTCGGGTTGATCCGTCGTCTGCTCGAACTCGACTCGCGGCCGGTATTTCTGGTGGCCGCCACCGTCCGCCCGGACAAGCTGCCGGCCGGTGTGTTCCGGCGAGACCTCTTCGACGGTGTCTGGCACTTGGACCTGCCGACCTTGACCGAGCGCTCGAAGATTTGGTCTGAACTACTGGACGCCCACGGTCCGCCGGTGTCGGGCTATGACTGTGTGCGCCTTGCTCAATGCAGTTCCCGCTTCACCTACGGGGAAATCCGGGCGGCTCATGACAGCGCATTGAGAAACTCGGCCGGAAAGGTGCCTTCCGAGAACGACTTCCTTGGAGCGGCCGTCGACGCTCGTGCTGGTGCACACGAGTTGGACGACCACGTCAGTATCCTGCGTGATTGGAGCTTGCGGCATGCTGCCCGTGCAGGACTGGTTGCCAAGGAAGAGGAGTTCGACTGAGCGTCGGACTCCCCTGGGGAATCCATTCGCTGATGGTGGGTGGGTTTCTTTAGCTATCGACACTCGTTGAACGCAACGGGAGCGCTTCTCCGGCTATCGGTTCCTGTGAGCCGGGCCAAAGATGAAGCGTTTGATGAGTGCTCCAATTGCGACGAGCACCAATAGCTCCGGTCGACCCGCCCAGAACAGAGCCGCGAGGGCAATTAGTCCAACGAAAGCTAAGATTACACCGCCAACCGCTATCGGATTTGGATTATCGACTGCCTTTGGGGAGGGAGTCTTTGTTGAACTACTTCGGGGGCCATTTGCGCCGCCAGCCTGCGGAGTTGGACGAGGAATGGAGGGCAGCGATGAGCCCGGGCTAATCTGGCCTATCGGCTGCCAATTGTCGCCGCCTGCCCGGCAAACCAGCACCCCGGGGCTGATCACCCCGGCGGAAAGAAGCTGCTGAAGAACTCCAAGCTGGAAAGGTCCGAAGGTGGAGATCCCATCGGTGTAGTACCAATCGGCATCGGAAGGGGAGGGCATGGAATCAAGGTTTCTGGTGATGTAGACGACGTTCGTGAGATGTAACGCAGGCGGAACATTCATTCCGAATTGGGAGGCTACGGTCAAGTTCCGATCCCGGAACAATGGCCTCCCAGAATCTGATTGGTAAACGCGTGAAGATGCGGCGGGAGGCCGCAGGTCTTACGCAGGATCAGCTTGCCGGAGCCTGCCAGCGCTTGGGCTGGGACCTCTCACGAGTTTCTGTGACCAAAATCGAAACCGGGATACGTGCGGTCAACGACGCGGAGGTCATCGTACTTGCCGCCGCGTTGAAGTGTCCCGCCAGTGACCTAATCGACAAGATTCCGGTGAAGTTGGCGATAAAAGCGGTGAGGCAGGGTCAGGCGACCTCTTGAATGACCGGGACCCTTATGCCTTTAGGTCCGATAGACCAGAATGCAACCGCCTCCTTTTTCGAGTAACGGCCGACGTAGTGTCGCTTGAGGATCTCCGGCCCGTTGCTGTGTCCGAAACTGAAGAGCAGATTTTCCAGCGTTGCCCCGTTTGCCACGGACGCACTCGCGTGGGTATGGCGAAGCACGTTCTGCGGCCAGGGACCACGTTTTGGCTCTGGCGGATGCTTCAGCATCCGGGCTGCTACATCCCACCCTGCCAAGCGACGAACCGCTTGGTCCACTTCCTTCCAGTTGGGGCATGGCTCAAACGGATACTCTTCAAGCCATTTGCGAAGCGTGAGATTCATCGGGATGTGCCGGCGAAGGCCCTTCTTCGAAATCTCCTTCGGGATCTCGATCCCGTCGTCCTTGATATGGCCTGTCTCCAATCGCTGAAGTTCCTCGGCTCGGACGCCTGCGAACAGGGCCACCGAGTAGACGCAGACAGCTTGGGGGAAATGCTTCTCCGCCGCGGACAATAGCGCCTTCGCTTCACTTGGGGAGAGCACCTCGATATCGCCGGTCGATTTCTTCCTCGGTGCCGCGACTGATTCGAAGATCGTTGAATCACACCACTGACGCGGAGCCTTAGCAGCCCAGCGCCACAATGCCCGTGCGTTGCGCCGATGCATATCGTAGGACGTCCCCCCATGTGTTTTGAGGGCGGCTTCGATTTCTTCCGCGGTGATCGTGCTCAGCGTTCTTCCTGAGAGTTTCTCCTTGAGTCGTTGGACGGTGTATCCGTAGCTCTTGAGGGTGGTTTCCCGTAATTCGCCCTCGCATGAGGCGATCCATTTTGCGGCAGCGTCGTCCAAGGACTGGCTGGACTGATCTTTGGCGAGCGCTCCTGCCATGAACCGTGCAGCCTCCACCAAAGATTTTCCCCAGGGGGCGAGTATCAGATTCGCTTCGTGTGCTTGTTCCGCGAGGCTGGGTGAGATCGCCTTGGACTGTTCTCCGAACTCGTCTCTCTTCTCCCGCAACTTCTGCGCGGCTTCGAGAGCGTCATCGCGTGTCTTGTAAAAGTGACGCTCCCGTTTCCCGCTTTCCGAGAACTTGGCCGGGATGTTCAAGCGCCAGCCCTCAGGCGCTTTTATGGGGACGAACTTGGTGCGCTTCGCCATGGGCCGTTTCTGCCCTATTCTGCCCTTAAAAGTCGAGAATATTCGGAAAATGGCGCTTTTTCGCGAAACTGGCACACTGATGGTCAGTCGGTTGTGCTGATCTGAACCGATTCAGGTTCTAGTGGGGGCAACCCCGTGGAGGTTCGAGTCCTCTCGCGCGTATTCCTTTTGAAATGAACGATTTGGGGAGCCAGTCCAAGGCTCCCTTTTTCGTGCACGGGTGGAGTCTGTGCCCAAAGTGTGCCCAATCCTGCCGTCCAGCCCCGGTCCAACTTGAGACGTCCGCGTCATGGGAGCCTTTGTTCCTGTTAGTGCTCCTCGGTGTTGCAGTGGACCAGTTCGCGTAGCGACCCGTTGGCCTCGATCACGCTGGAGTCGATGCCGAGGTGGTGGCCTTCGAGCAGTCCGTATTCGCGGAGGCCCCACCGGGGGCAAGAGTGAATCCAGCGTTGGTAACTTCGGGGCCGCCCATGCTCCGCAGTCTCCGACGAGGGGTTCGTCGTCCGCTGTCGCTGCGCTCGCCCATCAACTCAGGGGCGCGCCGGCCGCCGGTATCAATGCCGTGATGATCGGTCGCCCGCCGAAACAGCGGTTCTTTGTTCCTCATCCGGACGAGCGCTTGCAATGCTGCCCAGTTCAGGTCGAGCGCTCCAAGGGTTGGGCCGGGCTCTGGCTTACATCGACTGGGAGCGGCAGGAGTTCGGAATTGCGGCCGCGCTCTCAAGGGATCCAGCGATGATGCAGATCTATCGCGCATCCGATCCTTACCTGGCGTTCGCCAAGCTCGCCGGCGCTGCCCCTGATACCGCAACCAAGGAGAGCCATCCGGAACTCCGAGAGCGTTTCAAGGTGGTGACCCTCGCCGTGGGCTACGGAATCACTGCCTATGGACTGGCAACCCGTTTGAATATCCCGGTTGTCGAAGCGGAGCATTTGCTCTCCCTGCATCGCCGTTGCTTCCCTGTATTCTGGGAATGGGTGGAAGGTGTTCTGGACTACGCACATCTCAATGGTGTGATCAGGTCCCGCTTTGGCTGGCAGCTCAGGGTCACGGATCGGACCAAAGACAGGTCGATCCAGAACTTCCCTTGCCAGGCCAATGGTGCCGAGATGTTGAGATTGGCGGCAATGAGATGGCAGAACCCGGCGACGCTCCACGTTCAACTTTTGCGGCGAGCCAGTTCGGGAAGCTTGCGCTGTCCTGCTCTCGGAAACGGTGAGACTGCTGGTGGATGCCAGGATGCCTTGTGAGTCGTTCGTCCGCATCGCACGCACGCGATCAGGCTCTTGCTATCCGGGCCGTCGGAACTGAGCGTGAAGGTTGCGCTGCCATTCAGCGTGTCTCCATCCGGGTGGTGCTGACCATGACCTGCTGGGGGGCTGCCGATTCGCCCCGGTGAAGACCAGAGAGGCTGCTGACGTGAGTACCGGATCGCTGTAGCTCGCGATCCGTGCCACCGCTACCCTCCGGCCCTGGTGCTCTAAAATCTTTGGGGGATTCGGTCCTCCTTCGGCCGGACCCCGTCAGAATCGCACCCGGGCAGACTTGGCGAAGCGCGAGGCTGAGCCTTTTGGCTCCTAGAGTCACTTAACTAAGGAAGAGACAAATGGTCTACCGCAACAATATCTCTTCGGGTCGCCGCGCCACAATCTCATTGACAGGATTCACGCGGTGTTTCAGCATGCGTTCAGATGGGTCGTGGACCCATGTTGGTCTATGAGGCTTCGCGCTGCGGGTGTTGTGACTGTTGTGTTGCTGGTCGCGGCAGCATGTCTGGTTTTGCCCCGATTGGTGGCTGGTCCGCCCGGAGAGGCTGCCGCCAGGAGCGGAGATGCGAACCTCAGCCCCGGGAAGTCCGGGCGGGCCGGGCACGAAGGAGAAGAGGCGACCCCGACAAATTCCAAGCACCCTGCTGGCATGCCATCCCCCAAGAGGCCCACGCCGCAGGAGGCGGCCGCAGCGGAGGCGGAGAAGCTGCGGGTGAGCTTCTATAAGAAGAACCCCGCCCACGCCAGTCTGGCCTTGGCCGCAGCGCAGGCAGCGGCTTGGCAGGCCCGCAGCAGCTCGACCCTTACCCACCTGAAATCCACCCTCGCGAGGGAGCGCCAGAGCCGCGGTGATGAGGCCCTGGCCGAGCTCGAGCGGATCAAGGAGCTGACCTTCCTGACAACCTTGGAGCGGCTCAGCCAGGACACCGCCTCCATCTCGCCCATCGGCGCGCTGGGCGCAGCGGATTTCAAGACGGCGGATGTCGTTTCGCAATGGCTCGCGGGCCCGGGCGTAGAACCCGTCCCATCTAACAGCTCCGATCCGCTCGCCATATCAATGCCTCCACCCGAGCTCCTCGCGCAATTTGGTCGCAGCCCCGAGGAGACCGTGGCGGAGTTGAAGCGCAGCTTTACCGAAAAATACGGCGAGCCGGAGTCTTCCATCTTCAACTCCTATCTCCGCGACGGCGCTTCGAATTTCATCGTGCAGCGTGCCGCGGAGGCCAAGTTGAAGGCGGCCTTCCAAGCCTCCAGCGTTCCCGCACCGGTGCCACTCTACAAGGGATTCAACGTCGACGCCCCAGCTTCCCCGCCATGAATCCCGCTGCCATCTTCTCGAGCGCCAAACGCCGCGGCCTCGCCGCCGCGGCCGTCCTTGCAGTGCTGCTCAGCCTCTTCCTTCTGCTCCGCAAACCGCCTCAGAACGTTCCCGCGCAGCATCCGTGGCCGGATCCGGCGGTCCCCACCAAGACCACCGAGCACCGCCCGGTCCCGGCGGCCTTGCAACCGACAGCTGAATGGAAGGCGCGCCAGGCCAAGATTGAAGAACTGGCAGCCAGGGATGATTCGACCGCCCTGGCCTCCGATCTCAAGGGCCTCTACTTCTTGTGGCATCTTAAGGACGGCCAGAGTGGCCGTGACAAGACCCGGGCCAATTTCTGGCTTCGGGAGCGTAAGGACGAGTGCTTGGCCATCCGGCGCGCTGTCCTCGCGGAACTGTTTGAGGAAGGCCTGAAGGACCCGCGCCAGGCCGCCCTCATCAAGGTCTTCCTTGACCACGCGCTGGCTCCCAAATCCTCCCAGGTCGCCAAGCAGCAGTGGGAAAGTGCGGAAGGTTTCAGCTCCGCTCTCTCCGGCCTGCCCCCCGAGATCCTGGAAAAAATCCGCAAGGACCCCGCCGCCTTCACCGCCGAGTGCCAGGCCGCCCTCCCACCCTCCGCCGAGTCCGCCGGCGAGCCTCTTCCCAAGGACTTCCTGGCATGGTTCCGGGACGCCACCGCCGCCAGCTTTTACTCGGGGATCAGCGAGCAGTATCTCGAAGATCTGGTCCCCTCCGCATCTAACAAAAAATAACCGCGAAGCCCAGAAAGAACCATCCCCATGCAAGAAAACCCTGAATCCAACCCTGAGTCCGACAAGGGCCCCGATGCCACCGGAGACAGCCGCCGCTTCTTCATCAAAAAAAGTTCGGCCTTGGTCTTGGGGGTCACCCTGGTGGATCTCATCGGCGGAGCCATGCCGGCCTTCGCCATTGCGCCTGAGGATGTGGATCAGCAATGCGTATTCAAGCAGACGGGCCATGTCTGGTCGGAGGCTGACATCGATTCCACCTGTGGGCAAACGGTGGTCCCGGGTCCCCCGGATCCCCAATACACTGATGCCGACTCCGCCTGCGGCAGCGGAACCGACAAACCCAACTTGTCCGATATCGATGGCAACTGTCAGAATGAGGCCCCGACCGGCACCAGCGACGCCGACGAGTCTTGCAATATGAATCCTTACCCGAACGGGGAGAGGGATAGCGACGCGGGCTGCAATAAGATGAACGGGCCCCAGGCCGACCAGGATGACTACTGCGGCTTTAAGAACAACAAAGCCGATGATACCTGCAACAAGCTGACCCGGAAGTGGATGAATGCCAATGATCAAACCTGTGGCAACATCATTGTCCCCACTCCCGATAGCGCGATCAGAGACCCTGACGAACAATGCATTGCCAAGCACACCATTTTCGCGAACGGCGTGAACGAAGACGGCAATTGCGGCACTTCAAGCGGGGCCGGGGCTCCTTTCGAAGCGGACAACGGCTGCAACAAGAACAGCCAGGGAACCGATCCCGATCAGTGGTGCAAGGCGATGCACGCCGTCGGAGCAACTAACGCCGTCGACCAATCCGCGTCATGATCAACACCTTGGAAAATATCCCGGGGGCCAAGGGAATCGACTACCGCTCGTTCCACGCCTTCAAGCACCGTGAGGAACCCCTGCTCTTCGATCGCGCCACCGGCGCGGTCCTGGAGATCGGCGAGGGCTGCTTCACCTTCTTCTCTGCCTTGGAACGCGGCGCGACCTGGGATGAGGCGATCACCGAGTCGCAGGAAGTCGCACCGCAGTTCCAACTGGAGGACTACCAAGATCTGATCCGTGGCCTCAGGCAGCGCGGGATGTTCCAGTTCCAGCGTGTCGATCACGAGGAACAGGATGCCTACCTGCGGCGGCTGTGGAATCACAAGCCCCGGCGGATCCAGTTACTCATGGCCCAGGGCTGCAATCTCGGCTGCCGCTACTGCTATGCCTGGCGGAATGGTTCGAACCAGAAAGGCACCCTGATGACCTTCGAGGTCGCGAAGGCCTCGGTCGATTTCCTGGTCCAGCGCTCGGGGAACCGGCCCAATCTCATGGTCACCTTCTTCGGCGGCGAGCCCCTGCTCAACTATCCCATGGTCCAGCAGGTCGTCAGCTATTGCAAATCGATCGAGCAGGAGACCGCGAAGGAGTTCAGCTTCGAGATCATCACCAATGGTACCTTGCTGACCCGGGAAGTCACCGACTATCTGGCGGCCAACAAGTTCCTGATGATGATCAGCATCGATGGCTGGGAGGAGATGCACAACTACAACCGGCCCTCGCTCGACCGGGACACCTGCTACCAATCGATCCTCGAGAATGCCCTTTATGCCAAGTCGGTCTACGAGGCGCAGGGGCTGCATCCCATCAAGGTCCGCACCAATTTGACCAGCAAGTACCATGATGCGCAGAGCGTCTTCGAGTACTTCGACCGGCTCGGCTTCTCGAAGATCGGCATTGCCGCCATCGAACCGCTGCCCCATGGCGACAAGTCACCCTCGGCCATGACGGAGGATCAGATGGATGAAACGGCAGACCATGCCAGCGCCTTGGTTCTTGCCGCAGTCGAAAAGATCCGCGCCGGCATTCCTCTGTCGCGCTATGAAAAGCGGACCATCGAGGGCTGCTTCGAAAATCCCCAGACCCGGGCCATCAAGGGCGTGAACTGCGGCATCGGCAGGAATACCGCCATCGTGGACAACAAGGGCAATATTTTCCCCTGCCACCGCTATGAGGGGATGATGAACTACGTCATGGGAAATGTCTTCGAGGGCATGTCTTATGAGCAGACCATGGGCTACTACCGGAAGGTGAACCGGAATGCCACCTCCCGCTGCCATAGTTGCTGGATCCGGGACTACTGCACCGGCGGCTGCGCATGGCTCCTTTCCAGCAAGGATGGCACCTTGGTCGATCCCACCGAACGCGAGTGCAACCGCCGCAGGGCCGGCTTCGAAGTCTTCCTCTATGCGCGCAAGGAATTGCGGCGGCTGATGCCCGCCGCCTTCGCCACGGCGGAAAACCGCGACTTGGCGGAGTTCTCCAGTTGCGGCTCAGGCAAGGAAGGCGACTCTTGCAAGTGCGCGACCTCCCAATGCGATCACGGCTCCGACTGAGACCGCCATGGCGTGGGCCGCTTACTTTCCCCAGTTCACCGATGAGGTTTCGGATTCGGCGCTCGCCGGAGTTTCGCCAGAGAACCGTGAAAGGTATCTGTCGGACTTCGCGATCGCCGAGGTCCTGAACCCGACCAGCCGGCCCCATGTCATCGCGCTCAGCCTCTTCTATCCGGGCAGCGCGGAGCAGGGGATAGTGGATGAGAGCTTGCTGCGCGGCAGGGTGGGGGAGGATCGCCCCAGTCCTTGGGAGCTTTATTTCGAGCCGCTGCTCAAGTTCGGCCCGGAGTTGGTCAGGGACCATCAGGATATCGGCATCGTCATCTTCTTGGCGGCGGATCTGATTTTCCTCGCCGCCCGCCTGGCCCGCTTCTGCGAGGTCCGCATCATGCGCACCAGATCGGCGCACAGTTGCCCGGGCATTCTCTGGCGCTTGCTCGCCCTGGAGTCGAACTACGGCTCGGTCACCATCCTTGATGCCGACCTCATGGCAACGGCGCTCATCAAGGTCCGCCTCACCCAGTCTTTGAAGGAGCATCGCCTCGGCTGGTGGCGCGCGCCCGTGCCCCGGGATTTTTTTGAAGACAAGATCAACTACCGGCCCGTCGCCGGCTGCTACTGGGGCACCCACCTCCGCCTCAAGATCCGCGATCATATCGTGGCCCTCAGGCATCTCCAGGAGACCAGGCCGAATTTCTTCCTGGCCATCCACCCCAAGTATGGGCGGCGGCGCTTTCCGCTGTTAGGGTCAGCCTGGCCCGAACACTTCCATGATGAATTTTTTCTCGGTCTCGTGGTCTATCCCCGTTTGGCCTCCGCCGGCACCCTCACCTTGCTGGCCACAGGGCAGTGGTCGGACTACCTCGCCCTGGATATCGAATACGTCACCTCGGCTTCGCCTCGCAGCGAGATTTCCTATGATCTCCACCGCATAGTTGCCCGCAATCTACCCCCGCTCGGATCCGGCTCCCGCAAGTACAAGAACCTTAGCCCTGCCACCCCGTCCTGAATCTGAACGCGTCAGCCATCGCTGGACCCATCGTTCCAGGCTCCTCTCCGGGGATTCCTTCCTGAGCCATGGCTGGAGCTGATTGCAAGCTGCTGCCCGCCGCGGGCGACCTGGTCGTCGCCCGCTATCAGGAGAATCTCGATTGGCTGACCGCGGTGCCATCACGCTTCCGGGTCATCGTCTTCAACAAGGGCCGCCTGATCGAAAGCATCGCCGTGCTCAAGCGCATCGATATCCTGATCGAGCGCGACAACGCGCTGGGCCGGGAGTCCGATACCTATCTCGCCTACCTTTTGGGTGATGCGTGGCAATCCGCGGAGTGGTCAATCTTCACCCAGGGAGATCCCTTCAGCCACAGCCCAGACTTCCTGGCCCTGCTCGAGCACCAGGAACGCTGGGCCGAACGCCAGATCCTCACTTGGCAGTGGCTGAAAGAAACCGCCGTGCCCCCGGCCCACGTGCTCGAGCGCGAGAAGCAGGACTTCCTGGGCGAGCTGCGGGTCAGGCGCGAACTCTTCTCGCTCTCCACGCTCAATGCCGTCGCCTTCGATGATGGCGGGGCGCTCGGCTTCGGTGGCTGCTACTGCGACGTGCATGGCCTGTCCAAGGGCTCGAACATCGCGGCCCACTTCTTTGCCTTGATCGGCATGCCGGAGATAGCGCGGGCCGCCGAGACCAAGGAACTCGGCCGCTTCGGCTACGGCGCGATATTCGCTGTTAGAAACAAGTTGATTGCCCGGGTGCCCCGCACGGTCTTCGCGGCCGTGCTCGAGCTGGCGAACAGCCACTTCATGTATGCCTATCTGCTCGAGCGCCTCTGGCCGCACATCTTCGGCGAGCCTTTTCTCGGGCTGCGGGTCGTCGCTGCAACGGCGGCAGGCAAGCACCACGCGCCGGCGGACGCTGCCACCGGAGCGCCACCGGCCCTCTCAAGCTTATGACTGAGGCGCCACTGATTCTGATCCCTTTCCGTTGCGCTTCCACGCGGGATCAATTGCTTTCCTTCTTCCAACGCTGGCATCCTCACGCGCGCCTGCTTCCCTGCCAGCTTTCTGGGAACGGGGAACACGCCGCCGCTTCCACTTCCGCCGCCCCGGCCCTACGCGCGGCCATCGCCGGCTTGGAGAAGCCATGCACGGTCTGGATCGTGGACGCCCTCGCGGTCGGAGATTGGGCTAGCTTCGCCTCCTTGATCTCCGCGCTCGACGATGATCCTTCAATCCCAGGCCTCTGTTCCTATTCGGATGATCCGGACTCAATCCTCGCGGCACCTTCGATTTCAAGGCTCGGCCCGGACTTGGTGGCAGACCTCATGCAGCTCCCCCTGTCTGCGCAACCAGGCATCCCCATCGCCGCGCGCGGCGGCAACGTTTGTTTCCTGCGCGAGGATCCCAGGACCGCCCATCTCTTCGCAAGCCCGGGCCTCGCCCCCGAGATCCTCGGCATCCGCTGGCCAGTCTCCGATGAGGAGGAAAGACGTGCGGTGCTCGCGCGCCTGTTAGACCTCGGGATCAAGGCCGGCCACCCTGCCGCCAGGTATCGCGGCACCGCGCGGGGCCGCTGGTTCCACACCGACCTCGAGAGATGGACTCATTGGTTCGCGGATGCCGGGGTGGCGAAACGGGCCCTCTGCATTGGGGATGTGGATGGGATTGCCGCCTGCGTACTCTTGACTGAGCTTTTCACCCATCCTGCCAGCGCCGCGTGGATCGTCCGCGACCCCCCTGCAGAGGGCGATCCCGTGGATGCCAATCTCGGCACCGCGCGCATCACCTCCCGTTGCACCGTCATATCCGGCTGCACCATCCGCTTGCTTGCGGGCCTGATCCATTGCGCCGAGACCAGCCCCGGAAACTTCGATTTCATCACCCTTGAGGGCTGCTCCAGCGGGGACACCATGATGACCACCCTTGCCCTCGCCTGGTGCCTGCTGCGGCCCGCGGGCCTCATCGCGGTGAACTGCTCGACCGGACGGGTCGGCGAGGTCCACGATTTCGAAGCGCTTGCCAAGAGCATGGCCGCCCTCCCAGGGGCCCGGCTCCGCATCAAGCACTCCAGCGACTACCTCATACTGGGCAAGCTCGCTTCATAGACTCCCGGCGCAAGCCCAGCCCTGCCACCATGCAAGCCATCAACCACTGCGCCTTTGAAGTGAAGAACCACCGCATGCGCGTCACCTCGATGAAGCAATTCGAGTGCCGGGGCGACAATGCGATCGAGATCGTCCAGGCCCTGGTCTCCCTCGCACCGGACCTCTTCGAGGGCACGAGCGCTTACGTCAGCTTCCATGACATGCCGCCGGAGACCCGCTTGCCGGCTAACTTCGACCGCGTCTTCTGTTCCACCCTCCGCCTCGGCGAGCCTTGCCACTTCCTGCCCTTTCCTTGCCCGTATTCGCTCCGCTGGCCGCAAGTCGGCATCCCGGATGGGTCGGCCATGCTCGCCGGCCTTCTTGACCATTCCGCCCCATGGCTCCACGCCACCGCTTTCTGGATCGGCGCGGAGACGCATCCCTCCCGCCGCCGGCTCGTGGACATTGCCCGCAAGCATCCCGGCAAGATCGATGCCTCCATCATGAGTTGGGATCGCTCGAAGCCCGATGCACTCTCCTCAAACGGCCGCTATGTTTCGCTGCCGGATCATTGCCACTACAAGTATCTGATCGATTGCCCCGGCATCGGCTATTCCGCGCGCCTGCGCTGGCTGCTGGCGACCGGCCGCCCTGTCTTCATCGTGGAACGATCCTCCATCGAGCCGTGGCACCTGCATCTCCGGCCATGGCTGCACTATATCCCGGTCCGCCAGGACATGGCCGATCTCGTGTCAAACTTGGAACGCATCGAATCCGACCCTCGGCTCTATAGCCTCATCTCGGCCAATGCCCGCGAATTCGTGCGCCGCCGCTTGACCCCCGGCATGGAGCTGGACCGCCTCGCCACGCACCTTGGAAATCCCAGCATCCCCTATTGAAGAACCTCCCCGTTCATGACATGAGCGCTATTTCGACGATGGTGGTCGCTGGAAGCAGTGGCGACATGGGCTGGCTGTCATCCCTCCCGCAGCATGTCCGCGTGGTCTTCTATGGCGAGCCGGAGTCGATTCCTGCCGCTGCCAGCGACAGGGTCCATGAGTTCATCCCGACCGAGGGGCTTCGCGCGGTCTCCTGGTGCTATCTCCATCACCTCCTGCGCACCGGCAGGCAGGCCGCAGGATGGACGATCTTCACCAATGGCCAGCCATTCCACTTCAATCATCTCTTTGGCCAAGTGCTGGAACTCCAATCGCTCTGGCAAGAGGTCCAGCCCTTGTCCTTCATGCACTCGCGGCGCCTGCAATTGCCGCCAATGGATGCCTTGAAGCGCAGCCGCCGTGAGTGGCTCGGCGATTGTCCCGTCCGGCGCGAGCCATTCTCGCTGGATACTCTCAATACCCTGACCTTCCACCAGCCGGCCTTCGCCCGTCTCGTCGCTCACTACCATCAGAAGTTCGATACCTCGCGGCACCGTCATCTCGCCCATCACTTCCTGGAGCTGCTCGGGCTCGGGGACATCGCCGCCCAGGCCGCGGAGGCGATGTTTGGAACCTATGCCCATGGCTCGATCTTCGCCGTCTCCGCGGACCGCCTGGCATGCTTGCCGGAAGACTCGGTCGCCATGGCGCTCGCCCTGTTAGAGCGCGATCAGATGCTCTTCGGCGGCCTCTGCGACCGCTTCTGGCTGCACCTCTTCGGAGAAGCATTCCTCCTGCCGGTGGAGGATTGATCTTGGGGCCGGCGGTATCACTCTTCCGACACCATCTCGCCCGCAGCGTCGCGGTCCCATCTGGAGCCATCCACAAGCGGTGCGGTTTCCTCGTCGGCGCTCCAGTCGAAGAACGAGAGCCCGTGCTCGACGGCCAGCGAAGCGAGAAGCATCTCGTGGAAGATCCCTTGCTGGTTCTTGCGGTGGAATTCCAACACCACGGAGACAAGCCTTGAGCTCAAGCGGCAGATCGAATTGACCGAACGGGCGGGAAGGGGAAAGAAGCGCAGCGCCGGTTTCCAGAATGCCCAGTGGGGATCCTGCTCGTAGCTCAAAATCTTCCGCGCCGAGAAGTCGGCAGCCACTTCCCGCGTGATCCTCACCAAACGCTCGAGCTGCGCTGCACTTCCCCTGATGTCATCTTCTATCAGCCACACGCTGCCATCGTTCTCGCCGGAGTCCGCCTTCAGGTGCATCCATGCCAGCTCCCACGCCGCCAGCACACTCTCCGGCCCGGCCCGGCCCGCAAGTTGTCGGAAGCTGGCCATCCCGGGTCTCCTTGCCGCTGTCGGACCTTGGACTCTCCGATCGGAAACGATTCTCACCTCCCCGGACTTGCAGAGCAGCGAGCCGAGCTGTCTCGTCCTTGCGCTAGGTTCTCGGCACAGGATGACAAAGCGTTCTCTCATGAAACTTGTCCGCGCGCGTCACCGGGCGCTGCACACGGCTTGACTCACGTTCTCCCGTGATGCCAAGCAAGTTGATACCTAGTCCAGGCAACGATCGTCAATCATCCACACCGCAGACTTGAAATTTGACTTCCACGCGCTACGAATGTTAACAGGAAGGCCAAGCCTATCGACGCTGAGCCATCTTCCATGCACGACCTTCAGCAAGCGATCCAATCGCAGGAAAGTCAGACGCTTGCCGGGCTCGCACCCCATCTCCCGCCTGGCCCTGTTTCATCCGCCCGGCACACCCGCGAGCCGCTGCAAATTATCTCCGCCGAACTCGCGCATGGCCAACTCGGTTTGGGCGGGAAGCTTGGATACTCAACCGTCGGCGGCGATCAGGTGGTGGTCTCGGACCTTGAGCCAGGTGCCATCACCTTGTCTGCCCATGCCCCTTCCGAACTCCTGATCCGCACTGCTTATCCCCTCGCTGTCCGCGGCGTCCTCAATGGCACCGCGGCAGCCCGCCCCTGGTTCCCCGCCACCTTTGTCATCGACGAGCATCCCATCGGCCAAGTCCAAGGTCCTTTCGATTCCACCGCCTTGGTGTTCATTCCCCCCGGCGACCATTGCCTCAGGGTGGCCTCGCGCAGTCACGAGGAACGGCAGACCGTCTGGATACTCGCTCCGTCCCAGCAGCCCGCCCGCGGCCTGCAGCCCCCCAAGCTCAGGATTGTCACCATCGCCTCCTATCCTGCGAATGAGGCTGCGGAAGTTCTCTGGCCCCTCGCGGAGAGCGCCCAATACTTCGGTCAATTCCTCTCCGTCATGGGCGTCGGCACCGCTTACGGCAATCATGCCGCCGCCAAGATCCGGCGCCTGTTAGCCTATGTGAAGACACTCGACGCCGAGTATATCCTCTTCACCGACGGCAAGGACTCCGTGCTGATCGGTGGCGTGGAGGAGATCCTCGCCAAATTCCTCGACTTCCATACCGACTTCGTCATCTCCATGGAGCGCGGCTGCTGGCCGGTCTTCGATGACGCCTGGCGGGATGCCTTTCCCCGCAACACCGACGGTTGGAATTTTCCCAATGCCGGCGGCTGGATCGGAACCAAGGCAGGCGTCATCCGGGTTCTTGAAAGAGCCTCCGAACTGCAACGCACCCTCGTCTCTGGAGAACCCTCCGGACCTGCCGACAAATGGCGACACCTCCTGGCACCCCTCCATCAGGACGATCAGGCACTGCTGCAGATGCTCTATCTTGAAGGCAGAATCGTCGGCGACCTGCGCTGCCGCATCTTCACCAATGTCGCCATGGCGGATCGCCGTATGGCGGGAAATACCGAATACACCTTCAGCGAGGGCAGGATACGTTTGGATTCTACCGGAGAATGGCCTGCTATCCTACACTTCTCAGGCCCCTCCTTCGTTGAATGCCGTGACCGGTGGCCTGCCTATTTCAGGGTCTCCCGAAGTAAGCGAAGCAACCAAGCCAATAGTTACGGCCTTTGCGGGCAGATTTAGTGAATGGGCGAGCGAGGTTCGGGCCGGGCGGGCAACGTCAACCTTTACGAGACATTCAATAGGTTGCACCGGTTGACGGCTGCCGGAAGAATCTGTGGGATCCGCGTTGGTAATGGCTTCTCCCGGACAGTCTCACAGTTTGTTCAAGCAGCAGCGAAAAAGGGAAAGCTCTACACCGCCGACGAGAAGCAAGCTGTGGTTGATTTCGCGAACACCCACAACGCCGAGTATGGCAGGGGAGGTGTGACGGCGGCGGTGAAGAAGTTCGGGGCGAGTGCGCTTACCATCGCAAGCTGGGTGAAGTCTGTCCCGGGTGGATCACATGTAGGGAAGGGGAGGGCTGAGTCAGCAGGAGGGAGTTCAAAGCGCGGAAGCGTGTTAGCCGAACTGTCCAAGCTCGATCAGGTGATTGACGCTAAGCGCAAGGAACTCGATGCACTTGAGGCTCGGTTTCAGAGGCTCAAGGCGAGTCTTTGAGTCGGGGGAGGTTGGACCCCTCCCCGCAGGGGAAGGGAAGTCCTGCCCCGGAGGGCAATTCCTCTCCCGATCTATAGGTGTTAGAAGAGGTAATCGGTGAGCAGCTTGGAGTCGCGCTCAAGCTTTTCCCTTGCATCATATGGCATCCATTTGGATCCTGTGTGCTTGGAAATTCTTTCCGCAATAGATAACCCGCACTCCGCATAAATCGGCTTCTTTGCTTCGAAGTTATCGTTTTTAACCGAGCGGTTGAGATCATATTGCCAGAGCATGAGATTGCCGAGGCCGTTGATGCTGACACCCGATGCTGTCCAGTCGTTCCACACCGATTGTCTCTGGGTTGGATCTTTGTCGTGGAAGGAACAGATGTGCTCGATGTCGTATCCGCCTCGGAAAATAGAGTGGAGCGACCCGGAGCCTCCAACATGAAGGGCCTCAACTAGGCGGCAAACGAGGTTCTTTGCGGTGAGATAAGCTGAAAGGTCTCCTGCCAGCGCGCTTTCAAACAGTTCCTTCTTGTCGGAGATTTTCTGGTTGAAGAGGGCGGTGAGGTCCTGCAGGGAGATCCTCGAACCAATTTTGGGATCCTCCTGATCGAACATGCGGGCGCTCATTTCCGCAAAGAAGCTGTGCATTTCGTTGATCTGTTTCGCGTTGATCACGCTGTAAACCACGCAGACCCGGGCAAGTGCTGCCGCGAAATCCTCACGCAGCCCGGGACACGACTCGATTTCATCGGAGTAACAGGAATCTACTAGAATCGTGAGCACCCAGTAGCTTGAGTAACGGCTCCATTCCACGAGACTGAGGGCGAGTCGATGCCGCCACGAGAGCCCGTTTGGATCATGCCACTCCTGATCAGCAAGGTGACGCAGTTCAATCAGCCTCCGGATGTCAGTTAGTTTCAAAAGGGGAGCCCCTTCATGTTCACGCGCCGCTGTGGATTTGTAGCCCTCCCACGCCTTCATTCCTAGCAGGCTGTCGAACATCCGTTCGTAGAAAGTCTCCGTATTGGCCCGGACGAGGGCGATCGGAAGGTGATTCCTGGCCGCCACGAACTTCTGGTAGATTCCAAGAATTTCTTGGATGCTGGTGATGATGCGCCCCTCTACAGCGTTTTTCCGCTCAATGGATTCGTAGAGGCTACTGATCTCGTGGAAGCAATCGTTCTGATGATGATGCTTGTCCGTCAGATATTCGAACATCCTCACCTTGAAAAGGTCCCCGCCATTGAGATCCAATCCCGTGGTGTTGATCACGTTGAAGATCTGGATGGTTTTCGAGAGTCCGGCCTCTGTCTCGATGACCACGAATTGGATTTTCTCCAGAAAGTGCCGGGCGAAGGCCTGCAAGTCCAGGGGTCGCACCGCTGCTGCGAAATCCGAATCTTCATCCGGGGTGGTCGCACTGGCCGCTTCCTGGAGCGCGCCATGGATCTGGCGGAGATTGTCGAGATAGGGATTCAATCCTGCCTCCAGTGGCTCAGGGAGCTCCTCGGAGTGCATTACGGCATCCAAGGCCTTCTGTTGTTCTCCGCCGCTCACTTTTGTTTCCAGCCAGTCCCGGTTATGCACGATCCCGGCGATCGCGCATTTGCCGGGAGTCAGCAGTTCCAGGGCCTTCAGGATCAGAAGGGCGGTGGTGAGCCGTTGCTGCCCATCGATCACTTCTTGAAACCAATCGCCGCGCGTGGAAAGAACCCTGCGACCGGACAACTGCATGGTTCCTGCGAACATGATCTCCTTCTTTTGAAAGGCGGTGATGAGGTCTCTCAAGAACCGCTCCACTTCCGGGAAGGACCACGAGTAAGGCCGCTGGAATACCGGTACCAGATACAGCTTGGTGAGCGGGCCTGTGAGCAAATCATGCAAGGTGCGTGTTCGGGCATCGATCCGAAACTCGTTTCTTGTGGCGCTTTTGTCCGCCCGATCCCAAACCTCGATCACCTTCTTCCGGACGGCTTCCTGATGAATCATGCAAAACTTTCGCCTTACCGGGTGATCAATGCTGCGATCGCCGTCCAGCAGAGTGTTTGGCAGCCAATGGATCTTCAGGCCCTCCACTTCATCAATACAGTAGTCGATCCGCTCGCGATCCCTCTCACTCAAATGGAATCCCGGTAGATCGATCAATCTTCCGGGGCGGGAGGCTGGCTTGGCGACCGCTACAATCTTGTAGCCATCCGAAATGGCGATCAGATCGTCGGGCTGAATCATGGACGGATCAGGTCCACCGTCGGGATGAAAGAACGCCACTTGATTCTTGAGGAAAATATCGAGAATCGAGCTATTGTGAGTGCCGGTGTCGCTCCAACGTGATGCGATCTTCCAGATGTTCATTGTGGTTTGGTCATGAATGAATTTCCATCACGTGATACGAACTGCGAAACAGTCTGGCGCGCATCGTGAATTCGATGTGGAGTTTGGAAGCGGCAACAAGGATCACGCCAAAACTCCACTGAGCAAAAGGCACTGGAACGGGTGGCGGCAGAGTCGCTGAAGCCACGTCGGCGTGGTTAGCGACTGTCGGATCGGATCGACAAATCCTTGGCCAGCCCAAGTCGGAGACGGCCCTCGCCTCCCAATCCAGTCGCAAGAACCCGACCGGCGTCAAAGACCATGAGAATGTAGGGTAGGCCGAGGCTCGGCCGACTTGTTCGGCAGTCTTGGGTTCCGTGTTGAGTGTCACAGCCGAAATCGTCGATTGCCCGTCATCCGCGGTCAGACTGGCGCGCACCATGTAAGGTCCTCGCCGCTGAAAGTAAGCTTCGATTCTCGCTTCCAATGAAAGTTGCTCTCTTGGCTCCGGGGCGTGGGCTTGATCCAGGAAAAGGGCGGCCGGAGTGCCGACTTCGCCAAGGGCACTGACAAAACGCAGTTTTGGAAAATTGGTGTCTGATGGTCAGTTGGTTGTAACTTCCCCAATGTTTTCAGGTTCTAGTGGGGGCAACCCCGTGGAGGTTCGAGTCCTCTCGCGCGTATTCTGTTGGTGGCGAAGAGAAAAAGGAGCCCGGCGGGCTCCCTTTTTCGTGGGCGGGTGTTCCTTCCTCTCTTTGGGTGCCATCCTGTCGGGGTGGGGGGCGATCCTTGCTCAGCGTGTGCCTCTTGTTAGTGAGCCTCCACCGTGGCCCTCAGTCGCCTCTTGCCGCGGAGTCGAGTCGTTCTGTTAGATGGCTTCCGCGGGACTTGGTGGATTCGTGAACGGTCGAGTAACGGTAGCCCTCCAGGGTGGCTTGGCGGCTACGGCTTCTGGGACAAGTTTCTCGGTCTCCCGCTTCTCGTTCTTCGTCTTCCCATTCTTTCGATCGCGTTCGCGTTGTCAGACGCCAGAACCTTTGATGCGAGGGGAACGATGGTGGTTTGGAAGAGGATGCCGCTTTGGCCCTAGGGCAAACTCACGGCTAACTGTTATTCCGGGTGCATAACGCAACTACGTGAAACACCGTAGTTTGTTGCAATTTGCAAGGATCAAGGGCTCCTAGTACCAAGATGTTATGGGGGTATAAGAGGTATGGCGAAGATTTTGATCAACGCTTGTTGACGATCTTCTTCGCTTTGAAGTAAGGAGGGCGCGTTGTTCATCAACTGCGCGAAGAGCGCGGCTCTCACTCCTCCCAGGGCAACGCACTGCTGTCACCCACACATCCCAGTTCGTTCAAAAAGGAGAGCCACCGGCGGCCGTAAGGCAGCCCGGAATACGAGGGCACGTGCCCGTCGGCGGAACTCCTTTGAGACGGATCGCCTTCTTCCAATATCCCATGACTTCCCCGACTGCCCTCGCAAGAGTGCGTTCGCTCCTCGGCTTCCTGCTCCCGCTCGCGGGAATGGCCACGGCGTACTCCCAATCGATCGTCCAGGAATACTACGTTCCCATGCCGGAAGCGCAGATCCGGCAGACCTTCGTGGCTCTCGCGAGCAACACGGGGACGACCATGGATACCACGGTCTCGATGGTTGCCGCGGTCAATGGCACCAAGATCGTCTACGACCATTGGGAAGACGGCTACGAGGTGAGCTTGGACAATCCCACGCAATCGAGCACCCAGGTGTGGGGCGATGGCAACGATGCGAATGGCAAGCCGCCGGGCTTTGCGACCGACCCCAATGGCCTGAGCGCCGGCACGGTGATTGCATTGCGCAATAGCATCGCGCTGCCGCGGAATCCCACCTCTTTCCTCTACGATGGCCGCGACCGCGTGGGTGCCACGCGTGGCATTACCATGACCCGCTCAAGCTGGCCGACCACTCCCGGTTCGGTGCTGGCGGACGCGACGGAAATCTACTCGACGGTCGACTGGGGAACGAACTTTGTGATCCCGGTGGGGGAGGATGAGATTTTCCCGACGCCGCTCACGGCTTCGATGTTCGAGCTCTGCTCGCTCTTCGTGCAGGCCTCGCAGCCGAATACCTCGGTGCAGATCGACAAGGATGGGAACGGCACCGTGGACACCACGGTGATTCTGAACCAAGGGGAGACCTACTACCTGGAGCGCGGCCTCTTGAAGGGCGCCACGGTGGTGGCGACCAAGCCGGTGCAGGTGGACATTATCACCGGTGACATCGGCGGGAACTACGAGTGCCGCTGGTACACGGTGGCACCGCTCGCACAGTGGGGCAGCCGCTACTACAGCCCGGTGGGAACCGCCACGAACGGGGATGACACCTACGTCTTCCTCTACAACCCGGACAGCGCGGCGATTTCCGTGAACGTGACGACCCGCGTCGGATCGAGCGTCATCAGCATCCCGGCGAAGAGCAACTACCGCTACCTGATGCCGCAGGACTCCGGCGCGAGCTTCATCAATACCGCAGGCAAGCCTTTCTACGGCATCGCCTGTGTCGGCGCGCTGCCTACCGCCAACAACGTGCACGACTGGGGCTTTAGCCTGGTGCAGGAGGCGGATCTTACCACCACGCTGTCGCTGGGCTGGGGCCCGGGCAGCTCCGAGGTCACGCCGACCGTGAATGGCAACCCGGTCTGGGTCACGCCGGTAAAGAACACCACAATCTACGTGGACTATAATGGCGACCGCCTGGGCTCCGTGACGGATCCGCTGGGCGGCAAGTGCGATGCCTCCTACTCCGCCGCCGCGCTGCAGGTGCTGCGCCTCTTCGATCCGGACAAGGACCAGACCGGCATGCGCGTCTATACTGTGGACGGCACCTTGATCGCCGGCGCTTGGGGTCAGGATCCCGCGACCGCGGGCCCGGGGAATCCCTATCTGGATGCGGGCACCACGATCCCGGCCTTTCCGGTGCCGATCATCCGCAAGAGCTCGGCCATCGCCATCGACGCGAACACCAGCGGCCTGAGCATCGGCGATACCCTGGAGTATTCCATCACGATGGACAATGCCGGCCTGGTGGCGCTGGGCAATATCCTGGTGATCGATGCACTGCCGGCGCAGGTCACCTACGTGGCGAATAGTAGTTCACGCGATGGCGTGGCGATCGCCGACAACACCACCGGCACGCCTTTCCCGCTGGATGCGGCGGGGATCAATATCCCGATCCTGGCGCGCGGCCAGACGACGACCTTCAAATACCGCGCGGTGATCAATGCCGCCGGCTCGATCAATAATACGGTCACCACTTCCTACTCCGGCGTGACCTCCACCAACACGGTCTCCGTCCCGGGCGGCGGCACGGCGGCGATCACGAATTTCAGCCTGTCCGGCGGCACCACCGCAACCAGCTACCTGCCGGGTGATGGCATCTATGTGACTGTCTCGGATCCGGATGCGAACACCAGCAACCAGCCTCAGTCCATCACGGTGATCGTGAAGAATGCGACCACGGGCGACTACGAGACGATCACGCTGGCCGAAACCACTGGAACCAGCGGCATCTTCCGCAATACCACGCCGCTGCCTTCCTCTTCCGCCGCGGGCACGAATCCGAATGACGGCACGCTGAACGTCTTCTCCGGGAATGGCCTAACGGTGAGCTACACCGACCCGGTCTACGGCGAGACGGCCTCTGCCGCCGCCACGATCGGCGCACCGACGCCGAGCAAGGTGCTCTACCTGAGCGCGGATGGTGTGGGCTCGCCGGACCAGGATCTGGACCGCATTGATCCGGTGGCCTCCAGCGATACGACGCTTTCCAGCACGGGCATCATCACCGCCACTGGCACGGTGACGGCGGGCACGCCGACCTTGGGCTCCTTCACCGGACCCACCAGCGGCTCCACTGCCAGCGTGACCATGGCCCATCCGGTCTCCGGCAACAACCGCTTGCTGCTGCTTTCGGTGAACTACGAGGACGACGGCACGGCGGGCATGGCGATCAATACCATCACCTACGGCGCGCAGTCGCTGACCCGCATCGCCAAGGTGGCGACGACGGAAGAAGCGGTGGCCGAGCTGTGGTATCTGGTCAATCCCGCCACTGGCACGAACACCAACATCACGGTGAACATGGGTGCTTTCAGCAGCGGGGATGCCCTGCAGCTTGCGGCCACGACCTTCACGAACGTGGATCAGACCACGCCGCTGGGCACCTTCGCCTCGGCCACGGGTTATACCGCCGCGGCTTCGCTGAGCATGACAGCTGCCACCGGCGAGTTGATTGTCGCGAACCTAGCCGTGGACGACTCGCGTCCGGCGACCATCTCCGCCTCCGGCCAGACGGCACTGTGGAATACGAACGCGGGTGGCGTGGCCACCGGCGGCGATGGTATCCGCAGCGCGGGCAGCACCCGGGCTGGAACTGGTGCCGCTGGTGTGTCCTCGTGGACGCTCGGCACCTCGGATGCCTGGGCGGTGATCGGCGTGCCGGTGAAGCCGGCGGCCGCCACCTCCACCTTGACCTTCACGCAGACGCCGGGCTTCGGCGAAAGCTTCACGCTGCCCAGCGGCGCGGTGCTTGGTGCGCAGACTTACTTCACCGCGACCACCGGCACGCTGAGCGGCACGGTGGCCGTGACAGCGGCGCTGCGCTATGGCTCCACCACGGTGGCTACCAGCAGCTCGGCGAGTGCCAGCGGTTCGCTGATCACCTTCACCTTCCCGGCGCTGTCCAGCGCGGTGACCATTCCATCCGGCCAGCCGCTCTCGCTGGACATTACCACTGCGGTCTCCGGTGTCGCCTTCCAGATCGACTACGACCAAAACACGAAGCCCTCCAAGATCACGCTGCCGACTTCCACGGTCATCCACACGGACTCCGTGGGCGTCTACGATGCGCCCTATCCGGGTGGCACCTTGGTCACCAGCCCGGCGAATGGCCAGACGCTCTACGTGCGCACGGTGGTGGGCGATCCCTTTGGTGCCTATGACATCACCAGCGTGGGTCTGACCATCGATGGTCCTGGTACCACGGATGACATCACCACCACGCTGACGAATACGAACGTGGTCGCCAGCACCACCGCGGGCAAGACCTACGAGTACGTGTGGCGCACGGGTGGCACGGTCGGCCAATACTCGGTGGTCGCGAATGCGAAGGAAGGCCTGGAGAACACGATCTCCTCCTCGCGCTCGGCCTCGATCAACCTGAACTACCTCGATCTCGGCACGCCTTCCAGCGTGGACTTCCTCACCACTGGCGGCGCGGTCACCAATACCTACGCGGCGAATGAGTCGGTCGTCATCCGAGTGACGGACTTGGACGAGAACAAGAACTCCGCCGCGGTGGAGACCGTCATCGTGCGCCTCACCAGCAGCACCGGCGATGTTGAGACGATCACTCTGACCGAGACCGGCGTGAATACCGGCGTCTTCACCGCCACGGTGCCGGCCAGCGCCACAACGGCTGGTACCAGCGGCAACGGTACGATCTACGCCCCGACCGGCAGTGCGCTCAGCGTGAGCTATGTCGATTCGAATGACTCGAGCGACACTTCCTCGAAGAACGCGACGGTCCCCGCGCCCACGGCGGTGGACGGCGTCTCCCTGACCAAGACCCTGGTCTCTCCGTCGAGTGGCCAAGCCATCGTCGGCGGTGCCATCCAGTATCGCCTGCGGGTCGTGAATACCGGCGGCACCTCGCTATCCACGGTCGCGCTCACGGATACCTTCCCGGTTGCGAACCTAACCTACGTTTCCGCCAGCACCACGCCGAGCAGCGTTTCCGGCGGCACGATCACCTGGTCGAATGTCGGCCCGCTCGCGCAGGGAGCGTCGGCGGAGGTCTTCGTGAACTTCACCGCGAATGCCGCGGGTGGCACGGTCACGAACTCCGCTTCCGCCACCGCCGGCACCGCCACCTCTAACAGCTCGGCCCCGGTCACCATCACCCGCCCGCGCGTGGCCGTGACCAAGACGGTGACGAGCCCGACCAGCGGCACGGCAGGGAAGGGGGACAACGTGGTCTTCAGCATCGCGGTGCAGAACACCGGCACCACGGCGATCCCCTCGCTGCCGCTGGAAGACATCTTCAGCGGCCAGACCTTCGACTATGTCACTTCCTCGCTGGCCCCGGATGCCGTGGGCACCGGTAGCCTGCTGTGGAATGACATCACTGGAGCAGGCAGCCTGGCAGTCGGCGCCACGCAGACCATCTCCGTGACCCTCAAGGTCAAGGGCGAGGCGAACCCGGCCACCAACACCGCGGCGGTGAATTACGCCACGGATTCAAACGGCGATGCCGTGCCTGCCACCAGCAGTGCCGCGACCATCGTGACCTCCGCTGCCAGCATCAAGGGCTTCGTCCTGGAGGACAAGGGCGCCGCGGGCTTCGGCGGCGGCGATACCGCGCTCTCCAATATCACGCTCACGCTTTACTCCGACCCGAACAACGACGGTGATCCTTCCGATGGCACTGTGCTGGCCATTACCACCAGCGCCGCGGATGGCAGCTATGAGTTCCTGAACCTCGCGCTCGGCGGCTACGTCGTGGTGGAGTCCGACCCGACCGGCTACAGCAGCGTGGCCGACGTGGATGGAGCGAACGACAACCGCATCAAGGTGACGGCCACCACCTTCACCGCGACCACCGGCCGCAACTTCCTCGATAAATACATCGATCCCGCGCTCTACTCGAACATCAGCGGCCAGGTCCGCAATGATACCGATGGCGACGGCGACCTCACCGATGCGGATAGCGGCATCACCGGTGTGACCATCGATCTCTACACCGACCCGAACGGCGACGGCAATGCCTCGGACGGCACGCTCTATCTCAGCACCACGACCAATGCCTCCGGCAACTACAGCTTCACGCTGATCCCGCCGGGCAGCTATGTGGTGATCGAGACCGACCTGAGCGGCTACGCCAGCACGGCTGACAAGACCCTGCCGAATGACAACCAGGTCCCCGTGACCGTGGCGGCGAATGGCACCTCAACCGGCAACGACTTCCTTGACTCGAATAACCTGACCCTGCTCGGCACAATGGGCGATGTGGTCTGGGCCGATACGAATAACAACGGCCTGTTCGACAGCGGCGAGACCGGCATCCCGAATGTCATCGTTCAGCTCTACCGTTCCACTCAGACCGTGGGCGTGGGTGCTCCCTATCGCACGACCACCACCGGTCTCGGCGGCATCTACTCCTTCGCGAATGTGCCCGCCGGTTCCTACCGCATCTATCTGCCCGTCGCGAACTTCAGCGGCAATGGCGCGCTGGTGAACTACCCGCTGTCCTCCTACTTCACCGTCACTACGGACAACCAGCAGAACAACGACGACAACGGCATCCAGACCTCGTCCGGCCTGCCCGTCCAGAGCCCGCTGATCGCGATCTCCGCGAATGAGACCGATAACACCGTGGACTTCGGCTTCGTGCCGAACACCAGCCTCGGCAGCATCTCCGGCACCGTCCTCGATGACCTGAACAACGACAACACCGGCGACACCGGCATCGCGGGCGTGACCATCACGCTCTGGACCGATCCGAATGCCGATGGCAACCAGGCCGATGGTGTGGTATTTGCCACTACCACCACGGCGGCGAATGGCTCCTACTCCTTCACCAATCTGCCGCCCGGTGCCTACGTTGTGGTTGAGAGCCAGCCCGTCGGCTATCTCAATGTGAGCGATACCGATGGTGGGACGGATCTCAGCAAGGTCGCCGTGGTCCTGCCTGCCGCGGGCTCGAAGACCGCTTCCTTCGTCGAAGAGCGCCCGGGCATCGTCACCGGCCACGTCTACATCGACACGAATGGCAACGGCACCCAGCAGGTGGGGGAGCCGAATGTCTCGGGTGCGAGCATCGTCATCACCGATTCTAACAACGCCACGCAAACCGTCACCACGGATGCCAGCGGCAACTGGACCGCCACCGTGCCGCCCGGCACCACCTCGGCGAACGTGCTTGAAGGCCAGTCGCCCTTCCCGGCAGGCATCGTCCAAACGGAGGGCGACGATCCCACCACGGTGACCGCCAATGCGGGTGCGACCGTGAGCGCGGGGAATGATGGTTACTTCCGCCCCGCCATCGTCACCGGTCATATCTACCGCGACGTGCTCGGCAACAACACCGAGGACGGCAGCGACAGCGGCCTGGCAAACATCATCGTCCGCATCACCGATAGCCTCGGCGTGGTGCGCAATGTCCTCACCGACTCGAGCGGTAACTGGACCGTGAGCGTGCCGCCCGGCGATACCATCGCCGACGTGCTGGAGCTCGACTCCAGCTTCCCGTCCGGAGCAGTCCGCCGTGAGGGCACGGATCCGACGACTGTCACCGCAGTGGCCGGCACCAGCACCAGCGCGGGCAAGGATGGTTTCTACTTCCCGGCTACTGTCACCGGCCACCTCTACCTCGACGTGAATGGCAACGGCGTGCAGGACAGCGGCGAAAGCTCGTTGGCCAATGTCGATGTGCTGATCACCGCCAGCAATGGTACGACGCAGACCGTAGCAAGCGACAACGCGGGAAACTGGACCGCCACCGTGCCGCCCGGCACCACCAGCGCGAATGTGCAGGAGAGCGATCCGCAGTTCCCGGTGGGTGCCGTGCAGACCCAGGGTGATGATCCGACCACCTTCACCGCCGTGGCCGCGCAAGTGACCTCCGGTGGCATCGATGGCTACTTCGTCCCCGCCATTGCCACGGGCCACATCTATCTCGACCGGAATGGCAATGGCGTGGAGGACTCCGGCGAACTGCCGCTGGCCAATATCCCGCTGGTCATCACCGATAGCCTCGGCAACACCCGCACGGTCACCACGAATGCGAGCGGCAACTGGACCGCCAGCGTGCCGCCGGGTGCCACCATCGCGGACATCGTCGATAGCAGCCCAAACATTCCGGCCGGTGCGGTCCGCACCCAGGGCACGGACCCGACCACCTTCACCGCCGTCGCCGGCACCACCGCGGATGGCGGCAAGGATGGCTTCTACGTTCCCGCCACCGTCAGCGGCCACCTCTATGTGGATAGCAATGGCAATGGCAGCCAGGGCGCGGGCGAACCCGGTCTGCCGAATGTCACCGTCACGATCACGGATAGCACCGGCACCGTCCGCACCGTGGTCACGGATGCGAATGGCAACTGGTCCCTCAGCGTGCCGCCCGGCAGCACCATCGTGGATGTCGACAACAGCGATCCCGACTTCCCAGCCGGTGGCACCCTGAGCCAAGGCACCGATCCGGTGACGATCACCGCCGTCGCCAACTCGAATACCTCCACCGGCCCGATCGGCTACAAGATCCTCGGCTTCGTCAGCGGCCACCTCTACATCGACGTGAACAACAATCACGTGCAGGACTCGGGTGAGCCGAACCTGATCGGTGTGAATGTCCTGGTCACCCCGTCGCAGGGTTCCGTGATCACGGTCGAGAGCGATGCCTCGGGCAACTGGGTCGCCAGTGTGCCGCCCGGCAGCACGAGTGCGAAGGTGGACACCACCGATCCGCAGTTCCCCTCCGGCGCCACCCAGAGCGATGGCACCGATCCCACCGCCGTGACCGCCGTTGCGGGCACTACCGTGAGCGCGGGGAATGATGGCTACTACATCTCCACCATCGTCACCGGCACGGTCTACCTGGATGTGAATCACAATGGCTCCCGCGATTCCGGCGAGCCCGGCCTTGCGGGCGTCAGCGTGAATGTCACGGACTCGAATGCCGTGGTTCGCAGCGTGGTCACTGGCCAGAATGGCGTGTGGACGGCCAGTGTGCCGCCCGGCGGCACTATCTCGGTGGTCCAGGAAAGCGGCCCGGTCTTCACCAGCGGCTACCAGCGCACGCAGGGCACCGGCACATCCACGGTGACTGCCGTAGTCAATAACCAGACCTCCGTCGCCATCACCGGCTACTATTTCCCGGGCACGGTCAGCGGCCATCTCTTCAGTGATACGAATGGCAATGGCATTGAGGACTCCGGCGAGCCCGGCCTCGGCGGCGTGCATGTCGTCATTACCGATAGCCTCGGCAATACCCAGACCGTCATCACCAATGGCGCGGGCAACTGGACCGCCAGCGTGCCGCCGGGTTCGACTACGGTGGACATCACGAATGCCGATCTGCCCAGCGGTTCCACGCAGACCACTGGCACGGATCCCGTGATCATTGCCGCCGTGGCTGGCCAGACTACCCCGGCAGGTTCCGCCGCCGGCTTCTATCAGGCCGCCACCGTTACCGGTCACCTCTACCTCGATGTGAATGGCAACGGCGCCCAGGATGGCTCCGAGCCCGCGCTGGTCGGTGTGAATGTCTTCGTCGCCGCCTCGAATGGCAACACGCAGACCGTCGTCACCGATGCGAATGGCAACTGGTCCGCCAGCGTGCCGCCCGGCACGACCAAGATCGATATCGATGAGTCGGACGCGCAGTATCCCTCCGGTGCCACCCAAACGCAGGGCGTCGCGCTGACCACGGTCACCGCAGTCGCGGGTGCCACTACCGGCACCACACCGTCGGGCTTCTTCGTCCCGGCCACGATCACCGGTCACCTCTACCTCGACCTGAATGGCAATGGCACGCAGGACTTCGTGACCCACGACCTTGCGGGTGTGGACATCATCATCCTCGATTCCAACAGCCACACGCAACGCGTGACCACCGGTGCCAATGGCAACTGGTCCGCCACTGTGCCGCCGGGTGCCGTGATCGCCACCGTGGACTCCGCTGATCCGGAGTATCCCACCGGCTCCGTGATCACCCAGGGCAGCGCCGCCACCAGCTTCACGGCCGTGGCCGGCTCCACGACCGGCAGCACGCCGGTGGGCTTCTTCTTCCCGGCCACCGTCAATGGTCACCTCTACCTCGATAGTAATGGCAACGGTCACCAGGACTCCGGCGAGCCGAACCTGCCGGACATCGATGTCCGCATCACCAGCGCGATCAACAATGTCCAGACCGTCGTCACCGATGCGAACGGCAACTGGGTCGCGACCGTGCCACCGGGCAGCACCATCGTGGATATTCAGGAGAACGATCCGCAGTATCCCGCCAATGTCACGCAGACCGAGGGCAGCGATCCATCTACGGTGAGTGCCGTAGCCAGCTTGAATACCTTCGCGGGGAATGACGGCTTCTACCGCGCCGCCACCATCAGCGGCCACCTCTTCAGCGATACCAATGGCAACGGCGTGGAAGACTCCGGCGAGCCAGGCCTTGAGGGCGTGGACATCCTGATCACCGACGCGAACGGCAACCAGCAGACCGTCACCACGGACTCGAATGGCAACTGGACCGCCAGCGTGCCGCCGGGCTCCACCATCGTGGACATCGTGGATAGCGATCCGCAGATCCCGGCCGGTGCCACCCGCACCACCGCTGGTGCGGATCCCGTGACCTTCACCGCGGTGGCCGGTCAGAATACTCCGGCTCCGACCACTATCGGCTTCTTCCAGTCCGCCGCTGTCACCGGTCTGCTTTACGCCGATGCCAATGGCAACGGCAGCCAGCAGAACGGCGAGCAGGGCATCCCGAACGTCAACATCCGCGTCACCGATAGCCTGAACAATGTCCACATCGTGGTCACTGGCGCGGACGGCACCTGGACTGCCAGCGTGCCGCCGGGTGCGGTGCGCGTAGTGGTGGATGCCACCGATCCGGATTTCCCGGCCGGTGTGACCTTGACCGATGGCACCGAGCCCACCGACGTCACCGCGATCGCCGGCCAGACCGTGGACGCGGGCAAGGATGGCTACTACCTCCCGGCCACCGTCTCCGGCTTTGTCTACCGCGATGTGAATGGCAACGGCAGCTACGAAGGCAGCGGCAGCGATACCCCGCTGGCTGGCGTGAAGGTCCGCGTGACCGATAGCCTCGGCACGGTGCGCGATGTCCTTACCAACAGCTCCGGCGTCTGGACCGTCAGCGTGCCGCCGGGTGATACCACGGCGAATGTCTTGGAGCTGGACGCCACCTTCCCGAGCGGCGGCACCCGCAGCGAGGGCAGCAACCCCGCCACCGTCAGCGCCGTCGCCGGCAGCACGGTGAGTGGCGGCACCGATGGCTACTACTTCCCGGCCACCGTCACTGGTCTGGTCTTCCTGGATACGAATGGCAATGGCACCCAGGACGGCGGCGAGCACGGCATCGCGGACCTCGATATCGAGATCACCGATTCTAACAACACCGTGCAGGTCGTCGTCACGGATGCGAGCGGCGCTTGGACCGCGAGCGTGCCGCCCGGCAGCACGCTGATCCGTGTGGTCAGCAGCGATCCGGAATACCCGGCGGGTTCCACCCAGACCGCCGGCACCAATCCGAACAGCGTCACCGCCGTCGCCAACCAGTCCGTCTCCGCGGGCGTGGATGGCTACTACATCGTCGCCACCGTCACCGGCGTGATCTATCGCGATACGAATGGCAATGGCACGCAGCAGGGTGGGGAAGCCGGCATCGCCGGTGTCACCGTCCGCATCACCGATAGCCTGGGCAACAACCAGATCGTGACCACCAATGGTTCCGGCGTCTGGACTGCCAACGTGCCTCCCGGCCAGACCACGGTGAAAATCCTTGATGCCAACTCGCAGATTCCTGCCGGCTCCGTGCTGCGCGAGGGCAGTGATCCGGGCACCGTCACCGCGATTGCCGGTGTCACCGCGAACGCGGGCAAGGATGGCTTCTTCCTGCCAGCCCTGCTCACCGGCCACCTCTTCAACGATGTGGATGGCAATGGCGTGGAGGGCCCTGGCGACACGCCGATGGCCAACATCGACGTCATCATCACCGACAGCAACGGCAACGTGCAAACGGTGGTCACGGACGCGAGCGGCAACTGGAGTGTGAGCGTCCCACCGGGCAGCACGATCGTGAACGTGAACCAGAACGATGCCAACTTCCCTGCGGGTGGCACGCTCACGGTGGGCACTGATCCCTTCACGGTCACTGCGGTCGCGGGCTCCACGGTGAATACCACGCCGATGGCCTACCGCATCCTGGGTATCGTCACCGGCCATCTTTACATCGACACCAACAACAGCGGTGCGCAGGACCCGGGTGAGCCGAACCTGGCGAACATCACGGTGAAGGTCACCGATTCGCTTGGCCAGGATCACTTCGTGGTCACGAACACCGGCGGCAACTGGACCGCCAGCGTGCCGACCGGCAGCACCACCATCGATGTGGACAACAGCGATCCGGACTTCCCGGCCGTGACCTCGCAGAGCGAAGGTACCGACCCGAACACGGTCTCCGCCCTCGCCGGCACCACGGTGAATGGTGGCAACGACGGCTACTACATCGCCACCTCCGTCACCGGCACGCTCTACACCGACCGCAACAACAACGGCAGCCGCGATCCGGGTGAGCCGGGCCTTGCCGGCGTCTCCGTCCAGGTCACCTCGATCAATGGCACGCAGACCGTGGTCACCGATTCGAACGGCAACTGGACCGCCAGCGTGCCGCCCGGCAGCGTGACCGCCACCGTGCAGCAGACCGGCCCGATCTTCACCACCGGCTATGTCCGGACGGAAGGCACTGGCACCGGCACGGTCACCGCGGCTACCGGCAGCCCCGCCGTGGTCCCGGTCAATGGCTACTACTTCCCCGGCACCGTCACCGGCCACCTCTACCTGGACGTGAATGGCAATGGCCAGCAGGATAGCGGCGAGCCGAACCTGCCGAACATCAGCCTGGTCATCACACCGAACAACGGTGTGGTCACCACGGTCTCCACCGATGCCAATGGCAACTGGTCGCTGCTCACCGCCCCCGGCCCGCTCAGCGCGGACATTGATGAGTCCGATCTGGATCTCCCGGCCGGTGCGGTCCACCTCGAAGGCACCGACCCGACGGTGGTCACCGTGATCTCCGGCCAGAGCGTGGATGGCGGCACCGATGGCTTCTACATTCCGGCCTTCGTCAGCGGCCACCTCTACCGCGATGTGAATGGCAACGGCGTGCAAGACAGCGGCGAGCCGAACCTCGCAAATGTCAATGTCTCCGTGGCCGCTTCCAATGGCAACACCCTCACCGCGGTGACGGATGCCGATGGGAACTGGACCGCCAGCGTCTCGCCCGGCACCACCATCATCGACATTGATGAATCCGACCCGGACTTCCCGGAGGGTGCCCAGCAGAGCCAAGGCACCGCTGTCACCACTGTCACCGCGATTGCCAATGGCACGGTGAGCGGGGGAGTGAACGGTTACTTCGTGCCGGCCATCATCACCGGTCACCTCTACCTCGACCTGAATGGCAACGGTCAGCAGGACTTCGTCTTCCACGACCTTGCGAACGTGGACGTCATCATTGTGGACTCGAATGGCAACACCAAGCGGGTCACGACGAATGCCACCGGCAACTGGACCGCCAGCGTGCCGCCCGGCCCGGCCACGGCCACCATCGATGCTGGCGATCCGGAGTATCCCGCGGGCTACGTCATCACCCAGGGTGCCCTGACCACTCCCTTCAATGCGGTGGCAGGCACCACGCAGCCCAGCACCCCGGTCGGCTTCTTCCTGCCGGCCGACATCACGGGCCATCTCTACCTCGATACGAATGGCAACGGCACGCAAGATCAAGGCGAGCCGAACCTGCCCGGCGTGGATGTCGTCATCACCACCGCGATCAACAACACCCTGACCGTAACCACCGATGAGAACGGCAACTGGCACGCCAGCGTGCCGCCGGGCAATACCACGGTGGATGTCCAGGAAAGTGATCCGCAGTATCCTAGCGGCTCCACACAGAGCGAGGGTAGCGATCCTACGGTCGTCACCACCGTGGGTGGGGTCATGACATTCGCGGGGAACGATGGCTTCTACCGCTCTGGCACGATCAGCGGCCACCTCTTCACGGATACCAATGGCAACGGCGTGGAAGATTCCGGCGAGCCCGGACTCGGCGGCATCCACCTCGTAATCACCGACGTGAACGGCAACACCCAGACCGTCGTAACCGGCCCAGATGGTAACTGGACCGCCACGGTCCCGCCGGGTAATACTACGGTGGACATCGTAGATGGCGACCTGCCGACCGGTGTGATCCGCACGACGCCGGGGATTGACCCGACCAGCATGACCGCGGTCGCAGGCACGAATACCCCGGTCCCGGGAGGCGCAGGCTTCTTCGCCCCGGGCACGATCCGCGGCTTCGTCCTAGTGGATGACAATGGCGACGGCATCGCGGACCGCGGCCTCGGCGGTGTGCTGATCGGTCTCTTCGATCCTTCGAGCAACCTTCTCGCGAATACCACCACTGCGGCGGATGGCAGCTACACCTTCACCGGTAGGCCGCCCGGCAGCTATGTGATCACCGAGCTGCAGCCGGATGGCTACCTCAGCGTCTCCGATTCCGATGGCGGAGATCCGGACAGCATCGGCGATGTCACGCCAGTCATGCTCGCCGCCGGTGCCATCATCAGCAACCAGAACTTCCTGGAGCGCCCGCTCAAGGAGCCGAATCACTTCGGCGGCTGGCAGACCGCGAATCAACTGGGTGGCCTGAATGGCCCGACCGACAACCCGGATGGCGACCTCTCGAACAACCTGATCGAGTATGCCTTCGCCCTGGATCCGGCGAGCGGTGCGGGGAATCCCTTCTGCATCGTCCCCTCGCTCACGCAGGCCGGCAAGCTGGATGCGGTCTACACCCGCACTGCGGGCGGTGCACTGGATGTGCGCTACGAGCTGCAATCCATCTCCAGCCTGCTGCTCTCCCCGGGTGGCTGGAATGCGGTCACGCTGACTCCCGCCAACTATACGGTGACGGACAATGGCGATGGTTCAGAGACGGTCCGCATCCTCGACCTGCAAGGCCTGACCGGCATGCCGGACATTGGCTTCGTGCGGATGCGCGTGCGCCTCGATGCGAATGGCGACTCCATCTACGAGGCCACCGCCACCACGGAGACCGGCGGCTGGCAGCACTCGGCCTGGGGCACGGAGTGCCGCACCTACAGCAATCCCTTCGTCTCCTGCCCGCCCTTCTCCGGAATCGTGGATTCCGTGAATGGCCAGCAGATCATCTTGGGTGCTTCTGCTTCTGGCCTGAACCTCGCCGCGGTCATGCCTCCGGGCTCGCTCTACTACCTCGAAGTCACCTCCGGCGATCTGGCCGGCCACCGCTTCGATGTCACGGCCACCGGCACCGGCACGCTCTCGCTGGCGAATGACTCCAGTCTCGTGGCCGATACCGCGCCCTACAACACGCTCACCGGTGCGCTGCCCGCCAGCCTGGCGGGGGACAGCTTCGTGATCCGCGTGCACTGGACCCTGGGCCAGATGTTCCCGGTGGAGGCCTTCAGCGGCACCACCAGCCAGGAGACCGCGGACCAAGTGCAGACCTTCAGCAATGGTGCCTACACCAGCTACTGGCTCTATGACGACGGTGTCTCCACACCGCGCTGGGTCCGCATGGATGATACCCTGCTGGCCGACCAGGGCGGCAAGGTGGTGCCGCCGGGGCAGGGGATCTTCATCCGCTGCTTGGAGCAGCCCGGCTCGCTCCTCGCCTACGGCAAGGTCCGCCAGAATGACTTCGTGCTGCCGCTCATGGCGGGGAACAACCTCGTCTCCAGCGCTTACCCGCTGGCCGAGTCCCCGCTCTCCCGCGGCATGACGATCCCGAACGGCTTCGACGGTGACCGCGACTTCAAGAAGGCCGATGAGATCTTCATCTGGCGCGGCGACCTGACCCAGGGCGCGAGCGGCTATGATACCTACTTCCTGCTCGATGGCGCCCCGGTCCAGCCGGCCCTGCGCCGCTGGGCGAAGGTGGGCGACGCCACGCTCGCACCGCGCGATTCCTCGCTCCTCTTCACTGGCAACCACAGCGCCTTCATCAAGCTGAATGCCGCGCTGCCATCCCACCGCATCACGCGTCCCTGGCAGCCCTGAAAAACACCCGCCCACACTATCCCTTGCACGCCATGAAACACCTACTCCCCGCCGCAGGCCTCGCCGCCGTGCTGTTGGCATCCGGGCTTCCCGCCGCGCATGCCACCACGATCAATTGGGGTAGCCCTGTGCTCTCCACCTTGGTGGACAGCACGGGCCAGCAGCTCGATGCGGGCTACCACATCCAGCTCGGCACCTTCGCGGATTCCTTCGTCCCCACCGCGGACAATGTCGCGGACTGGGGCTCGAATTGGCGCACCTTTGACGAGGCCAGCTACGATCCCGAGGTGGGCTACTTCACCGGCACCGCCGACCTCAAGGCCGACGGCACCAGCAGCAGCCTCGATGCAACCCTAGGCGTCAACTTCTCGGGCCAGCCGGTCTTCATGTGGATCTACAATGACACCGGTGCCACCGAAGGCTCCGAGTGGTTCCTGGGCCGTGCGGATTCCTGGGTGATGCCCGTCGCTTCCCAGGACTGCTGCGATAGCGGCTTGCCGGCCCAGTGGTCCACCAGTGACCTCTCGGTCTCGCAGACTCCGGTATTCGGCGCGCAGGGGCCGGTCATCGGCGGCGGGAGTTCCTCCAACCCCGGCAACTACACGGTCCAGACCTACCAAGTCGTGCCGGAGCCATCTGCAGTCCTGCTTTCTGTTATTGGCATGGCCTTGCTGCTGCGCCGCCGTATGCCCAAGGATTGATTGACCGGATGATCCGCCTCCTGCTGTTTGCCACCTTGCTCACGTCTTCGCTCGAAGCGAAGACGATCCGCTGGTTCTGCGATCCGCAGAGCGTGAACCAATCCTCCAGCGGCGTGGCCATGGATGGCAGCTTCCGCTTCGAGCTGGGCGTCTTCACCGGAGGCTTCGTGCCCAGCGCGGCGAATACCTCGCAGTGGGCCGGCCATTGGTCATCCCCGCAGCGCGCGATCTACAATCCCGATACCCGTTTCTTCTCCCGGCAGTATACCGTCAGCTCGAATGCCGCGCCCTACACTGCCGGCGCGCAGGCATGGATCTGGGGCTTCGGCGGCACCGCGGGCGACCAGTGGATTCTTCTCCGTGCCTCCACATGGACTTGGCCGGTCGCGGATCCCTTGGACCCGGTCCCCCTGGCCTGGAATGTGGCAGATGCTACGGTGGTCGTAGTAGGTTCGGTGAATGGCAGCGGCTATCTGATGCGCAGCGCGACGGCCAGCGACGGCGTGCCCCCGACAACCAGCTACGCCCAGTGGCAGGCGGAGGAACTCAGCGGCGTGGCCCTGGGCGGACCGCAGCAGGATGCCGATGGCGATGGCGTCGAGAACATCCTCGAGTTCGTCTTCGGCACCAATCCACGGGTCGCCTCCCGCCTGCCGGCAAGCAGCGCCACCATCGTTTCCCTGAGCGGCCAGAACTACCTTCAGGTATCGATCCCGCGTCGCAAGGACCGCCCGGCGACTCTCTCCCCACAGGTCTCCAGCGATCTCCAGCAGTGGCAGTCGGCCACCGGGATCGTGGATGTGGCATCCGATGGCGCGCAGGCACTCGTCTTGCGCAGCGTGGCTCCCATCTCCCCGCAAGTCCCGCGGCTCTTCGTCCGCCTGCAAGCCAACTAGCCTCCTGCCTTCTCCCACACCTTCACCCAGTCCACCTCCATTCGCTGCGGATAGACCTTCGGGTCAGGCTCCTTGCCCCAAGTGCCGCCCACGGCGACGTTCAGGAGCAGGTAGAAGGGCTTGTGGAAGGGATTCTTATCCACGCTGCCGGCGATGCTCAGGTCCACGGTCTTGTAGGGCTTGTCATCGAAGAGCAGGCTGATGCTCTTCTCATCCCAGGTGATGCCGTAGGTGTGGAAGCGGTCGTGGAGTGAATCCGACTTCGTGGTGCCGCCCGCGGACTGGTGCTTGCCATCGGTGGGCGAGGGGAAGTGCAGGGTGCCATGCACGGTTCCCGGGTCGTGGCTCACAAATTCCATGATGTCGATCTCCCCGCAGGCGGGCCAGGCGACCAGGCCACGGTTGTCACCCAGCATCCAGATCGCGGGCCAGATGCCCTTGCCTGATGGCAGCTTGGCGCGGACCTCGATCTTGCCGTAGCGCATGCTGCGCAGGCCCTTCGTGATCAGGCAGGCGGAAGTGTAGTCGGCATTGCGGCGGGACTTCTGCCAGTCCTTGGCGCCTTCCGCAAAGGCGGGGTTCGGGAAGCTCTCCTTGCGGGCCTCGATGATCAGGTTGCCGCCACTCACGCGGGCGTTCTCCTTCCGTTTGTCCGTGTAGAACTGGAGCTCCTGGTTGCGCACGAAGCCCTTTTCATAAGTCCAGTTCGCGGAGTCCGGCAGGCCGGGGTGCTCGAAGTCATCGGACCACACGAGCTTCCAGTCGTCTGCACGGGCAGCGAGGGAAAGGAAGGCGAAGAGGAATGGCGCGGCGAGTTTCATCTTGGAAACGGGAAGCTTAGGCCGGCTCGGGCGAGCTTGGAAGCTGGCAGAATTGCCCATGATAAAAAATTCCGGCGCTGCCGCAAGGCGTGCGGCAGCGCCGGTGGGGATCTATTTCGCCTTGGTCTTCGGCACCTCGTCCTTCTCGATCGTCTTCTTGAAACCGACCCCGGCGGCGATGTGGTAACAGACCACGCCTTCGGGCCGCATGAAGCCGGGGACTGCGCGGCTGCCGCCCAGTTTCAGCTCTTCAAGCGCCTCCTCGATCATCGCCGTGCAGAAGATTCCGCGCCGCAGCAGCGGCACGAGACCCAGGCAGGGCGGGAGTTCGATGGTCGTCTTGACGATCCTCGGATCGGCGGTCGCTTCCTCGCGCGGCGTTTCGCCGTGGAGGTGGAAGCGCAGCACGTTGAAGAGGCTGAAGCGCTTCTCCTTCAGACCGTAGCTCCTCTGGATGCCTCTGCCCCACCACTCGCCGAAGTGGCGGCCGTCGGGCAGGGTCAGCAGCTCCTCACGGTGCTCTTCCACCCATGCGGCGAAGCCGTGGTTGTCCTCCGCCGGGCTGATGTAGCGGGTGCGGCTGCCGGCAATGAGCACATCGCCTTCCTTGATGATCTGAGCGTTCGTGCCGTCGATCTTTTCGGTCACGATGCATTCGCGCGATAGTCGCGCCATCTTGGGGAATTCGTTAAATTCCATAGTGAATTGATATATGAAGTTGTTGTTTGGGGCTGCGCCGGTACACGGGCGACCCGGGTTGAAAAGATGGCGATGTCGGCGGGACTTGAACCCGGCATCTGCGGGGTGAAAGCCCGCCATGCTAACCTTTGCACCACGACATCAGCGGGGAAAGGGAGCTTGGAAGTCTCGCCCGGAGTCGAACCGGGACCTGTCGCTTCAAAGGCGCTAGTGCTTCCATTACACCACGAGACCACGAAGGGGCCTCACCGCTGCTGTCGCGGCCGCTCTCGAAGCGGAGTGGTAGATCGGAAACTCATCGGGTGGATCACGTGCGGGGCGGGACAGTTAGATCGTTCTGGTAAATCGCGCAAGCAAAAATGTCATGGGTGATGCTAGTGTCACCTCAAGCCATCTTGGGTTAAGGTTTTTCCGCGCTGGAAAATCCGCTGCGCAGAATCCGCTAAGAAAATCCGGTTTCCCGTGTCACAATATCACGGCCCCGGCTCAATGAGAACCGGGGTCGCTGAATCCCAATCACGCATGAATGCATTTCGATTTTTGGGCCGGGCTGTTCTAGCATGCATGCTAGCCATGGGGAGCATGCAAGCGGGACCGCGGGACGCGGAGTGGAAGAAGATCGAGGAGGCGCGGGGCAAGGACCAGCCGAAGACGGTGATGGACCTGCTCGCTGGCATCGAGAAAGCCGCGATGGCGGATGGATCCTGGGCGGAGGGGACGCGGGCCTTGGCCTCGCGGATCGCCATGCAGGCCCAGATCGAGGGCAAGGCGGTGCCAATCAAGGAGCTGGAGGCTGCGATCCCCGGGGCACCGGAAGCCGCGCGGCCGGTCCTGCGCGCACTGGCCGCGCGCTGGCTGGCGGGCTACTACCTGATGAACCAGTGGCGCTTCATGCAGCGCAGCTCGACCGGCGAGGCGGTGGGCGATGATCTGGAGACCTGGGACTTGGCGCGCATTCTCACGGAGATCGATGCGCGGATGCAGAAGTCGCTGGCGGAGGCGGAGGTGCTGAAGAAGATCCCTGCCAAGGACTTCGCCGAACTGCTTACGGACACAGATCTTGGCGATGGCCTGCGGCCGACGATGTATGACTTCCTGGCGCACGCCGCGCTGGAGTTTTACTCGCAGGAGGAAGTGGCGGTTTCGCGTCCGGAGGCGGCCTTCGACATCCCGGCGGAGTCCGCGGTCTTCGGCACCGCAGAGGAGTTCATGGCATGGAAGCCGGAGACGGCGGAGGCCGCTTCGCCCAAGCTGCGGGCGCTGAAGATCTATCAGGACCTGCTCACCTTTCATCGCGGGGATGCAGAGAAGGATGCCTTCCTCACCGTGGATCTCGAGCGCTTGCGCTGGGCGGCGGACGCGGCGAATGAGGAGGGCCGTGAGGCGCGCTTCGAGCAAGTGCTACGCCGCTTCATCGAGGCGAATGCCGCCAGCCCGGTGAGTGCCTGGGCGCGCGAGACCTTGGCGAATCTTCTAACAGGACGGAAGGAGAACAAGGCGGCGCATGAGGTGCTGCAAGCCGGTGCGGCGGCCTTCCCTGCGCATCCCTTCGGCAAGCTCTGCGCGAATGGCGTGAAGATGCTGGAGCAGCGCTCATTGTCGCTGACCACCGAATCCCACTGGACCCCGGCGGGCGAGGAGATCGAGGTCAGCCACCGCAATCTCAAGCGCGTCTGGTTCCGGCTCTACTCGATCAAGTTCGAGGGCGGCGCGGGGATCCTGAATGCGAATCCGGTCCCGGAGAATTTCGACATGCAGCCGCTGCGCTCCTGGGACAGCGAGCTGCCGGATGAGGGCGACTACCTCGACCGCGTGACCAGCTTCAAGGCGCCGGCGGACCTGCCGCCCGGCTACTATGTGCTGCGGGCCAGCGCGCAGGCGGACTTCGCCAAGGATAACAATGTGGTGGTGGTGGCCGGGATCCACGTCACGCCGCTCGCCATCGTGATCCGCAGCACCACGGAGGGCAACATGGAAGGCCATGTGGTGGATGCCGTGAGCGGTGCGCCGCAAGCGGGGGTGGAGGTCAACGTGTGGACCGAGCGCGAGGTGCTGCCGGGCGCGAAGAAGTTCACCGCGAAGACCGCGGATGACGGCCGCTTCGAGATCAAGGGCAAGTTCCAGAGCCGCTACCTGGCGGTGGCGCAGCGCGGCACGGAGCGCGCGGTTTCGCGCGGGTGGCTGAACAGCTACTATCCCGGAGACCGCCGGACGGATGACCTGAACTTTGTCTTCACGGACCGCGCGCTCTATCGCCCCGGCCAGACGATCCAGTTCAAGGGCATCGTCTGCTCGATCAATACGAACGAGGGCAAGTACCAGACCATCGCAGGCAAGAACTACAGCGTGGTGCTGCGCGACCCCAATGGCAAGGAGATCGCCAAGCTGCCAGTGAAGACGAATGCGCGCGGCTCCTACTCCGGCACCTTCACCGCGCCGGAAGGCAGCGTGCTGGGCATGTGCACGATCATGCTGGATGGGGTGGGTGGCCAGGGCAATGTGCGGGTGGAAGAATACAAGCGTCCCAAGTTCTTCACCGAGGTGCAGGCCCCGGCGGATCCCGCCGCGCTGGGCAAGCTGGTGAAGGTCAAGGTGAAGGCGGAGGCCTACACCGGTGCCGCAGTGGATGGCGCGAAGGTGAGCTGGCGCGTGACGCGGATGACGCGCATGCCGGTGTGGCTGCGCTGGTGCTGGTGGGCGCCGCCGCTGGGCAATGGCTCGGAGGAGATCGCCCACGGGGTGCTGGAGACGGATGCCTCCGGCATGGTGACGATCGAGTTCATGGCCAAGCCGGATGCCACGGTGCGTGAGGATCTGGAGCCGGTCTTCGATTTCGAGGTGACCGCGGACGTGACCGATACTGCGGGCGAGACCCGCTCTAACAGCCGCCGCGTCTCCGTGGCCTACACCACGCTGAAGGCCGAGCTGGATGCCGATGAGTGGCTGGAAGCGGGCAAGGAGTCCGAGCTGAAGCTTCACACGACATCACAGGATGGCGAGGGCCGCGAGGCGAAGGGCACGCTGAAGATTCACAAGCTGAAGGAGCCCGCGGTCTGTCCGCGGCCCGATTCCACAGGCCCGCGCTGGCGCGGTCGTGGCGGCAAGGTCATGGGCAATCCGGATGACGATGATCCGGCGAATCCCGACAAGTGGGAGCCGGGTGAGGTAGTGGCGGAGATTCCCGCTGAGACCGACAAGGAGGGCAAGGCCACGCTCAAGCGCGCGCTGCCGGCCGGAGCCTACCGCTTGATCTTCGAGACCAAGGATGCAAACGGCCGGCTTGTCAGGGCGATGCGCGGCATCCAGGTGATCGCGCCGGAGAGCCAGGATTTCCCGACCATGCGGCCCTTCTACATCGGTGCTCCCACCTGGTCGGTGCAGCCGGGGCAGGAGGCCGTGGTGCTGTGGGGCAGCGGCCATGAGAAGGCGCGGGCACTCATCGAGTGGCGCTTGAAAGGCCGGGTGCTGAAGCGCGAGTGGTCCGCGGAGGGTCGCACCCAGCAGCTCTTCCGCCTGCCGGTCACGGAGGAGTATCGCGGCGGGATCTCGGTGGTGATCTGGCAGGTGGCGCAGAACCGCTTCCAGGAATTCCGCCAAGTGATGCAGGTGCCTTGGGCGAACAAGGAGCTCAAGCTGCGCTGGGAGCATCTCGTCTCCAAGCTGGAGCCGGGTGCCAAGGACAGCTGGACCGCGGTGATCGAAGGTCCCGGCGGTGAGGCCGCGGCGGCGGAGATGGTGGCCACGCTCTACGATGCCTCGCTGGATGCCTATGCGCCTAACAGCTTCGCCTCCTTCATGTCCTGCTTTCGCCAGGAGTGGGAGTATCTGCAGCCGGGACAATTCGGCAGCGGGCAGCTCTACTTCGACCAGCGCGCGCATTTCGAGCCGCCGACTCTCTTTTACATGAGCCAGCCTTTCCGCGGCTTCCGCCAGGAGCTGGAGATTTTCGGTGGCATGCGCATGTATCGCCGGGGCAACGGCCGGGGCTTTGGATTCGGCGGTGGTGGCGGTGCCACGACCCGCTTCCGTGCGGAGGACAAGGATTACTTCTCCATGAATGGAGCTATGGCCGATGCCGCGCCGGCACCCGCTGCCCCGATGGCGGCGGCCAAGGCCAGCCTCGGCGCCGCTGTGACTGCGGAGGCCGGTGAAGACCACTTCGCGGGCCGCCTGCAGGAGCCAGGGCAGGGCGTAGCCGCGGCACCGGATCCGGGCAAGGTGGCCGCGCGCGCCAACTTGCAGGAAACCGCCTTCTTCTTCCCGGATCTCACCAGCGATGCGGAGGGCAAGGTGCGCATGAGCTTCACCATGCCGGAGGCGCTGACCAAGTGGCGTTTCATCGGCATGGCGCATGACAAGGACATGCGCTCCGGCCTGCTCAGCGGCGAGACGGTGACAGCGAAAGACCTGATGGTGCAGCCGAATCCGCCGCGCTTCCTGCGCGAGGGCGACGAGCTGTGGTTCACGGTGAAGATCACCAATGCCAGCGACAAGCCGCAGACCGGCACCGCGCGGCTCAACCTGATGGATGCCGCGACCGAAGCGGACAAGAACTCCGCACTGGGTATCACCGCGCAGGACCAGCCCTTCGAGGTGCCGGCCAAGGAAAGCCGGACGCTGAAGTGGAAGCTGACAGTGCCCGATGGTGCGGGCTTCCTGCGCTACAAGGCGGTGGCCACCGCGGGTGCGGTGAGCGATGGCGAGGAAGGCTGGCTGCCGGTGATCCCGCGGCGCATCCTCGTGACCGAATCGATGTCCCTGCCGATCCGCGATGCGGGCAAGAAGGACTTCAGTTTCGACAAGCTCCTCAAGAGCGGCGGGTCCAACACGATGGAGAACCGCTTCCTGCACGTGCAGGTGGTCTCGCAGCCGGCCTGGTATGCGGTGATGGCGCTGCCCTACCTGATGGAGTTCCCGCACGAGTGCTCCGAGCAGACCTTCAACCGTTACTACGCGAATGCGCTGGCGCGCGATATCGCAAACTCCGATCCGAAGATGCGGCGGATCTTCGACCAATGGAAGACGACCAACAATGGCAAGGCGCTGGATAGCCCGCTGATGAAGAACCAGGATCTCAAGGGCATCCTGATCGATGAGACGCCATGGCTTGCCGAGGCGAAGAGCGAGTCCGAAGCGCGGCGCCGCGTGGGCCTGCTCTTTGATGGCAACCACATGGACCGCGAGTTGGAGAAGGCGCTGGCCAAGCTCAAGGACATGCAGCTCGGCGATGGCCTGTGGCCCTGGTTCCCGGGCGGTCGCGGCAATGAATACATCACCGCTTACATCGTCACCGGCTTCGCGCGGCTGCGTGCGCTGGGCGTGGCCACGGACATCACGCCCGCGCTGCGCGCGCTGGATGCCCTGGATGCGGAGCTGACCAAGCGCTATGAGTACCTGCGGAAGGAGAAGCTGCTGGACGGTGATCACATCGATCCCCAGATCGCCCTGCATCTCTACACCCGGACCTTCTTCCTCAAGGACAAGCAGGTGAAGGCGGGGGACAAGGTGGCCTTCGATTACTTCGTGGAGCAGGCGCGCAAGCACTGGACCTCGCTCGGCAGCCGGATGTCGCGGGCCCATGCCGCGCTGGCCCTGATGCGCCTGGGCGACAAGGAAGTGCCCGCGTTGATCACGCGCTCGCTGAAGGAGCATGCGGTCACGAACGAGGAGCAGGGGATGTATTGGAAGGATGCCGAGGGTGAGGCCTGGGCTTGGTGGTGGTGGCAGGCGCCGATCGAAACGCAGGCAATGATGATCGAGGCTTTCCGCGAGATCGACCACGACGACAAGGCGGTGGAAGACTGCCAGGTCTGGATGATCAAGCAGAAGCAGGTGGCCGACTGGAAGACCACCAAGGCGACGGCGGATGCGGTCTACGGCCTGCTGCGCGGCGGAAAGAATCTGCTGGGTTCCGATGCACTCTTGAAGATCTCGCTCGGCGGGCAGGAAGTGAAGCCGGAGAACGTGGAGGCCGGCACCGGCTTCTATGAGAGCCGCTTCACGGAAGCCGCGGTGAAGCCGGAGCTGGGCAAGATCCAGCTTGAGAAGACCGACAAGGGCGTGAGCTGGGCCAGCGTGCACTGGCAGTATCTGGAAGACATGGCCAAGGTGACGCCGCACGAAGGCTCGGCGCTCACGCTGGATAAGCAGCTCTTCATTCGCAGGAACACTGACAAGGGCCCGGTGATCGAGCCTGTGAAGGGTCCGGTGAAGGTAGGCGATGAACTCGTGACCCGCGTGATCCTGAAGAACGACCGCGCGATGGAATTCGTGCATCTCAAGGATCTGCGCGGCAGCGGCACGGAGCCGCTGAATGTGCTGAGCGGCCAGCGCTGGCAAGATGGCTTCGGCTACTATGAGGTGACGCGCGATACCGCGAGCCACTTCTTCATCGACCGCTTGCCGCCGGGCACGCACGTCTTCGAGACCAGCGTGCGCGTCCAGCACCTCGGCAAATACCAGACGGGCATCGCGGAGATCCGCTGCATGTATGCGCCGGAGTTCAATGCGCACAGTGGCAGCGTGGAGATCACGGTGGAGTGAGGCCGGGAGCGCCAGGCACCAGCCTGGCCGAACGGTCCCCAAGAGCTGCCGCACTTGAGATGGCTTCAGCAGGCAAGAGCCTGGCGCTCCAGGTCCTCCTTCACGCATTCTTCACGGATGGCCTCCTGTTCCAAACGCCGATTTCACGTGCCATGGCGCGGGATTCCCGTGTGAATGGGGGAACGGGTCCACGGACCCTTTCCTCCTATGAGCGCGTTCCGGTTCTTCAAGCAGGCGGCCCTTCTTGCAGTGGCAGTGATCGGCCTTCTCCACGCCGCGCCGCGGGATGAGGAGTGGGGGAAAGTCAAGGAGGCCACCGACCAGGATCAGCTGCAGACGGCGATCGAGCTGCTGTCCTCGATCGAGAAGGCAGCCTTCGCTGAGCGCGCGTGGGCCGAAGGTGCCCGCGCGCTGGCGACGCGGATCGCGCTGGAGTCGGAGGTCGAGGGCAAGCCCGCGGCCATCAAGAAGCTGGAAGCATCGATCGAGACTGCACCGGAGAAGGCGCGGCCGGTCCTGCGGGTGCTGGCGGCAAATTGGATGTGCGGTTACTACTACGAGAACCGCTGGCGCTTCATGGGCCGCAGTTCATCGATCTTGCCCCCGCCGCCGGGAGCCACGCGGGTAACCGATCTTTCCCCACCGGGGCAAGCCGCTCCTGCAGACGCCGATATGGAGAGCTGGGATTTGGCGCGAATCCTTAGCGAGATCGACGGGCGCTTGCAGAAGAGCCTGGCGGATGCCGCGGCGCTGAAGAAGATCCCGGTGGCCGAGTTCGCGGACCTGCTTACGACTGGCGCGCTGGGCGATGCGGTGCGGCCGACCTTCTATGACTTCGCGGCAAGTATCGCGCTGGGCTTCTATGGCTCGGATGAAGTCGGGGCGTCGCGGCCCGCGGATGACTTCGGGTTCGCCGCAGAGTCTCCGGCCCTTGGCACGGCGGAAGAGTTCCTGGCTTGGAAGCCGGAGCTTGGTGATGGCACTTCGCCGAAGGCGCGGGCGCTGCGGATTTATCAGGACCTTCTCACCTATCACCGTGGCGATGCCGACAAGTCGGCCTTCCTGAATGCGGACCTCGCCCGCATTCATTGGGCGGGCGAGATGGCCGCGGAGGAGGGCCGGGAGGCTCGCTTGGAGAAGGTGCTGCGGCGCTTCGCGGAAGTGCACGCCGCCCATCCGGCAAGTGCCATGGCCCGTGCCTATGTGGCGCAGATCCTGCAGGTGCGGAATGAGCTGAAGGATGCGCACGTGGTGCTGCGGGAGGGAGCCGCGGCCTTCCCGGAGCATCCCTATGGGAAGCTGTGCGCGAGCGAGATCGCGGGCCTGGAGCGCAGCGAACTCCAACTCCAGACCGACTCGAACTGGACGCCCGCCGGAGATGCCATCCATGTGCAGTACCGCAATCTCAAGCAACTTTGGTTCCGGCTCTATCCCGCGAAGTACTCACCGGACCGTGAATCGCCGGACGGGAAACAGGTCCGCTCCCTGGCAAGGGGCAAGCCGGCGCGGGAGTGGGGCCAGATGCTGCGCGAGGAAGGGGACTACCGGCAACAGCGGATGAAGATCGCCGCGCCCGTGGACATGCCGCCGGGCTACTACTATCTCATCGCGAGCGCGCGGGAAGATTTCTCGGACAAGGACAACGTGCTGGCGATCACCGGAGTCCATGTGACCACCCTGGCGATCGTCGGCGGTGAGGGAAAGGGAGACCGCGTGGAGGGCACGGTGGTGGATGCGGTGAGCGGCGTGCCGCAGCCGGGAGTGGAGGTCACGGTGTGGAAGGACAAGCCCGAGGGTGAGGGCAGGCTCAAGTTCGAGGGGAAGACCGGCGACGACGGTCGTTTCGAGATCGGGGGCAAAGGCGGCAGCTCCTTTGTGGCCGTCGCCCGTCGCGGTGAGGAGCGCGCGGTGCTGGACGGCTACCGCAGGGGTGGTGACGAGGAAGCGCCGAAGAAGCATCGCGGCGTGGTCTTCTTCACCGACCGCGCCATCTACCGGCCCGGGCAGACGGTGCACTTCAAGGGCATCTGGTGCGAGATCGATCCCGTCCGCGGCAAGTATGCCGTGGTGCCGGATCGCAAGGGCACGGTGGTGATGGAGGATGAGAATGACAAGGAGCTGGGCAAGCTGGAGGTGAAGAGCAGCAAGCTCGGCTCCTTCTCAGGCGGCTTCACCGCGCCGGAAGGCAGCTTGCTGGGTGCATGTACGATCCGCCTGGAGGGCGAAAGCGGCAATGCCTTCTTCCACGTGGAGGAATACAAGCGGCCGAAGTTCTTCGCGGAGATCGATCCGCCACAGGATGCCGCGGTGCTGGGGAAGCAGGTGACGGTAAGGCTGCGCGCGGAAGCCTATACCGGCGCGGCGGTGGATGGGGCCAAGGTGAGCTGGAGCGTGAGCCGGGGCAGCGAGTTCTCGGGCTGGTGGCAGTGGCGCGGGCCGGGCGGCCGGACGGAAATCGCCCATGGCGAGACTCTAACAGATGCGTCGGGCGCGGCGAATATCAGTTTCACCGCCAAGCCGGACGAGAAGCTCCGGGAGGACATGGAGCCGGTCTTCGTCTACACCGTCAGTGCCAGCGTGACGGATCGCAGCGGCGAGACGCGCACGGCGTCCCGTTATGTTAGAGTGGCGCGCACGGCCTTGAGGGCGGAGCTCAGGACGGATGCGTGGCTGGAGGCGAGCAAGAAGCTCGAGATCCACGTGACCACCACCTCGCTGGATGGTGAGGGACGTCCGGCGAAGGGCACGCTGAAGATCCAGCGGCTGAAGGAGCCTGCCGCGTGCCCGCGCGCACCGGATGAAAACGGCTCCAGGGATGAAGAGGGCCCGGATGCGCTGTCGCCCGATCCGGACCGCTGGGCCCCGGGCGAGGAAGTGGATGAGCTGGCGGTGGAGACGGACAAGGAGGGGAAGGCGACGCTTTCGCGACCGCTCAAGGCGGGCGCCTATCGCCTGAGCTTCGAGACCAAGGATGCCAATGGCCGGCCGGTGCGCGCGATCCGCGGCATCCAGGTGGTGGCACCGGCGAATGGAGACTTCCCGACGAAGATGCCCTTTTACACGGCCACGCCCGCGGCAGAAGTGGAGCCGGGGAAGGATGCGGAGATCTTCTGGGGCAGCGGCTATCCGCAGGCTCGGGCCTGTGTGGAGTGGTGGTGTGATGGGCGCTTGCTGAAGCGCGAGTGGTCGCAGGAGGGGCGGCCCCAGCAGCTCTTCCGCCTGCCGGTAAAGGAGGAATACCGCGGCGGCATTTCGGTGACGGTGTGGGAGGTGGCGCTCAACCGCTTGATGAAGGAAGAAGATTCGATCGATGTGCCGTGGTCGAACAAGGAGCTGAAGCTGCGCTGGGAGCACATGGTCTCCAAGTTGCAACCGGGCGCGCAGGAGACTTGGACCGCGGTGATCGAAGCGCCCGGTGATGAAGCCGCGGCGGCCGAGATGGTGGCGACGCTGTATGATGCCTCACTGGATGCGTATCTGCCGCACGGCTTTTCCACCTTGGCCAGCTTGCTGCGGAGCGAATCGGACGAGCATCCGGAGTTGGACTTTGGCAACAAGCGGGAATCGCTCGACCGCTACTTCGGGTTCAAGCAATCGGAGATCCTTCCGGCGGATGAGCCCTTCCGGAGCTTCCGCGAGGAGCTGGAAATCTTCAGGAATGGGGGTATCGCTCCGCCTGCCCCCATGAGCGTGTTTAGCGGAGGCGGCACCCGCGACAGTGCGGACTATGTTGGCGGCGTGGTTTACTCTCCTGTTCCGGGGGGGCGGGCGGCCAGGGGGACGAAGGTCACCGATATCGTCACGGCTGGACTGCGCTCCGGTGATGGCGCGATCAATCGCAACAACATTGATGCCGTGCTCGGCAATCCGAACCGCACCGCTGGCGCGCCCGGCGGAGTTTTGCCTGAAGCCGGAGGAGCAGGAAAGCCGGATCTAGGGAAGGTGGCTGCTCGTGCCAATCTTCAGGAGACGGCCTTCTTCTTCCCGGATCTCGTCAGCGCTGCGGATGGCAAGGTGCGCCTGAGCTTCACCATGCCCGAGGCGCTGACCAAGTGGCGCTTCCTGGGCATGGCGCATGACAAGCAGATGCGCTCCGGCTTCCTGGCAGGGGAGACGGTCACCGCTAAGGACCTGATGGTGCAGCCGAATCCGCCGCGCTTCCTGCGCGAGGGCGATGAACTGTGCTTCACCGTGAAGATCAGCAACCGCAGCGACAAAGCCCAGGAAGGCGTCGCGAGTCTGAACCTGATGGATGCGGCGACGGAGGCGGACAGGAATGTGGCGCTGGGCCTGACCGAGCCCGAACAGAAATTCACGGTTGCCGCGAAGGAGAGCTGCACACTGAAGTGGCGGATCGCCGTGCCGGATGGTGCCGGCTTTCTGCGCTACAAGGCAGTGGCCTCTACCGGTGAGATCAGCGATGGCGAGGAGGGCTGGCTGCCGGTAATCCCGCGGCGCATCCTGGTCACGGAGTCCATGTCCATGCCGGTGCGGGAGGAGGGGAAGAAGGACTTTGAATTCACGAAGCTGCTTCAGAGCGGCGGGTCTAACACCTTGGAGAGCCGCTTTCTGCACGTGCAGGTGGTCTCGCGCCCCGCGTGGTATGCGGTGATGGCGCTGCCCTACCTGATGGAGTTCCCGCATGAATGCGCGGAGCAGACCTTCAGCCGCTACTATGCGAATGCCCTGGGCCGCCACATCGCGGCCTCCGACCCGAAGATCCGCCGGACCTTCGAGCAATGGAAGGCCGGTGGCGGCGCGCTCGACAGTCCGCTCACGAAGAATGCCGATCTCAAGGGCGTCCTGTTAGATGAAACGCCCTGGCTAGCGGAGGCAAAGGATGAGTCCGAGGCGCGGCGCAGCGTGGGCTTGCTCTTCGACGACAACCGCATGGGCCGCGAATCGGAGAAGACGCTGGAGAAGCTGAAGGCAATGCAACTCGGGAACGGCTTGTGGCCTTGGTTCCCGGGCGGCAGCGGGGATGAATACATCACCCTCTACATCGCCACCGGCTTCGCGCGGCTGCGTGCGCTGGGCGTGGCGACGGATATCGAGCCCGCCTTGAAAGCGCTGGGCAAGCTGGATGCCGGGCTGACCGAGCGCTACGAGGACCTGCGCAAGGCCAAGCTGTTGGACAAGCGCAACCTGGATTCCCATGTGGCGCTGTATCTCTACACCCGGACCTTTTTCCTGAAGGACAAGGCGCTCGAGGCGAAGGACAAGGTGGCTTTCGATTACTTCACCGGGCAGGCCCGCGCTTACTGGAAGGACTTGGGCCGGATGTCCCGCGCCCATGCGGCGCTGGGGCTCAAGCGTCTCGGTGACAAGGCGGTGCCTGAGCTGATCACCCGCTCACTCAAGGAGACTGCCGTGAATGATCCCGAGCTCGGCATGCATTGGAAGGATGGCGAGGGCGAAGGCTGGTGGTGGTGGGTAGCGCCGATCGAGACGCAGGCCATGATGATCGAGGCCTTCCGCGAGATCGACCACGACGACAAGGCGGTGGACGATTGCCAGGTCTGGCTGATCAAGCAGAAGCAGGTGCAGGACTGGAAGACCACCAAAGCGACGGCGGATGCGGTGTATGCGCTGCTAATGGGCGGCAAGAGCCTCCTGTCTTCCAATGCGCTGCTCAAGGTCTCGCTGGCAGGCCAAGAGCTGAAGCCGGAGAAGGTGGAGGCAGGCACGGGCTTCTACGAGGCTCGCCTAACAGAAGCGGCGGTGAAGCCGGAGCTGGGCAAGATCCAGCTTGAGAAGAGCGACAAGGGCGTGGCTTGGGCGAGCGTGCACTGGCAGTATCTGGAAGACATGGCGAAAGTGACGCCGCATGAAGGCACTCCGCTCAAGCTGGAGAAGGTGCTCTTCATTCGCAAGAACACCGACAAGGGTCCGGTGCTGGAGCCCCTCGTCGGCCCGGCCAAGGTGGGCGATGAGCTCGTGTCCCGCGTGATCCTGAAGAACGACCGCGCGATGGAGTATGTCCACCTGAAGGACTTGCGCGGCAGCGGTACCGAACCGGTGAACGTGCTCAGCGGCTACCGCTGGCAGGATGATCTCGGCTACTATGAGGTGACGCGCGATACCGCGAGCCACTTCTTCATCGATCAGCTGCCCGCGGGCACGCATGTCTTCGAGACCAGCGTCCGCGTTCAGCAGTCCGGGAAGTATCAGACCGGCATCGCCGAGATTCGCTGCATGTATGCGCCGGAGTTCAATGCGCATAGCGGGAGCGTGGAAATTGTGGTCGAGTGATAGCGGGGCGGAATACCCTGGAGGCGTGACAAGAGGGCGACCCACCCGGGAGCGCAGGGCACCGCCCGGCTTGGATGGTCGTGGAAGCGACCCCGGAAGCCATAGACCGGACAGTCGACCAAGGCGCGTCGACTCTGTTAGGGCGTTATAGGATCCCAAGGCGGCAAGGGTTCTTCCAGCCGCCCGTCTGTCCAAGCCGGGCGGTGCCACGGCGGTCCCGGGTGGGCCGCTTGCTTGTCACGCCTTTGGGATCTTCCGCGACCTTAGAGCGTGATCTGCGCGCCCAGCTCCACCACTCGCCCCGGGGGCAGGCGGAAGTAGGCGGTGGCCGGCGAGGCATTCCGCGCCATGATGGCGAAGAGCGCGAGGCGGATGCGGTCCAGGGCGCTGGCGTTCTTGCCCACGCCGTAGGTCTCACGACCCAGGAAGTAGGTGGCCTTGCCAGGGTGGAACTTGAATTCCTCCGGCAGGCGTTTCTTCAGCGCCTCCGGCACGTCCGGGGTATCCGCGAATCCGAAGTTGAGCTTCACCCGGTGCAGGCCTTGGCCGAGATCGATGTGCTCGGCGCACTCGGAGGGATTCACGTAGGGCTGGTCCAGGGTGTGGACGTGAAGCAGCACGACCTTCTCATGCAGCACCTGGTTGTGCTTCAGGTTGTGCAGCAGGGCGGTGGGCACGGTATCGCCGCGGCCGCTCATGTAGACGGCGGTGCCGTGCACGCGGTGGATCGAGCCGCGCTTGAGATCTTCCAAGAGGGCCGCGGTGGGCAGGGCCTCGCGGGAGAGGCGGGCGTAGAGGCGGGCGCGGCCCCAGAGCCAGGTGATCATGACGGCGAAGATGGCACCGCCCACGACCAGCGGCAGCCAGCCGCCATCCACGATCTTGTGCGTATTCGCGGCGAGGAAGGCACCATCCACCACCAGGAAGAGCAGCGTCAGCGCCAGTGCCCGCGGCTTCTTCCAGCCCCACACCGCGATCGCGGCGGAGTAGAAGAGCAGCGAGGTGATCGTCATCGTCAGGGCGATGGCGATGCCGTAGGCGGCTTCCAGTTTGGTGGACTCCCGGAAGACGACCACGAGCAGGATGCAGGCGACGGCCAGCAGCTTGTTCACGGAGGGCACGTAGACCTGCCCGGCGGAGTGCTCCGAGGTGTAGAGGATGCGCACGCGCGGCAGCACGCCGAGCTGCACGGACTGCGTGGTCAGGGAGAAGGCTCCGGAAATGAGCGCCTGGCTGGCGATCACCGCGGCGCAGGTGGCCAGGATGGTGAAGGGCAGCAGCAGCATCTCCGGCGCGAGCTTGTAGAAGGGATTCTCAATCGCGCTCGGGTCCGCGGTGAGCAGGGCGGCCTGGCCCAGGTAATTCAGCACCAGGCCGGGGAAGACCACGGTGAACCAGGCGGTGCGGATCGGCTTCACGCCGAAGTGGCCGAGGTCCGCATAGAGCGCCTCACCCCCGGTCACGGCCAGGAAGACGGAGGCCAGCAACGGGAAGGCATGGGCCCACTGGTGGATCATGAACATCAGCGCGGCATGCGGACTCACCGCAGCCAGCACCTCCGGGTGCTTGATCAGCGAATTCACGCCCAGTGCACCGAGGGAGAAGAACCACAGCAGCAGCACCGGGCCGAAGATCACGCCCACCTTGCCCGTACCGAAGCGCTGGATGGCAAAGAGCCCGATCAGGATGCCCACGCAGATGGTGGGGATCCATGCCTTCACCACGTCCGGTGGGACGGGGAGCTTCACGGTATTGAGGCCTTCCACGGCACTCAGCACGGAGATGGCCGGGGTGAGCATGCCATCGGCATAAATCAGGGCCGCCCCGGCCAGGCCCAGGAAGAGCACGGCCTTCGGGTCGCTGCCGCCCAAGCGGCGGGCCCCGGAGCGGATCAGCGCGGAGAGCGCCAGGATCCCGCCCTCCCCGCGGTTATCCAGCCGCAGGATGACGAAGAGATACTTGAGCGAAACGATCAGGATCAGCGACCAGATGATCAGGGAGGCCGCGCCCACGAGATTCTCCGGGGTGATGGGGGCCCCGTGTTGCTCCTCGTTGAAGCAGGCCCGGAAGGCGTAAATCGGGCTGGTCCCGATGTCTCCGAAAACAATGCCAAGGGCCGCCAGGCTGGCGGCGGCAAGGGCGGGCTGGCGGCCGCAGTGGCCGTCGGAAGGATTCTTCATCGTGGCGGCTAGCTCAGCCGCCCCGCTTTCCAATCAGTCCGGAACCCCGGTGGCGAGCGAAAAGGCCGGGCGGAGCTGTCTAAAAAATGGCGGATTTTTTCCTAGCTCCGGAGCGTGCGGGCGGTCTTGGGGGATGCCAACACGGGTATCCGGGCTCACCGCAGGTGGCTCGATCCACCGCAGAGCCGCGGAGATCGCGGAGGGACGCAGAGAGAAGAAAGCTGACCGCCAAGACGCCAAGAACGCCAAGTTTTCTGAATCTTTGCGGACTTGGCGTCTTGGCGGTTCATCCATTTCCAACTCTGCGCCCCCTCTGCGACCTCAGCGCCTCTGCCGTAAACGTCATTAGGGCCCCTGCGCCTTGTCGGAATCGCCACTGGACGCTGGCCCGGCAGACCCTTAAATCCGGCGCGTCATGGCCAAGAAACCGGTAGTTCTCATCATTCGCGACGGCTGGGGTGTGAATCCCGGGGGACAGAAGACCGCCAAGAAGGAGGGGAATGCCACCCTGCTGGCCAAGACGCCCTTCCACGAGGCGATGTTCGCGAAATACCCGAAGGGCTTCCTGAGCGCCTCCGGCCTGGACGTGGGCCTGCCCGCGGGCCAGATGGGGAATTCCGAAGTAGGCCACCTGAACCTGGGTGCCGGCCGGATCGTCTACCAGGACCTGACGCGGATCAACAAGGCAATCGAGGACGGGACCCTGGCCAAGAACGCGGTCTTCAAGAAGGCGCTGGCTACCGCCGCGCAGAAGGGCAAGCGCCTCCACTTCATCGGCCTGCTTTCCGATGGCGGCGTGCACTCGCACCAGGATCATCTGATCGCCATGGTGGAGCTGGCGAAGAAGGCCGGCGTGAATGACATCTACGTCCACGCCATCACGGACGGCCGCGATACCTCGCCCACCGGCGGCGCGGCGTATGTGTCCAAGGTGGAGGACGAGATCGCGAAGTATGGCGCACGCATCGCCACGGTGACCGGCCGCTACTACGCGATGGATCGCGACAAGCGTTGGGACCGCACCAAGTTGGCCTGGGACGCGATCGTCCAGGGCATCGGCGAGGCGAAGGACGTGCTGCCTTCCGAGGCGATCACGGAGAAGTATGAGGAAGGCAAGACGGATGAGTTCCTGCTGCCAATGGTCTTCGTCACCCCCGGCAAGAAGCTGGTGCGGGACGGCGATGTGGTGCTCTTCTTCAACTTCCGCGCGGACCGCGTGCGCCAGCTCTCCGAGACCTTCCTGACCGAGGGCACCTTCAAGCCCTTCAAGGCCGGCCGTCGCCCGAAGGTGACCTACGTCACGCTCACGGAGTATGACAAGAACTACAAGTGCGAGGTGATCTTCCGCCCGCAGACCCTGAAGATGGGCCTGGGCGAAGCCGCGGCGAAGGCGAAGAAGACGCAGCTGCGGATCGCGGAGACGGAGAAGTACCCGCACGTGACCTATTTCTTCAACGGCGGCATCGAGAAGCCGAACAAGGGCGAGGACCGCGGCATCATCCCATCGCCCAAGGACGTGGCCACCTACGACCTGAAGCCGGAGATGAGCGCCGATGAGGTGACCGCCTTCGTGCTCTCCAAGATCAAGGACTACGACCTCGTCATCATCAACTTCGCCAACCCCGACATGGTGGGCCACACCGGCGTGGTGGAAGCCGCAATCAAGGCCTGCGAGAAGATCGATGCCTGCTGCGAGAAGGTGGTGGACGCGACTCTCGCTCTCGGCGGCAAGCTCCTGCTCACCGCGGACCACGGGAACTGCGAGTACATGATCAACCCGGACGGCTCCCCGCACACCGCCCATACGACGAATCTCGTACATCTCATCTACGTCGCCGCGGATGCGGAGAAGTATGAGGTGAAGGACGGCATCCTCGCGGACGTCGCGCCGACCCTTCTTGAGATGATGGGTCTTGATAAGCCGAAGGAGATGACCGGGCACTCGCTGCTGGCGAAGAAGTGAAGTGAGGTGGGGTTTGCCGTGGCGCAGCCACTCTGGACTGCGGTAGCAGGCTCTGCCCGTTACCCACATCTTTCCATGCCCAATCGCAAGGGGCGGCTCTACCGCTGGGAGCGCGGAGCCACCGGCCCGCAGAGTGGT